>BNJS01002836.1_pt1 | contig 232157 bp, 301 predicted proteins | sample 8540461 | NCBI WGS metagenome assembly BNJS01 (sample SAMD00202454, study PRJDB9452) | human saliva metagenome | isolation source: human saliva | place: Japan
GTTAAGGTATTGTTAGCACGTTCACCTTCTGTACATTTACAGAAGATGATAAACCAAAGTTAAGAATATCAAACGCCTATAAAACAACCGTTATTCCCCTAACAGAGGAGCTTCAGTTTGAATTTGAAAGATATTAACTCAGTTTATGTCAAAATCGATAGAACCAGAAAAATTTTAACAACGCTTCATGAGCGTTAGGTTTTGAACCGATTAACCACATTATTAAAACTATTCTGATAATACAGAAATCCATAAATACAATTAGAAAAAGATGAACCTAGATACAGGAACTCAAAAGGAAAGTACCCATGATAAACAACGTCCCAGAACCAGCTAACGAGAAACTACAAAGCTACTTTTTACATGGTAGATTCTGATCCAAGAAGATATGATTCCACAAAGTAGTAACGTTATAAAATTAAATAACAAACTTCACGTTGGTGAACGTCCAGAAAAACCAAATTTGTTGAGCCCAATCGTTGATACGGAAACAGGAGAAATTTATAAAAAGGCACTAAATTAACTCGTGAAATCACGATGGAATTTATGAATAATTAAAACTACAGCTAACGCGAAGAAACTGACAATGAATGAAAGTCTGATGAAGTGAAAGCTTAAAACTACAATTATCAAAGTTGTAAACAGTTAAAGCAGGTAATGACGATATCGATGAATTAACTGATGATCAAGTAATAAACGTAATTGTAATGGAGCACCTAATAAAGATGTTTTAAATAACACCGCCGATATCGCAGCAAGTATCAACTACTACCTATTATTAATAGAACTCGAAATAACGACGGATCTGAATTTGAATTGACCGATAGACGATACCACTGGTAAACGTCGTCCACGTTGTATCGGTGAATTATCACAAAACCAAATTCGTGTAGGTATTTCATCGAACGTGTTAACGAACGTATGACATTCAAGATACCAATGAAATTACTCCACAAACAATTAATTACCCAAGACCAGTTACAGCAATTATCAAAGAATCTTTGGAAGCCCAATCACAACTCAAGACCAAGAAACCACCTGAGTGAGCTACCAAAAACGTCGCTCATCTGCACTCTGACCCGGTGGATTAACAAGAGAACGTGCTGAACGGAAGACGGACGTCACTATCACACTATGGATCGTATGTGTCCGATTGACACCAGAGACCAAACATCGGTCTTATCAAAAGCCATCATTTGCACGATAAATGAATTTGACCATTATGACCTAGAAAAAGTTGAATTTGATGAGAAGGCCTCACACAGTAACTGAAAATGTACAGTATTTAACTGCTGATCAGAAGATAAATACGTAGTAGCTCAATCAACAAATAACGTTGACGAAAAAGCGTTACAGATGAAGAAGTAGTTTATCGTTTCAGAGGAGATAACACCGTTAAACCGTGAAATGATGAACCGCGACGAATCCCAAGCAAGTATCTGCAGCCAACGCATGTACTCCGTTCCCAGAAATGACGATCAACCGTGCGCTTATGAGTATCCAACGTCAAACAGCAATTTTACGATTACCGAAGCACCATTTACAGAAGCAGGTATGGCGTCTTACGTACGACCTGAGCCGCAGGACCATGCATTATCCTGGCATAGTTGAATACGTTGATGTAAGCAGCAGCATCGCCTAATTAGCACTGTTAGAAGGTAAAGAAATTAAAGGATTTGACACATGTTATTCATAAGTCTGCATGTCTCTAATCATTCTACAGCATACAACCAAAACCAATTGTTGTGCTGGAGACAGAGTTAGAACCTAAAGATATCCTTGCAGATGGTCCATCTATGGACAAAGGTGAATTAGTTTTAAAAAAAAAAACTCAGTAGCATCTGTAAACCTGGGATGACAGGCACTATGAGGGGATGCTGCAATCATGAGGAATCGTTCCAGAAAGATGATGTTTATACTTCATTCACGTAGAAGAACATGAAACAGATGCTCGTGATACTAAACTTGGGCCAGAAGAAATTACTCGTGAAATTCCAAATGTAGTGAAAATGCACTTGTGTCCTTAGGACGTGAATTATCCGTATTAGCCAGTTAAAAGATGAGATTATTTTAGTAGTAAAGCAACACCGAAAGATTAATCAGCTGAACAAACCCTGTAACAGTGTCTCATATATCTTTACCAAATCTAAAGAAGTACGTGATACTTCATTACGTGTACCACACACGGTGCTGATGGAGAAGTTGTTGATGTTAAAATTTTTAAATGTGAAGATGGCAAGCACCATCAATGGAGTAAAGGACCAGGTGAGTATTTATCGTTCAAAACGTAAAATCTGGGGAGGGGATAAACAGCTGGTCGTCACGGTAACAAAGGTTATCTCAAATATCTTACCAGAAGAAGATATGCTCACTTACCAGATGGTACGAGCCAGTTGACGTAATGTTAACCCCACTTTGGGGTTCCGCATCTCGTAAGGAACATTGGGCAGCATTAGAGCCACAATTTTAGGCGGCGGCTGCTAAACAATAGGAATACACGCTGCTACTCCAGTATTCGATGGAGCAAGTGGATGAAAGATGTATGGTTCACCGTAGCTGAAGTTGAAGTTACTAAAGATGCTGTTAAGACAGTTCTTGCGATGACGTAAGCAGGTGAACCGCCCGACAGTCGTGTATCTGTAGGTGGTGCAATGTGCCACATTAAATCCCGGTACACATGGCTGATGACAAACTTTACGGGCCTCGTTCAATCTGGACCATACTTGCTTAGAACTCAACAACCACTTGGAGTAAAAGCCTAATCTGGTGGACAAAGATTTGGTGAGATGGAGCAGCAACCTGAGTTCTTATGGGCGCCATATATACCAAGCAAATCTTAATGCATAAATCAGATGACTACCAGTGGTCGTGTTAAAACTGAAGCAATCGTTGAAGGGTGAAAATATCCCATCGTCCAGAGTTCTGAATCATTCTGAGTACTTAAGGAAGAACTTCGCTAATTTTGCAAGGATTTCAGAGGCGGATAATGAAGATATCAAGTAGACACAAGATATATAGATTTAGGAGATACAATTGATTTCCCCATGAATCACACCACCATGATCACAATGAAGAAAATCAGAAGAAGCTAAAGAAACCAAGATGCTTCTCGAAGAAAATGCTGAAGCGATATCAAGTTTAGCTTGGACTTAATCTTATTCGACATGATGAATGCTTAATATGTGAAGTAGAAGAAGATAGTGGAAGAAAACTTCAGGATACTACATTACAAGTCTTTTAATGTCTGATAATTATTGAGTATGAAGATGTAGAAGATGATATTGATGAAATAGTCAACATAAATTCTATAACTAATCATAAAGAACTATTCAAGGCTTTTGAGTGACAAAAAACAAAGGAGTGCATGCTCCGATAGACGTAAATAATTTTGGCATATATGAAAATTAGTTTAGCTTCTCCCAGAAAAAACCAGAAGTTGGTCTACGGGAGAGGTTAAAAAACCTGAAACTATTAACTATAGAACTTCTTAAAACCAGAAAACATGGATTATCGCGAAAGAATTTTGGTCCCAACTAAAGACTGGGAAATGTGCTTTTGTGGAAAGTACAAGAGTTAGATATAAAACATTAAATGTGACAAATGTGGTGTTGATGTAACTTAGCTAAAGTTCGGTCGAAAGAATAAGCACTTAGAATTAGGCTGCCCCAGTCAGCCATATTGGTACTAAAGCAGGTATTCCGCAGAATGACTTTTATTGACCTTAGTCCAAGACAATTGAAGAGATGAATACTTTACATTGTTATTGATCCAGGTGAACTGACTTTGCGAAGAAACAAATCGTTTTGAAAGAGAAGTACGTGGTTAATGCAGTATACTTTGGAGCAAACTTTCGTAGCTAAGATAAAAGGAAGTTATTCGCGACCTATTAGCTGAGTTAGATATTGAAAAGAACCTAAAGATTTAAAAATGAACTTTAAAGAATTAAGGAAAAGCAACTATAAATCAGGTCAAAAAGTTATAAACTATCAAACGTAGAAGTGTTCGAAGCGTTTTAAACACTCTGGAAATAAACCAGATCGGATGATTATGATCAGGCTACCAGTTATTCCACCCGAATTAAGACCCCATGGTCCAATTAGATGGTGGACGTTTCACAACAAGCGACTTTCAACGACGATATAGACGTAGCCTGAATCAAACACCGTCTGAAAAATTTATCGAACTTAAAGCACCCAGCTTAACCGTACAAAAACGAAAAACGTATGTTGGCGGGCAGTTGTGTTGACGACACTGACAACGGACGTCGCGGACGTCCTGTAACAGGTCCAGGTAACAGAACATTAAAATCATTATCTAATATGTTAAAAGGTAACGACGGTCGTTTCGTCAAAACCTATTAGGTAAACGCGTTGACGACTTCCGGTCGTCCAGCAATCGTAGCCAGTCCAACTTAAAATGTACCAATGTGGATTACCCGAAGAAATGGCGCTTGAATTATTCAAACCACTTAATGCGTGAATTAGCAATGAGTTATTAACAACATTAAAATGTTAAAACCAAATTCGAAAGAATGGAAGATTGCGTTTTGGGATATCTTTGAAGATATTCCTCGTGAGCACCTAGAATATTTAACCGTGCCCTGACACTTCACAGACGGTAATCCAGCATTCGAACCAATTCCAGAAGGACGTTATCTGTCTTCACCCTTCAGTTACAACAGCGTTTAACGCTGACTTTGATGGTGACCAAATGGCCGCACACACGTTCTTTATCGAAAGAAGTCACAGTAGTATCGGCGCGATGTTAGCTGCTCAAAACATCCTAACTCCCAAAGATGGTAAACCAGTAGTTACACTATATCTCAGGGACATGGTATTAGGTAACTACTACCCAATACCAGAAAGCATTCCTGGATATAGGGAAGGTATGATTTTCAAAGACGTTGATGAAGCAAGAATCATGTACCAAAATGGATATATTCATCTTCACACTGTGGCCACAACTGAAAATCCAACGTTTAGAAGAACAAAACAAAAATTACTTAGCATTAAGCACTGTAAAGTAATTTCAACGATATATTACTAGAAGGATTCTATTCTAAATGAACTTACTAAGGAAAACTTAGAAATGAAGGACTCCTGATAACAATATTATTTTGGTAGCACCATCTGACTGTAACAGACAGGCTTAAAGTATATATCGCTGAACAGGACCAGCTACACCATTCAAGAAAGGATTCTTATCAAAATCGTCTCTGAGAATGCTTCATTAGATTCCACTTCACTGAGACTTCAATGGATCAGTGGTAGAATGAAAGATCGAGGATCTCAAAACATTCTTCAAGAGCTGGGTGTACAGTGTAGTGACGTATTCGTCCTACCTAATAAATATAGAGGTACATTTTAGGCAGATTCACAATCTAATGCTGATAAGATTACGACATTATACAGACGTGGTCTATTAACAGAAGAAGCAGAGATTATCAAACACAGTTGTTAACTCAATGGGCGAAAAGCAAAAGATATCATCCGAGATCAACTTGTGACTCTCTTCCAGCTACTGACCCAATCTCATGATGAGTGACCTCAGGAGGCCCGGTAGCGCGTCCGACTTTACACAGTTAGCGGGCATGCAAATGCGGTCTGATGGCCTCCATCAGGACGTCGCATCCATGGAAATGCCTGTACGTTCATCATTTAAAGAAGGATTATTACGGTATTAGAGTTCTTCATCTCTTCACGGTAGCGCGTATATAGGTCGTGGCTGAGTACAGCCTTCTTGAGACAGCGATCAGGTTACTTTAACCTCGTCGTCCTAGTGGACGTTGCACAAGACGTTGTTACTCGCCCGTGAGAAACGACTGTAGTCATCTCCGTGGATTAAGAGTTGCAGCGCTAAAAATGGAACAGATGAAATCGAAAGCTATACAGAACGTCGCGAAGGGTGGGTAAGGCAAAGAAACTGTTGTTCCTGCCCAGAGACTGGAGAGAGTGTATTGTTGAAGATGTCAATTAATTACATTAGATGCAGCTATAAAGAAATTCAGAAGCTGCTGGAACTGAAGTGTTGTTAATGAGATTGCATTTACATGTAACTCACGTCACGGAAGCTTGTGAGAAAGATGTTACGGTAAGAAACTAGCAACAGGGTGAAAGAAGTGAGTAAGGAAGCAGTCATTTCAATTGCCGCTCAATCTATCGGAGAACCTGATACAGTCTACAATGCAGGTACGTTTCCACTGAGGTAGAGCTGCCAGTGCCGATATTGCTACTGAGCTTTACCTCGTGTTCAAGAGTCGTTTGACGCACGTAATCCAAAGCTAAAGTGGCTTGTAACTCTCAGAGTTTGAGTGGAACAGTTACAAAAGTTAGGGATCGATAACAATTCACGGTACGTAGAATTTATGTACTTGAGTAAAGTCTGTGAAGAAAGAGAATATCAAGACTATGGTGCAAGCTGTACATGTAGTAAAGAAGACGACAAGTTAAACGTGTCAGACTTTTAACAGAAGGTTCTATTGAACCACAAAGAATTACTATCATTGTAGTGTCTAGAAGCAGTACAAAGTTATCTATTAACTGAGGTACAAAAAGAGTATACCGTGTAGCAAGGGGTAGAAATCAGTGACAAACACGTTGAGGTTATGGTACGTCAAATGTTAAGAGAAAGTACGTGTAATCAAATGCAGGAGATCATTGATTTACTTCCAGGTTCTATAGATATCTATAAACCACTGATGAAAACAAAAATACTTGAAGACGTGGAAATATCACAGCTAAACCTGTAACTTTGTATCACTAAAGCTTCATTAGAAACAGAAAGTTTCTTATCTGCAGCCTCATTCCAAGAAACAACTCGTGTACTTTCACAGACGCAGCTGTTAAAGGATAGTTGATAAACTTATGGGACTTAAAGAGAACGTTATTATCTAGTAAGCTAATTTAGCTGGTACTGAAAGGACAAGATATAATGATGTTGATATTAAAGCAGAAAATGAATCTAGAATTAGAAGTAGATAATGAATTAAGTAGACCAATCGAAGAAGAATTACACGAAGAATTAGGGTTCTATGATAATAGATGAGTCGATAGGAATATAAAAATGTTATATTCCTAGCTGACAAATCTATAAAAAGTATGTAAAATAAATAATGTTGAATACAAAAGTAGAAGCACTCCGTTTCTCACCTGCCAATCATGATTGTTCAGGTTAATGTAGATGAAATGTAGAATTTTATACTGGTGCTTGCACTCAGTTTTTTAATGCTTTTAGTATTTAATGAATTTATAAATAGGAGGTGCTGATCGACGTAAAAGATACTGCACAAGTAAATGAGTATTAAAAGCGAAAAGAGTTTCTTTTAATTAGCCAAAATGGAGAACAATTAGGAGTTAAACTAAGGCAGATGCTGTGCAAATTGCAGACGTAAGGAACCTAGATGTTGTTCTAGTAGCCCAAACGCTAAAAACATCTGCCGATGCAAAAATTATGAACTACGGTAAGTTCAAATCTGAACAACAAAAGAAAGAAAAAGAAGCACGTAAGAAACAAAAAATCGTAACAACAAAAGAGATAAGATTACTCCACATCTGAAAACACGATTTGAAAACTCAGTTGAAAATGCACGCAAATTCTTAGCAGAAGAAGACAAAGTTAAAGTTTCCTATTCGTTTTAAAGGAGACAATCACCCATAGAAATTGGACGAGAAAAGTTTTAGAAAACTTTTCTAACGAAGCTTGAAGGATATAGCTACTAGTCGAACAAAAACCCAAAATGGAAGGTCGCAGTATGTTCTTAGTTCTAGCACCAGAGAAATAAAGGTTTAATATAGGAGGAATTTGATAATGCCAAAAATGAAATCTCACCGTGGTTTATGCAAAACGTGTGAAAAAAACAGCTAGCGGTAAATTAAAACGTAGCCGCGCTTTATACTTCTCACTGGTTTTCAAGAAAAACTACTAAACAAAAATGTCACTTACGTAAAAGCTCATTAGTATCTCGTGGTGATTAAACGTATTAGAACTTTATTAGTTAAATAATATTAAAGAAGATTAATATAGCGTAAATACTTATTTAAGTTATACATAAGGAGGAATTAGATATGCCACGTAGTTAAAGGTGGAACTGTGACTCGTCGTCACTAGTAAAAAGTTTTTAAAACTAGCTAAAGGATATTTTGGTTCAAAACATACATTATTCAAAGTTGCTAGCAACAAGTAATGAAAATCAGGAATGATGCGTTTTCAGAGACCGTCGTCAAAACAAAACGTAATTTCAGAAGATTATGATCGTTCAGTACTAATGCTGCTGCAAGATTAAATGGATTATCTTACAGCCGCCCAATGAACGAGACTTAAAGTTGCTGGAATCGATATGTTAACAGAAAAATGTTATCAGAAATCGCTATCCATGACGCAGTCTGGATTCGCAAAGTATTTGTGAACAAGCTAGGCAGCTAAATAATAAAAAGTTTATTTTAAAAGTGTTACTGCATAAATTTTTGTAAGTAACTGTTAAAATATATTTATGATAGTAAATTAAACTCAAGCTAAGAAAATAATTTTATCTTGAGTATTTATGATTAATAAACAATCTTTCTAGGATTTTTAATCTATGTAGTTTTGCTTTTGAGTTTATTTTCATTATAAATTTCTTTCGTTTCTTTTCTCATATAATAATATTGCCCCAAGTATACCATAACAAATCACAAAAATGTAGAAATACATCTCATTTTTTCATAGTTACACTTTTCATCTGTAAAAATAAGATTTTAAAAATGTTATTGTTTCTTCGATAGTTTTAAATCATTCTTCGAAATAAAAGCTCGCAATATCAAAATAATAATCGTTAAATCCAGCGTACTCAAAATCTATTAAGCACAATGAATCTTTTGAGAAGAGGAAAATTACCTTCAACTAAATCGTTGTGGCATAATCTATCCGCTTTATATTGATTTTAAATCGTTCTCATTATGTAGCATAAATCTCATCTAATACATGTTTTTCATCAATTTGCTTTGTAATAATTATTAAACTGATCTGATCTGGATTAAAGATGTTATCAGCTTGAAATTTTTGTATGAAAATTCTTAAAAAGTTTTCCTATGCGTACATATTAGATAAACTTTTTGAGAAATAAAAGTGGATGTTGTTGAAATTTAGTAATTAAATTGTCATTATTAAACGCACACTGGTTTTGAAAATATGGAGTTCATCCAGAAAAGACGCTGCAGGCTTCTTTTCCTCATTATCTTTATTTACATCAGAATCTTTTTAGAGTTCTATGAAAATATTATTATTTTCTGTAGTTACTATATAATTTTTATTAGTTACTCCATAACTCGTTTTCTTCAATAGAGTATACTTTTTCGACTATATCTTTTTCAAATTTATCAATACTGTACTATAAAATTATCCCCTTTTAATTTCTGGAATTTAATTAACTTTTCACTTTATTATACAAATATATGCAACAAAGATTAAAGAAAAACGATTTCAGAGTATCTCATTTATAATATAAAATATTATATTAAAAATACTATTTTTATAATATCATTCAAAAATATAATTTAAACTTATAAATTTCACCGTGTTTTTGTAGTGAACTAAAAATAACTATCAATCTTTAGAAATAGTTGATATACATGATATTTTTGAAGTATATTAGGGTAAAAATCAACTGACTATTGTTGAGAAAAAATGATAAATTTGATATAATTAAAGTATATAAAATATATTTATATACATATAGTTTCATTTTTAAATACTTAGGAGGTGTAAAATGAAAAGAAGTTTTTATTAATAGTGAGTATATTACATTAGCTACAATTTTTAAAAAGTAGAAGGCTTCATAGGTTCAGGTGGAGAAGCTAAATATTTTTACAAGAAGTAGAAGTTGAGTTAAAATGGAGAACTAGAAAATAGACGAGGGAAAAAATATATCTCAAATGATATTATTAAATTAGAAGGAAATGAATTCATAATTATTAATGAGAATTAAAAAGTTTAAAATTACTGTACTGAAATTATTTTATCAATGAATATAGATGTACATCCCTCGCTTAATGTTTTAGTAGGAAACAATGCGAATGGAAAAACTAATATAATAGAGTCTATTTTTTGTTTAGCACTTGGACGTAGTTATCGTACTAAGAGTGATAGTGAATGCATAATGTTTGGTGAAACTGCAACAGCGATGTCATGTGTAGTTAACAAAAATGATAAGAATTTAGATATTATGTTAGGTATTAATAATAAAGGTAAAAGTGCTAAAATAGGAGGAGTGAAAAACTAAAACTAACAGATTTTCGTAGGAGAGCTAAATGTAGTATTATTTTTCCAGAAGATTTACAGCTGGTAAAAGGATCTCCATCACTACGTCGAGAGTTTATAAACAGAGAATTTTATCAGTTCACGTATTTATCACAAATATTATTTAATGTACCAACATTTATTGAAACAGAGAAATTCTTATTTAAAAAGATATGCGAAAAATCCAAAAGATGAAATGTCACTTGCATACTTAGAGACAATTACTTCAATTAGCTAAAGTGAATTTATATTACAAGAGAAAGAGTGTCATTTGTCCAGGACATTTCAAAACTAACATATCAGAATATGCTTAATATATCTAATGGACAAGAATCATTAAAAATTAGATATAAAAGTTCAGTATTAGAAGCATTAAATATAAATGATATATCAGATGAAATATTTAATGAGGAAAGCCTCAACAAAGGTTATGTTGAAAAATCATATGACGATATAATGAGAGGAAGTACTAAAATTGGACCACATCAAGATGATTTAGAGTTTTATATTAATGATCTTGATGCAAAAATGTACGCATCCCAAGGACAACAAAGAAGTATAGTATTATCGTTAAAGTTAGCTGAAATAAATTATTTAAAAAACAAAAACTGGAACTTATCCAGTCTTACTTTTAGATGATGTCTTAAGTGAATTAGATAAGAATAGACAATTAAAAACTGTTAGATGCAATTAATGAAAATGTACAAACATTCATTACAACACCTTCGATATCAGATATAAAAGAAGATTTGTTAGAAAAAGCTAAAGTTTTTAAAATAGAAAATGGAAATATTAGCGAAATAATCTAGAAAATTTATTTATAAATTTACTAAAAATGAAAGGAAAAAAATCATGGTAGAAAAACAAATACAAGAATATAATGCCGATCAGATTCAGGTTCTTGAAGGTCTTGAGGCTGTTAGGGTAAGACCAGGTATGTATATTGGTTCTACATCTAGTAAAGGTCTACACCACCTTGTTTGGGAAATTGTAGATAATTCTATAGATGAAGCCTTAGCCGGATATTGTACCACAATAACAGTTGCAATAGAAAAAGGAAATTGGATAAGAGTTGAGGATAATGGGCGTGGTATCCCGGTAGACATTCAAGAACAAACAGGAAAACCTGCTCTTGAAGTAATCCTTACAGTACTTCACGCTGGAGGTAAATTCGGTGGAGGCGGATATAAAGTATCTGGTGGTCTTCACGGAGTTGGGGCCAGTGTAGTAAATGCCTTATCAACAAACTTAGAAGCATCAGTTCATCGTGATGGAAAAATTTACACAATGAAGTTTGAACGTGGTGATGTAGTCCAAGGAATTACAGTAGTAGGAAATACTGATAGAACTGGAACAACTATTCGTTTTAAAGCGGATCCAGAAATCTTCCAAGAAACAACAGTATATGAATACGATATTTTAAGAACACGTATTAGAGAACTTGCTTTCTTAAATAAAGGTATAACAATTATTCTTAAAGACGAGAGAGAAGGACAAGAGAAAGAAGAAACTTTCTGTTATGAAGGTGGATTATTAGAATATGTGGAAATGTTAAATGAAAATAAAGACGCTCTACATGAAGCTATTTATGTGCATGGTGAGATGGAAGGTAAAGAAGTAGAAATTTCAATGCAATATAACACAGGATATTTCTAATAATGTATTAAGTTATGCTAATAACATTAATACACATGAAGGTGGAACTCACGAGAGTGGATTTAAAACTGCTCTTACAAGAATAATTAACTCTTATGGTAAAAAGAATAAACTTATTAAAGACAAAGAGTCACTAACTGGTGATGATGTTCGAGAAGGACTTGTTGCGATTATCTCAATTAAACACCCAAATCCACAATTTGAAGGGCAAACAAAAACTAAATTAGGAAACTCAGAGATGAGTACAATTACTAATAAGTTATTCTCTGAAGAATTAGATAGATTCTTATTAGAAAATCCAAAAACAGCGAAAATAATTGTTGAAAAAGGTCTTCAAGCATCACGTGCAAGAATTGCAGCTAAAAAAGCGCGAGAATCAACACGTCGTAAAAATGCATTAGAATTTACTAACCTACCAGGGAAACTTGCAGATTGTTCAAGTAAAGATGCAGCTGAATGCGAATTATTCCTAGTCGAAGGGGACTCTGCGGGAGGAAGTGCAAAACTTGGACGTAATAGTAAATTCCAAGCTATTTTACCGCTTAAAGGTAAAATTCTGAACGTAGAGAAAGTAAGAATTGATAAAGTACTAGCTAACGATGAAGTTCGTTCATTAATTACAGCTATTGGAATGGGTATTGGTGAAACATTAAACATCGATAAACTTCGTTATCACAAAATCGTTATTATGACCGATGCCGATGTCGATGGAAGTCACATTAGAACATTATTATTAACATTCTTCTTTAGATATATGAGAGAATTAATTGATGCAGGATATGTGTATATCGCTAGACCACCTCTATACGGTCTAAAAGTAGGTAAGAAAGAATTCTATTGCCATACAGAAGAAGAACTGAAACAAAATATTGAAGAACATGCTGGGGATAAAAAGTATACAGTTCAACGATATAAAGGTCTTGGAGAAATGAACGCAGAAGAACTATGGGATACAACAATGGATCCAGAACATCGATTAATGTATAAAGTTAGCATTAATGACGCTCAAAGAGCAGATGCTGCTTTTGATACATTAATGGGGGAAAAAGTAGAACCAAGACGTAAATTTATCGAAGATAATGCTCTAAATGTTATAAACTTAGACATTTAGAAAGAAAGGATAGAACATGGAAGATAATAAAAATAATATTACCTTAAGAAACATAACAACTGAAATTGAAAATTCATTTTTAGATTATTCAATGAGTGTTATTGTATCACGTGCATTACCGGACGTACGTGATGGGTTAAAACCAGTTCATAGAAGAATACTTTATGCTTTTAATGATTTAGGGTTAACATATGACAAACCTTACAAAAAAAGTGCCTTCGTTGTAGGAGAAGTAATGGCGAAGTATCACCCACATGGTGACTCAGCTACATATGGTACAATTGTCCGTTTAGCGCAAGATTTTAACAGTAGATATCCTTTAGTAGATGGTCAAGGGAACTTTGGTTCTATTGACGGAGACGGTGCTGCTGCAATGCGTTATACAGAGGCTAGAATGAGCAAAATTGCTTCTGAGCTATTACGTGATATCAACAAAGATACTGTTGATATGCAAGATAACTATGATGGTACTAAACAAGAACCGAAAGTATTACCAGCAAGAATCCCTAACTTATTAGTAAACGGAAGTAGTGGTATTGCTGTTGGTATGGCTACTAATATTCCACCACATAACTTAGGTGAGGTTATAGATGGGGTAATCGCATTAGCAGATAACTCTGAAATAACTATAGCTGAACTTATGTCTAAAATTAAAGGGCCAGACTTCCCAACGGGATCATTCTTATTAGGACGTAGTGGAATAGTTAAAGCATATACAACAGGACGTGGTTCTGTAATTATGCGTGGTAAAACTGAAATTGAGCAAATGAAAAATGGTAAGGAAAGAATCGTTATTACAGAAATTCCTTATCAAGTAAATAAAGCAAAATTAGTTGAAAAAATAGCAGAATTAGCTCGCGATAAAAAAATTGAAGGTGTTACAGATCTTCGTGATGAAAGTAACTTAAAAGGTATTAGGATTGTAATTGAATTACGTCGTGATGTTAATAGTAACGTAATTTTAAATAATTTATACAAATTAACACCATTACAAAGTTCATTTGGTGTAAACATGATTGCTCTTGTAAATGGAGTACCTAAGTTATTAAATCTTAAAGAAGTACTTTATCACTACTTAGAGCATCAAAAAGAAGTAGTAGTGAGAAGAACTAGATTTGACCTTAAAAAAGCGCAAGCACGTGCTCATATTTTAGAAGGATTACGAATTGCTTTAGATAATATCGATAGAATTATTAGCTTAATTCGTGGTTCTCAAACTGCTGAAGAAGCGAAAGCTGGTTTAATTGATCAATTTGGATTAACTGAAATTCAAGCACAAGCTATCTTAGATATGCGCTTACAAAGGCTTACAGGTTTAGAACGTGATAAGATTGAAGAAGAATATAGTAAACTTATGGAAATAATTGCTGACTTAGAAGATATATTAGCGAAACCCGAGAGAGTAATTCAAATCGTTAAAGATGAGTTATTAGAAGTTAAGGAAAAATTCGGAGACAAACGTCGTAGTATAATTATCGAAGGGCAAGTAGATCAAATTGAAAATGAAGATTTAATTGAAAAAGAACAAATCATAATTACTCTATCTCATAATCAATACATTAAGCGTCTTGCTGCAAGTACTTATAAATCACAAGGTCGCGGTGGACGTGGAGTAAATGGTATGACTACAAACGATGAGGATAATGTAGCTTATATGCTAAGTTGTTCAACTCACGATCATATCTTATTCTTTACAGATAAAGGTAAAGTTTACACTCTTAAAGGTTATGAAATCAATCAAATGAGTAGACAATCTAAAGGTATACCTATTATTAACTTATTAGAAATTGAAAAAGAAGAAAAAGTAAACTCAATTATTGCAACTCTAATTTACAAGAAGAAGATACAAACTTAATCTTCTCAACTAAATACGGTATTATCAAGAAATCTAAATTAGGAGATTACGCAAGTATTCTTAAGAAAGGTAAGATAGCCCTTAAACTTGATGATGACGATTCATTAATCGATGTTCAAAGAATAACTGATGATCAAGATATTATGATTGTTACAGCAAATGGACAAGCAATTAGAATTAATGCTGAAAAAGTGCGTACAATGGGACGTGTAAGCCGTGGTGTTAAAGGTATTACACTTTCTCCAGATGACTACGTAGTAGGTATGGAAGTAGTCGATGAATCTAAGAAAATTTTAACAGTAACAGAAAATGGTATTGGTAAAATTTCTAAATCTACGGAATTTAACGTAATTAACCGTGGAGGAAAAGGTGTTAAAGTAGCTAAAGTTACGAAAAAAACAGGTAAGATTGTAGCGGTTAAATCTATCGCTGGAAATGAAGACTTAATGATAATGACTGATCAAGGAATTATCATAAGAATTGATGTTTCAACAATCAGTACATTAGGAAGAACAGCAACAGGTGTTAAAGTTATTAATCTTGTTGATGATCAAAAAGTAGCAACTGTTACATTAGCAGCAAAAGAAGAAAGCTACGAGGAAGAATAATAAAATATAAAGTCGAGGTTTTTTGAAAGTAAAACTACTATAGGTTTAATTTTCAAAAAGCCTCGACTTTTTGTGTTAACTCATTAAGGATGAAAGTAATTGATGATATTTTTCAAAATAATAAATGATGAAAAAAATTAGAATATTATAAATTTATTTTAGTATACTATACTATATTGGTCTATTAGGTAAAATAGGAACAATAATATTAAAAAAATCAAAAAAAGTTAGTAAAATATACGATAAGATGAAAAAAATGTTAAAATTCGTTGTGTTATTTCTAAAAAAAGTTTTATAATGGAGTATGTAGTTAAAACTGATAAAATAAACTTTATTAGTAAAAATCTTATCAAGGAGTAACTAGATGCAAAAACAAGACTAGAAAGCAATGTAAATGAAAATATAATACAAGAGGAGATTCAAATTCTTACAAAAATGCTGTTAAAAGCTACTCAGAAGTTAATTTCTGAAGAAACTTTTCAAAAAATTGTAGAATTAAAAGCATTAGCTGACAAGAAAAATTATGAAAAAAATTAAATCTTATTATTAAAGATTTATCACAAGAAGAAATGGAAATGTAGAAAATTTCTTCTCAGTATTGCCGCTGCTTATTAACATAGCAGAAGACGTTGATTTAGCTTATGAGGTCAACTATAAAAATAACTCAGATGAAGCATATATAGGTAAGTTATCTGAATCAATTAAAAATATTAAAGATAAAAATATTTTAGATAATATTAATGTAGTGCCAGTATTAACAGCACACCCTACGCAAGTACAGAGAAAGACAATTCTTGATTTAACCGAGAAACTGCACCTTTTATTAAGAAAAACACCGTGATGTGAAAAATGGATTGCTTTAATGAAAGAAAATGGAAAAATGCTATCCAACAACATATTGAAAATATTAATCCAAAGTGATATTATTCGTGAGAAAAACTAAAAGTTGCTAATGAAATTACGAATGTACTAGAATATTACAATCTATCATTTATAAAAGCTATTGGTAAAATTAATGACTGAGTATAAATTGTTATTAGAAGAACATGATATAGAGCTTAAAAATGAGACACCAATAACTATGGGAATGTGGATTGAGGAGACCGTGATGGGAACCCATTTGTTACAGCAGAAACATTAAATTTATCAGCTATGAAGCAATGTGAACTTATTATTAACTACTATTTAGATAAATTAGAAAGTTTATACAGAACATTTTTCAATGTCAACTCAATTTATTGAAGAAAGTAAAGAGTTAGCAATTTTAGCAAATCTTTCGAGTGATTCATCTGTATATAGAGAAAAAGAACCATATAGAAGAGCTATTTTCTATATAAAAAAATAAATTAGAAAATACTAAAGAATACTTACTTAATGACAAAGTAGTTGGAGAAAAATATTTAACGTCATTAGATTTTTATTAGTGATCTCATGTTATTGAAAAATCATTATTAGAGAATAAAGGTGAGATGCTAATTACTGGAGAATTTGAAGAATTATTAAATGTTGTAAAATCTTCGGATTCTATTTAGCAAGTATTGATATGCGCAAGATTCAAGTGTTTACGAAGCTTCGGTAGCTGAGTTACTAAGTAAAGTGCTAATATAGAAAAAGATTATAGTTCGTTAACTGAAGATGAAAAATGTAAATTATTATTAAAAACAACTGAAAGAAGATCCACGACCACTCAAAGTATAAAAATGATGAAAATAAAACAATCAGAAGAATTAAAAAAAGAATTAGCAAATATTTAGAACAGCTAGAAAATTAAAAAGATAAACTTGAGATAACGTTATTAAGCAAAACATTATTTCACACACAACAAGTGTTTCTGATTTATTAGAACTTGCAATTATGCTAAAAGAAGTTGGATTAGTTGGAAGTGACTTTGCAAGATTACAACTTGTACCATTATTTGAAACAATCGAAGACTTAGAGAATTCTTATGAAGTAATGGATAGATACTTAAGCCTAGATATCGTAAAAAAATGGGTAAGTGATAATAGAAGTTATCAAGAAATTATGTTAGGATACTCAGATAGTAATAAAGATGGTGGATACCTATCATCTGGATGGTCGCTTTATAAAGCACAACAGGATTTGTCATCACTAGGAGAAAAACACAATATTAAGGTTACATTCTTCCACGGGCGTGGTGGTACTGTTGGTCGAGGTGGTGGACCAAGTTACGATGCGATTATTTCTCAACCTCTAGGAAGTGTACAAGATAGAATTCGCCTTACAGAACAAGGTGAAATTATCGCAGCCAAATATGGGAACAGTGACGCTGCATACTATAACTTAGAAGCCTTATTTTCTGCCGTAATTCAAAGAATGAATGTTGATAAAATAAATACAGATATCATAGATATGCCTGAAATCCAAGTTATTATGGATGAAATAGTAGAAGATAGTTACAAAAAATATCGAGAACTAGTCTTTGAAAATCCTAACTTCTACAATTATTTCTTTGAAGCAACACCGATTAAAGAAATTTCAAGTTTAAATATCGGTTCACGTCCAGCATCACGTAAAAAAATTACAGATATTGGTGGATTAAGAGCTATTCCATGGGTATTCTCATGGTCGCAAAGTAGAATCATGCTTCCAGGTTGGTATGGAGTAGGAACAGCGTTCTCAAATTTCATCAATAAAGATAAAGAGAATATAGAAAAATTACGTAAAATGTACAAAAACTGGCCATTCTTCACATCATTACTATCAAATGTTGACATGGTTATGTCGAAATCAGACATGGATATTGCTAAAGAATATGCTAATCTGTGTAAGGATGAAGAAACTAAAAAGTATATGAAGAAATACTAAGAGAATGGAAATTAACAAAAACAAGTAGTATTAGAAATCTCAGAACATAAAGAATTTCTTAGAGGATAATACTTACCTAACTCGAAGTTTAGAAAAATAGGTTACAGTACTTCAATACTCTAAACTTACTACAAGTTGAGTTAATTAAACGTTCAAGAGAAGGTAAAATTACCAGAATCTCAATTAAATACTATTCATATAACAATTAATGGAGTTGCTACAGGACTTAGGAAACTCAGGATAAAATAAAAATAGGGAAGAAATGTCTCAATAAAATCGCGATTTTGTTGAGACATTTCCCTAGTTTTAGTGTCTTCTTTTTTTAAATTTAACATTAAAAAAATAATTATTAAAGGTTAATGCTAAATATGAATAAAAATGCATTAATATTATTAATGATGTGATATAAATATTATGATTCTAGTATCTATTAAAGTTAGTGGAAGTAACTCAATAAAAACTTTTAAAATGAGTTACTTCCATTTTTATGTAATTTTTATAGCGACATAGCTATTTGAAGCTATAATCTGTTCCATATGGAGTTGAATAAATATCGTTGTTTCCAAATACTTTTTCACCACAATAATTTTTCAATAAAGTGAGCTTTTAGAATCTAGATTTATAATACAAAAGAATATTATTGCGTTTATAGGCAATACATTTTTGTTACTGTAAATAAATTTCAGAAATTTGTGATAAAAATTATCTTTTGTTTTCATTTCTAAAATTAGATAATTTAATATAATGAGTTAGTAAAATCTTCATCTTTATTATCATGCGTAAATCCTAAAACGATTGTATGGATCTCTAAAACCATACATTCCAATTTCATCACCATAGTAAATACAAGGGACACCAGGAAGAGTAAATTGAATGAAACTAGCAAATTTTAGAAGATTTTTTGCTTTATCATATTGTTCTTTAGACATTTTATAAGTAGGACGTTCGTGAACTGGAACATCTTCAGGATTATCAAATGCTAACATCGTTAGGGACACGTTCTGTGTCATGACTACCAAGTAAGTTCATAACAGTATCGAGAGCAGGACGAGGATAGTTTTCAACTAATTTTAAAATTTCAAGAGTAAAATCATCAGCATTTTTATTTTTTACAAAATTAATAATTGCATTTTTCCAAGGATAGTTCATTACACTATCAAGTTGATCTCCTAAGAAATAACGTCGACGAGTATTGTAAGAAATTTTATTCGTTGCATCTTCCCAAACTTCTCCGATAATTAAAGCGTCTTTGTCATAATATTTTGCACTTTCACGGATTCTATCTAAGAATTCATCTGGAAATTCATCAGCAACATCAAGTCGCCAACCAGCAACTGCCTAATTTTTGCCAGAAATTAACTACGCCTGTATCTTTGTTATTGATGAAATCACTATATTCTTTGTTTTCCTTTATAACTGTTGGTAGGTTATCAAATCCCCACCAAGAGTGGTATTCATTAGGGTAATTTTTGAAGTCAAACCAAGGATAATATGGTGAACTTTGAGAATTATAAGCACCAATGCTATCGTAGTTGATATATCTATTAAAATAAATACTATCTGAACCTGTATGACTAAAGACACCATCTAAAATAATTTTTAATGTTGTCGTTTTTAAAGTCTTTACAAAAATTTTCGAATTGTTCATTTTGTACCAAAAATATGGATCAACATTGAAATAATCAGATGTTGAATATCTATGGTTTTTCAGGACTTTCAACAATAGGATTTAAATAAATACTTCAATATTTAATTTTTAAAGTATTCTTTTCTCTTCTATACCAAGAAGATTTCCCATTAGAAATCTTTTGCTCTGTAGTTTTTATGAGTAATTGATGAGTGTGGAATACTATCCCATTTTTCATAGTCTAATTCTAACATTTTTCGTTTCTTGCAATTGTCAGTATATTTATCGCTTCGTTTAAATCTATCAGGAAGATTTGATACATAATTGAACCTTTGTACCAATCAGGTGTTGTAAAGTTTGAATCATAAATAGTAAGTTGCCAATCGGGTAGTTCATCATTACTATTGACAAGTTTAGCATGTAATCTATCATTTTTAAATATACGTAAAAAACTATCAAAGTGAACTTCGAAATGATAGAAGTATAAAACCAATATTAAAAAGGTTCAAAAGCTACACAATATTTAGAATAGTTATTTTTAGTCTTCTCTTTGAATGTTAAACTTTTAGATACTATTTCACCTGTAAACTCATTTTTTATAATAATTTTAAAATCATTTAAAATAAAAATTGTCTTAATTAGTACCTCAAAGTGGAAGGATTCTTTATCATTTATCGCACCTTGAGGAAATTTATTTTTATAGGATTAAATTTAATCATATTTTTTTCATCTCCGAAATATAAAAATTTTTCATTATCAATTTTTCTTACAAAAACAACCAGTTATATTTTTAATATAAAAGTTTTTAAATGTAAATGATTATATTACAAAATTAATTAGTATTAAAGCGATATAATTGACATGATTTTTATAGCAAAATAGTAGAAAAAACATTTACATAAAAGCCTTCTATGTGATTATACTAAAGATATAAAAAAATAAAGAAATAATTAGTGATAATTATAACTATTTTTGTTATATTTCTTTATGTTTAAAATTTTTATCAGTTGAGTAAGCGTTTACTTTTTGCTAAAAAGGGGGTTATTAAGTGAGTAATAATATGGCCGAATATTTATTCCATGAAGGAACTAATTACCATAGCCATAAATTTTTAGGATCATTTTTAGAAGGAGATGCATGTACTTTTAGAGTATGGGCACCAAATGCAAGAAGAGTATTTGTAACAGGTGAGTTTTGTTCTTGGTATCCGCATACCTATGAGATGAAATTGATAAATGATAAGGGAATTTATGAAATTCAAATTCATGGTGTTAGTCAGTTTGATGCTTATAAATATGTAATAGTTACTCAGAGTGGAGTTGAATTATGGAAAGCTGATCCATATGCTAAACATGCAGAGACAAGACCGTTAACAGCTTCTAAAGTATATTCTTTACCAGAATATAGATGGAATGATAAAAAATGGATGGAAAATAGAACTATTCCTTATCATCAACCTATGAATATTTATGAGGTGCATTTAGGATCTTGGAAACATAGTGAAGAAGGCAAAGAATTAAGTTACAAAGAGCTTGCACATAAATTAGTAGATTATGTTAAGGAGATGCATTATACTCATGTTGAATTATTACCGATAACAGAGTATCCATATGATAAATCTTGGGGATATCAAACTACAGGGTATTTTTCACCAACTTCAAGATATGGAATTCCAGAAGATTTTATGTATTTTGTAGATACTTGTCACCAAAACAATATTGGAGTAATACTAGATTGGGTTCCAGGACACTTTACAAAAGATGCTCATGGTTTATATGAATTTGATGGAACATGCTGCTATGAATATTCTGATACAAGAAAAATGGAACATGAAGGTTGGGGAACTAGAGTGTTTGATTATGGTCGTAATGAAGTTAAGTCATTTTTAACGTCTAGTGCTGTTTCATGGATTGAAGATTATCATATCGATGGAATTAGAGTCGATGCGGTTAGTTCTATGTTATTTTTAAATTATTGTCGTGATGAAGATAAATGTGCTAGAAATATTTACGGAGGATTTGAAAATTTAGAAGCAATAGATTTTATAAAAAATCTTAACTTATATGTAAAAGAAAACTATCCAGGCGTAATTATGATTGCAGAAGAATCAACGAGTTATGCAAAGGTGACTGCTGCTGTTGAACATGGTGGTTTAGGATTTGACTTCAAATGGAATATGGGATGGATGAATGACAGTCTTGATTATTTAGAAACAGATCCTTTCTTTAGAAAAGGAGTTCACAACAAATTTACATTTTCAATGCATTATGCATTCTCAGAAAACTTCATTCTCCCTATATCACATGACGAAGTAGTCCACGGGAAAAAATCACTTTTAGATAAAAGTCCTGTACCATATGAAGATAAATTTGCTAATTTCAAGGCGTTTTTAGGATATATGTATGCACATCCGGGTAAAAAATTAACTTTTATGGGAATCGATATAGCACAATTTATCGAATGGGATGAAGAAAGAGAATTAGATTGGTTATTAATGCTATATCCTAAGCATGTGTTTACACATAGATATGTCAAAGAACTTAACAAATACTATAAATCAACTCCAGCATTATGGGAAAATGATAGTGATTGGGATGGCTTTAGATGGCATGTTGTAGATGACAATAATAACAATGTATTTGCCTTTTTCACGTAGAGATAGATCAGCTAAAGAAGTCTTAGTAGTAAGTAACTTTTTCAAATCAAGTATTAAAAATTATGAGATTGGAGTAGATACTTGGGGTAGCTACAAAAATTGTATTGAATACTGATGCTAAAAATATGATGGAATAGCAATTACGAATAGAAATCTTAAAACAATAAATAAAGAAAAATGAATTTAAATATACTTTGGGTGTAAACATTCCACCGTATACAACGATGTATATAGAAAAGAAATAACAAGTTTAAATGAAGGGGGTCAACTTAATGGCAAGAAAAAAAGAAGTAGTAGCGATGCTGCTAGCAGGAGGACAAGGTACAAGATTACAAGTTTTAACAAAAGATATGGCTAAACCAGCTGTACCTTTTGGTGGAAAATATAGAATTATAGATTTTCCACTTTCGAATTGTGCTAATTCTGGAATATCAACTGTAGGGGTATTAACACAATTTATGCCTTTAGAACTTAACTCATACATGGGAAATGGTCAACCATGGGATTTAGATAGAATGGATGGAGGATTGTCTATTCTACCTCCTTATACTGCTGGGAAAACGGGAGAATGGTATAAAGGAACTGCAAATGCTATATATCAAAATATTAAATATATAGAACAATATAATCCTGAATATGTCCTTATTTTATCTGGGGATCACATTTACAAAATGAATTATAAAGAAATGTTAGATTTCCATAAACAAAAAGGTGCAGATTTAACAATTGCACACATTAATGTTCCAATTGAAGAAGCTAGTCGTTTTGGGATTTTAAATACAAATTTTGATCTTAAGGTTACTGAGTTTTTAGAAAAACCAGAAAATCCAATATCAACGAAAGCATCTATGGGGATATATATTTTCAGTTGGCAACAATTAAGAGAATATTTAATTCGTGATGAAGAAAATCCAGATAGTGAAAAAGACTTCGGTAAAAATATTATTCCAATGATGTTGAATGAAGGATAAAAATATTTATGCATATCCATTTTATGGATATTGGAAAGACGTTGGTACAATTGAAAGCTTATGGGAAGCCAATATGGACCTAATTAAAAATAAAGAAAACTTTAATATAGACGATAGATTATGGAGAATTTATTATCGACATGAAGGAGCTATGCCACAATATTTAGGACATAGTGCAAATGTCAAAAATTCTATGATTTCTGACGGTACTACAGTTTATGGAACTATTTCAGAATCTATTATCTCTTCAGGTGTTCGAATTGAAGAAGGAGCAGAAGTAGTAGGGAGTATCATCATGAAAGGTGTAGTAATCGAAAAAGGTGCGAAAGTTTACAATTCAATCATCGCCGAAGGTTCAGTTGTTAAAGAAAACGTAGAAGTTGGAAATAGAGAAATCGTTCTAGGAAAAGAACAAATAACTGTAGTCGGTAGAGATGAAGTTGTAAAAGAGAATAGGAAAGTAGAGGGGAAATAATATGGTAAATGCATTTTGTATATTATTTGCAGATAATTATCGTAACGATGATCTGCAAGGATTAGTAAGAAATAGAACACTAGCATCTTTAGCAGTTGCGTCAAGATATAGAATGGTCGATTTCATGTTATCTTCTTTAGTTAAAGCTGAAGTATCTAATATTGCAGTAGTGACCAACCATCACTATAAATCTCTAATGGATCACTTAAGCTGGGGGAAAGATTGGGATTTAAATAGAAAAAATAGCGGATTGAAGTTTATTACACCGATGTCAAACCATCAATCAAATAGAGTTGCTCAAAACAAAATTGAAGCGCTAGGAGATGCAGCTAGATATGCAGATACTTTATTAGAAGAATACTGTATACTTGCTGATGGAAATATTGTCGGAAATATTGATTTTAAAGAAATGGTAAATTACCATAAATCTACAAATGCTGATATAACTTTAGCTTATACGTATAGAAAACCTCAACAACGTGAGTCACAAATAATTTTTGATGACAAAAACAGAGTATATGATAGTTTATATCATTATGATGGATATGATCAAGTTTGTCCAACACAAGTTAAGATATATATTATGTCTAAAGAAATGTTTTAAAAGAACTTGTTAAAAAGGTATGACATATGGATGGCAAGATATTCTATTAGATTTCATTACTAAAAAAATTTCCATAGATTAAACGTTTATGGATATGAAAATTAAAAATTACACGAGAACAATTAATAGTGTTCAAGAATTTTATAACTTTAATAGAGATTTATTAGACCCTAACAAAATGAATGAAGTATTTTTATCAGGAACTGATATTTTAACTAGAGTTCAAGATAGTGTACCAACTACTTATGGAGAAGGAGCAATCGTAAAAATTCTATTTTAGGAGATGGTTGTAGAAATTAATGGAATAGTTGAGAACAGTATATTATTTAGGGACGTAGTAGTTGAAGAAGGAGCTGTTATTAAAACTCAATAGTATTGTCGAATAGTGTTATTAAGAAATCAGCTACTTTAGACTATGTAATTTTAGACAAAAGCAGCAACTGTTTCAGAAAGAGTTGAATTAAAAAGGAACTGAAAAATTGTCAAGTTATTGTCGAAAAATAAAGTAGTATAATATAAAAATACGGGTTAGGATAAAATGTGGGAGATATTTGTAAAAATCTTCGATTTTCGAGAGAAAAAGAGTATAATAAACAGATAGACTACATCTAAAACTAACCCTTTTAGTATGAAATAAATAACGAATAAGGAGAATTATAATGAAAAATATTATTCGTGGCAGCTGAAGTACACCATTTGTTAAGGTTGGAGGCTTAGGAGACGTAATAGGTTCACTTCCTAAGGCACTTCAAGATGAAAAATGTAGAAGCAAGGGTTGTTCTACCATTGTATTCTACTATAGATAGAGAAAAGTACGATTTAAAAATATAAACAACATATCTTTGTTAATTTAGGCTGGAGAACTGTTTACTGTGGAATTTTTGAAACTCAAGTAAATGGAGTAACGTATTATTTTATTGATAATGAACAATATTTTAATAGAGAAAGTGTTTATGGACAACAAGATGATGGAGAGCGATTTGCATTCTTCTCAAAAAGCAGCATTAGAAATATTACCACATATAGATTATAAACCAGATGTAGTTAATGCCAATGATTGGCATGCTGCATTATCAATTATCTACTTAGATGATTTAAAAGCTAGAGGTGAAAGTTTCTATCAAAATATTAAAAGTGTAATATCTATCCACAATATTGAATTCCAAGGAAAATTTAATCTTATGAAATGGGGAATTTATTTGGATTAGATAATAAATATTTTGATGCTCTTTATATACAAAGGTGATTTAAATCTATTGAAAGGTGCTATTCAATTAGCTGATAGAATAAATACGGTAAGTGAAACTTATGCACATGAAATATTAGACCCATACTTCTCATATGGCTTAGATGATATACTAAGAGTAGAGCAAGGAAAACTTCATGGCATAATTAATGGTTTGGATATTGATGAGTTTAATTCAAAAACTGATAAAAACATTTATAAGAACTTTGATGTTAAAACATTAAAAAAATAAAGTAGAGAACAAATTAAAATTCCAAGAAGAATTAGCTTTGGAAGTTAATGAAAATATCCCTATGATTGGAATGGTTACTAGATTAACTCATCAAAAAGGAATTGACTTAGTTCTTCATGTAGCTGATGAAATCTTAAAAACAGGTGCTCAACTTGTGATTTTAGGAACAGGTGATCGTCATTATGAAGATGCACTTCGTTCATTAGAATATCGTCGTCATGATAAAGTAAGAAGTTTAATTATGTTCTCATCAGAAGTATCATCAAAAGTATATAGCTCTTGTGATATGTTCTTGATGCCATCTAAAACTGAACCATGTGGTTTATCTCAACTAATTTCAATGAGATATGCTACTATACCGATTGTTCACAGAGTTGGTGGATTAAGAGATACAGTTGAACCATTCGATGGAAAAACAGGAACAGGATTTACATTTGAAAGTTTTGATGCATACGATATGTTAGATGCAGTATATAGAGCAACATATTGCTATTATCAAGAACGTCATATTTGGAATAAAATTATGAAGAATGCAATTCAACAAGATGTAAGTTGGAAAAAATCGGCACTACAATATATAAATATGTACAGTGAAATCGTCTAACGAGATGGATTATAGGAGAGACTAATGAAACAACAAGAGTTAGAACACAGAATAGAAAAATATTTAAAAAGACAATTTGGGATCACAATAAAATCTGCGAGTAAACGTCAAGTTTATGAAGCGTTAATGAGTACTGTTAGAGAAAAATTATCTGAGAAAAAATTTGCGTATGAACAAGAATTAAAGAAAACAAAGCAAAAACGTGCTTACTACATGTCAATGGAGTTTCTTGTAGGTAGAACTTTAAGAAACAATTTATTTAATCTTGGAGTAGAAAAAGAAATCAAAGAATATCTTTCTGACAATAACTTCGATTTAGATGAAATTTATGATATTGAACCAGATCCAGGATTAGGTAATGGTGGGCTAGGACGTCTTGCTTCATGCTATTTAGATGCTTTGACTAGTAGCGACTATCCTGTGACAGGATTTTCTATTCTTTATGAATATGGTATCTTCAAACAAGTAATTAACAATGGTTGGCAACAGGAGTTTCCTGATTATTGGTTAGACTTAGGAAAATATGGTCTTGTTTATAGAAATGATGAAGAAATCGAAGTAAGATTCTATGGTCATGTAGAAGAAAAAATGACAGAAAATGGATTTACTGTGGAACATAAAGATTACACTTCAATACAAGCTGAACCATATGACTTATTAATTTCAGGATATAAAACGAAAACTGTAAATACATTACGTTTATGGGAAGCAAAAGCGAAAACCGGATTTAATATGAAACTGTTTGAACGCGGAGAATATTCAAAATCTTCAGAAGCAGAAGCAATAGCTTCATCAATTTCTAAATTATTATATCCAGCAGATAGCACAAATGAAGGTAAAGAATTACGTATTAAACAACAATACTTCTTTATTAGTGCTTCATTACAACAATTAGTAAAAAATCATTATAATGAATTTGGAACATTAGAAAACTTAAGCGAATATGTTGCGTTACATATTAATGATACTCACCCAGCGATGGGAGTTCCAGAATTAATGAGATTATTGTTAGATGAATACGGATATTCATGGGATAAAAGCATGGGAAATTACAACTAAGACTTTTGCCTATACTAACCACACAATTATGGCTGAAGCACTAGAAAAATGGTCTGTAGATTTATTCAAACCATTATTACCCCGTATTTACTCAATTATTGAAGAAATTAATAAAAGATTCTGTCAATGGGTAATCGATCAAGGTAAAGATTATACATTGGCAGAAACAACTGATTATTTATGATAATCAAATAAGAATGGCTAACTTATCAATTGTGGGAAGTCATAATGTTAACGGAGTATCGAAGTTACATAGTAGACATTCTTGTTGAATCAACATTTAGAGCATTTAACGAATTGTATCCAACAAAAATTTGGAAATGTAACGAATGGTATTGCTCACCGTAGATGGTTAGGTCAAGCAAAATCCAGAGTTAGCATCTTATCTGAAAGAATTAATCGGTGATGACTTCGTTAAAGATTTATCTAAAAATCAGTAAATTAAATGATTATAAAATGACAAAAAGTTGTTGCTAAAACTTCTAGAAATTAAAAATTAAAAAAAGAACAACTTGCTACCTACATTCAAAAATACAACAGGTATAACTGTAAATCCAGAATCTATCTTTTGATGTACAAGTTAAGAGACTTCATGAATATAAACGTCAATTACTAATGCATTACATATTGTCTATTTATATAGAGAAATTAAGTACAATGGATTACGTCCAGTACCAAGAACGTTTATTTTTGCTGCAAAAGCATCGTCAGGATACCAAATGGCTAAAAATATAATCAAATTCATTCACTCAATATCTCAAATGATAGAATGTGATGAATTAGTGCGTGAATATATCAAAGTTGTATTCTTACCAGATTACAAAGTAACACTTGCAGAAAAAATAATTCCAGCGGCTGACATTAGTGAACAAATTTCACAAGCTGGAAAAGAAGCAAGTGGAACAGGTAATATGAAACTAATGCTAAATGGAGCTTTAACATTAGGAACACTTGATGGAGCTAATGTAGAGATTCATGAAGCGGTCGGAGATGACAATATATTCATCTTCGGTTTGGAAACTCCAGAAGTAGATGCGTTATATGCTCATGGATATAAACCTTGGGAATATTACAATAATTCAGTAAAAATTAAAGAAACATTAGATTTCATTAGAACTATGACTGTAGGTGGTATGAATTTCAACTTTATCGTAGACTACTTATTAACTCAAGATAATTACATGTGTCTAGCTGACTTTGAAAGTTATATTACAGCTCAAGAAAAAGTTGCCGAAACTTATCAAGATAAAGAAAAATGGGGGCAAATGAGTTTAGTAAACACTGCTAACGCTGGTATTTTTCACTGCAGATAGATCTGTTGCTGAATACGCTAAAGATATTTGGAATATAAAAAAGTAAAATAAAATATTAATATGAAGGGTGACCTAATAGGAAAATTTTTCCTTAGGGTTGCTCTTTATTTTTGAGCAATGACTAAATAAGAAATGAAATTATACTTAAATTTGTATAAAGTATATATAAACGTACCATTCTCATAGATAAAATACGATTAATATGATAAAATTAAAAGGAAAGACTGTGTAAATTTTAAAATTAATATTTATTTTGAAATGTACACTTAGTAAATAAAAAAGAGGTAACTATGGCAAAAGAAAGAGCAGATGTCCTTTGCGTAAGTCAAGGATTATTTGAATCAAGAGAAAAAGCAAAACGAGCTATTATGGCTGGTATTGTATATAATGATAATATTAGAATTGATAAAGCAGGGGAGAAGGTTGAATCAACTGCAGAACTTAGAATTAAAGGAAAACAGATGCCTTATGTAAGTCGTGGAGGACTTAAATTAGAAAAGGCAATTAATGAATTGAACTTTGATGTTAAAGACAAAGTAATGATCGATATTGGTTCATCAACTGGAGGGTTCACAGACTGTGCGTTACAAAATGGAGCGAAATTTGTATATGCGCTAGATGTTGGTACTAATCAACTTGTGTGGAAACTACGTAATGATGAACGTGTAAAAGTAATGGAACAAACTAACTTCAGGCATTCTGTTAAAGCAGATTTTGATGTTTATGAAATTGATATTGCTTCAATTGACGTTTCATTTATTTCATTATCATTAATACTACCAAATCTTGCTGAAATTATAAAAGATGGTGGAGAAGTTTGTGCGCTTGTAAAACCACAATTTGAAGCTGGAAAAGATAAGGTAGGAAAAGGTGGAATTGTACGAGATAAAAAAGTCCAATTAGAGGTAGTTGAAAAAGTATTGCTTTTAGCAAATAGTGTTGGATTTAGTATGACAAATCTATCATATTCTCCAATAACAGGTGGAGAAGGGAATATTGAATTCTTAATGCTTCTTAAATACAATGTAAATAAAGAAGTGGAAAATAGTAAAATAAATATTGAGCATATTGTAAATAATGCTCATAATCACTTTAAATAGAGGAGGAACCGATGTTAATACAGTTAAATATTAAGCAATTTGGAATAATTGAAAAAGCTACTATAGAACTTAAAAATGGTTTAACTGTCTTAAGTGGAGAAACTGGTGCAGGGAAATCAATGATTCTAGCGGCAATTTCACAACTGTCTGGTCAAAGAACATCGACGTCTTATATTCGTTACGGTGAAGAAAAGGCAAGTGTTGAAGGGGTATTTGATTTTCCTGAGAGTAAAGAAGTTAAGAAAATTTTTAATGAACTTGATTTAGACCTTGAAGATGAGGTTATTGTAGTTCGTCGTGATATTTACAGCAGTGGAAAGAGTGTATGTAGAATTAACGGTACAATAGTTAATCTATCTACATTAAAAAAAGTGGCTGCTCATTTATTAGATATTCATGAACAACACGATAATCAAGTATTATTAGTAGAAAAATCACCTGAACTTGGTAGATTCATTTAATAGAGAAAAAAATTCAACCTGTATATTTAAAATATAAAGAAAAATTTAAAGAATACCAAGTAATCAAAGAAAAATTGATAACTTAAAACAACAAGAAAGTGATGTTCTTCAAAAAGTTGATTTCTTGAAATTTCAGTATAAAGAATTAAGTCAGATGAAACTTAAAAAAAGATGAGGATTTAGATCTTGAAAAGGATATTGATTACTTAGAGAATTTTTGAAAAAGTAAATACACTTGCTCATAGTATTACAGACGGTATAGATGGTGAGTATGGAGTATTATCAAAACTTGCAGAAATTAGATTTAATCTAGGAGAGTTAAGTAGATATAATTCTAACTTTGAAGAAAAATATGAAGAGATTACAAATTTATATTATATTCTTGATGATTTAAAATATGAAGTTTCTAGTTATACAGATGTAATTGAATATGATGAAGAGAAATTAGATCGTTTAATTTATAGATTAGATAAAATAAAAACATTAGAGAAAAATACTCTAAAACCACTTAATGATCTTATTACCTTTACAGAAACAATTAAAGAAGAATTAGATGAGCTGGAAAACTATGAAGAAAACTTCGAAAACTACTTAGAGGAAAGCAAAAAAATCGAAGAAGAACTGAAGATTCTAGCTGAAGAATTAAGTTCAATAAGAAAAGAGACAGCGCTAAAACTAGAAAAACTTATTCAAGATGAGTTGAAATTCTTATATATGGAAAAGAGTACTATTAAAGTTGATTTCAAAGAAAAAGAATTTTCAACAACAGGAAAAGATGATGTCAAGATTCTAATTAGTGCGAACTTAGGAGAACCTTTAAAATCCTTATCTAAAGTTGCTTCAGGTGGGGAACTTTCAAGGGTAATGTTAGCTCTGAAAATAATTTTCTCAAGAAGTATAGAAGCTACTTCGATAATATTTGATGAAATTGATACTGGAGTAAGTGGAAGAGTATCACAAAGGATGGCTGAAAAAATGTATCAACTTGGTGTAGGTTCGCAAGTACTTTGTATTTCGCACTTACCTCAAACTACAGCTTTAGCAGATACAAATCTACTGATTAGTAAAGAAATAATAGATAAGAGAACTTTAACTGTAATCAGAGAACTATCAGAAGAAGAGAAGATTGCTGAAGTAGCAAGAATGGTGTCAGGAGACACTATGACAAAACTTTCTGAAGAGCACTCTATTGAAATGTTAAGACTAGCAGAAAAAACTAAAGCAGATATAAAAGAGAAACTAAATAAATAGTTAAAAGAAGATACCAATAAGGTATAGGAGGAACATGACAAAAAGAAGGAAAAATATTAAAAAGCACTTAGTGGATTTTTACTATGTGAATTGTTCTGGAGAAATTGTTACTTGTCGAGCACGAGGTAACTTCAGAAATGAAAATATTACACCATTGGTAGGTGATGATGTAAAAATTCAATTAAGTGATAATAGTACAGGATATGTAGTAGAAATTTTAGAAAGAAAAAAATGAATTATTAAGACCCTAAGGTTGCGAATATAGATTATAGTATCATTGTAGTATCTGTTAAAGATCCTGAGTTTTCGAGTAAACTACTAAATAAAACAATTTGTTTAAATGAAAATAGTAACGTAGATATTATTATCATTTTTACTAAGTTAGATTTATTAAAAGATGATGAACTGGAAAAAGATGAAAGAAATAATGAATTATTATTACGAAATAGGGTATCAAGTATTTACGAATTCTGAAGAAGATATCGATAAATTAAAAAGAAGTTATTTCTAATAAGTATGTAGCGATATCTGGTCAATCAGGTGCAGGAAAAATCTACGTTCATTAATAAACTAGCAGAGCACCTTGATATCGAAACAGGAGAAATTTCGAAACATTTAGGACGTGGACGACACGACTAGACATACGGAATTTTATCAAATTGATGATTTTTTTATATCGCAGATACACCAGGATTTTTCTTCACTTGATATTACATTTTATTGAAAAAGAAGATTTACAATATTTATTTAGAGAGTTTCATGACTATGATTGTAGAATTCAAAGCCATGTAATCACATGGAGGAAATTCAATGTGGTGTTAAAAGAAGCGGTAGAAAGTAAACAAATATTAGAAAGTCGCTATGAAGATTATAAAAGTTTTATTTACAGAAAAACAAAATCAAAAAAAGAAAAATATATAAAGGAGATAAGATGAAGAAAATTTTACCTTCAATTTTTATCAGCAGATTTTTGCTAATTTAGAAAGAGATATTAAAGAGTTAGAAAATATAGGAATTGATATGTTTCATATAGATGTAATGGATGGAAATTTCGTTCCTAACATTTCTTTTGGATTTCCAATAATTGAAGCAATCCGACCTAAAACAGACAAATTTTTTGATTGTCATCTAATGATTGCTAATCCAGAAAATTATGTAGAACAATTTTTGTAAAAATTGGTTTGCGACATGATTTCTTTTCATATAGAAGCTACTAATCATGCAGACAGATTAATACAAGTAATCAAGGATAATGGAAAAAGCTGGTATAGTATTAAATCCTCAAACATCACTTGAAAGTATTAAATACTTATTACCAAAAGTAGATTATGTCCTAATTATGACTGTTAATCCAGGATTTGGTGGACAAAAGTTTATTCCAGAAATGCTTGAGAAAATAGAAGAATTAGCTAAGATAAGAGAAGAAAAAAATTATAACTTCTTAATAGAAGTAGATGGTGGAATAAATGTAGAAACATCGAAAGCTTGTCGGGATAAAGGCGCAGACATATTAGTTTGTGGATCATTTTTATTCGGAGCAAGCGATAAAGAAAAAATATTAGGTGAGTTGTTAAAATAATGAATACAAAAAAAATAAGCATAATGTTAGGGAGGGTATTTCCAGAAGAATTACCTTTATCTAACTTATGGTGTGGAGTAGATAGAGGCGCATTGTATTTACTTGATAAGGGGATAAATCCATTATTAAGTTGTGGAGATTTTGATTCGATAAATTCTGAACAAAGAAAAGAAGTTGAACAAAAATCTAAGTACTTTAGAGTAAAACATAGTGAAGATTTAACTGATGCTGACTTTGCTTTAGAAAATATACTAGAACTATTTGATTCTGTAGAAGAAATAGATATATATGGAGCAACAGGCAGAAGACTTGATCACTTTTTTGGAAATATTTTACTTCTAAATAATAAAAAAATATAACAGTGTTAAAGTGAAAATTATTGATGATAATAATATAATAACTATAGCACATAGTGGACAAAAATATTTTTAAAAAATTGAAGGGTATAAGTATTTCTCAATAGTTCCAATTTATGAGGATACAAAGATGTCTATAAAAAAATTCTAAATATGAAGTAGAAAATTTAGTCTTGACTTTAAATCGTCCTAATGCAACGAGTAACGAATTTGCTAATGAAAAAGCAATTGAGTTGGAAGTAAGTTCAAATGTATTAGTAATATATTCTAAAGATTAGAAGGAGAAATTATGATTGAGATAATACAATTTATGATAATAGCAGTTTTAGCAGGATTTCTAGGCTCTTTAGTAGGACTTGGTGGTGGAATTATTATTACACCAGCATTAACAATCTTATTTGGAATAGATATCAAATATGCAATAGGTGCAAGTATCATTGCGGTAATTGCGACAAGTAGTGGTTCAGCAATAGCATTTGTGAAAGATCATGTAAGTAATATGAGAGTTGGTATGCTTTTAGAAGTTTTCACTACAGCAGGAGGAGTTGTAGGAGCCCTTATGGCAGGAATATTCTCTTCTAAGTTGCTATATATCTTTTTCTCGTTAATTCTGTTGAATTCTTTTTATGGTATGCTGAAGAAAACAGGATTAATAACTAAGGTGAAAAAAGAAGAAGAAAAGGTAGAAAATGATAAATATGCTGATCGATATAAATTAAATTCAACATATTATGATAAAGCGACAGGTAAAACCGTAGCATATAATGTTACTAATGTTCCACAAGGATCACTAGTAATGTTTGGAGCAGGTTTTGCTAGTGGATTACTTGGAATTGGTAGTGGAGCGTTCAAAGTTGTTGCATTAGATAGTTATATGAAACTTCCTATAAAAGTAAGTACAGCTACGAGTAACTTCATGATGGGTGTTACAGCAACAGCAAGTGCCTTTAATTTACTTCTTTAATGGAACAATCAATCCAGCAATAGCAGCTCCTATAGCTATAGGAACTCTAATAGGTTCTAGAACTGGAGCAAAGGTAATGCAAAGATTAGATGCAAAATATATAAGATATATATTCTTACCAATCTTATTATTTACTATAGTTAATATGTTCTTAAAAGGGGTGGGGGTGCTTTAATATGGAAAAGAAAAAAGATATAAATATCGTTATTTCTAATATTTTAAAGACTGGAGTATTCATTAGTTCATTCTTTATTATAACAGGTATAATGCTTAGCTTTTATATATGGAGTAGATAGTATACTAACTATTGAAAGATATACTTTCTCAGAAATGCTAAAAAGGTTTAATTACATTAAATTATCATTCGTATTTAATGTTTGGTATCTTTTTTGTTAATATTAACTCCAGTCCTGAGAATCTTTGGGTTACTTTTATGTTTATATTGAAGAAAAAGATTTCAGATTCGTAAGAATTTGTATATTGGTTATAATAATATTAATCGTTAGTCTAATGTTGGGAGTAACTCACAATTAAAATAAGAAAAAAATTTAAAAAAATATAAAGTATAACAAGGCGATAATATTGATTTTATAGTAAATTGTGAACAAAATGTGAACGAAAAATGGTAAAAAGTAGGAAAAAGTGCTACTTTTTATCATTTTTTTGTTTTTGCTATAATAAAGACTATGTTATACAATAATATTATAAATATTTGCACTAAATATAATTTAATATTTTTAAAGGAGGTATATCTATGTTGGATCCACTATTACTTGCAAGGATACAATTCGCAGCAACAACAGTGTTCCACTTCTTCTTTGTACCGATTACTATTGGTATGGTGTTCTTAATCGCGATTTTTGAAAGTATTTATGTTAAAACTGGCGATGAGCATTACAAAAGAATTACGAAGTTCTTTGGTCACTTATTCCTAATTAACTTCGCTGTTGGGGTTGTTACAGGTATCCTACAAGAGTTCCAATTTGGTATGAACTGGTCTGAATATTCTTCATTCGTAGGGGATGTTTTTGGACCTTCACTTGCGATAGAGGCATTACTTGCATTCTATCTTGAGTCTACATTTATCGGTATTTGGATTTTCTCTTGGGAGAAAATTAACAAAAAATTACACGCGATGTGTATTTGGTTAGTAAGTATCGGAACACTTATGTCAGCGTTCTGGATTTTATCAGCTAACTCATTCATGCAACACCCAGTTGGTGTTAAATACGTTGAGAACAACGTAATTGGTAAAAAAGCAGAGATGATTGACTTCCTAGCAATCATTAAAAACCCATATTTATGGAACCAATTCCCTCACGTAGTAACAATGGCGTTAACTGTAGGAGCATTTACAATTGCAGGTATTGCATCTTGGAAAATGGTTCGTAAACAAGAAGTTGCAGTGTTCAGAAAAGCATTTAAAGTATCTATCGTAGCTGCTTTAATCGGTTCATTAGGATTATTTTGGACTGGACATTCTCAAATGCAATATTTAGTAAAAGAATATCCTATGAAAGTTGCAGCTGCTGAGGCCCTGTATGAAGATACAGGAAATTCAGCACCATTCTCAGTGTTAGCAGCAATTGATCAAAAACAACAGAAAGCAGAACATTACCTTGAAGTTCCAGGTCTGTTAAGTTTCTTAGCATATGATAAATTTGAAGGAAGCCTTAAAGGTATGAAAACTCTTCAAAAAGAAATGGATGAGAAATACTATCCAGTAGTCGGAAAACACATCGATTACACACCAGACGTACCAACAATTTATTACTCATTTAGAGTTATGTCTGGTTCAGTTGGTATCTTAATCTTAATGTCGTTACTTGGTACTATATATGCATTCAAGAGAACTGAGATTAAAAAACGTTGGTTCTTACAACTTATGCCATGGACTTTACTAGTAGCTGAAGTTGCTACTGCTTGTGGTTGGATTATGGCAGAGATGGGTCGTCAACCATTCTTAATCTTTGGAGTGATGGCTACTGAATCTGGAGTTTCTCCAAACTCAGCATCATCAGTATTGTTCTCACTATTAGTATTCTGTGTACTATACACAATTTTAGGTATTGCACAATTTGTAGCGTTCAGATATACAATGAACAAAAAAGAAACAACTGTGAAGGAGGTAGCATAGTATGGATTGGTCAGTAGCTTTACCAAATATATGGTTCTTACTTATTACAATACTATTTACAGGGTTCTTCGTGTTAGAAGGATATGACTTCGGAGTTGGGGTTTTAGCTCAAGTATTAGGTAAAACTGATGAAGATAAACGTGTTTACTTCAATACAATTGGTCCTTTCTGGGATGCAAACGAAGTTTGGTTATTAACAGGTGGTGGAGCGATGTTCGCAGCGTTTCCTATCTGGTATGGTAAATTATTCAGTGGATACTACATCGCATTTGTATTAATGCTTGTAGCGTTAATCCTACGAGGCGTATCATTTGAATTTAGAGGTAAATTAGGAGATAATAGAGCTTGGATTAAATCATTCGATATAGCAATGTTTGTTGGTAGCTTACTTCCTCCAGTATTATGGGGAGTTGCAGTAGCTAACTTCATGACAGGAGCAAACCTAGACGCTAAGAAAAACTTAGTTGACGGTTTCTTAGGATTATTATCACCATTTACTATTCTTGGTGGAATTATGATGTTACTTCTTATGTTAGTTCACGGAGCACAATTCTTAGCTCTTAAAACTACAGGAGAATTAAGAAATGCAGCTCGTGCAACGTCAGCATTATTATTCCCATTCGCTGCAGTAGTAACATTAGTATTCGCAATTTGGGCATTATTTAAAACAGATATTTTCACAACAAACTACTATGTTGGTTTAGTATTAGCATTAGTAGCGGTAGCATTATTTGTGTTATCATTTGTTTTAAACTTTAAAGGTTGTGACTTAGGTGCATTCTTAAGTACATCTGGAACTTTAGCGTTCCTAACTCTAAGTGTCTTCGCTGGTATGTTCCCACGTGCTATTATAAACAGCAATGATGTTAGTCAGTCACTATTTATTTATGATGCTGCTAGTGGAGTATACACACTAAGACTTATGACAATAGTTGCATTATTCCTATTGCCATTCGTTTTAGGATACCAAGTTTGGTCATATTCTATTTTTAGAAAACGACTAACTAAAGAAGATGAATTGGAGTATTAGTCAATGAAAAAAAAGGAAGCAAAGTTAAAACTTCCTGTTAAAAAAAGTCTTACATTGACACTATTAATATTATCAATATTCGAAGCAGCTTGTATAATTATACAAGCTGCTTTTTTATCAAAAAGCTATAGTAGGGTTATTTGATAAAAAAATTATGATAATGTTGTAAGAGACAGTGTTCTTTTTAATAGGTTTTATATTTAGGATAGTATTTTTTACATTTACAACAATATTTCACAGAAAAACCATGCAATTGAGTTCGAAAAAGAACTTAGAAAAAAACTTCTAAGAAGTTATTTTGATTTAGGGTCCTGATTTTACGTCAAGAGAAGGATCAGGAAAATTAGTAACATTTAGCAATTGATGGTATTGGAAAAGTAAAACAGTATTTTTGAACTAAATGTATCAAAACAAATACGTGGAGCAATCATACCAACCTTTAGTAGTTATTTTTTTATATTTTTATACAGATTATGTATCTGCATTAATGATTATATCTGTAATCCCAGTTATCGTTATTTTTATGATACTGCTAGGAATTAATGCTAGAGATATGGCAAATAGACAGTATAAAAAATATAGAGCTCTGTCTAATAACTTTATTGATACAATTCGAGGAGTGGAAACACTTAAATTCTTAGGAGTAAGTAAAAATTACTTACCGATAATGGAGAAGAAAAATAGAGAATATCGTCAAAGTACAATGAAAACACTAAGTGTGGCATTTTTAAATAGCTTTGCACTAGATTTCTTAACAACTATAGCAATTGCTCTTTTAGCTGTTAGATTAGGGATACTACTATTAGATGGAAGTACAGTGCTATTACCATCACTTACTGTATTATTAATAGCACCAGAATTTTTCCTACCGATGAAACAAGCTGCAACAGATTATCATGCAACACTTGATGGGCAAATGGCTTATGAAGATATTAACAGAATGATAATTGATAATGAGAAAAATAAATCTGAGAAATCTTCTATTGAGAGTGTGGATAGTATTGAACTAAAAAAATATAGGTTTAATAAAAGACGAGAAGAAAATTCTTGATAATATAACTTTATCTATTAACAAAGGTGAAAAAATTTGTCTTGTTGGACAAAAGTGGAGTGGTAAAACTTCATTAATTTCAATATTATCTGGATTTAATGAACAAAGTGAAGGTGAAATATTAATTAATGACGAAGTTACAAATCTAAAAAAATGTACACTGGTCAAATAATATTTCGTATATTTCACAGTTTCCATATATATTCCCTGATACAATTCGTAATAACATTTTATTCTATACTGATGAAAATGTTAGTGAAGAGTACTTAAAAGAAATTAGTAAATTAGTAGGATTAGATAAATTTATTTCAACTCTTCCACAAGGATTCGATACTAACATTGGCGAAGGTGGACAAGAGTTAAGTGGTGGTCAAGCACAACGTATAGCTATTGCTAGAGCTTTAATAAGTAATAGAGAAATAATTATTCTAGATGAACCTACTAGTCATCTGGATATTGAAACAGAGTTCGAAAATTAAAGAAAAACTGTTAGAGTTATTTAAAGGAAGAACAGTTATTATAGCTACACATAGGCTACATTGGTTAAATAATGTAGATTATGTGTTAAATCTAGAACAAGGAAGGGTTAGTGATTTCGCCAAAGTCGTAGAATTTAAAAATTCACCCTCGGTTTGATCAGTTAAAAGCTAATCTAGTAGGAGGTAGCTATAGTGAAAAATAATTCAATTGTAAGAAACAGAACTTAAAAAGAATAAAGCGGTAATGAGTGGAGTTATCTTCTTTAGGATTAATGTCTGTTATTAGTGGAGCAGCGTTAATGTACGTATCAGGATTTCTTTAATTAGTAAAAGCTTCATTACGTATAGGGAAATATCCTAATGTTACAAGTTCCAACTGTATTAACTAGAACTTTCTCGCTAGCGCAATCAACATTTGCTTATATCCAAAGACTAGTAAGTCATAACTTAGTATTAGGAATAATTGAAAAAAATGCGTAGCAGAGTGTACAAAAATTTTTAGAACCTAAAGCATTAAAAACTTAAGAAAGAATATAAATCTGGAGATTTACTAGGTATAATTTCAGAAGATATTGAAAAATATGCAAAATATTTACTTAAAAACAATCTTCCCAAGTATAATATCATTAGTATTGTATGTAGTATTTATTACAGTTATGTTTGGATATGATATGAATTATGCAATCTTAGCATCTTTATTCGGATTATTTATAATATTTGTAGTTCCATTTGTGTCATTAACAATCACTCGAAAAACTTCCAAATTATGAAAGAAGCTAAATATAATTTATATCGTGATTTTACAAGTGCTATTTTTGGATTAAGTGACTGGATTTCTTCTAATAAAGTAAATGAATTTATGGATGATTATCAAGTAAAAAGAAGAAAAAAACTTCTAAAACGTGAAAGAAAAAAATTAAAAACATTCGTTCATTTAAGAGAAAAACTTTGTAAACCTACTTGCTGGAGCTACAGCATTCTTAATGATTTATAGTTGCTGGAATATGTCGATGAATAATGTTATCGAAAAATGTATATATTGCATCATTTTGTATGATGGTATTATCTGTTCTTAGTGTTGCTGTAATGACGAGTGAAGCTGTTGCTCATATACCAGGTTACGAAGTATCAATCAATCGTGTTAAAAGAATTTTTATGCTCAAGAAGACGATGAACAAATCGAAGTAACTGATGCGAAAAATTCTGATGGTAATATTATTGATGTCAAAAAAATTTATCTTTTGAATATGAAGAAGGTAAAAACAATATTAAACAACTTATCACTTTCAATCAAGAAAGGTGAGAAAGTAGCGATATTGGGAAGAAGTGGTGTAGGTAAAATCTACACTAGTAAAACTATTAACTGGGACATATACTGACTATAAAGGAGAAATAGTTGTACTAGATAAAAACCAACAGAAAAAAATGTTAGGTACAGAAATTTCACTATTAAATCAGAAACCATATTTATTTGATATGACTATTAGAGAAAATTTAAAACTTGCTCTTTTAGATGCAGGTATAGAAGATTCTGAAATTGAAAATAAAAATTAATGATAGTTTAGAAAAAGCACAATTATCTAAATTGCTTCAAAGTTTACCAGACGGAATAGATACTAACGTATTTGAAACCGGAAAGTAGATTTTTCAGGTGGAGAACGTCAACGTATCGCTTTTTGCTAGAAGTATAATTCAAAAATAATGAATTACTACTATTGGATGAGCCAACTGTTGGGTTAGATCCAAAAACTGAACATGAATTATTAACTACAATTTTTGAATCTAGTAAAGATAAAACAATCGTATGGATTACCCATCATTTAAACTCTATCGAATATATGGATAGAATAATCTTCATTAAAGATGGAGAAATAGAAATGGATGGAACTCATAGTGAGCTATACGCAACAAATGATAAGTATAGAAAACTATATGATATGGATAATATTGCGTAATAGTATTTGCAAAAACTTTACAAATATAGAGCAGTTACAGGAATAAGAAAAAAACGACTAACACAGGTAAAGAGAAACGAGTTAGACCTATAAATTTTGATTGAAAAAAATGCTATAATATAACTTGTTTAAAAGTATAAAAGTATTTGGAGGTTTAGAATATGGAAGTAATTGCACTATTGAGAGGAGTAACACCGACAGGAAAAAAATAGAATACCCTAAAATGTCATTTTTGGTAGAGATACTTGAAAAAGTAGGACTAAAAAGTAAAGACTTATATTCAAAGTGGTAATGTTATTTTTGGAAACAGAGTTGTCAAAAAGGGGAAACAAAGCAAAGTTAATTCATGACACAATAGCTAAAAGAAATAGGAGCAGATTTAAGTGTCATTATAAAAGAAAAAATCAATTACAGATAGCTATTGAGGAAAAATCCGTTTAATGAAAAATTATGATTTTTTTCAAGAATACATTTAGTATTCACTAACGATAGTATGGGAGAAGATGAACTAAAAACTGGAAAATAAAAGACTTTTGGAGATGAAAAGTTTATTATTGGTTCTGAATGTTTATATTTGTATCTTCCAAGAGGTGCAAGTCCCAAAAGATTGAATACTAATTATCTTGAAAAAAACAGCTTTTCAATAACCATGACAATGAGGAAATTAAATGTTGTTGAACATTTAGTCGAATTATGTAAGAAATAGGAATAAACACCAGCTTATTGAAGTAACAATTAAACATAACTAATACAAGAACAGTAAATCAAAAAGGTTTACTGTTTTTTTCTGGGTCTATAATAAATACGGTTGATAATAAATATTAGCCGTATTTATTATAGACCCAAGAACTCTATGAGGGTGACTCGACAAAACTGATTTCTCAGAAATCACAATTTTTGAGTCACTCCATTTTTCTTAATATTTAGTAAAAGTTTAAAAATATGTATATAAACAAATAAGGATGTATGTTAGAATAATATGTAATAGTAATTATATCGACATAGGAAGGATAAGGCAGTGTCAAGATTTTTTGTGTAAACACAATCTGATGTTTTAAATAAAGTTAACTATTTATAATTTTATTAGTTCTTATGGCTTTTTATTCCTTAGAGTTTAATAAGATTTTTCAAGAGATTTTGTCAAGAATTCAAAGAAGGCTTGCCCTTGTTCTTGACAAAATCATAGAAAAATCTAAACTCTAGAAGGGAATAAAAGCTAGTTTATATATATTTCTTCTATCATATTCTCTAATTCTTCTTTCGCCATACTAAAAGCCATAGTGCGATATACCTACATATTTTACGTTATATTCACATGCTGATACACAAACATATCTTAGAGATTGTTCATTAGGGAATTATTTTCTTTTTTCTTTATTCCTTTTTAGATGTTTATTATAATTTTTCTATTATATTTGTTGTATAAATACTTCTTCTTATTGATTTAGATATGCAACATAATGAGCTTATGGAAAAAGCAAATGTAAGTAGAGTACATTTTATAAATTAAAGAATGGTGAGAATGTAACTACCGATATTTTGCTCAGAATTTGTGATGCATTGATTGCGACATATCAGAAATTATGGAGTGTATTAAAAATGATTGAAATAATAAATGGAGAATGCATAGAAGAATTGAGGAAGTTAGACTCATCTACGGTTGATTTAATTATTACAGATCCTCCATATAATATTGCGAATTTCATGAATGGGAGAGATACAAATCTACAAAAAAATGCGTTCTAATTTTTTTGGGTGCTGCTGGTTGGGATGATTTAGATTTTTAATGATTGGAAAGACCATATGAGATTGTTTTTAAAGAATCAAGTAGGATACTTAAGAATGGTGCTTCCATGATAGTTTTTATGTCAATATTAAGGGTTGAAACTCTTGTTGAAATAGAAAATAAATTTGGTTTTTATTATAAAACCACTGGAATTTGGCACAAAACAAATCCAATGCCTAGAAATATGAATTTACATTTTGTTAATTCAAATGAGTGCTGGATATATTTTACTTATAAAACAAAAACAGGAACATTCAATAATAAAGGTAAATTGGTTCTAGACTATATTGAAACATCTGTCACGACTGCTAGGGAAAAGAAATTAGGTAAACATCCAACACAAAAGCCAATTATATTATTCGAACATTTTATAAGATTGCTTTCAAATGAGGGCGATTTAGTAGTAGATCCATTTCTAGGAAGCGGTTCTTCTGCAATTGCAAGCTATAGATTAAATAGAAATTTTATCGGTGTTGAATTAGAAGAAAAATATGCTAAATTAGCGAATATGAGGGTAGAAGATGAAAAGACAAGTTATTGATTTGTTTTCTGGAGTTGGTGGACTATCTAAAGGATTTTTCGACTCAGGATTTGAAATTGTTTTAGCAAATGAAGTTGACTATTCTATAGCTAATTCTTATAAAAAAAATCATCCTAAAGTGAAAATGATTAATGAAGATATTTCAAAATTAGATATTGATGATGTTTTTAATGAGTATAAAAATATAGACGTAATTGTTGGGGGACCACCTTGTCATGGATTTTTCTCAAAAAGGGAAAAGAAAAAAATAATGGATGATCCACGTAATTATTTATTTAAATATTTTTTTGAGGTAGTTAGTGTTGTTAGACCGAAGTATTTTTGTGCTAGAAAATGTACCCAACATATTAACTGCAAATAACGGACATTTTTAAAGACGAAATTTATAGCTTATGTTCCAGTAATGGTTACACGTTATGATGATACCCTAGTAAGGAAGATTATCCAGAATGTTAGTGTTTATGATGACCACTTTGTAATATGCTTTAAATCTGGAATTGAAATGGAAGTATGATTTAATACTAATATAAACCGTCAGTTAAGAGTTAGGTTCTCTTGATTGGCGGTTTTTTTGTATGACTTTTACATGATTTATACATGTGATATTATCAAAAATGTTGTTTTTATAAGGTTATTGATAAGGAGTTGACCACATGAGTGATGTAATAAGCTGTTAGATGAAGCTATTAAAGAAAACCGAAAAACTTGTACTGAAGGAGAAGTCTTTATTTTTTAAGGAATTGTTTAAAGGATATGTATGGAACAGGATACCGAGAAAGGACTGTACTAATGTCTTAGTAGATGTTTTTGAGATATTTTTAAATAATATAAAAACACTTGAATAAATGCTCATATAACTATTGACACAAGAGGAAAATAATAATATAATAAACATACAACGTATGAATGATTGTTCAAGTAATCGGATGAAATGATTTAAAAAGAGGTGATAATATGACTAAAAAAATTTAATTCAATTGAAAGATGTGACTGCAATGTAATTCATGAGGATATTGTAAATCAAGTTAGAGATAAAATGCCTCAAGAAGAAAAGCCTTTATGATCTCAGCAGAATTATTTAAAGTATTTGGAGATTCAACACGAATCAGGATATTATGGGCTTTACATGAAAGCTGAAATGTGTGTTTGTGATATCGCTGTATTACTTAACATGACACAATCAGCAATTTCCCATCAGCTGAGAGTCTTAAAAACAAGCTAATTTAGTGAAAAAACAGAAAAAGAAGGCAAAGTAGTATATTATTCATTAGTTGATGATCATGTAAGAGAAATATTTGACCAAGGTCTAATTCATATCAACGAGAAGTAGTAATGCGGTAGAATAGAATATTTTTGAAGATATTTGAGCATATATTTAAGTCTTCATTTTCAAATGAGCAATGCTTCAAGAAAATTTGAAAAGACTTGTAGTATTCAAAAATAAAAATTACAAATAATATTTAGGAGGATTTAATAATGAAAAAGAAATTTATACTTGAAGGTTTAGATTGTCAAAATTGCGCTGGCAAAAATGGAAAAGGCTATTAATGAGCTTGATGGAGTGAAAGAAGCTACTGTTAACTTTATGACCACAAAAACTCGTTATTGATGGTGAGGGTGAAAAAAATGCCAACAATAATAGCAGAGGCCGAAAAATAGTTAAAAATCGAACCCGATACAACTATGAAAAAAAGGCTTAAAGGAGGCTATTTAGTATGACAAAACGACTATGGCGAATAATTATTGGTGCAGCCGTGTTAGCTACAGCAGTATTGCTTAGTTTAAATAACGAATGGTTACAGATTGCTCTCTTTATAATAAGTTACATTATTGTAGGTGGAGATGTTGTAAAAAGAGCTGTAAAAAATATTTTTAAAGGTCAAGTTTTTCGATGAAAAATTTTTTAATGAGTATTGCAACAATTGGTGCATTTTTATTGGTGAGTATCCTGAAGGTGTTGCAGTTATGCTGTTTTTATCAAGTTGGAGAACTGTTTCAAAGCTATGCAGTTGGCAAGTCGAGAAAGTCAATTGCAAGCCTTATGGATATTCGACCAGATTATGCAAATGTTAAAAAAGGTGATGAACTTGTCAAAGTTGACCCAGATGAAGTACAAATTGGAGATATTATTGTAATTAAAGCAGGAGAAAAAATTCCTCTTGATGGCAAGGTAATTGAGGGAAGTTCAATGATTGATACATCGGCGCTAACAGGTGAATCTGTTCCCGTGAAGTAGAAGTTGGAAGTGATATCCCAAGTGGGTGCATCAACATTAATGGGGTTATTACAGCAGAGGTTACCAAGGAATTTGGAGAATCTACTGTAAGTAAAATTCTTGATTTAGTTGAAAAATGCAAGTAGTAAAAAATCCAATTCAGAACAATTTATTACGAAGTTTGCGAGATATTATACACCGGTTGTGGTTATAATTGCAGTTTTTCTAGCTATTATACCACCTCTTGTTATAGACGGGGCGACTTTTAGTGATTGGATATATAGAGCACTAGCATTCCTTGTGGTATCCTGTCCGTGTGCTTTAGTTATTTCAATTCCTTTGAGTTTCTTCGGTGGAATAGGTGGAGCCTCAAAAAAAGGTGTTTTAGTCAAGGGTAGTAATTATCTAGAGGCATTAGCAGAAACTGAAATTGTTGTTTTTGATAAAACTGGAACACTAACGAAAGCTGTATTTAATGTACAGGAAATTCATCCAGAAGGAGTTTCCAAAGAAGAGCTACTAGAATTAACTGCACATGCGGAAAGCTATTCCAATCATCCGATTTCATTTTCACTGAGACGTGCATATAGAAAAGAAATAGACAATGGACGTATTTCAGATATAGAAGAGATATCAGGTCATGGTGTTATTGCAACTGTAGATGGCAAAAAGGTTATGGTAGGAAATATCAAACTTATGAAAATGATGGATATCCCTTATTTCAAGGGAGAGCTGATCGGTACTATTGTACATGTTGCTGTTAATAACAAATATATAGGTTACATTGTAATTGCCGATGAGGTAAAGGAAGATTCAGCACAAGCAATCAAGGAACTTAAGGCAGCTAATATTAAACAAACAGTTATGTTGACAGGTGATAATAAAAGTATTGGTTCAAAAAGTTGCTAAAGAGCTTGGTCTTGATAAGGTTTTATGCAGAACTGTTGCCAGCAGACAAAGTTGAAAAAAACTAGAAGAATTATTTTCGCAAAAATCTAAAAAAGGTAAACTTGCCTTTGTTGGTGACGGAATCAATGATGCACCTGTATTAGCTCGTGCAGACATTGGAATAGCAATGGGTGGTTTAGGTTCTGATGCGGCCATTGAAGCTGCTGATGTTGTAATTATGACTGATGAGCCATCGAAAAATTGCTACTACAATGAAGATTTCTAAAAAGACACTAAAAATTGCACATCAAAAACATAGTATTTGCGATTGGAATAAAAATAATTGTTCTTATTTTGAGTGCTTTTTGGAATAACTACTATGTGGGCAGCTATATTTGCAGATGTAGGTGTAACTATCATCGCAGTATTAAAATGCTTTTAGAGCTTTGAATGTAAAGAATCTATAAACTATTTTTTTCCTATTCACCCCTTGAATGATACCGATATTTGACGATACAATCAAGGGGTATTTTTTTAATTTAAAAACTATAAATGAAAAATTGCTGGGATTTACCTTGAATTAAATGGTTTTTAAAGATATGGAGGTTATGTAATTGAAAGTTATTGATGAATGTTGCTGTGAATGTATCACACAAAAATTTAAATAGAACAAAGGAGAGTTGCCCCTGTCTGTAATAATGAAGGAGTAACAGTTAGTAGGATAACCGTTGAACACTTAGTGACAGATGATTATCGTAATGCCGTTGATGGAGATCAATATAAGATATGCATGAATGAGGACTGCGACGTTATTTACTATAACTTAGATAAAGAAATAAAATTCTTAAAAGACCAAGTTAGGGTTCCTATCTGGTTTAAGAAAGATGCAGATCCTAAGTATGCTTGTTATTGCAGCAAAGTCACAGAAGATCAGGTAATTGAAGCAGTTGTAAAGCATGGTGCGAAAACCGTTAAAGAAGTAAATGCCATAACTGGAGCAATGAAAAATTCGCTTTGTAAGGAAAACAATCCTTTGGGGGTATGTTGTCATAAGATTATTCAGGAAGCCATTGATAAGGGATTAACCATGAAATGATTTGAGTTGATATGTTCTCACGAACAGACAAAACCGTTGATATCTTCCCACAAACGAGAGCCAATGTTGGATATGTTTCCGACTACGAGTGTGGATATGTTCCCCTTAACCATAGGGGTTGAGAGGAGTAACACCAACAGGAAAAAATAGAATACCTAAAATGTCATTTTTGGTAGAGATACTTGAAAAAGTAGGACTAAAAAAAGTAAAGACTTATATTCAAAGTGGTAATGTTATTTTGGAAACAGAGTTGTCAAAAGGGGAAACAGCAAAGTTAATTCATGACACAATAGCTAAAGAAATAGGAGCAGATTTAAGTGTCATTATAAAAGAAAAAAATCAATTACAGATAGCTATTGAGGAAAAATCCGTTTAATGAAAAATTATGATTTTTTTCAAGAATACATTTAGTATTCACTAACGATAGTATGGGAGAAGATGAACTAAAAACTGGAAAATAAAGACTTTGGAGATGAAAAGTTTATTATTGGTTCTGAATGTTTATATATGTATCTTCCAAGAGATGCAAGTCCCAAAAGATTGAATACTAATTATCTTGAAAAAAACAGCTTTCAATAACCATGACAATGAGGAAATTAAATGTTGTTGAACATTTAGTCGAATTATGTAAGAAATAGGAATAAACACCAGCTTATTGAAGTAACAATTAAACATAACTAATACAAGAACAGTAAATCAAAAAGGTTTACTGTTTTTCGGTCTATAATAAATACGGTTGATAATAAATATCAGCCGTATTATTATGGCAGATGTCAAGATTTTTGTGTAAACACAATCTGATGCTTTTAAATAAAGTTAACTATTTAAATTTTATTAGTTTTTATGGCTTTTTATTCCTTAGAGTTTAATAAGATTTTTCGAGAGATTTTTGTCAAGAATTCAAAGAAGGCTTGCCCTTGTTCTGACAAAAATCATAGAAAAATCTAAAACTCTAGAAGGGAATAAAAAGCTAGTTTATATATATTTCTTCTATCATATTTCTAATTCTTCTTTCACTATACTAAAGTCGTAGTGCGATATACCTGCATATTTTTACGTTATATTCACATGCGGATACACAAACATATCTGTTTAGGGATTGTTCATTGGGGAATTGCTCTTTTTCTTTATCCCTTTTTTAATGTTTATTATAATTTTCTATTATATTTGTTGTATAAATACTTCTTCTTATTGATTTTGGAAATAAATAATATGTAAATAGACAATCTCTAATATCTAATAGACTATTTGTTACTTTTTGGGTATTTTTTTCTTTGTATTTATCTATAAATAATGCTAGATTCTTTTTCTGCCTCGTCTTTTGCCGATGCTTGATATACTACTTTTTAAATCTTCTGATATTTCCGCTTTTATCTTTTTGATCTTACTTTTTAGTAAAATATTTTCTTATTACATGCGTCCAACACGTTTGATACTTTGCTTTTAGGAAATGCTTCTTCAAGCTTTTTCTTTTTATTCCTTTTTAATCCATCTGTGACAAACAATAATACTCTATTTAAACCTCTTTTCTTAGGATCTTCTAACATATCTTTGTAGTTTTTCTGGTGATTCTGTTGGAAATAATTCATATGATAGGATTTCTTTTTCTCCACTTATTGTTATTCCTATTAATATATGTAGTGCTTCTTTTTCCTACTGTTCCCCTTTTTTACACTAATATATGTTGAGTCTGCATATACTACCACATAATCTTTTGTTATTTTTCTTGAATGATATTCTTTAACTTTTTTTCATCTAATTGTTTAGTTATAACACTTATTGTTTTGTGGTGAATAATAGTGTCCATACAATTGTTCTACAATTTTACCTATTTCTCTTGTAGTCATGCCTCTTTTATACAGTAATATTATTATTTCTTCTAAATTTTTGTGTGTTTCTTTTTATATGGTACTAAAGTTTGAGGTGTAAATTCACTATTTCAATCTCTTGGAACTTTTTATTGATAGTTTCCCATACTCACTATATATTGTTTTTTGAATAACTTCCATTCCTTGAATTTCCTGTATTATATCCTTCTACAGAGTGTTTTTTCGTAATTTAGAAATCCCTGTAAGCTCAGCTTCTAATACTGTATTTATAGCTTTTTCTACTTCAGCTCTAAATATTTCTGAAATATCTTCTCCTTTTAGTAGTGCATTTACTAATTTTGTGTTATTATTATTCATGAGATTCCTTTCGTAATGAGTTGTGGTTAACTTTATTTTTACACCTAGGAGTCTCTTTTTCTATGTCTTTTTTTCAACTTCTCTGACTTTTCTGTTTACACAAAAATATTATACACTATCAGTTATTCTTTTATTTTACATTGTATTATAATATTGACTTTAAAGTGGATATTTGATAAAATATGAATGAATAAAAATAAATATTCATTCATTAAACAGGAGGTGATTATAATGGATAAAAAGATTTTAAAAAGAAGCGGCATATGAGGTATTTTCTAAAAAAAGGGTACAAAGCAACGTCAATTTCAGAAATAACAAAACACGCAAAAATGACAGTAGGTTCTTTTCTATAACTTTTATGATAGTAAAGAAACAATTTTTAGATACCTATATAGAAGAAAATAATCGTATTCGACAACTGATGATAAACAATATCGATTGGGAAGGTGATGTAGTTAAGCTAACAGAACAACTTTTTGGTCAATCAAGAAGTTTAATATCAACTAATAAGATTTTATCAGAGTGGTACAATCCTGCTATTTCTAGTGAATTACACAACTATTATTCATCAGAAGAAGGTAAGGCATCTAATCAATTCTATAAATTTTTTTAGTTGAAAATTTTACTAATCGATTGCAAAACAGAAGGGTATTCTCACGAAAAGATTCAAGAGATTTTTGAAAATTTATACTCTTTTTAACTATATAGATATGAATGTTACGGAAAAAGATATTCCTAATGTTAGTGAAACAACAGAAAGATTAGCAATTTATTTTGTAAAAGGATTATTTAATGGGGAGCAACAAAAGTTCTAAATTGACATGAGAACACATAGATAGTGGCTTATTGATATTTATTTTCGCTTTATAAATGCTTTTAGATATCTAATAAAACTAATGCGGCAAGTGACTCGACAAAATCGTGTTTCTTAAGAAATTTCATATATGAGTCACTATCTTTTAGAATAAAAATGAATGAATTTTTAGAAAAATATTCATTATAAAAATAGTATTTTAAATAGAGTAACAAATTTAGTTAATATAACTGTATCTTAGGGCTACATCATATTAACTATAATTTTAAGAAAGAGGAAGAAAATGAAAAGAGGTAGAATAATGTTAACTATTATTTTTTTATTATAGCGGCAATTCTGGTAGTAATAATGTCTGGAATATTCGTATTTCTTGGACGTAGTCAAACTATATCTGTGAAATCAATAGATAATGTAAGTGATAATCTTTTATGTGTTTCGATTTGAAAAAGCCAAATAATATGAGTTGGAATGCAGGTTCATATAAAAAGTTACAGTTCCTAATATTGAAGATAAAAAGGAAAAATAACCGTTGGCTTTACTATTGCATCTAATTCAGATGAAAAATGAGATTGTTCTTTTGACTCGAAAATAGTGGAAGTAAGTTTAAACAAGAACTAACTAATTTAAAAAAATTGGTGAAAAGTTGACGTTAGTTGGTTAGATAAAAACTTAGAGGTTGTAGATGGTCAAGAACCTATTGTGTGTTTTGCATCTGATGTTGGTATTGCAGCGATTAGACCAATTATTAAAGAATGGAGTTCTAAACGTTCGATTATACTAAATCATTTAGATAATGGGGTAAGGGTCTTTAATAAAGAGTTGACAGAGTTATCTAATAAAGGACAAGATTTTTACTTATGAAACTAGTGGAAGTATAGAACAAAAGTCAAGATAAACTTAAAAAGGTAGTAGATAAGTATGGAAATAGAGCAATATATCTTTTATCAGGCAAAACCTGATGATGTTGAGACTATGAAAAATTTTCTAGAATCCGCTGGAATAAGTAAGGAAAAAATAAAAATGGATAGTTTTAAAGGATTAAAATAACGTTTTTGATATGAAGCTCTTTTATTGAACAAATCAGTAAAAGAGCTTCATATCTTTTGCATTATAAATTTAATATGTTTTGATATCTATTTATAAGATTAAAAGACTATTCCAAAATTTTTGTATTTTCATTGAAACTTTCTTTTTAATATTCATTTGTATTTATGTTATAATAAGAGAGTTGAGTAAAGACTTTTGAGAAATGATATTATATGAAGGTATATGAGTATTTAAAGTCTCTACTAAGAAAAATAAGAATTTGATTGTATAGAATCATTTGAGGTAATTTATGCAAAAAGAAAAAAATAAAATTGTAATACAAGGAGCAAGGGAAAATAATCTTAAAAATATAAACTTTAGAAATTCCACGTGATCAGTTTGTTGTTATTACTGGATTAAGTGGTAGTGGTAAAAGTTCACTAGCCTTTGATACTATCTATGCTGAAGGACAGCGTCGTTATGTGGAAAGTTTAAGTGCATATGCTAGACAATTCTTAGGTAATCTTGAAAAGCCAGATGTTGATCTTATCGAAGGATTATCACCAGCAATATCAATAAATCAAAAAACAACGTCGAAAAATCCAAGATCGACTGTTGCGACTGTAACAGAAATCTACGATTACTTACGTTTGCTTTATGCAAGAATAGGAGAAATTTATTGTCCAAATCATCATGAGAAGATAGAAAGTAGTTCAATAAGTCAAAATCGTAGATGCGATTATGCAGATGCCAGAACGTAGCAGAATACAAATTGTTGCTCCTATTGTTAAGGATAAAAAAAGGTACACATAAAAAAATTAATAGATAAGCTAATAAAAGACGGATATATTCGATTTAAAAATAGATGGTGAATTATATGAAGTTGGGGATGTACCAGAATTAGATAAGAATAAAAACACTCTATTAGCGTTATTATAGATAGGATTGTCATAAAAGAAGGAATTGAAACCCGTTTAGCAGATTCATTAGAAACTTCATTAAATCTTTCTAATAATGATCTCAGTAGAAATAGATGATGTTAAAGAAGAAACTACACAATTGTTCTCGACAAAAATATAGCTGTAAACATTGTGATTTCACGTTGGGAGATTTAGAACCTCGTATCTTTTCATTTAACAATCCTCAAGGAGCATGTCCAGAATGTGATGGTTTAGGAATGCATGAGACGGTTGATGTTAATAAAATTATCCAGAAGGATTTAACGATAAAATGAGGGAGCAATAATTGTTTACAATAATGCTACATCTACATATTATCCAAGTTTAATAAAATGTGTATGTGAGCATTTTTGGAATTGATATGGATACTCCATTTAAAGATTTGAAAAATGAACAACAACAAATTATTTTATACGGAAACGATCAAGAAGAAATTACTCATAAATATATTAATGATGAAGGTATTATGCGTTCACGTATAGTGTATTTTTGAAGGTGTAGCCAATAATATACTTAGACGTTATAAATCAGGAATGACTAGAGCGACGAGAGAAGCGATGGCTAAGTATATTAAAGAAGATTCATGTCGCAGTTGTAAAGGTCAACGTTTAAAACCTGAAATACTATCAGTCTATGTAGCTGGAAAAAATATCGCAGAAATTTGTGAAATGTCTATTAAAGATAGTTATCAATTTTTCCAAGATATCAAATTAAGTGAAAAAGATTATGCAATAGCGAAACTAGTACTAAAAGAAATTAAAGCTAGATTACAATTTTTAAATGATGTTGGTCTAGATTATCTAACATTAGATAGATCATCAGGAACATTATCAGGTGGTGAAGCTCAGCGTATTCGTTTAGCAACTCAAATTGGTTCGAAACTGATGGGGGTTACTTACATACTTGATGAGCCGTCAATCGGTTTACACCAAAGAGATAATGAAAAACTAATTAATACTATGTTATCTATGAGAGACTTAGGAAATACAGTATTAGTAGTTGAACACGATGAAGATACGATGATGGCTTGTGACTATATCGTTGATATTGGTCCCTAAAGCTGGTGAACACGGAGGACAAGTAGTAGCTGTTGGAACACCAGAAGAGATTATGGCTAATGAAAATTCTATAACTGGAGCATACTTATCTGGTCGTAAAAAAATACCAGTACCAACTGAAAGAAGAGAAGGTAATGGAGAAAATATTGTTATTAAAAAAGCTAGAAAAAACAATCTTAAGGATGTTACTGTGAAATTTCCACTTGGAAAATTTATAGGAGTTACTGGAGTTTCAGGTAGTGGAAAATCAACTCTTGTTAATGAAATACTGTTTAATTCTGTGAAGAATGTTCTTAATAAAGAGGAAATCGACACAACGGTAGTAAAATCGGTAGAAGGAATTGAAGGTAATATTGATAAAATTATTGATATAGACCAAAGTCCTATCGGAAGAACCCCACGAAGTAATCCAGCAACATACACAGGAGTCTTTGATGACATAAGAGATTTATATGCAAGTACAAATGAAAGCGAAATTACGAGGGTATAAAAAGGACGATTTAGCTTTAACGTTAAAAGGTGGTCGTTGTGAAGCTTGTAGTGGAGACGGAATATTAAAAATAGAAATGCATTTCTTACCAGATGTTTATGTACCATGTGAAGTATGTAAAGGAAAACGATACAATAGAGAAACATTAGAAGTTAAATACAAAGGTAAGAGTATAAGTGATGTCTTAGATATGACTATTAAAGAGGCATACGAATTTTTTGAGAATATACCAAAGATAAAAAATAAACTAGAAACATTAGTACATGTAGGACTTGATTACATACGATTAGGTCAAAGTGCAACAACTTTATCAGGAGGAGAAGCTCAAAGGGTTAAACTGGCGAGTGAACTTTATAAGAAATCTACAGGTAAAACACTTTATATTCTAGATGAGCCAACAACAGGTTTACATATCGATGATATAAGTAGATTAATAAAAATTATCGATAAATTAGTTGATGGTGGTAATACTGTAGTAGTGATTGAACACAATCTAGATGTTATTAAGTGCTGTGATCATCTGATTGATTTAGGTCCAGAAGGTGGAGTTGGAGGAGGCACAATTCTTGCAGAATGTACTCCAGAAAAATTAATAGAAAAATAATGAAAGTTACACAGGACAGTTTCTGAAAAACTTTTTAAAATAAAAAAACACATTAAATAAAATAAGTCTAAAAATTATCAAATATTAAAAAATATTTTAAATATTTTTTATCTTTATGGAAACCTTTTTACTAATGAGATTTCAAGATAAAATATAAAAACGAAACACATGATTATACAAATTTTGAGGTTGTTTTACGAGTTTAACTGTGGTAAAATATAAATATACAACTAAAGCGCTTGTAAGACTTACCATACATTCGGGCCTAACACTTTTTGAACGGGAACGAAAATCGCTTATCAGTATAAAATGCTTCCTTTGAGAAGACTTTAGAAAGTAAGGCTATCGTACCCACCTGATTATATCAGGACCAATTCAGGTAAGAATCTACGGCGTTTTGGTTTTTAGACTGGTTATAAGTGTTACCAGTCTTTTTATTATTTGATTTTTAGAAGAATATGGAGAAAGAAATGTTACATCAATTTTCAAGAAATGAATTAGTAATAGGAACAGAAGGTTTAGAATTATTAAAAATAAAAGAGTAGGAATACTAGGTGTAGGAGGCGTAGGATCTTTTGCTGCAGAATCATTAGCTCGTTCAGGGGTTGGTTCATTAGTTTTAATGGATAAAGATGATATCGATATTACAAATGTAAATAGACAAATTCACGCTACAACAGAGACTGTTGGATGAGTAAAGTAGAAGAGATGAAAAACGAATTTTGGCTATTAATCCTGAATGTGAAGTAATAGCTATTCAAGATTTCTATACAGAAGATACTTATCCAATATTTTTATGAGAAACCATTAGATTTTCGTTATTGATGCTTGTGATACAGTAACTTTTTAAAAATACATTTAATAAAAATATTGTTTAGCTAACAATATACCAGTAATTAGTGTAATGGGGTCTGCGAATAAAATAGATCCAACTAAATTCCAAATTGCAGATATTAGTAAAACTACTGTTTGTCCTTTAGCAAAAGTAATAAGAACGAAACTGAAAAAAGAGAGGGTTCGTGGAAAAGTACCTGTAGTATTTTCTACAGAAAGTCCAACAATTGCTAATAAAGAATACTTAGAAAAAATTGGAAAACAAGATTCAGAAATACGTAAAGCTAAGATACCACCAGCTTCTAACGCATTTTGTCCATCAGTAGCTGGTCTTATAGCAGCCAATTATGTTTATACAACTTTATTAAAAAAATATAAAAATATTAACTGTTGAAAAACCTATTTAAAGAATGAAAACAACGCTAGTTATAGCGTTGTTTTATTTTTTATCAAGGTTGACATATCAAAGTTCATGCTAATTTTTCTGTAAAATTACACATAATTTGAAAACAGTATTTCATATTAGTATAAAAAGGTTCGAAAAATTTATAATTTAATTTGATTTTTATAGGTATAATAGTTATAGATGAGAAAGGAGGATTACTTTTGAAAGAATAAAGGAACATTACTGGCACAAAACTTAAAAAAACTTCGAAAAATGAACAATTACTCTATGTCAACTGTAGCAGATAAACTAGAGTTATCATCTCATGGTGTTTATGCTAACTGGGAATACGGTAGAAACGAACCTAATGTAGGACACTTGTATCTATTGCGAAACTTTATAACGTTTCAATAGACGAACTTGTGGGGTATAAAACAGAAAAAGGGGAACCAGATGAGTTGGCAGACACTCACTTTGAAGTAATTGATATGATTAAGTCACTTGATAGTGAAGATTGTAAATTAGTAGAAGAAGTTTTAAGAAGATTTAGGGGATATTCTTTTTCTAGAAATATAAATCTATAACAAACTCAAATACTTAGGCTATAGAGTTAAAATGTAGTAAATTAAATTAATAGTTTTTTAGATATAGGCTAAGTAGTAATACTTTAGCCTATATTTTTCCTTTTCTATAGGAAATGGGGTGATAACTATTGATGTAAAGATTTTGATGAATCGTATAATTAGCGAGTCAATAGAAAAAGAGCCAGTGATATCCATATATACCCACATATATCCGGAAATTCCTTTATAAAACTCAGAGTGAATGGACACCTGAGTAAATATGAAAAAATATTCTAATAGGGAGTTAGAACAAATAATATCTTTGTTGAAATTTAATGCCAACATAGATATTTTCAAGAAATAAAGAACCTCAAAGTGGACGTTTCGTTTATAATTATAACGAAAAAGATTATTTTTTTACGCGTTTCTACATTACCTTTAAGTGAACTTAATGAAGGGTGTGTAGTGAGGATTTTTATAAATGAATTAGAGGATGTTGATTATAGTATCTTCGAAGAAGATAATCAATATATAATAATCTTTTCAAAAAGAGCCTATGGTTTTAATATTATTTTCTGGACCAACAGGTAGTGGGAAAATCAACATCGATGTATAAAACTAGCAAATGAACTTGCTAGTAGGGATAAACAGGTTATAACTGTAGAAGATCCTGTAGAGAAGAATATACCTACTTTAATCCAAATGCAGGTAAATGAAAAAGCTGGAATAAATTATGACAATGCATTAAAATCAATTTTACGATGTGATCCAGATGCTATGGTTATCGGTGAAATCAGAGATTTTAAAACTGCAAGTCAAGTAATTACTTCATCATTTTCAGGTCATTTGGTATTAAGTACAATTCACGCAGAAAATTCTATCGGTGTAATTAATCGATTAAAAGATTTAAACCTGTCATTAGAAGATATTAAGCAAACTATACTTTGTATTATTTCTCAAAGATTGGTGAACTTAACAAAATGGAAAAAGAGGATTAGTAACCGGAAATATTGAAGAAAGAAGATATTCATGATTATATAGATAACAATAAGATAATAGAACACTCTTTAGAGTATAAAATTTCAATTAGCATGTGAGAAGGGTTAATCACTACTGATGAAAAAGAAAAATGGGGATATTAAAAAAAGCTCTAGATAAAGAGAATAAAATATATTTTTATAAAACGTCTATATGAATTAATTGATCATGGATATATGCTTGAGGATCTTTAGAATTTTTTACTTATTCAATATGAAGTTGTTGATGACGAAATTAAAAAAAGATAAAAGAAAAACTCTCTAACGGGAAGTAAATTATCCGATATATTGGGATATCTTGGTTTATTCACAACTAATTGTTAGTAAAAATAAAAATTTGCTGAAGATTATGGTCGAATAGAAGATATGTTAGTTGAAGTTGAAACATATCTAAAAATTAAAAATACAACAAGAAAAGGTAATAAAAACTCTACGATATCCACTATTTTTAACACTCACATTGATATGCCCTAATCATGGTATTTAATGCGCTAGTAATTCCACAATTTGAGAACATCTATACTTCATCTAACATTAAGATGGATCTCCAAACACTTATATTAATCAAATCATTATATTATATTCCCAAAATTTATTTCAATTATTTTTACTTACCTTATAGGGATAGGTTACATTTCTTATACAATTAAATATAAGCCCAATCTATTTTTAAAATCTCTTATATATATTCCTAAAGTAAAGGAACTATTCTAAACTATACTTTTTCTTACAGATTTTTCTATGGAATTGAGTTTATTTCTTATGAGTGGATTTTTCATTAAAACAGCTTTTAGAAGTCATGGTTGAAGAAGACTATGATTATTATTTAACGCACTTTTCTAAAGAAATTTTTATATGAATTAGATAAGGGTATTAGCTTCGAAGATTCAATCGGGAAAATTAAATACTTTTGATAAATTCTATGAGAAAATTTGTGAACCATGGGAAAAATAATGGTCTGATTGATAAAGAATTAAAGCTATTTAGTGAACTTATGTTAGATACTTTTCTAACATCATTAGATAGAAATTTGAAAAACTACAACCTATATTATTTGGTATCTTAGCCGTAGTTATAGTTGGATTGTACATGGTTATACTCCTACCTATATTTAATATGGCTAGCTCGCTTAAATAAGGAGGAATATATGGAAAATATTATTAAAAAGTTCAAAAAATAAAGATGGCTTCACACTTATTGAGATGTTAATCGTGCTTTTCTATAATTGCAATACTTCTTATTCTTATAATCCCTAATATTACTAAGAATATAGATACTGCAAAAGATAAAAGCTCTGAAGCATATGAAAAAACAGTTCAATCCCAAGTAACAGCTTATGAAATTAATGAAAAAGATAAAGATGTTACTTTCGGAAAAACTAGTAGATAAACATTATTTAGATGGCCCAGCAGATAAAGCTAGTACAGCACCAAATGGTAAAAAAATAGTAATAGCCAATGGTAAAGCAACATTACAAAAATAACGGGGCGTTTTCTTTAGTAGAGATGCTAGCGGTACTTTTTAATAGTGAGTATTATAGTAATCATATTATCTAGAATATCTATAAATACCTATGAAAATACCAGGAAAGGTTAGCAGTTAATGAACTTGTTTCTGAAATATACAATATCCAAACAAGAAGTTTAAATGAAAGAAGAACATTCATTTGCTTTTTATATGGATGATGAAGAATTTGATACTTTTTATGATGATCATGAGCATTGGAAAATAAAAGGTAGGGAAACCAAAAAGTTAGGATCAGGATCAGTGACCTTTGAATACAGGAAAGGGAAATTTAGTGTCAAAAGCAAATACTGTAGATGTACAGTTTGATAATAGTAAGTATAGAATAATTGCTCATTTAGACACTGGATATATAACACTCGATGAAATCTAATAAGAGAGCTTTCACATTTGTAGAAATGATAGGGGCATTGCTTATTTGCTCATTATTATTCGTGTTTTTGATTCCTAATATGGTACGCCAATACTCAAACTTAAATAAAATCGAAAAAGAATTAGAAATGAAGGAAATATTATATGAAGAAATATGTAGTCATTATAAAGACCATGTCTCACAACGACACGAGGTGATTATTACATAAGTGTGGATGAAAAATCAGCGAGAATAGAGGATGAACATACGGGTGAAAAAGTTAGCTATAGTTAAAGACAAAAAAAGCATTTTACTTTACTGGAACTCACAGTATCCTTATTTCTATTAATTATTTTAACTTTACTACTTATGTTAATCATACAAACTACAATGACTACTTCAAAGAGATTTCTAGATTATTCAAATTATGAATATGCTTTTAGCTCATAAAAAGATATTAGAAACGTATAATAATAGCGCTAAGGTCTATCAAGAAAGTAATTACATCTTAATGAAAAGTAAAGATGATGTCGAAGACGTAAGGATTAACTTTAGAGGTGGTAGGATATATATAGATAAATTCAAAGATTCTAATAATTTTGCCGGATATATTCTTGTCTTGAAAAATATGAAAGGCTACTCTTTATCTCAAGATAATGACATTATACATGTCTCAATTGTCGATAAAAGTGATCACAAACGAGAGATGTTCTTACGAGTTAAAGATGAGAAAAACTGATAAAGAGAAAGAAAAAGAAAAAGAGGAAAAGGCAAAAGAGGAGAAAGAGAAAGAAGATAAAGAAGAACATGACGAACACAATAAGGAAGGTGAGTAGATTATGAATTCAAAAAAGAAATATAAAAGAGCCAATGCCATAGTTGCCTCACTACTTGTAACGCTGTTGAGTAATAACAGTTTTGTTCAGCATAATAGGAATATACATAAATAAAATGTATAGTTTGATTTAAATGATTATTATGATAAAAAAATAGTACAGCAACTTCAAGAAAACAGTAAATCTAAATAATATGTAGGCATCCCTAATCTCAAATGGTGAGGTTAGGATGTTTTATAATTAAGTTGATAAAGTCAAATGCACACTTTTTAATTTATGCCTTTTGGCTCAATCCCTACAATAAGTAAAAATAGAAAAAAATAAGTTATTTGTTGCTTTGTTTAAGTAAATAGTTTAAAATATTATTATATTGTCAAAAATTTAAAAATTAAATTTTTAAGGAGATTTTTAATGGGTAAAAATTATTATTAGGCCTAGTAGGTGCTGGAGCACTAGCAGCTACTGTATTCCACAAAAAGAAAAATTTTAGTACAGAAGAACGTGCAAAAGTAGAAGAAGCTAAAAAGTATTTAGAAGAAAAAGGTTATGTTGTAACGGAAAAATCTAAATTTCCTGTTGGAGGTTTTAAACATACTTTCAGTTTCTTCATTACCAATGTATTATAAAGCTGCAAAGACTGTAGCTAAATTTATTCTATAAGATTATGTTTATACCAGAAAAAAACTATTCTTTCTACGAAGAAAAATCCTAAAGGAAAATTAACATTAAAAATTTGTAAAAGAAATGTATTATCGACTTATGTATGATGAAATATCATTACTATCTGCAAATTTAAGTTATTATTTCATTTTATCGTTATTTCTATGTTAATCGTAGCGTTGGCATTAACTCCATACTTTAAAATTGACCAACAATTTCTATTAGAGAAGATTCAAAAATTTTGCCCCTGGAGATTTAGGTAACTATCTTTTTGATATGATTTCTGAAGTATTAAATAATAAGAATAATACAATTATCACCGTGGGTATTGTATTTACTTTATGGTCAGCGTCTAGTGGTATTTATGGGATAATTATTGCCTTTTAATAATGCCTTTAGAGTTCGAGATGGAAGAATATGGATAGTAACAAAATTAATTAGTGTAGTAATTACAGCGTTGTTTTTAGTAGGAATGTTCGTAGTTCTTGCACTAGTCGTATTTGGAAAAACAACTTACATACTTATTATTTCATAAATTTAATCTAGATGAAGGTTTTTTTATAATTTGTGGTCAATTTTAAATTATAGTTTCCCGATACTATTTACATTTTTTTCGTATTTGTATTTTTTTATATAATGGGACCGAATTTAAAATTAAAAGCTATTAGTATTTTTACCAGGATCTATATTTTGCCACAGTTTCTGGACTTTAGTAAGTAGATTATTTGGATACTATATGATCATTTTCTAGCTATATTAAAACATATGGAACAATCGGAGCATTTATGGCGTTTATCATCTGGTTATACATTACAGGATATATATTAATTATCGGTGCAGAAATAAATGCGATATTCCATAATTATAAAGTAGAACATAGAGTATTTGAAGAAACACATACTACTGAATAAAAAAATTAATAGATAAAATATATAATAGACAAGTACAACCATTGTTATGTACTTGTCTTTATTTATGAAAAATTATTATAATGTACTTTTAATTGCTAAATATTTGATGTAGTTAGTATACAATAAAAGTGCATAATTATATTAAAAGTTAGCGTTTTATAGTATAATAATAGTTAATAAATTTTTGAATTTTGATTATAGATTGTGAGGAACTAAAACCATGAAAAAGAAATATATTTAGCGGGTGGATGTTTCTGGGGAGTAGAAGGTTACTTTTGCACAACTTGATGGAGTTTTTATCTACAAAAGTTGGATATAGTAACGGTCAAAACTGCAGAAACTACTTTATCAAAACATAAAAATCAACAGATCATGCAGAAGTAATTTACTTTAACATATGATAATTCAGTATTACCATTAAATGATGTATTTCGTCATTATTTCAGAATTATTGATCCAGTAAGTGTTAATAAACAAGGTGGAGACAGAGGTCGTCAATATAGAACGGGTATTTACTACGTAGATGAAGAAACAAGAGACGAAGCTGTTAAGTTTATAGAAGAACTTCAAAAAAATTATACTAAGAAAATTGCTGTAGAAGTAGAAGCGGTAAATAACTATATTGATGCTGAAGAATATCACCAAAAATACTTAGAAAAATCCTACAGGGTACTGTCATGTAGACTTAAGTTTAGCGAAAAAGCTTATAATTTATTAAAATAAGTTTGAAATAATTACTAAAAAGGTAAAATATAAGTAAGTATAAATAATAAATAAGGAGTTAGAAAATGACAAATATTTTAATTTTTGGACACAAAAATCCAGATACTGATACAATTTGTTCAAGTATCGTATATAACAATTTAAAAAGACTTCAAGGAATGGATACTGAAGCGGTAAGACTTGGAGAAATTAACGATGAAACAAAATATGCACTTGAGTATTTCAACGTACGTTTACCACGTTTAGTTGAGGAAGTAGCAGAAGGGCAACATGTTATTTTAGTTGACCACAATGAGTTCCAACAATCAGCTAATGGAATTGAAAAAGCAGTTATCCGTGAAGTAATCGATCACCACCGTATCGCGAACTTTGAAACTGCTGGGCCATTATATTACCGTGCTGAACCACTAGGATGTACAGCTACAATCTTGAAAAAAATCTATGAAGAACAAAGTGTTCACATCGATAAACAAATGGCAGGATTAATGTTATCAGCAATTATTTCTGACTCATTATTATTCAAATCACCAACATGTACTTTACGTGATAAAATAGCAGCAGAAGAATTAGCAGCTATCGCTGAAGTAAATATTGAAGAATATGGTTTAGCAATGCTTAAAGCCGGAGCTTCAACAACTGACAAAACTGCTGAAACATTAATTTCTTTAGATGCTAAAGAGTTTGTTTTAGGTGCAGATAAACTTGTAGTAGCTCAAATCAATACAGTAGATGCGAACGAAGTAGCAGTAAGAAAAGCAGAATTAGAAACAGCTATTAAAGCAGAATTAGATTCTAAAGGATTAGCAGCATACGTATTTGTGATCACAAATATCTTAACTTCAGATTCAGAAGTATTAGTATTAGGAGATAAACAAGATAAAGTTGCTGCTGCATTTGGAAAAACTCTTGAAAATGACTTTATGACACTAGAAGGTGTTGTATCACGTAAAAACAAGTAGTTCCTCAAATTACAGAAGAGTTTTCAAAATAATTATTAAAAATATAAATTTAAGAAAGTGAGGACATTGCTTCTCACTTTCTACTTTTATATAAATAACAAGAAGAAGGAAAAATATGTATACATTTAAAAAATTATATTGGCCTATTATAAAAAGGCTCATATTAAATACATTTATTGTAATTGCCTTTTTCTGGTTTGACTAAAGGAAGTTTGCGAGTCGATCATCCAGTATATGGTTTTCTTGGAGCATTGCTTATTACTATTTTATTTATATTAGTTCGACCTATTTTATTGATAACTATAATGATATCAATATTTAGTTTTGGGATTATTTTTCATTATTAGTTAGGACGTCACTAGTATATTTAGTTTCTTTTTATATTATCACCACATTTTGAGATAATGTCTTTTTTGGACAGCATTTGGTTTGGTAATAATTATTATGTTATTTAATTTTATATTGAATACAAATGATAGAAAGATAGTAATTAAAACATTTAAAAATAAATAAAAGGAAAAAAATTATGCCAAAAATTACAACAAGAGATCTTGTAGAAAAATTAAATCTAGAAATTGTTAGTGGAGAAAAGGGGTTAGATGAAATAACTACTGATGAATTATCGCGTCCAGCTTTACAACTGGCAGGATATTTTTCTCATTATTCACCACAGAGAATTCAAATTTTAGGAACTAGTGAATTATCATTTTTCAAATTAATTCCTGATATTGAGAAAAATCAAGAATGAGAATGCTTTTGTACAAGAATAACTCCATGTATTATTATATCAAGAGATTTAGAAGTTCCTAAAGAATTGAAGGAAGCTGCAGAACGATACGATACACCCGTTTTAAGGTGTCACAAAGATACTACAAAACTTATGGGGAATATTTCAAACTATCTTAGAAAAGAATTTGCACCTGCAACTTCAGTTCACGGTGTGTTTATAGAAGTTTATGGTATTGGAGTATTAATCACAGGAGAAAGCGGAATTGGTAAGAGTGAAATAGCTCTAGAGCTAATTAAACGTGGACATAGATTAGTAGCTGATGATAGAGTTGATATTAAAGAATTAGAAAGAGGTTATTTAATTGGTAGCTGTGAATCAACGTTAATAAAACATTTATTAGAAATTCGTGGATTAGGTATTATTAACGTAATGACACTATTTGGTACTGGTGCAGTACGAAGTGATAAGAGATTACAATTAAATGTACACTTAGAAACATGGAATGATCAAAAACAATATGATCGTATAGGATTAGGAGATGAACACAGAGAAATTCTTAATTCTAAAATTGAAAAGAAAACAATTCCTGTAAGACCAGGTCGAAACGTAGCAATCATTATAGAATCTGCAGCGATGAACTACAGATTAAATCAAATGGAATTAATACTGCTAAAGATTTTACATCAAGACTAACAGCAGAAATAAAACAAAATAATATGAATAATGGGGTGAAATAATATGACATTAGGTTTCTTAGATCCAGTTGCATTTTATCTCTTTAGTAAACCTGTTTATTGGTATGGAATAATAATTGCTACAACAGTATTTTTTGCGTATTTGCTTGCAGATAGAGAAGCTACTAGACGTGGCTTAAAACAAGATACAATGTTAGATTTATTGCTAATAGCATTACCAATAGCATTCATCTTTGCACGTGCATACTATGTAATATTTAGATGGGAGTATTATGCAGGTGATTTTAGTAGTATGATAGCTATTTGGGATGGTGGAATAGCCATCTATGGAGGGTTAATTGGAGGATTTATAGTTCTTTACTTCTTTGCTAGAAGAAGAGGCGTTAAGATAATAAAATTATTAGATATTATAGCTCCAAGTTTATTAGTAGGACAAATGTTAGGCCGTTGGGGGAACTTCTTCAACCATGAAGCATACGGTGAGATAGTCACTAAAGAATATTTAGAAAATAGATTTATACCGAATTTCATTATTGAAAATATGTATATTGATGGTGCATATCGTCAACCAACGTTCTTATATGAAAGTTTATGAGTGCTAATAGCACTTGTAATATTATTACTAGTAAGAAATAAATTAGCTCAAAGTGAAGTTTTTGCAGCATATTTGATTTTTATATGGAGTAGAGAGATTCATTGTTGAAGGAATGAGAACAGACTCACTTTATATTGGAAGTCTTAGAGCATCTCAAGTCCTTTCGCTAGTATTTGTGGTAGGAAGTTTGATATACTTAATAGTGCTTAATACAAAAATTCAAAGATAAGAAGATTTTGTATAGAGAATCATAATAAAGAAGGTGGAAAATATGTCAGAAAAAATTTATGACTTAATTATCGTTGGAGCGGGTCCAGCAGGTATGACAGCTTCAATCTATGCATCACGTGCGAATATGTCAGTGTTGATGTTAGAAAGAAAATATCCAGGTGGTCAAATGCTTTCAACAGAAGAGATTGAAAACTATACAGGATATGAAATGGTAACAGGTCCTGAACTATCAGAGAAAATGTTCGAACACTCTAAGAAATTCGGAACAGAATTTGCTTTTGGAAATATTACAAAAGTAGGTGTAAGAGGCAATCTTAAGTATGTAGTAGCAGGAGAAAGTGAATATGTTGCTAAATCATTAATTATCGCAACAGGTTCAGAACACAGAAATCTAGATGTTCCTGGTGAAGAACAGTTCTCAGGAAAAGGTGTAAGTTACTGTGCAGTATGTGATGGTGCATTCTTTAGAAATAAAGAAGTAGTAGTTATCGGTGGAGGAGATTCAGCGGTAGAAGAAGCTTTATATCTTTCTAATCTAGCAGCAAAAGTTACTATTGTTCACAGACGTGATGAACTACGTGCACAAAAAATTCTTCAAGATAGAGCATTTGCTAAAGAAAATATTGAGTTCGTATGGGACAGTGTTGCATATGAAATCAAAGGTGAAAGAAAAGTTTCATCAATTGAAATCAGAAATGTAAAAACTGGAGAAGAAAGTTCAATTCCAGCTGATGGTGTGTTTATCTATGTTGGGATGTTGCCGCAAACACAAGATTTTAGAGATATAGGAATTACTGATGAAGCTGGTTATATACCAACTAACGAAAGATTAGAATCATCAGTACCAGGAATTTTTGCTGCAGGTGATGTTCGAGTAAAAGAAATTCGCCAAGTAATTACAGCAGCTTCTGATGGTGCTATTGCAGCTCAAAGTGCTTATAGCTATGTAGAAGGTTTAGAATAATAGTCAAAGAAGAGAGGTTTAAATTAGAGCCCCTCTTCTTTTATTTAATTTCAGAACTATGTTTTATGACTTACCTTAAGTAAAAACTGTGGAACTATTAAGAATCACAGTCTTTAATATTTTTATATTTTATCCTTTGAAATCAAAAAATACTCTTACGCTTGCCGAAATCAAACTTTATATGATTATTAGAATTTACGACTTTATCTCTAAAAATCATTTACTGATTTCTTCGTTTTTTACCAGAAGGATATGATCTCTTATAAACTTTTCGAATTAGTTATACCATCAAAATCAAAAGCATCAGTTTTTTCTAAGGATAAACCATCATTGTTTAGTTTATAGAATGTATATCCATGAACTTGAGCACCACCTGAGCCATACACTTGGAATACTTTTTCCTTAGTTATAGAAAGAGTTGTTCTTTCTCCATTTACACGTTCGGGAGTAATACGTACTACTTTATTGTCTTTATCTAGAGAGTAGACATCCATTGGACTATATTCATTTGGTTTATCCTTACTAGCTTCAGTAAATAGTAATAGTTCATCAACTCCATCACCATTAATATCGAAGAATCCGTAGTTTAGGAAGTTATTACCGACTTGTTTTTCACCGAAAACTTTATAATTACCGATAGCTACTGTATTAACATCTTTAGCGTCATTTTTACCGCTACTTATAGCATCTTTATAATTTTTTAAGAACACTAGCATAGGCAGTTTCTATAGTTGTCAGGTTTTTACGGTGATTGTTATCTTTCTTATCATTATTTTTCATTATTTTCATTAGAAGAACTTTCACCAAATTTCTTTACAGATTGCCAATGTTCTCCATCAAATTTCATTACTTCTGATATAGGGAAAGTATCGTTAAATTCTTTCTTAGAATTATATTCTTTATTATTAGTAATGTCTTTATATTTACTATCATCAGTATCAAGACCTGTGAAAGTAATAACATTAGTTTTCTCAAGTTTATCTCCATCTTTTGAGAATTTTAAGAAATTATATTCCCTGTATCTTTTATCAAATTTTCTAATTTTTATAGTTTTTATCTTTAAATACAGCAGAACCAGAGTTGTTATTAGCTCCATCAATGCCAAGTTTATTTAAAATAGTACTATCAATAGTTTCTGGATTAAATAATCTTATAACTTTATGGTTTTTTTATCAAATGTATAAATATCAAATGGATTATTTGGCTTATCATTCCTAGAAATAATAAGTTCTTTTCTACCGTTGCCATCTATATCATAGAAAACATACTTGATATAATCATCATTTTTTCTTCTCTTTAAGAGCTGCTTTTAAGAGCTTCAACATTAATAGAACTATCTGCATTATCTGGATTATTGATAGCTTCTTTATATTTTTAAGAACTGTGCCATATATCTCATTTTCATTTACTACTTTTTGTTTAGTATTTTTACTGTAGTAATAATATCCACCACCAGCAAGTAATAATATACCAAGTAGAGAAGAAATAGTTGCGACTAGTTTTTCCTTTCGATTTTTCTTAGTGTTAGAAGGAGAATTGTTAAAATTCTTTTGGATTCATTACTGGCGGAATTGGAGGGATAACCTCTCATGTTTTGATCATTGCTATTTTTGATCATTGCTATTTTGATAGTATTTGGGTTTTGTTGATAATTATTAAAAATTATTTTTGCTGTGTCGATGCGTAAGTTTGTGTATTTTTCTTCACACCATTAATCTTTGAATTAGTTTGGTTTACACTATAAGTCTCAACAGTTTTTGTTCAGTAGTTCTATTCTGATTAGATTCTTGATTGTAATTATTATCACATGATTTAAATTACTTTGTTGATTATTTTGATTGTAAGTATTTAGTTTGTCATTAGTATTATCTTTTTCGAAGTAACCAAAAATTTTGAGAATTATCTTGTTGATAGTTTTGGTTATAATTGTTTTGAGCGTTAATATAATCCTGTTCAGTATAACCAAAGTTTTGAGGATTATCTTGTTGATAATTTTAGTTATAGTTATTTTTGATAGTTATTGTAATCTTGTTCAGAATAATTATAGTTTTGATTATTTTGTTGATATTCATTATAATATTGATTATTATTTTTGAAGATTATAATTATAATCCGTAGAATATTGGTTTTTGACCTAAATTATCTTGAGTATTGTATTGATTTTAATTTTGATTATAGTTACCGTAATTTTGCTGATTATTATAATAATTCTGATTATAGTTGTCATATTCCTGGTTGTAATTGTTGTATTGTTGATTATAGTTTCCTAAATTATCATCTTGTTCAAGATATTGGTTTTGATTATAATATTGATTATTATTTTGATAAAATTCATTATAATTCTGTTCATTATTTTTGATTATTGTTACCATAATTATAGTTTTGATTATTGCTATTCTTTTGGCGGGTTATTGTTATTTTTGTCATAAACATTTCTCCTTAGTGTCTTATAATTAATATTATAAAAAGTTTTTTTAAAGAAAAATCAAGAAGAGTTCATGAAAATGTAGTATAATAAATAGATAATATTAAATTAAGTACAAAACAGAGTTATAAAAAAAGAAGTAACTCACTAAATTAGAGTTACTTCATAAAGTTCTAAATTATTTGTTATTTTTTAGCTAAGTATGGCATGATTAATCCTAATGAAAGTAGAATGATTGGAGTTGCAATATTCATACCTGTTTGGAAAGTACTTTCTGGAGTATACATACCAGAAATACAAGCGAAGGCAGTTAAGAAGAAACACCAAGCCCCAAGCCCAATACCTACATATTTATTCTTAACAAATTTGTATTCAGATTGGAATTTCTCTGCTGATTTTTTTAAGAAGATATATGCAGCAAATACCCATAGGTAACGTAGTGGCATTGTTACTGCGTTAAGTTTAACTAACCATCTGAATAAATCATTAACTTCTTTAATTCCAAACATAGGAATAATTAGTAAGATAGAAACGATAACACCAACAAGTTTTAATCCGTTAACGTATACGTCGTTTTCGTTTTTAACTAATAATTTCTTAGGAATATATTTCTCATCAGCACTACTTAATAACATACGTAGTGGAGCATCAATAGAAATAATAACAACAGAAATTTGTCCAATTAAATCTACAATTGCATAGATAACTAAGAATAAGTTACCAACACCGTAGTAGTTACCTAGAGTTTGGAAAGCGTAGTAAGTTCCGTTTGTTAATAAGTCTTTTGGAATATTATTTGTATCAAACATTAATGCAAGAGCAAATGTTCCTAAGATAGCAGTAGTACAACCATAACTACTAAAGCAATCATTCCACGAGGGAAGTCTTTTGAAGGATCTTTCATCTTATTAACATAAGGAGAAATCTTCTCACAACCACCGACCGCAAAGACTAATATGGCAATCGATGTAATGTATTTAACATCAAATGTTGGCATAAATGTATCTAGTGACCAATCGATGTTAAATGTTTTTGCTCCAGTAATAGATGGTGCTGTAATAGCCATAACTACGAATAATAATGACATAATAAACATTGAAGATCCAGCTAACATAGCCATCTTTTTAATTAAGTTAACTCCACGAGCAGCTAAGAATAAAGCTATTAAGAAAATTACAAGTGAAGCAATCTGTAAGTATGTGATATTCATTTTACTAATACGATTATCACGGAATACTGTCCAACTAAATGCTGCAATAATACGAGATGGTTTTTGTGAAATATAAGGCATGTGCACAACCCACATTGTCCATCCAGTATAATAAGCAAGGAGTTTACCATGTGTAGAACTTATCCAAGAACTAACTCCGCCTCCAGCATCTTTAAAAGTAGAACCTAGCTCACCAACGATTAATGAATATGGAATAAAGTAAATTACGAAAATTAAAACCCAAGAAACTATAGATTTCAATCCACCGAATTCAGAGTATCCATTAACAACATTCCCAAACGCCCAAACTGTTGAGAACGCCATGAAGGCTAGGGTGTACCAAAATATTTTTTTTTTGCATCCCTCTCCATTGAGAACCTCCTAAATTTTAAATTATACTAATAACTGCAAAAATGCATTACTAAAATACTAGCATAGTCTACGTAAATATTCAAGTAAAAATAATATAAAATTAAATTAAAATTTTTCTATCAAGAAAAATATAATGCAATTTTAGAGATTTTTAATTAATTATTTATATAATGATGAAGATTGAATTTAAAAAGGTATACAAATATTTTACGTAAATGAGTAATGTAAATTTACATTGTAGAAATATATTAATATAATGTGGATATTTTTAAAGTGTATTTAAAAGTTTACTGAAGTGAACATTGCTTGAAATGATAGCTATTTTGCTTTTATAATTAACAATATTAAGAGAAAGTTATTTTGAAAAAAATTGAGGAGTGATAAAAATTTGAAAAAAAGGCAGCGAACATTAACTAGGTTAATGTTGATAATGACGAGTTTGGTAGTCATATCCCTATTGGTAACTTCTTTTTGTTAGGGAATATATTAAAAAGCGAGAAGATGAAGTTATTCGTCAAAAATATATTCTACAGCAAAATTAATTTCTAATGATAAACAGGTCAAAGATGATATAAAAACATCATAGACAAACATTAGGGATTCAAAAATTTGCCAATAGGGTTATGGATGAAAGTGGAACAGATTTCGTTGTTATAATGGATGAAACTTTTACTAGGTACACCCATCCAAAAACAGAATTGATAGGCGAAAAGTTTTCTAATATAGAAGATGTAAGTTCAACTTTCACTATAGGAGATCACTACAGTAGACAAACTGGTCACTTAGGAGAAGGACTTAGATTCTTTACAGCGATAAAAGATGAAGACGGTGAGAATATAGGTGTTGTATGTGTAGGTTACACCAAAGAAACTGTAAAAAAACAAGTACTACACTCACAAGAAAAAATATTATTTGCTTTAATTATAGGAATTGCTATTGCTTTTAACTTTAGCAATAGTGTATAATGGACAACTTAAGAGAATATTATTAAACTATGAACCAGAAGAAATTGCATATAATTATATTGAGAAAAATCTAATATCTGACCATGTTTCGGAAGGTATTATCGGAATTGATATCAATAGGAAAATAATAGTGAAAAATAGTGAGTGCCAACCAAATTTTAGATAAGGCGGGCTATTCTAAAGTGAAAAGGAGAGAAAATTCCTGATGAAATGTACGAAATTTTCTTTAAATCTATAATTGAAGATAATATAAAAAGTCGAGACGAGCTAGTTGTATTAAATCATATAGAAGTACTAGTTAATAGAAATGCTATATATCAAAATGATAAATTATACGGAGCAGTCGTTACACTTCGAGATCAAAGTGAAATGAAAAATTAATCACCGAACTTAGTGGTACAGAAAAATATAATGATAGTCTTAGAGAACAAAGTCACCATTTCATGAACAAACTGCATGTATTACATGGTTTAATAGAGATGAAATCTTATGACGAAGTAGAGAAATATATAAAATATTTAAAAGATGATTATCATGAGAAGATAGGGTTATATCTCTGAAAGTATTAAAGTACCCGCTGTAGCAGGTTTTCTACTGGCAAAAAGTAAGAGAAACTAAACAAAAAGGTATATCTTTATTAATAGATTCAGATTCGATGCTTTTTAAATAAAGAAGGTTTAGATGAACTATTTAATGAACTGTTAATCATACTTGGTGTACTAATTGACAATTCAATGGAATCAATATCAGATAAAAAGGATGGAAAAATTATTGTTTACTTGTATTTAAATACAGAGGAAAATATATTACTTTTGTAAAAGTATATGATAATGGTTGTGGTATTAGTAAGGATAAATTGGAGAATGTATTTGAAAGAGGATATTCAACTAAAGGAGAAAATAGAGGATACGGACTAAATGCCGTTGATACTATTGTGAAAAAAATATAACGGTTTAATAGACGTGGAAAGTGAAGTAGGAAAAACTACATTTACAATAGAATTACCTATTTAGGAGGAATAAGAATTGAGAATATTAATAATAGAAGACGATCCAATGGTAGCAATGATACACAAAAGAATACTTTAAAAGAAAAGAATTATCCAATGATCTTAACCATGTATCTACATTAGAAGAAGCAAAAATCATTTTTTTAGAAAAATCTGATGCAGATTTAATAGTTTTAGATAATTATTTAACAGATGGTCAAGGAGTAGAATACCTACCAGAATTAAAAAGGATATCCAATAATTATGATAACAGCAGCTAATGATATTCAAACTGTAGAAGCTGCATTAACAAATGGAGTAGTGGATTATTTAGTTAAACCATTTACATACGAAAGATTTTCTCAAGCAGTAGATAAAGTACAAGAGTATGTATCATTTATTATCTAAAAGAAAAATCAATCAAGATTTAATTGATGATTACTTAAATTCTGGAAGAGTAGAGGAAGAGGAAGATAGCTTACCTAAAAGGTTTATCTCGTATAACTCTGAAAAAAAGTACTAGAAAACATTAAAGAACAAGAAAGAGGCTTCACTACACAACAAGTAGCAGATGACTTAGATATTTCAAGAATAACAATTAGAAAAATATTTAAATCATCTAGTTAATATAAATGTACTAAGTGAAGATGCAGAGTACTATACATCAGGAAGACCGGTGTCAGTATTCACAATTGAAGATCAGAATAAATTAGAAAAATTGTTATAAGAATATAGAAAGAAAGAGCGGCTCAAATGAGTCGCTCTTTCTTTATATATTTAATTATTAAGATTCTTTTATTAAAGTTTATTAGTCGTTTATGCGAGTACCTCGTTCATAATTTTTTTGTTTTTTTGTATTTTTCAATAGTACTATTAATTTTATCCATTTCTTCTTTTTTTGAATTTTTCCTGAATTTCTTTATACGTAACACTTTTTACAAGTTTAAAAATCTCGTTGTTGAACTGGTTTATCATAATCAAGTACTTTAATATCGATTCCTGTTTCAGTACGTATAACTTGTACAATACTACCACCTGTACCAAAACTTGTCATTAAGGCTGTATTGTCTTGTCCCATAGTAAAGGGGCTTTCATAATTTAAATCACCAGTACCAGGATCTGTAGAATTTTGATAAAGAGCTCTCCTATTAGAGCAAGTTGTGAATTAGTGTATTCTACTTTTTGATGTTTCTTTTGTTATCTTCTGAAGAATTATTTTTTTATTTTCATTGTAAGTATATACTGATCTATAATCAGATTTTGAGAAGTCTAGTTTATCATTTGATTGTTGACTATTTTTAAGAAGTCTTCTAGACTACTGAATTGATTATTAGATATTGTATCAAGATATTTTTCCATCTTTTTCTTTTTCAGATATTGTGATATCATGTATTTTATCATATTTATCTTTTTTTATCATTTAGTTTGTGAGACGACATATCTGTCATAGTTTATTTCTTTTGTGTGAATCCATATAGTTCTATCTTTTATAGAAAGTCGCTCGAGGAATATCATTTCTAGACTCAGCTTGATATAGTACTATAATTTTTGTTTTGAATTATATGAATAAACAGCAAATGGACTGTTAGGTTTATCTTTTTTTCAGCAATAACTAATTCATTTTTACCATCTTCATCTACATCATAATAACTATAAGTTATATAATTTTTCTCTTTCCATTTTCATCATAACTTTTAATAGCGAACTTATTAACTTCAGAATTTTTCTCCTAATTCATTATTATTCATAGATTTTTGTATTTCTCTAGTATAGGGCGTAAAATCTCCTCGTCATTTTTACTAGTAGAAAAATACTAGAGATAGATTTATTAGTAGTTTTTGAATAGTAGAATAAACCACCACTACCAATTAATACAAGTCCAAGTATAGTTGATATGATTGGAATAAATTTTTGAACGCTTTTTCTTGTTGGGATTAAAGTTATTATTAAGATTTTTGAGGAGAGTTCATAAAAATTAGGATGTTTTTGTTCATTATAGTTTTGATATTGTTGATTGAATTCTTGTTGATGGTTATCGTAGTTTTGGTATTGTTGGTTGAATTCCCGTTGCTGGTTATTGTAGTTTTGGTATTGTTGGTTATATCCATCTTGATAATCTTGTTCATTATAGTTTTGGTATTGTTGATTGTAACCTTGTTCATTAAAAATTTTTGGTACTAGTTATTATAGCTGTTTTTGTCCATTGTAACCATTTTTGATTATAGTTGCTATAATTTTGATTAGTATTCTGATTTGAATTTTTATTATTATTTGGCTTAGAATTATTATTATTCATAACATCTCTCCTTTTGAGTGCTTTCATTACTATTATAAAATAAATTTAACATATTTCATAGTAATATTAAAAAAACTCCTAATTTCATATATATTCTATACAAAATTAAGAGTAGGTTTGTATTATTTAGTTACTACGAATGAATACCATCCGTTATCAGAAGTTTCCTCTACAAGTTTGAAACCACGTTCTAACATTTTTTCAAGAAGTTCATCTTTCTTCTCTTCGATAATACCAGAAGTGATGTAGTAACCACCATCTTCTAATAAGTTATACGCATCATCAATCATAAGCTCTATGATATGAGCAAGAATGTTCGCTACGATAATATTATATTTTTTAGTTTCTTTTGTAAGAAGACTAGCTTGTTCAACTTCGATTCTTTTCTCAAGATTATTTAACGCGAAGTTCTCAAAAGAAACATCAACAGCAAGCTTATCTAAGTCAACAGCTTTAATATTGCCATCAGTTAAATAACTAGCAGCGATACTTAAAATACCACTTCCACAACCAACATCGATAACATTATCAGTTCTTTGAACATATTTCTCAAGGTTTTTAATACATAGAGAAGTAGTCTCGTGACCACCAGTACCAAAAGCCATACCTGGATCGATATTTATAATATATTTATCTTCAGTATTTTCATATTCACGCCATGTAGGTACAATAACGAATTTTTCACCGATATTAAGAATATCGAAATAATCTTTCCAAGAATTTTCCCAATCACTATCTTGAATAATAGTAGTCTCAATTTTGAAGAAATCTCCAATGTTGATATTTTCACCTAAAGCAAGAAGCTCAGCTTCAAAACGCTTGAAAGTTTCTTCATCAAAATTTAGTTCATTGATGTATCCTTTAACGATAACTCCGACTTCAGGATAATCAGCAGGACTAAGCTCAACGATAGTACCGAAATCATCATGTAAGTTCTCCTCAAGAGTAGTAGGATCTTCGATAGCAACCCCAGTTGAACCATAATCAAGAAGAATAGATTCAACTATTTCACTAGCTTCATTAGTAGTATGAATTGTAATTTCAACCCAATTTTCCATTTTATACCTCTCAAATATTTTATTTTTTTACATATTAACTAGAGTATTCTAGTAATCTACATACCTACACATATTATACTATTTTTCAATATTTAAGCAACTAAAAAGGTGAGGTAGTCGTTAATATTTCGTATGTAGAATATACGAGGAAAATATTTTGCCCAGTAAAATATTCTAAAAATTGTAGCGGGATATGAAATTAGAAAATATGTACGGTAAGGATGTAGTGGTTCATCTCTATAGTAGCTGTATAAAGTGGCTATTTTTAAATATTATTTAAAAATTTGAAAAGTAGTTGACATATAAAAATATGATGTTAAACTTATACTTGTATCAGATACGAGAACAAGTTAAAAATTACATTAGGATAATTTTAGAAAAAGACAGTTAAAAGGAGAAAAATATGGATACAAAAATTTTCAGTAGCATTACACATACTAATATATATTTCAGAAACAGATAAAGTAGTTTCTTCGGAGCTACTAGCCAAAAGTGTCAACACAAACAGTAGTCACATTAGAAAGATTTTGGCAGTATTGAAAAAAGGTGGACTAATAGAAAGCCAACAAGGAAAAACTGGAATAACATTGGCAAAAGAGCCTAAAGACATTACATTATCAGAAATTTATCAAATCATTTATCCAGATAAATACTTAGTAAATATTCATGAAGGTGCTAATAAAGAATGCCCAGTTGGTTTAAATATCGAAAATTTATTACAGCCAGTATTTAATGAAGCACAAGAAGCTTTTTATAAAAAACTAGAAAGTAAAACATTAGAAAAATTAATTAAAGAATTATACATAATAGGAGAAAAATAAACAATGAAAGCAGCAGTACACAAAAATATAATAAAAATAATATAGAACTTGAAATTAGAGAAGTAGCAGTACCTACAATAAATGAAAATGAAGTGTTGGTAAAAGTTACAGCAGCTGGAGTAAACCCACTAGATAACATGATTTCACGTGGTGAAGTAAAGATTATCGTACCTTACAAACTTCCACAAGTTGCAGGGAATGAAGTAGTAGGTATTATTGAACAAAAAGGAAGTAACGTAGCTAATTTTGAAAATTGGAGATAGAGTATTCTCTAGATTACCATTAGATAAAATCGGATCTTTTGCAGAGTATGTAGCTATTAACCAAGATGCAATTGCTAAAGTACCAGATTATCTAACTGATGAAGAAGCTGCAGCCGTTCCATTAACAGCATTAACAATTATGCAAGCTTTAGAACTTATGGGAGCAGAATCAGGAAAAACAATCTTCATCTCAGGTGGAACAGGTGGAGTAGGTGGAATGGCTATTCCAATCGCTAAAGCAAAAGGTATGACAGTAATCACTAATGGAAGTGTAGAAAACAAAGAACGTGTTGAAAAATTAGGTGTTGATCAGTTCATCGACTATAAAACAATAGACTACACTAAAGTACTAAAAGATGTTGATTATGTACTTGATACTTTAGGTGGAGCAGAAACAGAAAAGCAAATGACTATTATGAAATCTGGAGGTAAATTAGTTTCACTAAGAGCTATGCCAAATGGAAGTTTCGCTAAACGTATGAACTTAGCTTGGTGGAAACAATTTATTCTAGGATTAGCTGGAAGAAAATTCGATAAAATGGCAAATAAATATAGAGTATCATATGACTTCATTTTTGTAGAATCTAATGGTAAACAACTTCAAGAAGTAGCTGACATTTTCACAAAATTAGAAATTAAACCATCAGTAGACACGGTATTTGACTTTAAAGATGTAAATAAAGCATTAGATAAAGTAGAAAATGGCCGTTCAAGAGGTAAAACAGTTTTAAGTTTTAAATAATATAAAAATATAGAAATAATGATAGAAGAGTGCGACTAGAAAATAATGGTTTCTTAGTAATTTATTTTTTTCAAAGTCGCTCTTATTATCGTAAAATATCAATAAACACAATAAAGTTAGAGACAATCATTTTCATATATAAATAAAAGAAATGGATACATTAATGTTAATGGAATAAAAATAGCATATAGAGAAATCAATAAAGGTAAATCAGAAAGACCATTAGTGATGTTAGTACACTTAGCAGCGACAATGGATAATTGGGATCCGAAATTTATCGACCTAGTAGCAGAAAAACATCATATTATTTTATTAGATCTACCAGGTGTTGGGGGAAGTGCAGGAAAAGTAGCTACAACAATTCTAGGGATGGCACAACAAGCAATAGATATCATTAAAAAATTAGGCTACAGTAAAATTAACTTACTAGGATTATCAATGGGTGGAATGATCGCTCAAGAAGTAACAAGATTAGCTAGTGATTTAGTTGATAAATTAATATTAGTAGGAACAGGACCAAGAGATGGAGACTGCTGCGTCTATGAGTTATCATATGAAAGACACAATCCAATCAGTTTCGTCTTATGACTCACTTCTTGGTGTAAAACCCTTGCAGACACGTTATACGTAAGAATTTTTAACGTGCCTTTGGCACTAAAAATTCTAACGTATAACGCAAGTGGTTTATTGATATCTAAATTCGCTTTATAAAAGTTTTTTAGATATCTAATAAACCACAACGAGAAGTGACTAGATAAAATCGATTTCTTCGAAATCACGATTTTTGAGTCACTCCTATTTAACATACCTACAACATATTATACTATTTTTCAATATTTAAGCAAATAAAAAGGATGCGGTAGTCGTTTATATTTCGAAAGTGTAGAATACACGAAGAAATATTTATCTAGTAAAAATATTTAAAAATATGTCAAGAGCTATTAGTGATGAGCAACCTTTATTATTTGACACATATGTATTACAACCTAAAAAAATATATCGAGATAGGTTGGTTGACAGTTTATGTAAATGTTGCTACAATATATAGAATTCAAAGGATGATGGAAGCATTGATTGTTGTTGATATTCAAGAGGGATTAGTTAAACTTGGACCTGCTAATAAAGAGGAATATATTGTGAAAAGTGAAAGAAACTATTTCAAGTTTTGAGGAAGCTGGTAAAGAGATTATTTATATCCGCCATACAGAATCTGAAGGATTCCTATCAGAAGGAGACCCAAGCTGGTCAATTTATCATGAATTAAGTCCACGTCCGCAAGATAAGATTTTCAATAAAAATTTCAACTCTATATTTCGAAAAACAGAAGTAAAAGCTTATTTAGATAGTAAAGGAATTAAGAGTTATACAGTGGTAGGAATGCAAGCAGAGTTTTGTATCGATACTTCATTAAAAGTTGGTTTTGAGTATGGTTATGAGCAAGTCTTAGTGAGAGATGCTGTAACAACATTTGATAATAATCATTTGAAAGCGCAACAAATTATTGACTTTTATCAAGAGCATATCTGGAACAATCGTTTTGCGCAAGTTTTAGATATTGAAGATGTGAAAAATCTTTTGAACTAAAGAAATGATATATAAGAATTATTTACTAGTAGAGATAAAGTAGGTTTAATTTTTCAACAGATGAGTTATTTATAATAAGCTTTTATTATAAAATTAGAGTAGTTCAACGCATAGCTAAGTTTGATTTAAAAAAATGAATCTACGGAGATAATAATTAATATTTTAAACACAGAGTATATATTTATTTTGTAATGAGATATTTAAATAATAATAAATTCAGAATACTATAAATTTTATAAAAATCCTTGACAATAAAGGTCGATTAGTATAATATAGACTAAGTAAACCGTAATATAAAAATATTAGTAAAGAGACTTTTATTTCATGTTTTTAGAAGAGAGTTTAATCCTTAGGCTGCAAGATTAAATAATAATGATTGAAATAAGCAACACTCTTTATAAAACCGAATATGAATTGAAAGGTATCAGGAAACTGGTATGAATTCGGTGGCACCACGAAACTAGTAATCGTCCCATGTAGTTAAATGACTATATGGGGCGTTTTTTTATTTCAAATTATACCAGGTTTGTCTAATATTATAAGTTAAAATTGAGAAAAATATGGAGGCACTTATGACAACAATTACGAAAGAACAAGTAGCTCACATCGCTCATCTTTCTAGATTAGAAATCCAAGAAAGTGAAGTAGATGGGTACATCGAAAAATTAGAAAAAGTTGTAGATTTATTCAATACAATCAACAACGCACCAACAGAAAATGTAAAACCAACTTATCACGTTCTAGACTTAGTTAATGTATTTAGAGAAGACGTAGCTCATGACGGAATGGATAGAGAAGAAGTTCTTAAAAACTCTAAAGAAACTGAAGCAGGACAATTCAAAGTACCTACTATTATTGAATAAAATAAGGAGATAATTTAATGAGTTTATTACATGAATCAATTGAAAGTTTAGAACTTAAACTTAAAAATAAAGAAATTAAACCAAGTGATTTAGTAAAAAGAATCACTAGACAGAATTAAAAGCTACTGATGAAAAAGTAGGGTCATTCATTACAGTAACTGAAGAAGTAGCATTAAAACAAGCTGAAGCATTAGACCGTGCTCAAGAAGAAGGACGTGCTGAAGGTAAATTATTCGGTATTCCAATGGGAATCAAAGATAACATCGTTACAAAAGACATTCAAACAACTTGTGCATCAAAAATCTTAGAAGGATTCAATCCAATTTATGATGCAACAGTAATGAACAAACTTAACAAAGAAAACCCAATCCTTTTAGGGAAATTAAACATGGACGAGTTCGCAATGGGTGGATCTACAGAAACATCTTACTACAAACTTACTCGTAACCCACACGACTTAGATGCAGTACCAGGAGGATCAAGTGGTGGTTCAGCTACAGCAGTAGCAGCAGGACAAGTTAGCTTCACTCTAGGAAGTGATACTGGTGGTTCTGTACGTCAACCAGCTTCATACTGTGGTATCGTTGGATTAAAACCAACTTACGGACGTGTATCTCGTTTTGGATTAGTAGCATTCGCTTCATCATTAGACCAAATCGGGCCAATGACTCGTACAGTAAAAGATAACGCTCGTGTATTAGAAATCATCTCAGGATTAGATGCTAACGACATGACTAGTGCACCTGTAGAAGTACCGGAATTCAGCAAAATCATCACAGGAGATATCAAAGGTAAGAAAATCGCTCTTCCTAAAGAATACTTCGGTGCTGGAATTGACGAAGAAGTTAAACAAGCCGTACTTGAAGGTGTTAAATACTTAGAAAGCCAAGGAGCTATCGTAGAAGAAGTAAGTCTTCCAAACACAGACTACGCTATCTCGACTTACTACATCATCGCTTCTGCTGAAGCAAGTTCAAACCTTTCTCGTTTCGATGGTATTCGTTATGGATACAGAAGTCCAAACGCAACAAACCTTGAAGAAATCTACAAAAAAACACGTGGAGAAGGATTTGGAGCTGAGGTTAAACGTCGTATCATGCTAGGAACATACGTATTATCTTCAGGATACTACGATGCATACTACAAAAAAGCACAACAAGTTCGTACATTAATCAAACAAGACTTTGACAAAGTATTCGAAGAATACGATGTAATCATTGGACCAACTGCTCCAACAGTAGCATTCAACATTGGAGAAGAAGTAGGAGATCCAATTAAAATCTATGCTAACGATATCTTAACAATCCCAGTAAACATGGCTGGATTACCAGGTATCAGTATTCCATGTGGATTCAAAGGTAACCGTCCAATCGGTATGCAAATCATTGCTAAACCATTCGCAGAATCTACATTATATGATGTAGCGTACAACTTCGAACAACACTACAACTTACACGATAAAAAAATAGAATTATAATAGGAGAAACAAGATGCATTTTGAAACAGTAATTGGACTAGAAGTCCATGTAGAATTAAAAACAGATTCAAAAATATTCTCACCATCTCCAGCTCACTTTGGTGCAGAACCAAACACTAACACAAACGTTATCGACTTAGGATACCCAGGGGTACTTCCAGTAGTAAACAAAAGAGCGGTAGAATGGGGAATGAAAGCAGCAATGGCGCTTAACATGACAGTAGCTCGCGAGTCAAAATTCGATAGAAAAAACTACTTCTATCCAGATAACCCGAAAGCATACCAAATCTCACAATTTGACCAACCAATCGGGGAAAACGGATGGATCGATATCGAAGTGAACGGAGAAACAAAACGTATCGGAATTACACGTGCTCACCTTGAAGAAGATGCTGGTAAATTAACTCACAAAAATGGTTACTCTCTAGTTGACCTTAACCGTCAAGGGACACCACTTATCGAGATCGTATCTGAGCCAGATATCAGAACTCCAGAAGAAGCATATGCTTACTTAGAAAAATTACGTTCAATCATTCAATACATCGAAGTATCTGACGTTAAGATGGAAGAAGGATCAATGCGTTGTGACGCGAACATCTCTATCCGTCCATACGGTCAAGATGAATTCGGTACAAAAACTGAGCTTAAAAACTTAAACTCATTCACTTTCGTTAAAAAAGGATTAGAGTACGAAGAAAAACGTCAAGAACAAGTTATACTTTCAGGTGGAGTAATCAACCAAGAAACTCGTCGTTTCGATGAAACAACAGGAACAACTAAACTTATGCGTGTTAAAGAAGGTTCAGACGATTACCGTTACTTCCCAGAGCCAGATATCGTACCTATGATTATCTCTGATGAATGGATGGAAGAAGTAAGAAAAACTATTCCAGAACTTCCAGATGCTCGTCAAAGAAGATACCAAGAAGAACTTGGATTACCAGCATACGATGCTCACGTTCTTACATTAACTAAAGAAATGTCAGACATGTTCGAACAAACTGTAGCTTTAGGAGCAGATCCAAAACTAGCTTCTAACTACTTAATGGTAGATGTGAATGCATACTTAAACAAAGTTCAACAAGAACTTAAAGATACAGCATTAACTGCAGAAGGTTTAGCAGGAATGATTAAATTAATCACTGACGGAACAATCTCAAGTAAAATCGCTAAAAAAGTATTCGCAGAACTTATCGAACACGGTGGAGATGCTGCACAAATCGTTAAAGAAAAAGGTCTTGTACAAGTATCAGATAGTGGACAATTATTAGCTTGGGTTAACGAAGCATTAGATAACAATCCAAAAATCTATCGAAGACTACAAAAACGGTCGTGACCGTGCGATTGGTTTCTTAGTAGGTCAAATCATGAAAGCCTCAAAAGGACAAGCCAACCCACAAATGATCAACAAAATGTTATTAGAAGAAATCGCAAAACGATAATAACGAAAATAATAAATGAACTCGAAGCAAGGAGAAATCTTTGTTTCGAGTTTTTTAATGACTTTGGAAGGCAGAGGAATATAAAGCCTGTGCCTTTTCTTTTATATTTTGGTGGGGGACTTATTTAATCTTTAAGAGACTAATACTATCTTATATATTGTAAATTATATAATTTTTTATATAATTAATATGGAAATAAAAATGGGCAATAGAATTTATTAAGTTGTCTATTATTTAATTAATTCATAATAGATAAAAGTAAATCAGGTATTTTGTGATTATTATAAAAATATCTAACATGAATAAAAAAATGAGTAATGAAACGGTAAAAATATATTTAATATACAGAGTCCATAATATCCAAAAATAATAATGATTTCAGATGAGGATTTTTATAATATAAGTATGTTTAAATGAGTTAGTTAGAACTTTTAAAAAAATAAACAAAAATTTTTTTAGTATATTGTTTTTATCAATTAATGAAATCATAAAAATATTTATCTAAATTCATCTTGAAAATTTTTGAACTTTAATTTCATGAAGAAGGTAATACAAGGAAGTAGCTATATTTTTATAAAACTATGATATTTAGCTGTAGATACTGGCTTTGATATATCCTAAAAATTTATGGTAGGAACAAAGATAAATGTATCTTGTTTAAGAATTTTTGTCGTAATGAAGACTGGATAATTATCTACATGCTAAATCACTAAAGAGTTATGACTAAAAACTAAATGAAATTTTCTTCCAAGAAGATATAATTAAAATAATAGTTCTTAACATATTGTTAAATGAATTCGAGGGAAGTAAACTAAGTTTTTAAAAAGAAAGGCAAAGGAGTTCCAACTTATTAAGAAGAAAGTGAAGATGAGGTACAGGTAAGACATTAGAAATATTTATTTATAATTAAATTTAGGAGGCTAGAGTTATGGAGTTTAAAATTATTATAGATTATTCTGTAAACTCGGAAGAGAAAGTTATCCCACTAGAGAAAAATTGAATATGAATACCATAGGAAAGTTATAGATAAAGAAGAAAAGAAAGAGGAAATAATTTGTGATATTGTAAAATTTTGAGAATAATAAAATTGTAATTGAAGGAAATAGAGTAAAACCTATCAAAATTAAAGATTGTTGGCGTTCAAAAAGTAATTATAGAAGGTGCATTCTTTCATCCTTATTCTATCTATATAATTATTATAAAAATACCTATACATATTGAGTCAATTAAAATTAATAATCTAAAAATGAAGAAGATATTCCATTTAATCAAGAATTTAAGGTGCCTTTACCAAATGATTTCTCAATTGATTTAACTAAAATAGAATATATATTCAAAAGGATATCTTTTCCAGAACTTTTCAGAAGTAGTATATAGTATTCTACACAGTCAGGCATTATTTTTTTAAAAAGTAAAGACTTCTATAGTTCGTATAAATCATTTAACTCTATGTATACATTTTATTATAATTATCATGATAAACTTCAAGAATCTGGTAGTAATAAAAATGCTGATAAAGATGCCATAATTGCTTTATTAAACTTAGATAATCTTGAAAGCAATTGCCAAAAGTCTGTTTCTTTTAGCTGAAAAGTATTTTTACGGATAAATTTAAAGAAGTATATAAATTAAGCTATGTTTGGTTACTGGAGGAAAATATAAGTGAAGAGAGCTTTTAAAGGTGTTATATGTGATCAAAATTTTAGCTATAAAAATAAAAAAATGTTTTAAAAATTAATTAATGATCTAGTGAAAAATTACTATGAAATTAATCTTCCTTGCAGAAAAGGTCATCAAAGATTTTACCAAAAGATGGAAATTAGAGAGTGCTGACTACAAAATAAACTATTTACAATTCCTTTTCAGTTTATGCAGTGTATAGAAGGAATAAACTTCTGCATGGAGAACATGTTGATTCTACATTTCTCATTCCAGATGTAAATGCTGATATATTATTTAAATTCTCTGAAATTATTTTTCAATTTAGTATCGATTTAGTCAATTCTATTGCTGTAAAAGATTTTACAATTTCTAAAAATTTTTGGAAAAATACTTCTAAAAGATATCTATAACTCTAAGAGTTATCATAATAAATATATTATATTTTTGTATAATACTTATATAAAGAATAAAAAAATAATCTTGAAAATACAAATGACTATTTTTGAATTTCAACTTCATATTTGTTTCAATAAAAAGCAGGAAATTAATTCAAATTCTATCTTATTATATAGAAGATAATAATAAACTATTAAAAGAATAGAGAATTACATATCAATTTGATAAAAAGAAGATAGAGAGATTTCAATATATAATTATAAAGATAAACTAGAAAATTTCTCAGATAAGAATAAGGAATATATTAAGAAGCTTTTATGATAAATTCAATTTAGATTCTGTATTTGGAAGAAAAGAAGTGATGGAAGTTACAAAACTAAAAACATCAAGTGCATCAGAAATAATAAAAGAGATGCTAGTACACGAACTTATTGAAAAAGTAGAGGGGATGGAAAAGGAAAATATAAATTTAGAATAGAGCCAAATTTATAGAACTCACAAAATGATAAAAATATACGAACTTGAAACAAGGGAAATCTTTGTTTTGAGTTTTTATATTAATTTATGAAACCGGACATTTGTCATTAAAAAGTGGACATTGAGGAATAAAACTGGACATTCGTAGATGAAAAAGTGGACACTGGTGAGTAAGACTGGATTTTCATGGTTAAAAAGTGGATATTCAGAAATGGAACTGGAATTTGGTAGTAAAAATGGATATTGGAAGTGAAGTGAATATTGCAGATGAAAAAAGTGGAAAATCGAAAATATTCAATTTATGTAGAATATATTTTGAGAAATGCGAGTAATATTATTGACACACGTATAAATACGTAGTATAGTTGAAGTGTCAGGAGGTTAAATATTATGCCGATGACACAAGAAGAGATGGTTAAGCTGTTGAAAAAAAGTACGGTTTTACGTTATGTAAAGGCGGAAAGGGATCTCATATAAAAATGAACAAACCTGGACAGAAAAGACCAATCATTATCCCAAAAGGTGAATTGAATAAATTCACAGAGAAGGGAATATTAAAGGATGCTGGATTATTATGATCCAGCTCCCAATTAATGAGGTGATATAATGTTAGTAAGTTATCCAGCAATTTTTTATTTTAACAAAGAAAGTGAAGAAAAAGAGATTTATAATGTTTTATTTTCCAGATTTAAAAGGAAGTGGAACACAGGGGATAGGAGTAGCAGAATCAATGAGTATGGCATCAGATTATTTAGGATTAGCTCTTAGTGATTATTTGGAAGATGGAGAAAGATTACCTAAGTCAAGTAATATAAATGAGCTGTCAATAGAAGATGACTTTCCTTTTTAAAGATGATCCTGGAATGAAGGATTATTATGTTCTTAATAAATCCTTTGTATCAATGATTGTTGTAGATTTGAGAGAATATTTAGATAGTAGCACGCTAATTAAAAAAAGACATTGTCTATTCCTAAATGAGCTAATGATGTTGCAGTAAAATACAATATTAATTTTTCACAATTATTAACGAATGCTATAGCAGAAGAAACTATTAAGTATAAGTAGAAAAATATGCGATTGTAATTCATGAAATGTTTTATAATATAAATCTAAACAATAGTTTGAAATGTAGAGAATAATATTAAATAAAGATGTACTCAAAAATAGATTTTTTAATCATAATTTTCGAGTACATCTTTTTGTATTTAATTTTTACTATTTACTCTTCACAAAGTCAACAATTTTAGAAATAGCTTTTGTCTGCTTCTGGGATTGGGAAGGTAGGGTATACGTGGTTTAAGTTTTTACCGATTTCGAATTCAGTCTTAACATTTGCTTCACGAAGTTTTTCAGCTAATAATGCTATGTCAGGATATAATAATTCACGTGTTCCTGAGAATAACAATACCTCTGGTAAACCTTTCATCTCACCGTATAATGGTGAAACTTTCCAATCTGATAAATCTGCATCACCAGCCCAAGATTTGGCATCAGCTAGTAGAGTATCTACGTGTAGTAAAGGATCTTTTTTGATATATTTTTTAATATCAGGATTTGACATAGTTAAATCAACCCATGGACTTAGTAAAATAAGACCTTTTGGTAGTTTAATATTATTTTGAACAAAATCTTGAACTAATCCTAGAGCTAAGCCACCACCAGCACTATCTCCCATAATGTAGACATCTTTATCTGGATTCTCAGTAACGTAGTCTGTATATAATTTTGTTAGGAGTTCATAGCTATCTTTATAAGTATAGAGTGGTGCTAATCCGTAATCAGGAATGATAACCTCAGCATCAGCTCCTTGAGCAATTTTATCAGCCATCTCCCATTGAATATCTACGAATTCATGAACATAAGAACCACCATGAATATAGAATATAGTTGATTTTGAACTATTTACACTATTTAAAATGCCACACCTGTCTATCAGAAACGATTCTAGTATAGAATTTAGACTTTGTATCGAATTCATATACATTTACAGTTTCTTCGATTTTATCTTCTTTTTTGTTTTTCTAGTCTTTTTAGTTTTCGTCGATATCTCTTAGTTTCTTATATTTATTCCCAAGGTATAACTCGATTAATCCAGCTTTTAGCACTACGTTTATATCGTAATTTTTTGATACCCAGCATAGCTACCGATTAGGGCAGGTAATGTTGCAGCAATTGAAGCTACTGAAAACAACTTTTTATTAAATTTTCCCATTTTAATCTCCTCTATTTACATAAATGTAAGTGTTTTATTAATTTACTATTATAGTTTATCAGAAAATAAAAGTGATTGTAAAAAAATAAAAAAATCTGAAGAAATGGAATAAAGAAAAAGAAAGTTGGAAGTGAACTTCCAATTCGAGGTGAAAAAAAGGCAAAAAGTTGGAAGTCTACTTCCAATAAAACTTTAAGTTTTTATAAAAAAAGAAGTGATTTTAAATCTAGACTCAATTGATTTTAAAAATCACTCCTAAAAAGTTCATCATTTAGTTTTTATTATCTAATTAAATAGTAGTTTGTAATATATGCATTCACGATATCACGTAGTTATTCATCAGATAGTCGTCTTAATGCTGGGAAGGTGATTGTAGATAATTCTACTAGGTTATCAATATTTTTTTCCGTGAATTCTTCTTGATCAATCTCTTCAGTATTATTAGAAAATAGAATGAATAATTTACTAGCTTCATCATCTGTAAGACCTCTATTTTTAAAATGAAGGTTCTTCGTTGAATCTATCTTTTTATGTATTCATTAATTTCATATACAGCTGATTTAATGGTGAAGTGACTAGAGATAAAAATCTGGACTTTCAACGTATTTTTGTTTGTTTTACTTCAAAAGGTATTCCACCTTCATTAACAGCTCTTGTAAGGAACATGCTAATAGCAGTTTCTAGATTTAATCCAAGACTGCAGTATAAATCTTCGATATCATTTTTCAATTCATCATCAATAGTTAACAGTATTTTTCGATTCACTCATAATATTCTCTCCTTATTTAATACATTAAATTTTATCGTAGAATGATTAATTTTTTTCAAGAGAACTTTATATGAAAAAGAAAGTTAAAAATTTAAAGATATATAAAGGAATAGTATAAAAAGTGTAAATGAGACATAAGAATCACTAGTAAATATGATATAATATAATGTAAAGAAAAATTAGGGTATTGAGAGGATCTTTTATGAAATTAGAATTATTACAAAAGCGATAGAAGAAAACTACACCGCATTATCGGAAGTTAATAACTGCAGCATATAGCTTTAGAACCTGTAGTCAGAAGAAAGACTGATAGAAATCGCAAAAGATGTAAATAAACAGTTAGGATATGAACTGTATGATAAACTAGATAGAGAAAGTTTAGTAGCAGATTTCTCAACTACATCAAAGAGAAACTGTATAAATATACACTAGATAAATCGAAAATTCTTAAATGATAGACTAGAAAAAGCATTAGTAGAACATTGCGACGATATATTAATAGATGTAGTAAAAAGCACACGAAAACTTCGATTCAATGGAAACATATGAACTATACACACTAGCATTCGAAGTAAAATGAAAAACTAGGATATAGATTATTCAGAGATATCTATTCATACAGCTTAAAAACGTGACTTCGAGAGAGTAGCAAAAGCAGTAGAAACATACAAAAAAAGAAGGTAAAAATAACGAAGTTTATTAAATAAAAGAGAAAGATATTTTATGTAATTGTTGATATAAACCTTTTGAATATAATAGATTTACAGGAGATTTTTAAAAAGTCAAATGAAATATATATTAATAATTATGAAAAAGTGAATATAATTTAGGAAAAGTAATGAGAAAAGAAGAGAGATCAACTAAATAAAGTTTTTCCGATGTTTTACGAATACGGAAAACTTTATAAAGTGATAAGATGTGATATAATCAAATAAAAGTAGTATTTAAAGGAGAAAAATTATGAAGTATAACACTGATAAACCTATAGAAAAACAAGAAGATGATTTATTAGGTAGAGCGTCTTTCTCTAATCAATTAGGTAAAGCTATCTATGGGCATGAAGAGAAATCTAGTTTAGTAATAGGTTTATTTTGGAGAATGGGGAACGGGAAAAACATCAATAGTCAATATGGTTGAAAATGAAATTTTAAGACTATCTTTTGAAAGATAATAAAAACAGTTCATTATAAGATTCTCTCCATGGAATTATACTGATAAGGATAACCTAATTAATCTATTTTTGAAAAGTTTACAATCAAAAATTAAAAGAGCTTGATACGAAGAAAATATATAAGAGAATTCGTAAAAGCATTATGTGATTATGCAAATGCTTTTAGACGCATTATCTTATATCCCAGGAATGAGTCCCTAAGCTAGTTGAAATTATTAAATCTATTGCAAAAGGTCAAGGAAAACGACTTGAAGACAAGCCTGATTTAGATAAAAAGTCGTAAAAATTTAGAGAAAGAGTTAATGAAAATAAACAGTAAAATTATTGTAATAATAGACGATATGAGATCGTTTAACTAATATACAAATAAGAGATGTTTTTCAATTAGTAAAACAGGTAGCTGATTTTCCAAATGTGATATATCTTTTAGTTATGGATAGAAACGTGAGTACAAAGAGCATTGGCTGAAGTTCATAATCTTGAAGAGGGAAATGAGTATTTAGAAAAATAATTCAAATTCCTTTTGAATTACCAGTTTTGAGTAAATCAAAATTAGATGATATTTTTCCTACTTGAAGATATAATAAAGAATGCCTCTTATAAGGTTAATATTGATCAGGCGTACTGGAATAAAGTGTTTTCTAATTGTATAAGTCCATATATTAATAATTTAAGAGATATAAATAGAATTATGAATACATTCCAATTTAGATATGGAATACTACAAAATGAAATCTCTTTGAAGATATGGTAGCTATTACAACTTTAGAGGTATTGGAACCCAAAATTGTATAAATGGATTGCTACCAATAAAGAAGTCGTTTGTCGTGACAGTATGAATAGAGTAATAGAAAGTTTTAAAAATAATGATTATCGTAAAATATACAGTGATGAATTTATTGAAATGAAAATCGATGAGAATAGAGCATTAAAAGAGTATTGCAACAATTTTCCCTGCAAATTTCTAAAGATATTAATGAAAATTTATATTTTGAAAGATCAAATTTTGATATGAGAAAAAGTATGAGAATAGCAAATAAGGAAACGATTCGATATATATTTTTAAGCGATTTAAGTGACATAAAGGTTTCTAGAAATCTGATAAAATCTTTGCATATTCAGATTTGAAAAACAACAATTAAGAGATGTTATAAAAATAAATAAAGATGAAATGGTTTATTTTTCTAGAAGAAATGTCGTCCTTAGTTAATGATATACCGTATAATCGACTATTTTTAATATCTTCTGTGTTATTATCTCTGCAGGGAGAGCTTTATAGGAGAAACTTCAGATACTATTTTAGCTATTTCTGCTGGAAGACAAGTCTAACATAGTTATTGAGAGAATGTTAGATAGATTTGAATCTGATGATGAGAGATACAGAGTACTATATTTACCAATGCTTAAAATTAATGAAATTAATGTAGGAACTTTTCTAAATTACTTATTAATTTAGGACAAGTATATGGTATATTCAAAAATAATTCAAGTTCAGAAGAATTCCAAAAATTAATGTAGAATATCTACAAAAATTTATATAAAATTTGTAGAAAAAGTTGAGTATATTACTTCTAATGTTTCTTCTTCGGAAATTATTGACTTTAGACCTGTTTTCTATTTATGGAAATATGTTGATGAAAAAGGATTAAAATCAGTATATAAATAGAATTTTTGAAACTGAAGTAGGTAAATTAAAGTTTATTTCTTCATTAGCAAGTAAAATGGATAGGAAATGGTATAAGTTTGGGAATATTATTCTAATGAGTATATAAATATATATCGATAAGAGATTTACAATATTATAATGACATTTGATAAAAAGACTTCATGAATTTACCGAGTTGAGCAAAATCAAGTTAGCTTCATTTGTCTGTAACTATGATAAGGGCGAGTTTGATCATGCTAGTGAAGATGAAGCACGAGAACTATTAAAACGTTGGGAATTAGAAGCAAGAATAATTAATAGTAACAATTAAATAAGAAATATACTAAAAGATTGTATTACTAAAAATTAAAGACTAAGTGATACAATCTTATTTTTATTAAAGGCTTTTAACCAGTTGAGGAGGCGAAGTCTCCAAAATAAAAACACCCGCTAAGCGGGTGCGAGCTAAAAAGTTAAACTAATTGGAAAAATCATCCTTTCTTGATAAAAATAAGAGTAGTTCAAGCTCTAAAAATAAAGAAAGGATGATTTTTAATTATGGCAAATAAACCTAATAGTTTATCGCATACAAAGTGGTTGTGTAAATACCATATTGTATTTACACCTAATTATAGACGAAAAAAATAGAATTTAATCAATATAAACGGGTATAGTAGGTATAATAAAGAGATTATGTAAGTATAAAGGTGTAGAAATAATAGAGGGACATATAATGCTAGATCATATACATTTGTTACTATGAATACCTTCAAAAATATAGTGTATCAAGTTTTTATGAGATATCTGAAAGGGAAAAAGTTCAATAATGATATTTGATATGCATTCAAACTTGAAAATACAGATACGGAAATAGAAAGTTTTTGGGCAGAAGGATACTATGTAAGTACTGTAGGATTGAATGAAAGTACAATAAGAAAATATATCAGAGAACAAGAATCGCATGAGATTGCGATAAACAAAGTTGATAACAAAAAGAATATACAAATTCATTTGGAAATAAGAAAAAAATAGATAAGCCTGTTTAATGGATAGCGGGCAACAAAAATACAATAGGGATTGAACGAATGTGAAAAGCCAGCGCCTTGAGTGCGTGTTAGTAACAAAGGGTTATACTTATACCCTGAAAGAGAAAAACCACCCCTTTTCAGGAGTGGTCATTATTTATCTTGTAAATATAAACATTTTTATTTTTGATTAAACACTGTAAACTCTTAATGTTTAAGCACCTAGTTTAGATACTAATTTTTTGTTTTCAAAATTTATGATATTTATATCATACTGCTTGAAGGCAGATTTATATTCTTCTTTTAAATCTTTATAGCCTTCTGGACTAATAATTATATATAAATCTTCTTGACGAGAGTATGTTTTAGCGCGATTTTCTGTGGTATCTAGCCAACTAGCAAGAATGAAATCCATCTTTTCTTTGTTAATTTTTATTATGTACTTGAACTAATTTATATTTCTTTTGACATCATTAAATAGTTAAATTTGTAGTTCTAATTTAGAAACGTCCAGTTATTGATAAGTCAGGAAAAACATTATACTCTGTGCTTTTATTAAAAATACATTTTTACATCTTCTAAAAAGTGTGATTGATATTTTGAGGATGTAATGCAGATAAATCATAGATATTAAGTAAAACTTGAGTCATATCATGAATAGTTTGACCTAATGTGGTACGTTTAGCTTTTTTTAGAATTTCACTTTCCTGACAATTCAAATCCGTTATAATTAAGTATGGAGTTTAGTAGTTGTTGCCTTTTTAGTTTTATTGGTTAAATTTATTCCATTTAATTGTAGTTCCCAAATAGTAAAGCCATCGTCTGTCACTATGTAGTGAGAACCTTCATATTTTTATAGTAAAAAGAAATCCCATCACCATATGTATTAGTGTATGGTGTTACTACTTCATAACTTTCACCTGCTAATAAATTAAAGTGTATTTTTCTCTTACGTAATTTATATATTCTTCTTTAAGTTGTTGACCATTCATAGAAGGGAATACCTCCTTTTCTTTTATTATATAAGATTTCCTTTGTATATGTATAGATAGATTATTATTTTTTATCTATATTAGAAAAATTAGTAAATTATCTAATGTTTTCAAAAATCATCTGTATTTTCTATATTTTTAAAAAGGTAGTGGATATGTTTTGCAGTGAGTTTGTCCATCGTTTTTGTCATAAAACTCTTGTTCTGAGAAGATATTTATCCTATTTCCGTATACCCTTACTACCATCGGCATTTTTTGTGAAAATTAGAGTTTAAATTTATTCTTACTAAAGTATGATTGTAATTGGTTTCACGCAAATTAAAAACCTTACTTCTAAAGAATACTTATATGATAAAATGAATTTTTCTTTAGATGATGAGCCCTATTAATATATCGCCTTGAGTATTTTCATCTCTTTAATAGTATTTTTATGATTTTCTATTATGATTTTTAACATATTTAAAAAGCTTTTCTGCTTCAGAATCAGTTAATTGTAATTCCATATTTTCCTCCCTATAATTTTATATTTCAAACCTGTCAAATCTGATTAATTTTAAACAACAATTCATAAGTATTATATTAAATAGTTAAAACGATTTTTGGATTCACTTTATAAATATCTCATGTTTTTAAGATTATTTTTATCGTAGAATAGTTCATTTTACAAGGGATATTAAATAAAGATAAAGAAAAATAGAAATAACAATTGAATTTAAAAAGAAATATATATAGTATCAGAAAAATTTATATAAAGTAGGGTATATAATACTCAGCATAATAGTATCCAGAGAATTTTTATGAAATTAGAATTATTACAAAAAGTGATAGAAGAAGAGAAAATGTGTTTTCAGAAGTTAATAATGCAGCATATGAGTTTAGAACCCAGTGTCAGAAGAAAGATTGGTAGAAATCGCAAAAGATGTAAATGAACAGTTAGGGTATGAACTATTCGATAAATTAGATAGGGAAAGTTTAGTAGCGGACTTCTCAACTACATCAAAAGAATTATATAAACATACTCTAGAAAAATCGAAATTCTTAAATGACAGACTAGAAAAAGTATTAGTGGAACATTGCGACGACATATTAGTAGATGTAGTAAAAAGCACACGAAAAACTTCGCCTCAATGGAAAACATACCAACTATACACACTAGCATTCGAAGTAAAATGAAAAAAACTAGGATATAGATTATTTAGAGATATCTATTCATATAGCTTAAAAACGTGATTTTGAGAGAGTAGCAAAAAGCAGTAGAAACATACAAAAAGAAGGTAAAATAACAAAGTTTATGAAGTAAAAAGTTTGGTAAGGAGACTGAGTTATTTTTTTCAAATTAGAAATAAGTAACTTAATCATTGAAAAGTGAACTTATATATGTTAAAAATAAAATCATGAAAGAGGGTACTGTTTGCACTAACTCTTACTAATAATTTCTTGATCACTACGTTCATAGAAATTATAGTTGTCGTAGTATAAAAGATTTGTAATATTTTTCTTCAGTCTTTGACTTTGAAAAATAAACGACTAACTTAAAAGACGGCGCCCAGGTAAATTTATTTATAAAAATAATCATCTTCCCGGTCAAGTAAAGATGGTTATTGTTTTTATTTATGGCAAAAATAAATAAGATAATAATTACAGTAGATTGAATGGATATTGAAATGTTAAATTTAATATTATTAAATATTTAGAAATATTATCGTGTAAATATTTTTAGGAGGTCATATATATTGACTGATAATAGTGATAAAAATAAAATATATGAAGGAATAAAATTTTGGTATAAAAATTTAAAAAGAGGTGGATATCTTATTCTTTTGAAAATTTTTCTTTATTTAGTTCCCTTTAGTGTCGTTTTACCAAGTATAAGTGAATATATAGTAAAACATTTTTCAGCGTGATATTTATAATTGTTTTTAGTATTTATAATAAATGAATCTATTGAAGTAATAGCTGGATTAAAGAGTAAAAGAAACAATAATGAATTTAAAAATAAAAAAATGAAGAACTAGAAAAGAAATATTTGGCTATTGAACGCTATTCAGAAAGTATAGGCTTATATTTAGAAGATATTCCTAAAGAGTTTCTACGAAATGTATCTAAGTTTTTTAGATTTAAAAAAATAGTGAAAGGATTTCGCTATATGTTTTGGCTGAAGACAAATTTTTTTATAATAGGAAGATATAGTGAAAAATCCAACATATGATAGGAGAGGTCGCGAAAGTTATCCAGTAAAATATGGTTATATTGCGAAATGTCTTAGAAATGATAATGGAAAAACTATTTTATCAAAATAGGATTACCTAAGAATAAAAAGCATATTTTGAAACAGTAAGTAAGGAAACAGGAATGAGTGAAGAGGAAATAAGGTCTTTATCAATGAGAAGTAAATCTTATTTCACTAGAGTGATAAAAGATGAGAAAAATAAAAATGTTGGAATATTAGTAGTTGAGAGTACAAAATCTAAATTTACTATGAGTTCAGAAGAAATGGACTCTAAATTAAACGAGTTGAGTGTACATCATATGTCTACATTATTAGAAATAAGTAATAAATTAAAGAGGAGCGGTTTTTAATGGATAACAAAATTAAGAAGTATTGTAAGATATATAGTTAAGAACTATCCTTATCCAGATGAATTGACAAAAACAAGGATAACAAAAATTAGTATATTTGATAGATTGGGAAAATATAAAAAGAATAATGAGCAAATTACTGATATTAATTGGTATTTTTGATCATTATGGTCCATATGTATCAGATGTTTTTAGATGAAGCAGATAAAGATGATTGTGTTAGAATAGAAAGTACTATTTCAAATTTTGGAACAATAAAATATATAGTAAGGCCAAAAATTGATAAGACAGAATTAATTTATAGTAATTTAACAGATGAAGAAATATCTATAATTGATAAAGTTATTCAAGACACTAAATCGTTTTCTTGGAATAAATTTATAGACTATGTTTATTCAACGGAACCAATAAAAGAGAGTAACAGATATAATTCTTTAGATTTAAACAAATTTAAAGATTATATTTAAGTGCTAGGTACGCGTCGAACATTTTATTTGACGCATACCTTATTTTTGTGATATTATTAATCAGTAAAGAAGGAGAAAATACTAATGAAAGCAAACTATGATAAATTATTAAAACTACTAATTGATAAAAATGACAAAGACAGAATTACGTCAAAAAGCAAAAATTAGTAGTAGCACACTGGCGAAAATAAAAAAACAAGAAGTATTAAGCGATGATGTACTCAATAAAATTTGTTCAGTTTTTAGAATGTGAAGTAGATAATATAGTAGAATTGGTAAAAAGATGAAAGTGAAGAATATATAGTTGAAAATAATCCTAATAAACTAAAAAGTAGTATCATTATTTTCAGGTGCTGGTGGAATGGATTTAGGATTTATTAATGCAGGTTTTGAAGTTATATGGGCAAATGATTTATTAGAAGATGCGGTTAATTCATATAGAAAAAAATGTTGGAAAACACTTATTAAAAAGGTGATATTACTAAAATATCTAGTGAAGATATTCCAAATAATCCTGATGTTATTATTGGAGGCTTCCCATGTCAAGGATTTTCAGTTGCAAATACAAGAAGAACAACAGAAGATAAGAGAAACTTCTTATATAAGGAAATGTTGAGGATAATAGCTGATAAAAATCCTAAGTTTTTTTGTTGCGGAAAATGTTAAAGGTTTATTGTCATTAGCAAAAGGAAAAGTCTTTGAAATGATTAAATCAGATTTTGAAAGTTTAGGATATAAAGTTGAAGCAAGAATATTAAATGCAGCAGAGTATGGTGTACCTCAAGCAAGGGAAAGAGTAATAATAATAGGAAATAGAATAGGAGAAAATCCATTTCCGATTAAAACACATTATTTAGAGGCTACCCAAGAAGAAAATAGAAAGGGTTTATTACCTGCTATTACAACTGAGCAAGCAATAGGTTTTTTACAAAAATAAAAACTCACTCATAATAAAATTGTAGTTTCTAAAGAAGAATTAAAGAAACATATACAAAATACAAAAATTACTGACATAGATAGTTTTTATTCTATATTAGGAATAAGTGAAAATGATAATGAAATTATAATAAAAACCATATAGCTTCTGAAAATGTAGCTGAAACATTTTGGGGTAGAAAATATGTAGTTAATCAAGAAGAAATTTGTGATTATTTACGATATTGGAGAGACAAGTCTACTTGGACTACCAAAAAAATAGATGAATATTTTGGATATTCTCATACAGCGGGACATTGGTTTAGAAAGGATAATAAATCAGGTAGTATTCCTAAACCAGAAGACTGGTGGGAATTGAAGAAAATTTTGTCTTTTGATGATAAGTATGATGAACAGGTTACTACTTTAGTTGAAAAAGAAATAAAATTTGAACAGTCATTAAGAATTACAAACTGGGATAGACCTAGTGATACATAACTGCAACAAGCCCCTGAAATACATATCAATAAAAGAGACGTTTAAGTGCAAGAGAGTGTGCAATATTGCAAACATTCCCATTGAATTATGAATTTACAGGGAGCTTAAATAAGATGTATACACAGATAGGTAATGTTGTTCCTGTTTGTTTAGCAACAAAAAAATAGCAAATGAGATAATTAAAGTTTTAGAAGATAGATAGAAGAATAATACACCTAGTTGAATTTGTTACTAGGTGTATTATTTTTATTCCTCAACTTTTTGGATCGAAGTTTTCAAGATAATATTTTTAATTTTTTTCTTAACAAAATTTGTCATATTAGGGTTTTTTTATAAATAATTCTTACGCGTTTTTATTACCCGGTAATAGTTCAAAAGTTGGAGTTTGTTTGAAATTAAATCTAGCTTTTCCAGGATTTTTCCAGCTTTTAATGGACGAGATTTATAGTGTTCTTCTAATTTACCATTTGGTAGTGACATAATTGATACTAGTTCACATTGTTGAGTTGTAGAATTATTTAATAATGATACAAAATAAGTTAGAGTTATTTTTTTATCACCATTTTTCGTATAGAATGTTGGAAGATTTGGGACATAATCTTCAGAGTATTCAGATTCTCTTCCAATATTTTTTAATTATGACACCTTTATATGTATTTTGATTTCTCCTACAAAAATACTAGTATTAAAATCACCTATGTTGTCGTTCTCTATTCCATCTGATGTAGTAACACTTTTTAAGTCGATATGTATATATGCATCATCAACCTCAAAAACAAATCAGAACTTACTGGAGAAGAGTTAGGACTTCCTGCTATTTTTTTCCATTAAGTAAAGAATAGATGATTCTTTCACTTCCGACATCATATAGAGAAGTACCTCCTTTCTGAGAACCATATAAGCCTTTCCCAGTCAGCTCTGATATCATCCATTGAACTAATACCTTTTACTATTTCATCTTCTACGAATTTTAAGAAATACCAATATTTCATTAGATACTTATGTTCTAAAGTTTCTATTTCTTGTAGAGATATATTAGAATTATCAAAAGTCATAGTAATCACTCCTTTTATAGTAATTTTTAATAAATATTATATATTATTATTTATTAAAATTCTACATATTTAATAGAAATAATTAATAGAATAATGACATTGATAGTAAAATTATTTACTGAAAAATTTTATGTATAATTTGATATTGTCATTTACTATATTATGTCAGTCCGAATTTTTGACGAATTTATAATCTTTTATACCATTGTCAACAACCAACATCAATTGTTTTTTTATTTTTGCCAATCTGAAATTATTTCCTAAAAATACTGGTATTAAAAGTATTTGTGTTACGTTTTCAATTTGACGAAATTCATTTTGCCTACTTTGATATTGTTCGTTGACTAGGCAGAATGTATAATGAGTTCATAAGATAAAAAGTAAAAACAAAAGGAGATTTATACTTATGAGCGAAAATAAAAGTAGTTTAAAAGTTTTAGTTCAAAAAGTCGGTACAGCTCTTTCAAGTATGGTAATGCCTAACATTGGAGCATTCATAGCTTGGGGATTAATTACTGCATTATTTATACCTACAGGATGGATGCCAAACGCAAAACTTGCGGCATTAGTTGCACCAATGATATTCTTCCTATTACCACTATTAATTTCTTATTCAGCTGGTAAAAACGTTCATGATGAACGTGGAGGAGTGGTAGCGGCGATTGCTACTATGGGTGTTATTGTTGGAACAGTGACAATCAATGAAAAAGGTTTAAATGGAACACCAATGTTCCTAGGAGCTATGGTTATGGGACCTATCGCAGCTCACCTAATGAAAAAATTTGACAAAGCAGTTCAACCAAAAATTAAAACTGGATTAGAGATGTTAGTAAACAACTTCTCAGCTGGTATTCTTGGATTTATCTTAGCTATTTTAGGATTCTTTGGAATTGGACCTATTGTTAAAGTTATTACAAATGCACTTAGTGCTGGTGTAGATGTGATTATTAATGCGCATTTATTACCACTTGCTAACGTGTTTATCGAACCAGCAAAAATCTTATTCTTAAACAATGCGATTAACCACGGTATATTAACACCAATCGCAACTGAACAAGCATTAAATACTGGTAAATCAGTTCTATACTTATTAGAAGCTAACCCAGGTGTTGGATTAGGTATCTTACTAGCTTACATGTTCTTCGGAAAAGGTTCTGCTAAAGCTTCTGCTCCAGGGGCAGCAATCATCCACTTCATCGGTGGTATCCACGAAATCTACTTCCCTTACATTTTAATGAAACCTGCATTAATCTTCGCAGCTATGGCAGGTGGAGTAAGTGGTACAGCAACATTCCAATTATTAGGTGCAGGTCTTCGTGCTCCAGCATCACCAGGTAGTATTTTAGCAGTACTTGCTCAAACAGCAACTGGAAGTTACTTTGCTGTAGTTGCTGGTGTAGTAGTATCTACTTTAGTAACATTCGTAATCGCAAGTATTATCTTAAAACGTGATAAAGGTGATGGAGATTTAGAATCAGCTCAAAAGCAAAGTGTAAACATGAAAGCTGAATCAAAAGGTCAAGACGTAGCAGCTGATAATCGCAAGCGAAAACTTCTATGCTGATGTTAAAAGAATTATCTTCGCTTGTGACGCAGGAATGGGAAGCTCAGCGATGGGTGCTTCTATCCTACGTAATAAAGTGAAAAAGCTGGACTTGATTATGAAGTAACAAATGTAGCGATTAGAAATCTAAATGAGGAAAGTGGATTATTAATCGTAACTCAAAACGAATTAACGCCAAGAGCGAAACAAATGAATGGAAAAGCTCTACACGTATCTGTAGATAATTTCTAAACAGTCCAAAATACGATGAAATCGTTGAGAATTTGCAAAAATAGAAAAATAACTATATAATATTTTGTAAATAGAGATGTAGTGTTTATGACTTCTTCTTAGATAAGGCGCTATGCATTACTAAGAAGGAGTCATATTTTTTATTATGAAAGAAAGTTTTGAATATTTTTGAATGGAGGTCATATGTTTAACGAACGTGAAAAAAACTAATATTACAAGTTTTGTTGAAAAATACTGATGAAGCACTTAGTATAAAAAGAGATTGCTAAGGCTACAAAAAAATAAAAAGAAAGAACACTTTATAGAGAGATTAAAAACTTAGAGGGTTCATTAAATCAACTTGGAATAGATTTAACGAAAGAAAAATCTAAGTATGTACTAAAAAAGGTGATTTATCTGAGTTGGATTCTTCGTTATTTGAAGCTAGTTTTGAAGATTATGCATATTCAACAGAAACTAGATTGAATTTAATATTATGCTTCTTAATTCTTAGTGAAGATACTTCGATTAAAGATATCTCTGAGAAACTGATGTTAAGTTATAATACTGTTGCGACTGCAATAGGCACTATCGAAAAGATTTTATCTGATTACAAGTTGACATTGATTAGAAAAAAAGGACAGGGGTATTGAAATAGAAGGTAGCGAGGTAGATCGAAGAGTACTTCTTATTTCGTTGCTGTGTAATGAGATTAGTGATGAGGAATTTTTCACTAGACTAAATGATCGTAGTATTCTATCAAGTAATCCATTCATTAAATTCTTGAACTTTGATTTTTTTAAAAAGGGTATTTTATGAAAATAAACATCTTGATGTGTTTAAAATATATACTGATTCTAGTATTAAGAAGATACTTATAAGTTTAAATGTAGTTTTTTCTTCGAATGTCATATCCAACGGATATTAAAGAAAATATTACAAAAACAAGAATATGATAGTATAAAATCACTGCTAACCGCTTCTAAAGATATAATTGACTTCGATATTACAGATGATATAATCCAATTCCTTGTCAAAAATATTAAAAACATGTCGTTTAATCGAACAACTTTCATATTTAAATGATAAGTATTCATATACTCTGGTATATAAAGATTAGTCTATTGATAAAATATGTATCTGAAAAAAATGAATGTAGATTTCACACAAGATACGAATCTTTCTAGTGGTCTTATTGCACATGTTGAATCAGCTATAAAAAGACATCAGATGAACTTAACAGAAGAAAAATGATGAATTACAAGATTTTTGTATTGAAAAAAATTACAACGAGCTATATCTTGTAATTAAATCAGAACTGTTAGTTGTGTTTGATGAAATAATGTTTAATTCTACGGAGTTAAGTTATATCGTTATACATTTTGCTTCTAGTTATGAACAAATTTATAGAAAGAATTTTTATTCAGTGCTCTTGTAATATGTGCTAGTGGAATAGGAAGTTCAAAAATATTAGGGAGTCAGATTAGAAAAAAATATTCCTGAAATAAAAAAATCTAGAATATACAATTCCTAGTAAGGTAACTAAATCTTTAGTAAACAATTATGACGTAGTTATATCTTCAATCGAACTGGAACAAGATATCGATTACTTATTAATCCCGACTATTCTAAAAAGAAAAAGATATAAACCTAATTCGTGAAAAAAATATTATCTAGTAGAAGTTTCAAAAAGAAATAATAGTGTTAAAAAGAGAATATTGTCAATATTGATAAGTTTAGCAGTGCGTGTCGAATTATTTTGAAAAACACTGAGTATGTTGAAACAGACAGCAAAGCTGACTATGAAGTAATATTAGATGGTGTTCTGACAGATTCAGCACTGAATATTACTAACAAAGATGAAGTCTTAGATAGTTTGTTAGAAAGACATAATAAGAGTTCTGTAGTTATCCCTAATACGAACATAGCTCTTTTCCATACGTTACATAATGATATCGAAGAACCGTTTGTTATTATTAGTTCATTAAATGATCGTATCGTTATGAAGGATTCAATGGAAAGTGATCAGATTATTGATAATTTTATAGTGATGGTCAGTCAAAATCAACAAGAATTTACAGATTTACTTAGTCAAATTAGTATTGCGATATTAGATGATGAGGTATTTATTAAAGCTTTTAGCTAGTAAGAATAAAGACTTTATCCTTACAAAGATTGAACTAATCTTGAAAAATTATATTTTACAGTTATAGTTATAATAGCGACTTGGAAATTAATTTCAGGTCGTTATTTTGTTATAAAGGAAGTTAATATATAGCGTTGTTGTAAAGTGATTTACTGCTGAATTAATTTTTTTCAGTATTTATAACTCTATTTTTGGCAAAAAGTGTTTCGCCGACTTTTGATATTGTTTAGAAGGATAACTAAAGGTATAATTAACTTATAAGAAATAGAACAAGAAAAACTCGAAGGAGAAATGAAGATGAATTTAACAAAAAGATATTAGATTAGGGCAAGAAATTAGTAATAAAAGAAGAAGCGATTAGAAAAGCAGGAGAAATCTTAGTAGAAAATGGATATGTAGATAGTGATTACATCCCTGCGATGTTAGAAAGAGAAGAAATCGTATCAACTTACATGGGGAACTTTATTGCAATTCCTCATGGGACAGATGAAGCAAAAAAATCAATTAAAAAGCACAGGAATTTCTATTATTCAAATTCCAGGTGGGGTTTCATTTGCCAAACCTGAAGATACAGAAGACAAGATAGTATTCGTAGTATTCGGTATAGCTGGTAAAGATGGAGAGCATTTAGAATTATTATCAAAAATAGCAATCTTCTGTTCAGAACAAGAAAATGTTATAAAATTAGTAAACGCTGCTACTGAAGAAGAAGTTATTACTTTATTATCAGAAGTTGAATAATTAAAAATAAAATTAGTAAGAAGGTATTACAATGAAAAAAATTTACATTTTGGTGCAGGAAATATCGGACGTGGATTCATAGGAGAATTATTAAATAAATCTGAATATCACATTACTTTTTGTAGATATTAATAAAGATGTGGTTAATGATTTAAAACGCCGTGATACATACACTATTAGAATATTAGATGAAAATATCGAAGAAGTTGAACTTAATAACTTTGATGCTTTAAACATTGCTGAAGAAAAAAAGAACAACTTTATACAGCAATCGGTGAGGTAGAATTAATTACTACTCTATAGGTCCGAATGTTCTGCCTATCATAGCTAAAGACATCGCAGAAGGATTAAAATTAAAAAGTAGAGAATAATAATACTAAATTATTAGATATTATCGCTTGTGAAAATATGATTTCTGGATCTGATTTTTAAAAACAGAAGTGTTTAAACATCTTTCAGAACAAGAACAAGAGTTTGTTAGTAAATATGTAGGATTCCCAAATTCGGCAGTAGATAGAATCGTACCAGCTCAAAAACATGATGATGTTCTTCTAGTTGAAGTGGAAAAATTCTGTGAATGGGTAATAGAAGCGGATAAAATTAAAGTAGAAAGTAATAGAAATATTGAGCAAGTACACTACGTAGAAAAATCTTAATCCATTTATTGAAAGAAAACTATTTACGGTAAATACAGGGCATGCAGCACTAAGCTATATTGCGAATTACTTAGATATTGAGTTAGTTTCAGATGGTGCTAAACATGCTGATGTAAGAAAAGATTTCATCGCTGTATTAGAAGAAACTAGTGCATTACTTGAGAAAAAATGGGGATTCGATAAAGCAGAGATGGAAGCTTATAGAAATAAAACAATCAAACGCTTTGAAAATCCTCGTATTGTAGATAATGTTTCTAGAATTTGTCGTACTCCTATAAGAAAAATTAGGGTATAATGAAAGATTTATTAAACCTATTAGAGAAACAGAAGAATTAGGATTATCAAATAGTGCTTTTATTAAAAAGCTTGTTCATATATTCTTACATTTAAATCTGAAGAAGATGAACAATCTGTAAAACTTGAACAACTAATTAAAGAAAAAGGTGTATCAAAGCTTTAAGTGAAGTAACAGAATTGACGGACGCAGCCTTATTAAATAAAAATTAAAGAAGGTTACGAAAAATTAGTTTAATAATACATACAAGTATCTTAATAGTAAAATTATGACATGACGTGTATACATAAGAATGAAATAGTATGTATTATTAGCAATTTATATATAAAATAATAATTGAAAGTCTTTGGAATAGCTGATTCCAAAGGCTTTTTTTCTATGTTTGTGAAATTTGAGTAATATTCTGGGTGTAGCTATTGACATTACTACTAAAAATGGTATCATTGTAGCATGAGTTAATAATAGATTATAAAAATGAGAATTTGGTAATGATAGAGAAAAGGTAATAAGCTCTGTTAAGAATTAATAGGAATTCTTATGAAGTATCCAGTATAAATAAAATGCTAGAGAACTATTAAATATCGTTAGAAGACGATGTTTAAAGAGAAATGAAGAGAATTATATTATATATGTATAAAGAAATGTTACAGGAGAGAAATTAATGAAATACAGAAAAGAGAATTTTGTAATAGACAATAAATCGTGTATTGATATATAACTGATGCTGCAAAATACTTATTGATCCAACCTGTTGATGAACATGATATAGAAGCATTGGATAAGGAAGTAGCAGAAATTCAAAAATACAGAAAAGCCATTCTCACTTATTGCTTTTAAAATAGAGGATTGGAATAATGAACTTTCTCCTTGGAAAGCACCTCCAGCATTTGGAAATAAAACTTTCGGTTCAGGTGCTAAAAGATACTTTTAGAATTTATTGAAAGTAGATTAATACTAACGGTTAAAAGAAAAATATAATTTAGGTGATGAAATTATATTTATTCTAGGTGGTTATTCTTTGGCAGGTTTTATTCAGTCTTTGGAGTGCGTATAAGTCAAAAACATTTTCAGGTATTGCTGCAGCTTCTCCTTCTGTTTGGTTTTAATGGATGGGAAGAATTTATGAATAATAATACGCTTTTAAGTAATACTATTTACCTAAGTTTAGGTGATACTGAAGAGAAAACGAAAAATAAAAGTAATGTCGGCTGTTGGAGAAAAATATTAAAAACAAGAAGAACTATTAAAAATAATAATATAAATACAATATTAGAATGGAATAAAGGTGGTCATTTTAGTGATTCAGACATTCGCGTAGCTAAGGCATTTTGTATGGTGTATTGAAAATGTTTAATTAGAAATTTAGTCAACCATATTTTTTTATTCCAGCGCATTGAAAAATGTTTTAGAGATATTGTATCATTTATAAATAAAGCTACTTTACTATACAACCAAAAATATAAATAATCCCTTTGAAAATATAGTTATTCAAAGGGATTTTTGATATTTCAAAAATTAATCATCTAAGTTTTCAAGAATATCACTTAATTTTTTTGTTTATGAAAGCTAGTACTTTTTCTAAACCTATAAGGATAATGTTTAATGATATTAACACAATAATTGTTTGGATACTTATATTTATCTTAGTGATTAAAATAGAAATTAGAATTGATATAAGAAATAGCATAGTAGAAATAGGTTTTGGTATTCTGTCTATTTTATCGATTTTAAATAACAATCTATATAGTTTAGCTATAATGAATTCTATAATAATTGTTGCTATCATTAGTGTTAATATCTCTATAGCGGAAATATTGTTTAGTATTAATATTGGTAGATAAATGATATTAAAAAAATAATAGTGATAGTACAATTTTTAAAAAAATACTTCTATAAATTTTTGAATGTTCATAAGAAACCTTTCTTTTTATAATAATGTTAAATTAAATTTTGTATAAAGAACTTATAATTTAATTGTAATGTCTATAAAGCTGAAAATCAATATTCTATTGACGCATATGCGTAAATTAGTGTTTTAATAATAAGTTCTCTTTTTATATTAATGTAAAAATCAAATTATAAATTTTAAATTTTATATAAAGAACTTATAGTTTAATTGTAGTGGCTATAAAGCTGAAAATCAATATTCTATTGACGTTGGACGTAAATTGGTATTTTTAATAATAAGTTCTTTTTATATTAATATCGAATCAAACTATAATTTTTTTAATTTTGTAAATTAACTAACAACTTAATTGTAATCGCTATGTATCTGAAAATCAATATTTTATTGACGTTGAAACGTCAAAAAAAGTAGTTTAAGAAAATGATGGGGTACTTTAATTTATTTATACAGTTACTCTAAAAATTATGTTGAAATATAGGAAGAATAACCTTGGTTTTGAATTAGTAGATTGTCAATATATAAAAGTTATATTAAAAAGATAAAAAAATATAGTGGGTTATCAACCTATTTTCCTTTCATTCTATTCTTTTTCACGTTATAATTAATTTACTATTACTAGAAAATTTCGGAGGTAACATATGAATGAAGTTATTAAAACGATGTTAGATCATCGTTCGACTCGTAGTTTTGTAAAAGGAAAAGAACTACCTAAGGAACATCTTGAGCAAATCATTGCTAGTTCTAAACAAGGATCTAGTTGGATGAATGGTCAACACTATAGTATTATCGTGACTACAGGTGAGACTAAACAACAAATTGTTGATTTAATCCGTGATAAAGCACCTGGTAATGCAGCTCATATTGATAATTCTGCAGCGTTCTTACTATACTGTTTAGATTATACTAATATCAAATTAGCGTTTGATATTGAAGGTGGAGAGTTTGATATTTCTAATCAATATGAACCATTAATTATCGGTACTTAGATGTTGGTATTGCGATGCAAAATGCTGCTTTAGCTGCTGAATCTTTAGGATACGGAATTGTTTATTGTGGTGGAGTAAGAGGTTTTGGAGATAAGATTTCTGAATTACTAAGTATTCCAGAAAATGCTCTGTTCTTATGTGGACTAAGTATCGGTGTCAAAGATGAAGAGTTATCTACAGAAAAAGTTAAACCAAGATTACCAGACGCGGCTAATGTAGGATACAATGAATTCCTCAAATCAAACATAGAAGTATTAAAAGAATACCGTCAAACTATGGTAGACTTTGCTGAAGCACGTGAGACAAAAACATGGACTAAGAAATTCTCTGACTTCTATGCACAACCTTCAGGAATAGAAAAAGTAACTAAAGAACTATTAGAAAAAAATGGTTTTGTGAGTGTGAAGGAATAAAGAATAAGGTTAAATTAGAAAAACGCTTATGTAGCTTTATACTAGATAAGCGTTTTTATCTAATAAACATCGTTCTTAATTTTCATATTGTTATCATTAGATTTTCATGATATATTTTAGATAGTGGAATATAAGTATTATTAATGTTTAGTTACAAATTTATTTTTAATTTCTATTTTTATATAGGAGGTTCTTCTTATGAAATATAAAAATTCAAGTTAACGGCTTCTATCTTATCATTAGGTAAATTTAATAACCATATTTTTAGATCTGAACAAGCTATACAACAATTATATTGGCAAGATAAAGGTATTGGCGCATATTATCATATAAGTAAAAAGTATAATGAGCTTAAACTATGTATCTTATGTTGTGATTTAATCATGCTTAATAAATTTTATAACATAATAGGCTTTAATACTTTTTCCTATTTTTATACTTTTTCTTATATAAAAACACATTAAAAATAAACATAAGTCAAGATCATATAAAAACCTTTTATTATATTATACTTAATAATGATCCCTAAGTATAATTATTGAATATTTGTATACTAAGAAAAATGAAAAAAATAAAAAAATAACAAATTAATTTAACAAAAATAGACGTAAGATAGAGTTTAGATATATAGATGCATAAATAACTGCCACATATGTATTTTTAATAATATATATGTGGTGTTTTGTGATTAGGAATATACTTTTAGGTTAATATAGTTTAAGAGTCAAGATTCTAAAAATATAGACTCTTTTTGAGGGAGATAAAGATGTTGAATAAAAAAATCAAGTAAATCTTCATAAAAAAACATCCGAACACTAGACACGTATAAAAAGTACGTGTTATAATTTAATTAAAGAAAATAAAAAAATATATAGGAGGTTGGGATGACCAAAAGAGAACTGATAAAACTCTTAAAGAGCAATGGTTTCTATCAGTTGAAAAATCGTGGTAAGGGTAGTCATGAAGCTTGGACTAACGGAACAAGACAAGTTATAGTACCTAAACCGAACGGAGCAGATTATCCTGTAGGAACTGCAAATGCGATATTAAAACAAGCAGGGTTGAAATAAGCCCTTCTTGTTAATATCGGTGTCATCTCGTAAAATAAATTATGGCAAGAGGTAATTACACATATATTGCACTGTTTAAAAAAGAAGACGGCGTTTATAATGTAACGGTACCTGATTTAGAGGGGGTTATTACGTTTGGAGAGAGTATCCCTGAAGCAATAGAAATGGCAAAAGATGCATTAGAGGTATGGTTACTGAATGCAGAAGATTATGGGTTTGAGATTAATAAACCTAGATCATTTAATGAGTTACAATATTTAGCAGATGGGGAGGAAGATTTCTTACAGTATGTAACTGTGGATACTGTTTTTTTGCTAGAAAAAGAAGATAATAAAGCTGTTAAGAAAAACTTTAACTATTCCAAATTGGTTAAAATGAGTTAGCTATTAATAATGAAGTTAATTTTAGTCAAGTTTTACAACAAGCACTGAAGAAAGAATTAAATATAATTTAATCGATTAAGTGAATTGGAATTAATTATTTTTAAAATTAGTAATGTTTAAAGTGAAAGAGGAGAATAGAATGACTGAAACAAAAACGTCTGAAGCACAAAAAGAAAGCAAGTAAAAATTTATTATGAGAAAAAAATAAAGAACGTGCTTTAATGAATAATAGAAGAACTGCTGCTAGAACATTTGTTAGACGCTATGCAACAAAAGAGGATATGGAGAATTTAATAGAAATTTTTAATAATGAGAATCCTAATGCAAAATTGTAGTTAATGTTTTTAGTAAATTGTAAAGTTATTGATTGTTTATTTTACAATAATATATATAATCTAAGCGTGATTTGTTTCACGCTTTTTTATTGAAACACCTATGAAATCTCACAAGTGTCTTGTAGAGCAGAAATTAATCTCTCTGAGAAAGTTACCAGTAGAGCATATATTTTTATATCTCTAAGATAATATTAAGTATAATATATAGTTTAAAGCTTGTCAACATAAGGTTTACGAGCATTTATTCTTTTTTTAATTTTTCAAAAACTATTGTCAAAAAGGTCAAACGTGTTATAATTTATTTAAGGTCAAAGAAGGTCAAAAAAATAAAACTTAAATATATTCCATAAAACCTTTTAGTTTATTAAATATTTAGTTGTATTTTTTGAGGGCAGTATCTTTATTATAATAGAGATACTGGTTAACGAATAAAAAGTACCTTTTGATCTAATAATTTAATCAAAGGAGATTTACAATGGATATTAATAGTTTTACAAATAGTGTGAAAGAAATCTTAGCGAAATCTTCCGAATTTGCAACTGAGAAAAAGTCAAAAGTATTACGAGGTGAGATGTTCTTAAAAAGCGGCTCTTACTGGTAGTAATTTATATAGTGATATATTAGGAAGAGTAAATGTTGATAAGGTGAATTTAACTCATGAGTTAGATAACGAGATTGCAAAGGTAAATAGTGTAGAAGGAGATAATATCAATTACGCTAGTTATCTAAGTAATGATTTGAATGCTTTATTAATAGAAGCTAATAAATATAAAGATAAATATGAAGATAAATTTATTTCGTGTGAACATATAGTTCTTGCGAGTTATTTGAAAAATAGTATAGTAAAAAAATATATCGATAAGGTGACTACGTTAAAAGAATTAGTAGCTGTTATCGATAATATCAGAGGAGGTAAAAAAGTTATGAATGAAAATCCAGAAAACAACTATGAAGTTTTAGAGAAATATGGTCGTGATCTTGTAGAAGCTGCACGTAGTGGTAAAATTGATCCTGTGATAGGACGTGATGAAGAAATAAGAAATGTAATTAGAATTTTATCAAGAAAAACAAAAAATAATCCAGTGTTGATAGGGGAACCTGGGGTAGGTAAAACTGCGATTGTTGAGGCACTGGCTCAACGTATTGTACGTGGTGATGTACCTGAAAGTCTTAAAGACAAAACTGTATTCGAACTTGACCTTACTAGTTTAGTAGCAGGAGCTAAATATCGTGGTGAGTTCGAAGAGCGACTAAAAGCTGTATTAAAAGAAGTTAAAGAACAAGATGGAAAAATAATTCTATTCATCGATGAAATTCACATGCTTGTTGGTGCTGGTAAAACTGACGGAGCAATGGATGCTGGGAATATCTTAAAACCAATGCTTGCTCGTGGTGAACTGCACTGTATCGGTGCTACAACTCTTAATGAATATCGCCAATATATCGAAAAAGACTCTGCATTAGAACGTCGTTTCCAAAAAGTTCTTGTTAAAGAACCAACAGTAGAAGATACAATCTCAATACTACGCGGTCTTAAAGAAAGATTCGAAGTTTATCACGGTGTGAAAATCTCTGACCGTGCTATTGTAGAAGCTGCTGAATTGTCTAACAGATATATTACTGATAGATTCTTACCGGATAAAGCTATCGATTTAATTGACCAAGCTTGTGCTACTATTAAAACTGAGAATTCTTCTAACCCAGCTGAATTGGATACAATCAATCGTAAAGTTATGCAACTAGAAATAGAAGAAAAAGCCTTAAGTGGTGAAGATGATGATGTGTCTAAAAGACGTTTAGAAAACTTAAAAGAAGAGTTAGCTAATCTAAAAGAAGAACAAAATAAACTTCAACTTCAAGTTGATAGTGAAAAAGAAAAATTATCAGCTGTTAAAAAAATCTTCGTGAAAAATCGATAGAGTTAAAGTTGAATTAGAACAAGCTCAAAACAGCTATGATTTAGAAAAAGCCTCTGAGTTACAATATTCTACTTTTACCAAAAATTAACTCAAGAGTTAGAAGAATTAGAAGAAAAATCTAAACATGAAGAGTATAAACTTCTAAAAACAAGAAGTTACTGAAGATGAGATTGGATTTATCGTTAGTCAAATGACTGGTATTCCTGTAACTCGTCTAGTAGAAACTGAAAAAGAAAAATTATTACATCTAGCTGATACAATTCATGAGAAAGTAATAGGTCAAGATGAAGCTGTTGAAAGTGTAACTAATGCAATCTTACGTTCTCGTGCTGGTATCGCTGATCCTAATAGACCAATCGGTAGCTTCCTATTCTTAGGTCCTACTGGGGTAGGTAAAACTGAGCTTGCTAAAGCATTAGCTCTTAACTTATTCGATGATGAACGTAACATCGTGCGTATCGACATGAGTGAATACATGGAAAAACACTCAGTTAGCCGTCTGATTGGAGCTCCTCCAGGATACATTGGATATGAAGAAGGTGGTCAACTTACTGAAAGTGTAAGACGTAATCCTTACAGTATAATCTTAATGGACGAAATTGAAAAAGCTCACCCAGATGTGTTTAACATCTTACTACAATTATTAGATGAAGGTACACTTACTGATTCTAAAGGTGTAGTAGTAGATTTCAAAAATACAATTATTATCATGACTTCTAACATTGGTTCATTAGAACTATTAGAAGAAGTTAAAGATGGTGTAATTTCTGAAGAAACTCGTAAAAATATTACTAACCAACTTTACGGATACTTCAAACCAGAAATCCTTAACCGTATGGATGATATAATTATCTTCAAACCATTAACACAAGATAATATTAAAGGAATCGCTAATAAACTTCTTAATGAACTTGTTGCATCGTATCGCTAATAGAAATATTACTTTAACATATACTGATAATATTTCTAGTTGGGTTTGTGACTGCTGGATTCGATATGAAATTCGGTGCTCGTCCACTTAAACGATTCATCCAAAGTCAAATCGAAAACAAACTTTCAGTTGAATTAATCCGCCATGGTATCGAAGATGGAATGGAAATTCACTTAGACTATGTAGATGATGAATTGAAAATTGATATTAAATAATATATTGATTTAGCCCCATAAAGAGGGCGACTCAATAAATTCGATTTATCTGAAATCGCAATTTTTTTGAGTTGATTCCAAATAACTTTTTGACCTCAGGAGAAATATTGGGGTCTTTTTTTGTATTAAATTATAAGTGATTATTGTTGATTACTGTAAGTTTTTAGGTGTATAATTGTAATACAAAAAGTAACACATTAAGAGGGTGGAAGAATGACTACTTTAACATTAAGACTAAATAAAGAGGAAGAACAGATTTTTAATTCTATTTCTGGCTTATACGGTGGTAAACTATCTACTACTATTAAGCAACTTGCACTTGAGAAGATTGAGGATGAGTATGATCTTCAACTTATAAAAAGATTTCGAAAGTCGTGAGGAGAAAAGGTGAAGTAACTCTAATAGAGTTTTATGATTTAAAGAAAGAGTTTGATTTATAATGTACAAAATTGTTTTTGATGAAGCGATAAAAAGATTTAAAAGAAATTAGATAAACAAACTTTAAAGATTTTATTTAATTGGATTGAAAAAAATTTGAGTAATACGGATGATCCACGCAGTAAGGGAAAAGCTCTAGTAGGCAATAAAAAAGGTTATTTGAGATATAGAATAGGGGATTATCGGTTAATAACAAGAATAGAAGATGATAGACTTATTATAATCGCTATTAATTTTAAACATCAAAGAGAAGTTTATAATTAAGTGTGATTTTGTAAAAAAATGGATAAGTTGTAGGAGGAATTTTAATGAAAATAGCGGTTATGGCATTGGAACACCGATTGATTCGAAATTAGGTGCTGAGTTACTAAATTCATATGGTTATGATGATGTAGTTTTAGTACCGATTTCTAATAATCCAGTAGAACAAACTACGTTCCAGGCTTTAGAAGATGAAGAACGTGAAAATATTATTGTAAAGATTATTGATGAATTAAAAGAGAAAGGTTGCGATGCAATCTTTGTATATTGTAACTCACTTAGTTCGGTTGTCGATTTCGATAGATTGGCTGAAAAATGAATATTTCTATTATTACTCCCTATGCAGATGTATAGAAATCTAGGTTTTGAGTATAAGTATCTTGCTGTAATGTGGCGAACTCTCATGGTCTTACAGGTGTTGAGAACAATCTTTATATATCGAATCCGCGTCTACGTGTATTAGGATTATCGATGTTGGAGCTTGTTAAAGCGATAGAAGAGGGAATAAACCTGAACAAATAGTTGATGATTTCAACTTTAAGACACTGTTTAATTATTTCGAATTAACTCATGTAGAAGCAGTTGTTCTTGGATGTACTCATTTTCCTTATATCAAAAAAGAACTTGAAAAAATTACTAATCTTCACATTATTGATGTAGGAGTATTTATGATAGAAAGCTTGAAAAGTAAAGAGAAATAATTTTACGATTAATAAAATATAAAAGTGAGAATGACTAAACAGTTTGATTTAATAAAATCATTCATTGTAAAAGTTATTCTCACTTTATTGTTTTATCTTCCCTCTAAGAAATGCTCATTTCTTTCTTTTGCTTGTTCGAAAATACTGTTGTATTCTTCAACCATTTCTTCTGTATATTCTCCTTCGACTTGGTCGCAGTCTAGTGAATAAAGTACTTTTTCAACTCTTTCATATACATCTTCTAGAGTAAACTCTTTATGAAGAAGTTTTTCTAATGTTTCCATACAGTTCGGATCGATTTTTGGATATTTGTAATTTATCTGTTGATCTTTTAATTCCGATATCGTAAAATTCACGCATTATATTCGCGCGTTTTTTGTTGATCTCCAAAGATACTGATATATATTGAAACAACGACTGAATCTTTAATTTTTTCTTTGAGCGATTCCAGCGAATTTTTTTCCATTTATACTTAGGTCATAATCTCCAGGGCAGTATGAATTTGTTATTTCTATTGCATCAATTTTATTAGCACCTTCTGGAAAAAAACTGCTTTTGATAAATTCTGTCATTAGCTCATAACCTTCATTAATTGAAAAGTTTTTCTTTGGGCTTATTCATAATGATTGATAAATTTAATATACCTTTATCTGAAATTATTCCTAGTCCTCCGATATTTCTAACTGCTGGAATAATATTATTTCTATAAAAAGCAAAATAATGCTTCGTCAAAAAAATGGAACACGTGTATCTGGAGCTCCAATTATTGCTGAGTTCGGTAATGTATACATGTGTAAAATACACTCATCGTTACTAGAAATTGTACGTAAAAACATTTCATCAGTAGCAATAGGTATTAGAGGGATTTACAATATTTAATGTTTTATAGACATTGAATTTTTATTTCGAATAAGATTTAGCATAGCTACTCCTTCTAAATTTGTCGATAATATATATAACTTAAAAAAATTAATACTTTATCATTATAATTTATGAGGTTAATTTATGCAAGGCTTTAATTAGATTAAGAAATAAAAAAAGGAGACGGCTCAAAATGGTTTCAAGTCGTCTCAAATTATTTTATAGGTTAAGTTTGTAATCTTCTGGTTTAATAATAGGTACAATTTTCGTAAATAGTTTTACGAAGAAGAAACCAGAAACTATTGGAATTAGTGCGAAGACGATAGCTGCTTTTAATATTTCTAAAGTACTTCCGTCAGTAGTCGCAAGGTGTGCTAATGGTCCAACTAGACCACTGAATCCAAATCCAGCACTCATCGCTGTACCTTTAATGTTTAGTATTGCGGCGAATACTCCCGAAACAGCAGCACTACAAAGGACCGGTAGCATAATTTTTGGTTTAGCAAAAATATTTGCCATCGAGATTTTCGGAGATCCGATAAAGTGCGCGAAGCAAACTCCCTTAGAGTTAACTGCCCATCCTGCTATTGCAAGTGTGAATCCACAAGCACAGATTCCAAGGTTTGCAGCTCCTGAGGCTATTCCATCTATATTAATCGCAAGAGCAACCCCAACTGATGTAATTGGAGAAACTACAAGACACGCGAAAATAATCGCGATAAGAATAGTAAGAATGATAGGTTGTAATGTAAGTAGATGCTTAATTCCATCTCCTAATAATTTAGTTACTCCAGAGAAGAATGGAAGTGTATATCTACCAATACCTCCGATAATAACAAGTGTTAATGGAGGTAAGATGATTACAGCATAGTTTTTAGCTTTGTCTCCAATTAGTAGGATGAATAATGTTGCTAATGCAGCTGTAAAGATCATAGTTACGATATCTCCAGAACCTTTTAACATAAGTGCAGTTTTGTCTGGAGTTGGAATAATTGAACCACTAGCAAATAGAGTAGCTAGTCCTATAGATACACTTTGTACTGGTGTAAATTTAAAGAATAAACCAATAATAATCCCTGAAGCTAAACCTATCATAGCGTTAGAAATTGTTATTGATAGTGATAAAAATGCAAGTGAAGGATAAACTTTACCTATATATTTAAGTAGTTCACCAAGCAAGGCGCCTGGTACTAAACAAAGAACTGTTCCTAAGGCGATACCGTTAAGGACGTTCATAGTAAAATTTTTTTAATAGTAATCTTTTTCTTTCATAAACAAATTCTCCTTATGTTTATTCGTAACCTAAAAAGGTTACTAATTATTATAACGTAAAATATATGTTTTTGTACATTAAAAATTTACTAGTTTTGAAATAATAAATTAGGAATAAATTTTTAAAAAACTGACTTTAAAAAAAGCCAGTTTATTAATAATATTATAGAGCTGTAAATGCAGCTGTAAATCCAAAAAAATTATGCCTGGTGAGTTGGCTATAACTATTGGCCAATCACGTTTTTTCTCCTAGTAGACCATAAAGTACCCAAAGAGTACAGTTTATTCCTGCAACGAAAGGTTGAATAAAGTCTCCTTTATGACCGTGTATATTTCCTGAAATTTGTGGTATATATGATATATACATTAGCATAGCTGTGAATGTTGCTATCCAACTAAGTATTTTTGAAAAAAATTTTGTATTCATATTATCCTTCTCCTTTCAAAGTACTGAAATATACTAACATATATTAAAGGATATTTCAAGTGAACTTATTAAATATTATAATTGAAAAGGATTTAAATTAAATATAATCATGAAGTGATATATATTTATAGAGAAAATAGTTAGTTTAGTTTGTACATTTGTAAAATGATGTGAGACAAAAAAAAGTTAAAAAAATAAATACCTGATATGATAGAGTTACAGAGAAGCTAGCTTCTCTGTAACTCTCGCCTTTTCTCAACAGGAGTTAACCATCCTAAGGTCTGCATAGGTAGTCTATTAGAACGATAAAGATATTTCTTCATTTTGGTTAATAAGATCATCATAAGAATAAAAAGATAAGTATTTATAAAAACGTTCATTATCATTTCTATGACTCCTTTCAACTTTACCATTATGCCATGGAGTTCTAGGTCTAATGAGTTGGTGTTTTATATCTAGCTGGTTACACAATACATCGAAAAGGATGTATTCGTTTTGAGTGTCCTTAAAGTGCGTAAATTCAAAAACCATTATCAGTTTGTATAATTTTTGGTTTGTATCCAAAGAACGAAAATAGCCATCTTAACAAATTGTATAGTTGAATAAGAAGATTGTTCCTTAAAAGGATAAATAAATCTTTCTCTAGAAGCCTCATCAATCATAGTATATTGATAAAATTTATCAGGATGTGTACCAGTGTAGCATTGTCTAGGGACATATTTCACATCAAGTTGCCATTTTTCTCCTAAAACTTTTGGAGTATTATAAGGTTTTGGTATATAAGGTTTAGCCTTTTTTTCGATATCTTTATAAAAGCCTAATTTTCTAAGGATCCTAAATAATGAACAAGGATGTCTATTATATCTTTTTATTAAATTTTTAGTTTTTGCATATAGTTCAATCATAGAAATATTAGGATTTCGTTTAATTAGATTTTTTTAATCCAAGCCAATTCTTCTGCGGTATGAGCATTTGGATGTTGAGAATGTGGTTTGTGAGACTTATCCATAAGTGATTCTTTAGTTCCATCATATTTTTTATTCCAACGCATTAAAGATGCTTTAGATACTTTGTAGCGTCTACAGATAAAGCTAATAGAGTTTTTATTTCTATATGTTTTTACCGCTGCTAATCTTGTTTCTAGAGTATGAGGTATATATCGTTGTGTTTTTGTAAGTTTTCTGTTATAATAATTTTTCATAAGAGTAAATTCCTTTTTTTGATTTGTCGTAATTTCATTATACAGGATTTACTCTTCTTTTTTATATTTTGTCTCACATCAATTGTAACACTACATATAGAGAAAATAGTTAGTTTAGTTTGATTTGTATAGTTCGGCATATTATAGTATAATGTAATTTAAAATAACTAAGGAGTTTTATAAGATGAAAGTATTAAGAAAAATACTAGCGTTATTAATAGTGTTAGCTCTTTTTGGGGGTGGAGCAACATATGCGTTAACACCAAGTGAAAGTATAAATAATTCAGAAAAAAATTAGCAAATCATGATGCTAAGATTAAGTTGGAGGATCTAAATGGAGATTTTATTTCAAATCTTAAATTAGTTGATTCAAATATTAAAACATCATTGAAAAATTAATAATAATACATTTTTATCTATCTTTAAAAATGCAGTTCCTGAGGATTCACAATTATTAGATGGTAGTTATAAATTGGTCGATAATCATATTGAAGCGAAACTACCTGTCAAGTTAGGACTTTGGGATACAATGATTAATACGAATATAAAAGTAACCGGTGCTAACAATAGTGTAGATTTAATTCTAGAAGATGCTAAAATTGGTAAAGTACCTATTCCTGATTTTTGCTTTAGAAAAATACTTAAAAAGAAGCACTTACTGGCAGTGGAGCAGGGGTTAATGGTAATACTATTACTATTAAATCACTTGACTTACCAGTTGTTGTTGATAATATAGAGGTTACTGAAAGTAATATTAATGTGACTGCATCACTTAGTAGAGAAAAAGCATTGAAATATGCTGGGAGAATTTTAACGCATATCGAAGAGTATAAAAAAATATTAGACTTTTGAAAATGAATAATTATTAGAAGAACTTCTACGTATGGAGTCTTTCTAATAGTAGGTTTTCAAAAGTCTTTTTAATTTCATGATATTTTCAGATAATTTCAAATTAAATTCACATAAAAGACTTGAAAGTTTTTATCTTGATGTAATATAATATACATATCGTAAATAAAGACAAGACGACTATGTGGAGTTTTTAGAGAGAAACTGGTAGGTGGAAAGTTTTTATAGAAGCATAGGGAGTTATCACTTTATTGTGTAATAATTTTTAATAGAACAAACAAGTGCTCTTGGTAGGAGTTAAAAAGAGGTGGTACCGTGGATACATTTCGTCCCTCTATAACTTTTTACTAAGAGTTTTTTTATTTTGAAAGGAGAAAAATGGTAGAATTAAAAAGATACATTATTAATGCCAAATACGAAGTTTTCAATGCATGTGAAATCTTCCAAATAAAGAACCAGAATTCCTAAAACGTTGGGAAGAAATGGATTTATACAACAAAAATTTTTAGAAAAATGCTGGGAAACCTTCATACGTACTTCACGATGGACCTCCATATGCGAATGGTAACATCCACATTGGACACGCATTAAACAAAATCTTAAAAGACTTTATCGTTAAATATAAAAATATGAATGGTTTTGTTTCACCTTATGTCCCAGGTTGGGATACTCACGGTCTTCCAATCGAACAAGTATTAGTAAACAATGGTGTTGATAGAAAATCTATGCCAGCTAATAAATTTAGAAATAAATGTAAAGATTATGCTTTAAAACAAGTTGATAAACAACGTGCTGACTTCAAAAAACTTGGAGTATTAGGTGATTGGGATAATCCATACTTAACTTTAGATCCAAAATTTGAAGCTGAACAAATCCGTGTATTCGGTAAAATGGTAGACAAAGGATATATTTACAAAGGATTAAAACCTATTTATTGGTCACCATCATCAGAATCTGCTTTAGCTGAAGCTGAAATCGAGTACCACGATCACACTTCACCATCTATCTATGTTGCTTTTGACTTAGTTAGTGAAAATGCTGCTGTAGAAAAAGGAACTAAGTTTGTTATTTGGACAACTACTCCTTGGACATTACCTGCAAACTTAGGTATTGCTGTTCACCCAGATTTTGAATATCAAGTTGTTAAATATAACGGAGAAAGCTACTTAGTAGCTAAAGAAAGAGTAGCATTCTTAGCTGAAAAATTCGGTTGGGAAAACTATGAAACAGGTGAAGTATTAGTAGGTAAAGACTTAGAGTACTTACTATGTCAACACCCATTCTTAGATAGAACATCTACATTAATCTTAGCTGATTATGTAACACTTGATTCAGGGACTGGTTTAGTACACACGGCTCCTGGACATGGGGTTGATGACTATCTTGTTGGTCAATTACAATATAAACTTGGAGTATTATCACCAGTTGATAACCAAGGTGTTCTTACAGAAGAAGCTGGACAATTCGCTGGTAAATTCGTATTCGATGCGAACAAAGACATTATTGCGCACTTAGAAGAAACTGGAGCATTATTAAAACAAGAAGATATTACTCACTCATACCCACATGACTGGAGAAGTAAAAAACCAATTATCTTCAGAGCTACGCCACAGTGGTTCTGTTCTGTTGATGCATTCCGTAGTGAATTACTTGAAGCTGTAGACAACACTAAATTCTATAGTGAATGGGGTAAACCAAGATTATATAACATGATCCGTGACCGTGGTGACTGGGTAATCAGTCGTCAACGTGTATGGGGTGTGCCAATTCCTGTATTCTACGCTGAAAACGGAGAAGAAATTTTAGATATCGAATTAATCGAACACGTAGCGAAAATCTTTGAAGAAGAAGGATCAAATGTTTGGTTCTACAAAGAAGCTTCTGAATTATTACCAGAAGGATACACTCACCCAGGAAGTCCAAACGGAGTATTCACTAAAGAGATGGATATCATGGACGTATGGTTCGACTCTGGAACATCTCACCAAGGATGTTGTGCAATTCGTGAAGACTTAACTTACCCAGCTGACTTATACTTAGAAGGAAGTGACCAATACCGTGGATGGTTCAACTCTTCACTAATCACTTCTGTAGCGGTATCTGGAGTAGCGCCATATAAAGAGTTAGTATCTGCTGGATTCGTAATGGATGGTAATGGTAACAAGATGAGTAAATCATTAGGTAACGTTATTTCTCCTAACGATGTAGGTAAAGAATTAGGTGCTGAAATTATCCGCCTATGGTCTGCAAGTGTTGACTATACTCAAGACGTTCGTATCTCTAAAGATATCTTAAAACAAGTATCTGAAACATACAGAAAAATCAGAAATACTTTCCGTTTCTTACTAGGAAACTTATTCAACGGAAGCTTCAACAATAAGACTGATCTTGTTGCGTATGAAGACCTTGAAGAACTAGATAAATACATGGTTCTTAAATTCGAAAAAGTTGTTGCGAAAGTATTAGATTACTATGAAAACTATCAATTTAACAGTATTACTACTGAATTAATCAACTTCTTCAACGTTGAATTATCTTCATTCTACCTAGATTATGGTAAAGACATCCTTTACATCGAAGGTGAAGATTCTCACAAACGTTTAAGTATGTTAACAGTTCTTTACACAGTATTAAGTAAATCCGTTAGATTACTTGCCCCAATTCTTTCATTCACTGCTGAAGAAGTATATGACAATATGCCATACGAAGATGCTGAGTCTGTTCACTTAACAGACTTCCCAGCTAAAAATGTAATCGAAGATGCTGCGTTAGAAGCTAAATGGGATAAACTTCTTGAAGTTCGTGATGATGTGAATAAAGCATTAGAAGAAAGCCGTAATGAAAAAGTTATCGGTAAATCTCTAGAAGCCGCTGTTGAAGTATACAGCAATGATGCAGAAGTAGTTGAGTTATTAAACTCTGTTGATAACTTAAACCAATTCTTCATCGTAAGTAAAGTTACTGTTAAAGAAAACGATGGTGTAGCATATGATCTTGCTACTGTTAAAGTAACTAAAGCAGAAGGACACCGTTGTGACCGTTGTTGGAACATCGTAGATGAAGTAAACGAAGAAGGTTTATGTCCACGTTGTGCTAGCATCTTAAACAAATAATAGAATAACTTACATATAGAACTTAGGTTAAATTTAATCTAAGTTCTAATTTTTTAAATAAATTTTATAGAGTCCAAAAATGGACAGATAGATTGTTATAATTAAATCACAAAACGAAGAGGTGATTAAAATGGAAAAAGATTATATTACAATTACAGGGATGGAACACTATTTTGGAAATAAAATTTTTTAAAGTAGGAGATGTTATCAGTTGTGAAAAAGAGTTTGATAACGACTATGATGAAGAAGCTATTAAAGTTATGATGAAAACTTTTGGTAAAGTTGGTTATGTAGGAAATTCTTGTAGAACTGTTGCCAAAGGTACGAAAAAGTGCAGGAAGAATTTACGATAAAGTTGGAGATAAATTTTTGTAAAAAGTTTGTTTTGTTACTGGAGGTTCAGTTATTGCAGAAGTTCTAAAAAGAGATGAAAATAATCACAAAAATAATAGAAAAATTAGTAAATAGTTGTTATTATATACATAAGTGTATATAAGGAGCAAAATTTATGGAAAAAGGAAGATATCAAAAATTAAAGCTATTGTACCTATTGGAAATACTAAGAGACTATAGCGATGAAAATACTTATTTAAGTGTGAAAGAATTAACTACTTTTACTCTTAAAAAAGAAATTATTGTTGAGAGAAAAACTTTATATAAAGATATAGAATTACTACAAGATTATGGATTTAATATCGTTGTTGAAAAAGAATGGTCGTGAGAATATCTATGCATTAGTAGAAAGAGAATTTGAGCTTGCTGAGGTGAAGATGCTAATCGATGTAATCCAGGCGAGTAAGTTTCTAACTGTAAAAAAATCACGAGATCTAATTTTAAAATTGAAGAAATTAGCGAGTAAAAAAACAAGCGCAAAAAAATTCAAAGACAGGTATATTCTTTTGAAGAAAATAAATATATAAATGAAAAATATTTATTATAATGTTGATGCAATTCATAATGCAATTGCAGAAAAATAAGCAAATTAATTTTAATTATTGGCAATGGAATTATAAAAAAACAGATGATTGATAGAAAAAAATGGTAAAGTCTATAATGTAAGTCCATTCGCTCTTGTATGGAATGATGAAAATTATTATATGGTTGCTTTTTGATGCTAAGACAGAGTTGATAAAAAAATTATCGTGTTGATAAAATGCGAAATGTTGTTATTGCTGCTGGTGATAGAGTTGGTCATGAAAAAGTTTCAAAAAGAAGATATATCTAGTTATTCGAAGAAAATATTTGGTATGTATGGTGGAACTTTAGAAAAAAAGTGACTTTAGAGTTTAAAGAATCATTAATAGGAGCAATCGTTGATAGATTTGGAAAAGATATTATTATTCATAAAAAGATGATATTTATCAAACTTCTGTAGAAGTTATGTGTAGTAGTCATTTCTTAGGTTGGATTTTTCTCTTTAGGGTAACGATATAGAAATATTAGCGCCTCAAAATGTTCGAGATTTATATGTTGAGAAAAGTAGAGGTGTTATTAAAGAAATACAGATAAACGAGAAGGATGAATGAGAATGGATAAAAAAATATTGTTTTTGTTAGATATCATAGAAACTGATGTAACGAAAATTGTTTCTGTTTCATTAAAAGAATAAATATAACTGATAGATTTGAAGTCATAGAAGATAAAAAGTTTTCATTGTAAAAATGGAATCTGGGGAATATTTATTCGATTTGGAGAATACTCTGGAAAGTTATTTTTAATAATATACAATCAGAAATAGATGTTAAAATTTTTTATTTGGTATAAGGAGAAGAAGGAATTAATAGATAAATATTTTTTCTTTTTCTTAGTGATTATAAATTTGAATATATTCAATCTAAGCTTATAAAAGTAGGATTAACAAATGGTAATAATCCTGTTAAATATTCTATGAAAAAGTATTGAAGCTATTTGAGATTGAGTATGATAAAAATAACTTGGGCGTTCCTAGATATGCAGTAGATATATTTTTATCAAATTTTTTGAAAGACTTATAGTTTATTTTTGAACGTAGAAGTGAAGTTAGTGCTTTTTGTAAGATGGAGAGCGGTTTGATACATGAAGTAGCTTGTAGAACATTGAAAAATCTACTAATAAACCTTCTTTAGATTGGCTGGACTTTATTTGGGGAGATTATCGTTTTTTGTAAACACTGTTGTAGTTTTGAAATTAAGGGATCTTTTTATAAAAATATGACCAACAATCAATTAAAAAAATGAAGGTATATTTTTTTAAAGAATATTAAAATTATTAATGATGGTGGAGAGTCTTGTAACGAGGATAAACTATCTCGAGAATTGTTATTGGAAGAGGATAGTACAAATAAAGATTATGTAATAGATGATACTTTGAAAGAAATAAACGATATTATAAGTAGTAAAAAACAGAATATGTTGTTTTACCTAATGGTGAAAAGAATAGAAATTTTTTTAGAGCGAATGATATGTTAAACTATAGTGTTAGAAAACTAATGGAGAAGCAAAAAAACAGAGACTTCACCCTTGTAAAAACAATGCTATTAACTATCAAATTTTACTATATAAAATAGGTGAAATTGGTGAAAATAAAAGTACTAGATGAGCTGAAGTATAGTTTTTATCCTATGCACATTTTTTAAAGATATCTCTATTAATATTGGTGAATTTCAGTGTCAGATTGACTTTGTTATATTAACTAAGAAAGCTATGTATTTAATTGAATGTAAAAAAATACAAAGTTTAATGTTAAAATTGATAAAACAGGGAGTTTTTATCTTATAAACGAAGGTAAGAAGAATAGAACTTTTAGTGTTTTAAATCAAATTGAACGGCAAAAATGATTTTAGAACAATTAGATTTGGGAGTAGAAATTAAAGAGATGCATCCTGTAGTAGTTTATGCGAATGAGGAAACTGGAATAGAAATAGAAGATAAGGATGCATTAAGAGGAATTGATGTAATTAATCTGAGATCGTTTAAATAGTCCTCATTAGAGAAAAGAAAAAGATTTAAAAGAAATATATACTGTGGAAGAAATTGAGAAGATAAAGAATAGTTTAATTAATCCTGATATAAAAAAATAATGATTATATAGAAGAGGATACAGTGAAATGGGAAGAGTATGAACTTAGATTATTATTAGAAAAATATCAATGAGAAAAAAAGCATTAGAAAAATTGCTGAGAAAAATGTATTAAAGAATGTAAAAAAAGTGAATTCAATGGTTCGAAAAATATCAATATCTGAATTCAAAGATGTATTAAAAAAAGTATCTAGAGAAAAATCAGAAAAATTAGGAGTTACTTCATCTTCTCTAATGACTGAGGTTATGAGAGATGAGATATTAGAGAAAATGCCAACAACGGTTAACCAATTATCTAAATTGTTGGTCAGTAATAGCATTTATTTCCATAAAATTTCGAATGATTTATTGGCGATGATTAATAATGTTAAAACTGTAATGGTTTAAAAATAATAATATGCAGATAGAATGGCTTTTAAAATGAGATTATTATATAATCAAATTTTTAGAGTCTATTCTATTATTTTTACTTTAAAATCAAAAATATATAAATTCATTTAGCTCTATTAATAAGATATGAAACCTACTTAATATCAACTTAAAATCGTTGTAATGTGGTTGCTTTAATAGAAAATGAATGTTATAATTAAATGATGAATTATAATATGATTATAAAAAATCATTTAATAGAAAAATATGTCGGAAGGAAAATGTTAATGGCTATTTTAGGAAAAAAATATTTGATGCTAATAAAAGAGAAGTAAAAAGTTTATCAAAATTAGCTGACAAAAGTATTAGCTAAAGATGAAGAATATTCAAATCTTAGCGATGAAGAATTAGTAAATAAAACAGAAGAATTTAAAAGCTTATATCCAAGAACAAAAAGAAAAAGGAAAAGATACAGCTGATATACTAGATAAAATTTTAGTAGATGCGTTTGCTGCAGCTCGTGAGGGAGCATTACGTTCTTTAGGAATGAAACCATATAAAGTTCAAATCATGGGTGGTATAGCACTTCACCGTGGTGATATCGCCGAAATGAGAACAGGGGAAGGTAAAACTCTTACTGCCACAATGCCAGTATACTTAAACGCATTAGCGGGTGAAGGTGTACACGTTGTTACAGTTAACGAATACTTATCTCAACGTGACGCTCAAGAGATGGGAGTTTTCTACAACTACATGGGACTTTCTGTAGGTCTTAACTTAAACTCTCTAAACTCTGAAGAGAAAAGAGCAGCATACAATGCTGATATTACATACTCAACAAACAACGAGTTAGGATTTGACTATTTAAGAGATAACATGGTTAAAACAGTTGAAGCTCGTGTTCAACGTCCATTAAACTATGCTGTAATCGATGAGGTTGACTCAGTTCTTATCGATGAAGCTCGTACACCACTTATTATTTCTGGTGAAGGACAAGAATCAACGTCACTTTATCAAGTAGCGAATGCATTCGTTAAAACTCTGAAAAAAGCAGAGGAAGAAGATGGAAGTGATGGAGACTATACATTAGATATTAAAACAAAATCTATTCAACTTTCTGAAAATGGTATTGATAAAGCAGAAAGTTACTTTGGATTAAAAAATCTTTATGATTTACAAAATGTAGACTTAACTCACCACATTAACCAAGCGTTAAAAGCTAACTACACAATGGCGTTAGATGTCGATTACGTAGTTGCTGAAGATGGTGAAATTTTAATTGTTGACCAATTTACAGGTCGTACAATGCCTGGTCGTCGTTTTTCAGAAGGATTACACCAAGCTATCGAAGCTAAAGAAGGTGTGCCAATCCAAAAAGAAAGTAAAACAATGGCGACTATTACATTCCAAAACTTCTTCAGAATGTATAAAAAACTTAGTGGTATGACAGGTACTGGTAAAACAGAGGAAGAAGAATTTAGAAATATCTATAACATGTTCGTTACAACAATTCCTACGAACAGACCAATTCAAAGGATCGATGCTCCAGACTTTATCTATGCTAATATGGAAGCTAAATTTAATGCGGTAGCACAAGAAGTTAAAGAACGTTATGACAGCGGACAACCAGTTCTTTTAGGTACAGTTTCTATTGAAACGAGTGAATTAGTATCTAAATTATTATATAGATATGGAGTACCTCACAAAGTACTGAATGCTAAACAAAATGAAAGTGAAGCAGAAATTATTAAACAAGCAGGTCAACGTGGTTCAGTAACTATCGCGACTAACATGGCTGGTCGTGGTACAGACATTAAACTTGGAGAAGGTGTTCGTGAATTAGGTGGTCTTGCTGTTATCGGTACAGAACGTCACGAATCTCGTCGTATCGATAACCAATTACGTGGACGTTCTGGACGTCAAGGGGATCCTGGTTATAGTAGATTTTATCTATCACTAGAAGATGAATTAATGGTTCGTTTCGGTGCTGATAGATTACAAAAAATCATGGGTAAAGATGTGGATACACCCCTTGAAAGTAGAATGGTAAGTAAATCTGTTGAGAGTGCGCAAAAACGTGTTGAAGGTAATAACTATGATTCACGTAAACAAGTACTTCAATATGATGATGTATTACGTAAACAACGTGAAATTATGTATGGTGAAAGAAATGAAGTATTAGAAAATGAAGTTGTTACTGACATTATCCAAGAGATGATCGGTGAAGCTGTTGATAAAACTATGGCTTACATTACAGAAAACTTAGATGCACATAGTGAAAAAGAAGAAACAGAACAAATCATCAAATCATTAAATGAAAAGTTCTTAGGTCAAAAACCTATTACTGAAAGTGAATATTCAGATGTAATGTCAGATGATGAAATTCGTGAGCTTGTGTTACACAGAATTAATCTTGAACTTGCTGAAAAACGTGAATTACTTGGTGATGAAACGATGAATTCTTTCGAGAAATACATCTTACTTAATGCTATCGACGATAGATGGACTGATCATATCGACCAAATGGATCAACTTAGAAAAGGGATTTTCCTTCGTTCTTATGGACAAATTGATCCACTACGTGAGTATAAAAATGAAGGTTTTGAAATGTTTGAATACATGATTGATGATATTCAAGTAGAAGTTATTACTAACTTAATGCGTATTAGAGTAGAACGTCATGAAGAGATCGAAATGAAACAAGAACCAACTAACTTGATTACTAACGATAGTAAAGAGCATATTGCTCGTGGTCCAATTAAGAGTGCATCTCGTGAAGAGAAAAAAGCTCGTATTGAGGAACGTAAACAACGTATTAAAGAGTTAAAAGCTCAAAAAGAAAAAGAAAAAGAAACTAATTAGTAGCTTATAAAAAAAGAAGGAGACTTATTTTAGGTTTCCTTCTTTTAATGACTTTTTATAATATTACAAGGAGGTAAGTATTATGAATAATATAGATAGACTAAAAGAAATAATTGATTCAAATTCTAATATTGTCTTTTTTGGCGGTGCTGGTGTTTCTACAGAATCTGATATTCCAGATTTTAGAAGTGCAAATGGTGTATTTAGTGTTAAACTTAATCGTCATTTTACACCGGAACAACTTGTATCAAGAACGATGTTTGTAAAGTATCCTGTAGATTTCTTTGATTTTTATAAGAAGCATTTGGTTTATCCTAATGCTAAACCGAATAAAGCACATTATTATTTAGCAAAATTAGAACAACAAGGAAAATTAAAGGCTGTTGTTACCCAAAATATTGACACGCTTCATGAACAAGCTGGAAGTAAAAATGTTTTAAAATTACATGGAAGTGTGGATGCTAACTATTGTACTAAGTGTAAGTCTTTTTATAATTTAGAGGAATTCTTAGCTAAAACTGAAGAAATACCTAGTTGTGATAAATGTGGTGGAGTTATAAAACCTTATGTAACTCTTTATGAAGAAGAACTTGATATGACGGTATTTAATGCTGCAATTAACTTTATAGAAAAAGCTGATGTACTTATTATCGGTGGAACTTCATTAAGTGTTTATCCTGCTGCTAATTTATTGCATTATTTTAGAGGAAAACACCTAGTAGTTATTAATAAAACTTCTACACCACAGGATAATATGGCGGATCTTGTTATTAATGGGAAAATTGGTGAAGTCTTCTCAAAATTAGAAGAAAGAAAAGGTGATGTGTAGATGTATTTATTTAGAAAATTATCTTGGTTTATGAAGCTAGAAAAGAAACGTTATAGTATCGGTATTGTAGCTTTGATTTTAGTAAGTATTTTCAACCTAATTCCGCCCAAGGTGATAGGTAATGTTATCGATAAGATTGAATCTGGTAATTTAACAAATGGACAGTTATTTCTTAATGTAGGTTACTTAGTTTTAGCAGCTCTTGCTATGTATGCTCTTCGTTATGTTTGGCGTGTGTATATTTTTGGTGCAGCATATAATTTAGGTCGTATTTTGAGATCAAGATTGTTCGAACATTTTACAAAGATGTCACCATCATTCTTCCAAAAGTATCGTACGGGAGATTTAATGGCACATGCAACCAATGATATAAACTCAGTAGCAATGGTTGCTGGGGGTGGAGTTATGTCCGCGGTAGATGCAAGTATTACTGCCCTAGTTACATTATTTACAATGATATTCTTAATAGATTTTAAATTAACTTTAATAGCGATTATTCCTTTACCATTTTTAGCGTATGCTACTAATTATATTGGTGATAAAAACTATGAAAGTTTTGAAGAAGCGCAAGAATCTTTTTCTGATTTAAATAATAAGGTTCAAGAAAGTGTTTCAGGGATAAAAGTTACGAAATCATTTGGTTACGGTAACGATGAAATTGAGAGTTTTAAAGAAGTAAATAATAAAGTATTCGGAAAAATGTTATTGCTGCTAAGTATAATTCTTTATTTGATCCTATGGTATTAATTTTTGTTGGGTTATCTTATACACTTACTCTTATTTTTGGTGGTATTTTTGTTTCTAATGGAGAGTTATCTGTTGGTGAGTTAGTTACTTTCGTTACATATCTTGATATGTTAGTATGGCCGCTTCAAGCGATTGGTTGGTTATACAATATATCACAACGTGGAGAAGTATCATATAAACGTATAGAAAGTTTATTAGCTGAGGTTAATGATGTAAATACTAACTTAGATAGTAAAGTTAAAGCTGAGAATGGTAGACTAGAATACAATATTGATAACTTTGAATTTGAAGAAGGTAAAACCTTACTAAGAGATATTAAATTCGTAATTGAAAAAGGGCAAACCCTTGGCATAGTAGGTGTTACTGGTTCAGGTAAAACTACGTTATTAAGACTATTATTAAGAGAGTTTAATATTAAAACTGGTAATATAAAGCTTAATAATAGAGATATTGCTGAATACAGTCTAAGTGATTTAAGAAAACTTATCGGATATGTTCCTCAAGATCAGGTGCTATTCGCCATGTCGATTAAAGAAAATATTCGTTTTGCTAATCCTCAAATCGATGATGAAAAGGTAGAAGAAATTACGAAAATCTGTGGTCTATATGATGATATAATGGCTATGCCAGAGAAGTTTGATACAATTGTTGGAGAAAAAGGTATGAGTCTTTCTGGAGGTCAAAAACAACGTTTAGCTATGAGTCGTGCTTTGATTATTAATCCAGAGATATTAATTCTTGATGATTCATTATCTGCCGTTGATGCAAAGACTGAGCACATCATTTTGGAAAACTTAAAAGAACAACGTAGTGGTCAGACAAATATTATTACAGCTCACAGACTATCTGCGGTTGTTGAAGCTGACTTAATAATTGTTTTAGGTGAGGATACTATTATTGAAAAAGGTACTCACGATGAGTTAATAGCAAATAATGGTTGGTATAAAGAAACTTATGAAAGCCAACAGATGGAAGAAAACTTGAAAGGAGGAAGTGAAAATGTCGAAAAGTAAGACGTTTTTAAGATTAATGCGCTATATGTTTAGATATAAAGGGCTATCAGTATTAGCATTATTATTTATATTACTAACTTCTATAGTAGCGACAGCAATTCCTCTTTTAGCTCAGTATTATATTGATAACTTTATTACAAAAAAATATTGCTAAAGCAGGGTTATATATATTAATAATTTATTTTGGATTATTTATTCTAAGAGTAGTGTTTACATTTTTAGGAGAATTCTATTTTGCAAGAGTAGCTCATAGTATAGTTAGAGATTTACGTAATGATAGTTTTAAAAACTTACAAAAATTAGGGATGTCTTACTTTGATAAGACTCCAGTAGGTTCTGTTGTATCAAGGTTAACTAATGATACACAAGCTGTTGCAGATATGTTTGGAACGATTTTCTCTAGTTTCCTAAATACGATTCTTATGTTTGTAGTAACACTTTCTGCGATGATTACTTTAAGTTGGCAACTTACTATATATATGATATTATTCATTCCTGTTATGGTTGGTTCTGTGTATATGTATCAAAAACTGTCTAGTAAACTTGTAGAAATTTCTCGTGCGAAAATTAGTGAGATGAATACTAAGTTGTCTGAGTCAATCGAAGGCATGAAAATTATTCAAACATTTAACCAAGAACAACGTTTAATAGATGAGTTTGGTGAGGTTAATAATGAACATCTTCGTTATTACACTAAATCATTAAAAGTTGATAGTCTATTACTACGACCTGCGATGGCTTTATTTAAAGTGTTAGCGTATGGAGTTATTGTTACGTACTTTGGTCTAAGTTTTGAGAGTGCTGGCTTTACTGCTGGGATAATTTATGCATTTATTCAATATACGAATCAACTTTTCAATCCGTTAATTGAACTAATGCAAAACTTCTCTATTCTTCAAACCTCTATAATTTCTGCAGGACGTGTTTTCACACTTATAGATAATGAAGAATATGAGCCAGAACAAAAAGAAAGTGCTCATAAAATTTCACGTGGTGATGTCGAGTTCAAAAATGTTAGTTTCTCATATGATGGTAAACGTGATGTACTTAAAAATATTTCATTTAGTGTGAAAAATGGTGAGAGTATTGCTTTTGTAGGAGCTACTGGTTCTGGTAAATCATCAATTATGAATCTTTTCCTTAGGTTTTATGATTATGATAGAGGAGAAATCTTAATTGATGGCGTTGATATTAAAGATTATAGTTCTAAAGAATTAAGAAACAGTGTTGGACTAGTTCTTCAAGATCCGTTCTTATATCATGGCACAGTAGAGTCTAATATTAAGATGTATAATGAAGAATTAACAAGAGAAGATGTTATTGAAGCGGCTAAGTTTGTCGATGCACATAATTTTATCGATAAATTAGAAGATAAGTATGATAGCTTAGTTACAGAAAGAGGTTCAACGTTCTCATCTGGAGAAAGACAACTTCTAACATTTGCTAGAACTATAGCAAGTAAGCCGAAAATTCTTATTCTTGATGAAGCTACTGCAAATATTGACTCTGAAACAGAAGAGTTGATTCAAAATTCTCTTGAAAAAATGAGAAAAGGTAGAACGACAATAGCAATTGCTCATAGATTATCTACGATTCAAGATTCTAACTGTATTTACGTGTTAGATAAAGGTGAAATTATTGAATCTGGAACACATGATGAGTTGATAGCATTAAAAGGTAATTATTACAAAATGTACCAACTTCAAGCAGGTATGTTAAATAAATAGAATTTAAACTAGAAGTGAATAAAGTAGCTTCTAGTATAGAAATAATAAATTTATATATAGTGTTAGTTAACATAAATTTAAAGTGATAATTATATTGTGTAATTTTTATATTAAACAAAGTATAAATTTCTAATTATCTTTTTATATTTTCTTAAATGCTCGTAAAGCCTTATTCTATGTGCTTTCGAGTATTTTTACTGTAGGAAGATACTTCACGTTTCTTTGCATATTTCCTCATGTCTTAGCTGTCAGAAGTGGTAAATAAGTAGTAAATTCATTTGTACTACTAAGCAACAAGACGCTCCTGTTGCTTCTCTTTATTCAAGCGTTTCATTTCTGCCATTGCAGAATCGAATGTTGCATGTGCGTAATAGTTCAGCGTCATGGCTATATTAGCATGTCCCATAATGTACTGTAATGCCTTTGGATTCATTCCTGCATTTGCATAGTTGGTACAGAATGTATGTCGCAAACTATGTGGAGTGATGTGTGGCAATTTATCCTCGTTATACTTATTGTATTTCTTAACAAGACCTTTCATCATGCCGTTGTAATCACTTGCCACTTTTGGATAGTTCTTTCTATTAAGAAAGAGGAAATCACTATATCCATCAATCTCAACACGCTTATCATTCTTTCGATTCGCTAACACTCGCTTAAATGCTTGATAGGCTTCTTCAACCATAGGAACTTGACGTTCGCCACTTTTGGTCTTTGGTGTTTCAATGTAGTACCCAATTTCAGTATCTCTCAATAGCTGATGGTCTATATTGACAAGACGATTCTCAAAAATCTAAATCTGGAAGTGTCAAACCACCAAACTCTGAAATACGAAGACCTGTTTTTTTAAGAGTATCAGAATTTCATCATAATTTTTGCTGTAGGTTTTATCAGCTTTTTGCAAAGGCTAACAGTTTTTTTCTTCCTGTTCTTCTGTTAGTACGGTCTTAGGGACAGTATCATCATCAAGAACTGCTTTCAGTTGAAAGTCAAATGGATTCTTCCGAACACAATCATCTTGTATAGCAATATAGAATGAAGCCTTTAAAGAACGTTTGTAGTTATTGATGGTTTGATAAGCATAACCATTTTCACTCATTCTAATAGCCCATTCTTTAGCGTCTGATGGCTTAATACTGTCAATACTTCTTACACCTAACTTGTCTTTCTTCAAAATATCCATAAGATATTTGCGTCCAGTTTCAGTGTTTTTTCTAACCTTTGGTCTTTGAGCGTTCTGTTTTGCGTAAAGCTGGCAGAGTGTCATTTTTCTTTCCTACAACATCAATACCATCATGAATGTCTTTCTGTAACTCTGCGATTTTTCTCTAAGTGAGATACAATCACGCTTTCCTGCTGGTACTCGGTCTGTAGCCACAAGTTTCCACGAGTAAACAAATTGCGGTTCTCCAAATGAATCTATATATTTGTATAAGTATCTTCCGTCTTTTCGTTGGCTCTCTCCAGTCTTTAAGATTCGACCTTTATTGTCACGTCTTTTTTCTGACATGGCATTTGCTCCTTTCCTTTATGGAAAGAGCCTTGATACGACTTAATACTATTTTATCATATACAAGACCCTTTGGCGACGCTAGATTGCGTCCAATGTATCTATAATTTTTTCAAATTGTTTTTGAAAATGATAAAATAAGAATGTACAGTTTTGACAAAATAAAAATGTACAAATAGGTTATAATAGTGCATATAAAAAAAGAAAGAGAAATATATGTACGTAAACCTAAAAATAAACAAAAAAATATAAAAATAACTCAACTATCAGATTTAGAAAAATCTACGAGAACAAATGGAGGTGTTTAATTTGAAACCTAACTTTAGTGAATTAGCTAGAGTTTTAAAGAAAGATAGACGTACAATAAAAAGACATTATTACCAAGGAAAAAAACAAAACAAACAAGAAATAAAACCATCAAAAAAATCGATGAATACACCGATCTATTAGATAAGTTATTAGAGGAGAATCTATACAAATATTCAAATCAAAAAGAATACTTTGGCAATATTTGGTAGATCAAACAGAGTTGAATGTCAGCTATTCTGCATTTAGTTCTATTTATTAAAGAATCCAAAAATATAATGATTACTTTAAAAACAAATCACATAAGAGTTCTAAAAAGCTATACTTAGAGTAGAAACTATTCCCCGGAGAACAAGCTCAAATAGATTGGAAAGAAGATGTGAAATTCATAACTAAATATGGAGAAAAATTGTCTTTAAATGTATTTTGTATGATTTTTATCATACTCAAGATATAAAATATTTCATGTAACACTCTCAAGAAGTCAAGATGTATTAATCTCATGTATAACTGAATGTTTAGAACATATTGAAGGAGTTCCGAAAGTAATTGTATGTGATAATATGAAAACTACAATGGATAAAAGCACGAACTGTTAAGACATCTGGAGTAATTAACGTAAAATTTCAAGAATATTCAAAAAGAGATGGGATTTGAATTGAAACCATGTGTAGCGTACAGACCACAAAACAAAAAGGTAAAAGTAGAAAAATATAGTAAAACTACTAGATGAAATATACGCTTATAATGGCAAATTAGATTATACAGAATTAGTAGAATTGGTGAATAAAAATAATGATGAGATGGAACCTACAAGTGCATCAAACAACAAGAGAGGTTCCAATAATAAGTTTACAAAAAGAAAAAGATTCCTTACTACCATTACCACATGAAAAAAATAAGGAATCACTATAAAATAACAACCCTACAAGTAAAAAGTAAATAAACAAGCAATGATTTCTTACAAATCTAATCAATATTCAGTACCAATTGAATATATAGGTAAGAAACTAAATCTACAAGTAGAAGATAATTATTTATACCTATATGATAACATGAAATTGGTGGTAAGTCATTTAATAAGTGAGAAAAAGTTAAATTATAAAGAAGCTCATTATGAGCAATTTGTTAAACACACTTGGAATGATATAGATGATTAAAAAGAACAAACTAAAAAGAAATCTAGCGATAATAGGAGAACGATTCAATGATAACAAATAGATCTAATTATACTAGATTAAAAAGAGAATTTAGAATATCTTAATTTAAAGCAATTTAATCACAGACTAGATGAGATAATAGAATTAACTCAAAAATAGAACAATGTCAGTAATAGATATTCTATTAAAAACTCAACAGACTATGAAGTAGATGTAAAAAAACAAAATGTAAAAGAATCTATGATTAAAGTAGCTAATTTTTCCTTATAATAGATCATTAGATGATTTTGATTTTTCATTCAATTCTGATATAAATGAATTAGAAATAAGGAACTTAGCTAGTTTTAAATTTTTATAGAAAAACAATAAAAAAATTTAATATTTATAGGTAATAGTGGTGTTGGAAAGACTCATTTAGCAACAGCTATTGGAAGATTAGCGGCTAGTTCTAGATATTCAACATACTTTATAAAATGTCATGATTTAATAGCAAATTTAAAAAGCCGCTTTAATTGAAAAATAGGCTAGAGCAACTGATTAAAACACTATTCAAAGTATAGATTATTGATTATAGATGAAATTGGCTATTTACCTTTTAGAAAAAGGTGATGAAAAGTTATTATTTCAATTAATAGACCGGCGTTATGAAAAGAAGAGTATAATAGCCACATCTAATATTCCTTTTTCTGAATGGGCTACATTATTTAGCGATGACAAAGTGGCTTTCGGCTATACTTGACAGACTACTTCATCATGCTTATGTAGTACCTATTATAGGTAATTCTTATCGATTAAAAAATCATGTTAGTTTTGAATAATTGTACATTTTTATTTTGTCACTTTTGTACATTTTTATATTGACATTTACATCTACACTGAGCCTTTCGCTACTGGCTAATAATTCACTGAAATACTTCACACCTTGCTTAATGGATTCTTCTGTACTCAATGAATTAGGTGGAAGACCGAGGGATTCCGAGGACTGCATAACATCTTCCGCAGTACCGCCCGATTCCACCTGTATAATCGCAAGAAGTATGTTGACATATTCTTCAACGCCATATTCTTTGGCATATTTTTCTACCATAGGCTTATGAGCCAGCACTTCTGCGGAAACATTCACACCTCCATAATGAATATTGGAAATTCCGCTGTCCTGTTCATCTGAAAATAAAATGGCAACAAACAGAAGCAGTGAGAAGACCATCAAGAATAATCCAGAACCACCAATCACTAAAGTTTTCAACTTCATGGTTTCTTACCGACTTTCTTAATGGTGGCGGTTTTGATTGGTGGTCTACTTCTTGTATTTTGTAGTGGTACTCTTTGAACAGTAGACGGACGTTCTTTTGTGATTGGACGTTGTGAAGTTCTATCTGCTGTAGTGGTTGAAGTTGCTGGCTTTTGAACGGTTTTTTCTTGAACGGTATTGCCTTGGCGTTCCACTTTTGGACTTGAAAAATCGGACTTAACTGCTGGACGCTCTTGTTTGGCTTGTTGAGATTCCTTATATGAAGTCTGAATATTAGACTGTTTTGAGGTCTGTTCATCATGATATTGTTCTTGTCTTGTAGTCGGTCTTTCATGAACAGAAGAAGCAGGCTGTTTTTCTGTTTGACCTGTTCCATTTCAGAGCGACGCTTCGCAATGGTTTTTTTCGCCTTTGTTCCTGCTGTTCCTTGCGTCCACTGGCTCTGTCCGCTTTGGTTTGAGAAATACTACTGGTTAAATCACGGACATTCTCTTTTACTTTGGATTTTCCTTGATATACTGCATATCTTGCATTGGTCGGCAAATCTTTAACCTGTTCTTTCAAACCACTAGCAGTGTCTACCATTCTGTCTTTGGTATCAGCTACTGTACCGATGGTTTGACCGATACGTTTTTTCCAAGTGTTGATTTTTTTCCTTTCCGTCTGGTCGGGAGTGATCTGCTTGTGTCCTTGCAGAACTCCCCGAACCCGACTGTCCTTTTACCTGTAACAATGGCAGACCCAGCTTCCCTAGAGTAGTCATGGAACGTCCAAGTTTCCGCTGTAGACGGTGCATGTGAGCGTGCATAAGCATACGAGGTTTTCTCATCACACGACTTCCCACACTTTGAGAATCGTTACTCTGTAGAGAAAACATACTCATTAAATCGCCCAGCTTGAAGTAGATTCCTGCAAAGGTCACAATCTGTAGAAAAGCAATCAAAAAGAACGGATAACCAGCCGATAAGGTATAGAGCATGGTTGAAATACTAAATGCTGTCGTAATAATCAATGTGATTCCAGCTCGTGTCAAAATGGTATTAAAGAGCTTTGTTATGGCTCGTTTTGACATACCATCAAATGATGGAATCATGCTTAAAATAAAGCTCACAGGCAGAAACATAGCATAGATGATAAAAAGTACCTGCGAGAAAATCATGATTCCTGTTAATAGGAATACAAATATGGAAATCCCAATATTGAAGACAAATAGGAAGAAGACTGTACCTAAACGGTTAATGGTCTTTGTAATGGTTAGATTGGTATTGCTTCTGTCTTCAATTTCTTCCGCAACAATTTTTTCTCTGTCTTCGCCATTGTTGGAATCTGGGCTGGTGGAGAGCAGGCTTTCCACACGGTCAATACCGATACTTTCAATGTCTGAACTGTTGTATTGAAGCAGTAGCCACGGTTGCTGAACCTGTATGGAAAACAGGCTATCTCTGATTAAGTCCACGCTGTCCTCGCTTTGACTATCGGAATGGGGCATGACAATCTTCGTGCCAAGTGATAAACTGGCATTACTGATGTCTGATGAAAAGTCATTGATTTTTAATGTAGTCGGGAGCGTAGGCAATAAAGGAAGCCGATAGGATAAACACCAGCACAAAATTCATAATGGCATGAATTGCCTTTGTGGTTTCTCTCTTTATCAGTCCCGTATAGGCAACATAAACCCCAAGAACCAAAATCAAGAGTAAGAGGAATCCAACATAGAAACCCTCTGTTGAAAATCCGTTTGCACTCACACCAGCTAAGGTCTGCATATTCTTACCAATGGAATCTGCTGTAGCGGAAATGAAGTCTAAGGAATAGGCTTCCTGTACTAAGTAACCTGTCGCATTGGAAACATACAAACTGATTGTCCAAATAAAATTGGTAATGGCATATAGTCCATACATGACCTGTTTTCCAATCCCGTCCGACCAGTTCCACGGAAGCCAGCCCCAGCTATTATCCACATAAAAATCCAGTTGATAGTTTTCAAGTGGGTATCGGCTGTATTCATTTGCCACATTGACCGTATCATCTACCAAGCCCGCAGCTTGAACCACCGTTCCCAGCATGGCTAAAAGAAAAATGGCAATCACAAGTGTGAAAGCCACTGTCATTGCCACTTTACCTAGACGTTTCAGCGTCCAGTTTGATTTTATTCTGTTTACTATTGATGGTTTCACATTTACACCTCTTTTCGCACAGGTGGTCTGGTATCAAAGGCATGGAGCAGTTCTTCAAATACAGGGTGGAACTGTATCACACCGACACGACCATATAAATCACTGATAAGGCATTGCCCTGTTTTCCAAATCACGCAATCGCTTTCTGATTGTTTTCGTCCTCTGGGTCTACACCAAAAAGGCTAAGGTCTTTTTAATCTCGTTAAGGTCAGTGGAACGAAATGCAAATTTTTAAGCCGAGGTTATTTTTTCAGTTTTTTTCATCTAAGAGGTCGTCTGTATTTTGGGTCACGAAATATACCCCAGCGTTCATAAGACGACCAGACCTGAACCAGCTTCATAGATAGTGTTTTTCCTTGTGCTACCTGTAAAAAGCTCCATGCTTCGTCTAAATCTACAATCTTGAAAATGCTTCGGTCTGTATGGATAAAGTCTAAAGCAAAGGTACTAATGACAATCAGCATAGCAACGGATAAAAGCTCCATAGTGGTATATTCCTCAAAGGAAGTTTCCTTGTCGGGAAGTACCAAGTCCGCAACCTGTATAATGTTCAGTTGTTTTTCTAAGCTGATAGACTGCTCCACATAACCATTACTGAATAATAAATGTGCAAAGTCATAGTCTGTAAAACTTTTCGATATGGTCGGCTATACTGGTACTTAGTGGCGTATTCTCAACCCGTAATTCCTCAATCACTTTCATCAACCCTCGTACTTCACTATTGGTTACTGACGAATGACTTTTTCTAAGGATTGGGAAAGCGTTCCCCATCACGAGAGGAAATCCCGTAAGGAATGTCAGAATATCAATAGCCAGTGATTCAGAATCTTTGGGATTTTTTTCATAATCACATAAGGGTCAAGTAAGCCTTTTGTTTTTCTCATCAGAAGTCAGAGTGACGATATTGATTTCATGGGAAATCTCTGGCAAGGTTTCTTTCCATCTGCCACGTTCTGCTTTTTGGGTCTACAATCACTGCTTGTGCCCCATAAAGCACCGCATAATAGACGATAAGGTTATTCGCAAAGGATTTACCACCACCCAGCGAACCAACAAAAGCCGACGCTAATCGCATTGGTTACTGAACCCTTAACCCCTTGACTGGCAAGAGCAGGTTTCAGATAGACATTGCGTCCAGTATCTAAGCTGTAGCCAACATAAATCCCCTCATTTTTCCCCCAGCATTTGAGTAGCACCAAAACCTAAAACCAGCGAGGAAATCAGAGGTCACGTATTGAATATAATCATTCATATAACGCTTGCTGGCAGGTAAAAATTCTTCATGTAAGCCGAGCATATCCCTCAAATGGTCGTACCAGTTTTACGCTTAAATCGTCATAAAAATCTTTTCACTTCATTACAACGACGTTTGAGTTCGTCAAGATCATTTGCTGATACCCTTACCACATAAGACAGCTTGTACATAGATTCCTTGCTTTGGTCTAAAATTGGTTTCCAGCTCATTCACACTTTCCAGAGCTTCCGCCACATTGGAGCTGGTTTCATTATCACTTTGCCAAGCGTGGTTATCCAAGTCTTTCAGTTCTTTCTTTTATTGCGGACAGTAGATAGGGCTTTTACTGATTCGCTACAATTTCCACATTCATTGACGTATCAATCGGGAATGTAAATTGCTGTTGCTGGTAGTAGAAGATTTCAGAGGACGGAAGTCCAGTTCTCCGACAATGCTGTTAATGGTAAAGTAAGCTACATAGACGGTTTCATCTTCCTGCTGGATTTTCAAATATCGCTGTTTTTCTTCCACCAAACAGCGAGTAGGCTTAATCAAGTCATAGTATTTAATCAGCGTTTCATTATCCAGCTTTTTTTCTTTGATAGATGGTACTCATACTCTTCATAGGCAGTGCCTGTCTGTCCGTAAAGGTGTTCAATCAGATAGCCGAAGTCGTCCTTATCTAACCTGCGGATTTTTGAAACGACGAGAGATTTTATTTTCTAAGAGCTTTTTCCATCTTCTGAAAACGCAGGATTTCATCATTACTCATACTAACAAAATCGCCCATCAGCTTATGGTTCACATCATAGACAAAATCAGACAAAGCATTTTTTGCTTCAACGGTAAGACTTTTCATAGAAAACTCCTGATCGTTGAGAAGCAACTTAAAGCCGATAAAGAAACGGTAGTTCACTTGATTTTCGCCAATCATGGATATTAAAGCGTCTGTCTGTTGGTCGATTTTTGTCATAGGCAACCGCTTTGAGCTTGCCAGTGACTTCATTTTTGGAACGCTCTTGTGCAGAACGTATGCTGGATTCTGTACTGATTTGTAAAAGCATGAATTTTGCCATCACGATTTTTGTGCGATAAGCTGTCTGAAAGAATCATGCACTTGTATTTTCTGTTCTGGACTTAGAAATGAGTAATTGTAAGGAACAAGCTCATAGTAAGCATAACATTCCCCGTCTTTATTCCAGACGAGATTGTTTTTCAATGTATTTAATTGGATATGCCATAAAAATTCACTCCTAACTGCTGTAATGCTTCTTGTGGCTGGTTTCTGCAAGCGTTACTTTTTTTCCTGCATAGGTCAGCTTTTGGTCGCAGTGCATAAGCAATGACAGACTTCAAAAATCCATAAGGCTTTTTACCATCAAAAAGTTTTTTTGTAGACATAAACCATGTGAAAGCCACAGGAATCCCAAAGTATTTGAGAAATGCCCCTCTATCATGGAAAGAGGGGGCAAGTTGCTACATATCATCACTGCAAAAGAGTGACACGACAAACCATGTCATTTGCGTAAAGGTTATGGGAAACGGAAGTCTAAAATCATTGATAGAATACAGTACCTTTTCCACAGACCAGATACTGGTATAGCTTCGTATTTTTCTTCATGTAATCAATCCTTTCATAAAAATAGGGGTAGCTGATTGAGCCCACCCCTGTAAAATAGAAAATCTGCCAGTAGTAATGTACCGACAGATTTAATAGACGATTTCAAAAAAATCCCATGATTGGTTGAGATAAACGTTCCTGAAAGGTCTAAATCCCGACCATAGGCTTGATAATCAATATAGTTTTGAAGACTAGCTGGTACTTCGCCCAAAGCACCCGTTTCTTCAATGTAGTAGCGTGCCACGTCATACATATCATCACAATCGGAATGAATGATAATATCCTCTTGATGTTCGCTTAGTTCTTCAATGCTTGAAAAATGAGTGAGCAGAGCAGATAGCTCCGATTGTAATTCTTCGGGTAATTCCGATACCATTTCCCATAGTCGATTGAGTTCGCCAATGGAAGTGTATTCGTCAACCGTAAAGGGTAACTCGTAGTCATGAATGGCGTATTCCTCATATTCATCATTCAAGCCGATTTTCTCTTTGACTTCCTCAAAGTCAATGGGAAAGGTAAACCACGCACCGACCAATTCGCCCTCATTGTATTTTGCCTAAATTCGCAATATAGACTTGCATATCGTCCATATATTCACGTCCTTTCTTTGTAGAGATTCAAAAATCCCTACCGCACTTCGTTTGGTGTATCATTCCTTTTGCGGAACATAAGAAAACCACTTATATTCCACAAAAGAACGGTTTTATTTAAGCACCAATAATGCGATTGAATAGCTCTAGTAAAATGTCTTTTACTCCAGCAGCGTTGAAGACTAAGCCAACCGCAATAATCGCAATAATTAAAAAGCCAATCAGTTTGCTAAACTCACGCTTGAAGCCAAGATACAAGCCAATCACAACGATTGCTAAAAGCACCAGTGATTGAGCGTTTGATAGAAACCAGTTATAAAGGTTTTTGTCCAAAATTCATAAAAAAATGTTCTCCTCTATATTCAATGAATTTGTATTTGAGTTATTTTTGTTGTTATCACGTCCTGTTCTTTTACTGACTGTTGCTTCAAAATCTGCTTGTGTCGGTCTGTCAGTTTCGCATGGTCGAGAATGTCTTTTACAACCTGCGTCTGGTTGATTTCATCAAGTTTAATCGCAACCTTTAAGGTCGGGGCAACTTGATGAGATAGCTCAGTTCAGCGTCCCTTTGGAAGGAGTAAGGCTCTGGTTTTGTGGTTGGTTTTAATCGTTCACGATTGTTCCCAATAAACCAAGCCCATTCTTCATTCAGTTTCCAATCAGAACGAGGTTTGGAATCGTCTTTATCTACAAAAACGGATATACCGATTGATAATTTTAAAGGCGGTATGCTCTGGATTGTCATAGACGAGTAAATCACGGACTGCATAATAGGCACGCTCATTTTTCAATCGAATCTCAAAACGGTTTTTTACTTCTGCGTCTTCAATGGGAATATCATTTTTCTTGTACTGCTCGTAGTCCTTTTCATAGATACAGAAATAAACTTCACTTTGTAATGAACCGATATAGAGGGTGTTTCCCATACATTCCTTTTCCTCTTTGCGTACCAGTTCGCCACTGCGATAGCTTTTAAAACTGCGGAAGACGGAGATACATTCTTCCTGTTGGCACTTTTCAGTGAGTACAGGGATATTCAAAATCCCTGTCTTATCGTTAATGGCAAGGTCAAGGCGTTTCATCACACCGCCAGCCACCAAAACGTCCATAAAGAACTCATACCAGCTTCTTTGTTGTGCCAGAAGATAGCTTTCAAATTGTCTGCACCCACGACCTTTCAATTCCACCAGAACTCCTTTGTCCAGTTCATGGGAGCAAAGGACGAATATGTCGCCTAAAGCATAATGCTCTGAATAAGAATAGAAACCATAGTCCTCATGAAGAAAATAGGACAGTTTCAGTTGTAAGATGTTTTCGACCACCTGCTGTACGTCTGTTGTCGGAAAGCGAATCCTTACATAATCAAACAGCATTTCAAGGGGAGCGTCGGGATTGAAGCGTTCCAGAGCTTCCCAAAGGGACTGCTGTAAATCCTCTGATGGCTTGACTTTTCCTGTTTCAATATCGCTTAGATACTGCCTTGTAATACCAGTCGCAACAGCTAAACGGTTTTGAGATAGTCCATAAGCCAAGCGTTTTTCTTTTAAATGCTGTAACCAAGTTTGTTCATTCAGTAAAAATCCCTCCAATCAAAAAGGCGTATGTCAACTTTTAAAGCCCATTTGACATACGCTGAAATTTTGTAAATCCCTTGTAACCAAAGGATTTTCTAATGTTTTTTTGACTGTTTCCTGTCGATTTGTACCCCCCTGTTAGATACGGGGGTAAGTGCTGGCAGCATGTATTGACACACCAGCCAGCAAGATCAGTCCACACCTGCGACTTCCGCTTCGCACGTCGCCTGCGTGGACTGTCTGCTGTTGGATAACTTTTTAATTTCCTCCAAGAAATCATATCCTTTTGGTACAAGGGGAGTATAAAACTCTGATATGACACTTGTTCCTACATCAACATAGCCACGACCTTTGATTCGCTTTAAGAAGAAATCCTTTTTGTACGTCACTGCCAAACATCATGCCATAGCCCATTTCAGACATACGACCTAAAGCCACTCTGAAATTAAACTGATCACGGATTCCGTCGCCTAAATATTTTTGCGTCTGGACGTTGACAAGCCAGTATTAGAAAGAAGCCAGCTTGACGACCTAACATGACAATCTGTTTCAGCTTATTCATAACTGCGGTGTTTTCTTTTGTTCCCAGCATTTCCATGAAAGCGACGTATTCATCAAAGATTAAGAAGTGTGCCGGGAGACCTAAGTAAGCATAATTTTTGCCAGTCTTATAGTTCTTCATCTGCTTCATTTCCTCACTACGTTTCATCATTTCTTCATAGAATGTTTCAATGCAAGAAAGCAAGTCTTCTTTTCTATAGTAGACATTTGCCATCACAGAACCTAAGTCCGCAAGGTCAGCATTTTTCGGGTCAAGAATATACAGTTTTGAATCTGTATGAAGCAAGGCTTCAATCAGTGTCAGTATAAAGTAAGTTTTACCGCCACCTGTACCACCAGCAATCAACATATGAGGGAGCTTATCATATTCCCACCATACGTTTTTCATTAAGCGAAGTTTACCATCTTTAGCTTCTACTTCATCAATAGAAATACGACTGGCTATGGTGTCATAGAGCAAAGTATATTCCACATAGGAATCCTTTAACTCTTTATCCGTCAGCTCACAGTACAAGCCACTCTCTAATTTCTTTTTCCAAGTGTAAGAGTTGGTCTTGATATTTTCCCAGCGTGATTTCCACCCGTATCTGTATCAAGCCATTTTTAAGTCGATAATACATTTTAGGGAAGTAGGTTATCTTTTCCTTTGTACGACCAGCACTATCTTTAAAGAAACCCTCTGTTTTGACCTGTTCAGATTCATACCACTTGTTTTCAAGTATCATCTTTTGCCAGTTTTTGACGGTGGTAAAGTTGTTTAACCGTATCATAGCGAACCCGTTTGAATACAAACGCTACCAGCAAGCAGATAAGAATTGCGACACTGAAACTGATAATTAAATAGGGAATGTCAATCTTATCTGCTTGTGATAGGTTAAAAATCCCTGCCAGTTGATCCGCTGGATTGTCTTCACATGAAACAGTCCGACAACCAGCAGGAAAACAGGCAGGAGTGACGCTATCGTAAAATGAAAGACTAAATCTTTACCAGATGGGCGAATCCTTTTACCACGCTGTTTCATGCGAAAAAGTCTCCTTTCTACCTAGCGACTATTTGTCTTGTGTCGGTTCTTTCTTTTGCTTGTGGTTGAGCTTTGAATGAACTAGAATCCTTTGTCAGCACAATATCGTCTGCCTTGATATACCAGTCAACATCTGCTCCTTGATAGGTGGCAGTAGCAACGGTGTCCGCAATGGGATTGATAAGTTCCACCCGTGCGTTATAATCAAACTCTTTCAAAGGCACGCTGGCAGGAATACTTACTTGAATCATGCGTCCTTGTCCTTTGGATTTTTAAGTCATAGGTACGTTCCTTGATTTCATCTGAAACCGACCCTGTCTTCATTTTGATTCTCACTTCACGACGTAGAGCAGAGAATTTCAATTCTCCAAAAGTCGTGTCTTTATCTAATACAATGCCATTTGCTAATCTCATCATTTTTCCTCTCTTTCTTTATTCTTTTATCATGTCGTCAGCATGTAAAAGGTAATTTGTAAAACCACGAGTGCCGATTTTTGTAGCCCTCTGCGGTAATACGTGGATTGACTAACTTCACACGTTCCTCAAAGCCGAAATGTTTTTCGCCAGCTTCAGCAGGAAGCACCACCACAATATCATCTGCTCTTTGAACATCAGAATAGAGATTATAGCTTCTTGATAAGACAGTTAGCCGTCCGTTGATTCTTCGCTGAACGACTTTATCCTCGCCAGCAAATTCTAAATTGCCGAATGTTTTTTCCATGTTGGGAATCACAAATTTAAGTTCCATATTTTTACCTATCCTTTCTTTTTTATTGGCTGAATGAATGTTTGATGGTCTTAAAGAGTGGGGAACGACCTTTTGATTCTTGATTTTTTGTTTTCATAAGTTCACTTCCTTTCAAAATCGGGTAAAAAAATAGACACCTCATTTTTTGAAGTGTCTACCTATTAAATATTCAAATTTTATTGGAAGTATCTTTATATCTTCACTTTTCAAGGATAAATCGTCGTATCAAAGCTCATTCATAAGTAGTAAATTAGTAGTAAATTGAGTGGTTTTTGACCTTGATAAAGTGTGATAAGTCCAGTTTTTTTATGCGGATAACTAGATTTTTATGCTATTTTTTTATAAAAAAATAAATACTAATGGATTAAAACAATGAAGTTTATGTCTATTTTTCTTGCATTTAGTTTAGAAAAAGCTTACAATTAATGTATTAATTATAAAACAAAAATTAATCTTAGTATCATGTATGAAAGAAGGGTATAAAGTTGAGAAAATATTTAGGGAAAAAAATATAATAAGTTTTCGTTAAGAAAATTGACTGTTGGAGTTTGTTCTATGACGATAGGATCTTTTTTTCTTAATGTCGACTGTTCAACCTGAAGATTATATAGTGAAGGCAGCAGATAATGCAATTGTCCACTATAAATACGTTGGAGAAGATAAACTTACTGATAGAGAAAAGGAACTAATAAGAAAAGAAGTACCAAATGTTGTAAATAGTACAGATGAAACATATTACTTAATATTTAAACCTACTAAAACAACACAACTAAATAAATTACCTAATACTGGTTTAAATTATGGAGTAGGAAGTATGCTTCTAGGAGGTATGTTAGGTCTATTAGTGGTCGCTGTAGCAAAAGGTAAAAATAAAACACGTAAAATATTATCAATACTGTTAGTTACGAGTATGGGGGCAACTACTCTAGAGCTACCTGTTCGCGCTATGGAAGACTTACAATTATCGGTTTACAATATGGATTATAACCTAAAAGTGGGTGATAAGTTACCAGAGATTTCTGCAATTCCTGGATACAGTTTTGTTGGATTTATTAAAAATGAAGCTAAAGCTAAAAAAATAAAAGAAGATGATAAAGAAAATGTTATTTCACAACAAAATGAAAAATAAACAACCACAGTTAAAAAGAAATTACAAATACAAATGTAATAGATAAAATACAGGAAACTAAAACAACGCTAACTAACATTGATAAAAAGAAGCTAAAAAAAGTGTTAGAAAATAATAATAAAAAAAGAAAAACAAAAAGTAATAGAAAATACAAATAAAAATGAGGATAGAAAAGTATTTGGGGTTAATACAGTGAATCTTCAAGATGAAGTTTTGGCTGGAAAGCTGACTAAACCTGAATTATTATATACTGATAAAAATAGTAGAGACACCGATACAATATAATCAAGTTATAGAAAATAATAATCAGTTGCCTGAAGGAATAACAAGAGTAAAAACAACAAGGAAAAAAATAGGCAAAAAAACTGAAGTTATAAGGGTATTTACCGTAGAGGGGAAAGAAGTTTCTAAAGAATTAATTTCTATTAATACAAAAGCACCAGTTTCAGAAATTATAGAAAAAGGAACGAAAAAAAGTAGTCAGCAGGGTTACTCCAAAAGGTGAAAAAAATTAGTAAAACCTGCTGTTGAAGTGAAACCTGAGTATAAAGGGGTGCAAGCTGGAGCGATAGTTGAACCAGCAAAAGCAGAAGCACCGAAAGAGTATACAGGAGTACAAGCTGGAGCTGTAGTAGAACCGGAAAAAGTAGAGCCACCGAAGGAATACACAGGAGTGCAAGCTGGAGCAATAGTCGAACCAGAAAAAGTGGAACCACCGAAAGAATACACAGGAGTACAAGCTGGAGCTTTAGTAGAGCCAGAGAAAGTAGAACCGCTAAAAAGAATATACGGGGGTACAAGCCGGAGCTGTAGTGGAACCAGCAAAAAGCAGAAGCACCGGAGGAGTACACAGGAGTGCAAGCTGGAGCGATAGTCGAACCAGAAAAAGTGGAACCACCGAAAGAATATACAGGTGTACAAGCCGGAGCGATAGTAGAACCCGAAAAAGTAGAACCGCCAAAAGAATATACTGGTAAAATTGTAGATACTGATGCTGAAAAAGAAAATATTGATAATAAAAAAATTAGAACTTAGAAATATATCTTCTGTTGAACTTTATTCAAAAGAGGATAATAAGTATCGACATGTAACATCGCTTAACGATGTACCAAGTGATTCAACGAAATACTTTATGAAAGTTAAGTCAGAAAATTTCAAAAGATATTATGTTACCTGTTACTGAAATTTCAAATTCTGAAAAAGATGGAAAAGAAGTATATAAAATAGTGGCTCGCGCAAATAATCTTATACAACATGAAAATAATAATGTATTAGAAAATTATACTTACTACTTACCTAAGTCAGTAAAAAGCGAAAAAGGAGTTTACACATCGTTTAAAAATCTAGTAGATGCAATGAATAATGATCCACGTGGTACTTTTCGTTTAGGTGCGACTATGGATGCTCGTGAAGTTGAACTTCCAGATGGTCAAGAAAGCTATATTGGTAAAGAGTTTAGTGGTAAATTAATAGGTGAAAACAAAGGTAAGTATTATGCTATATATAACTTGAAAAAACCATTGTTTAATGCTTTAAGCCATGCCACTATTCAAGATCTTTCAATAAAAGAAGCGAATGTTTCTTCTAAAGAAGATGCAGCTACAATAGCGAAAATGGCGAATAATAGTACTGTAATTAATAATGTTCATTCATCAGGGGTAATAGCTGGTGAACGTAGCATAGGTGGTTTAGTATCAAAAGTTGATAATTCTACTATTTCGAATAGTAGCTTTACAGGTAGAATAACTAATACTTATGAATCAAAATCATCGTATCAAATAGGTGGATTAGTAGGAAAACTTTCTGGAGCTCAAGCATCAATAAGTAAATCAATTTCATCTATCGATATGGCTACAAATGCTAATAAAGGAGATCAGATTGTTGGTGGTATAGCGGGAGTTGTAGATAAAAAAGCAACTATCAGAAATAGCTACGTTGAAGGAAATGTAAACAATGTTAAACAATTTGGTAACGTTGGTGGTGTAGTAGGTAATCTTTGGGATAATTCAGGTGAAGTTGAAAATTCAGGTCGACTATCTGATGTGTTAAGTGATGTCAATGTTACTAACGGGAACGCTATAGCGGGTTATGATTTTAGAGGTATTAAAGAAACTAATATTTATAGTAACAAGAATAAGAAAGTAGTAAAATGTAGTTCAAGAGGATGATGAGGTTGTAAGTAAGGATTCAGATATACAAAGAGGTACAGTATTAGAAGCGGATAGTGTTAAAGAGAAAAAAGCTAAATTGGTTTCTAGAAATAATACTAAAGTAGAAGATTTTGATTTTACTTCAAGATATACTACTAATTACAATGAAGTAACAGGTTATCAACAGTCGAGAGAACAAGTGTATAAAAAAATATTGAAAAATTACTTCCTTTTTTTATAATAGAGAAACAATAGTTAAGTATGGTAATTTAGTAGAGGATAACAGTGATTTATTTACTAAAAAAACTTTTATCAGTTGTTCCTATGAAAAAAATAATGAAGTAATAACTGATATTAATAAAAGTAAACGCGAAATCAATAAATTATTGTTACATTTTGAAGGTAATAAATCACAAGTATTAAATATTACATATAAAGATGATTTCTCTAAAGTTGCTGAATATGATATAGCTAATACAAAAATTGATGTATACACCTAATACATTGCTACATAATTATAATAATATTGTAAAAGCTGTTTTAAATGATCTGAAATCTGTTCAATATAATTCAGTTGATGTTAGAAAAGTATTAGATATTTCTAATGATATAAAATTAACGGAATTGTATTTAGATGAACAATTTGAAAAAAACAAAAAGCAAACATTGAAGACAGTTTATCAAAACTTCTTTCTGCAGATGCTGACAATAGCTGAAAATAATAATTCAATAATAGATAATTATGTAGTAGAAAAAAATTAAGAATAATAAGGAAGCGTTACTTCTAGGTTTAACATATCTAGAACGTTGGTACAATTTTTAACTATGGTGAAACAAAAAGCAAAAGATTTAGTATTATATCATTTAGACTTTTTCGGTAAATCTAATAGTTCTGCATTAGATAATGTTATAGAGCTAGGTAAATCAGGATTTAACAATTTACTAGCTAAAAAAATAATGTTATTACTTACAATGTATTATTATCAAAAAAATTATGGAACTAATAGTTTATTTGATACATTAGAAAAAAATATAGAAAAGTTTTTCGTTCCGAATAAAAACAAATAATGAATGGTTTAAAGAACAAACTAAAAGCCTATATTGTTGAAGAAAAAAATCTAATATTAAAGAAGTAAGAGAAAAACAAGAGAAAGAAGGAACTGAGTATTCTATTGGGGTATATGACAGATTAACAAGTCCATCTTGGAAATATCAAAGTATGGTTTTTACCGTTATTAACTTTACCAGAAGAAAAAAATGGTATTCATGATAGCGAATATTTCAACTATAGGTTTTGGTGCTTATGATAGATATAGAAGTTCTGAATATCCTAAGGAGAAAAAAATTAAATAAATTTGTAGAAGATAATGCAAAAGAAGCTGGCTAAACGCTTCAGAGATCACTATGATTATTGGTACAAAAATACTTGATACGAAAAACAAAGATAAATTGTTTAGAAGTATTTTGGTATATGATTCTTTCAGATTTGGAAATGATGTAGATAATAATATACAAGAAGCGAATTTTGAAACTAATAATCCAGTTATAAAAAACTTCTTTGGACCTGCTGGAAATAATGTAGTTCATAATAAACATGGTGCATATGCTACGGGAGATGCGTTCTACTATATGGCTTATCGTATGCTTGATAAGGCTGGTGCAGTAACATATACTCATGAAATGACACATAATTCTGATAGAGAAATTTATTTTGGAGGATATGGAAGAAGAAGTGGATTAGGACCTGAGTTTTATGCGAAAGGACTACTACAAGCTCCTGATCATCCAGATGATGCAACAATCACGATAAACTCTATATTGAAATATGATGAAGCGGAAAATGCTAATAGACTGCAAGTGAAAGATCCAACTCAACGATTCAATAGTGCTGAAGACTTGCGTAAATATATGCATAATTTATTCGATTTAGTTTATACACTTGAGAAATTAGAAGGAGAAGCAGTAGTTAACTTAGGTGCCAATGAGAAAGGTGAGCTATTAAGGAAAATAGAGAATGAGTATAAGTCCGATCCTGATGGAAATAAAGTTTATGCAACAAATGTTGTTCGTAGATTAAAACCTGATGAGCTTAATAAGTTAACTTCATTCAATAGTTTAATAGAAAACGATATAATCACAAGAAGAAAATATATAGATGAAGGTGAGTATAAACGAAATGGATACTACACAATTAATCTTTTCTCACCTATATATTCTGCCTTAAGTAGTGATAATGGAACTCCAGGTGATTTAATGGGACGTCGTATGGCATTCGAACTGTTGGCTGCTAAAGGATATAAAGAAGGTATGGTTCCGTATATTTCTAATCAATATGAAAAAGAAGCAAAAGCTAGTGGAAGTAAAATTAATTCATACGGTAAAGAAATAGGATTGGTCACTGATAAACTAGTGCTTAAAAAAAGTATTTAATGATGAATTTTTCTTCTTGGGTTGAATTTAAAAAAAGCAATGTATAAAGAACGAGAAAATAAATTCAATAAATTAACAAATATTAGTTTTATAAATCCTAATAATTGGGGACGACAAGAGATAGTAACTATTAATAATATCGCTAAGTTAAGAAATATAATTAAAGAAGCGGTTAAAGAAGATGCTGAAGATTATCGAGCACAAGAATACCCAGATACAAATAGCAGAGTTTATAAACTTAAGAAAGCAATCTTTAAAAGCTTATTTAGATAAAAACCAAAGATTTTTAAAACTTCGATTTTTGGTGAAGAATAACATAGAGTATAATACGTTTATCAATAAGGATATGAGATTTATGTCTCGTATCCTTATTTATATATAAAGAATAAATTTTTTAAAGTTATTTTTGAATTGTGATATAATAGAATCAAAGAGAAAAAAGGAGATTTCAATTATGATAAAAGTTGAAGTGTGTGCAAATAGTGTTCAAGATTGTTTAATTGCTCAGAGTGAAGGTGCAGATAGAATAGAATTAATAAGTGCAAGTTACTTAGGTGGGTTAACTCCTACTACTACAGTTTTGGATATGGTACTAGAAGGTGGAGTAGAAATTCCTATAATGGCTATGGTGAGACCAAGGGGAGGAGGCTTTTGCTATACTAGATTAGAAAAGGAACAAATGTTTAAGGAAGCAAGAGAACTTTTAAAACATGGAGCAAATGGAATTGTATTTGGATTTCTTACCGAAGATAGAAAGATAGATTGGGTTGAAACAGAGAAGATGATAGATCTTTGTAATAGTTTTGGTGCTGAAAGTGTGTTTCATAGAGCGTTCGATTGTTCTGATGAACCAGAATATAATCTGCAACGTTTAATAGGTTTAGGCTGTACAAGAGTTTTAACGAGTGGACTAGGAGCAAATGTCAATAGAGGAGCTAAGTTGTTAAAATATCTTCAATCAAAATATGGACAACATATAGAAATACTTGCGGGTGCTGGGGTTACAACAGATAATCTTGAAAAAATAATTGAAAAAACAGGTGTTACTCAAGTTCATGGTACTTTTAAAAAATATGGTTTTGATGTAACTACAACTGCTGAGGATGTCACATACAGATACACAGAAAAAGGAGACTTTGAAGAAGTTGATTCTGAAAAATTAGCTAAAGCGATAGAAATAGTAAGAAATATAAATAAGGATGAAATTAATGTTTAGTAACGTACATCATGTAGCGATAATTGGAACTGATTATCAAAGAACAAAAGAATTTTATGTCGATAAATTAGGGTTTAAAGTGATAAGTGAACATATAAGGATTGAGAAAAATGATATTATCTTAAATGTACAACAAGGGAATTTAGTATTAGAAATTTTTATAAAAGAAGATGCTCCAGCTAGACCTAAGATACCTAATCCAGAACATACAGGATTAAGACATTTTGGCGTTTAGGGTAGATAATGTCGAGGAAATACTAGAAAAATTTGATGAACTTGATATAGTTCATGAGTCGTTGAGGTATGATGATTTTGATAATAAGAAGATGGCATTTTTCTTTGATCCAGATGGATTACCTTTAGAAGTACACGAATAATAAAATTAAACTCCTAAACCACTTTGGTGAAGGAGTTTAATTTTATATTATTTTATATATCAATTTTTGTTCCAATATTTAATTTTATTGCTTCTTTTATTATATAATCAGCGCATGCTATGTCAAAAAAACGGCGCTCCCAACTGATTTAAAGATTGTGATTTCAGATTTACTTATTCGACCTTCAATAGAATTTAAAACTAGTTCTCCAAGTTCTCCTTTAAAATCTTCATGTGAAATTAGTTGATTTTCTAGAGGTTGGAGTATGTCACCAGCTTCACTAAGGACACCGTCTTTTGTATCAAAGTATATTTTATTGTTAGAATTTATTATTTCAGAAGGAAGTTCAACCATATCGTAAGTAAACGATCCTATTCCATTAATATGAACTCCTTGTTTTAGGTATTTAGCAGAGAAGGTTGGTGTTGTAGAAGTTGTTACTGTGGTTATTATATCAGAATCAATTGTTGCATCATTGACATTTTCGTAAGCGATAATAACTGTATCGAATTTGTTCAGTTCTTCCTTTAGTTTTTCTACAAATTTTTTAGTTTTATCAAAATTTCTGGCAACAACTCTGAGTTCTGATAGATTTCTAACTGTTAGTAAAGCTCGAGCTTGTTCAAAAGCTTGACCACCAGTGCCTATTAATGTTGCGATTTTGCTATCTTTATTGGATAATAATTCAGTAGCAGCACCTTGTAAAGCGGCAGTTCGTAAAGCTGTTAAATAAGTTCCGTCTATTATTCCATTTACTATACCTGTCTTTTCTTCTAAAGTAATCATAGTAGAAGGAACAGAAGGCAAGTTTATTAAAGAATTATCAGGATAAACGGAGACTATTTTTATACCTATATTATCTGATTCTGAAGATATTTTTCCAGGCATAAATAGTACTTGTCCATTATTGTTTTCAGAAATAATAGGAGTTCTCAACGGAATTTCAGTCTTATTTAAGCAATAGTTTTTTTGTAGCTTCTTTACAAATTTCAACCGCTTTTTTTCATAGTAATACATTTTTTGTATATCTTCTTTATTTAAAAATTATCATAATTGTATTCTCCGAGTTTGTTTTATGTAATTTAATTATATCATGATGAGAGAAGTATATTAAGAGATAAATAAAAATATAAGATCAATATAATATAGTAAAAAAATTAATCGATATATAAAAATTAATATATACATGGTAAATCTACAAGTGTATTTAAATGTATTATTAATTAAGATTATTATTAAAAAAATATGTTTTGAAATGAATTATAAAAAAATATCTTAAAAAGTTCTTGACATAATTTGCTTGGAAATGTATAATAAATATTGTTGTTAAATATGGCGGCTGTGGCGAAGTGGTTAACGCATCGGATTGTGGTTCCGACATTCGGGGGTTCGATTCCCCTCAGCCGCCCCATTAAATTAAATAAATTTAGGCGGCTTAGCCAAGTGGTAAGGCACGGGTCTGCAAAACCTTGATCACCGGTTCAAATCCGGTAGCCGCCTCCAATTTTAATCATCTTTTCAAAGGTGTTTTTTTTATACCTAAATTACGGTTTTTATTATATCCTTTATTATATATTATTCAAATATTTGAAAAATTTATTGGTAATTACCGAACATTTTTTCTTTAAGGAGCAAAAATTTCTGTTGAATTTTTGATGTTATTTCAATTTAAGGTAGATATATTGATTTTTTTGTGATAAAATTATATCAAATTTATAAAATGTACTGAGGAGGAAATAATATGAAGAAAAATATTATTGGCGTTATTTAGTTTTATTTTTGTCTTCTCTATCGTAGGATGTTCTACTAAAACTGAGACGAAAAAGGAAGAGAAAGTTATTAAGATGGGATTTGTTCCTCTAAAAAATAGTGAGAAGTTAGTAGAAGATCTTAAGCCGATTTCTGATTATCTATCTGAAAGATTAGGCGTAAAAGTAGAAGCTTTTACTGCAAGTAATTATATAGGGGTAGTTGAAGGTTTAGGTAGTGGAAGTGTTGATTTTGGTATTATCCCTCCATTTTCATCTTTACTTGCTCAAAAACAAAGTAATGCAAAACCGATTTTAACATCTAAAGGGAAAACAGGGAAACCTGGTTATACTGCTGAACTATATGTAAGAAAGGACTCAGGTATTAAATCTCTTCAAGATGTTAAAGGTAAAAAAGTAGCATTTGTTGATCCTTCATCTTCTTCAGGATATATCTATCCGGGTGCTATGTTAGTAAATGCTGGTCTTAACTTAGATAAGGATATCAGTTATCAATTCAGTGGTGGACATGATAAGAGCTTACAACTTCTTCTTAACAAGGATGTTGATGTAATCGCAACATTTGATGGAGTTGAAGATAGATATGCTAAAGACTTCCCTCAAGCTAAAACTGATATTCAAAAATTAGCAACAAGTGATATGATTCCAGGTATTATGGTTACGACTTCTAGTAAGATGGATAAAGAGCTTCAAGAAAAATTAGAGAAGGCTCTTAGAGATATTGAAAAAGATCCAAAAATGAAAGAAATGTTCACTAAGATGTTCAGTATCACAGGATTTACTGATGTGGATCAAGATGCATATAAAAAAGTTGAAGCTACAGCAAAAGTTATGAATGTAGATTTAGATAAAGTAAAATAATAGATAGAATTAACTTGGTACTGCTAGTGCCAAGTTTTTTTCTTTTAATTAAAGATATAAACTCTTCAATTAAATAAAAACACTTGAGATTTTTTTCGTTTAATTTTATAATTAAATAATCAATCAGGAGTGTGAATGTAATGTACGCGTATATTAAAGGTAAAAATTTTCGGAAGTAAATCCGACTAATATAGTGGTAGATAACAATGGGATAGGCTATGAAGTTGTAGTAGCTAATCCATATGAATATCACTTAAATGAAGAAAGAACTGTATTTATTAGCCAACAAGTAAGAGAAGATTCAAATGTTCTTTATGGTTTTTTCAAATAAAGAACAAAAAGAAAGTCTTTTACTTCTATTAAAAAGTCAAAGGTGTAGGACCGAAAAAGTGCTTTTAGCTATTTTTAACTGGGAGGGTACTAGTGAAGAAATTATTGGAGCTATTGAAAATCAAGATGCTGTTTATTTAACTAAGTTCCTGGAATTGGGAAAAAAATCTGCTCAGCAAATTATTCTTGATTTGCAAGGTAAGGTTGATTTTAGTATGATGAATATAAGCAGTGTGTCAAAGGCTGTTAATAATTATCTAAGTGATGCAATTCTAGTTCTAGAAGCACTAGGATATAGTAAAAAAAGAACTTACAAAAATTGAAAAGAAACTTTCTACTCATCAGTTTGACGGTGTAGATGAATATGTAAAACAAGGATTAAAACTATTGATGAATGCATAGTAGATGAAAGGAGGAAATTATGGAAGATAGAATGGTATCAGCTAGTCAAAAACTTTGGTGAAGAACGTGAAGAACAGTCTTTAAGACCAAAAATTTTTTTAAGTCAGTACATAGGGCAAGAACAAATTAAGAGTAATTTGAAAATATTTATAGAAGCTGCGAAATTACGTGGTGAGGTGCTAGACCATTGTTTATTATATGGGCCTCCAGGATTAGGGAAAACAACACTTGCGACAATTATTGCAAATGAAATGGAAGTAGGTATTAAGTATACTTCTGGACCTGCAATAGAAAAATCTGGGGATTTAGCAGCGATTTTAACTAGTTTAGAACCAGGCGATGTTCTTTTTATTGATGAAATACATCGAATTAGTAGATCAATTGAGGAAATATTATATTCAGCTATGGAAGATTTTTATCTTGATATTGTAATAGGAAAAGGTGAAGAATCACGAAGTATTAGAATTGAGATTCCTCCTTTTACGTTAGTAGGAGCGACAACTAGAGCTGGAGCTTTAACAGCACCTCTTAGAGATAGATTCGGAGTGCATTGTCGTTTAGAGTTCTATACTATTAGTGAACTTCAAAATATCATAGAACGAACTTCAGATATTTTTGAATGTGATATTGATGAAGAGAGTTCTTACGAAATTGCTATGAGATCTCGTGGGACACCTCGTATAGCCAATAGGTTATTAAAACGTGTTAGGGATTTTGCACAAGTTAAGAATGATGGTGTAATAGCAAAAGATTTAGCGATAGAATCATTAGATTTGCTTCAAGTTGATGCTAAAGGACTTGATAATATTGATTATAAAATTTTAGAATGTCTAATAAAACGATATGATGGTCGTGCTGTTGGATTGGAGACTATCGCTGTAACAATAGGAGAAGAAAGTATAACTATTGAAGATGTATATGAACCTTATCTAGTAAAGGAAGGGTTCATTGAGCGTACCCCAAGAGGACGTCGTGCAACACTTAAAAGCATATCAACATTTAGGGATAAATTATAAAGGTTAATAATAATAAAACATGGATGTAAATTGCTATGAGCTTAAAAGTATAAGTAATTAATATCCGTGTTTTTTAATTTATTGATAATGCTTTTTTTAATTAGTAATGATATTAATTGTAAAAATTAAAAAAAGTATATTAAACTTGTTTAGTAAAATATTATAAATATTAGAAGGATTGAATTTGTATGATCGATAGTAAACAATTTATAAACACAAGACATAAAAAAATCAAAAAAATAAATTATGATAATGTCTTAAAGGAATTAATAAAAGAGTGGAAAAACAAATTTTAGACCGAAAATTCTTATTCACTCTTGTTGTGCACCTTGTAGTACTTATGTACTTGAGTATTTATCAGAGATAAGTGATATAACTATATTTTTTTCTCAAATTCAAATATTCATCCGAAAGAAGAATATATAAAACGTATGTTGGTACAAAAAGATTTTGTTGAAGAATTTAATAAAAAGAAATGATAAGAAGATTAAATTTTTAGCGGATGAATATGCACCAAGTAAATTTATTAGTGCAGTAAAAGGACATGAAGAAGATAGAGAAGGTGGAGATAGATGTCATATTTGTTATGAAATGCGTTTAGATTCATCTGCTCAAAAAGCAGAGGAGTTAGGATATGATTATTTTGCATCTGCATTAACTCTAAGTCCTAAGAAAAATGCAACTGTAATTAATGAAGCTGGATATGTTCTTCAGGAGCAAGTGTCAATTTATTATTTACCTTCAGATTTTAAAAAGAATAATGGATATAAGAGATCTGTAGAAATGTGTAATGATTATAATATTTATAGACAATGTTATTGTGGATGCGTCTTTGCAGCAAAAAGATCAAGGGATTGATTTTTAAAGAAGTAAATAAAAAAATGCTCGTGAGTTTAATAGAAATCATGAAGATTATGAAAAATTTAAATCAATTATTAAGCTTGGTGGAGAGTTAGTATAATAAATTTGTTATATAGTTTACAATATAACAATAAATATATAATGATTTTAAATTATTTCAGCATAATATAATATAAAAAAAGTATCGTTACTTCTCTTGTAATTGATACTTTTTTTAGTATATTTGACTATTTTTTTCTAATTTTTAACATTGAAAAATCTGTTTTTCATATTTTTTTCATTGGTTTTAATGCAATTGCTTACTATAGGAAAAAGAAATGGTTTTTCTTTGTTATAGAATACATATGGTATTTAAGAATGAATGAGTACAAAATACTTGTAAATATTGCTTTCATATGGTATTATTTGAATGTAAATATTTTTTTAAATAAAAAGGAGACATAACTATGTTACAAAAAGAATTTAAAGTAATCGACGAAACAGGAATCCACGCTAGACCAGCTACTTTATTAGTACAAGCTGCTTCTAAATTCCAATCAAATATCGAATTAGAATTCAACGGACGTAAAGTTAACTTAAAATCAATCATGGGTGTTATGAGTCTTGGAGTTGGAAAAGACGCTGATATCGTAATCTACGCTGACGGAGCCTGACGAAGCAGAAGCATTAGCAGCTTTAGAAGAAACAATGAAGAAAGAAGGATTAGCATAAAATGTTACAACTAAAAGGTATTGCAGCTTCTCAAGGAATATCTTTTGCTAAAGCATACATTTTTGTTGAGCCTGATTTAACAGTTAAAGAAGTTAAAGTTCAAGACGTTGATGCTGAAGTTAAACGTTTTGAAGATGCTATTGAAATTTCTAAAAAAGAATTAACTATTATTAAAGATAAAGCTCACGAAAATCTAGGTGCTGATAAAAGCAGCGATTTTTTTGAAGCTCACTTATTAATTTTTAGAAGACCCAGAATTCATGGGAACTGTTAAAACTGATATTCAATCAAAAGAAATTAATGCTGAATACGCATTAAAAGAAACTTCAGACATGTTTGTTTCTATGTTTGAAGCAATGGATAATGACTACATGAAAGAACGTGCAGCTGATATTCGTGACGTTTCGAAACGTATTTTAGCTCACTTACTATGTGTAGATTTACCAAACCCAAGTTTAATTGATGAAGAAGTAATCGTTATTGCTGAAGACTTAACTCCATCTGACACTGCACAACTTAACAAACAATTTGTTAAAGGATTTGCAACTAACATCGGTGGACGTACTTCTCACTCAGCTATCATGGCTAGATCATTAGAAATTCCTGCAGTAGTAGGTACTAGTACAATTACTGAAGAAGTTAATAATGGAGATATCTTAATTCTTGACGGATTAGAAGGTGTTGTATATGTGAATCCAGATGAAGCTACAACAGCTGAATTAAAAGAAAAACACGCTAAATTTGAAGCTCAAAAAGCTGAATGGGCTAAATTAGTAACAGAGAAATCTGTAACTCAGGACGGACATGAAGTTCTTTTAGCTGCAAACATTGGTACACCTGCTGACTTAGAAGGTGTAAACAACAATGGTGGAGAAGCTGTTGGTTTATATCGTACAGAGTTCCTATACATGGGACGTGATCAACTACCTACTGAAGATGAACAATTCGAAGCTTATAAAGCTGTATTAGAAGGAATGGGTGACAAACCTGTTGTTGTTCGTACTTTAGATATTGGTGGAGATAAAGAATTACCATACTTAGATTTACCAAAAGAAATGAACCCATTCTTAGGGTTTAGAGCTATTCGTCTTTGTCTAGAAGAAAAAGACTTATTCAGAACTCAACTTAGAGCATTATTACGTGCTTCTGTTTACGGTAAACTTTGTGTAATGTTCCCAATGATCGCTACAGTTCAAGAATTTAGAGCTGCTAAAGCTTTATTCTTAGAAGAAAAAGAAAAATTAGTAGCTGAAGGTGTTGCAGTAAGTAACGATATCGAATTAGGTATCATGGTTGAGATTCCTTCAACTGCTGTTATTGCTGATATCTTTGCTAAAGAAGTTGACTTCTTCTCAATCGGAACTAATGACTTAGTTCAATATACTATGGCTGCAGACCGTATGAGTGAAAAAGTTTCATACTTATACCAACCATATAACCCAGCAATCTTACGACTTGTGAAAAATGTTATTGAAGCATCTCACAAAGAAGGTAAATGGACTGGAATGTGTGGGGAAATGGCTGGAGATAGCTTAGCTATTCCATTACTATTAGGTATGGGATTAGATGAATTCTCAATGTCAGCTACTTCAATTCTTCACACGAAGCCAAATCAAAAAAACTTATCATTAGAAAAAATGAAAGAGTTAGTTGATAAAGCTATTATGTGTTCAACAACTGAAGAAGTACTAGCGTTAGTAGAAGAATATACGAAATAAAGAAATATATAAATAAAATCATTCTTTCTTCGAAAAAGGGGAAAGAGTGATTTTTTCCCATTCCCCGAACTTGACAAAGAGCCTTAATTATAAAGGGGAAAAAAACATATTAGTTTACTTTTAAATAATTAAGATTAATTTGGTGTATAATAATTAGTGTATTCGATAAAAAAATTAGTATAGAGTTAAGTTTAAGATTTTTAATAATAATATAAAAAAATATTCAAGGAGACCTTTTATGGAAAAAGATACATACATCAGAAAAATGGCTAAAAAGAATATGAAGAAGTTAAGAATTTACTTACATCATCTGTAAATTATGCACATTGTTTTGAAATGAAAGAAATACAAGGTAAGGAAGTTTTTGTTTTAGATATGGGGGAAGTGAATTTCCCAACTGGAGAAATTTTGGTTAGAGACCCGTTAGTATGGCTTCATAGAGATGAAAAACCTTATTTACAGTCCGTGCCTGTAGGAAAATTTAGAATAAAAACGCTAGTAGCAAAAATAGAGGAAGACCATTACAGATATGTTTTGAGTAGAGTTAAATTTACAGAAGAAGAACCTGTTATTTACTACGAAGCATTAAAGGGAGATGAAAATCTAGATTCTCTTGAAGAAGGGAGTGTTTTCGGATTTTTTGTAGATGCAGGGCTTGCGACAATAGTAGATGTTGAAACTAAAAATGCATATTGTGATTTTAAAGATAGTTGGTATGAAGAAAATCCTGGTAAAAATATTTATGATGATTTTTTTGCTGAAATTTTTGAAAAAAATGCAGTAGAAAATCCACTTTATCAACGTGAAGGAGGAGATTGGATTAATTTCAGAATTCCTAATACTGATTTGAACATTCCGATGATTCAAACAGGTTTTGGAGATGGAGTATATCCTGTGTATTTTGGATATGATAAGAATAAAAATCTTTGTGATATTGTTATAGAGTATATTTATCTAGGATAAGGAGATTATTTATGACGATAGAAGAAGTCTATGATTATTTTCATAACTATGATTCTAAGGTATATCAGATTTTTTGCTTGTATGGGAAACGAACCATCAGAAAAAGGATATATTAAATTTTGAGAAGCAGTATGATGTAAGTCTTCCAGATGATTTTTAAAGAGTTTACTATGTCTCCTTTGGGAGGACTTTATATGGAAGTTAGAGAAGAATTATGTTCAAGAGCTAAGGTATATGATGTAGCACCATTTTGTATATTTTGTCGAGGAATTATAGTATATGGTATTGCAAAAAGGAATACCAGATTATCTAGATATTCGTGTAAAATGAAACTGCTAAATTAGAACTTAAAATAACATATATTGAGTTCATCAGTTATCATGCCTTATTTTTTTGCTTTTATTAGTTGACATTATAGTATATTTATATTATCATTTTAAATATAAAATTTTTTTCAAAAACGATGATTAAGACGGTATATTGGATGTTTTTAACAGGGAGCAACTACGTGACTGAAAGAGTTGTACTAACTGAGAATATATTTTCAGCTTATGAGTAATTGTATAAGTAGACTATGAGTACAATCGGTTGGTACCCGTTAAAAACCATATTAAGGAAGCAAATTGCTTTTAAAATGCGGGTGGTACCACGATATATTCGTCCCTTGAGACTTAGTCTCGAGGGGCTTTTTATTTTAGATAAATAATGGAACTTATACCAATGTCTTTATATTAAATTTTTAAGGAGGAACTTATGACTTTAGAGAATATAAGAAAAGAATATTTAGAATTAGTTAAAACAATTAAAGATGAAAAAGAACTTTATGACCTAAGAGTAAAAATTTTTAGGGAAAAAAAGGTGCATTAACAGAAGTTATGAAAGGTGCACGTGATTTATCACCAGAAGAAAGACCAACTTTTGGGAAACTTGTAAATGAAGTTAAAACATTTATTAATGATAGTTTAGAAGCTAAGAAAGCTGAATTAGCTAAAGTAGCATTAGAATTAAAATTAGCTAGTGAGGAAATTGATGTAACTCTTCCTAGTAAAAAGGTGCAATTAGGTGGATTAAATCCGTTAAACAAAATTATTGAAGAAATTGAAGAAATCTTTATTTCAATGGGATATTCTGTTGCGGAAGGACCAGAGGTTGAAACTGATAAATTTAACTTTGAGATGTTAAACTTACCAAAAGATCACCCAGCTCGTGATATGCAAGATTCATTCTATATTACAAATGAGCTGTTAATGAGAACACAAACTTCACCTGTTCAAGCTCGTGAAATGTTAAAAGCTAATGGTGAAGGACCAATCAAGATTATTTGCCCTGGTAAAGTATTCCGTCGTGACAATGATGATGCTACTCACTCTCATCAGTTTACACAAATTGAAGGATTAGTAGTTGATAAAAATATTACATTTAGTGATTTAAAAGGAACTTTAGAACACTTTATTAAAGCTGTATTCGGGGAAAACAAAAAAATCCGTCTACGTCCAAGTTTCTTCCCATTTACTGAACCATCTGTAGAGGTTGATGTATCTTGGGGTAATGAGGATGATGAAGAAAACATTAAATGGTTAGAAATTTTAGGAGCAGGTATGGTTCACCCTAATGTTCTAAAAATGGCTGGTTTTGATCCAGAGATTTATACTGGATTTCGCTTTTTGGTATGGGGCCAGAGCGTGTTGCGATGTTAAAATATGGTATTAGCGATATTAGAAGTTTCTACACAAATGATGTAAGATTCTTACAACAATTCAATAGTGATAGAAATGATTAATAGGAGGTAGTAATGTTAGTAAGTTATAATTGGTTAAAACAATATACAAATGTTGAAGATAATGCTAATGCATTAGCTGAAAAAATCACTCGTGGTGGTATTGAAGTAGAAGGTGTTGAATATTTAGCAGAAGAAATTTCTGGTGTAGTAGTTGGTTATGTTGAGTCTAAAGAAAAACACCCTGATGCTGAAAAATTAAATGTATGTCAAGTAAACGTTGGTGAAGAAGAAAACTTACAAATTGTTTGTGGTGCACCAAATGTTGATGCCGGTCAATTTGTAATTGTTGCTAAAGTTGGAGCAAAATTACCAGGAATTAAAATTAAAAAAGCAAAACTTCGTGGTGTTGAATCACAAGGGATGATTTGTTCATTAGGTGAATTAGGATTAAGTAAGAGTGTAGTACCTAAAAATTATCAAGAAGGTATCTACGTTTTTGAAACTGAACAAGAGCTTGGTTCTGATGTTGTTGAATTGTTAGGATTAAATGATTACATCTTAGATCTTTCAATTACTCCAAACAGAGCTGATGCACTTAGTATGCGTGGTCTTACTTATGAATTAGGTGCTTTTATATAATAATAAAGTTGATTTTAAAGATGTTGAAAAAAAGAAGAAAACTATGAAGCAACTTCATTACAAGTTACTATTGAAAGTGATTCTTGTAGAAACTATGTAGGTCAAGTTGTTAAAAAAATGTAGAAGTTAAAGATTCTCCATTATGGTTACAAACAAGACTTATGAATTCTGGTATTCGTCCAATTAATAATATCGTAGATATTACAAACTACGTACTATTAGAGTTTGGTCAACCAATGCATGCTTTCGATAAAGATTTAGTAGGAGATAAAATTGTAGTTCGTGATGCTAAAGAAGGTGAAGTTCTTGAAACTCTTGATGGTGAAGAGAGAAAATTACAAACAACTGATTTAGTAATTACTGATGGAACTCGTGCGATTGCTCTTGGTGGAGTAATGGGTGGTAAAAATACAGAAGTAAGTGAAAAAACTAAAAACATTATTTTAGAATCTGCTTATTTTAATCCTACATCAGTACGTCGTACTTCTGCAGCACACGGATTAAGAAGTGATTCTTCTGCAAGATTTGAAAAAGGAATTGATCCTAATATGCAAAAAGCAGCACTTGCTCGTGCAGTAGAATTAATTTTAGAATTATGTCCAAATGCTGTAGTTGAAAGTTCTGTTGGGGTAGTAAATAAAGAAGAAGAGAAAGTTGTAGAAATTTCAACTTCTTATATCAACAACTATCTGGGAATTACATTATCAACTGAAGAAATAGTAGCAATTCTTGAAGGGTTGAGCTTTACAGTAGAAGTAACAGGAGAAAACTTAGTTGTTAAAGTACCGACAAGAAGACCTGATATCTCTATTAAACAAGACTTAGTAGAAGAAGTTATTAGAATTTATGGATATGATAATTTAGCTTCAACGTTACCAAAATTCTCAAAAACTACTAAAGGTGGTTTAACTTATTCTCAAAGAATGGTACGTGATCTACGAGGGTTATATGCTAGCTTAGGATTCAATGATACTATCAACTATTCATTAGTATCTGAAGAAGAAGCTAATCAATATACTTTAGAAGATCACCATAAAGTTAGGTTATTAATGCCTATGACTGAAACTCACTCGACATTACGTCAAAGTTTAATTCCAGGATTATTAAATACAGTTCAATATAACGTAGCTAGAAAACAAAAAGACCTTAAATTATTAGAAATTGGTCGCGTATTTTTCGGAAGTGGTGATGACAATATTCAACCTAAAGAAACATTATATTTAAGTGCTGCGTTAACTGGGGAAGAAAGAGTAACTAAATGGCTTAAAGAAAGCAGTACTCTAGATTTCTTCGCAGCTAAAGGATACCTAGAAGTTGTATTTGAACGTTTAGGATTAGAAGAAAAAGTTACATACAAAAAATCTACTCTTGAAGGAATGCATCCAGGACGTTTTGCTGAAGTATACTTAGGAGAAAAACGTATTGGTTTCATCGGAGAGGTTCATCCACAAGTTGCTGATAAGCTTGGTCTAAGTACTACTTATGTATTTGAAATTAATTTAGATGAGGTAATTTCAGAAAGTAAAGTTAAACCTAAATATGAAGAAGTAACGAAATATCCTGAAATTACACGTGATATAGCTATGTTAGTTGATGTTAAAGACGAATATCAAAAATATTTATAATGTAATTGAATCTGTTAATAGTAAATTGATTACGAATGTAGAATTATTTGATTTATATGCTGGTGCTGAATTATTGGCTGGTAAAAAATCATTGGCTCTAACTATTACTTATAGCGATAAACAAAAAACTTTAACAGATGAAGAAGTGACAGCGGTTCATGAAAAAGTACTAGCTGCACTTACAGTGTACGGAGCAATTATTAGGTAGGTAGTCTATGATTACACAAATAATATTATTTTGTATTTTAGCATATGTAATTGGTTCTATACCATTTGCATTAATCGTAGGAAAAGTATTTTATAATACTGATATCAGAACATTAGGAAGTGGAAACTTAGGTACAACAAATACTTTCAGATGCCTTGGTAAAAAGGCTGGAGTAACAGTTTTTATCTGTGATGTTTCTAAGGGGATAGTAGCGACATTTCTTCCAACTTTGATGCTTGGTAGAGTTGATTATTTATCAATATTTGGAGCTTTTGCAATGATAGGGCATGTGTTTCCTATCTTTGCGAACTTCAAAGGTGGGAAAGCTGTTGCGACTGGATCAGGCGTGTTTATCTTCCTATATCCAATGTTAAGTTTATTATTATTAGCTATATTCTTTTCAACACTATTTTTAACTGGTTATGTTTCATTAGGAAGTATTCTAATCAGTTTAACAGCTATCGGATATCTTGGCTTTTTTGAAGCTGGTATTGATAAATGGGTTATGATGGTTATGTGTGTATTTGTAATTTATATGCATAAAAAGAATATAAAAAAAGATTATTAAACGGGACAGAAAAATCAATCGAAATTAAAAAAATAAAAAAAGAGGAACAAAGAATGACAAAAAAATCATTAGTGGGACTGAACTTGCTAAGAAATTACGAGGAGAAATTAAAGAGGAAGCAACTGTTTTAAGAGAAAAAGGGATTGAACCAACTCTTGCGGTTGTGTTAGTCGGAGATAATAAAGCGTCAAGAAGTTATGTTAATTCTAAAACATAAAAGCTTGTATTGAAAAATAATATTAATTCAATAAAAATAGAATTACCTGAGGAAATTTCTACTGATGATTTATTAACTGAAATTGAAAAAAATTAAATAACGATGAAAAAGTTCATGGTATTTTTAGTGCAGTTACCATTGCCAAAACATATTGATGCTGAAAAAGTATTAAATGCTGTAAGTCCGGATAAAGATGTTGATGGATTTCATCCAATTAATATTGGTAAGTTAGTGATTGGAGAAGCTAAACTTATTCCATGTACTCCACTTGGAATTTTAGAGATGATTAAATCTACTGGAGAAGAAATCTCTGGTAAACTTGCATTAGTAATAGGTAGAAGTAATATTGTTGGTAAAACCAATTTCAACTTTACTTTTTACAAAAATAATGCAACTGTAATAACAGCTCACTCTAGAACTAAAGATTTAGAATCTTTAATTGAACAAGCTGATATTATTGTTAGCTGTGTTGGAGCTGCGTATTTCTTAAGTGGAAAAGAAAAAAAGTAAAACCAACATGTACAATTATCGATGTAGGAAAATAACTATAAAGATGGTAAGTTAGTTGGAGATGTAAATCTAGATGAGTTTATGTGATAAAGTTGCGTATATTTCACCTGTCCCAGGAGGAGTAGGACCATTAACAATAACAATGTTGATGAGAAACACACTGACTGCTACTTATGATTTGCTAGATGAAAATAAATAATTTTATATAGTTGCTGAAGCTTTTTAATGATTATATTTAATTGAAATGTTTATGATTTAATGATACAATATTGTATTGAACGAGAATGCATTGTTATATAGACTTATAGATTATACTATGATATAATTTATAAAATGTAGAATAGTAAAAGAAATTTATGTGGGAGGTTTGTTAATAGATGATAAGATTTTTTTGAAAAATGTTGTTGCCGAAATGCATAAAAGTAAGCTGGCCAACATTTAGTGAACTTGTTAGAAAAAAACATTGATTGTTATAGTTGTAGTTGGAATATTAATGTTATTTAGCTACGTAGTTGATTTAGGAATAACTGCTGGAATTAGACATTTTAGTAGATAAGAGAGGTTATTATGAGTGATACAGTAAGTAAAAGAATGGTATGTAATTCATACTTATTCTGGTTATGAAAACAAAGTTAAAGATAATATTGAAAAAAGAGTTGAGTCTCTTGGAATGGAAGATAAGATTTTTAGAATCGTTGTTCCAGAAGAAAAAGAGACAATCTTAACTCCAACAGGAAAGAAAAAAGAAGTAAATAGAAAAACATTCCCTGGGTATGTACTTGTTGAGTTAGTAATGACTGATGATTCTTGGTTTGTTGTTAGAAATACACCGGGTGTAACTGGATTTGTAGGATCACACGGTGGTGGGTCTAAACCTAGTCCATTATTACCAGAAGAAATTAACTTTATTTTACAACAAATGGGATTATCTAGTGTTGTAGACATTGATATCGAAGTTGGAGACTATGTACGTGTTATTTCTGGTCCATTTGTTGATATGGAAGGAAAAGTTGTAAACTTTAGATTTACATAACTATAAAAGCTGATGTTATGATCGAACTTATGGGTAGAGAGACTAAGGTTGAGCTTGAACTTTATAATATCGAAAAATTCTAAGAAAGGAAAAGCTATCTTTAAGGTAGTCGGATAGAATGTGGAAAAGATTGCAATAATTATGGATTCAACTGCATATTTATCAGAAGATTTGAAAAAAGAATTGGATATTCAGTACTGTTTATTTAAATCTTATTATTGATAATAATTCATATAAAGAAGTTATTGATATGCCACTTGATAAATATCATGAATACTTAAAAGATCCTAACAATAGCTTCCCTACAACATCACAACCAGCGATTGGAGAAGTTGTAGCTTGCTTAGAAAAATTAAAAGAAGAAGGATATACTGATGTAATTGCTATTGCACTATCAAGTGGAATAAGTGGAACATATTCATCATATTCTGTAGCTGGATTAATGATTGATGGATTAAATGTACATCCTTTCGATTCTGAAGTTTCTTGTAGACCTGAAGGATATTATGCGATTAAGGCAGCAAAACTAATTAAAGAAGGTAAAACTTCTAGTGAAATCATTTCAGCTTTAAATGAGATGAAAAAAGTGTCTGATGCGTATTTTATGGCAGATGATTTATCTCACCTTCAACGTAGTGGACGTTTAAGTGGAGCACAAGCTGTAGTAGGAAGTTTACTTCAAGTCAAACCATTACTACACTTTGATGATAAGGTGATAGTACCTTTCCAAAAAATTCGTACATATAAAAAAGTTGTATCAAGAATGTATGAATTATTTGATGAATATTATAAACAACATGAAGGAGAGCGCATCACTGTGTGTGTTCTGCATGTTGATGCATTAGACAAGGCTGAAGAAATTAAAAAATATGTTGAGGAAAATTATTCGAATGTAACTGTTGATATAGATGGAATAAGTCCAGTTATCTCTACACACCTTGGATTAGGAGCAGTTGCAATTGGATGGACAATTTTATAATAAGAAATTTTAAGAGGTGAAAAAATGGTTCAAACTATGGCACATACTTGCTACCGTGTAGCGGATTTAAAAGAATCAGTTAAATTTTATACTGAGGCATTTGACTTTGAAGTAAGTCGTGAAAGAGACTTTCCTGAATACAAGTTCACGTTAGTATACCTAACATTACCTGGATCAAACTATGAGTTAGAATTAACTTATAACTATGATCACGGTGCATATGAACTAGGGGATGGATATGGTCACATTGCTATCTCTGTTGAAGACTTAGAAGCATTATACGAAAAACACAAGGCGGCTGGATATGATGTAACAGATCTTAAAGGTCTTCCAGGATTCCCGCCAAGCTACTACTTCATTAAAGATCCAGATGGATACAAAATTGAAGTGATTCGTACTAAGATGTAGTTATCATTTGATTTTTTTAAAATCATATGATATAATGTATTTACATTGAAATAAATTACCGAAAGGGTGGTGAATTTTGAAAGGTTCTCCGCTCTTTTATATTGCAATAAAAACTAAGAAAGAGGTATGCTGTATGAGTATTGTAGAAAAAGTTAAAACTATAGCAACAAAACAAACAGAAAATACGGAATTTTCTCTTTATGATGTTGAATACGTAAAAGAAGGAACTGAGTACTTCTTACGTATTTACTTCGATAAAGATGGTGGCCTATCACTTGATGATTGTGTATTATTAAGTGAGAAAGTTAGCAGAAGAGCTAGATAAAGAAGATTTTATCAGTGATAAATATTATCTAGAGGTTTCTTCACCAGGTATTGAAAGAGATCTTAGAAATCTTGAAGAAGTAACTAATTCTGTAGGTAAAACACGTTTATATTAAAACATATGAAAAAGTTGATAATCAAAAAAAGAGTTTTTATGGTGATATACTAGCTGTTGAAGGGTGAAGAAATTACTGTTGAATATAAAGATAAAGCAAGAGTAAAAAAATCAACGATTAACTATAGTAAAATCGCTAAAAATTAGATTAGCTGTTAAATTTTAATTATTAAAGGAGAAAGAAAGATGAGCAAGGATTTGCTTAAAAGCTATTAAATTAATTGAACAAGAAAAAGGAATTGCAGAAGATATTTCTAGTAGAAGCTATTGAGTTAGCTTTTATTATCAGCTTATAAAAAGAATTTCAATGCTGCAAAAAATGTAAGAGTAGATTTCAACAGAGCAACAGGTGATTATAAATTTATTATAAGAAAAGATGTTGTTGAAGAAGTTTATGATGATAGAATTGAGTTTGCACTTGAAGATGCATTAAAAATTAATCCTGCATATGAAGTTGGTGATATTTACGAAGTAGTTGATTTACCAAGTGATTTTGGTCGTGTTGGTGCACAAGCTGCTAAACAAGCTTTATTACAAAGACTTCGTGAAGCTGAAAAAGAAATTTTATATAAAGAATATATTGAACATGAAGGTGAGATTTTATCAGGGACTGTAGATAGAATAGATTCAAGATATGTTTATGTTAAACTTGGGAAAATTGAAGCTATTTTAGGTGAAAATGAAAGAGTTAAAGGTGAAACATACATTCCTCAAACTCCTATTAAAGTTTACATCGCTAAAGTTGATAACCCAAGTCGCGGAAGCAAACCACACGTTTTAGCTTCTAGATCACATCCTGAATTCATCAGAAGATTGTTCGAGATTGAAGTTCCTGAAATTTATAGTGGAACAGTAGAGATTAAGAGTGTATCTCGTGAAGCAGGAGAAAGAACTAAATTAGCTGTTTATGCTGAAGATAAAAATATCGATCCTGTTGGAGCATGTGTAGGTAATAAAGGTGATCGTGTTAACCGTATCGTTGAAGAACTAAACGGTGAAAAAATTGATATTATTACTTGGGATGCTGATCCAGTTAAATTCATTACTAACGCGTTAGCACCAGCAAAAGTTGAAGAAATTAATATTGATGAAGAAGAAAAGATTGCTAATGTTAAAGTGAAAGATGATCAATTATCTCTAGCAATTGGTAAAAAAGGTCAAAACGTTCGACTTGCTGCTAAATTAACTGGTTGGAAAATCGATATAAAAGCTGCTGAATAGTGAGGTGTTGACTGTGAAGAAAAGAAAAATACCAACAAGAAAATGTATTTTAACAAATGAGATGTTTCCGAAGAAAGATTTATTACGAATCGTTAAAAATAAAGAAGGAGAAATCTCTGTTGACCCTACAGGTAAACAAGCAGGTCGTGGTGCATATGTAGTTTCAGATTTAGAAGTTATTAAAGCTGCTCAAGAAAAGAAACAGTTAGAGAAATTTTTCTCTGCATCACCAGAAGTTATGGAACCTATCTATAACGAAGTAATTAGATTAATTTATAGAAAGTCAATTCCACAAAAAAATAATGATAAAAAGCATATAATTTATTAGGTTTAATGCAAACGAGCAGGTAAACTTATTACAGGTGAAGATTTAATCACAAAAATTTAAAAAAATAATAAAAATCAAATTGTTAGTTATTGCTGAAGATTGCGGTGTGAATACTAAAAAAAGAAATTAACAGACAAGGCTAATTTCTACAATGTTCAATGTATCGAATTTTCAACGATTGAAAATATAAGCATAGCGATTGGAAGAGATAATCGTGTAGCTGTTGGAATAACTGATGATGGATTTATAAAAAAATTCAAGCAATTATTAGAAGAAGGAGGAAAACAGTAATGAAAAAAGTCAGAATTTATGAGTACGCTAAAGAAGTAGGAAAACAATCAAAAGACCTTATTGCAGTTTTAAAAGATGCTAATATTGAAGTATCTAATCACATGTCAATGTTAACAGAAGAGGGGTTAGCTAAGCTAGATAGTGTTTTCAAAAAACAAGAAGAAACTACAGAAAATGAACAATCTTCAAATAATGAAGGTAAAAAGAATAAGAAGAAAAAAGTAAAAAAAGAGAAAGTTAAAAAATCTCAAAAACAACAACCAGCTATTATCGAAGCACCATCTGAAGAAACTATCTCAGAAGATACTATTTTAGTTAAAGATGGAATGACTGTTGGGTGAACTATCTGAAGTTCTAAATGTAGGTTCGACTGAACTTATTAAAAAAATTATTTATGGAACTAAAAATTATGGCGAATATTAACCAGTCTCTTACTTTAGAGCAAATCGAGTTAATCGCTATGGATTATGGTAAAAGAAATCCAAGAAGAAGTTGAGATTAATAAAGGAAGACTTAGATCTTTACTTCGAAGTTGAAGATGCAGATAAGGATCTTAAAGAACGTGCTCCAATCGTTACAATTATGGGACACGTTGACCACGGTAAAACAACTTTACTAGATACAATCAGAAATTCACGTGTTACAGCTGGTGAAGCAGGTGGTATTACACAACATATCGGTGCATACCAGGTGCGTGCAAAAGATAAAAAAATTACATTCTTAGATACACCAGGACACGCAGCATTCACAACAATGCGTGCACGTGGTGCTAAAATTACTGACGTAACTATCTTAGTTGTAGCAGCAGACGATGGTGTAATGCCTCAAACTATTGAAGCTATTAACCACGCTAAAGCAGCTGATGTACCTATTATTGTTGCGGTAAACAAAATGGATAAACCTCAAGCTAATCCCAGATAGAGTTATGAATGAATTAGTAGAATACGGACTAATCTCAGAAGAGTGGGGTGGAGATACAATCTTTCGTACCAATATCAGCTCTTAAAGGTGAAGGTATTGATGAATTATTAGAAAATATCTTATTAGTAACTGAAATGCAAGAGTTAAAAGCTAATCCAAATCGTTTAGCTTTAGGTACAGTTATCGAAGCGAAACTTGATAAAGGTCGTGGAGCGGTAGCTACATTACTAGTACAAAATGGTAGCCTAAATGTTGGAGATCCACTTGTTGTTGGTAATACATTTGGACGTGTTCGTGCTATGATTAATGACCGTAGCAAAAATATCCAAACTGCTAAACCATCTACTCCTGTAGAGATTACTGGTTTACAAGATGTTCCTAATGCAGGAGATCGTTTCGTAGTATTTGGTGATGAAAAAACAGCTCGTCAAATCGGTGAAAAACGTCAACAACAATATATTGAAACTACTCGTCAAGCTAACTCAGCTGTATCTTTAGATACATTATTCGAGCAAATGAAACAAGGGGAAATGAAAGACCTTAACATTATCATTAAAGCAGACGTACAAGGTTCTGTTGAAGCATTAGCTATGTCATTAGCTAAGATTGATGTTGAAGGTGTTAACGTGCGTATCATCCACACTGGTGTTGGTGCGATTAACGAATCTGACATTACATTAGCAGTAGCATCAAACGCTGTAGTTATTGGATTCAACGTACGTCCTGATAATAATGCTAAACAAATGGCTCAAACTGAGCAAGTAGATATTCGTCTACACAGCATTATCTACAAAGTTATTGAAGAAATTGAAGCTGCGATGACAGGATTATTAGATCCAGAATTCGTAGAAAAAGTTATTGGACTTGCAGAAGTACGTCAAGTATACAAAGTATCAAAAATTGGTACAATTGCAGGTGCTTATGTAACTGAAGGTAAAGTATCACGTGATGGTAAAGTACGTGTAATTCGTGATAGTGTAGTAATTTACGAAGGTGAAATTGATACATTAAGAAGATTTAAAGATGATGTTAAAGAAGTACAAAGTGGTTATGAATGTGGTATGACTGTTGAAAACTTCAATGATATTAAAGAAGGAGATGTCTTCGAAGTATACATCATGGAAGAAGTTAAGAAATAGGAGGCAAACTTTATGTCAGAACTAAGAGTTAACAGACTTGCAGAACAAATTAAAAAAGAAATTACTTATGTCTTAGCTACAAAAGTAAAAAATCATGATTTAGGATTTGTTACTGTAACAGAAGTTGCTTTAACAGGAGATTATTCTCAAGCAAAAGTATTCTACACTGTACTAGGTGGAGAACGTGAAAAAGAAAAAACAAAAGAAGCGTTTAAAAAAATTAAAGGTTTCGTAAAAAGTGAAGTTGCTAAAAAAATTAAAATTAGAAAATTTCCAGAACTTATTTTCCAATATGACACTACAGCTGAATATGCGTTACACATTGAAAGCTTAATAGCTAGTGTTAGTAAAAAGGAAAAAGATGAAGAATAATAATTAGTATAGAGGAGCGACTCGTTAAATATAGTTTATAAAGAATTATATTTATAGGGTCGCCCCAGTATAGTTGATTGGTTATGAAATATGAGTATTTATAATTTTTCAACTATATTAAAGTGAAAAAGCCTTTGAATCATATAGTTTCGTATTCAAGGTATTTAGTAAAATAGAATTTAAAGGAGAATAGAATGTTACAAGTAACAAATTTAGGTTTACGTTTTGCAGATAGAAAATTATTTGAAGATGTAAATATAAAATTTACAAATGGTAACTGCTACGGGTTAATCGGAGCAAATGGAGCAGGTAAAAACAACATTTTTAAAATTATTATCTGGTGAAATTGATTCACAACAAGGGCACGTTTCTTTAGGAAAAGGTGAGCGTCTTGCTGTACTTCGTCAAAACCACTTCGCATATGAAGAGAATAGAGTTATCGATGTTGTAATGATGGGACATGAGCGCCTTTGGGATGTTATGAACCGTAAAAATGAAATTTACATGAAAGATCCATTTACTGAAGAAGATGGAATCATTGCGGCTGAACTTGAAGGTGAATTCGCTGAGATGGATGGTTGGACTGCAGAAAGTGATGCAGCACAACTTCTTGAAGGTTTAGGAATTTCTGTAGAGTTTCACGATATGCTAATGGGTGAGCTAGATAATGCTATTAAGGTTAAAGTTCTTTTAGCACAAGCATTATTCGGTAATCCAGATGTACTTCTACTGGATGAGCCTACCAACGGTCTTGATATTAGTGCAATTAAGTGGTTAGAAGAGTTCTTAATTAACTTTGAGAACACTGTTATCGTAGTCAGCCACGATCGTCACTTCTTAAATAACATCTGTACACACATTTGCGACTTAGACTTTGGTAAAATCCAACTTTACGTTGGTAACTATGATTTCTGGTATCAATCTAGTCAACTTGCTAGAAGAATGGCAGAAGATAATAACAAGAAAAAAGAAGAGAAAATTAAAGAATTACAAGAGATTATCGCACGATTCTCTGCGAATGCTTCTAAATCTAAACAAGCAACAAGTAGAAAGAAAATGCTTGATAAAATTACTCTTGATGATATTAAACCAAGTAGCCGTCGTTATCCATACGTTCGTTTTACACCAGATCGTGAAATCGGAAATGACTTACTTATCGTTGAAGGTGTAAGCAAAACTGTAGAAGGTAAAGAAGTATTAAGTAATGTAAGCTTCACTGTGAACCCTAATGATAAAGTTATCTTACTTGGGGATGAAGTAGCTAAAACTACATTACTAAAAATTCTTGCTGGTGAAATGGAGCCTGATAGTGGAACAGTTAAATGGGGTATCACAACTTCTAGAAGTTATATGCCAAAAGACAACTCTGAATACTTTGAAGGGTTAAAACTTTCATTAGTAGAATGGCTTCGTCAATACGCTTCTCCTGAAGAGGAAAGTGAAGCATACTTACGTTCATTCTTAGGAAGAATGTTATTCTCTGGTGAAGAAGCACTTAAACGTGCACACGTATTATCAGGGGGAGAAAAAATGCGTTGTATGTTATCTAAAATGATGTTATCAAAAGCTAACGTTATTCTTTTAGATGAACCTACAAACCACCTTGACTTAGAATCTATTACAGCAGTCAATGAAGGTATTATTGCTTTCAAAGGTTCTGTATTCTTTACATCTCATGACTATGAGTTTATTCAAACAATAGCGAATAGAGTAATTGAATTAACACCCGAAGGTGCTATCAACAAAGAGATGGATTATGAAAATTACCTAAGATTCAAAGGTATAATAGACTAATAAAAATAAGGAGATATACTGCATTGGTATATCTCCTTTTATATTAATCTTAAAAATTAATTTTCTCAAAAAATTTTTTTGTAACTTCAGAGAAAGCTTCTACTTCTTCTTTTGTAAATCTATCAAATTCTATTGAGTCTATGTCTAATAAAGCAACTACTTTATCATTTTGAATAATAGGTACTACTAGTTCACTATTAGTGGCACTATCGCAAGCAATATGGCCAGGAAACTTGTGAACATCTTCGACATAAATAGTTTCACGAGTTGTGTAACAATGACCACATACACCTTTATTAAATGGTATGCGAGTACATGCTACTTTACCTTGGAATGGTCCTAAAACTAAGTTATTATTATTTTCATCTAGTAGGTAAAAAGCCAACCCAGTTTAGTATTAGGTAAGTATTCTTTATATAATGCTGATAGATTTGACAGATTTAGTTACTAGATTTTCTTCCCATAAACTAATGCTGTCGCTTGTTCGATAAATAATTGTTTATTTTCTACTATATTCATAATACACCTCTTTTAAAGACTTTATTATATTTTTCGCATAATAGGTAAAAAAATAAAGAGATAAGTGTAGTCGTTATTTAAATAAATGATTTTTTTATATTGTTTAAAAACTGAAAAAGATTATAAATTAGAATTTTCATAAGATTATAAATAGATGAAAAAAATATTTAGTAATTTGTTAGATAAGAAATATTGAAAAAAAATTTAAAAAATGACTGAAACACTTTGTTTTTTTACGATAAAAATGGTATAATTTTGTTAGGTTATTGTATTAATAAACGTAAATAATTAAATAATACATTCAGGGGGAAGATATATGACATATATATTTTTATTTGTGTGTATCCTTGTTCTTGGAGGAGTAGTAGCACTATTCGTCTTTAGAAATAGGAAGAAACAAGATTTATACCCTCTTTTAGTTATGAAAGATGAGCTAGAGAGAGAAACACTATCTGATGATTTGAAAAAAGTAAAAGCGCTAGAAATTGCTGGTAAAGCTGAAAAACTTTATTCTCAATGGGAAAGCGAATGGTACGAAATTCAAAGCATCGATATTGAAGAACTTGACAGAGATCTTTATAGTGCAGAAACTTATATTGATAAATTTAATTTCAAACGTGCTGATGAAGTGATTATGAACTGTGGAGAATTAATCGCAAACATTAAAGATAGAATCGCTGGTATTAGAAGAGAAATTAAAGAATTAACAGAAGTTGAACCTAGAAATAGAGAACTATATGAAGAAATCGTAGTTGAGTACAAAGAGCTTAATAGAGAACTATTAGCTAAACGTCATCAATATGGTGCGGCTGCAGAACAATTTGAAAATAATATCAAAGAGATCGCTCCACAACTTGATGATTTCAAATTATTAACATCGACTGGTAAATACCTTGAAGCTCAAGAAAAAATTAATTCTGTAAAAGAGTTAATAGATTCACTTGAAAGAAAGAATGGAAGTATTACCTGACTTGTTAAAAGAAATTGAAAAAACTTGTCCAGCTCAAATTCAGTCATTAAGACTTAAAGTTGAGGAAATGGAGAAAGAAAGGATTTAAACTTAACCACTTAGAAATTTCAAGTAAAATTGAAAGTAGTGTTTGGCAACTTAGCGATGCTCGTGAAAAAAAGTTAAATCTGGTGATATAGATTTAATAGAAAATATTCTTGATGGTATCTATGATGTCATTGATGAAGTTTCTAATGATCTAAAAAAAGAACTTGATTATAAAAAAATACATTGAGGAAAAACTATAGAGAAATCACAAATAAACTTGAATTACAAGATAAATTGAATGAAGCTCTATACAACAATATTCAAGAAATCAAAAAAATAGATATCAAATCTATCAAAAAGATGAAGAAATGGTTGCTAACTACTATGATGAGTTAAGTGATTTACTTGATGTTAAACATGATATTGATGTGTATATTAATAATCAACCAAAAATTAAACTATAAAGACTTGAAAGAAAAAAAGTAGAATTACTAGGTCAAGGATTAGAAAAAAATCGAAGAAGATCAAACAAATTATTCTAGATACTTAACAAGTCTTCGTGAAGAAGAAGATCACGCTCGTGAGAAACTTATCTTCATTAACCAAGAAAAAGAAGTTATTAAACGTAAATTAGATAATTCACGTGTCCCAGGATTCAGTGATAGATTTATAGTATTTATATAAAGATGTTACTGACAGTTATAGATATGCTATTGAGGAACTTAAAAAAGAACCTATTAATATTGATTTATTAAAACGTGCAGTTGCAGAGGCAGAAGAATCACTTGATATTTATGCATCAGAAGTTAATAACATTCTTACTGATATTGAACTAATTGAAAAACTAATTCGTTATGCGAATAGATACAGAAAAGATAATGTTGAATTCCACCAACAATTAACAGTTGCTGAACAATATTATAGAGAGTATCGTTACAACAAAACTCTAGAAATTATTAGAAATTCTCTAGATAAAGTTGAGCCAGGTGCATACGAAAGAATTAGAAATTCAGTAAAACCTAGATAATAAAGAAGCCCTAGTTTTTAGAAATAAAAACTAGGGTTTTTTTGTTCAGAGTGATAAAGACGTGAGATGGATAATCAAAAAAACCACTGTGAGCTATTTTGTAAATGATAGTTACAGTGTTGATTTTATATTATTTTCTTTTTTTAGATTATAAATATCCTAAACTAGCAAAGTAGAAGATTGCTTCTATAGATGCGATAAAGAATGTAGTAGGTAGGGAAGTATAGTAAGAAAGTGTAATCCCAGCCCATGTTCCAATTAGAGCAAATGAAATTGATATAGCAATCATTAGTCCAACTTTGTTAGTAAGATACCTAGCTGCACTAGCAGGAACTGTTAGAAGTACAAACATTAATAGTGCTCCAACAACAGGCACTGTAATACTAGTAGCAACAGATAATAGAACTAAGAAGAATATTGAAATAAATTTTCCGTTAAGTCCTAATGCATGTGCACCAATAGCGTCAAATGAATCGAATTTAATTTTTCTATAAAATATAGAAAGTAATAAAATAACTGCTATGGCTAAAGTGAATATTAATTTAACATCATCTCTAGTTATAGAGACAACACTACCGAAAAGAATATTATTAACGTAACTAGTACTCTTCGGCGTTAAAGATAGGAATAGTAGTCCTAATCCAAGAAAGATTCCTAACATAACACTTACTGTAGCTTCTCGTCTAAATGCTTTAACACTAAGATGACCAACAAGATATGACATAGTAATAGTAAAGATTAGTAATCCATATATTGGGTTAATACCTAAGAAAACAGCGAAAAGCTGCACCAGCGAACCCAACGTGAGAAAGTGTATGTGAGATGAATGACATATTTCTAGCCATTACAAATACACCGATGTAACCAGCCATTATAGCTACAATAGTTCCAGCTATAAAAGCATTTTGCATAAAATCATAATTAAGCATAATGAGTATCTCCTACAAAATGTTTACAAAGTTTTTAGATTGCTTTTTTCTTCATTATAATCTTTTTATACTAATAAACTTGAAACAATTTTTCTTCAAGGTGTAGAATTTTATCAACATATTTTTTTCATCAATAAGTGAAAGCTCGTGAGTTATACATAGAGTTATGATATTTTTCTTTTTTTGTAATATCTTTAACTAAAGTCATACATTCAATTTCACTTGTTTTTATCTAAGTTTGAAGTGAATTCATCAAGCAATAGTAGATTTGGTTTATTTACTAAAGCCTGTGCTAAGAAAACACGCTGTTTTTCTCCTCCAGAAAGTGTACCAATTGATTCATTTTGTAATTTAAGTGAATTTGTTAATGATAAAGCATCGTGGATACTTTGTTTTTCTTTTTTATTAAGCCATGGAAGAAATCCTTTTTGAATTGGTAATGATACAAAGTCTTTAGCTGATAAAGGAAGTTCCTCATCTATTTGTCTAAACTGAGGTACATAACCAAGTGTAGTTTTTTCTCCAATTAGCTTAATTTCATCTGTTTTATTTAACTTTTCAAGTATGTTATTAAGTAAAGTTGTTTTACCTACACCGTTTTTTCCAACGACAGCAATTACCTCACCAGAATTACAACTGAATGAAATGTTATTTAAAATTGTTTTTATCTCCTATAGAATATGTGAGATTTTTCTATTTTTTTAGTTGTGCCATAAAATCTCCTAAATTAATAATTTTTTTATTTGTTATATTTCTCATATATAAAAAAAGAAGAGATACGATTTAGAATCTCTTCTTTATATTATACTACATATTTATAATATGTGAAGACTAATTTTTAATCTTCGTATTAATGTTTGTGTTCTTTTTCATCGTCATGATCTTTGTGATCGTGGTTGTGGCCTTCATGAGAATGACCTTCATGACCGTGGTCGTGAGAATGTCCTTCTTCAGCACCTTCTACATGATATGCTTTTTCTCCAGCACCACCATTTAGAATTTCTTCTAGTTTGTTGTACTGTTCTAACATCCATTCGATATAAGTTTTTCCATCAGGTTGAGTTTCAGTTACATTAAGAACTGGAACTTTGTTTTGTTCTGCTAAACTAATTAAACCTTCGATAGTTTTATTTGTTGTTTGAACGTTGTTAACGATTAGTGAAATTTGTTTAGATTTTATTTGTTCTTGAATAGTTTTTAAATCCTGTGGAGCAGGGTCGTTACCTTCTTCAGTAGCTTGAGCTAATTTTTTAACTTGATCAGTTGTTTTGAATCCTAATGAATCTACAGCATATTCGAATACTGGTTCAGTTGTTAATACATATTTACCATTAGCTTTATCTTTTAATGAATTAATTTTTATCAGTTATTTTTTTGAAAGCTCTTTTTTTATAGTTATCTCTATTTTTTTCGTAGAATGCTTTATTAGAAGAATCTTTTTCTGATAAAACTTTAGTAAGTTCATCTGCAACTTTACTCATTACTTCTGGGTTATACCAGATGTGTTCATTTTCTCCATCTTTAAGTCCTAGTAATTTAGCACCATCGATTTTTTTGATGTCTTTGCTATTAGCAGTAAGTTTTTCGAACCATGAATCATAGCCACCACCATTTAGAATTGCGATGTTAGCATCAGCAACATTTTTTGCGTCTTGTGCTGTTGGTTCAAAATCATGAGGGTCGACAGAAGTAGAACTAATAATAGAAGAAACTTCTGCTTTATCTCCTGCGATACTTTTAGCTACTTCTGCATAAAAGTTTACTGAAGTAACAATTTTAGTTTTATTTCCAGAGTTTGAAGCTCCAGAATTTGTTTTGCTAGAACATCCAACTAATATTAGTGCGAATGCAGCAACAATTGAAAATAATTTTAATAATTTACTCATTTGTAATAGTCCTCCGTTATTCGTAATTATTACGTTCTAATAAATTATAATACTACATGATAAAAATCAAGTTCTTAAACGAAATAATTTTTGATTAATGAGTAAATAATAAATTTTAAATTGTACTTTTTTTAGTAGAAGAAAAAAAGAAAAATAGAGTTAAAATTATAGATAATTTTTTAATGGAAATTTTTGTTTCAAAAATCCAACAAAACACTTGATTTTTTAATAGTTAATGCTATATAATTAATAAAGTTGAGTAAAAATCAACAAAAAAATATAACACACGACATTTGAGTAGCTGCTCGGTGCATTTATGTTTGCAGTAAGCTTAGAGAATGTCGGAGGAAAAAACTAAGGAGGAAAAATAACTATGGCAGTTATTTCAATGAAACAATTATTAGAAGCTGGTGTACACTTCGGTCACCAAACAAGAAGATGGAACCCTAAAATGGATAAATACATCTTCACAGAAAGAAACGGTATCTACATTATCGACTTACAAAAAAAACAGTTAAGAAAGTTGATGAAGCATACGAATTCGTAAAATCAGTTGCTGATCAAGGCGGAAAAAAATGTTATTCGTAGGTACTAAAAAAAACAAGCACAAGACGCTATTAAAGAAGAAGCTGAAAAGAAGTGGTCAATACTACATCAATCACCGTTGGTTAGGTGGAACTTTAACTAACTACAAAAACTATTAAAGGACGTATTGACAGAATCGCTGAAATCGAAAAAATGGAAGCTGACGGAGTATTCGAAGTATTACCTAAAAAAGAAGTTATCGAATTAAGAAAAGAATACGATAAATTAAACAAATTCCTAGGTGGAATTCGTGAAATGAAAGGTATGCCAGATGCAATCTTCGTAGTAGATCCTAAGAAAGAGCACAACGCAATCGCTGAAGCTAAAAAATTAGGAATTCCTGTAGTTGGTATCGTAGATACAAACTGTGATCCAGATGATGTTGATTACGTAATCCCTGCAAACGATGATGCTATCCGTGCGGTTAAATTATTAACAGCTAAAATGGCAGACGCTTTTGTAGCTTACAACGAAGGAAACATCGAAGGAACTGAAGAAGCTTTCGTAGAAGAAGTAGAAGCAACAGAAGAATAATCTAAAGATAAAAAAATTATAAAAAATATAAAAATAAAATAACGGAGGCAAATCAAAATGGCACAAATTACAGCTAGTTTGGTAAAAGAATTAAGAGAACGTACTGGTGCTGGTATGATGGACTGTAAAAAAGCACTAACTCAAACTGATGGAGATATCGAAGCAGCAATCGACTACCTAAGAGAAAATGGTATCGCTAAAGCAGCTAAAAAAGCTGATAGAATCGCTGCAGAAGGTCTTTCTTACATCGAGGTTAAAGGTAACAAAGCTGTTATCTTAGAAATCAACTCAGAAACTGACTTCGTTGCTAAAAACGAAAAATTCGTTGCTTTAGTAAAAAATGTTGCAGAAGCTATCTTAGCAGCTGAACCTAAAACTTTAGAAGAAGCTCTTCAAGTTGAAGCTCAAGGTGGAACTGTAGAAGCAGTTATTAATGAAGGAATCGCAACAATCGGTGAAAAACTTTCATTAAGAAGATTTGAAGTTGTTTCTAAAACAGATGCTGATGCATTTGGTGCATACTCTCACATGGGAGGAAGAATCGGTGTTCTTACTCTTGTTGAAGGAAGCACAGATGAAGAAGCAGCTAAAGATGTTGCAATGCACATCGCTGCTTTAGCTCCTAAATACTTAGACGAAAGCGAAGTACCAGCTGATGTACTTGAGCACGAGAAAAAAGTATTAACTGAGCAAGCATTAAACGAAGGAAAACCTGCTAACATCGTTGAAAAAATGATCGTTGGTAGAATTAACAAATTCTTAGAAGAAATCACAGTTGTTAAACAAAAATTCGTTAAAGATGATAGTTTCACTGTTGAGAAATTCGTAGCTTCTAAAGGTGGAAAACTTGCTAAATTCGTACGTTACGAAGTTGGTGAAGGTATCGAGAAAAAAGAAGATAACTTTGCTGAAGAAGTAATGAGCCAAGTTAACGCTAGCAAATAATAATTCTCTATTTAATATATTCTATTAAAAGAGGTTAAGCACACACTTCTTGTGTGTGCTTTTTTAAAAAATTAGTATAGTAGAAACAATAATGTCTTTAATTTATTAGGAGGATAAAAATGGCTACTAAATATAAAAGAGTTTTATATAAGCTTAGTGGTGAAGCACTAGCAGGTGGAAAAGGATTTGGAATTGATTCAGAAGTTGTTACTAAAATAACTTCACAAATCGTAGAAGTAGTAAAACAAGGGGTAGAAGTCGCTATCGTTGTAGGTGGCGGAAACATCTGGCGCGGAAAAACTGGTGAAGAACTTGGTATGGAACGTGCTACAGCAGATTCAATGGGTATGTTAGCTACGGTTATGAACTCATTAGCATTACAAGACTCATTAGAGCAAAAAGGTGTTGATACTCGTGTTTTAACATCAGTTGAAATGAAAGCAATGGCTGAGCCGTATATTAGAAGACGTGCAATAAGACACTTGGAAAAAGGTCGTGTTGCAATTTTCGCGGCTGGTATTGGTAACCCTTATTTTTCAACAGACACTACAGCAGCATTACGTGCAAAAGAAATAGGAGCTGAAGCTATTTTAATGGGGAAAAATGGAGTTGACGGAGTTTACTCTGCAGATCCAAAACTTGATAGCACTGCAACTAAATATGATAAGTTATCATACATGGATATCATGAATAAAGGGTTAACAATAATGGATTCTACAGCTATTACATTCTGTATGGATAATCACCTGCCAATTATCGTCTTTTCAATAGATGAAGCAGAAAAATATTGTTAAAGTTGTTTCTGATTCAAACTTAGGAACAATTATTGAATAAAAATTTATATTAGAGTTTACAATTATGCCTGAACAAATAATGAGTAATTTAAACGAGAAAATGGAAAAAGCTATTGCTAGTTTACGTCGTGAATTAGCATCAATTAGAGCTGGTAAAAGTTTAGTGCAGCTGTTTTAGATAGATTAACAGTTGATTACTATGGTGTGGCTACTCCAATTAACCAAGTAGCAGGTGTTTCTGTACCAGAACCAAAAATGCTTGTTATTTCTCCATATGAAAAAAACTTTATTAGGAGATATTGAAAAAGCTATTCAAGCTTCTGATTTAGGATTAAATCCTTCAAACGATGGATCTGTAATCCGTATCGTATTCCCAGCATTAACTGAAGAACGCCGTAAAGAGCTTGCTAAATTAGTAGGTAAGGAATCTGAAGGTGCTAAAAGTTGCAGTACGTAATGTACGTCGTGACGCTATGGATTCAATGAAAAAAAATTAGAAAAAAAGCTTCTCAAATTACTGAGGATGACCTAAAAAGGATATTCTGATGATATTCAAAAAGTTACTGATAAATTCGTAGCTGAAATTGATAAAGTAACAAAAGAAAAACAAGACGAGTTAATGAGTGTATAATAATATGGAAATGACAGAAGTAATTGATAAAATTAATACATTAAACGCTACAAAAAAAGAGCGTGAATTAACAGCTGAGGAATCAGAAGAGTTAGCTAAATATAGACAACTATATTTACAAAATTTTAAAGCTAATATGCGAAACATATTAGATAATACAAAAGTAATTAATGAAAACGGAGAAGATATAACTCCCTAAGAAGAAAGGAAATTAACAATGAGTGCAACTGCAGTTACAATTTTAGTTGGAGCAATTTGTTTACTTGCTGGTGTAGTAGGAGGGTTCTTCCTAGCAAGACGTAATTTCATGAACTACATGGAAAAAAATCCTCAAATTAACGAAGATATGGTTATGAGTATGATGAGTCAAATGGGACAAAAACCATCTCGTAAAAAAATTAACCAAGTTATGAGCAATATGCAAAAAGCACAAAAACAAGCTCAAAAACAAATGAAAAAATAATAAAATTAAACAGATGTGTAAAACGACACATCTGTTTTTCTTTTTATTTACAGTAAAAATTCTTTTTTTCTAAAGAAGATTTAACTTCTATTATATTATCTGTAACAGGATGCGGAAAATACTACTTTTAGTGCACCCTAGATACATTTTTATCGTATTTATAACCATCCTTAGAGTAAAGTTTATCACCTATGATTGCAACACCATTAGAAGCTAAATGAACACGAATTTGATGTGTTCGACCAGTTTCTAACGATACAGTTACTAAAAACTTATTTTGATCTACTTTAACACAATCAAGTATATTAGTAATTGCGTTCTTTCCATTTCTAGTTACTGCCATTTTGTTTTTTTCTTTACTATCACGCCCGATATTAGTATTGATTGTTTGTGGTTCTATATTATTTTTTTATAAGCGCAGAATAGTAACGTTTGATTTCTCTTTTTCAAGCATTTGATCTAATTTTTGCTTTTGATTAAAGGTGTTTTTTTGCTAGTATAACTAATCCACAAGTATCTATATCTAACCTATGGATAGGCTCTAGGTAGTTGTATTCAGAGATTAGGTAGTTTACCAAAGTATCTGTTTCTGATTCAATATCATTTGGATGTGTTTTTTTATTCCGAATGGTTTTGATACTATTAAAAGATAATCATCTTCAAATTCTTTAGTTATTGAGATTTCTAGATTATCTTTGTAGTTTGATGTTCCTAAATCGATGTTAACTTCTAGTACATCTGTTGGAGTTAAGGGTGAATTCAAGCCCGCTTCTTTAGTATTAATTTTAATTGTTTCTTTATTATGATGACTATTCATTCTGATCGTATGTATATGAAACTTTTTAGAAATTGACTTAAATAAACCCTCAACTGATGTGAAGTGTTGTAGTATTTTAAATTTCATTATGGTACCTTGATTTCTTTCTTATATTAATAGTACCATTATATACTAAAAACGTAAAGATAATAAAGAATATTAGGCTTTTATTCTTACAATTTATAATTATTAAAAAAAGTCGAAAAAAAGGTAATTTTAACTTGATTTTAACTTTGAAAATATAGTAATATATAACTTGTGATTTAATTATACTAAACAGAGTGTTTACTAATAATAAACTTTAATAACGATAAGTTTACCTATAGTAAAACAATTATAACAGTAAGTTAGATAATAATAAACATAGATAACGAAAAAGTTAGATATTGATAAACAATTTTTAACTTTTTACTAAAAAGGAGAAGTTATGTATTCTATAGGTGAAAGATTAAAGAGACTACGTATACAAAAAAACCTCACCCAAGAAGAACTCGGTGAACGTACAGACCTTAGTAAAGGGTATATATCTCAAGTAGAGCGTGATTTAGCATCACCATCAATGGAAACTTTTTTTAATATATTACAAGTATTAGGGTGTGCACCTAAAGACTTTTTTTGATAAAGAAAGTACTAGTCAGAAAGTTTACTATTCATTAGAAGATCAAACTAGTTATGAAGAAACTGATGAAGGATATGAGCTTACTTGGTTAGTTCCAGAGTCTAATGAAAAAGAAATGGAATCACTAATATTAAAATTAGAAAAAAATAGTAATTATAAAAACATTTGATCCCTCAGAATCTGAAACATTATGTTATGTTTTTAAAAAGGGAAATGTAAATTAAAAATTGGGTGATGAAGAATACATTGCCTCTAAAAATGAAAGTTTTTTTATTTTTTTAGCTACATCTGAACATAGGATATCAAATCCATTTGATGAAGAATGTGAAGTTTTTAATAGTAGCTACTAATTCGTATTTATAAGGAGAAAATAATGGCAAAATATTGTTGAATTTAAAAAAATGTAAATATGTCTTTTGGTAATAATAAAGTACTAAAAGATATCGATCTAGAAATTGAAAAAAAGGTAAATTCTACACATTACTAGGGCCTAGTGGATGTGGAAAGAGTACTATTCTTAAATTAATTGGTGGATTCCTAAGTCCAACTTCTGGTGATGTATTATTAGACGGTAAGGTAGTGAATGACTTACCAGCTAATAAACGACATGTTAACACAGTTTTCCAAGACTATGCTTTATTCCCTCATATGAATGTTTTTGAGAATGTAGCATTTGGATTGAAAATTAAAAATGAGAAAAAAGAGATTATTAAGAAAAAAGTAAAAAAAGCCTTAAAACAAGTTAACTTAGCTGGGTTTGAAAATCGTGAATTAAGCGAAATGAGTGGTGGACAAAAACAACGTGTTGCTATTGCTCGTGCTATTATTAATGAACCAGAAATTATTCTTTTAGATGAATCATTATCTGCATTAGACTTAAAGTTACGTCAAGAGATGCAATATGAGCTTCGAGAGCTTCAACAACAAACTGGAATTACATTTATCTATGTAACGCATGACCAAGAAGAAGCTCTAGCGATGAGTGATTATATCTTTGTTATGAATCATGGTAAAATTGAACAAAGTGGTACACCACTTGATATTTATGATGAACCGGTTAACCGTTTTGTAGCTGATTTCATTGGTGAATCTAATATTGTTAATGCAGTAATGTTAGATGATTATCTAGTTGAAATTTACGGTAAAGAATATGAATGCGTGGATGCTGGATTAGATAAAAATAAACGTGTAGAAGTAGTTATACGCCCTGAGGACTTAGAAATAACAAGTGCTGAAAAAGGAAAAATTAATGTTGTTGTTGATACACAATTATTTAGAGGAGTTCACTATGAAATTTGTTGTTTAGATGACCAATATAATGAGTGGATTGTTCATTCAACAAAAGAAGCAAAACCGGGAGCTGCTGTAAGCTTAAACTTTGATCCTGAAGCAATTCACATCATGGTACCTGGAGAAACAGAAGAAGAATTCGATGCTCGTCTTGAATCATATGAAGAGGAGGAGTAAAAATGTTTAATAAAAAAACTCGTTCATTTTTTATGATTCCATATGTAATGTGGATGTTGCTTTTTGTAGTATTTCCAATTGTACTTATCGTCTATCATTCATTTAGAGATATAGATGGAAACTTCACATTAGCTAACTATAAAATATTCTTTAGTAGCACATATGTACTTATGACACTTTACAGTTTTTTTGGTATGCTTTTTCTAATTACATTAATATGTTTAGTAATTAGTTATCCATTAGCGTTTGCTATTAATAAAAAGTAAGCATAAAGAATTATTACTTTTTATTAATTATTTTACCAACATGGATTAACATCTTATTAAAAAAACTTATGCATTCTTAGGATTGTTTGGTGAATATGGAACTATTAATAGTTTCTTAGAATATTTAGGATTAGGTACTCAAAGTTTACTATTTAATTCGTTTAGTTTCGTGTTCGTATCTAGTTACATATTCTTACCATTTATGTTGCTACCTATATATAACTCTGTATCTGGTATGAATAAGAACTTGATTGAAGCATCGTATGATCTTGGTGCAGATTTTAAAACTACATTTATGAAAATTATTTTACCTCTTAGTATTAATGGGGTAAAAACTGGTATTCAAGTCACATTTATTCCCGCATTATCACTATTCATGATTACTCGTTTAGTAGCAGGAAATAAAATAATAAACTTAGGTACAGCTATTGAAGAGCATTTCCTAGTTACTCAAAACTGGGGAGTAGGTTCTACGATTGCAGTTTTCTTAATAGTAGTAATGGGTATTATTATGATACTTACTAATACAAAAAGACAAAAACAAATTTTGGAGGTAGAAAATAATGAAACTAACTTCGAAAACTATATTTAGGGGTTATCTTTGCAATTTTATACATACCTCTAATTTACCTAGCATATTACTCGTTTAACTCAGGAAAAAAACAATGATTGATTTTGAAGGTTTTTCATGGAAACATTATTTAGAGTTATTTGAAAATACTCGTATGATGATTATTGTAATTAACACAGTGGTAGTTGCATTATTATGTGGACTATTTTCAGCAATCTTTGGAACTTTAGGTGCTTTAGGGATATATTCTTTAAAATCTAATAAACAGAAAAAAATTCATTCCTAGTTGGTAATAATATTCTGATTGTTAGCCCTGATGTTATAATCGGATGTTCATTCTTATTAATGTTTACTTTTATTTCTAAATATACTGGATTAGAAACAATCCAAGGCTTCTGGTCAGTGTTATTATCACACATTGCATTTAGTATCCCGATAGTAGTACTTATGGTATTACCTAAATTATATGAAATGCCTAAAAGTATGGTAGAAGCTGCAATTGACCTTGGTGCAACTTATCCACAAGTGTTAAGTAAAATTGTTATTCCATACATTACACCAGGGATTTGGGCAGGATTTTTCATGGGATTAACATATTCATTAGATGATTTTGCGGTTACATTTTTTGTAACAGGTAATGGATTCCAAACTTTATCTGTTGAAATTTACTCAATGGCAAGACAGGGAATCAATTTACAAATTAATGCTTTATCTACAGTTTTAACTATCTTTGTTGTTGTGGCAGTACTTATTTATTATGTAATTAATACTAGTAAATTAAAAAGGGAGGTAAGATAATATGAGAAAATTACTTATTTCAGCTGTTTCAATTTTTAGTAATCTGCTTAGGTCTTTTATATAGTCGTAATTTTATAGATAGTTCAAATAATGGAGATAAAACAAACATTAACAATTTTCAACTGGGGAGAATATATTGATCCAGATTTAATTAAGAAATTTGAAGAAGAAACAGGGATTTCAGTTGTTTATGAAACATTTCGATTCTAACGAAGCGATGCTTACGAAAAATACAAGCGGGTTCAACACCATATGACATAGTAATTCCATCTGACTATATGATTAAGAAGATGAAAAAGTTAAATTTACTAAAAAAATTAGATCACAGTAAAAATTGAAGGATTTTGAGAATATTGATCCACAATTTAGAGATAAAAGTTTTTGATCCAAATAATGAATTTTTCAATTCCTTATTTCTGGGGAACATTAGGTGTTTTTATATAATAAGACTAAAGTTCCAGAAGATTTAAAAATTTGAAAAGTGGAATGATTTATGGGATACAAGATTAGCTAACAATATCTTGTTAATTGATGGAGCTCGTGAAATGATGGGAATTGCTCTTCAATCTGAAGGGAATTCTGTAAATGATACTAATGAAGTAAACCTTAATTTAGCAGAAAGAAAATTAGAACTTCTTCATCCTAATGTAAAAGCTATTAATGCAGATGAGAAAAAGATGCTTATGATTAACAATGAAGCATGGGTTTCTGTAGTTTTCTCAGGTGATGCTAAAGCTATCATGGGTGAGAACGAAAATATGGTATATGCCTTACCGAAAGAAGGAACGAATCTATGGTTTGATAACATTGTAATTCCAAAAACTTCTAAAAACGAAGAAGCGGCATATAAATTTATTAACTTCATGTTAAAACCGGAAAATGCAGCTAAAAACTCTGAGTTTATTGGATATGCAACACCGAATACAAAAGCTAAAGAATTACTTCCAGAAGAAACTACTAGCGATGAACAATTTTATCCTGATTTAGAAAGTTTTGGAAATCGTGCAGAAGTGTATCAAGATTTAGATCCGAAAATGCTTCAACTTTACAACGATTTATTCTTGAAATTCAAAATTAACAATAGAAAATAAAACGAGATTATCGTATTAAATATGGCTCTCTTTGCTGGATAGAAAATTCAGTAAGGAGAGTTATTTTTTGGTAAGTTTTGACCATCGTTGTTTTTTGTTATTGTATAATAATAGTATATCTAAGTGAAGTACAAAAAGGGTGTGTTATTATGAAAAACAAGTACAGTGATTCTACTGATGTTACTATGTGAAATTTTTAATTTTTTTCGTCTATCCTTTTACCTACTGAATATATAGATTATGCAATAGCTTTTTGTAATGTTTTTATATTGCAGGGGTATTCTTTATTATAGCCAAGTATATTCTAAGAGGGATAATGCTCATTTAATTAGTGGTGTTAACATAAGTTATGAAGAAGCAAAGTTACCAGAAAAATATTGAAAAAGTACGCAAAGGATAGTAAAAGAACTGGGAGAATTTTACAAATAACTGGTGTTGGTTGTCTAGTAGTTGGATTATATATTATTTTTATTTTAATTCATATAGATAAAATTAAATATAGATTAATTAATGCTCTATAAAGTTTATATAAAGGATAAATAAATATGACTTATGGTTTTAAATAGTAGTTTTAAGAGACAATTAAATAATAAATCAAAAAAATAAAAAGGTTATTATCTGTAATCATATTAGTATTGATAATTGTGTTTTCAATTGTTTTACCTGAAAGGGAAGGTGGAGCTACACCTGAAGAATCCGTAAAAAGATGGATGAAAACTGTGAGGAATAATAACTTTGAAAAAAATGTTTGATTATATCTACTATGATAATAAAAAAAGATAAAGATGAATCCGTTCAAGAATTCAAGAAAATATCTAAAGAAGAAAAAAATACAAGTTAGATATGTTAAAGTCTTTCGTTAATGATAATGAAATAGAAGAAGTTAATATGATTGATTTAGATACGTTTATAGTTAGATTTAAGAAAATAAATAAAAAAAGACAATTTGGATAAAAAAATACTTAATAAATGATGGTAGAAGTTTTTTTAACTGTAGAAAAAGCATAATGGGAGATGGTATTTAAAGAAAAAAATCAATTATGGTAGTAATTTATCTTGAAAAAGAAGAAATATTCTGTTTAATAATTAGATTATCTAGTCGGATAATCTTTTATTTTTTTGGTGATATACGCTTTTGTTAAATTGTATTTTTTTGTAATTAGTGGGTACTTTATATATCGTTGACAAAAAGACTAAAGCTCTAGTATAATAAATTATTGAGAAGAATTGTATTTATTAATAAAATTTTAAAAATATTCTATATTTATCTTCCAAAAAAATTAATAAAAAAAGGAGAAAGTTATTATGAATAATAGAGGACAAAATGTAAATCCAAATGGAACTCCCTCAAAAATCATCATCCAAATCAAGGTTATCCTCAACAAAATAACCAATATCAAGGAAATGGTTATAATGGACAAAAATCCACAAAAATTTTACTAGAAATGTAAATAATCAAAATCCATATCAAAACCAAAATTCACAAGCAAATAACGTGAATAATTCACAATTTCAAGGATATTCAAATGGTCAAAAATCAACCTCAAAATAATATGAATAATCCACAATATAGAGGACAAGGGTATAATGCTCAATCACCTCAAAATAATAATATGAATAACCCTCAATATAGAGGACAGGGGTATAATGGACAAAATCCTCAATTCAATAATATGAATAACCCTCAATATAGAGGACAAGGTAATAATGCACAGAACTCTCAATTTGGTAATCCGATTAATCCACAGTTCAATCAAAATGGATACAATAATCCTAATCAATTTAATCCACAATTTGGTAATAATCAAAACTTTAATCCTATGAATCGTGGACCTAAGATGGATAGTAAAATGATAGGATATATAACTGCTGCAGTTGCCGCGATTTTGGTTGTATTAATGATTTTTATGTTCTCTGGTGGTAGTGGGAAACTAGGTGGAGCAACACCTGAAGAAGCTGTGAAAAATGCAATAGCTGCAACAAAAGATGGTGACTTTAAAAAAATTAGTAAATAATATTTACTTTGAAAGTGATGAAGCTAGAACTAAAAGCTTTTAGAACAATTTAACAATCTAGATGATACTAAAAAAAGCATCAATAGAATTAGCAAAAACTTTTATTGATATGATTGAGATTGGAGAAGTAAAACAAATGAATGAAAATAGAGCTAAAGTTCAATTAAAAGCTAAAGGAAATGATCTACTAAAACAATTGGGTGGAGATACTACACGAACTACATATGTAAAAAGTAAACGGTAGATGGTTTATTGAAGACAATCTTTTTCTAAAATTTTTAAGACTAAGAATTTTTTTCTTAGTCTTTTTACTATAAGTAAACTTAAAAATATGGTATAATATATAAGTTAAAAATAATTTAGGAGGTTTGTATGTTTCAAGCATTATATAGGAAATATCGACCACAAACATTTGCTGATATAGTAGGTCAAAAATCACATAGTTTCTGTATTGAAAAATGCGATTGATAAAGATCAGATAAGTCATGCCTATTTATTTTATGATCTCGAGGTACAGGGAAGACTTCTATTGCAAAAAAATCTTTGCTAATGAAGTTAATAGAAACGAAGAATATCAAAAAGAAAATGTAGATATTATCGAAATTGATGCAGCTAGTAATAATGGTGTTGATGAAGTACGTGATATAAAAGAAGCAATTAAATTTTTTGCCAACAGAAGGTAAATATAAAAGTATATATAATTGATGAAGTGCATATGCTAACTACAGCAGCATTTAACGATTATTAAAAAAACTTTAGAAGAACCACCTGCTCATGTTATTTTTTTATTCTAGCAACTACAGAAATTCATAAAAATACCAGCTACAATCTTATCACGATGTCAGAGATTTGAATTTAAGAATCTTTCGCAGGAACAATTAATAGATAGATTAAAAGTATATTTCAGAAAAAGAAAGTTTAGTAATAGAAGATGCAGCTATAGAGAAAAATTGCAACTCTCGCTAAAGGTGGTCTAAGAGATGCGATTAGTATACTAGATCAAGTATCTAATTATTCTGAAGAAATTACATTAAATCATATACTAGAAGTAACTTCTTCAATAAGTGAAGATGATATACTTGAGTTCTATAGAAATCTTTTTACAAGGAGATGTTACAAAAATCCTTGTTAACATATAATAATTTTTGTATCTCAAGCTAAAAGATACTAAATTGTTACTTAATCATCTTATTAATGTAACACGAGATGTAGTGGTATATAAGAATTTAAAAGATACTAAGCATACGGCATATAATATAGACAAAATCGCAGATGAATTTAACAATATAAATTTCGATTATTTTTTTATAAAATTATTGAATACTTATCACAAACGGAACAATATATAAGATTTTCTACAGAGTATATGAGTTATATGCAAATTTGTATTGTAAAAAAATATGTTCAAAAAGAAGATAGTATTAATCAAGTTACCGTTGCTAATAGTGTAGAAAAGACAGTTTCAAATACAAGAACTGTTGAGCTAGAAAATAGAATTAAAAATATTAGAAGATAAGTTAAATCAATTAGGACAAAAATCTAAATAGTTTATCAGTAAATAATATTAATAATACTCACATGTTGAGTCACAGAATAGTACAAATGAAGAAGTAAATACAACAAGTTGGCAGGAACAATACCTAAAGAAGAAATAAAAAGAAGTTATAATAAAAGATAAGACAAAAAAATTATCGAACTTATGAAGACTTCAAGTGAGAATTTTACCAATTATGCAGCAAAATGTTTTTTTAATAAGATAATTAATGAAAGCTTAAATTCAAATAATCCAGAAGTAGTAACTATGAGAGAATTATTTAGCTCTTGTCAATTAGTAGCTTCTTCTAAAGAAGGAGGATTATTAGTTTTTAGTGAAGTAGATAATATGGTTAAAATGGCTCCAAATTCTAAATATAAAAATATTTGGAAAGTCTATTCAAGAGATTTATCGGAGTAGACTACTCGATTTATACAATTCAAGATCATCAGTACACAATTCTTAAAGATGAACTTGAAAAATCCGATTGTAGAAAGCAATTTGATTGAAGAAGAAGTTGAAGAAAAAGCCGGTAACTAAAAATTGATGAGTTATTTGGAGATATAATAATAGAAAATTAACATTTGAAAAAGACGCTTGAAAATAATTGAAAATAACTTGAAAAAAATTCCAAATTATTGACAAGTAGTAAAAATTTAAATAGAATTATAATATAAATTGACATTAGGAGGAAATATTATGCGTGGAATGGGAAATATGCAACAAATGATGAGAAAAATGCAAAAAATGCAAAAGGACATGTTAGCAGCCCAAGAAGGATTAAAAGACCAAACTGTTGAAGGAACTGTATCAGGCGGTATGGTAACAGCAATAGCTAATGGTGATGGAAAAATATTAGATATTAAAAATTAAAAGAAGAAGTAGTTGATCCAGAAGATATTGAAATGCTTCAAGATATGATTTTAACTGCAGTAAATGATGCACTAGAAAAATCTACTCAATTAAAAGAGGAAACATTAGGTAAATTTACAAACGGATTAAACATCCCAGGACTATAAGATGCAATATCCTAAACCGATTTTAGATTTAATAGACAGTTATTCATTGTTACCTGGTATAGGAAAGAAAACTGCGGTAAGATTAGCATTTCATACTTTGAAAATGCATGATGATGATATAAAAAACTTTGCGAATAGTTTAGTACATTTAAAAGAAAAGCTAACTAATTGTGAAGTATGTGGACGACTTAGTGAAGATCATGTATGTGATATTTGCTCTGATGCAGGTAGAGACAAATCGATGATTTGTGTTGTTGCTAATGATAATGATTTAGTAGCAATGGAGAATATGCAACAATATAGAGGTGTATATCATGTACTTGATGGTTTAATTTCACCTATGGATGGAATAGGTCCACTTGATATTAATATAAAGTCTCTTTTTGAAAGAGCACAAGATGAAACAGTAAAAGAAATAATACTGGCAACTAACTCGTCTCCAGAAGGTGAGGGAACAGCAAGTTTTATTTCAAGATATTTAAAAAATACAGATATAAGAGTTACCAGAATAGCTCAAGGTATTTCCTTTGGAAGTGATATTGAGTATGTTGATGAAGTTACTTTGTCAAGGGCTATTTCAGGTAGAATAGAGCTATAATTTAGGAGGACAGTTTATGTCACAAATCAGTAAACGCGATAAAAGTATTGGGTGTTGATGCAATCAACAAAGCAAAATCAGGACACCCTGGTGTAGTAATGGGAGCAGCACCAATGGCTTACTCATTATTTACAAAACACCTTAGAGTAAATCCAAAGAAAACTGACTGGATTAATAGAGATAGATTCGTATTATCAGCAGGACATGGATCAATGTTACTATATTCATTATTACATCTTTCAGGATTTGAAGATGTATCTTTAGAAGAAGTTAAAAACTTCCGTCAATGGGGTTCTAAAACTCCTGGTCACCCAGAGTTTGGACACACTAAAGGTATTGATGCAACAACAGGTCCACTAGGACAAGGTATCTCTACAGCAGTAGGTATGGCTTTAGCAGAAAGATATTTAGCTGCTAAGTACAACAAAGAAGGTTATGACTTATTTGATCACTACACATATGTAATCTGTGGTGATGGAGATATCATGGAAGGTGTAGCTTCAGAAGCATCAAGCTTTGCAGCAGTACAAAAATTAAATAAACTTGTAGTATTATATGATTCAAATGATATCTGTCTAGATGGAGAAACTAAAGATGCATTCTCTGAAAATGTTCGTGCTAGATATGAAGCATATGGATGGAATACTATCCTTGTAGAAGACGGCGCAAATGTAGATGCGGTTAGCGCAGCAATTGAACAAGCTAAAAAATCTGATAAACCTACGTTAATCGAAGTAAAAACAATTATCGGAGCTGGTTCTCCAAATAGACAAGGAACTAATGGAGTTCACGGTGCACCATTAGGTGATGAGGAAACAGCTTTATTTAGAAAAGAAATCGGTTGGGAAAATGAACCATTCGATATTCCTGCTGACGTATATGCTGACTTCAAAGCTAATGTAGCGGATCGTGGTGAAAATGAATATGCTAAATGGGAAAAAATATATGCAGATTATAAAGTTAAGTTCCCAGAATTAGCGAAAGAACTAGAAGAAGCATTAACACGTGAAGATATTAAACATCTATCAAAAGAAAGCTTTAGCTTTAAAAATGTTGGGGAAGCTCAAGCAACTCGTAATTCATCTCAAGACGCAATTAATAGTGTTGCAGCTGTTTTACCAACATTCTTTGGAGGATCAGCTGACCTTTCACACTCAAATATGACATTTATTAAAGGTGATGGTTTACAAGACGATGAGCACAGAACTGAGCGTAATGTTCAATTTGGTGTTCGTGAATTTGCAATGGCTACTGTACTAAACGGTTTAACATTACACGGAGGAGTACGTGTATTCGGTGGTACATTCTTTGTATTCTCAGATTATCTAAAAGCTGCATTAAGATTATCAGCGTTACAAAACTTACCTGTAACTTATGTATTTACACATGATAGTATTGCAGTAGGTGAAGACGGACCAACTCACGAACCAATTGAACATTTAGCATCATTAAGAACAATACCGAATACATATGTATTCAGACCAGCTGATGCTACTGAAGCGCAGGCTGCTTGGTATTTATCACAAAAAACAAATGATAAACCAACTTCGATTGTATTAACTCGTCAAAACTTACCAATTTTAGAAAATTCTTCATTTGAAAAAAAGTTGCTAAAGGAGCATATGTTGTACATGAAACAGCAGCAGACTTTGATACTATTTTAATCGCTACTGGATCAGAAGTTGCCTTAGCAATTGATGTAGCACGTGAATTAGAAAAAGATGGTTCAAAAGTACGTGTTGTAAGTATGCCTTCAGTAGAATTATTTGAAGAACAACCTAAAGAATATAAAGAAGAATTACTACCATTAAATGTACGTCGTCGTATCATTAGAAATGGGTAACAGTGCTCTTTTGGTACAAATATGTTGGTTTAGATGGATTAGCTATTGGAATCGATAAATTTGGAGCTTCTGCACCTGCAAATAAAGTAATCGAAGAGTATGGATTTACAGTTGAAGCAGTTGTAGAGAAAATCAAAAATGAGCTATAGAGAAATTCGCCCAGGCGATATTATAAAGGTTAAAGTAACAGCTGTAAAACCATACGGTGCGTTTATAGAAACACGAGATAAAATGGTTGGTCTAATTCATATTTCTGAAATTACAAATTGTTTTTATATTCGATATAAGTAGTTATATAAAAACAAGATGAAATTTTAGAAGTTAAGGTCTTGTCAATTAAAGATAATAAGATTAATGCAACATTAAACTTTAAACAAAAAGCCACTGATAAAAAGAAATCAATAGTTTAGATACTTTTAAATTTCGAGTATGGATTTGATACGCTAAAACAAAATATGAAGCTTTGGCAAAAAGAAAGCTATGTTTGAAATGAGAAATTCTAAGTAAAAATCTATTGACAAATATAATTTATCTGTTTATAATTAACATAAATATCTATGAAGTTTAGGAATTAAAAAGTTAGAAATATTATTTAAAAGAGAGAATCTAGTGGTGAGAAGGGTTCATAATATGACTTTTTATGCTACCTATGTAGTACTTCGTCGGCAATCAAGCCGTTATAAAAACTAATGAGGAGTACGGTGTACTCGAATTAGGGTGGTAACACGATTATTGTCGTCCCTTGTGTAATTTAGATTACACAGGGGCTTTTTTATTTTATTTTGTTAGCTTGAAAGGAGAAAATAAATGAAACAACTAACATCAACACAAATTAGAAGAATGTATTTAGATTTCTTCGTAGAAAAAGGACACAAAATTGAACCGAGTGCATCTTTAGTACCGGTTGATGATCCTACTTTACTATGGATTAACTCAGGAGTAGCAACTCTGAAAAAATATTTTGATGGACGTGAGATTCCAGAGAATCCAAGAATTACAAACTCACAAAAATCTATTAGAACTAATGATATTGAAAATGTCGGTAAAACAGCTCGTCACCACACATTCTTCGAGATGTTAGGTAACTTCTCAATTGGAGATTACTTCAAAAATGAAGCAGTACCATGGGCTTGGGAATTCTTAACTTCTGAAAAATGGTTAGGATTAGAAAAAGAAAAATTATCAGTAACTATCCACCCAGAAGATACAGAAGCATATGACTTATGGCATAACGTTATTGGGCTTCCTGAAGACAGAATTATCCGTATCGAAGGAAACTTCTGGGATATAGGTGAAGGACCTTCTGGACCAAATACTGAGATTTTCTATGACCGTGGTGAAGATGCTGATACATGGTCACCAAAAGAGGAAATGTACCCAGGTGGAGAAAATGATAGATATCTAGAGGTTTGGAACGTAGTATTCAGTCAATATAACCACAATGCTGATGGTACCTATACTGAACTTCCTGCGAAAAACATAGATACAGGGATGGGATTAGAAAGAATAGTTTCTGTATTACAAGATGTTCCAACAAACTTTGATACAGACCTATTTATTCCAATTATTAGAGAAATTGAAAAACTTTCTGGTGCTAAATATGGTGTAAATGCAGAACAAGATGTTGCATTTAAAGTTATAGCTGACCACATTAGAACAGTTGCATTTGCTATTGCAGATGGAGCATTGCCATCAAATGAAGGACGCGGATACATACTTAGAAGACTTTTACGTCGTGCAGTTAGATATGCAAAAGTTTTAGGATTAAACAAGTCATTTATGTATAAATTAACTGATGTTGTTGCAGAAATTATGGAAGATTACTATCCAAATGTTAAAGAGAGTGCAAACTTTGTTAAAGATGTAATTCTTAAAGAGGAAGACAGATTCCACGAAACATTAAACGAAGGTGAAGCAATCTTAAATAATATTGCTAAAGAAGTTAAAAGATACAACGAAAGTAATTTCTGGTAAAGATGCATTCAAACTTTATGATACTTTTTGGATTCCCAATTGAATTAACTGAAGAATATGCAGAAGAATTAGGATTAACAGTTGATATTGATGGGTTTAATGAAGAGATGGAAAAACAAAAAAAGAACGTGCTCGTTCATCTCGTCAAGAAGATTCTTCAATGCAAGTACAATCTGACCTATACAACAGAATAGTAGGAGACAGTGAGTTTACTGGATATACTAAACTTATAGATGAAGGTAAATTATTAGCCATAGTTGATAAAAGAAGATAACTTATTAGAAAACTATAAAGGTGAAGAGAACGTAAAAGTAGTATTCGATAAAAACTCCATTCTATGCTGAAAGTGGTGGTCAAGTAGCTGATAGAGGTTTAGTATTAGCAGAAGGATTCAAAGCAGAAGTAATAGATGTTAAGAAACTTCCAGATAAACGTCACATTCACTTAGTAAAAGTACTAGAAGGGGAATTAGTAGTTGGTAAAGAATATAAATTAGAAGTAGATAGAGCTTATAGATTAAATATTGAGAAAAACCATACTGCAACTCACTTATTAAACGAAGCGCTTCGTCATGAAGTTGGTTCTCATATTAAACAAGCAGGATCATTAGTAACTGATGAAAAATTAAGATTTGATATTACTCACTTCGCTCCACTAACTAAAGAAGAAATTGAAAAAGTAGAACAAGAAGTAAATAAACAAATTTGGAATGCATTAGAAATCAAAACTGAAGAAATGCCAATCGCAGAAGCAAGAAAACTTGGTGCTCAAGCATTATTTGGTGAAAAATACGGTGATGTAGTACGTGTAGTTTCTATTGGAGATTATTCAATCGAATTATGTGGTGGTACTCACAATGCTAACAGTGCTGAAGTAGGAATCTTCAAGATTGTTTCTGAATCAGGTGTAGCTGCAGGTGTACGTAGAATTGAAGCTTTAACAGGTAAAGCTGCGTATGAATATTTAAGAGAACAAGAAGAAACACTTCGTTCTGTTGAAAAATTAACAAAAGCTAATGCTTCTAATGTAGTAGAAAAAGTTTCTGGATTACAATCAGAAATTAAGAAACTAGCTAAAGAAAAAGAAAGCTTACAACAAAAAATCGCTAATGCTGAATTAAACAATTTAGTAAATAATATTAAAGAAGTTAATGGAGTTAACGTATTAACAAGTGTTGTTGAATCAGAAAACATGAATCACCTTAAACAACTTGTTGATAATGCTAAGTCTAAATTAGAAAATTATATTATCGCATTTGCTTCAGTAAATGAAGATAAAGTAAACTTTGTAGTAGCTGTAGATAAAGCTATCACTGATAAATACAATGCAGGAAAAATTAGTAAATGTTCTTGCTACAGTATGTGATGGACGTGGTGGTGGTCGTCCAGATATGGCTCAAGCAGGTGCTAAGAATAAAGATAATATCGATAAAGCATTCGAAGAAATTATTAGCTAATATTTAATATTTAAAAAGAGTGATAATAGGGAAGGGATTACCTAAAAAAATAGTTTTAACGAGTAACTATTTTTAAGGTAATCTCTCCCTTTTTTGAAAAATATGGTATAATTAATAGGATTATTATGGATAAATAATAATTTAATATTAGATTATACTAATATTAAAATATAATTTTCGGAGGAAATGAAAATGGAAACTAAAAAAATTAGGAAAAGTAGAAATCAACCCGAATGCATTAGAAGTTATTGCAAAACATCGCAGCAACTGAAGTAGAAGGTGTTTCAAAATTATTAGGAAAAAAAGTTTACTCTCGTGGAGTAGAATTAGAATTTGCTGGAAGTGAACTAGTTATCGATGTATATTGTAATTTAAAAATCAGGATTCTCTGTAGCTAAAACAAAGAAGAAAAAAATTCAAGAAAATGTTAGAAATTTATTTTTCAACATGACAGAAATTAATACTAAAACTGTTAATGTTAATATATTAGGAATTGATTTTTAATTTAGGAGATATAAATGAAGAGCAGACACGAACTTAGAGAAGCAGTTTTTAAAATATTATTCCAAGTAGAAAATACTGAATTAGATTTTATTGAACTATTAGATTTAGAACAAGAAGAAATTTCAACTAGTATTTATGTTAATAAAACATTGACAGAAATAATTGAGAAAAAGATGAAATTGATGAAGTTATTTCTAATAATTTAAAAAGACTGGAAATTAGAGCGTTTATCAAAAATGGATAGACAAATATTACGTATTTCAGCTTATGAAATACTTTATAGTGATATTCCTTATAAAAGTTTCTATCAATGAAGCGGTTGAACTTTCAAAAATATAGTGAAAAAGATGAAAGTTATAAATTTATCAATGGAGTATTAAAAAGGAATTGTAGAAAATTCAACAAAAATAAGAGGTAAAGTTAGATGGAAGAGAGAACATATCTAACTGTTACAGCATTAAATAAATATATTGAGAGAAAGTTTTTATTAGATCCCAGTACTTAGGAGAAATATATATAAAAGGTGAAATCTCAAATTTTAAAAATTCACAATAACAATAATATATATTTTTTTCAATAAAAAGATGAAAAATACTAGAATAAATGCAGTATGGTTCGGAGCAAAAATAAAAGATTTTAAAGATGGAGATACAGTTCTAATAAAATCAAAAAAATTAACTATTACTTTCCGCGAGGAGAACATAATCTTTTAGTTACTGATATGAAAAAAAGATAGAATTGGTGAATTATATCAAAAAATTTTTTTAGAACTGAAAGAAAAGTTAGAAAAAGAAGGGCTGTTTTTACCTCAATACAAAAAAACAAATACCTAGTTTTTTTCTCAAAAATATAGCTGTAGTTACAGCCAAAACAGGAGCGGCTGTCCAAGATATTACTAGAACGATACAACGTCGTTTTTCCAATAGCTAAAAATAAATATTTATTCGACACTAGTTCAAGGTGAGAACTCAGTACAAGATATAGTTAAAAAAATATTAAACTAGCTGATGATGGTTCTAACGATGTAATTATACTAGGTCGTGGTGGAGGATCAATAGAAGACCTTTGGAGTTTTAATACTGAAGAAGTCATTAGAGCTATATTTAACTGTAGAACACCGATTGTAACCGGTATAGGACATGAAACTGATACTACACTTGCTGATTTTTGTATCAGATAGAAGAGCTTCGACTCCAACTGCAGCAGCTGAACTAGTAACGCCAAATATTGAAGATATAAAAAAATAGAATATCATTTAATTATGATAAATTAACAAATACTATAAACTATATTCTTCAAAATTATAAAAAAATAGAATTAGTAATAGCGAAAATAATCCATACTATAAAAAAACTATTCAAAAATATTTACGGAGTATAGAAAAACAGTTGAGTTATTAGAAAAGAACTTAGCAAAATCCTTGCAAAATTCTAGTTAAGGATAAGAAAAATGACTTATTAATATCAAAAGATAAGTTTATAGAATTTGACTTGTTAGCTAGATTTAAAGAAAACTTTACTAATGAGGTCCAATCGATTAGAGGCAAATTCACCACTAAATATCATGAAAAAGGATATTCAGTAGCATTTTTAAATGATAAAAAAATAACTTCAGTAAAAAAATGTACAAATAGGTGATGACATATCAGTTAAATTAGCTGATGGAAGCTTGGAAATGTAAAAGTTAATAATATATCCGATAAAGGAGTTAAGTAATGAGTAAAGAAAATTTTTGAAAACAAGTTTAATGAATTTAGAAAAAAATTGTTACAGAATTAGAATCTGGAAAAATTATCATTAGAAGATTCATTAGATCGTTATAAACAAGGAATAGATTTAATTAAAAATTGTAATGATTTAATCAATAATGCCGAAAAAGAAGTAGCTAAATTAACTAAGGATTTCAAAGAAGATGAATAATTTTAAAAACTTCATAGAAGAAAACAAAAGATCAATTAAATAGTTTCGCTAAAAGAATATGTTGAAAAAAATTAGATATGCCTGATATTTTAAAAAGAATCCATTACTTATTCATTGGTAAATGATGGTAAGAAAATTAGGCCGTTATCATTCTTATATTTATTAAAATATTATGAAGTGGATTATACTAATTATTTTGATATAGCTCTTGCTATAGAGTTGGTTCATACATATTCATTAGTACATGATGATTTACCAGAAATGGATAATGATGATTATCGTTGGGGGAAACTTACGAATCATAAAGTTTTTGGTCAGGATCTTGCTGTGCTTACTGGTGATGCAATGCTTACTTTGGCGTTTGAAGTTCTTAGTGAATCTAATGTTAAGTCTGATTTAAAAGTTAGATTAATAAAACAATTTGCCAATTATTCTGGTGCTATGGGTATGATAGCAGGTCAAGTTTATGACGTAAAACAAAAAAATTACAATGTTGATGCTGACTATTTAAGAAAAATGCATAGCCTAAAAACTGGTCGCTTAATTGAACTACCAATGGATTTTGCTTGTTTAGTAGCTGATAAGAATTGTGATTATGAAGATGTTAAAGAATTTGGGAAGCAGTTAGGTATAGCATATCAGATAAAAGACGATATTCTTGATTATTATGGTGATTTTGAAAAAATTGGAAAACTACCAAGTGACGAAGATATGATTACTTATCTAAGCTTCTATGGTATTGAAGAATGTGAAGAATTACTCCAAAAACATACTGAAAATGCTATAAATATAGCTAATAAACTAAATAATGGTCTGTTAGTAGATTTTTGCGAATTATTTATTGAAACGAGATAAATAATTATATATTGTAAAATAAAAATAAATCTCTTGTAAAGTTGTATATCATCTTTATAAGGGATTTATTTCATTTCCTATTTCTATTTAAAAACCACGAGAGTTTAGGGGTAAACTTCGTGGTTTTTACAGTTATTATATTAGCCTATCTTTAGGGAATTAGAAACTCTTAGAACTAATATAATTAATATGTTGGCTGTAGATTACTGGCACAAACATGAGGATTACTTATAATTGTAAAACTAAAAGTAGTTTGCTTCTACAGGTGACAAATTAACACTGCATTGTTTTTGAATTAATCAAAAATGAGCTCTAAAATAAACCCTAAATATAAAGTAAAAAAATACTTTTACATAATTATTATACTAAAAATAAGTGTAAATTTAAAGTATTTGTGTAAATTTTATCAATGAAAATAGTTTTTTATAATTTATTTTTCAATTTTAAAACTTTAATTTAAAACCTATTTAATGATAAAATTAATTAAATGATTATAAATTTTTTTGTAACTGGAGTTGAAATTGGATGAAAGTTTTAGTAGCGGTTAATGAATTTAAGGGTTCTTTATCTTCGTATGAAGTAGGTCGAATTATATCAAACAAAAATTAATAAATCTTTTGGTGATTATGAAGTGGAAATGGAAGTTGTTGCTGATGGTGGAGATGGTTTCTTAAATTTATTTAAAAACTTTGAAAAGAAACAATTTAAAAACTATAAATGCTGCTCAAAAAAAGAATGTAAAAGTTAGTTATTTAATGAATCTTAAAAACTAAAGAGGCAGTTATTGAAGTTGCAGAAGTTATTGGTATTAAGAAGCTAACTGAAGACGAAAAAGACCCGTATAAAAACATCTACAGTTGGTTTAGGGAAATTGATATCACATTTATTGGATAAAGGGATTGAAAATTTTTATTATAGGTTTGGGTGGTAGCGCAAACAAACGATTGTGGTATTGGAATGCTAAGTGAACTTGGAATAAGATTTGTTGGTAAAAATGATGAAATTTGTCAACATGGAATAAGTGAACTTAAAAAAATAGAGAAAATTGACTATAGTTGTAAAAACAAAAAGTTAGAGAAAGCAAAATTTACAATAATAAGTGACGTTAATAGCCCTTTATATGGTCAAAAAGGTGCTACTTATGTGTATTCAAAACAAAAAGGATTAAAAGAAGAAGACTTTATTAAAGTTGATGAAGTAGTAGAAAACTTCGCTAAATTAGTTTCAAAAGAGTTAGGAAAGGACTATTCATCTTATGAAGGAAGTGGAGCTGCAGGTGGATTAGGTTTTGCATTCTTATCGTTTTTAACCTCTACTATTCAATCTGGTTCTGGTTTTATGATTAACTACTTAGATATAGAGAAAAAAATTCAAGAGGTTGATTTTTTAATAACTGGCGAAGGAAAATTAGATAGACAAAGTTATATGGGGAAAAGCACCTATAGAATTGGCTAGAATCACGAAAAATATGATAAAAAAGTAATTTTTCTTGGCTGGTAGTATTATTGATAAAGAACTATTAAATCTAAGTGCTAAAGATAAAAATAGTAGATGTTTCATTTTCTATTCAAAGAGAATTCCTTCCTCTAGAAATTGCTATGAATAAGACTGTTGCCAAAAGTAATTTAGAAGAGACAATTGAACAAATATTTAGAGTATTGGAGTTTTTACAATGGATAAAAATAATATTTTTAATGGGAATATTTTTGTATAATTGTTGCAGGATTTGGATTTTCTCTAATGGCACTATTTATAAAACTAGCTGGGAATCTACCTTCAATGCAAAAAGGTTTTTTTAGAAATATTATAGCTGTTGGAATTTCATCAATTCCATTAATAAAACATTGGAAGTCAATTAACTTTCCAAAAGGTAAATTATCATGGAGTGTATTGATATCGCGTAGTGTTTTTGGAACGATTGGACTCGTATTTAACTTTTATGCAATAACGCATATAAGTCTCGCAGACTCTACGATTATACAAAAATTATCACCATTCGTAATTTTTAATATTGTCATACATATTTTTTAAAGAAAAAATGACAAAATTTCAAATGATTGCTATAGTTATTGCATTTATAGGTGTAGGATTTATAATTAAACCTAGTGGGGATGGTTTTATTAGTATGGGAGCTCTAGCAGCGCTATTAGGAGCTTTTTGCTCAGGTATAGCATATACTTGTGTAAGATACTTAGGTACTCATAATGTATCAGGAGAGTTTATTATTTTTCTTCTTCTCATCATTATCTACTTTATTATTATTACCTTATTTAATTTTTTTGATTATAAAGTTATGACAATGTATCAACTTTCTATGCTAATATTAGCTGAGCTTCAGCAACAATTGGCCAATATGGTGTTACATTTGCTTATAAATATGCTGCTGCAAAAAAATATCTCAGTTTTTGACTATTCTCAGGTTTTTATTTTCTGGAATTTTTGGATTTATATTTTTTTAATGAGTTACCAGACTTGCAAAAGTTTAATAGGTTATATTATAGTTATATCTGTAGGAATAATTTTAGTGAAAAAGTAAATAAAGAGGTGTTAAATGAAAAGAAAAAAATATTGAAATAATAGTTGTTGCCGTTCTTTTTGTTTGTACTATATTGTTATATGTAGTTCAAAGTAATAAGGAATTACTATTTAATACTACGAATAAGAGCAGTAATACTAATACAAATAAAGAATCAAATAGTGAAAATGTAGCAAATGCTCGTGATGGAATTCAAGGTGTTGTACAACCTTCACCATTTATTACAACTCCTAATGGAGTAGAGGCTAATCTTCTTCAGAATGCTAATGGAAGCTTAATTGGTCAATTAATATATTTACAAAGAGAACACTTGCCTGAAGCAGAACAAAAATTATTAGCAAATAATAAAGATGCTACTCAATATGTTCTTGGCTATTTGGCAGGTCAACAAGCTACACCTTTTGAACAGGGGCAAACAGTAGATATAGATAGAAAGTACCCTTATTACATACAATGGGATAAACGTTGGGCATATGATAAACTTGGTGGAACTAATATCGCTATTGGGGGATGTGGTCCAACTTGTGTAGCTATGGCTTTAGGAGGAATATTAGACGATAAATCAATCACTCCAAAGAGTATTGCTGAGAAAGAAGATGCAAATGGTTACTTTGCTGAGGAAGGAACAAAATGGAGCTTTTTTGATTATATAGCTAAAGAATACGGTGTTAAATCAACAGGTGTTCCACTAAATAAAGAAGCAATAAATGCAAGTTTAGATAAAGGGAATCCAATTATAGCTTCAGTACATCCCGGAAAATTCACAACAGTTGGTCATATTATTCTAATTACTGCAAAAGATGAGGATGGTAATTACATTATTAATGATCCTAACAGTTACACAAGAACATTAAAGAAATGGTCTTACGATGAATTGAAAACAGAGATTGTAGCTATGTGGGAATTCTCAAAATAAAATTAAATAACAAAAATCTTCAATACATTATGTGCTGAAGATTTTTTTATTATTTATGAAAATCTTAATAGAGTAATACTGCTCGATCTAAAAAGTTAAATATATTAAAATGAATATTGATTTGTTTTTATATTTATAAATGTTATTAAAAAAATATTAATTTTTTCTTGTTAGTAAATTTTTTTAAGAAACCAATAATTTGATATTAATTATGAAAACCTTTATAATTAATATTATGAAAATAATGATTATTAGTATTAATACTAATGTATAAATCGAAATACTATAAGAGATGGAGGAAATAAAATGTCAGTTCTTGATATAAAAAATTTAGAAGTATCAATTAATGAAAAACAAATATTAAAAGGACTAAATTTAGAAATAAAATCTGGTGAAATTCATGCGGTAATGGGGCCAAATGGAGCTGGTAAATCTACATTAGCTTCTGCAATCATGGGACACCCTAAATACGAAGTTGATGGAGGAAGCATCTTATTAGATGGTGAAGAAGTACTAGAAATGGAAGTTGATGAAAGAGCTCGCGCTGGTCTATTCTTAGCTATGCAATACCCATCAGAAGTTCCAGGTGTGCCCACTTCAGAATTTATCAAATCTGCTATCAATGCACAACGTGAAGATAGTATCCCGCTAATGCAATACATTAAAAAATTAGATAAAACAATGGAATTTTTAGACATGGATTTAAAAATGTCTCAACGTTATGTAAACGATGGATTCTCAGGCGGAGAAAAGAAACGTAATGAAATTTTACAAATGATGATGTTAGAACCAAAATTTGCTATTCTAGACGAAATTGACTCTGGTTTAGATATCGATGCATTAAAAGTAGTATCAAAAAGGTGTAAAACAAAAATGCGTGGAGAAAAACTTTTGCTGCTTTAATAATCACTCACTATCAAAGATTATTAGATTACATTGAGCCAGATTTCGTTCACGTACTAATGGACGGGAAAATCGTGAAATCAGGTGGACCTGAATTAGCGCTTCGTTTAGAAAAAAAGAAGGTTATGATTGGCTAAAAAGAAGAGGTTTAATATGGAAAATAATAAATTAAAACTAAGTATTAAAAACTTTACAAAGCATTTTTTTCTGATACAAATGAACCAACATGGTTTTTTTAAATACTAGAAAAATTAGCTTTATATAAAAGTTATACACTACCTTTTCCAAAAACTAGAATCTATGGAGTTAGAAAGATGGAACTTATTTAATGTTGATTTTTTTCAACTCTAAGATTAGAAAGTGAAGGAAATGTAAATATAGCCGAATATGGCATTAATAACGATGATTTTTGCTTGTAGCAAAAATAATACTATTTTACACATTAATATCCCAGAAAAGTATGCTGATAAAGTAGTTATTAAAGATATATTTACAGCAATGAATGACGATCATATAAAAGATAGTTTTTATGAGTGTAGTTGACTATGCAGAAAGTAAAGTAACAGCTGTTCACTATACACTATTAAATGCAGGATTATTTATCGACGTTAAAGATAATGTGGTAATAGAAGAACCACTTCAATATATTGTTATTTCAGATAAAGAACAAAGTTTATTTAACCATGTTACTATCCAAGTTGGTAAAAATGCCAAATTTAACTTTATCGAAAACTACGTAAATAACCAAAAAGAAGATAAAGCTCCATTCAGCTTAGTATCTGAAGTTGTAGCTCATGAAGGAGCGCAAATTAATTATAGTTCTATTACAAACCAACCTGGAGAAAAACGTGGAACTATTCTACGTCGTGGATTAACTTATAGAGATTCACTAATTAACTGGAATGTAGCTGCTATGGATGAGGCAGATGTGTATCACGATAATACAACAAATATTCTTGGTGATGGATCTGAAGCAAACCTTAAGATTGTTACTTTAGGAGTTAAAGAACAAAAAACTTACTTCAATAGTGAAGTAGTTAACCAAGGATTAAGTAGTAAAGGTGATATTCTTCAACACGGTGTATTACTGGATAAATCTCATATTGTATTTAACGGTGTAGGATTTATCGTAAAAGGAGCAACAGGATCTAACGCTTATCAAAGTTCAAGAATGCTGACACTTTCATCTGAAGCAAAAGCTGATGCAAATCCAATGTTATTAATCGATGAAAATGATGTTATGGCAGGTCACGGTGCATCTCTAGGACGTATTGATGAAGAGCAATTATACTACTTACAAAGTAGAGGATTAACAAGAAAAGAATCAAGTAGATTACTAGTTCATGGGTTCTTATCACCTGTAATCTCAGAATTAACAGTAGATAAAATCAAAGAGCTTGTAACGATTCTTATTGATGAGAAAATTAACAATAACGAGAGTGAGTAATAATGATAGATTTTTAATAAATATAGAGAAGACTTTCCTATATTAAAAAGAAAGATATCTGATAATGATTTGATATTCTTTGATAACGGAGCTACTACACAAAAACCGAATCAAGTAATCGATGCTATATCAGATTACTATAGGAATTATAATTCGAATATCCATAGATCTGTATACACATTAGGTGATGAATCTGAAAAAAATCTATGAAACTTCAAAAGAGTTAGTAAGAGAATTTATTAATGCTAGTAGTTATGAAGAGATAATCTACACTAGTGGAACTACTGAGAGCTTAAATTTTGCAGCAAGAATATTAGAACAGGATGTAAGTGAAGGTGATGAAATTATCCTTACCTACATGGAACATCATGCTAATATTATTCCTTGGCAACAACTTGCTAAACGAAAAAATCTAGTTTTAAAATACTTAGAACTAGATGAACAAGGTAGAATTAGTATTGAGCAATTTAAAGAATTCATTACAGAAAAGACTAAAATTGTTTCTATATGTCATGCTTCTAACGTATTAGGAAATATTAATCCAGTTTATGAAATTGGCGAATTATTAAAAGATAAAGACATTTATTTTATAGTTGATGCTGCACAATCAGTACCACATTTAAAGATTGATGTACAAAAAATGAACTGTGATTTTTTAGCATTCAGTGCACATAAGATGTGTGGACCTACTGGTATAGGGGTTCTTTATGGGAAAAAACAACTGTTAGAAAAGTTTGCTCCTGTAGAATTCGGTGGGGGAATGATTGGTATTGTTGAAGATGATTCAGCTACATGGGCTATTCTTCCAGATAAATTTGAAGCGGGAACACCACTGCTTGCGCAAGCAGCAGGGCTAGGAGCCACTATCAAGTATCTCAATAATATTGGTTTAGAAAATATAGAAAAAAATATACAAAAGAACTTACTGAGTATATGTATGCAGAGCTTTCAAAAATAGACAATATTGAGATTTACGGTACAAAAAATATCGAAGAAAGAGTTTCATTAATATCATTCAATCTAGTTGGAGTACATCCACATGATTTAACTAGTTTTTTAGATGCTAAAGGTATTTGTATAAGAGCAGGGCATCAATGTACACAACCGTTACTAGGAAAACTAGGAACATACACAGTAGCGAGAGCGAGTCTATATTTATATAATACAAAAGAAGAGATTGATTTCTTTATTCAAACTTTAAAAGAAACGAAGGAGTTTTTTGAAAATGAGTTTTAGTGATTTAAAAAGTTTATATAAACAAGTAATTTTAGACCATAGCAAGCACCCTAGAAATAATGGAACAATTGAAAATAGCTATAAACTGGAAATGCTTAATCCTTCTTGTGGGGATAAAATAACAGTTAGTGTTAAGTTGATTGACGATATTATCGAGGATATTAAATTTTTAGGGACTGGGTGTTCAATCTCATTAGCTTCTGCTTCAATGTTAACTGAAGAATTAAAAAGGTTTATCAGTAGAGAGTGCTAATGTAAAGATTAAAAATTTTTTTAAATATGATTATGGGAAATGAATTTAATGAAGATAATCTTGAAGATAGTATTTCATTACAAAATATTTCTCAACTTCCAGCAAGAGTTAAATGTGCAACTTTAGCGTGGAAGATTACAGAAAAAATATTGGAAGAAAATAGGAAGAAGGAGTGATTGCATTGAATAAAAATGAAGAAATGTTTACCGAGTATCAGTATGGATTTTCAGATAAAGACGTATCTATATTCAAAACTGATAAAGGGCTAACAAAAGAAATCGTTAAAACAATTTCTGAAAAGAAAAAGAAGAACCTAAATGGATGTTAGAATATCGTTTAAATGCATTAAAAGAGTTCTATAGAATGCCAATGCCTACATGGGGTGGAGACTTATCTGAAATTGATTTTGAGGATTTAACATACTATGTAAAACCATCAGAAAAAACAGAACGTTCATGGGATGAAGTACCAGAAGAAATTAAAAATACTTTTGAAAAACTTGGTATTCCAGAAGCTGAACAAAAATATCTTGCAGGTGTATCTGCACAATATGAATCAGAAGTAGTTTACCACAATATGCATAAACAATTCGAAGAAAAAGGAATTATCTTTGAAGACACTGATACAGCGTTAAAAAATCATGAAGAAATCTTCAAAGAATATTTCTCAAAAGCTGTTGATTTCAACGATAATAAATTCGCAGCTTTAAACTCTGCAGTATGGTCAGGTGGATCGTTCATCTACTGTCCAGAGAATGTATCAGTAGAAGCACCGCTTCAAGCATATTTCAGAATTAATAGTGAAAAAATGGGGCAATTTGAGCGTACATTAATTATTATTGAGAAAAACTCTTCTCTACACTATGTAGAAGGATGTACTGCTCCGACATATTCAGCAAGTTCATTACACGCTGCTGTTGTAGAAATCTTTATTAAAGAAAATGCTCGTTTCAGATATACAACTATCCAAAACTGGTCAACGAACGTTTATAACTTAGTTACTAAGCGTGCAATCGTTGAGAAAAACGGTACTATGGAATGGGTAGATGGAAACTTAGGTTCTAAATTAACTATGAAATACCCAGCGTGTATTTTAGTTGGAGAAGGAGCAAGTGGAAGTACGCTATCTATCGCTATGGCTAGTGAAGGGCAAGTACTAGATGCAGGTTCTAAGATGATTCACCTAGCACCTAGAACATCATCTACTGTTGTTTCTAAATCAATGTCTCGTCGTGGTGGTAAAGTTAACTACCGTGGATGGATTCACTTCGGAAAAAACTCAGAAGGGTCTCGTTCAAACATTGAATGTGATACATTAATCTTAGATGAATACTCAACATCTGATACTATTCCTTACAACATCGTTAAAAACTCTAACGTATCTTTAGAGCACGAAGCAAAAGTATCTAAAGTATCAGAAGAACAACTATTCTACTTAATGAGTAGAGGTCTTGATGAAGGTCAAGCTACAGAAATGATAGTTATGGGATTCATCGAACCATTTACAAAAGAACTTCCTATGGAATACGCTGTTGAATTAAATAGATTAATTTCATTTGAAATGGAAGGATCAATAGGATAAAAATATTATATTTGACTCTGTAAATCTGAATAAAGATTTACAGAGTTTTTTTCTTAGTAATAAAATAAAATTAAGAATAAAAATAATATAGTAATAAAAAAAATAATGTAGGTAATGATTCATACAATTAATAAGTAATCTTAAAAGAATTCAAATTAGAAACTAATAAATATTTTTGATATGATAACTACAGTAAATATATATAAGTACATAGATTTTTTTAATAAATATGGGTGATAATAATATTATGAGAAATTATAAACAAATTTTGATAATTATATGTTGTAAAAAAATATTTTTCTAATATGGTATAATGTTAATTAGAAATGTAAAGTAAAAAAATATGCTGTTTTGTTGAAGTCTTATATAAATAGTGTAAATAAATTTTTAAAAGTTAAATTTTAAAATTTACCTTATAATAATAGCAACTATAACTAATACATTTAAGTAATAAACAATAATAGAAAAAAATTATTAGAATAGTATAGATAGATTAAACAGCTAATTTTTAAAAAAATATATAAGCTTACTGTCAATGTGCAGTAGAAGGAGAGTATTAAAAAGCATGTAAAAATATGTATTTTTATATTAATAAAAAAATTAATAAAATGACTGATTATTAGTTAGGTATAATTTAACTTTATTTCGATCCTAAATTTAAAAATAATAAGTATTTGTTTTATTATTGTAATATGAATACACAACTTAGTTTGCTTTTTATAGAAGAACGTAAAAAGTGAAAATATTATGAAACTATTAAAAGTTCTACTGAATTTATTTTTTTGTCTTTTATTATTAATACTTGCTGTTCCAATTTGTATTCTTGTATGTATTGCTATTTATCTAGAGCTACACGTGAATCCAATATATACTCAAAATCGTGTAGGGTTAAATGGCAAGATTTTTAAAATTTATAAACTTAGATCAATGTATATTGATGCTGAAAAAGATGGGGCAAAATGGGCAAGTGAAAATGACGAAAGAATTACAAAAAGTAGGACGAATAATTAGAAAAACACGAATTGATGAGTTACCACAACTGGTTAACATACTTAAAAGAGATATGTCTATTATTGGTCCTAGGCCAGAAAGACCAGAATTGATAAAGGATTTTATTAAATACATCCCTGATTTTAATGATCGTCTTTTAGTAAAACCTGGTATTACGGGATGGGCTCAAGTTAATGGAGGATATTCATTAACTCCAAAAAGAAAAATTAGAATTTGACAAGTATTATATTCGAAATAGAGGATTTAAACTTGATTTATTAATTATAGTAAAAAAACAATTATAGTTATTTTTTTACTAGAAATGGAGCCAGATAATAAAGATTATAAAATGAATATAAGGAGAAAAAAATGCATATATTAAATAATAATATTACAAGAATACTTAATTTTATCAAAAATTATTGGTATTAATGATATTCATATTAAGTGGAGTAGCTGTAGTAAGTGCCTATACTGTTTTTCGGTATTACTCCTGTTTACAGCGTGTCATCTACTTTAATTATGAAAAGTTCTAGTGATAAAAAAATGACGATTCCAATGCTTTTAACATCTATAAATTTATTACAAAGACAAGTGAAAAACATATCTAGAAATATCAGAATTACCAAATATTAGAGAAGAAACTAATAAATCACTAGATTTAACTGGAGATGAGATTAAGAATATTAAATCTATAAAGCTTACTAATGATTCAGGTTCACAATTGTTAACACTTACGATACGTTCAACTGACAGAGAATTAGCTGAACGCTATGCGAAACAATATATAGTTGACTATAAATCTTTTGCAGCTGAAAAGATTGGAAGAGATGATTTATCTATAGTTACTGATGTAGTTGGTAGTTCGAATCCTGTATATCCGAGCTTATGGAAAAATATGTTTATTTCTTTTTATAGTATTTTTCATTTATTGGACTTAATATTATATTTGTTCGTTTTTATAATGAGTGACTCAATAGATTCATTAGACGATTTGGAAGAATTAGCAGGTGTTTCTGTATTAGGTATGATTCCTACTGTGAAAGAAAAAGAAAGAAGGTAAAATTATGTATATTGAAGTTATTCATAATAGTAAGTCTATTGCATCAGAATCATATAGAACTCTAAGAAGTATTATACAGTTTTCAAATTTTTGGGAAAAAAATTTGAAAAATAATTGTAATAACAAGCGCAAATCCTAATGAAGGTAAAAAGTGAAGTTAGTATAAATCTTACTGCCGCTCTTGGTCAACAAGGTAAAAAAGTTATTTTAATTGATGCTGATATGAGAAAACCGACTCAACATAAATTAATTGACAAGAGAAATAATACGGGTTTAAGTAAATTAATACTAGGAGAAATAAGTGAGGATGCAGTAAGTCATTTAAATGTAAATGATGTGGAATTCGATGTTATAACATCGGGACCAGTTCCGCCGAACCCATCAGAAATGTTAGTAAGTTCTACTATGGAAGATATTTTTAAATTCTTGTATCGATAATTATGATTATGTAATAGTAGATACACCACCATTATTGGCAGCTACTGACGCTCAGATAATGTCTAGAGTTGCGGATGCAACCTTACTAGTTGTTGACATGCAAGTTAGTAAACGTAAACAAATTGTAGAAGCAACTAAAAGATTGAATAATGTTGGTGCTAGGCTTTTAGGAGTCGTTGCCAATAAACTAGAATTACATGAAAATAGCTATTACCACTATAATTATGAATAGAAAATAGCACAGAAAGGAGTAGGAATGTTACCGTATATTTTTAATTTTTGTTATATCTAGTAGTTTTGTCTGCCATATATATATATTTTGAAGAGAAAAAAAGATGAAATAAAATTGTTAACAATTCCTACTTTTTATTTTTATTTTTTTAGTATTTGATGGATTTAGAAATTCTAGCGTTGGAGGAGATCTTAGTTTTTTTATGTAAAATGTATTTAAAGAAAATTCTTTTGCAAATATCAGAAATTTCTAATATTTTAAATTCTAGATTCGAAATTGGGTATATTTTTTTCTCAATAACTCACTAAGATCTATTTCGATAATTTTACTATATTATTATTTTTCTTTTGCTATAATAACATTATTTATTTGGTTTTATGTATTTTTGGAATTACTCTAAGAATATTTATATTAGTTTAATGATATATTTTTAGTTCTCTTGGGATGTTATTGTATTCTTTCTCTAATATCCGTCAAGGTTTATCGATTTCTATTGGCTTATTAGGGTTTCATTATTTCGTTAAAGAAAAATATATAAAAAGGAATACTGTGTATTTTTAATTGCACCTTTGTTCCATATAACAGGGATTATCTGTATATTATTTTTTTATTATTGAGAAAGATACGATTGAGCTTGAAAGTATTTATTTTTTTGTTGTATTTGGAATAATATTCGCATTTCCTTTTTTTAAAGAATTTTTTTCAGAAATTTTTTGTTAATATATTTCCTCAATATAGTTCATATTTAGAATCGTCTTGGTTTTTTTAGATAGTTATAAACTTGCACCCTGTGATATTGTCTATAGTTTATGTTATATTTTTTTGTGATTGGAGAGATAATCTTAAAGAATAGTAAACTAACTGAATCTGAGGAATATATTAGAATTTTTGTTTTTTTCTATTATTTAATATTTACAATAACAACTATGCAAACTAGTCTTTTAAGTAGATTTGCACATTATTTTTTTCACCATTTGCCGCTCTGTACGTTCCTATGTTTATACATAAAGTACCAGATAAAAAGAATCAAGTGGACATTGCTCTATTTAATAATTATAGTGTATTCTGTATTTTTTTATTTGTAATAGTATATTATAAGGCAGATTGGTATAATGTCGTTCCATATCGTTCTGTTATTGTAGATTGGCTAGTAGGGAAGGAGATTTAGGATAGATTATGGAGTTTTTCAGTTTTAATAACAGTATATGAAAAAGAAAAAACCTTATAATTTAAGAAAAAGTTTGTTAAGTTCATATAGACAGACTATTAAACCAACAGAAATTGTTTTTGGTCTGTGATGGAATTTTGACTCAAGATTTATATAATGAAATTGAAGATATAAAAAAATTTAATTCCAATTTTAAAAAGTGTATCAATTATCTACCAATGTAGGTTCAGGCCCAGCATCTTGTTTTGGAGTAGAAAAGTGTAATACAGACATAATCGCTAGAATGGATAGCGATGATTATTCTGAAAAGACTCGTTTTGAAAAACAAATTAAAGCCTTCAAAGAAAATCCAAATCTTATTATGGTTGGAACTAATATTCTAGAAAAATACTGAATTTACGGCTTTTAAAAACAGTTCCTGAAAAAAACAGAAGAGATAAGAGAATATTCCAAGTTTAGAAATCCGTTTAACAATCCTTCAAGTATGATGAAAAAGGAATATTTTTAAAAAGTAGGGAATTATAGAAAGTTTCGATATTTAGAGGATTATGATTTAACTATGAGACTTATACATGATAATCCTACAAAAGATTTTCTGAATATTCAAGAACCTTTAGTAATTATGCAAAACAAATAATTCAAGTTATCTTCGTAGAGGAGGATTACTTTTATGTGAAAAACAGAATTCTTCTTACAGGCAGATTTTTTTATAGACGAGGCTATATATCAAAAAGTTGAATTCTGTCGAAATATTCTTATACGTAATATCGTCAGAATGATGCCTAATTCTATGAGGAAATTAATTTATAAAAAAAGAAAATGAGAGAAAGTGTAGAGGTGAAGAGTACTATATGAAAAAGGTAATTACTTATGGGACGTTTGACTTATTACATTATGGTCATATCAACCTTCTAAAAAAAGAGCAAAAATCTTTTAGGAGATTATCTTATAGTGGGATTATCTACTGATGATTTTTAATAATACAGAAAAATAAAGAAAGTTATTTTGATTATGAAAAATAGGAAATCGCTTCTAGATGCAGTTAAATATGTCGATCTTGTAATTCCAGAAGAAACTTGGGATCAAAAAGTTTTGGATATACAGAAATATAACGTCGATATTTTTTTGTAATTGGAGATGATTGGAAGGGTAAATTTGATTACTTGGAAGATTTTTGGAATAGAAGTTGTTTATCTCCCACGAACCAACGAAATATCAACGACTAAAAATAAAAAAAGATTTAAATCGTAGGTGATAGAATGAAATATCGTGTTATACATGTAACCGGTGGTGTTAGAAATACTATTAGTGGAGTACAAAGCTTTATAAAAAAATCATATTAAAAACAGATGATGAAGAATTTGAATATATGGTTGGTGAGTCTAATGGTGAATCTTATTTTTCCTTTTAATAAGTACTTAGATGAAAAAGGAATTAAAAAGAGTAGTCTTTCCTTCTTTGAAAGTCTCTAACATGGTTCGTTACGTCAGGGAATGTAGAGAGTTTTTATGGGGAATAATAGGATTGATGTTCTACATGTACACAACCCTATTACTGCTTTTTATTAATAATTATTATGCTAAAAATGGTGTTAGCGTACGTATTTATCATAATCATAGTAGTCAATTTTTCGGATACTATTCTAAAAAAAGTATTCGCAATAGACTTTTAGTTTTTTTAGCCTTAAGAAATGCTACTCATCGTGTATCATGCGGAGAATTAGCTGGAATAAAAAAATCTTTGGCAATAAAAAGTTTTCAGATAGTACCAAATGCTATTGATATTAATAAACATAAATTCTCACCAATATATAGAAAAGAAATTCGAGAAGAATTTCATCTAGGGAAACATCAAAAAGTAGTCGGAATGATTGGTATATTAAATCGATTTAAGAATCAGAATTTTTTGATAGAACTCGCTAAAAAATTACCAGAGGTAACTTTCTTGTTTGTAGGAGAAGGACCTGGATCGTATGCTTCTAGAAGAGAATAGTAGAGAATTAACTAATGTTATTTTTACTGGCAAAAGAGAAGATGCATATAAGTTTTATTCAGCTTTTGATATTTTTGCATTTCCATCACTTTATGAAGGATTCCCGATGGTTTTGATTGAAGCACAATGTTCAGGAGTAAATATTATTATGAATGAGACAATAGATTCAGCAACACAGGTTGTTAATAATATTTGTACTGCGTTGCCATTAGATAAAAACAAAAATGGATAGATTATATTAAAAAGTACAAATCAAAGATAAAGATAGAGACTTCGATGGGCGATTAATTGCTTTTTGATATCAATCAAAAATATTAATGTTCTAAAAAGAATTATATCTGAAAGGTTTGATGGAGTAGTATGATAAAAAAATTTAAAAACATTATTTTTTTCAAGATAAGTAATTTTACTTCTAGATTGAATACATTGATTCCTAAAAAAGAAATAGAATCGTTATATATTCAAACTGGGGCTTTTAGAGATAATATAAGAACATTGTACCAATATTTAGTTGATAATGGTTTCCAAGATAAATATGAAATAGTATGTGCTTCAAATAATTTTTTTATCATTTGAAAAAGGATAATAGGGTGAAATTTGTTTCTATTTATCGAGGATTGTACTATTTTTTTAACGTCAAAATATTTCTTTTTATTCTTTTGGGAAATATCCAATTAAACCTTCGAGAAATCAAATGGTTGTAAATTTATGGCACGGAAACGCCTTTTAAAAAAATTGGAAATCTTGAATCAGGAATGGTGAATATTGATTATAATTTCTTTACAAAACTAGTTTCTTCTTCGGATTTATTTACTCCGATTATGAAGGCAGCATTTAAAGCTCAAAAGATAACCAGATGCTGCTTGTGGGGAATATTAGAAACGACGAGTTATTTGAAGAAAAAGATAAAAAAATATAATTTGGATGCCAACTTATCGAAATTCTAAAAAAATTATCATGATAGTCAAGATGCATTTATTTTTTTCCCTTGATAAATTAGAATTCAATAAAATAAATAAGATCTTAGAAGAATATGAATATCATCTTTACATTAAATTGCATCCGTTAGAAGAATCTCAATTTAAATTTAAAAAAATAACTACTCAAATATTCATATGTTGTCGGAAGATATAATTAGTGAACATTATGATACTTTGTATAAGTTCCTTTGGAACAACAAGTGGATTGATTACAGACTATTCTTCTGTGTTTCTAGATTATTATTTATTAAACAGACCTGTTGCTTTTACTATAAAATGATTATGAGGAATATAAAGAAAAATAGAGGATTTGTCTTCGATGATGTAAAAAAAGCTTAATGGCAGGTCCTACTATTAGTAATTTAGATGAATTATTGAAGTTTCTTCTTAATGTTATGAAGTCTGAAGATAAATTCTGTGTTGAAAGAAATAAAGTTAATTCATTAGTAAATTCAATTCAAAGGATTTTACTAAGACACTTTTTAGATAGTATTAGAATAGAAAAAAATAGTTAATTTTTAGATAAATTTAGTTTTGAAAGGATATAGTTTATGATTAGTGTAATTGTTCCCGTTTATAATGTGGAAAAAAATATTTAGAAGAATGCTTAGATAGTATCCAAAATCAAACTTATAGTGATATCGAAGTTATTCTGGTTAATGATGCATCAACAGATAAATCAAAAGAAATATGTGGAAAAATATTGTAAACAAGATAATCGTTTCCAATTATTGAATCAAGAAAATCAAGGATTGAGCGCTGCACGAAATAGTGGTGTAGCAGCTTCAACAGGAGAATTTATTGCATTTGTGGATAGCGATGACATTATTTTACCGAACTATTTAGAAACGTTAATGCACTATATGAGGCAAGACGTAGATATTGTGGAAAGTCAATTTACTATTTCTAAAGAGGAATTTCTTGCTGAAAGTTATAAAGAACTAACGATTTTATTCGAAGGAAACTCTCAAGAAGCAGTAAAAATTTTCCCTAAACATGTTTTAAATGTTAATGCAGTTATAAAACTTTATAGAAGACCAATTGTTGAAGCTGTTCCTTATATAGATGGGGTAATTTTTTTGAAGATGTTTATTGTGGAATTGGAATGTTAAAAATATTCGAAAAATCATTAAGATAGATTATAAAGGTTATTATTATCGACAACGTCAAGCTAGTATCATGCACCGAACCTTTACTCCTAAAAAAATTTAGATATTTTTTTACAGTAAGTGACAAATTAATAGAGTTGTATTCTGATAGGGAAGAACTTCTTCCCTTATATTGCCAGTTTCCTAGTTCATTTAGCTACGATGCATTATCAAGATTATATTCGAAAAAGGAAATCCATATGCAAAAAGTCTATAATCAAAAAAATTAGCAGAGTATGTAACTTTAACGAAGAAAAATCAAGAATTAGCAAGAAAATCACGTATGATTCGTCTCTATAATATTTGTCCAAAATATTATAACTCAATAATTTTTCCCTGTATATCATTTTTGTGGAAGTTGAAAAATGGTATCAAAGAGGTTAGTGTAGATGAATAATACAATAAAAAGAAGAAAAAAACTGTAATGATTAGTGTAATAGTACCAGTTTATAATGTTGAAGAGTATCTAGAAGAATGTTTAGAGAGTATATTGCAACAAACTTTCACAAATTTTGAAGTTATATTGGTGAATGATGGTTCCACTGATAACTCAAGAGAAATTTGTGAAAAAATTTGCGTTCAAGATAGTCGTTTCAAATTAATCAATCAAGAGAATCAAGGACAGAGTATTGCAAGAAATATAGGAGTTGCTGAGTCAAAGGGAAAATTTATCGTTTTTATTGATAGTGATGATATTGTAAGAGTTGATTTATTGGATCAACTCATGAATTATATGTCTGATGAAATAGATATTGTTGAGTGTGATAAAACAGAGGATATTCAATATTTAAATGAAAAGGGAAAAGATATTCAAGTTAAAGAATTTGATTCAAATGAAGCGTTATACAGATGCTTTTAATCACGTAGTAAGTTGGAGCCCGGTAGCAAAGCTCTATCGTCGTGAAATAGTGGAGAAAATCCCTGTTTTTAGAAAATTTAATTTATGAAGATTTTTTTATACTGGAATTGTCTCTTTAAAAATATATTAATAAAATGCGAAAAATTGACTATATTGGTTATTATTATCGATATCATACCTCTAGTACGATGAATCAGAAATATTCAGAAAAAAATCTTGATATTTTTTTAAGGTGGGCGAAAAAAATTATTAAATGAATTCAGAGAAGATGATTGGCTCCCTTATGTAGGGTATATGTTATTTTCAGTTGCTATAGGTCATTATAAAAAGTATCGCATAAGAATTGGACATCCATATTATCAGTTGTATATCGATGCAATTAATAAATATTTTTAAAAATAGCTAAGGAATCTCCAGATATTTTCAGTTCTAGTAAACTATTGAGATGGTATAGTTATTCACCGAAATATTTTTTTAATTTGTATTATCCTTTATATTTAAAAATATTTATTTATTAGAAAAATGGTAACTTTAAATTGGAGGTTATCTATGATTAGTGTAATTATACCAGTTTATAATGTAGGAGCATATCTTGAAGAATGTCTAGATAGTGTTAAAAAAATCAGACATACACAGATATTGAAGTTATATTAGTTAATGACGGCTCTATAGATAATTCACAAGCAATTTGTGAACTATATTGCGAACAAGACAGTCGTTTTCACCTGATAAATCAAGAAAATCAAGGGCAAAGCGCTGCGAGAAATCATGGAGTTAATGCATCTATAGGAGAATTAATCACTTTTGTGGATAGCGATGATGTAATATCTACTAAATATCTAGAAGTTTTAAATAATTATATGAATGAAGACATAGATATTGTAGAATGTAATTATAGAGCTACTAGAAGTGTTTTTAATAAACTAAAGGAAGCAGAAAATATTCAAATATTATTTGAGGGTAATTCAGAAGAATCTGTGATTAATAGTTGTAATTATGGAGCATCATATTCACCAGTCTGTAAATTATATCGAAGAAAGTTATTAGAAGATTTTCCATTTTTTTAACAGGAGTGATTTATGAAGATATTTATCACGGCGTAGGAGTGTTGAAATTTATTCGTAAAATAACACTTGATTATGTAGGTTATTATAGAAAAACGTTCAAACAGTACTATGCATAAACAATTTTTCTAAAAAGAATCTAGATCTATTTACTTGTTGTGATATGCTAGTGGATTTATTTGCTTCAGATAAAAAAAGTTAATATCATATATTGGGAAGTTTTTTTAGTTCAAATCGTAACGACACATCATAAAGATTATATAAAAAAAGATAATCCATATCAAAAAGTTATATGAGGAGAAATTAAGAAAAATATATAAAAACTTGTTGAGAAATCTCCAGAAGTTAAAAGAAGTAGTAAAATGGTTCGAATGTATCAACTAGCACCAAAAACTATATTTACGATATACATTTCCAATTATAAATAAAATATGGAGAAAGATGAATAGTTTAAAAAGAACTTATTTGTAAAGGAGAATAAAAATTGAATTTCAATAAATTGATTAGTGTCATTGTACCTGTTTACAATGTTGAAGAGTATCTTGAAGAATGTTTAGATAGTATTCAATGTCAAACTTATAAAAAAATATAGAAGTTATATTAGTCAATGATGGTTCAACAGATTCATCTAAAGATATTTTGTGAGAAGTATTGTGAAAAAGATAATCGCTTCAAGTTGTTTTGTCAACCAAATAAAGGATTAAGTGCTACTCGTAATCGTGGTATGAGTGAATCTAAAGGGAGAATTTATCTCATTTGTTGATAGCGATGATATTCTTAAAGAAGACATGTTGGAACAATTGATGAAGCAAATGAGTGTTGAAGAAGTTGATATTGTAGAGTGTTGGTATACGAATGATAAACGAGAATTAGATTTACCTTCCCCAAAAGATGCAGAGATAATTTTTAAAGGGAATTCTAAAGAAGCTCTAGTCTCTTTATGTAAAAATAATATGGTTCGTTTGAATGCTGTTGCAAAACTTTATCGAAGACAATTAATTATCAGTTTTCCATTTTTAGAAGGTTTATTTTTATGAAGATGTTTATGGTGGAATTGGAATTTTAAAACATATAAATAAAATGGTGAAAATTAATTATATAGGTTATTATTATCGTGTACGCTCTGGGAGTATAATGAATCGAGAATTCAATACAAAAAAATTTAGATTTATTTACTATTTGTGACAAAGTAGAGAAACTTTACAATGATGATAAAGAAGCGCTAAGTTACGTATATCGTCGTTTATTCAATCTAGTTTTAATGCACGTAATTGACTACAAAATTTTTGAAGGTAATCCTTATAAAGAAAAATATAGTAATTATTTAAATAGATATGCAAAAAAACTCTAGAAAATCTTTTATTAATTTATGCTTATCTACTATTTCCTAAACACATCGTTACTATTTCACGTATTCTTGGAGGATTACAATGGCGCTGGGAGAAATATGTCGCTAAAAAATATCGAAGGGGGTAAAATAAAGTGAAGTATTTTTTAAAAGAAACATATGTTAAAAGCAAATCATGCAGGACCAAAAGCAAGAATGGATGCTGAAGCAATAATGGTAGATGTTGGTTATAAAGAATATTATTTATCAGAAAGTAGAAAAAAACAATGTTTTAAACAAAGATGATATTATTATTATTCAATTTCCATTATTGTGGAAGTCACTAAAAAAACAAATACGTATGAGGTTTTTTTAAAGAAAAACTTTAAAGCTTTATTTGCTCATTCATGATATAGAATCGCTTAGAAATAATAAAAATTAGAACTTTTTTTCTGATTTTTAAGCACTCTATCATACATTTTTTTACAAAATAAAAACGGTTTTTAGAAAGAGTAGATGGAATTATAGCTCATAATGATAAAATGAAATCAGAACTAGTAAAAATGGGTATTAGTTCAGAGAAGATTGTAACATTGGAGATATTTGACTATTTGATTCCAAATTTTAATAGGAATAAAAACTTATGCTAAAAGATAAGATATTTTTTTAGCGGGGAATTTTTGATATTCGTAAAACAAAATATGCTAGAAATCTACCTGAAAAACCCTGAATTTGAAATTTATGGAATCAATTTTTGAACATGATAATCTCCCGAATAATGTTCACTATAAGGGGGTATTTTTCGCCGGAGGAACTTCCTAATCACTTGCAAGGTGGTTTTGGATTAGTTTGGGATGGTGATAGTAGCGATACTTGTAGCGGTATGTACGGGGAGTATTTAAAAATTAACAATCCTCATAAAGCCTCTTTATACTTGGCATCTAACTTTCCAATTATTGTGTGGAGGCAGTCGGCTCTTGCTGATTTTTGTAATAAGAAATAATTGTGGAATTATCATTGATTCATTGTATGAAATTGCTGGTATTTTAGAATCTATGAATGAAGAAAAGTACCAACAGTTGATAGATAACTGTAAAAATTGGAGAAAAATTCGTCAAGGAAATTATCTAAAAAAAGCCTTGGAAGAATGTGAAAGGAAATTGTAGAAGATATGAAACTACAATTATTAAAAAGAAAAAAATAAAGAGATATATTAAAAATTTTAAGACACTATGGTTTTAAATTAACTATAACTTATTATTTAGGTCAGCAATCTGAAGAAAAAAATATTTTAACTTTAGAAAAATGATTTTTAAATTTTGTATATAATTTACGGGAAAAAGCTGATATTAATAATATTACAGATATGGATGATATGGTTGAAAGGGATTTTCCTAAAATTGTTTGGACAATGTGGCAACAAGGAGAAGCACAAATGCCTGAGACGGTTAAAGCGTCTATTAAAACGATAAAAGCTTTTGCCGAAAGAAATGAGTGTGAATTTTATTTATTAACAGATGAAACTCTTGCGGAGTTTATAAATATTCCAATAGACATCACAGAAAAAAATATGAGAAAAAAAGAATTATCAGCTGCGCATTATTCAGATATTGTTCGTTTTTTTATTTATTATGTAGATATGGTGGAATATGGATGGATTCAACACTGTTTGTATCATCTTATACTACTATAGATGCGCTTGAAGGTGATTTTTTTACTTTAAATCATCCACCATTACAGGAAGGTGGAATGGGATATACTGTTGGTGATTTTTAAATGGTCTGGTTTCTTTTTAGCTGGAAAAAAAGGAAAATCATATTTTAAAAAAACATTCGAGATTTATATGTGTACTACGTAAGAAAATATCCTATTTTTATAGATTATTTAATAATGGATTATTTTATTTTATCAGAGTATAATGTTAATAGATATTTTTAGAGAATTAGTAGATAAGATTCCTATACTAGAGTCTGCTGAAAAATTTATGGTTTTTAAGAGATCATGCTAATGATATTTTTTTGATGAACAAGAATGGGATAATGTTTTAAAAACAACTCCTATCATGAAAACAACTTATAAAAATCAATGAAAAGAGATTATTCCAAATAGCTATCTGTATAAATTATATCATGGAGAACTAAATGAATAGGGGAAATACATGAAGAAAAGTAGAACAGATTATGCAACTTTAAATACGAGTATCGCTCTTGCGATACAACCTTTTCAAGCGCTTATTGGATTTATAAGCCGTACAATATTTTTTAAATATTCTTGGAGTAACTTATTTAGGTTTAAATAATTATTTATCTAGCTTAGTATCAATATTATCCTTAGCTGAATTGGGGATAGGTGGTGCTATGACCTATGCTTTATATGGACCACTGGCTAGAGAAGAGCATGCTAAGATTAATGCTTTTTATGATTTTATTTAAAAAAAGTTATATAGGATGATTGGGATTGGTATTTTTCATTATTGGATCTATTCTAGCATTGTTTTTACCGTATATAATTAAGGATTATCCTGTAAATCGTGAAGTGTATATTATTTACTTTCTTTTGTTTTTTTAATTCTGCTTCGAGTTACTTTTTCTCTTACAAAAGAACATTGTTATATGTGGATCAACGTAATTACATCATGACTTCGATTGATTTTTAGTCTTTATGTTCTTCGTATTCTTCTACAGATTGGAGTCCTAATCTATACTAAGAATTTTTGTTATATATCTTTTTAGTAGGCATATTCATGAATATAATTGGTAATTTTATTATGTCTAGCATTGTTGATAGAATGTATGATTATTTGTTTAATGAAGAAGTCACTTCTATTACTCAAGAAGAAAAGGAAAGATTTGTTAAAAAAATATAAAAGGTAATATTGTAGGGCGTATTGGAGAAACTATTGTTTTTTCAAACTGATAGCCTTCTAATGGGGGCTTATATTAGTTTAACTGCTATAGGTCTATATGGAATTATATTTTTGTACTTGGATTTTTTTATCTCTATTAGCAAGTACAACAATTAATCCAGTTACATCCTCAATAGGTAATTTAATTCATTCTGAAGATACTACACTTATATCTAAAACTAGACTTTATAAAAAAATTTCAGTTTATTGTCTTTAGTATGGTTTATCTTTTTAGTATGGGATTCTTAATCTTTATTAATCCATTTATAACGATTTGGTTGGGTAAAGATTTCCTATTTAATATAGAAGTTGTAGTTCTTATAGTTGTTAATTTTTTTCTTAACAAATTATAGAAGGCCTGCGCTTATTTTAATATCAGTATATGGACTAAGTTATGAACAAAATTATAAAACTATTTCAGAAATTATATTAAATATAGTTTTTTCGCTTTATTATCTTGTTGTCTTAGATTTAGGTGTAGCTGGTATTTTATTAGGTACTATTTGTTCAACGGTGGTAACTTGTATATGGTATGAGCCGTATAGCGCGTTTTAAGTATGGGATCAAATCTTCAGCAAAAGAATATTTCAAAAACATGATTAAACATTTTGCAGTATTTACGATAAGTATTGTATGTATTATCTTATTAGATGTTTTTTTGTATTTTCTAAACAGGAATTTATTGTCACTATATTTATGAAAAATACTCCTATATGTTGGGTTGTTTAGTATATATATTTATACATATAGAAATCATGAGGCAGGTAAATTAATTGTACGTATGATGCGAAAAAAATATTGTTTTTAAACAGATTAAGGAGAAAAATAAATGAAAAGAGTATTAGTTTGTGGCTTGGTACCTGATGTTGGGGGATTAGAAAAATAGTTGTAGATTTTTACAATAACATAAATACAGATGAATTTGAATTTGAATTTTTACTTCAGGGTCCAGAAGATGTTGAATTTAGTGAACATTTCCAGAAATTGTGTAGAAATCCTATAGTTGTCCATAGAATCCCTAAATTAAGGCCGAATATAAAACATGCATTGAAAGAATGGGATAAATTCTTTAGAAATAATGCCCATCGATATGATATATTATGGTCAAATCAGAACGGATTGACTCATCTTGAATTTTTAAAGCTTGCTAAAAAGTATGGTATTAAGAAAAGAATTGTTCATGGTCATTGTGCAACTGCTGACAAGTTTTATCGATTTATACATCCGATAAATCGTCTCTTTGTTGGGAAATATGCAACAGATTTTTGGGCATGTGGAGTAGAATCTGCTAATCATTTTTATCGTGGTAAGGAGAAAAATAAAGCACTAGTTGTTAATAATGCGATAGAGGTAGAACAATTTTTATATAATGAAGAAATACGTGAGAAACTGAGAAAAGAATATAATATTCCAGAAAATTGTCTTGTGGTTGGACAAGTTTCTCGTTTGTATGAAAAACAAAAAAATCAAAGCTTTTGTGTTAAAGTATTTTCAGAATTGGTAAAGAAAGAACCAAATTCAAGATTAGTGTTTATCGGACGTGGCGATACTACATTTTTAACAAATCTTGCTAAAGAATATAATGTTGAAGATAAGGTGATTTTCACTGGATTAAAAAGCAATGTTGGTGAAATGTTAAATTTATTAGACGTATTTTTCTTTCCATCTAATTTTGAAGGATTACCAATCGTATTAGTAGAAGCACAGGCTAATGGCTTGCCAGTAGTAACAGCTAATCACTTGCCGGTCGCCAGAATCCTAGAAAACTATGATAATAGCTTGTCTTTAAAAGATGAATGGAAGCTTTGGGCAGATAAGATTCTGTCTGTTAGAGACGGTCGTATATTAGACATAGATTATGTATATGAAGAAATTAGAAAACATGGATATGAAATTAAATCTGCGACTAGGCAGCTAGAGAGCTTATTTAATGAATAATAAATAAAAGGATTATAAAATATACTTAAATCAGAATTATAATTTTGATAAAAGTTAATCTTATAATCTTTTTTATTTTTATATCTGATTACAGTTGTTATAGAAATATTGCTAGAGTTATGTTAATATTATAGTGAAGTATAAAAAAATAAATTTTAGATAAAAATGGTATAACGAAGTATAGGAGTTTTAGTTATGAGTAATAATAATCAAAGATACAATAATAACGAATCTAACAATGGTTATCAGGGATCAAAATACAAATTATTATGATAATTATCAAAACCGAGACTTTATGGATTATAATGAATCTAATTATGACCAAAGTCAAATTTATAATGAAAAATTATCAAAATCAAAATATGTATAACGATCAGTATAATCAAAATACTAATTTTAATAACAACTTTCAAAAATCAAAATATGCAGGGATATAAGGATTATTATAATCATGGAACAAATGATTATGATATAAATTATCAAGATCAAAATATGAATTATAATACTCAGCAATATCAAGAAAGTTATAATGTTTATAATGATAACAATCAATTTACTACAAATAACCAAGAATATTACGAACAAAAATGATAATAATTTTAATCAGGTATATGAAGAATATGCTGAACCTAAGAAAAGAACAGGCATAATACTTTTAGTTAGTTTTCTAATCGTTGGACTTATAGCTATCTCTGGTTATTTTGCTTATAATAAATATATAGTAAATAAAAAAGGCAGTAGTCGATCTTAATCAATATGAAGTAGAATTTAAGCCATATGGAACTGATGGGGATGGGACAGCAGCAACAGATATTAAGAAGGTTCCGACAGTAGAAAATGCAGATGGGAGTGTAACACAATTTTTACAAGAACCTACGATTACCTATAGTAAATCAAACAATTTAAAAAATGGTGAAAAGGTTGAAGTTACAATAAGTCTGAGCAAATCTTCTGCTGATGCTAAAAAACTTGAACTTAAAGGTGAATTTAAACGCTCTTATACTGTAAGAGGATTAAGTGAAAAATCTAAAGATAACAGCAGTAGTAAAGACAGTAAGTCTAATTTAAGTAGTGTAGTGCTTAGAGAAGATAGTTCGGTAAATACAAAAGAATTAACTGATACACAAGTTGGTAACTGGGCGAGAGCTATGTATATTAAAGACTTTGCTCGTAATTCTTCTACATCTGAATTTTCATATGATGTTTGGTTAGGTAGTGATCAGTTAGCTTATGCTAATTTAAAACGCAATGGAAGTGTTGTAGGGAAGTATAGAGTTAATGCAAGAGGCGAACTTGAACAATATGATAATGGCGGTTGGTCTATAATTAGTAGTACATATACTTCTTAAATATTAATTTAATCGAAATATTTTTATATTCAATTTAAATTTATAAAAATCTAATAAAACTGATAACT
>BNJS01002945.1_pt1 | contig 231840 bp, 227 predicted proteins | sample 8540461 | NCBI WGS metagenome assembly BNJS01 (sample SAMD00202454, study PRJDB9452) | human saliva metagenome | isolation source: human saliva | place: Japan
CCACCTTTATATAATTGGAGGCGCGCCTTGAAGACCCAATATTGGGTTCATGAGGTGATGATAGGCTTTACAGCGCACACCGACGGCTATTGCGGCGACGAAGACAACGGGCAGACCTCTGTCATGGTACGTTTTTCGGCTCTGGGCTTTATCCCGTGTGCCCAGCAAGGCGAATACGCCATTGGCACGCCGCTTTTCGCTGTTTCGTTGCACTTTGGTAACGGTAAGATAACAACAATCACCGTCGACAAGCCGCAGTGTGGCGCTACATCAAGCGGCTAACCGTTAACGGCACACCTGACAACAGCCATTGGTTGAGCTTACAAAACACTCTACCATAGGAGCGAAGATAGTTTTATATGAGCGAAAAACCGTTGAAGGGCAATAAGCGGAGGTAGGGGCAGTGCCTTTCATGTATTTTCTTCGAAGGTTTGGGGTTCGCCTTCTCGTTTTGCCTTCCGTCTTCTTCTTTCTTTTGTTGCTCGTAGGCCTTAGCTGTTTCGCGGCCGTTTTGTCTAGCAATTTCGTATGTCGTTTCCAGATAACTGTTTTCAAGGTTCTAACGATGGTTCCATCGGGTGCCAGTATAACGAAGAGCGGTGCATCTGGGCCGTAGGTATCTGTAAATTGTTTCATGCCGCGCTTTGTGGGCCGGCATTAGCCACGATAGTTGCGTTCGTTCCAAGAATTCTGCCACAGATAGTCTTCCTTGTCGTCGGCCACGCAGATAAATACCACCTCGGGGTGCTTAGCAACCATGTTTTTAAGCTCGGGAATGAGCTTTTGGTTAGGCTTTCTCCATGTTGTCCAAAAGCAGATGAAGGCCACTTTCCTGTGGGTATGGCCATAAAGATACGTTGAACGGTTCTTTTGGGCGAACAAGGGGCATCGTTTTGCAAATGGTTCGCCCACGCCATAGCCTTTGGCCGTACACAGCGCGGCGGTAAGCAATTATTCGTTGGTCTTCGGACAGGCAAAGATGGCGGAAGTGGGACGTTCTCAATCATGGCGTTTAGTGAACGTGCGGTTGTTGAGTATCAGCTCTGTGGCCATCTTAATGGCCAAGGGCGACTGCGGGTTCTTCTTCATCCACGCCAAAGAGTCGTTTCGACGTTGGTTAAAGTCGTTGAAGTCGGCTTGCGCTTTGCCGCCCGTAACGAGGATGCTTGCGCATGGCTGGTTAGCTGCGCTACCTCTGTACTGTCGGCCTTCACCGTCATCGCCGTGTTGCTAACGAAGATGGGGGTGGTGGTCCATGTAGGCTCTTCTTTCGACTCCATAGCGTAGAGCAGCTTTTGTAATGTTTAGACAGCAGTAAAGCGTGGATGCGATGGTTGGCTACTAAGAACGGCTTGTTAGTCTTGAACTACGGCTCTGGCCACTTCATCGAAGTTAGAGCTTCGGCCGTTTCTAGCTCCACCTCAATGCCGTCGGGAAGGTCGGGAATGTCGCTAATGACAAACTCATTTTTTGTTTGCGCTCAAGAAGTGCAGGCAAAGTGTGTATAACAGGGGTAAAGATTATTCTCCATATTCTCTTTACTTTTTGCAAAATAACGATTTTGAGATAACGCTGCTGTGACTGGTACCTTTACTGCTACCGAACAAGAAAATAAAATGCGTGCAGACAAGCACTCCGCAGTTTGGAACTAAGTGCTCACTTGGTTAGATGAATTGCTGGGCCGTATGTCGATTTGTTGTAAATAGCGAAAAGCCAAATGTTGTTAGGAGCTGGAAGACGGTTTAATCTGAAGTGTTAATGTAGCCAGACAACCGACCTCTATCAGCCTAACAACAGAGCCTATTAGCCTACTTTAAAGTCAAACCAAATTGCATTTGACGATTGTTGTCAGCACCAGGTGCGCGTGTTGTCGAGCGAGCCCTTACGCGAAGGAAAGTGAGTTGCTTGCTTACGATGCGTGACTGTGGCTTTTCAAATCCACTGCTGTATGACTATAACCGTCACCCGCAAGCGTTCTAACCTCTGTCCCCGAATGCTGTAATATCAGCATGTTTTTAATCGTTATGAGGCCTCACCAATCGCCCGCTCGCTGGGCGCAGCAATCCATTCTCGCGGAGGTTTGCTTTGGTCAGGGCTTGCGTTAGCACCTAAACATGATGAATATTTATTTAAACAAACCGCCATGCACCCTCTTTGCTAGTCGTCGTCAAGACACCGCAATTTGCCAGCTGGCACTGGTGCTCTGATGCTCAAACGCACCTGCGTTTTGCGCTAATTTGCAGTGCGTTTTGCGCTAATTGCAGGCGCGTTTTGGTGCTAAATGCAGTAAACATGCGGCAAAACGCAGGGTGAAATGGCACTGGTATTAGTGCGCATGGGCTGAAAGCCCGTCGATTGGTTGAAAAGATGGTGAGGCTAGAGCAAAAGGCACTAAAAAGTAGGTTTTGTAGCTCGATTTTGCGCTGGATGAGCGAATGGTTGACTCAACTAGAAGGGTAAAGCGGTAAAAGCCAATGCGGCTCTGGAATTTGAAAACGGATAAAAGCGGTGGTGTGTGTATAGGTCGATTTTTATAGCTAATTGCCCGCTTTTTAGGCTGTCGCTAGCAGCACGTGGCAAGAAGAGGTGTTTTCGTAGGAAGATTACCGAATTTAACTAAAAGCAGGTGCAGTTAGTAATAAAGACAAGAAAAGGATTTCCGCCGCACTGCTTTGGCTTACATGTAGCACGCCTGCTTTAAAGACCGTGGCTGGCTGTTGACATCGCTGGTTCTTGCTGTTGGCAGCTTGCTTTGTTGTTGTCAGTTTGTTTGTTGTTGGGCACGCAGTACGAGGATGTGCGGTAGAGGGCACATCCTCTAAGACCTATTATTAGTCTCTAAGATGCTAAAAATTCAGTCGAGTTGTGCCAGCTTGCCAGTCAGAGCCCAGCACTTCTTTAATCTTGTGCTTGTAGAGCTCTGTCATCAGGTCGCGAGCAGGACGGTACTTGCGGGTCGAACTCTGCAGGCTTTTCGGCAAACACCTTGCGGAACGGCAGCGGTGAAAGCCAAAGCGCGAGTCGGAGTCGATGCTGATTTTAAACGGCAACTCTTTGCAGCCTTGCGCAGTTGCTCTTCCGAATCACCCACGATCAGGCAACACCTGTTGTTAATCATGTCAACGCACTCTTGTGGTACAGAAGACGAGCCGTGAAGTACGATGGAAGTCGGGCAGTTTCTCCATGATGGCGTCGAGAACGTCGAAAGCCAATGGAGGAGGAACAAGGCGGTCGTCTTCGTCGCGGTGCATTGTTCGGGCGTGAACTTGTATGCACGTGCGATGCCGATGAGATAGCAACGAGTCTCGCCGGCCTCGTAACGAAGTCGATAAACCTTCGGGTTTGGTGTAGTGATCTGCTGCCAACGTCGTCTTCAACGCGGCAAGAACCGCCAAGTTCGCCTTCAACGGTTACGTCGATTGTGTGCATAGTCACCAACCTTCGTTAGGGCAACGTTTTCGTCGTAGGGAAGTGCCGAACCGTCGATCATCACCGAGGAGAAACCCATGTCGATGCAGCTCTTGCAAGTTTCAAAGCTGTCTCCGTGGTCCAGGTGGACAACGATTTCGGGGTGATTTACTCCAAGTTCTTTAGCGTATTCAACAGCGCCCTGTGACACTATATAACGCAGCAGGGTGGGGTTGGCGTAGTTGCGCGCGCCCTTCGATACCTGTATGATTACGGGTGATTTGAGGTCGGCAGCAGCCTTGATGATGGCTTGCAGCTGTTCCATGTTGTTAAAGTTGAATGCCGGAATTGCGTATCCGCCATTGATGGCTCTTTTAAACATCTCGCGAGTGTTTACTAGGCCTAATGATTTGTAATCTACCATAATTTTATTTGTTATAAAGTTGGATGTCGTTATCTTGTTTATACGTGAATTTTATTTTATTGTAAAGTCGGATGTCGTTATCTTATTTATGCGTATGCAAAATTAATGTTTTAATTTGTCAACACAAAGAGTTATAGGTGTTTTTATTGCTCAATTTGGCTGAAAAGTGACATTAATTGATACTTATCATCCTGCGGCTTACGTTTTGTTAGCTTTGCTTTACATTTTCTTCATTTTGCTTTTAGCCCAATGGGAAGAATAAAGGTAGCAGGAATATCATGACAATGCCGATGATGAGTTGCAAGGGGAAACCCACTTTCACATAGTCCATGAAGGTGTATTGCCCTGCTCGCATAACTAGGGCGTTAGGCGGTGTGGAGAAGGGCGACATGAAACACATGCTCGCAGCGATGGTTACGGCAAAGAGGAATGCGTAAGGGCTTGCCCCTATCTCTTTTGCAGCAGATAGCGCGATGGGGGCCATCAGTACGGCGGTGGCCGTGTTGCTGATGAACATCGTTGGGATGGTGGTGAGGTAAATGCCGGCCAACAGCACGATGGGGCTCATGCTGCCCAAGGAGTTTACCAAGGTATGGGATATTTCTGCCGACACACCCGTCTTTTCGAGGGCGGTAGACATCGGCATCATGGCCGCAATGAGCACCACACTTTCCCAGTTAATGGTTTTGTAGGCGGCCTCTACGTTTCGGAAACAGCCCGTTAGAACCATCAACAGACCCGCAATGTATAACGGCCGTTACGGGTGCGATGGGATGAAGTTGAACATCATCATGGCCACCATCAGCAACATGATGGCGCCGGCGATGGGTGCCCTTGTTGGTTAGTATCACCTTTTGGGCCTGTTCTTTGGGCTGACCCAGCACCACCCAATCGTCGTTTTCGTTTGCCAGTTGCCCGATATTGGTCCACGAACCCTGCACCAGCAGCACGTCGCCTGCGCGCAGACGCTCTTCGAAAGGTCTTTAAGAATGAAGTTGTGACTACAGTCTGATGCCCCAAAACATTCACGTTGAAGTGTTCGCGAAGGCCCGAATTTTTCAGTCTTGTGCCGTTAAGCTGCGACGTGGGCATGATACCAGCTCGGCAATACCAGGTCGTAGAAGTCGATACCCGTGTTGTCGAGTTGTTCTAGTTTCATTTCTGTGGCGAAGATGTCCATGTGTTCGTTGTCGCCCGTTATGTAAATAACGTCTCTGTTTGTAAAAGTGCTGTCGGGCATGGGCATGCTTTTGTTTACGTTACGTATGAAACGGCCTGCGTGCAGCCTTTCGCCTAATCTCCATCACGCTAAGTCCATAGCGGTTGCGTAGGTCTAGCTCGGCTAGTGTTTGTCGGGCGATGGGCGATTCGAGGGTGATGGTATCTGCAGGAGCTGATGTTGCAGGTTGTAGTCTGTCAACCAGCTGGTCGAGTGTCTTGCCAACGTTGGGCCGATCGCACGTCTTTCTGTTTGCGTTTGCCAAGGGAACATGCGCGAGAGCGGCAGCATCAGGCCACGCCCACAAGCACAATGACGATGCCTTTCACGGGGTGAACGTGAAGAATGTTAGCGGCTGTTGGCCTGCTTTGGTTACGCGCATCTTGTATCGCTGGTTAGGGGGCGTACCGATAAGCGTGAGCATTCCGCCCATGCTGCTGGCAAAAGCTGAGGCATGAGCGACTGCGGCGGGTTCTGCGGCACATGCTACAACGACGGGCATCATGAGCGCAATAGTGCCCGTGTTTCGCTTACAAAGCCGCCATAACCGCCGTTGTGAACATAACGAGGAGGAACATAAAGGTTTCGTTGCCGCCTGCTAGTTTCATCAGGCGTTGGCTAGTGGCTTTGCTAAGCCGTTTGGAAGATGGCTCCACCCACTACAAAAAGGCCTGCATCATGCATGATTACGTTAGACGAGAACCCCGCCAACGCTTCGGCAGGGTGAGTATGCTAAAGATGAGGAGGGCGCCCATAGCACACACCGCCACAACATCCGAACGGAGGCGGCCAATGATGAACATGGTTACCGAAATGGCAAGAATAACTAGTGTTGTGATCATGTCTTGAATGATTGCTTTTTTGTGTTTTGCTGGCCGTGTTTTAGAACTCTCGTGGCCTGCGTTGTTGGTGAATAGGGATGTAAAGTTACAAATAAAATCTCGAACGCAGCAAAAAGACGATTATATTATGTTCTTTATGGATTGGGCGGGGTGGACTTTTTAGTTGTTCTAGGTTTGCTAGGTGTTCTAGTTGTTCTTAGATTTCGTAGTTATCCTAGGCATCCCAGAACAACTAGAACACCTAGAAAGCCCAGGAACCCTTAGCTTCACTGGCCATTTTCCACGCGTAAGCCAGCACCACCAGAAACCCTGCGAGCGGTAAAACGAAAGGTAAAACGGGGTTGCCGCCATACGGCAATCATCCCCATGAGCAAGAAACTGCAACTGCCAACGGGCGTCATCATCAAGATAGACGATGCACTTTTTGGTTAGTCTGCCTCATCCAGTAAGGGCCAAAGAGAAAAATGGTGGGGAACATGATGGCCCTCGAAAAAGTAGTTAACAGCAAGCCAACGAGCGACAATGCCGAGGTTGAGCAACACCAAGCACATGCTGCACACGCAACCAATGGCACAAACCAACAACGCAAGCTGCGCACGAACCCCGCCGCATCACCCAACTGCCGCCAAACCTGCCTCATCATGAAGAAGGCGACGCTGCAGGGCACCATCGAGGCGGTTTTATCGCGTCCATCCTGCGGTAAATTGCTGATGAAGAAGCAGCGTTGAGAGGACGCCGTACTTTCGCCACGGCCGTGCAAAGTGCTGCCAAACCCAATAGCGAACATGGGTGGCGAAATAGCTCTGAAAGGTTTCTTCAGGCCGCTGCCACCTCGTATTTGTCGTCGCCAGGCTGTATTTCGGGCAGGCAGCTGTACGCGCGCGCGAAAACCAGTGCACAGCCAAAACCACTCACGCCCAACACTACGTGAGATGGCTGTCTCTTCGCTGTCGCTGCGGAAAAGAAACAACCCCACGCTAAACGCTGCGCGAAGATGCTGCTGGGCGCTGTTGGGAAACGATTGCGAAAGGTTTAGTCGGCTAGTGGCCGTTTGTGCGCCCAACTCTGTTACGCGTAGGGATTGGCGGCCGTTTCGAGGGATGTTAGGCCGCAACCGATGGTGAACAGCGCAGCCAAGAACACTTCGAATGTGCCTGACTTTGGGCACCTGGCACAAAGAGAAAAGCACCCAATGCGAAAGCGAAAGCCCAAACTACGCACGCCACGACGATACGCCAAAGCGATTGATGAACCGCCCGGTGGGATGGCGTAATACATGATGAAGTAAACCCAGATAGGTTGTTACCAGAATGAGGGCCGACTGTGCTGCGGATATGTGCAGCCTCGTTTTGGAAATGCTTAGGCTTACACATCGAGGACGGCGCGAGCAAAGCCCCATAAAAAGAAAAAGGGTGGTACTGAGTACGAAAGGCAGAAGAAATCTGCGTTCGGTAAGAGAAGCTCGCTTTTCTGCTCATTATTGATAAGGTGATGAACAAGATGCTATCCCTTTGTTCAGTCTGCAGCAGACCAGGTGCACCAATCAGATTGGTGCAAAAGTAATTAAAAATTCGCGACATTCTCACACACAATCGTTTAATCATGCTAGAATGCAGCTGTGTGGCGTGTTGCGAAATGCGGTTGGTTTGAGGCTGGGAAACTGCAGCAAACTAGACCACATAAAATCTTTTGAAGTAGGCACTAAATGGGCGGATAGCGGTGTGATTTGTTCGGCAGAAGGATGAAAGTGGCACCCGCTGAGCCCCAACCTTTTGTTAACCTTAAATCTAATACTTCATGAAAAACACATTACAGTTAATTCTTTTATTATTTACTTTGCAAACGTTTGCCACAGTATTTGTGCTCTTTTAGGGTTTGTTATGTTAATCGACCGAGGGCTTTAATACAAATTAGATTTGAGCCCTCTTTCGCTTTTGGCAAAGGATGTTGCGGTTTTGCGGTGTAATTTCTGCCTCTAGGCTTTTCAGTATCTTCTTTAACAAGTTAGGTACAAAGCCAGTTTTGGTTTTGAGCCACGCCACGCGTGCACGCGATACGAGGCACGGTCGTTTCCGGAGTTCAATCTCAAAACAATAGCTGGCAAAACGACTGGCTTTGCGCTCTAGTTTAGAAAGTTCAAGGCACGGGAGGCCACTATGCCGCCAGCAGGCAGGCCGCAATACGTTTTGTAGAAAACAGCGCGAGCCGCTGAGCTGGTCTCAGCGAGTTCGTCTCCTTCAACACTTTCGTCGAGAATGATGAAGGTGTCGAAGCACTGTGGCAGTAGCCGATGAGCTGTTCGAGCCGAGCGTAGTTCGGCATTGAAGTAAGATACGCCGTGTGGCAGGTCGTTTGCGGTGCGCATGCTCGCTGAAAAAGCTTCAGCACGACACCCTCATCCTCGTCGGCAAACACAGGCAATCCGCCATGCTGGCACGTAGTTCGCGCCTGGCTACGACCGAGAAACGTGCTTTTGCCTCGCTGGCGTTTGCGCCCGTAGCAATACCGTGGTGGTATTGTCCCTGTTCGACGCACAAGTTGTTGCCTACGGCCTTTGTCCCCAAGAAAGGGTGGCGGCTGTCAGGCTTTGATAAACGATGCGTTTGCGTGCATCCTCGACGTGTAGGCTGAACGGTTTCGGGATGATTATATCGGAAAGTGGCCAGCGATACAAGAGCATCCGCTTTGCTAAGGCTGTCGCACGCACTGCGTCGAAATGTTTGAGGTGACTCGTTCACGCTATTTCAAGAACTTGCGCGTACAGTTAGAAAATCGCTAGAAAAAGGGCGTTGGCAAAACATCAAACCCAGTAAACATTGCTGCGGCGGTCTGAGGCGGCCACCGTTTGTTGTAGTTGTTTGCAGTGGCGTGCAGTGCACCTTCCAGGTTCGGTTTTCAGCCGTTTGCTCAATGCGGCTTGCATATCTCTCTGTGGTGATACGATTCTTAGGCACTGCACGCAGGCCGTTAGCTCTGCGTGCAGTCGGTTGGCCGTTTTGCTCACCGTGGCAGCGGTTTGCGCATATCAACATCACCACAGTAGTTGAGACTGCCCCACCTGACGGGTGCGCATTGGCACTAGCGGCGTAAAGATAGCAAGAAACAAGGTGGCGAAAAAGCCTCCACAACGGAGGCGCGCGCAGGCTATTGCGGCGAAGGGTAGGGAGCAGCAGCAAAACGGGGATGGAGACCTTGCGGCGGCTTCGCATTGTTTGTGTAAGGCGTGGGTCTGTCTATGCCGCCTGCCTTGCCTTTTCCTTGGGCAATAAATTTTCATCTGCCATGTTTGTTTGGCGGCCAACCCGTCATGGCCTCGCTTTTTGTTCACTTCGGCCTTAGCCTGTGGCGTATGGCCGGGCAATTGGGTGAGTGCGGCGGCCAACGACCTACTTCCGCCTGTTGAAACTGTGCGGTTGAGCCGATGAAACAGCGAAGACGGGCCGAATATGTCGAGGTCGAGGGCAAATGGATGAGGGTATCGGCGGCGCATGCACCATCGCCGAAGGGGTAAAGTCGCCTCTAGGTAGCGCGCCTGGGTCCTCATAGGCTTGCCTTAGCTGGTCGATAGCAGCTGTTTTGGCCTCGTTTTGCACGTCAAAGCGCCTGATAACAACATATAAGACTAGGCAAACGGCAGCCAACCACAGTGTCCACGTGGCATTGTGGAGGGTGGTGGCCAAGACAACAAAGCCCAACATGGCAACGAACGAGACGATTTCGCCGGCCACGAAGTAGAGATTGCGGCGCTTTAAACGAACGAGAAGAGCCGCCAGCAATGAACTTTCGGCAAGATATGCAGTTTTTAGGGAGGTTGTTTTCATAAGTGTGAGAGTTACTATAGGCATGTTCTATCCCCGCAAAGGTTCAATGGTTGTTCTTTTGTGTAGAGCCTGCCTATGGTAAAAAGGAAATGGTTTTAGAAGTTTATCTGCCTCTCGTGTAGGCTGTCGTGTCGGCGTAATGTTGTTTTCAGTTGCACGCAGCGTTTTGTAGCCCCTAGTACAAGCCCCTTTTGTACTCGTAGTACAAGCTTGCAGTGCTAGTACAAGCATCTGTAGTTGCCAGTACAAGCACCTTGCAGCGATAGTACAAGCACCCTCTGTAGAGACAGTATGCACCTTCTTCGGCAAGTAGAGGATCTGATGGCAAAACTTGATGTTCTTTAGCTATGGGCCTAATAGGAGGGACTAGGCTGATGGTTTCTGTTGTTCTTGGATGTCTTGCATGCCTCAGGATAACAAGAAAACCCCTGCCCGAAAGAAAGGCTGCGCGCATTATTTAGCAGCCTTCATTCCTCCATCCAATAGTCGCCGTCGGGGTTTATCCGCGCGCCACTTCGCCGCCCTGCGCTCGTCGTAGTCTAGTAGGCCGTAACGGTCTACCGAATACACCTTGCGTTCGTAGTTGGCAACGAGCGTTTGCAAGAAGTTGAGGGCGTTAAGGCTAACCGTATCGATGAATGCGAACTCGTCGAGAAAGCTTATTGCCACGTCGTCTCTCTCTATTGATGGGTACACTAGCCCCTGTCGCCATCGGAATAAAAAGCGGCAACCATTGTTCGCCATGCACCAATTTGAAGGCCCCGTAGGCGGCGGGCCACTCGCGTAAGTGGGGTAGACGGAAGCCTGGAATGAAGTCGATGAGGCCTTCGCGCTTGCATTGCCGAGGCGTACCCGACACCTTATTATATATGCACACAAGTAAAGGAGCTGCGTGCTGCCTGCCGCACGTTCCAATTGCTGATAGAATCGCCCGGGGAGCCCGGCAAGGCTCGATGTATCCAGGGCGTTTAACCCCGACAGTTGCAGATAAAGGTCGAAAAGCAGTTCTATGTTCATCGTATTTTATTGTACGTTTGTTGTTTCTTGTTTGCCGCTTGCTTGTGCTATGGGCAGCTGGCCGACTTGTCAATGCGCACAACACTGTTGCACGCACCAACGTGTTGGTGTAGGGTCTGGCTGCGTGTTGAAGACCAGTGCGGGTCTGCGCGCTTGCCTTTAAACGACACCTCGAAGTGCAGGTGTTCGGTGGTCACGGCCTGTGCGGCCCGTAAGTCCGATAACGTCGCCGGCCTTAATAGCTTGTCCCACCTTCACGAAGTTGCGCGATTGGTGGCTGTAAAGCGTTTCTAGGCCGTTGTCGTGACGTATGACGATGCAGTTGCCATAACCGAAGAGTGGCCCGGAACGAACCACAATGCCACTGAAAGCGGCCAACATCTCATCGTTGGACGGTCTTGATGTCTACGCCAGAGTGCCTTCTGCGCCTCGTGGTAATTACATGGCTACCCGTAGCGGGTAGGCCCATTCGTTGGGTGAAAATCTGGGACAAGAAAAAGCTTGTTGTTTACACTGCCCTCACATCTTTCTGGGTTTTAGGGCAGCGTTTTGTTGGCAGTTTTCTGCTCTTCGACCAGCAGCTTTTGTTCTTCTTCAGCCGTTTGGCCTCTTCGCGTTTAGCCTTCTTCCTCTTTTGGCGGCCTTTTTGGTCTCGGCTTTTCCCCTTCTGTCGGCCAAAAGCTTTTTCTTCAGGTCTTTTCTGTGGCCTGTCTAACGGTTACGTGTTGTCCGTTTTTCTCAAATCGTATCACCCCCTTGTTCAGTTTATGACTTTTGGGGTCGACGATGGTTTGCGGATTGATGCGCCCGCCGTTCACCATCGTTAGGAAAAGGCAACGCCCCTCGCCGTCTTTCTTACCCACGATGGCAATAGATTGGCCAGCCTCTACCGTCTGGTTGGGCTTCACTAAGTTCTGTGCGTTGTGCGCATACACGGTTTCCAGGCCGTTGTCGTGGCGTATCACCACCACGTTTCCCCACTGTTTGTTCTTTCTTGCCAATCTAACTCTTCCGGGCATCATGGCCTTAACCACATCGCCACGCTTGGTTGTAATCTCCAATGCGTTGTTTTTAGCCACCTTAGCCTTGCCCACAGGCAGCGGGAAGGCATAGTTTTTGTGCGCAATGGCATTGAGGTCGACGAAGAAAACGTTGCCTTTATCGAACAAGCCAGGCGTGGCAATGCTAATTTGTTGGGTTTCGGCAGGCGTGAAATGGTCCTCAGCGGGCTTGCCCGAACTGAAGAACAGAACGAGGAGTAGTGCAATAAGCTGTTTCATACGTGTAACATAGATGTGCTGACAGGTGCATAGCCAACGCCGCCACGCAAAGTGGCAGTGGGCCATTTGGCCATGTTCAGCGGATGGTAACGCCCGTAAAAATGCGGCCAGAGTTAATGCCTAGCCTTCGGGCTGAAAAGAAATCGTTGCAGCGGTTGTAGGTGCAGATGTCCGTTGCGTATATGTTTTCGCTTTTAACGCCTAACTCCTTGCAGTTGCAATTGCGTGCAAAGGGTAGTATTGATGTGCCATTTGTTGTGCCGTTGCGCAATATCGTTCATTGGGAAAGCGGCTTTGGCAAAGGCCTCGTACACTTCGTTGCCCACTTCAAAGTGTTGTAGCGAGATGCCAGGCGCAATAACGGCGCGTAGTGTACGTGGGTTGGTTTTGAATGCTGTGCGCATCTGCGCGATGGCGTTTTGTGCGATGCGTTTTACCGTTCCGCGCGCCATCCCGCATGTATGGCAGCGCGGCGCGATGTTCGGGCATCGTAGAAGGATGGGTGATGCAGTCGGCCGTAGATACACGCCAATCACAAACGCCAGGCACGTTGGTAATGAGTGCATCAACGCCTTCCAGAACCATTTGGCGCACGTTCTGCGGCATCGAAAGCAGCTCGCTGCCCACCTGCCGCACGGTTGTTTCGTGGGTTTGGTGGGGCATAACGAGAAGAAGGGCGATGCCCGCACGCGGCAGCAGGCTATGGAGGTTTTGCGCGCCACGTGTTCAGGGGGCATCGCCAAATAGGGATTGATGTTAAATTGGGCGTAAGCGCCTTTGGTAGCGCATCGGTACTGCACATGGTACTGAAAGCGTGAATGCGGTGGCCAAGGGCATATTCCAGCAGTTTAGGCATCATTTTCGTCTTCGTATTCAAAGTCGTCAAGGTCTTCGATGTCGGCGTCGATGTACTCCACGTCGATGTCTTCGCCCTCGTCGGCCAGTTTCTGCGCGCGCATCCTGATGTCTTTGTCGCGGTGAACGAGGGTGTCTTCGGGCCATGATGCTTTGCAGTTTATTGCTCTCGCTGTTCAGTTCGCGCCAAAGGATGTCTTTTAGCTCAGGCAGTCCTTGCCCCGTAACAGCCGAGATAAATACCACGGGGAGGTCGGTGGGCGTCGTTTCGCGCAACATCTCAATCAGTTCGTCGTCCAGCAAGTCGCATTTCGGTTGTGGCCAATACGCGGTGCTTGTCGTTCAGTGCCCGGGGTTGAAGTTGTTCAGCTCGTTGAGCAACACCTCGTACTCTTTCTTGATGTCGTCGGTATCGCCAGGCACCATGAAGAGCAAAACGAGTTGCGCTCGATATGCCGAGAAAGCGCAGCCCCAAGCCTCCTTCGCTTGCGCTTCGATGATGCCGATGTCGGCCATCACAAACGACTTATGGTCGTGATAAGCCACGATACCGAGCGATGGTTCGAGGTGGTGAAAGGGTAGTTGGCAATCTTAGGACGTGCCGAAGCAGCGACGAGCAGCGTTGACTTGCCTGCGTTAGAAACCCACCAGTCCGACGTCGGCCAAAAGCTTCAATTCGAGTATGATGGTCATCTCTCCATCGGCTCGCCGGGCTGCGCATAGCGTGGCGTTTGGTTGGTGGCCGTGCGGAATTGGAAGTTACCCAGTCCGCCTCGGCCCCCTTTTAGCAGCATCACCACCTGCCCGTCGTGCATAACATCGCAGACATACTTGCCTGTTTCGGCGTTGTACACCACCGTTCCGCAAGGCACGTCAATATAAACGTCCTTGCCGTCTGTGCCGTGACATTTGTCTCTTCCGCCGTTTTCCGCCATGCTCGGCGAACACGTGCCGTTGGAATTTAAGGTGCAACAGCGTCCAATAATTGTGGTTTCCGCGCAGGTAAATGTTTCCACCGCGCCCGCCGTCGCCCCCGTCGGGACCGCCGTTAGGGTTGTATTTTACGTGTCGGAGGTGCATAGAACCCCTTCCGCCCTTACCAGAGCGGCAGTAAATCTTTACGTAGTCTACGAAGTTTGATTCGGGCATGAGCAGTTTAGATGTTGTCAATCACAGCACACACGTCGGCAAAAGATGCGTTCCAGTTCGCCCAATCCGTCGATGTGGTTGTGGATGTTTTCTGTTTTATACCATTCGATGAGCGGTGCCGTTTGGCTGTGATACACGCCCAGTCGTTTTTTAATTGTTTCTTCGTTGTCGTCTGTGCGCCCGCTTTGTTGTCCGCGCAGCACCAGTCTTTTCATCAGTTCTTCTTCGGGAACGTCCAGTTCAATCATGGCAGCCACCTAGTGTCCGCGTTCGGCAAGCATCTTTTTAAGTGCCTCGGCTTGGGCAATGGTGCGTGGAAAGCCGTCGAAGATAACGCCTTTATGTTCTTTTCCAAAGCTGTCGTACACGTTGGCCAGGATGTCAATCATCAGTTCGTCGGGTATCAGTTGCCCGTTGTCGATATATTCCTTGGCTGTCTTGCCCAATGGTGTGCCGTTCTTTATCTCGTTGCGCAGGACGTCACCCGTCGAGATATGTTCTAAACCGTACTTGGCGATCATCTTGTCGCTTTGTGTGCCTTTGCCCGAACCGGGTGCACCGAAGATAACGATATTCTTCATTTCGTTGTGTTTATTGTGAAAAAATTATTATGTGGTTTTTTACCATTGCATGTGAAAAAGCGTTGTGTCCTTACTCTTCCACCACGGTATAAATGTCTCTTAGGTTGCGCCCTTGTTGGTTATAGTCCAAGCCATAGCCCACAATAAAGTCGTTTGGTATTTCGAAGGCGGCATATTCCACATCGAGTGGAACCGTAAGTCGGTCGGGTTTAACCAGCAATGTGCAGATATGTATCGACTTGGGCGAGCGCGTTCCCAGCGATTCAATCATGCGTTTAATGGTCAATCCCGACTCAACGATGTCTTCAACGATGATAACCGTTCGTCCGGCAAGGTCTTCGTTGATGCCAATCACTTCTTTAATTTTTCCCGTTGATGTTGTGCCTTGGTAGGATGCCAGCTTAACGAAGGATATTTCGCAGGGTATGGTGAGCATGCGCATGAGGTCGGCGGCAAACATAAACGAGCCATTTAGTACGGCCAAAAGCAGCGGGTTCTTATCGGCCATGTCTTTGTTTATCCTGTCTGCAACGGCTTTAACGTGTTCTTGTATTTGGGTTTCCGTGATGGAGGTCTCGAAAACCTTATCTATCAATTTAATTCGAGCCATATAATCTTTTTGCTATTAAGCTGCAAAAATACGAAAAAAAAGTGGAACACGGGGACTTAACTAACGTTATTTAGGTTTTTATGGGGCTGACGACGGCGTTTAAAGGTGAAAGGGTGAAAAGGTGAAAAAATGGCTAACGCCTTTTGATGAACGGGTGGGGTGTTGGAGCTAGCAGAACAAAAGGCTAGAGTCGCTAGAAAACCCTAGAATTCCCCTAGAAACCTAGGCTCCTCAGAACAACTAGAAAACCTAGAATAACGACAAAAACCCTGATAACTAACAGGCCAGCTAGACCCACAAACAGCTACGAATTACCAGCAAACAGCCCTTATGTTTTTGCTAGAATGGCGTGTTGAATGATGTTCGCTTTGTAAAATATCAATAATGTTTTTAACCAAACGCGTTCATCAGAAAAACATTTAAGGCCGTTATCCGGGTGCGCTTATTGGGCTTCTGCCTCTCCTCGTACTCCTGCATATAAAAGCATCTTTATGATGCATTTTGTTAGCATTTCGGCACTAAAGAACATAATAATATGTAAATGTTCGGTGCTTTTGCTAGTCGAGTATTAATTTGTATTTTTGCACATTATGAAGATATTCACCGGCACACAGATAAAGGAGCTAGACAAGTTTACGATTGAAAACGAGCCCGTGGCAAGCATCGACCTGATGGAACGTGCGGCCAAGGCCATTGTGCACGTCTTGCGAGAAGAATGGGACAACAGAACGCCGTTCGTGGTGTTCGCTGGCCCAGGAAAACAACGGTGGTGACGCACCGGCTGTGGCTCGGTTGATGGCTGAGGCTGGCTACAGGTGACGACGTTTCTCTTCAATGTCAACGGAAAAACTGTCTGACGACTGTGCCACGAACAAGCAGAGGGCGATGGAATGCAAACGCATCAAGGCCTTTTTACGGAGGTTGTTGTGGACTTCGACCCGCCTGAACTCGACGGGCCGAAACGGTGGTGATAGACGGACTTTTCGGTGCAGGGCTGAACAAAAACGCTTTGCCGGAGGGTTCGCCTCTTTGGTGAAATACATCAACCAATCGCCTGCAAAGGTGCGTAGAGTATCGACCTACCTTCGGGTCTCATGCGACCGAAGACATACGCACAATGTGAAGGCGCATATCGTGAGAGCAGACCTTACGCTGACACTGCAACAGAAGAAGTTATGCATGTTTTTGAAGACAACCAGCAGTTTCTGGGTCGTTTGCGCGTGCTGGACATTAGGCTTAACCCCGAGTTCATCGCACAAACAGACACAAAAATACCAGGTGTTGGAAGAGGCCGACGTGCGCAGCAGAATGCTTTAAAACGCGGCGACTTTGTGAATAAAGGCCTGATGGGGCATGCACTTATCGTGGCTGGGAGCTATGGCATGGCGGGAGCGGCGGTGCTGGCTGGGCGTGCTTGTATGCGCCCGCGTGGGAAAACCAACCGTTTGCACCCCGGCGCACCCTACGATGTGATGCAAATATCTCTGCCCGAGGCCATTTTAAGTACTGGTAAAGAAGATTATTTCTTCACCGAACCCCTCGACACCGAGCATTATGATGCCGTGGGAATGGGACCAGGACTGGGACAACACGAAGATACGGCCATCGCACTTATCTCGCAAATACGCCGAACGCAATGCCCGATGGTGATAGATGCCGACGCTTTGAACATCTTGGCCTCGCATAAGGCCTGGATGCAGCAACCGCCACAGAACTTAATACTAACGCCACATGTTGGCGAGTTCGACAGATTGGGCAACAGAGGGAGCGAGGGCGACTACGACCGACTGTCGAAAGCACTCGACTTGGCTCAGCACTTGCAAGCTTATATCTTGCTAAAAGGACACTTCTCGGCACTTTGTTTGCCCTCTGGAAAGGTGTATTTCAACCCCACAGGCAACGCCGGAATGGCCACAGCAGGCAGTGGCGACGTGCTAACGGGCATCATAACAGGACTGCTGGCGCGTGGCTACAACCGCGAAGATGCTTGCATCGTGGGTATGTACCTGCACGGATTGGCGGGCGACTTGGCGGCAAAACAACTGGGAAAAGAAAGTCTGATGGCAGGAGACATCGTGAGTTATCTGCCGCAAGCGTTCGAATTGTTAGACTAGTTGGTAAGCTGCAAGAAGTAAACTGCAAGTAAGAAAGTAGAAAAAGTTAAGTGAATAAAGCCAAATGCTTATGAACTTAAAATGCGTTTACACCGCAGGTTCGTGGGTGTGAAGTGGGCTTAAACCTATATGTAAGTCGGCCTAGGCTGCGTTCCTTATAAACTAATAAACGTGTTAACAAGTCAACTACAATACCACAACAAAGCATCTCATCGCGCTTGCCCTTTGAAAACGGGCGGCTTGGGGGCTTTATAACAAAAATAAACTTAGCAATAGAATATGAAACAGTTATTCGTTACCATTGCAGCCTTTGCATTTGCCGCCCTTCCTGGCTTTGCACAAGGCAATGCGCAAGCAGAGGGAATCCCTTTATTTCTTGCCCAAAACGGGGATTAGGCTCGCCGTTATGGTGGAGAAACCACCCATACGCCAGGCGAACTGGCCATGGCGGCGAAAAGTACATGAAACTTTTCAACACGTCTATGGAGAAATCCACAGAGTATCGCGTGGTAGGCATCAACATTACCGACTTTGGCACGCCCGATTCTACTAAGCATTACGTGGCGGCTATGGACAAAAAGCATAGCATTAGCGACGTGAGGTTACCGATAATGGCGTGCTGTTGGCCATCAACGCCACGCCGCCGCCTGCACCAAAACAACCCAAAAGCTTTTGTGCCTGCACGGGCTAAACGGCCGCTCAACCCCAAGGATTTCATGAACCAAGACATCCTTTCGGCAGGCTCGTCGGCTAAGATGGCCGAGCTTAATTGCAAAGGACATATACGACATCTCGCGACAGCCGAAACCAACTTTCGCGCGGACAAGCAGTGATGCCATGCCCAAAGATGGCGAACAATTGCGGCTGATGCTTAACAACCTGGACTTGCAAGAACGCGCACTGATGCAAGTGTTTGCCGGAACAACGGTTAAAGATACCACCGAAACCATCATCAACTTCATGCCTACGAAACCCGTAGAACGCGAAATCCTGTTCCGCTTTTCACGCCATTGATGGCATGGCCGATAAGACGACTTCTGGGCGGCATCCCTTATTATATAAGTGTAGAAGACCTGCACTCGATACCCGCCATGCAAGCTTCGGTAGACCGTGGGAAGGTGAAAGACAATGCGGGCGTGTATGTAAATCTGCCTGGTAAGGTGAAGGTTTCTGTGGCACAAGAGAACAACATGCGTGCTGTTATCGAGCTTTACATGGCTCAGTTTGGAAAAACCGAACCGCTTAGCGGCGAACTTTTCGGTAAAAAGCAGCTCACGCAGATGGTGGTTAGTCCTGCAACAGGTGCAATAGAAAGCGTAAAACCGAAAAGCGTGAAGCAGCACACGCATGCAAGCCTTGCGCGTTGGCCTGCTGAGGACTACCTAACAGCCCGTGGGCAACAACAAACTTACACGGCATTGTGCGCCTTTACCCCGCATTTGGTTTCGAACCTAAAACATTGCGGCAACCGCGCACAATCTTTTTAAACAAAAACAACCATATGAAGAAAAACAATCCTCCCCGCATTGGCATTGGCGATAGCCTCACCTTTGCCTCGTGTAATTGCAAAACCAAAACCGTAATAACTAAGAAACTGCCGCAGCGCAGGCTACTGAACAAACAACCGACACGGCTAGTGCCGGCAATGGTGCCCAAACAGCCCCCTGCCGAAGTGGGGACAACATGCCGACTTTACCCCGCCCAGCGCTTGATGGCAAGCAGGTGAAACTATCGGATGTGGTGGCAAAAACAAGATAACGATGGTAGACTCTGGGCTTCGTGGTGCGGACCATGTCGCATGGAGATGCCCCATGTGGTCAAGCTATTCTAAGTTTCGCGGAAAGGGTCTTGAAAATAGTGGGCGTTTCGCTCGATGAAAAGAAGGAAGACTGGGAAAACGCCGTGAAAGATATGGGCTTGGGCTGGATTCAAGCCAGCGATCTAAAAGGTTGGGAGTGCTCTGCTGCACGTCTTTATCAGGTGCAAGGCATACCTGCATATGTGTGCTTATCAACCAAAAAGGCGAGATTGTTGGCAGGACTTCGCGCGGCGACGAACTGATAAGTCGACTTAGCGAATCTGCTGAAATAAAACGCAATAGCGTTATTTAAAAAAGTCGGGCAAGTCGGATTATACCGATTTGCCCGACTTTTTAGTGCAGGTTCTAAAAATTACCTTTACTGTATTTCTAGCTTATAGCTGTGCCGGTTTTGCTTATTACCTGAAAGCGCATAGTGCACTATGCGGCTGAATGGTTAATCATCTGTTGCCGAAGAGGGAAAGAGGAAGGTTGCAAGTTGTCTCTTTTGACCTATTCGTGCATTGTGGACTACTTAAACACTTATAGGCCAATTGGGATAAGGGGGTAGGTTGTTTTTAGGTAATCAGATCTATACAGATTTATCACACAATTTATTTTATCATTGAAGCGATGTGAAGTCAATCTGGTATAGAGACTCTTATTTTCTAAAGCGTGCTGGCAGTGCCAGTTGGGATGTTGCTAAGTGGAAGCAGTAGGCGAACACGTTGATGGGTTTGTGGGGAGGGTCTGAGGCTGCTAATTGCAGTTGTTGCTGTCCCAAACAGGCGTGCTTGCCTTGCCCTGCGTTAAAAACCCGTAAGTTGCCGTTGCTTTCACAAACAATGGAGAGCCGTGGAACGAGCGTAGCTTGTCGTAACCGCCAACCCAGTATGTCTTATTCAGCAAATTGTCTGCATTGAGTTGCAGTTGCAGGCTTTTCACCCTATAGAACAAGGCGGCATTAAGAATGGCGTACGCAGGGTAAACAATGGTATTGGCACGTTTCCCCACTTGCCCGTAGCGTTCGCTATTGGCGTTTACACCAATTCCAAACCCTAGTTGCGCAGTGTACCGTGGCGTAGGATATACTTCGTCCAGATGTTGCCGGCATGTAGGGGTGTATTTGGACGTTGTGTACCCAGGTCGCGTTCGGTTCCGTTAAGCTGTCTTGGTAATTTTTGCGTTGGTGTAAGCGTAGTTAACCACCACACCCAGTTTGAAGAAGCTCGCCGCAACATCCACTTCCACGCCTTTTGGCACACTTTCTTCGCCCACTTGCATCAGCGTTAGGTTGCCTGCATACCCCGCATTGTACAAGGTGTTGTTCTTGTGAGGTGAAAGAGAGCAGCAGTAAGACTATGCCGTCGGTCGAACCAATCGCTCTTCATCCCAACCTCGAATAGCTGTGATTGTTCGGGCGCGAAAGGGCCGCCGGTGCTTGGGTCGCTTTGCACGCTAGCTCGATTGGGGTTCGAAGCCCTTAACCCATGTTCCGTACACGTTAATGGCCTTTGTTGAGGGTCACAACTGCGCCAACGCGCGGTATCAGTGCGTGTTGGGCGGAGCGGCTTTCGTCGGCCAATCGCCTGTTAAGGATGTCGGTAAAGAACTCTTGCCTTAGGCCCAACAGCAGCTGAAGCCTGCCGTATTTAAGTTGTTCTTGCACATATATGCCGTGCGAATATTGCCGGTAGGGGTTGATGGCATCGGTGGTGAAGACATATTTGCTAATGTCTTTCATCCCATTGCCCGTTGTGGAGTTGAGGTCGAAGTATGGAACGTTGAGCCTCGGGATTGCCGCTCGGCATCGAGAACATAGTTGTTTATTTTGCGCTTGTCAGCGTGTTGTTGTCTTTCCGTTTTTCAAAAGGTATCCCTCGGCAGTCATTGATGAAGTTCCTGGTAGCAAGTCGGTTTGGAAATAGTCCCATCCCACGAGCAAGGTATGCCGCGCGCCCTGTATTGAAGTTGAAGTTCAGGTAGTTACAGCCGTTGTTGCGAAAAATGGCGTTTCCTTATCATGGCCTGCATCAGAATACGGCTGTTGTTCTGCGTGCTGTCGGCGTTCAGCACGTAGGCATTGGCTTGGTTATGCTCTTGCATGTCCTCGTCGTACGATGAGTTGAGGTAGGTGCTGTTGAACGAAATGTGGTCGGTAAACCGGCGAGAAAGGCCCAGCGTAATGTTCACCAGTCGTTCTTTTCAGGTAGTCGTTGGCGGCCGACAGCGAACGCGATATGGGCACCGAGAGAGGTCTCCGTCGCCAAAGATGCTTTGTCCCCGGTCTATTTTGCCGTAATATTGTTGGAAAAAAGATGTCTACGTTAAGCTGTGTGCGATTGTTTGGCACGTACGAAAAGGATGGTGCGGCGATAAAGTTCTGCCCTCCTTGCAAGTCGCGATACGAATCGGTGTTTTCATAGCCTAGGTTTAGTCGATACAATAGCGTGCCTTTGCGATTGAGTGGCCCGGTAAAATCGCTATAAACGTTAAATGTGGAGTAGCTTCCCACTGTGGTGCTTACCTGTCTGCGGTTCTCGGAGAGCGGCTTTTTCGTAACCCTATTGATTACTCCGCCTGGCGATGCGTTGCCAAAGAGGGCCGAGGCAGGGCCTTTTATCACCTCAACACGCTCGATGTTGGCTAGCGATTGTTGTTTCCATAAGCTTGTTTGCGCACGCATGCCGTTGATGAGGTTGCCCGAGTTGCGGTTGCCTGTGGTGCGGAAGCCGCGTATGGAAAAGTCGTTGTAGAAACTGTATTGGTTCACTCCGCTGATGTTCTTCACCACATCGTTAACCGTTATCGCACCTGGTCTAGCACAAGCTCCTTGGTAACGTAGCCAATGGATTGTGGAACGTCTTTAACGGGTGTGGCCGTTTTGGTTCCTACAAACGACAGTGTGTTTTTATACGACCGCTCGTTGCGCCCCACCACCTCTACGCCTTGTAGCATTTCGGCAGCTTCACTCAACTGAACATCTTGCCTTTTGTCTTGTGTAAGATTGATTTCTCGTTCGGCGGGTTTGCATCCGATGTAGTGGAATGTAAGCGTAATGTTTCCTCCATTCACGTTAAGCGCGTACATACTCCCTGCTCGTCGGTTATTGTTCGATGTTGGTCTTTTCACTTGTACCACTGCACCAATCAACGGCTCACCTCTTTTGCCCGTTACGTGTCCGCTAAGTTCTATTAATTGTTTTACCTTTGTGCCGTTGGCATCGACGACGTCTGTTTGCGCGTATGCTGTTGGCATTGTACAGACAATCATTGATGCAAGCAGTAGATGCTTGCAATACGAGAAATGAATATCATATCGTTGTTTGTTGGTTGTTATCTCTGTTTTGCTGCAAAATTGAGAGATTGAGATTTTTCACAATACTTATTAATAGGTAATTTGTAGGGACAATGGCTAATTAATCTGGGGGCGCATGCGAAACCCCGCACGCGTTTATATAATGGCTGTGGCTAAGGTGTGTTGGTGCAGGTTAGTAGATGCGATGCGTTACGCAAGAGGAGAAAGAGTGCCGAGCCAGTGGGTGAAGCGAATTTGGCCGGTGGAAGTAGGGTGGTGGCTAGGTTGTGAGGTTGAACATTACTGCCACCCTTTTGTTAACAAGTTCACGAAAGGGCATAAAAAAAGAGGCCAGTGAGCAAGGGTCGCTTGTTGATGGTTGGGGCTATTGCGCCAAAATGCGCAAGCCGTTTGTCCATCCAAACCTTGTTAACTGGCCTCTTCGTTAATTTGTTTGTTCCTTACGGCAGGCTGATAGCCTCGCTGGGACATACACTAGCGCATGTGCACACACTCGGTGCAAGCGTCTGCGTCAATCTTATAAATATCGCCCTCAGAGATTGCTTCAACGGGGCATTCGGGCAAACAGGTGCCGCAAGCGATACAATCGTCACTAATAACGTAAGCCATAATGATGTTCTGTTTAAAATTGTTTTGTATAATATGTTCTTTTCTTTTTGCTCAAAAGTTGCGTTATCTGGTTGCGGGAAAGGTGCCAAGCAAACTTGCTCCTTGCCCCTAGCAAACGTTTTTCTTGTAGTTGCGCTGTAGAGTGCGCTGTACTAACTTTGATGATGCAAAGTTAGTAAATGCTCTGTTATATACCTACAAATAGTGAGTGTGCTCAATACCCAAATTTTGTTGATTAAGAACAAGTAGAAGGCAGGATTTAAAGGTGAAAAAGGTGAAAGGGTGAAAGGTGAAAAATGGCTAACGCCTTTTAAAGTTGTCTAGCGGTTTTTAGATTTCTAGTTCATTCTAGCTGACAAGTCGGACAAGTCAGACTGGTTGCATGTCAGACTGGTCCGAATTGTCTGATTGGTCCGACTTGTCTGACTTGTCCTATTAGCCTAACGCCCCCCATACATTTGGCTTACCCCCTTAACATCATTCAAAATAAAACGATAGCGCAATCATTTTACTGGTTGCGCGCGATGTGGAACGGGCGTAAGGCACAAGGTTCTTGTCGCGCAGGCGGTCAGCATGCTTTACCGTCTAAGCAGTCGATAAGACTGAACATAAACTTCAATTCGGGGCGAAGTTTGAAGTAAGGCAGGTAGAAATCGCAACCAATGCCCACCTCGGCAAACACATCGTGGCGTTTAAATCGCAAGATGTCGGTATCGCTTCCGCTGAGGTTGAGCATGGGGTTGATGCCCGCCACAAGGTACGGACGATGGTTGTTGAATCGCGGTGCGGCGAAAATAAGGTTGAAAGCCGTAGAGATATAGGCCGTTTTCATGTCTTGACGGTGTACGATGGGCTGACCGTCGACATCCATTTGTCCTTGATTTTTAAACACTAGATGCCTATTTCCAAAGTACATTGCAGGCACGGCGCGCAGCTGCAAGTGGCGGTTAAGGCGCAATTCGCCCGTTACGCCTACCACGAAACCAGGGTCGTAGCGGTCTTGTTCGGCGGCGATGTTGGTCTCAATAACCTGTCCGCCGTCTAACGTTAGTGTCTGTGGACCAGCGTTAAACAATTCCACATCCTGCATGTGAACACCCACCACCACGCCGAAATGAAATGGGCGCAGGTCGGTATAGGGACTGTTCTCCACGCGCCGCTGCTGTGCCATCGTCGCGATGGGCAACAAACACATATATATAATAAGGTATATAAGTTGCTTCATACGTTATAGGTAAACGCAAAAGGTGGGTGGTTATTGTGTGGATTTTTTGCTTTGCGCCCTGCTCCGCACTTACTTCTTTCCCACCGTCAGCACAATTTTGCCCACATATACGGCGTTTTTACCATTCTGGTCGACAGGTACGGGCTTGCCGTCGAGGTCGTTGGCATATGCGTAGTTTCGAAGAACGTGCGAGTGTCCACCCAGAACCAAGTCGATATGGCGCGAACCTTCATCATCTTCTGGTCGTCGTCGCCCCCAATGCCCCAACCCAGGTGCGAAATGCAAATCACTACGTCGCACTTCATCTTCTTTTTTAGCATCGTGGCCACCTTTAATGCCGTGGCGGCGGGGTCTAGGTACTTCACCGTTTTGTACATCTTGGTGAGCACAAGCCCCTCTAACTTCGGGTCGATACCGAACACGCCAATCTTTAAACCATTGCGATGGATGATGGTATATGGCTTAACTACACCTTCGAGGGGCGTGCCCGTGAAGTCGTAGTTGGCGCAAAGGATGGGGAATTTCGCCTTTTTGAAGATGCGCGCCATGTTCTCCATGCCGAAGTCGAACTCATGATTGCCCACCGTACTGGCGTCGCAACCCATGCGGTTCATCAGCTCATTCCACATCGCCCTTGAACATGGAGTAGTAGGGCGATCCCTGCGAAAAGTCGCCGCCATCGAAATACAGCAAGTCGGGATGCTTTTGTCGTTCTTGCTTTATCATTTCCACGCGCCTAAGAAAACCGCCGCGCCCGGCGATGGCCGTGTCGGCCAGGTGTTCGCTCAAAGGCATGATGCAGCTGTGCGTGTCGTTGGTATGTAGTATAACCAGCTGTTTCTGTGCTTGTGTTGTAAGCAAGGCCACAAGCCACGCCATTTAACAGGTATTTCTTCATCTTTTGTGTCGTTTATTTTGAGGTTGTGGGGTTGTTGATGTTATGGGTTAATGGGTCTGCCATTTGGCAAATTGCAGAAATGATGCAGAAAAGAATAGGAGATAGAAAGCCGTTTGCCGACAAGCTTTGTCGGTAATGTGGCGGTACAATGCCGTTTGTAGTTGGGCTACAAGCATCTTGTAGTCATGCTACAAACGTCTTGTAGTGCTCGTACAAGGCACTTGTAGTGCCAGTACAAGCCCCTTTGTAGCGCAAGTACAAGCCGCTTTTGTCGTTCCATGTGGCGCGTACTGCGGTTATTCGGGGCTTAAAGGCTGTTGCTTACAATGCCTAGTCGTTCTGCTATCGCTGCTTCACCAGCATGCTAGCCGAGGCATTTGCCTGTTCGGGCAGAGCCTTGTTGCGTTGCGAAATGTTCGCCCAGATGGAGGTTGCATGCCGTAAAACTCATGGGCTAAGCACCTTTCGCACGTGCAAACTATTCAATTATAATTCTTCCTCGCGTTTTCCGCACACAGGTTTGCCCGCTTTCATTTGCTCGCGAAAGTAATCCATCATCACATAACGCACGTTGCTTTCTCCGTTTGGGGCGTAACAAGCTGCGTTCCTTCCTTAAAGGCAGGCATGCCGTCGTTGCCTTGCACCACATAATCGTTTAGGGCCACGCGATATTGCGCCTTTGGTCGATGGGTTTGCCGTCGATGGTGGCGCGTTTCAGTTGTTCGTTCTGTCGATAACCAATCTCACGCTGCTGCTTACGCCTTCTCCGCCGCGTTTAGCAATCTGTTCGAACAGACGTTGCACTTGTTCGCCGGTAAGCGTAATGAAACACACCTTGTTGTCGAAAGGAGCCACATTGATAATGTCGCCGCGCGTAACGTCACCCTCACCAATAGCCGCGCGCATGCCGCCAATGTTGTACACGGCGAATTGCGGCTGTTCGCCACAGCGTTGTCCGGCCCACACCAAAATGTCGGTCATGAGGTTAGACAAGGTGCTTTCGGGCCTTCCAGCCGACATGTTGCAGCCGGCACGACCCACAACGGGTGCCACAAGACTATCTACTCGTTGCTTGTAAGGCGCGATGAAGGCCTGCAATTCGGCATCATTGGCGGCATCGTAGCGTTTGGTTCATCAGCACCCTGCTGCGTTCAATGCCCGTAACCGCATAGCGCGCGCCACATCCGCACAGCGTAACGGCCGTTATTAGAAGCGAAAGAAAAACGTTTCTGCTGTTCATTTCTTAGTATAAATAATAGGTGATAATGATGTTAAAACCGTTGTTTGAAAAAGCGTTCTTGCCCATATCGGCTCGTTTAAGGCTGTTGCCAGAGCCGCACAAAAGGGCATAAACCATATCGCAAAGGTACGCATTTTTTGGCAAGTGCGTAGTTGTGTGTCGCCTTTTTCTTATGCCTTGGTACTAAATGTGTTTGAGTAAAGGTGTACGCGTAATGATGGATGAAGGTTAACAAGCGCAGAGCAATGCGCAAGAATGACTGGCCGACAGGCTAATGCCACCACTGAAAAAAGTGGCTAACCCCTCGCTCGCAACATGGTGTGGCGTTCTTGTTAGATACCGCAGGTGTTGCGCAGCCTTGCCAAGTTGTCTGTCCAAATGGAGTGAAGGCTGTCCATTTCGTCGTCCCACGCAAAGTCGGTGATGGTCAGCATGTAGTCGTTAGTGATGTGACTCTTGTCCATTCGCAGTTCAAAAAAGTTGTCGGGTCCGTCTTCATCGTCCCAACTTACCTTGATGTATTGGTTCTTAACCTTCTCAACAATGGTGGCCGTTCGCACTTCGTGGTGACTCCATAGTTCGCCCCACACGAAGGTTAGTCGTTCTCCCTCTTGCGTTACGCTGTCTGCCATCCATCGCGCCAGCCCCGAATCGGTGCTGATAAGGTCCCCAGATGATTGCTGTCGAGTTAGATGTTAGCTCGTGCTCGATGCACAGTCTTTGCTTGTCCATAACAATACAGATAGTGGTTTGCTATTAAATATAATGTATGCTTGCCTCCTTTTGCCCTCTTTGGGCCTACGTTGAGAGGTGGCACGGGTGCCCTCGCCGACACCCCTGCTTTTATTTCATATCGTGTACAAAAATACCACTTTTTACGGTATTCGCTCCGAAAAACACATGCTCGTTTCGTATTTTTATCTTACCTTTGCACCCGCAAACAAGCAAACGTTGGCGGGATAGCTCAGCTGGTTAGAGCGCATGATTCATAATCATGAGGTCCCCAGTTCAATCCTGGGTCCCGCTACAAAGCAGTCAGGCAAACGGCTAATGTCGCTTGCCTGACTTGTTTTTTTTGCGGCTATGTCGCACTGCGCAAGTTCACTTTTCGCGCCAATCATTTGGCCAAGAACGATAAAAGCAGCACCTTTGCACCGCTTTTCGGCGTAATCGCTGGCAGGAAGAAGAGTTACCCTAGCTATGTTACGTTGGGCGATAAACAATTTAAATATCAAGCAAAATGGATTTGATTAAAGTTGCTGAAGAAGCATCGCAACCGGCAAAAAGTTCCCCGAATTTAAGTCGGGAGACACGATTACTGTCGCTTACAAAATTATCGAGGGTACAAAAGAACGTATCCAGCTTTACCGCGGTGTATGTTATCCGCATCTCTGGTCACGGAGACAAGAAACGTTTCACCGTTCGTGCAAGATGTCTGGAACTGGTGGGTGTTGAGCGTATCTTCCCCATCGAGTCGCCTCAACATCGACAGCATCGAGGGTGAACAAGCGTGGTAAGGTCTCGTCGCGCAAAACTATACTATCTCCGCGCACTCACGGGCAAGAAGGCTCGTATCAAGGAGAAGAGAAGCGGCGCTGTTGCTCCTCAACAATAAAAAAACAACTAGTTATGGCAAAGGCCCGGCATGCAAATGTCGGGCCTTTGATTTTTTTATGTGGGGCTGCAAATGCCGCCAATAACGTTTTTGTGGGGCTGAAAGGGTAGGGGAAAAGTGCTTTTCGGTTTACGTTATTTCATAAGAAGAGCTGTTAAAACAAGTCGGCATGTGTGCCAGTACGTACGAGGTTTAGTATATGCAGTTCCTTTGTGGCAACGCCTTCCGCGGTTGTGAAAGAGTCCTCTTTGCCATATATCAACAGCCAATCAGGGTGTATGTGGCATTCGCGCAGTCCTGAAAACTTGCCTGTAAGTGCGTGGTCTCTCCTTTCTGCGGGCAGTGGTTGGTCTTCGGCTAGCAGGCGGATGACTTCATTGAGGTCGTCTTCTTGCATTTGGCGTTTGCGCGCACGTTTCAAATCGCGCTTGTATTGCCCTGTATAGACGATTTCATGTGTTATTTAACGCTTTCCAAATAATCGTCGAAAGTCTTGCAGCGAGTTACTTTTCCCTCGCGTAATTCATTCAGTGCACGATGTGTAGCCTCTTTCCCGTTGTCTGGCTGCGGTGTTGGTATTAGCCCCTTTTCACGAAGGTAGTCCACTATGCTGCGGCCTTCTTTTGTGCGTTCATTGATGTTTATGGTGTAGGTTGCCATAATCTGTCCTCCTATTTTATGTTGTTGTAGTGCAAATGTATCACTTTTCACCGGCAATCCCAAATCTTCATTATCCGATTTCGTTTTCACTTGTGCATGGAGTTGTGCCAAATTGGGTGGCGTTTAACGCAGGTTATAGTTGATTTGTTTACCGCTTAATTTGTTCGTAACATTTGTTTTGCGTATATTTGCAAGTGGGTAAACATCGTTGTGTAGTATGCAAAAAGCAGAGATAAAGCGGCAATTATTGAAGAAACTGAAGCAAGAACATTGCTTTTTGGTCTTATGATTCCAGTTCTATCAACAACATCACGGACGAGTTCTTGATAGAATTGGTGATGCTGCACCTTGACCTTAAAGACATTAACAAGCTTTTTCTGATTTACCCCTACAAGCAAATTAAGGCCTGTTGGATTAGAAATCTCATCCCGCAAGGCAGCTATCTCTACACGCTCAACAAGTTTTTAGCTTTTCTATTATTTCAATGCCAAGAGACCTGGCGCATACGTAAAGGCGATGGCGACAAGGCAATTAAATAAGATTTCGACATGAAAGGATTGGCACCGAATGTATCTAAGATATTCAGTTCTGTTTCAAAATTGGAGTGTATAAAGCCCTTTGTGTTAGTGGGTGGAAACCGCCTTGTCTCTTCAATTGGGCACACGCCTAAGTGAAGACCTTGACTTTATGAGATGGAAAGCCGACAAAAACGACAGGCTAGAAATAGATTGGCCAGGAATAAAGCGCGGACTTGAAACGATTGGAAAGGTGGAACATGTAGACATTTTAGGTTTTGATCATGCGCTTTTTACTGTTGATGGCGTAAAGTTGTCTTTCTATGCTGCACCCAGAAAGAAACTCTCTGCAATGCGCGAAATCACGATTCAGAAACAATTTGAAGGTGGCAGATGTTGTTTCTATTGGAGCAATGAAGATGGAAACGATGTCAAGGCGCAGTAGATTTAGAGACTATTACGACCTCTATTCGATACTAAAGCAGGGGCGGATTTAAGAGAAATGGTTGCCATGCGCCATATCGCACTCGGGTTATATGCTTAAAGAGAAAACCCACTTGCCATTTTTGAGCAATGGCGAAAGGTTTCGTAAGGAAGGCAGAGTTTAAGCAGCTGGCCCCAATCTACGATGTTACTGCTGCAGATATACAAGCGTGTATAACGGAAGAAATAAAGAAGATGCGCGACAAAGGCGCGAGTACTGCAGCCGTGGGAGAGTTAGATAGCCAGACCAGTTAGGGAATGATGCGTTGCCACTTCAACAGCTGTCGCTCCCCACTCTCCGTAGGAGGAGGGGGGTGTAAAGCGGCTTTTGTTGCCCATACGTGGCACTAAGCGCGCACAAAAAAGCTACACTTCGTAATTGGTTTGTCCGTCGTCGTCGCCGTGCAGCGCGTCTTTAAAGTCCTTCCAGCTTTGGAAACCCACAAACAACGCCACCTTATCCAGCACTTCGGCCGAAGGTTTCTCGGCTCCCGAAAGGTGTGCCCAAAGCCGTTTCAGCGAGGTGGGCTGCAACATAACATGCTGTCGAGCAAACGCCAAGGCCAGTTTCTCGAAGTCGGTTGCCACCGTTATGCTCTGTCCTAATTTCTTTTCTACGGCTTTCACCAATGCCATTAAATCCTGTTTCATTATCTTAATGCCATTATCGGGTTGGCATGCAGTTGCCAACCATTTCGTTTCTATCGTTGCAAAGATATAAAAAGGTTGCAAATTATACCTCATCATGAGCCTGTTTCCTCCGAAAATATTTCCGAATGTTTCGGTAGGGTGGTGTGTTGGCATGCACCCCGCTGTTCATTTACTTCTCTTTCTCGCTGTTTTCGCGGCCGTTGCACCCGCGTTTTTATTTTAGACAAGGATAAATACCATCTTTTAGGTATTGTCCAAAATGGTAAGAAATTGTATTTTTGCAGCTGCAAACAAGTAATAAGGCTTGCCTTTTGCCAAACGCCTTCCGCGCGTTTTAAGCTTTTCTGCTGCGCAAATGCAGGCACGAAGGCCAGTCAACGCAATGCCTTAGGCGCGCACGAGGCAGCCGCAACACAAAAACATTTCATTTAAAAACAAAAGCGACATGACACAAAACATATCCCAAACGCCAAACACGAACGACGAACAAACGTTTGGCTACCGACAGGATAACGACACGTTTTTCAACGCCTTAACCATCAACATCGAGGAACCAGGCACGCTTGAAGACCTCTTCCACGCCCTTAACCCCAAAGATATGACGGGCATCCGCGTGGTGGGTCCCATCAACGCGGCCGACATCGCCTTCATGGCCAAGCTTTCGGCGGGCAACGAACTCGACAGTCTGCACAGCATCAACTCTGCACGATGCCCTCATCGAACGCCTTCCCGACCATGCGTTCGAAGGCTTGGTGTTTCTCACCCACTTTTTATTTCCCCACCCAACTGAAAGCCGTTGGCGACTTTGCCTTTGCCAATTGCAACGCCCTGCTAAGCATCGAGTTGCCCCAAAGCCTGGAAAGCATCGGCGAACAGGCTTTTGCCAACCTGCACTTACGCACGCTTAGCCTGCCCGCAGGCATCAAACACATAGGCGAAGGCGCATTGGCCGGCATGAAAGAGCTAACCCAACTGCACATTGCCGAGGGCAACGCACGCTACGAAGTGCGCCAAGGGCTGCTCTTCGACAAGGATACGGACACCCTGCTGCAATGTTTCAACTACCGCAAAGGCCCGGTCGACGTTCCCCAAGGCACGCAGGCCATCGGCGCATTGGCTTTTAGCAAGGCGCAAGAGGTTACGCAGGTGAACATTCCCGCATCGGTAACGCGCATCGGCCACGATGCTTTCGCCTCCACATACGGCCTTGTCCGCATAGAGGTGGCGGCCGATAACCCACGCTATTCCTCGTCGGCAGAGGGCGTCCTCTTTTAATAAAGACCGCACAAAGCTTATCGCCTACCCCGCATCGCGCAACGGAAACAGGTACGAAGTGCCTGCAACGGTGAAGAAATTGGCAGCTGGCGCGTTTCAAGAGGCGGGCGGACAAAACACGCATGCGGCCGCAAAAGATAAGGCTGAACTGCGCTTAAAGACCGTGGTTTTGCCCGAAGGACTTGAAATTATCGGCCACGAGGCCTTCCTTTTCGCCGGCGTTCAGCACGTAAACATCCCTTCAACGGTGAGGGCCATCGGCTACAACTGCTTTTATTATACCGACATCGAAGAGGCCGTGCTGCCCGAAGGCATTAGCCGACTGGAAGATTGCACCTTCTACGCTTGCTATTCGCTGCGCAAGGTGGTGCTGCCTGCCAGCCTTTGAATATGTAGGGCGAGGCGTGTTCGACCTCTCCGACGGACTGAAAACCATCGAGATACATGCCGCAACACCGCCTAGGTGTCACGCAGAAGCATTTGCAAACATTGGCACGAACCCCATGCTGGAAGTGCCAAACGGCGACAAAAAGCCTTACCACGACAACGAAACCTGGGCTTCGCTCACCGACCATAAGGCCAAAAGCCAACGAAAGGCATTTGTGAAATAAAGGCTCATAGAGGGGCTTGAACGGCAACATCGCATGCCGCTCAGGCCCCTTTCGCTTACCTTGTCATGATAACTGCATAACATATCACACCTAAATATTTACACCTTATGAGAAAATTTATACTGCAATTGTTTTGCATCGCCTGCACGTTGAACGTAATGGCGCAAAAAGGAAAGGACAGCGACAAGGATCCTTACTTTAACCAAACCACCTTGCAAGTAACCAAAGCGGGTACGTTGGAGCAGGCTTTTGCCGAGGCCAACCCCGACAAGCATCAGGGATTACGCGTTATCGGACCGCTAAACGATGCCGACATGCGTTTCATCGCCAAGCTTGCCCAGCCCAGTTTGTTGGATGATTTGCACAGCATCAACCTGCAAGAGGCACAGGTGGAGCGCATTCCGCGCATTGGTTGCAGGGGTTTACTTACGTAACCCACGTATATTTCCCCACCACACTTAAAGATGTGGGGGCGTATGCCTTTGCCTACACCAATTCGCTTTGCAAGGCCGACCTGCCCGAAGGCCTGAAAAGCATTGGCCAATGTGCCTTTGTAGGCACGGGCATACGCCGCGTGAACCTGCCTGCATCGGTAGAAAAGATTGGCGAAGGGGCTTTTGCCCACCTCAAAAGTCTTACCGAGGTGAGCGTGCCTGCCGCCAACAACAACTTCGACCTTGTGGATAGCCTGCTTATCCGCAATGCCGACAACACGCTGTTGCAATGCTTTAAGAAGGGCACAGGCGAGGTGCAAGTGCCCGAAGTGGTTCAGCGTGTGGGTAGTTTGGCCTTTGGTGGGGCAAAAATACATCAGTGCCATCACCCTTCCACGAGCCGTAACTTTCATTGGCGAGGATGCTTTTGCCTCCACCTACGCACTCGAAAGCATCAACGTTGCCGAAGGCAATGCACAATTTGTGTCCACAAATGGCGTGCTGTTTGATAAGGGCGCAACCCTGCTCATCTGCTATCCCACGTCTAAACGGGGCAACAAGTACACCGTTCCCGCCACTGTTAAGGAGTTGGCAACGGGCGCTTTCCAAAGAGTGTGGCGGCGGCAATGCCTATAAGCTTATCAACGACGAGGCCGAAAAAGAAGAGGGCCAGACTGAACGAAGTGGTGCTACCTGAGGGCTGACAAAGATAGGCAAGTGGGCGTTTACCTTCACAGGATGCCAAGTTAACATTCCTTCAACGGTGCGCGAGATTGGCGACAGCTGCTTCTATTTCTGTGAGATAGAGGAGGCTACCATCCCCGAAGGCGTTCAGCGCATAGGCGATGGCATGTTTGCTGCCTGCTATAGGCTCGCCACCATCACGCCCTCTACCATAACGTATATTGGCGCAAAGTTTGTGGCATACAACACTTTGGAAACAACGCTCAATCGTATATGCCCCTAACCCGCCCGCTTGCCACCAAGATGCCTTTTGCCGACTTTTTGGGCTCTATCAATCTGCATGTGGTTAAAGGCCAAAAGAAGGCTTACGAGAAGTCGGCCGACTGGACCAGCTTTATTTTCAACGGCGTAGAAGACGACCCTGAAAGCCGTGGTTACAGGCATCAACGCGCCTGCTGTGCCTGCTGCCGATGCCGTTGAGACGGCTCGTTACAACCTACAAGGCGTGCGCATTTACGCCCTCACAACGTGGCGTGAACATCATACGGATGAGCGATGGCACGACGAAGAGAGTGCTGGTGAAGTGAGGTTGCGTGTTATGAGTTGGCAGGGACTGTGGGGCTGATGCACCTTTAAAGCCTTTGTTAATGGGCTTGTGCTTACTTTAAGCTTACGCGCTTGTGTGGCTTTGGGCCTGCCTGCCCCTTAGCTGGGTGGGTTGGATTTAGGCCGCCCCAACCTTGGCAACCATAAAAGATACCAACTTGATTGGACAAACAGCTTGTGATAGCCTGCATATTGGCGGCGTTTGATGCGCCGGTAAGCAGGCCATCATAAGCCGTTTGTGTGTTTGTTGGGTTTAAGCGCATGGCAACGTTGCGCATTTATTGCTGAAAGTAAATGCCTGTTGTCCCCAAAGTGCTGTTGGCTAATTGCAGCACCATTTGTATGTGGCAAAACGTGGTTGTGCATCAACAAGGGGCTTTGCTGAAGTCGTTCCGTGTGTTTTTCTATGTTGAAAGTCGGCGGTAGATGGCAGCATGCCTCCGCCTTTGCATGATGCTGACTTCGTTGGCCGTGCGTGGCCTGCTCTGCAACCGCTTGCGCTGCTGGTTTAAGCGTACGTGTTGTCCGTGCCGTTGCCCACGGACGTGTGTGCGGCATAATTGTTTTTGTCTAGTTTTCAGTAAGAAATTTAACATAATAAGTGCCCTTTCTGTCCACCAACCGCTCACCTTGTCGCAAAAAATCGATTCTCGCGGAGGTTTGTTTTGGTGCAAGGGGTAGTTGTGCATGCAGGCAAAATGAATTTTTATTTAAGCTGACCGCCACTAACACCCGTTTTTGGGCTTTTTGCGGCAAAATGAAGTGCGTTTTGCTACTAAATACCGCGCATTTTGGTGCTAAACACAGTGCGTTTTGGTGCTAAATGCAGTGCATTTTGGTGCTAAACACAGTGCGTTTTGGTGCTAAATGCAGTGCATTTTGGTGCTAAATGCAGTGCGTTTTGGTGCTAAATGCAGGGTAAAATGGTGCTAAATGCAAGGCAAAAACGCATAAAAATGCACGGCAATGAGTATAAACAAAACCTTTTAGAACCATGAAATACATGGTTGAAAAGGGCAAAATAGTGGTTAAAAAGTGGGATTTTAGGGTCTAAAAGCAGGTAATTGGACCTGAAAAATGATGAGTTGGCAACCATTCTGGAAAGGCAAAAGCGTGCAAAATACAGGTTTTTTCTTAAAAACAGACACCTCGAGAGAAGTGAAAAGCAAGAAATAGTAGTGTTTTACCTACTTTTTAACCCCGATTTTCGCTAGAACGGGTGAAAAATAACGTGTTGTTGTAAAATAAAAACAAGGATTTTTAAGTTTTTGAGTTGATGAGTTGGCGGGTTGATGAGTTTTTGAGTGGATAAGCTATGCGTTGTTGGGATTGTAAATTGATGAATGGATGTCTTTGGGAGTTTTGGTTTTCGTGAGTTCATAGGCTGGTGAGTTGATTTGCCCTGCACTTCGTATATGGGAGGAGTGCTTACCTTGTGATGCCACCACGAAGACAACAAACACCCTTCTGTTCGTAGAAACATTAAATGATAGGATGCCTTTTTCTGGCCTAATGCTCAACAACCATTCTGATAAAAATATAGAACGTTTTCGTTAAGCCAAATGAACAATGTCGAGCTTGCTCGGACATTGTCATGGCGAGAAAACGCACTTTTAGAGGAACGGGAAAAGAACAATAAGCTTAAAAACGGAACGAGAAACCTTTTGTAATAAAAATGTGTAACTTTGCAGCAACACATCACATTTATAACTATGGAAAGAGACGTAAACATCATGCTTGCTACCTATGGCAAGTACTTCCCAGAAACTAGTTTGCCACAAGTGCGCGAGATTTTCGAGCACATGGACGACACGCAGGCCGCTGCTTTGTCTTGCACACAGTTTAAAGATCCCATAACTTCAATCATTCTCTCGGTATTGCTTGGGCAGTTTGGTGCAGACCGTTTCTATCTAGAACAGATTGGCATTGGTGTTGCAAAGCTACTTACTTGCGGTGGATTGGGTGTATGGATGCTTATCGACCTGTTCCTAATCATGGATGCGACACGACAGCATAATCTGCAAAAGCTGATGGGTATAATCTAGCCTTGACAGCAGGGAAAGAACTTAAAATACTCACCTTATTATATATAATAGGTGTGGCTTGGCTGTTGCTGAACGTGATTTGGCCTACAAATGTAGTTGTTTGTCCGATGCGTTCAGTAACAGGTATGCCATGTCCCGCCTGCGGAACAACGCGCGGATTGGTGCATTTGCTGCATGGCGAACCGTGGCAAGCTGTGGTTTCCAATCCCAATGTGCTGCTTGTTGCGCCTGCCGCATTGGTCTTTACTTTCGCCCCTCGTGGGAGGGTGGTTAGCCGAAAGCCCTTTACGCAACAGATTTATGCGCAAGTACAGCGTGTGTTAAGCCGCAAAGGCGTGTTCACTGCCTTTCTTGCGTGGGAGTTGTGTGTTTGGGCGTTCCTGCTTTTCAGGCATTTCAACTAGCACATTGGGGCGTTTCAATAGGATGTTCTCGCACTTTTATGTACCTTGAAAGACGTAAACTTGGGGCGTTGGCCACTTGAAAGTATGGTGCAGCGCACACATTATTAGGCAATTACCCGCCCGCACATCCTGCATTTCACATTATTTTTGTTATCTTTGCAAGGCAATTAAACCCAACAAAGAGATGAAAGAACTTGCCTTGAAGTATGGTTGCAACCCCAACCAAAAGCCGTCGCGCATCTTTATGGTCGACGGCAACTTGCCCATTAAGGGTGTTAAGCGGCCGCCCCGGATACATCAATTTCCTTGATGCGCTTAACAGTTGGCAGCTAGTAAAGGAACTGAAAGCGGCCATCGGGCTGCCTGCCGCGGCCAGTTTCAAACACGTGTCGCCTCGCCGGAGCAGCCGTTGGCCTGCCGCTTACCGACACGCTGAAACGCATTTACTTTGTAAACGACGTGCAAATGCCGCTCTCGCCCTTGGCATGCGCATACGCTAGGGGCGCGTGGAGCCGACCGAATGAGTAGCTTTGGCGACTTTATCGCGCTGAGCGACACATGCGATGAGTCGACGGCTTTGCTCATCAAACCCGAAGTTTCGGATGGCGTCATCGCTCCCGACTATACCCCAGAGGCGTTGGCCATACTGAAAGAGAAACGGAAGGGTACGTACAACGTGTTGCAGATAGACCTCGCCTACACGCCCGAACCGCTTGAACGGAAACAAGTGTTTGGCATAACCTTCGAGCAGCGACGTAACGACATAAAGTTAGACAACCCGAAATTGTTTGAGAACATCCCCACACGGAACAAACATTTTACGCCAGAGGCCCTTCGCGACCTCATCATTGCGCTTATCACCCTTAAATATACGCAAAGCAATTCGGTGTGTTACGTTAAGGACGGGCAAGCCATCGGCATTGGTGCAGGTCAGCAAAGTCGCATACATTGCACGCGTCTGGCAGGCAGCAAGGCAGATGCGTGGTGGCTGCGCCAGCATCCCAAGGTGATGAATTTGCCCTTTGTCGACAACATTAAGCGTGCCGACCGCGATAACACCATCGACCTTTACATCGGTGATGAGAGCGAAGACGTTTTGGCTGAAGGTACGTGGCAACAGTTCTTCAAAAGCAAGCCCGAACCCCTTACGCTGCAAGAGAAACGCCAATGGATTGCCCAAAACCACGGCGTTTGCTTGGGTAGCGATGCTTTTTTCCCCTTCGGCGACAACATCGAACGTGCCCACAAAAGCGGCGTTGACTTTATTGCGCAGGCTGGCGGCTCTGTTCGCGACGACCATGTTGTGGCCACCTGCGACAAGTATAACATCGCTATGGCCTTTACGGGTGTAAGGCTTTTCCACCATTAATCCCCAAAACATTTTGCACATGGACATCGACGAGATAATCTCTGGTGGCGGAATGACTTTCCGCAAGGGTTCTTCTGGCGGCGACAAGAAGGAGGATAAGGTGAAAAACCAAGGCCAAGAAGAAGAAATACATCACGGGGGCGCATGGCAGCGGTTCGGCTAAACAAAAGGCTAAGTATCGCGAACAACGCGCCAATAGGCATAAGAAACGGTAAAGGTGTGTTTCCTCGGGCGTAGAAAAATCACAGGAGAAAGGCTGCCTCTCTGCAAACGACGGACAGCTTAATCAACGAAATGTAGGAGTCAGAGAAACGAACAGCGCCATTCGATGGGCAACAAATCATTGTTGTCCCATCGAATGGCGCTTTGTTTCATTTTGCCAGCAAGGTGCTGCTTTGAGTTTATGGGGTGATTGAGGGTGGTGAGTTGTTGAGCTTTATAAGTTCTTTTTTCTCGTTCCTCGAAAAGTGCGTTTTCTCGCCATGACCATGTTCGAGCAAGCTCGACATTGTTCATCTGGCTTAACGAAAACGTTTTTTTCCCGTTCCTTGAAAAAGTGCGTTTTTCTCGCCATGACAATGTTTGAGCAAGCTCGACATTGTTCATTTTGACTTAACGAAAAACGTTCTTTTCTCGTTCCTGAAAAGTGCGTTTTCTCGCCATGACAATGTTCGAGCAAGCTCGACATTGTTCATCTGGCTTAACGAAAACGTTCGTAGTATTTTTAAGTGTTGGTGCTTGGCTGTCTTCCTAACTCACCAACTTAAAGCCTAAAAAACTTTAGAAACTCACCACCTCGAACCACATCTCTACTTTTCAGCGTGCGAACCAGCAGTAGTTGGCCAGTTAACGTTCTGGTACATGTTGCTGTTGGCCACGCTGCGATCGGGCGATGCCGTTTGCAAGTCGCCCACACCAATGGGGGCGAGGTAATAGGCCTCGTGCCATTTGTAGCCGTCTTTTAGTTCGTTGCTAGCCTGCATAGAGCGGCTGTACGGACGCAAATACTTGCTCAGCTCTTTTGAAGACACCACTGCATCTGCCGTTCCGTCGGCCTTGGGTGCGTTGCCTTTCTTGTCAAGATAGCTCTTTGTACATTTCGTCCCAGAAGTTGGCCCCTTCGGGAATCCACTTCGTTGTGAGCATCTTGTCGAACGAACGCCAGCGTATCAGGTCTTGATAACGGAGTCCTTCGCTGAAGAGTTCGTTCATGCGTTCGCGCCTGATGTTGTACAAGGTGGTTGAAACGGGCGTTGCGCCAGAGTAAACCGACCAGTCGCCTTCCCGACTCAAATCAGTAGCGTCGATGGTTGCTTGGTAGTCGACGTCAACACCTGCGCGTTTCCTGAGTGCTTTCCAATAGCTCTGTGCCGTGGCATCGAGTGCACCAGTTAGTTCGTAGCATGCCTCCATATAGTTGAGCATAGCCTCGGCTGTGCGGAAGATGGGACAAGCATTAGTGCCTCGCAACTCGTCGTTCATGCTTTGCGCATAGTCGTAGGTGTAGTACTTTCTGGGTTGGTAGCCTGTTATGCAACGCGTTTCAACCACCGATGTGGTGATGTAACTCAGTGTGTCGCCAGGTGCGGCATACAGTTTTCGGGGCTTGCCCGCAGCGGGGTCGGTGTCTACTTTGTTGCTCTCTCCCCAAACGAAAAGTTGCAAACGCTCGTCGCGGTTGCTCTTAACGGCATCCAAGGTGTTGTCGCCTTTGTAGCCAGAGCCTGCTGCATAGATGGGTTTGCCGTTGGCCATGAGGAACGACTGGGTGAAGGCACGCGTAAATCCATCGTTACATCCCACCTTCGTACGCATGGGCACGTCGTGTGTTATGCTTAATGCGCTGCTGTATTGTCTCCACAACAACACTTCGGGCACTTCGGCTAGCGAGGGCTGGCTGAACATTTCGAAGTAGTTGTTCCAGTTTGCGGTTTGTCCGTCGTTTGGATTCATCTGATGGTTGTTGGCAGTTAGCTCAACCTTATCGGCCACTTGCTTGGCTGCGTTCATGGCCTCTTGCAGGAAGAAAGAAATCTCGCCGTCGATGTTGAACGTCTTACCTTGGTTGTAAGTCATGCGTGCGCCAGGCCAATTGGCATCGCCCGGCACGCGGCCCGAGCCCTTATGGTATTTCTCGAACGTTGCTTCGAACAGTGCGATACGCGACTTTAACAGCAAGGCCGCTTCTTTATTGACGCGTTGCCCTTTAAACACACTTCTGTTGTAGAGGTTATTTATGGCCGAATCTAGGTCGGTAAGTATAAATCGAGCCACTTCGTTGCGGGGAGTGCGTACGCTGTTTTGTACGATGGCGCTGTTCTCATCGGGCAAAACTTCTTTTCACCACAGGCACGTCTCCGTAATTGGCCAGCAAATTGAAAGTACGACAGGGCACGGAAGAAATAGGCTTCGCCGAGATAATTCTTCACGGCCGCATCCTTAGCCAAGACTTTTGCGGCAAGGCTTTTGTTAATCTTGTCGAGCAGGAAATTGTAAATGCGCACGCCGCCATAGTAACCTTGCAGCACCTTGCCCGAAGGCACTTCCCAATGCTTGTCGCTGTAAAGTCTGGTGTTTCCGTTTCCTTGCACAAAGATGTCGGTGTTGGCGTCTGAATGTGCCATGCCGTCGTTGTAACGCCCTTCAACGTGGAACATGTCGGTATAGGGGTTAGACAAATAGCCGGCGTAATAATTGTTAAGATAGGCAGCCAGCTGGTCGGCCGACTTGTAAAAGTCGTCGGGCGTGATCTGGTTCACGGGCTTGAGGTCGAGCGCATCGTTACACGATGTAGTGCCAAAGCAGGCCAAAGCCAACGCTGCACATGCGCCAATACTCTTTATGTTGATTTTCATAATGATACTTCTTAATAATGATTTAGAAACTTACGTTTACTCCAAAGGCGAAGGTTCTTTGCAAGGGATAGAGTTTACCCGAACCCCATCCGCCGCCTAAGCCCTCGGGGTCGAACACGCTTGAGAGTTTCGTGATGGTGAACAGGTTGTCGCACGAGAAGTAAATGCGGCAGTTAGACAGGCCTGCACGGCTGATAAGCGAGGTGGGCAAGCTGTAACCCAACTGTATGTTCTTACAGCGCATGTAGGCAGCGTTCTGCAAATAACGTGTTTGCGGTTCTTGGTTCTTTGTTATTCCACCCTCTACATAAGGTTTGGGATAGTATGCGCCCTTGTTGTCTTTGCTCCAATAGTCTAGGTGCTCTTTGAAAACGGTAGACTGCCATACGTTACCTGTTGCGCCCCAGAAGTAGGGTTGGCCTGCGCCGAACATCCAATCGCGTTTCATCACGCCTTGGAAGAAGATGGAGAAGTCGAAACCTTTCCACTCGGCGTTGAGGGTAATGCCGAAGTTGTAGCGAGGCGTAGAGTTGCCTATCACCTTTTTGTCGCCATGATCGCCCAGTGTGTTGCTGCCGGCGTTAACCACACCTTCGTCAATCTTGTTCCCATTTTCGTCTACGCGGTCAACAAGGTTCTTGTACATCACGTCGCCTTCGCCCCAGTTGCTGCCCCAGTTGGGCTTGTTGCCTTTGAGCCATTCGGCCATTTCTTCGTTAGATTGTGCCAAGCCAACACTTTCGTAGCCCCAAATTTCATTAAGTTGCTTACCGTTGTAGTAGCCGTTGATGTTTTGGTTCTCGAACTTACCTTCGTAGGGGTATCTCAATATCTTAGAGGTTGCATCGCTTAGGGTTGAGTTTCACGCCGTATTTCACTTGTGCAATTTGGTCGCGCCAACCTAATTCAAGTTCCCAGCCAGTAGAACGCATGTCGCAGTTGTTGGTTTTAGGAGCATCTGTTCCCAATACCGAGCCCAGGATGGGAGCAGGGCCAATCATGTCTTTGGTGGTGCGCACATACCAATCGAACGAACCCGTGAGTCTGTTGTTGAATGCGGCCCAGTCTAAACCAACATCCCATGTCTCGATGGTTTCCCAGGTCAACGATCTGTTGACGATGCTGGGAAGTGAAGCCGTGTTCTGTTTTTGGCCGTTGATAAGCCACGAGCTGTTTTGCGAAGCGAGAGATTGCTGTTGATAGAAGGGATACCACGCCCAGAACGAGTCGTATTTTGAGCTGGTGTTGCCAGTTGTCCCCATGATGCGCGCAACTTAAGTGTGCTGAGCTTGTCGGTTAGCTTTTTGAAGAACTCTTCGCGAGCAACGTTCCAACCCAACGAAACCGAGGGGAACCACGCCCAACGCTTGTCGGAGGTGAAACGCGACGAGCCATCGTAACGCATGTTGAACTCCAACATGTAGATGTCGTTGTAGAGTATAGTTAAGACGACCGAAGTAGCCAGCCGTTGCACGATGCCAGTAGCCGTCGGATGCCTTAAAGTTCTTTTGTGTCTGGCTTAGGAAAGCTCGCTCGTTCATCGTGAGGCTTTTCGCCATAGCCGTTAACGTGGTCTTGGTTGTAGCGTTCGAAGTTCAAGCCCAGCAGTCCCTTTAAGTTGTGTGGGCCAAAGCTGCGTGTATAATCGGTGTATACGTTCACGGCGTAATAGTTTTCGCGCCAACGGTAGTCGGTATAGTTGCTCACCGTTCCATATCCGCTGTCGCGCAGCATGGGTTTGTTGTCTGCATCATAGTTGTAGATGGGTATTCTGCTCGTGGTGCTCTTTGTAGTTGTCTACGCGCAATGCACCTTCTGCATAGATGTTCCAGCCCGCTAACGGGGTAAAGATGAACTTCATCTGCTGGGTGAACTGGTCGTCGTTGGTGCGATGTATGCCACCGTTTTCCAATTCCTCTATTTCCATCTCGGCCATCCAGTGCCCATTGGGGTCTACAACGGGGCTAGTGGGCCAGCGACGGGCAATGTTGTGGTAGAACAACTCAGACATATATTGCGGACGTTCGTAGTCTTTACGTGTCCATTTGGTGGAGTATTCCATTCTTGCCCATTCGGCCAGCTGTGCGTTCATCTTGCCGTTGATGGTGTAACGGTTCAACTCGTCGTGTCCGTGGCGTATCAAACCGTTCTGTAACAAGTAGCCGGTGCTTACCAACCAGTTGAACTTGTCGTTTCCCCCACTCATGCTTAGGTTGTGTTGCGTAGAGGGAACATTGCTCTTGTAGTGCTCTTTAAACCAGTCGGTATTGGCGAATGCGCCCATGTAGTTGGCCCATCTGCTGTCACTGGTAGACCTTATCGTACCATAATATTCGGGCTTTTTGGGGTCGGTGTACTCGCCGTTCATATATTTCTTTATTCGTTCAACAGTTTCGTCGCTGAACTGATGGGGCGCACCTGCGTTCTCGCTGCCCACGTTCATATAGTTGGCCCATTCCCAAAGAGTTGGCCATTCAGGGGTAGCTGCGTGGCTGTGCTGAAACGTAAGTCGCCCGAATAGTTCACCCTCACCTTACCGCTCTTGCCGCTCTTGGTTGTAATCAAGATAACACCGAAGGCGGCACGCGTACCATAGATAGATGCCGAGGCTGCGTCTTTAAGCACCGATACACCTCGATGTCGTTGGGGTTAAGGGCATTGATGTCGCCCTCGATGCCGTCGATAAGTACCAACGGACTGTCCGAAGAGCCATTGCCGATGGAGCCTGTTCCACGAATGCGGATGCCCATCGAGTTGTTCAGCTCGCCGCCGGCGTTGTTGGGCGAAAAGTTAAGGCCGGGAACTGCACCCTGCAAGGCCTGTGTGGCATTGGCTACGGGGCGGTTTTCGATAACCTCCGAACCAACCATGCTCACGGCTCCCGTTACGTTAACCTTCTTTTGAGTGCCGTAACCCACCACAACAACTTCGTTCAAGTCGGTGGAAAGCGATTTCAAGGCAACGTCTATCGACGTGCGCCCATGCACTGCCACCGTCTGCGTTTCGTACCCGATGTACTTAAATTCGAGCGTGGCATTTGGCGAACACTGTATAGAATATTGTCCGTCAAGGTTGGTAACACTGCCTACTTTCGTCCCTTGCACTTGCACCGTGGCACCAACGGCAGGCTCACCGCTAGTGTCGGTCACCGTTCCTATCACGGTGATATGCTGTGCATGAAGGACAAAACAGAAAAACATCAGCATCGCCGTAATGGTTAGGCGCGGACTGAAATGCTTACTACTTTTTGTTCATTGCTAATTAAATTTAGGATATTTGTTTAAGAAATAATTTAAGTTATTGTCGTGATTTGTTTACTCTGATTTTTATTTCTTCTGGGTTGTTGATTGATGCTTTTTTTCGTTAGAATGCCCAAAGTTATAAAACATATTTAACAATTTAGGGGGTTAACAATGTTTAACGAAATATTTGAGATTTGATGGCGTGCTCTTTGCCCCCACTTTGCTTGTAGAGGTTAATGCAAACGTTGGGAACAGCGTTTGCAAATGCTTGGCGCAAGTCTTCTCTCACGCGCGTTATGAATAATGTTCAAGGGAACGTTTTCGTTATGCCAAACGAACAATGTCTAGCTTGCTCGGACATTGTCATGGCGAGAAAACGCACTTTTCGAGGAACGAAAAAGAAGGTTGATAGTATGCCGAAGTGGGGGATGCCAGATGTTTTTCGGGCTGGCAATGTGAGGATGAAGGCACAATGAGGTGGGGCAAACAACAACAAATTGCCGCCCTTTTCTGCGTAGATGAATGAGATTAGCTTTTAGTTCAGGATGTTCTGGGTGAACAACGACGGAAAGGAACGGCCCCTATTCCTTATTTCGAGGGCTTCTTTGTCGTAGGCAATTGCGGTGGGATGAGGTCGTATTCGCGCAAGAGGCGCTGTGTGCGTTCGGCTTTCGTCTCGCGGTGTTGGCCTTTTCCTATCCATTTAAAAAGGTAGCCGAGGAAACCGAGGATGTTGAAGTTCAGGTCGGAGGGCCGAATCCGCTCAAGCTGATAGTCTACGGATGAGAGATCTAGTTTGAACTTGATTGGTGGTCTGTAGCCGAACACCACCACTTCTTTCAGCATGCGGTCGGTTAGTAACAGTGGAACGCTATCCTTGGGCGTGGTTTGGGCGGCTTGGATAGTGTCTTTGTGCATCATGTTGTCGGGCTTTGCCGTTTGGCAAAAGGGCTGTGGTTGGGAGCATGGCCGTGACGAAAAGGCCGATGGTAAGTAGCAGTTTACGCATAAATAACAGGTTTATGATTGTGCCGCAAATATAGTAAATTTATCAATAAGGTTTGCTTGTTGAATGTGTAAAAGATGTTATGGTGAGGTTGTGTTGGGCAGGCGCAGGTACAAATTATCGGCTGTAAGCTTGCCGTTTCTTATATTTTTGTGGTAATTTTGCAGAAATTAGGCTGCACTCGGCAAACTGAAAGCCACGGGAGGAAGGCTTAACAACAAAGACATGTTGAGAATAAAGAAACTAGACATATTTATCTGTAAGCAGTTCGGGATGTTGTTTCTCGGAACGTTCTTCATCTGCCTTTTCGTGCTGATGATGCAGTTCCTATGGCGTTATGTAGACGAACTGGTGGGTAAGGGCCTGACGATAGAGGTGCTGGCACAATTCTTTTTGGTGGATGGATTGATGATGGTGCCGCAAGCTTTGCCGCTAGCCATATTGTTGTCGTCGCTCATCACCTTTGGAAACCTGGGCGAAAGTTCCGAACTAACCGCCATCAAGTCGGCCGGCATCTCGCTTACGCGCACTTTTAGCTCGTTGGTTGTGGTGAGTTGCTTATCTCTGCCACGTCGTTTGTGTTCCAAAACAACATCGGCCCCTATTCAACCATTAAGCTTTCGCAGCTGCTTGTGTCGATGAAACAGAAGAACCCGGAGCTGGAAATACCCGAGGGGGTGTTCTACGATGGCATCCCTAACAGCAACATCTACGTGCAGAAGAAAGACGTAAAGACGGGTAAGTTCTATGGCATCATGATTTATCGCATGAGCAACAGCTACGAAGACTCGGAAATTATATTGGCCGACTCGGGCATGTTGCAGACAACGGCCGAGAAACAACACTTGTTGCTTACGTTGTGGAACGGCGAATGGTTCTCTAATCAGGCGCAAGAGGTGGGTAGGGATGCCGCCGCGCCCTTCCGAAGGGAGACTTTCTTGGAGAAGAAAACGCTCATAGACTTTAATGGCGACTTTGATATGACGGATGCCGCTTTGTTCTCGGGCGATGCTCGTGGAAAAGGATTGGCAAAGCTGTATCGCGACCTCGACTCGCTGCAACATAACAACGACAGTATTGGGCGCGTGTTTTATAATGAGGTGCAGATGAGCTATTACAACACGTCGGGCCTCAGTCGAACCGACACATTGGCCGCCATAAAGGAGGCAGGAAAGAAGACTTTTAACGTGGACAGTGCCTTTGCCCGACTGAATAACGACGGAAAACGAAGTGTGTTGGGCATAGCCCGTTCGCAAGTGCAGGCCGTGGATGCCGACTTGGAGTTTAAGGCGATGGTGACGGAAGATGCTAACCGCATGATAAGGCAGCACAAGATAGAGATGTACAAGAAGTTTGTGTTGTCCCTGTCGTGTCTTATCTTCTTCTTCATCGGCGCTCCCCTAGGCACAATCATCCGCAAGGGCGGGTTGGGAATACCCGTCATCGTGTCGGTGTTGGTGTTCATCGTGTATTACATCCTCGACAATTCGGGCTATCAGATGGCGCGCCGCGGTATATGGGCCATTTGGTTCGGCGAATTGTTAGCCACGATGGTGCTTGTGCCGTTGGCTGTGTTTGTAACCCTACAAGGCCAACAAAGACTCGGCGGTGTTTAACTTCGATGCTTACCGAAACCCTGCTGATGAACCTCTTGGGCATGCGCCTGAAACGCAATATCATGGCCAAAGAGGTGATAATAAACGAACCCGACTATGGCCGCGATGCAGAACTGTTGAGCGAAGTTACGGAAAGGGCGCAGGCCTATGCCGAGGCGCATAGGCTGAAAACGGCTCCTAACGTTAAGCGCGTGTTCTTTGAATATCAGGCCGATAACGAGATGGAGGAGATTTACAGACTGCTCGAAACGGCGATAGACGACTTGGGAAATACCCGCGATAAGACCATTTTTGAACCTGCTGAACGAATATCCCATCATGTCGGTGAAGGCGCATACGCGGCCGTTTAACCGGCAATGGCTTAACACTGCGGCAGCCATATTGGTTCCTGTTGGTTTGGTGTTGTATATCAGAATGTGGCGATTTTAGGTTGCGCTTTAGCTAAAAAGACTTGCGCGTGGTGGTGCACAACAACAACCAAGTTGTTGCGCAGATAGAGAGGCTTTGAGGGGGTAAGTGGTAAGGAGAAAGTAGTTGGTTGTAAGGAGAAAGTAGTAAGTGGTAGGGAGTAAGTAGTAAGGAGTATATATATGAGTAAGTTGTAAAAGGAATAAGTAGTAAAGTGACCCTGTGTTTTCCTTTGGAGAGCGTTGGGGGAGTCTTTACAATAACGAATCACAATATAATATAAATAAACATGTCAGAAATAAAACTCAATAGCGTAGAAGAGGCAATAGCGGACTTTAAAGAAGGTAAGTTCGTGATTGTGGTAGACGATGAGGACCGCGAAAACGAAGGTGACCTTATTGTGGCTGCCGAAAAGATAACGCCCGAAATGGTGAACTTCATGCTGAAACATGCACGTGGCGTGCTGTGTGTGCCCATCACCTTGTCGCGTTGCAAAGAACTTAACCTGCCCCATCAGGTAAACGACAACACCTCGGTGCTGGGTACGCCGTTCACCGTTACGGTGGATAAGCTGGAAGGTTGCTCAACGGGCGTGTCGGCACACGACCGCGCAGAAACCATCAGAGCATTGGCCGACCCCAAGTCTACGCCCGAAACGTTCGGCCGACCGGGGCACATCAATCCCCTTTACGCCCAAGACAACGGCGTGCTGAGGCGCAGTGGGCACACCGAGGCGGCGATAGACCTTTGCCGAATGGCCGGCCTGTATCCCGCAGGGGCGTTGATGGAGATAATGAACGAAGACGGAACGATGGCCCGATTGCCCGAATTGAAGGTGATGGCGGATAAATATGGCATGAAACTGATTAGCATCAAAGACATGATTGCCTATCGCCTAAGAACCGAATCGCTTATCGAAGTGGGGCTAACGGTAGACATGCCCACTAAGTATGGCCATTTCCAACTTACGCCTTTCCGACAGATTAGCAACGGGTTGGAGCATTTCGCACTGACCAAAGGCGAGTGGAAAGACGATGACGAGGTATTGGTTCGTGTGCATTCGTCGTGTGCCACGGGCGACATCCTTGGCAGTATGCGTTGCGATTGCGGAGACCAACTGCACCATTCGCTTGAAATGATAGAGAAAGAAGGACGTGGTGTGCTATCTATATGCAGCAAGAGGGTAGGGGAATTGGACTGATGAACAAGATTGCCGCCTCACAAACTGCAAGAGCAAGGTTACGACACGGTTGACGCGAACGTGCATTTGGGTTTCAAACCCGATGAACGCGACTATGGATGTGGCGCGCAAATGCTCCGCCATCTGCGTGTGCACAAAATGCGGCTCATCACCAACAACCCCTGTAAAACGCGTGGGATTGGAGGCTTATGGATTGAAATAACTGAGAATGTACCCGTTGAGGTGCATCCCAACAAGTACGATTACAAGTATCTTAAAACCAAACAAGAACGCATGGGCCACAACTTGCATTTGTAAGCAGAGGTGGCGTGAGCATGCCGTTTGCCTTTACGAAGAAAGCATTCTCCGTTCGGTTGTGCGGTTGTTCCCCCTTTGCTTGTGGGGTGTTCCCGCTTGCTTGCAGGTTGCTCTTTCTTGTTTGTGGGGCGTTCCCCCTTGCTTGTAGGTTGTTTCCTCTTGCTTGTGGGGCGTTCCTCAACTTTGGGTGACGTTACTGCAAGCTTGTGGGTTGTTCATTCATCCTGAGTACCGCTCCCGCTCGGTTGTGCGGTTGTTCCCTCCTTGCTTGCAGGTCGCCCTTTCTTGTTTGAAAGTCGTTCTTCCTTGCTTAGGGGTAGTTTCTTTTCGTTTTGGCCGTTGTTTCCTCTTGCACAGGCATACAATTCGAACGTTTTTCGTTAAGCCAAACGAATAATGTCGAGCTTGTTCGAACATTGTCATGGCGAGTAAACGCACTTTTTTGAGGAACGAGAGAAGAATGCTCCCGTTAAGCCAAACGAACAATGCCGAGCTTGTTCGAACATTGTCATGGTGAGAAAACGTACTTTTCGAGAAACGAGAAAAGAATGCTCCCGTTAAGCCAAATGAACAACGTCGAGCTTGTTCGAACATTGTCATGGCGAGTAAAACGCACTTTTCGAGGAACGAGAGAAGAACGTTTTGTTAATCCAAAATGAACAACGGCGAGTTTGTTCGAACATTGTCATGGTGAGTAAAACGCACTTTTCGAGGAATGAGAGAAGAACGTTTTCGTTAATCCAAATGAACAACGTCGAGCTTGTTCGAGCATTGTCATGGCGAGAAAACGCACTTTTCGAGGAACGAGAGAAGAACGTTTTCGTTAAGCCGAACGAACGATGTCGAGCTTGCTCGAACATTGTCATGGCGGGAAAACGCACTTTTCGAGGAATGAGAGAAGAATGTTTTCGTTAATCCAAATGAACAACGTCGAGCTTGTTCGAGCATTGTCATGGCGAGAAAACGCACTTTTCGAGGAATGAGAAGAACGTTTTCGTTAAGCCGAACGAACAATGTCGAGCTTGTTCGAACATTGTCATGGCGAGTAAACGCACTTTTCGAGGAATGAGAAAGAACTCAAAAACTCATCAACTCGCCAAATCATCAATTCGAAAACTTAAAATCTTTGTTTTTATTTTACAACGACACGTTATTTCCCTCTCCGTTCTAGCGAAAATCGGGGTTAAAAAGTAGGTAAACCACTACTATTTCTTGCTTTTCACTTCTCCCGACGTGTCTGCTTTTTAAGAAAAACCTGCAATTTGCACGCTTTTGCCTTTCCAGAATGGCTGCCAACTCATCATTTTTCAGGCTCAATTACTCGCTTTTAGACCCTAAAATCCCACTTTTTAACCACTATTTTGCCCTTTTCAGCCATGTTTTTCATGATTCTAAAAGGTTTTGTTTATACCATTGCGGTGCATTTTTATGCTTTTTGCCTTGCATTTAGCACCATTTTACCTTGCATTTAACACCAAAACGCACTACGTTTAGCACCAAAACGCACTGCATTTAGCACCAAAATGCACTGCATTTAGCACCAAAACGCGCTGCGTTTAGTAGCAAAACGCACTTTTATTTTTGCCGCAAAAGCCCAAAAACGGGTGTTAATGACGATGTCTTTAAATAAATATTCACTTTGACTGCATGCACAACCAGTCTCTTTTTGCACCAAAATAAACCTCAGCGAGAATCGATTTTTTGCGACAAGGTGAGCGGTTGGTGGACAGAAAGGGCACTTATTGTGTTAAATTTTCTGCCGAAAACTAGACAAAAACAATTGTGCCGCGTACACGCGCGTAGGTAATGGAACGGAAAGAACGTACGCACACAACCAGCAGCGCAAGCGGTTGCAGAGCAGTCCACGCACGGCCAACGAAGGCAGCATCATACAGAGGCAGAGGCATGCTGTCATCAACAGCCGACTTTTCAACTCGTAGAAAACACACGGAACTACTTCCCAGCCAACCCCCTTGTTGATGCACAACCACGTTTTGCCACATACAAATGGTGCAGCAATTAGCCAACAGCGATTGGAGTTCGAAAGCCATTTACTTTCAGCAACAACTGCGCAACGTTGCCATGCGCTCAAACTCAACAAATACACAAGCAGCATGGTGATGGTTTCGCTTCACCGGCGCATCAAACGCCGCCAAGATGCAAACTATCACAAGCTGTTTGCCCAACTGTTGGTATCTTCTATGGTTGCCAAGGTTTGGCTGCTTTCAAACCAAACGCCACCCAGCTAAGCGCAGGCAAGCCCCAAAGCCACACAAGCGCGTAAGCTTTAAAACACACACGCCCATTAACGCACGTTCTCATTAAGTCAAATGAACAATGTCGAGAGCTTGCTCGAACATTGCCATGGCGACAAAACGCACTTTTGGGGGAACGAGAAAAGAACGTTTGGCATGGCACCTATACCAGTTGGTCATAATACAAGGTGTTGTTTGCCCACCCAAATTCCAAGTGCTGTGTGCGTGATGCTTGCAAAACTTCTCGTGGTTGTATGGATTGAAACAACGCTATGGTGCTGTGTCAAATCGTAACCGTTTGTCTTTGCAGGCCTGACAGTTTGTAAGCATATCGCCTAGTGTTGTTGTGGTCATGTCGGTCGAAACTCCATCAAATCTTAAAAAGGATAGCCCCATGTGGGAACCCTCGTTCGGCATGAAACGATGACAAATAAAAGAAAAAACACTTTTTTTGTAAAATAAAGTTGCTTTTTGTTTCGTTAGCTGTGATATAATAAGTACATTTGCAAAATAAACCTTCTAAACAAGAATATGTATGGCACAATTATCTGACAGACTTAATCGGCTATCGCCTTCGGCAACACTCGCTATGTCGCAAAAAGTAGCGAAATGAAAGCTCAGGGTATCGACGTGATCAACCTGAGTGTGGGAGAGCCAGACTTTAATACACCCGACCACGTCAAGGATGCGGCCAAAAAGGCTGTGGACGAGAACTATTCAAGATACTCGCCTGTACCTGGTTATCCCGAACTGAGAAAGGCTATAGTAACTAAGTTGCAGAAGGAGAACAATCTGGAATATGGTCTTAACGAGGTGATGGTGTCTAACGGGCTAAACAATGCGTGTGCAACGCGGTGATGGCCTTGGTGAACAACGGCGATGAAGTGATTGTACCTGCACCATACTGCGTGAGCTATCCGCAAATGGTAAAGCTTGCCGGAGGTACACCCGTGTATGTGAACGCCGGTTTTGAGCAGAACTTCAAGATGACGCCACAACAGTTGGAGGCCGCCATCACGCCTAAGACGAAGATGCTTATCTTGTGCTCGCCCAGTAATCCAACAGGTAGCGTATATTCTAAAGAGGAGTTGAAGGCTTTTGGCAGAAGTGATACGCAGGCACGACGACCTATATAAAGCTGGCTGACGATTTACGAACACATTAATTATGTGGGACGCCACGAAAAGCATCGCACAGTTCGACGGCATGAAAGAAAGGTGCATCATCGTTAATGGCGTTTCAAAGGCTTATGCCATGACGGGATGGCGCATTGGCTACATGGCCGCGCCCGAATGGATAATAAAAGGATGCAATAAGCTGCAAGGACAATATACTAGCGGCCCATGCTCGGTGAGCCAGAAGGCGGCTGAGGCTGCTTATACCCTAGACCAAGGTTGTGTGGAGGACATGCAGCTGGCTTTTTGAACGGCGTAGAAACCTCGTTGTAGAAACTGGCAAAGGAGATAGAGGGCCTGGAGGTGAATGTTCCCGAAGGCGCGTTCTCACCTCTTCCCCAAATGTGCAGCCTCTTTGGTAAACATACCGATGGCTATGTGATAAACAACGCTACCGACTTGGCCATGTATCTGCTGGAAGTAGGCCATGTGGCAACCGTTTCGGGCGACGCATTTGGCGATCCGGAGTGTATCCGGTTCAGCTATGCCACCAGCGACGACAATCTTCGCGAGGCAATGCGGCGAATTAAAGAAACATTAGCAAGACTTGTATAATATTGAGAATTGTGACAAAAAGCCGTTTTTCCTTTATAATGGTGCGTTTATGCTATTTAGCAGGCCAGTTGGTAACTTTTTCATCGTTAAAACATCTTAATTGTATTTCATTTTATACATTTAATGAGTATCTTTGCGTAACCATTAAGGACAAAAGCCCAACAACAACTCAGCATTTGGACGAACGTCTATACTATAAGGAACAAAATAAACTTAAATATTTATTAACAACTAAAAATTAAAAAATTCAATTATGGCAACACAGAAAACAGCCAGCCCTGCTAAAAAGTCTCAGGGCTTTCAAGGAATTAGAGCAGCATTTGGGTAATCGTTTGTTGCTTCATCATCGCTGCATGCTTCTTCAAGTTCTACTTGGGTAGCCCGCCTCACTTCAAGGTGGAGATAACGAAGGACACCCACTCGACATTTGGGGGAACGATATACAAGGGCGGTCTTGTGGTTCCTGTAATCCAGACTTTGTTGCTCACCGTGCTCGCACTCTCTGTTGAGCGTTGGTTGGCATTGCGCACCGCGTTTGGAACGGGTTCGCTCACCAAGTTCGTTGCTAACATCAAGGCAGCCCTTAACGCCAAGGACTTCAACCGCGCACAACAACTTTGCGACAAGCAAAAGGGTTCGGTAGCCAACGTTGTTTCGGCTTCGCTGCAAGCTTACAAAAGCTATGGAAACCGTTCACGGCATTAAGCTTTCGCAGAAGATTGCTAAGATACAGCAAGCTCACGAAGAGGCGACACAACTTGAAATGCCTACCTTGCAGATGAACCTTCCCATCTTGGCAACCCTCGTAACGCTGGGTACACTTACCGGTCTTCTTGGTACGGTAACGGGTATGATCAAGTCGTTCCAGGCTCTGGCTGCCGGTGGCGGTGGAGACTCGCTGGCTCTGTCTGCTGGTATTTCTGAGGCTCTTATCAATACGGCCTTCGGTATTACCACTTCGTGGTTCGCTGTTATCTCTTACGGTTTCTTTACCAACAAGATCGATAAGTTGACCTACGCACTCGATGAGGTTGGTTATTCTATCGCTCAGACCTACGAAGCCAACCACGCAGACGAAGCTTAATTTTTTGCTAACCCTTTAAAATTTTATCACTATGGGTAAAGTAAAAATTAAGAAGAAATCCACTTGGATCGACATGACCCCGATGAGCGACGTCATGGTGCTCCTTCTAACGTTCTTCATGTTGACGTCTACTTTCGTCAAGAACGAACCCGTGAAGGTGGTTACCCCTGGCTCGGTGTCGGAGATTAAAGGTGCCCGAGAAGAGTGTGCTGAATATCCTTGTCGATAAGACGGGCAAGATATTCATGCAGTATGGACAACCAAAACGATACGCAGGCCGTACTCGAAGGCATGAGCGAGCTTTTATGGAATGAAGTTCACACCGCAACAGGTGAACAAGTTCAAGAAAGACGCCATGTGGGGCGTTCCGATGAACTCTATCCAACAATATCTCTCGCAATCGGAAACCGAAATGGCTCAAACACTCAAGAACTATGGCATTCCTACCGACAGTATCGACGGTAAGGAAAGCGAGTTCCAACTTTGGGTGAAAGAGGCACGTAAGGTTAATCCCGACGTGAAGCTAGCTATTAAGGCCGACGAGAAAACGCCCTACGCCTTGGTGAAGAAGGTGATGTCCGAACTCCAAGACTTAAGCGAAAACCGTTACTATCTCATTACATCGTATAAAAAGGTGGAGGATTAAAGAATGGCAGAATTAGTTGAACAAGGAAAAGGCGGCGGAAAACAAAAGAAAAAAGACGTCCGCGTCGACTTCACCCCTATGGTGGACATGATGATGCTTCTTATCACGTTCTTCATGCTCTGTACCTCTTTGGCCAAGCCGCAGACGATGGAATTGAGTATGCCTAGTAACGATAAGAATATCCAAGACGATGATAAGACCGTGACCAAAGCCTCGCAGACGATCACAATCTACGTGGCCGGTAACGATAAGATTTATCACGTGGATGGTTTGCCTAACTACAACGACCCCTCTACAATGAAGGAAACGACATGGGGGGCCAAGGGCATCCGTGACATATTGATCAACCATGAAACGGAAGACGGTACGGTGCCTGTAAGGAAAATCATGCTTTGCCAAACAGCAACTGGATAAGAAGAAAGCTTTGAAAACCCCAAGTTCACATTAAGCCGAGTACGACAAGGAATTGTCTAAACTCAAAAGCAGTGAAGTGGATGGACAGAAAATACCAACGCTGACCATCATCATCAAAGCAACCGACAAGGCTTCTTACAAGAACTTGGTGGATGTTCTCGACGAAATGCAAATTTGCAGTATAGGTAAATACGTTATCGACAAAATCAATCCCCAAGACAGCGAACTGCTGAAAAAGAAGGGTATTGAATAAGCCGGTGGCATGTTAATTATTAATAAGAAAGGAGAAAACTATGTCAAAGATTGATTTTGGTTGACGGCGACTGGGTAGACCTCGTGTTTGAAGGCAAAAACCAAGCGTATGGTGCGTATAAGCTCCGTAAGGAACCACCAAGCGCAACATCCTCGCCATGATCTCTATCCTTGCTGCTGCAGTATTGGTGTTCTCGATTGTTGCCATCAAAAGCGTAATTGAGGCAAATCGTGGAAAGGTTGATGTTACTCAGGTAACTGAGTTGTCTCAAATCAACCAAAACCAAGAAAAAGGCTGAGGTGAAACAGAAACCCAAGGTTAATACCGAACCTGAGAAGGTTGTTGAGCGCTGAAGAGTTCGGTGAAGTTCACCGCGCCCGTAATTAAGCGAGACGACCAGGTGAAACCTGAGGATGAAATTAAAACACAAGAAGAAATCATGTCTACCAAGACTGCCATCGGTGCCATTAACGTGCAGGGAAACGACGAGCTTGGTGGAGAGGTTCTCAAAATCAAGGAAGCTGTGGCACAGCCCGAACCCAAACCCGAGATTGAAACGAAGATCTTCGAGGGTGGTTGAGCAGATGCCTCAATTCCCCTGGTGGCGATGCCGCATTGATGAAATTCTTGTCGGACAACGTGAAGTACCCTGTCGTAGCACAGGAGAACGGCGTACAAGGACGTGTTGTTATCTCGTTCGTTGTAGAGCGCGACGGCTCTATCACCGACGTGAAGGTGGCTCGTTCGGTAGACCCCTCTCTAGACCGCGAGGCAGCTCGTGTTGTTAAGAGCATGCCCAACTGGATTCCAGGTAAGCAGAATGGTTCGGCTGTACGTGTTAAGTACAACGTTCCTGTTTCATTCAGACTGCAATAGCATTTTATGAGAAAAGCATAACATCTTACACAATTGTAGGATTAGCACTGTAGCCTTTGTTCTGCCGCTTGTGGAGAAAGCAAGCGCAAGAACGGCCGCACGGACACATATTCGTCAGGGGTGATTAGTTTCGCCTCTGACGAAAGTTTTAGTCCCATCATCGACGAGGAACGCGAGGTGTTCCACGCTGTCTATCCCCAAGCTACGGTCAATCCCATTTACACAACCGAGGGCGAGGGTATCACACTTTTTGCTTAAAGACAGCGTCAGCCTCGTAATCACCAGTCGTGACTTCAAAAAGAAAGAGTACCAGAGCCTTTTGACGATAAGCAGTTCCGACCACAAACCATCAAGTTGGCTTACGACGGGTTGGCGCTCATCGTAAACAAGAACAATGTCGACACTTGCATTTCTGTTAGGACATCGCACGTGCTTCGCGGCGAGGCGAAGAATTGGAGCGACATCTTCCCCGGTTCAAAGCGGGGCACCATCACGGTGGTTTTCGACAATAAGCGGTCTAGCACCGTACACTTCGCCGAAGACTCCATACTTGGCGGAAAACCCATCACCAACCCCAATGTCGTTGCAACGAACAAAAACGGCCGACGTGGTGGACTATGTTGAGAAGACCCTGAATGCCATCGGCATTATCGGCAGCAACTGGCTCAACGACAAACGAGATAGCACCAATCTCACTTTCAACAAGAATATTCGTGTAATGTCGAGGTAGAGAAAGACAAAGGCACACCCGCCAACAGTTGGAAACCTTACCAATATTATATATATAACGGTAATTATCCATTGATACGAACCATCTACGCCCTTCTCAACGACCCTTATCACGGGCTGCCTTGGGGATTTGCGCAGTTCATGGCATCGCCCAAAGGGCAGCTTATCATCCTTAAATCTGGCCTCTTGCCTGTGCAAGGTAACATAACTATAAGGGATGTTAATGTTAATCAATAGATAAAACAATTCGAGCCTTCTGTCGTCTAAGAAGATATAGGTATGCTTGCAGCAGGTTTCGCTCCTGCTGTCAAGTATCCCTTATGTTGGACTTTCGTGTTGCGAGCTACGGCTAGCGCATGTCAGAACAACCAACAGCTGACAAATGTGCAGGCACTGATGCAAGACTAGCGCATGGCAGAACAACCAATAGCTGACAAATGCACAGGCGCTGATGTAAGGCTAGTGCATGGCAGAACAACCAGCAGCTGACAAATGTGCAAGCATCTGCGCAAGATTAACGTATCGCAGAACAACCAACTGCTGACAAATGTGCAGGCACTGATGCAAGACTAAGCGCATGGCAGAACAACCAATAGCTGACAAATGCACAGGTGCTGATGTAAGGCTAGTGCATCGCAGAACAACCAACGGCTGACAAATGTGCAGGCACAGGCGCGAGGCTAGCGCATGGCTGAACAACGAACGGCTGACAAATGCGCAAGCATCTGCGCAAGGCTAGCATGGCAGGACAACTAATGGCTGACAAATGCGCAGGCACTGATGCAAGGCTAGCGCATGGCAGGACAACTAATGGCTGACAAATGCGCAGGCACTGATGCAAGGCTAGCGCATGGCAGAACAACCAACGGCGCAAGGTATGCACAAGTAATCAGCTCCGAAAGTAAAGAACGCAAGCAGTTAAGCGTTTTGCAAAACACGCTAAGAGTATTATAAGAACGTAGGATTACGAAAACAGTTAAATATCTTTTGCCAGGTGCGTTGGTGGTAGGTATCAGCGCGCCGCCCATGGCGCAAGACAATAAGCTCACCATCGACGCCATCTCTAAGGTAATTATCGCCAACCCCGCTGCGGCAAAAGACCAAGTTAAAGAAGTGTTCAAAAAGAACAAGAAGAACGCCGAGGTGTTGGCTGGTATTGGACGTGCCTATTTCGAGGCCAAGGATACGGCAAATGCCAAGCAGTATGCCAACCTGGCTATCAAGGCCAACAAGAACTACGGTCAGGGTTACATCCTCTTGGGCGACATCGAGGTGTTGAAGGATGATGGCGGTGCCGCTGCGGCATGGTATCAGCAAAGCCATTTATTTCGATCCCAAGAACCCCGAAGGATACTTCAAGTATGCCAACATCTATCGCGGACGTAGTCCCGAAGAAGCTGTGGCAAAGCTTAACGACTTGCGTGCGCAACGTCCCGACGTGGCTGTTGATGCGCTTGCAGGCCGCATCCTCTATGCTTCTAACCGCATGGAGCAGAGCTTGCAGTACTATGACAAGGTAACCGACAAGAGCAAACTCGAAGACGTCGACATTACCAACTACGCTACCGAGGCGTGGATGCTGCAAAAGCGTGATAAGAGTTTGGAAATGGCACTATACGGACTTTCGCGCAACCCACGTAAGGCCGCCTGGAACCGTCTTGCGTTCTATAACCTTACCGACATGGAGCGCACTGCCGAGGCTTTGAAGTATGCCGATGCACTTTTCAACGCCTCCGACAGCTCTAAGTTCACGGGTTTCGACTACACCTATTATGGTACGGCACTGAAGAACGATAAAGCAGTACGACAAGGCTATCGAGATGTTCAACAAGGCAATGGAAGAGAATAAGGGCAACGAAGAGTTGGTTAACAGCAACCGCAAGGCTCTTTCTGACCTTTACCTTGCAAAAGAAGATTTTGATAAGGCCACCGCTTAGTACGAGGAATACCTCAAGCACGCTCCCAAAACCACTGCTAGCGACATGGCCGGTTTGGCTACCATCTACATGAACTTGGCTGCAAAGCAGACGGGCGACCAACGAAAGCTTCGTTTAAGAAGGCTGATGATGTTTATGCGCGTCTGGGCGAGAAGTTCCTGCCAACATCGACTTCGCCAACTTCATGCGTGCCCGCATCAATTCCAATCTCGACCCCGAAACCAAAGAAGGTCTTGCTAAGCCTTTTCTACGAGGCTATCGTAAACTCTTTGGGTAGCAAAGCCGACCGCGATAAGGCCGACAATGCCCGCTTGACTGAGGGCTTACCGTTATCTGGGTTATTATTACCCTAGTGAAGAACGACAAGGCAACGGCCGACGGATATTGGAAGAAGGTGTTGAGATTGACCCTGAAAACGAAACGGCTAAGCAAAGCTTTTGGGTATCAAGTAAGCATCTTCCGACAAAAGAATTGCAAACAGGTGGGGTCATTATCACTGATGTGTGATATACGTATATAAGATTTGCGCAAAGGTGTTGCAAGTCTTCAACAAGCCTGTACCAAATATATAAGTAATAATTTGGGGTGTGTCATATTCGTGTGGCACACCCCTTTTTCTTCTTTAGAAGTTAAGGAGTCAGGAGTTAAGGAGTTAAGGAGTTAAGGAGTTAAGCCGAATGTATCGTTGGCGTTAGGCTAATAGGACAAGTCAGACGAGGTCCGACAAGTCTGACTTGTCCGACTTATCCGATAGCTAGAATGAACTAGAAATCTAGAAACCGCTAGACACCTTTAAGGGGCGCAGCCATCTTTCCACCTTTCCCCCTTTTCCCTTTCACCTTTAACTGGCGTTAGCCATCTTTTCACCCTTTCACTCTTTCACCTTTTCACCCTTTCCCCTTTAAAGGGCGTCAGCCATCTTTTCACCCTTTCACCCTTTCACCTTTAAAGGGTACAGCCATCTTTCCCCTTTCACTTCCCCCAATATTTTTCCCTCCAATCTTGTTTCTTCTTACATTTTCTTTGTAACTTTGTCATTGCTCCCTAAGCTGATAATGCTTTAAGCCATAGTAAGCTTTTGCGTTGATTGTCAACGTTATCCACCCACTAACATGTACGCCAATGAAACCAAGATGCAGCTTGTTCATCCTTTCACTATTCGTTTGTGCCCTTTCTTACGCACAAGAAACGAACAAGACAACCGACAGCTTGACTATCGACTCACTATATCGCGATCTGCCCGAAGTGATTGTGAAAGGCGAACGCCCCACCGTAAAAGCTTGAAAGAGGCAAGCTAGTCTATCAACATGCAGCTGCTGTTGGAGAAACTTCCTGCCGACAACGCTTACGATGCCATCACCAACATACCAGGCATCAGCACCGTCGACGGCAGCCTGAGTTTGGCAGGTTCGAGCATAACACTCATTATCGACGGAAAGGCCACCACCCTAAGTCAAGCCCAAGCCATAAAGAAACTGAAAAACATGCCTGCCGCGCGACTCTCCAAAGCCGAAGTCATGCTCTCGGCTCCTGCACAATACCATGTTCGCGGGGCGGCAATCAACATCATAACCAACGACAACAGCGGACAGCACCACACTTCGGGACAGCTGCAAGCCACGCTCAGCCAGACGAAGTATGCACGAGGCTATGGTCAGGGCAACCTGCTGTATGCCAACGGCCACTTTACACTCGACCTGAATTATACCTTTACTGGCGGTAAAGGATATGCAGAGGCAGAACACTATGCCCAACATCCGCTGAACGGAACGCGCGTGGCCTACAACGACAAAACAAGCAACACTAGCAGCGGCACATCCCACGACATCGGCATTGAGCTAGGCTATCGCTTTGCCGAACGCCACAAGGTAGAAGTGGCCTACACCGCAGATGCCAACTTCATCGACAGCAAAAACACGACAACGGGCAGCAGCGTGTCTGCACAGAGCAGTGAGGGGCACAATCTGCTGCACAACATCGGCCTGTATTACACCCTGCCTTTCGGATTGCAACTAAACGCAACCTACACCTATTATAGTTCGCCACGCAACCAATCTCTCAATGGACAATTGGGTGCGGATAGGCGAGTGGTGACTGCAAAGAGCGACCAAACCATCCGTAAATGGCTATTCACGGCCGACCAGGTGCACACCTTAGGTCGCGGGTGGCAGTTAAACTATGGCCTTGAATGGCAAACCGCAAACAACAAAAAGCTATCAAACCACACTCAACGATGCTGGCATCGTGCTGCCCGAGGCCACCAGCGAGGTGAACATCGACGAGCAACGCTTTAATGGCTACATCGGATTTAGCAAGCAGTTTGGCAAAGGGCTCAGCCTAGAAACAACCCTAGCCATAGAGAACTATCATACGCCGCAATGGAACGATTGGCGCATTTTCCCCACCTTCAACGCCGCATGGCAAGTAAACAGCCACCACACGCTGAACCTGTCGTTCAACTCTAACGCCACCTACCCAAGCTATTGGAGCACGATGAGCCAGATTTACTACTCCTCTGCCTATTCCGAGATATGGGGAAACCCCTTGCTAAGGCCCTCCAAAAACTACGACACGTCGCTGTCTTGGCTCATCAAAGGCCGTTACACCCTTGTGGCATTTGCCAACATCTGCAACGATTATGCCGTGCAATTGCCTTACCAGCTAAGCAACCGCATGGCCGTGGTGATGCAGGTGGTTAACTTCAACCATCGCAACATCTTCGGTTTGCAGGCAATGGCCCGTTTTTCGGCAGGCTCGTGGCTCAACGGCAACGCTTATGTAACTGGCATGTTCATTAGCGATAAGAATAGCCACTTCTTCGATTTGCCGTTCAATCGCAGCCGTTTCACCGTTCGCACGGGTGGCAACCTCTCGGCTTTGTTGAGTAAGAGGCCCAATGTGCGCTTTTCCGTTAGTCCCACGTTCCAGTCCCGGGCCATTCAAGGGGTGTACGACATCAGTGGCATATTCTCCTTAAACGCCTCCATGCGGTGGGCATCGGCTGATGGTAAATGGAACGCCGTGTTGTCGGGAAATAACCTAACCAACCGCCAAATTGTTACACATTCGGGCTATGGCAACCAAGATTTCGGCTTGCGTGTAAGGCAAGATTGGACAACACTCGCGTTCAGCCTTATTTATAAGTTCGGCAACTACAAGGCGAAAACCAAGAAAGAAGTTGATACTTCCAGGATGAGAAAGTAAACATCCGCCCGTCCCCATACATTCTCCCAAGTGATAACGTTCCCTACATCCCTGCTCCGTGCGAATAGAGTAGGGGTGGAGCAGTTCTTTAAGCAATTCTGTTTGACTATAAAATTGAAAGGGTGAAAAGGTGAAAGGGAGTGAAAAGATGGCTAACGCCTTTTAAAGGTGAAAAGGTAAAAAGGTGAAAGGGTGAAAAATGGCTAACGCCGTCAAGGCATTTGGCTTAACTCCTCAACTCCATAACTCCTTTACTACTCACAAAAACATTTGGCTTAACTCCATAACTCCTTTAACTCCTAAAAAGGTAAAAGATGGCTGCGCCCTCCAACTTGTCAACTCGTAGACATTTTGAAGTCGTGTTGGCTTTTAGTATTTCTACAAATTGAGCAGAGTTTATGTCTTTGTGATGTAATGCCAAGATAAACATCCCGACCATGTACTAAGTACTGGACAAAGATACGATGAAATCCGAAATTCTGCGCCATTTGTCTGTGGCAAAACGTGGCTATGTCTCAAAGAGTAATCAGGCGGGAGTTATTCAATGCGGACTCCACAAGCAGAAAACCGCTTGTCAATGGCCCATTACTTCTGCCTTTCCATGCTGCTGTTCACGTTGTCCGTGAGCAGTATGCCCTGCAACCGCTCGCGCTGGCTGTCGCAAGCGTACATGTTTTTCGTGCCGTTGCCCACTCGCGATTGTTTACTGCAAATTTGTTTTGTCTAGTTTTTGGCAAGAAATTTAACATTGTGAGTGCCCTTTTCGTCCACCAATCGCTCACCTTGCCGCAAAAACGATTCTCGCGGCGGTTTGTTTTTGATGCGGAAAAGGGTTAGCCTGTGCATGCGGCAAAATGAATTTTTATTTAAACAAGCTGCTGTTTGCAGCTGTTTCGGTGTCATTTGGTGCTAATTGGAGTGCGTTTTGGTGCAAAATGCCATGCGTTTTGGTGCTAAATAGAGTGCGTTTTGGTGCTAAACGCAAGGTGTTTTGGTGCAAAACGGAGTGCGTTTAATGTGCTAAATGCAAGCAAATATGGTGCTAAACACAAGGCGTTTTAGCATAAATATCACAGCAATTGTATAAACAAAACCTCTTAGAGCCATGAAATACATGGCTGAAAGGGAGCAAAAATAGCCATTAAAAAGAGGGGTTTTAGGGGCTAAAAGTGCGTAATTTGGGGTAAGAAATAATGAGCCGGCAAGCAAAATAGAAAGGCAATATGGTGCAAAATGCAGGTTCTAGGCTTAAAAATAGACAAGTCCCAAGGCGCGAAAGGGTAGAAATAGTGGCATTTTACCTACTTTTTAGCCAATATTTTCGCTAGAACGGAGCGAAAATTTGAGTGTAATTGTAAAATAAAAGATAATAATTTAAGGTTTTGAGTTGATGAGTTTTTGAGTTGATGAGTTTTTGAGTTGATGAGTTGGTGAGCTTTTTGAGTTTATGAGCTTGTGAGTTGGTTCGTTGGTTAGTTGATGGGTTTGTGAGTTGGTGTCTTCGGGAGTTGGTGAGCTTTTAAGTTGATAAGCATTTGAGTTGATGAGGTTTTTGAGCTTGTGAGTTGGTTAGTTGATGAGCTTTTTGAGTTGTTGAGCATTTGAGTTGTTGAACATTTGAGTTGATGAGTTGATGAGTTGATGAGTTGATGAGTTGATGAGTTGATAAGTTGATAGGTTGATGAGTTTTTGAGTTTTTGATTTGGTGAGTTTGTGAGTTGATGAGCTGGTGAGTTTGTGTCTTTTGGGAGTTGTTGGACCTTAGTGAGTATATAAGCTAGAGAGTTGACTTGTGTTGCACTCCTCTCAATTTTTGAAATATTAAAGTCAAGACCACTTCGTAATCCACACCGCTAACATCAGCTGCCGCGTTGTGTCAAACTTGTTCTCACTGACATAACAGGCGCATCACAACAAATTTTCTTCCGTTTTCACCAATGGTTTAAATCTTTTTTAGTATTTTTGCAATGCCGTCGTTAACGACATCGCCTCATCCGCTTGCGGATTGTGGCCGTCAAGACGGCACATACATAATGGAAGACGTTTACCCACGTCTTGTCTTTGGCGTATATGAATCTCGCAAATTCGAACTTGCAGTCAGAGACGAGGCAACAAGTAGATGTCCGCAATGATGTGATTATCATGCCCTCTACACCAAAGAATGCCGTCGGCTTGTTGCCACGCGCATGGCCTTTGTTGTGTGGAGCGGCCATATATAGCGCATCGGCGTGGGGCTCTGCAGTTGCTCGTTCTACTGTGAAAGGGCAATGCGAGAGCCTATATGCGCGGGACGGGTGACGGTAGTCTCCGCGCTTTTTGTTATCGTATGTAGCTACCGCACGCAACAAACACTAAAAACTCGCCCCACAACATGGAGACACAAGGGCACACGCTTAATAACTATGAAACCGCTTATCTACACAGCTGCTTTGGCTGTTGACTACACACAAAGGCCAACATGCACAGCCTATGCCTATAAACGGCAGTCTGCACACCCGCAACGCACATTCCTTGCCCTGCTTTTGCATGGGTACGCGCTCGTTACGCCAGCCATAAGTGCCGCTTTTCCACGCTGCAAGTCTGCGTGGCCTTACCGCTGAACGGTTTTGTTGGCTTAGCCCCCAAAGCACCTTTTTCCTCACACGGCAACTGCTCATGTTACGTACGTCCATACGTTATGTTCGCATTTTGTATGGTTTGCTCCCACATTCTGCTCTCGCAACAAACGTCGCCACATCGGTTCTGCGTAACTTTGCATTCGTAACCCGAAGCGAACAGCGCAGCAACGCCCCACGGCTCTAAGCCGCAGCTGTTTAATTGCATCGAACAATATTAAACTAAATTCAAAACATAACCGCCACGACATTTCATGGGCATAAGACCACTCCTTATTATATATGTGTGTCGCAGCTCCATTTAACAAGAAAAAGCAAAAACGAAACAAAACAAACAAATATGACAAGATTCCGCATTACTACTAAACACTTGCGAACCACGAACGGCGTTCGCATTGAGCCCGACATGTCCGTGGAAGTGATAACCCCCACCATCGGCAACCCCGTTGTCAACAATGGCGGCACATTAGTTCAACAAGCTTTCCTGCGCATTTATGGCGTTGATATTAAGAAGGCAGGCTGTTTGAATATGGGAGAGTTGAGTGTAGAAGAAATAACAAATTAGTTAATCAAGAGTAATGTTATGATTGATTTAATTATTGAAGCCTTATTGGCTTACTTCTTGTTAAAGCCTTCTCAGAAGACGAAAAAGATCGCCATCCTAGGAATTAAAGGATCAGGAAAAACAACTCTGTGGAATGGCTTACGGGACAAAAACGAGGTAGAATATGTAACAACCCACTATCAAGAGATAGATGAGTTCTCAATTAAAAGTGGAAAGGGAAAAGTAACGATTGCCTCTACTAAAGATATTGGAGGTGGGGATTTATATGTGCCTTGCTATGACGAACTCATAGAAGACGGCACGTTTATTTACTTCCTTGTAGACATCAACACAATTAAGGAAAACAAGGATGCAATAAGGATGCGACTACGCAAGATATTCAACATGATAAAAGGTGAGAGTGGTGAGGACGGCAAGAAAGACTGTGGTTTCAAAATTCTTGTAACCCACACAGACGTATTCTTTAACAATAACTTAAACCGTATGCCAAAAAGCACAACTCATCGAATATGTAAATGATGGGTTAGAACTTACAACGATAAAAGGCTCGCCAAGAGATATGGCGAAGAGAATAGAAACTGTAAATCTCAACTCGCCAAATGATATAAAAACAATTAAAGACGAAATAATACACAGATAAATGGGAACCGGCATTTTATGGTATCAGCCTGCAAGCCTAAGCGAGCAGGATGTTATAATACACAATGGTGAAAAGGGTTGAAGATGCATTAAAATGTGCTGAATACTTCGGACTGATAAAACAGCAAGCTGATTATGTACTACAGCCCTTGGTGCGGTAAGGTACGCAATTTCTTCTTTATGAAAGGTAATCTCGATGCTAAGGATGAATTAGGGCGTACCATGAGCTTTATGTATATAACAGATTTACCCAACCCGAAAGAGGCATTAAAACATGATTTGGAACGGGCTGGTCTTGGCTTAGCCTCATCTTCTGAAAACTGCTTAAACAGAACCAGCCGATTGGCAACATTCCAAATCGCACTAATCTCTATTGCCATATTAATTATTGTAACTTTAATTATTTACTCATTAAGCATAATAGACAAAATGAAAAAGGAATTATTGATAATTGTAGACAAAGATTACCGCAATGGTTTGAAAAGTGGCATTGCCAGAAATGCTTACAGACGATGTGAAAAAGTAAGGTAGAATTTGTCTGTCCAGATGAGGTAGCCCAACAAGACTTTACGCTACATTCACCACCGTCCTTCGATGACAAAGACTTATACATTAAAGACAGCCACAGTAACGTTTATGTGAGAATGGATGATGACAACATGAAAAGTTGTTTATCACATCACAGTGCAATGCAGTAAAAAGAGGCGTTGGTAAGAATGGGCGCAAAACGAATCACGATTAAAAAGGCTGTTAGGACGCTGAAAAAGAAGAAACAGCGGTGAACGGGAACGCCAAGCATGCTATTGTCAGAAAGGTGAGGTGCATGTAGGTTGGGATAAATCAACCTCAATAAACCTGCAAGGAATGATTTCTAGCGAAGACCCTAACCGTAAACCCAAACCTTTTGCTGATGTAATGGCATTTTATAAATGAACATGGACTGGCTAACGATAGATTTCTTACCACGTTAGCTGATAGACTAAGATGTGACGAACGGCTATCAGGTAAAGAGGAAATGACTGTTAACTGGCTGTGTGAACTCAAAAGTTCATGGAATTTCGCCGTAGATGTTCATGCCAAGTTGTAAGCGCACACGCTGATGCCATGCACAAGAAAGAACATATCCACGAGTTTACTTCGGTAATTGAAGTAGATTTTGGGTAGAATCAACAAAACGACCGAGGAATAAATGTTGTACAATTAGTATTGGTGCAATAAAATTGCACCAGTACTAATTTCAAATCAAAAATCAAAAGAACGTTCTCAACTGATTAAATATCAAATCAATATAGAAGTGGTCTCAATTTTATTGCACCACTAGTATAATAAAAAGAAAACATGAAAAATTAGCAGAGGAATTATTAGGAGCATGTGCTTTTGTGCATGCATTCATGATACCGAAGAAGGATATTGGTTCTGCGTCAAACGTCGTTATAAATATTTTTCCAGAGGCAGAATGGGACCCTGATGAGGACGATACATCTGAGTGTCCATCCTATGAGACCAGATCCGGAGCTTAGTGGGGGTGACGATTTTGAAGACGATGATTGGGAATGCGACAATGACGATCCTGTGAAAGTTGTCCATTCTTTGATAAGGATTGTGACCTAGATGAGGATTGCTCGGGTGAAGCGATATTCCGCAGTTATTAGTTATTTCACTCGTTGGAATTGCCTCAATCTTTCTTGTAACAGACAGCAAACATAAAGTTTGCTTATTATCCATAAAAACCTTACAAGTAGAGATGTGTCATTGTAATTCAGACAAGTTCCCCTCCATCCTCTCTGCCTGCATTGCGAGTTTGCAGCTGTTTAAAAGGGTGGAGGGAACAACTATAATGAGGTTTCTTCCCAGTTCGCAACCTTGGTTATGCCATACTTCTCTAGTGTTTCGGGCTCGATGGGCAGATATATGTCTAGCTCGTCGAAGGCTAGATACGCTTTGTTGTCCATAAGCAATTGACCAACGTTGTCGCCCATTTTGATTCTCTCAAAGCCGTCGTGGGCATCGCGCGGGATGCGATAGAGAAAGTCGTCGAGTACCGATAAGATGTAGATGTAGTTTATAGAAACGGCGAAAAGACTGTGGTAAAACGCGTATTCGGCCGAGGGATATTGGGCGGTAACTCCCTTGTTGTGCGCTATCCAATTGGCGTATTGCTCGTTCAAGGCTTCGTCTGTTACGCGCGTAAGGTTGATTTTGGCAGGCCATTCTTTACAAGGAAACTCACGATGCAGGGTTTAATTCAGACGGATGTTTTGTGTTCCAACTTCTCTACAAGGTAGTAGGTGTTAACTGCATCTGAATAGGGCTGCCCCTGTATGTGTTGCCAAAACGCTAAGGGGTGCATGATGTTGGCAACAGGTTTGCCCTGTTCTCCCCATAAGAACCTGATGAGGAAACGCGTGTGGCGCATTGTTCCATCGGCTAATTTCTCCCAGTGGTACATGAAATGGCCTGTGTTATTGTCGGCCTCAACAAACTGCCAAAAGTGCGTATGCTCGTTGCGCCCTGCGCATTCGTTCCAAAAAGCCATCAAGGTCTAAGCGCCACCGTCTGTTGCTTCACGTTGTCTGCCGTATCGTAAATCCCTTGCGGATGGGATAAGCCATTATATATTTCCAGCACTTCGCGGGTGTGGTAAATCAGCATCAACCTTGTTTTCTTCTTCTCCTGTCTGGCCTTAACCAGCGCGGGGAGTAAGGTAAAGACGGGTGTGTTGCTGGTAAAGCGTTCGAGCAACTGCATCACCGACTCGTATTTTTGGTCCATGTCTGTTGCATCGCCATCGCGCGAACCATATCCGAGGATGGCTTTTAGCAAGAAGGCGACGAGGAAAGGGGTGCTGATGTGTTCTGTTTGCACTTGCAAAAACGTTTGTGCGATGCGTGGGTTTAGGTTTGTTGGTGGTGCAGGTGCATGGCAAAATTGGAGTAGTTGGAAGGCTAGCTCTTCGGGATTGGCGCGCCGCGATAAATGTTCCTCGTAGAAACGCCATGCCGTTTGATATTCGCCGAGCAGCATTTCGAGGTCTTCTGCCTCGTCGGTATCAAGTCGAACTTGTTCTTTAAGGTCCCTAAAAGCGGCGCGCATACGTTGAACCGACTTGAAACTCCGTTTCACGCCGTTGTTGTGTAACGAGTGATTATCAAGCCAATCTTCCAGTTCGGCCATCGTATTAAACAGCAGTCGGGTGCCGGCTATGGCCGTGAGCCATTCTTCGTATGTGATTATTCGGGTTTTGTACTCATGCGGCAAAGTTACGGTTTAGGGCATAACAAGCAACGCCTGTATGGCAAAGCGTGTTGCAAAACATGTGTTTTGTTGGTGTTTCGTGTTAAACTACGATTTAAAAGGCGAGCGTGTGAGGCGTATGCAGTAGCGTGGAACGGGCAATAAGGATGATCTGTTTTGTCATTCCACCATATATATAAAGGAGAACCACTAGCAGCAGTGGCTCTCCTTTAAATAATGCTTATCGTACGTTTATCTCCTTATCGATTTGTTGCTGGCCAACTTAAAAAGGAGATTTAAAGGTGAAAAGGTGAAAAGGTGAAAGGGTGAAAAGATGGCTAACGCCCACTAACCCTCCAACCCGTTAACTCGTCTGCTTGTTAACTCGTTAACTCGTCTCACTTGTCAACTTGTTAACTTGCGGCTTGTCAACTTGTCAACCTGTCAACTTGTCAACTTGTTGGTTTGTCAACTTGTCAACCTCGTCAACATGCCAACCCGTCAACTCATCAACATAAACTCACACACTCATCATTAATAATTTGGTCCTTCGCTAAAGTTAGGCGCACCCTTGTCGTACCACACCCTTTCGGCATTAAGCACATCGGGCTTTTTGTCCGTCGGTAAAGCTGAAACCTTGTTCGCGCATGGCAGCCCTCGATGATGGTCCTCATCTTGTCGGAAAGCTCGGGCTGAGTGATATAGAAACGGCGCGGAATGTCTTTGCTGGGCTTCAAGGCCACCCATGGAATGAGCGTACTACCCACCTTTGGCACACCCGAACGGCGGGCGGTAACAAACTGTTCGAGTGGCTGATAGTAGAAATGGAGGTAGAGCTGGATGTACACCTTCTCCAAGTCGGCATCGCGATTGCCCGTAAGCTGATAGTCGGCATTGGCCATCATGGTCTTGATGGCATCGGCTTCGTAGGTAACGGGCTTGTCTAGCGGGTCGTTGCAATGCGCCTTATCGTAATAAGGGATTTTGTTGAGCGTGGCCATGCGGCTGTCAGCCTGTGCCGAAGCCTCAACGCCAGTCTTGAAATAATCGGCTGCTGTGCGTGGCAAGTTAGCTCCCAGCAGTTTAAACTCAGCCAAGTAGAGGTTCATTTCTGCGGCAGAGAGTGTCATTTCGTATAGCGGATTGTCTTCTACATCTTGTACCACCTTACCTTTGGGAGCCGTGGGGAATGTATAGTCTACTCGTCCGCGCACAAGTTCCTCGTTGAAGTACGACAGTGGCGAATAAGTCTTCGACTTATCACCATCGGTTACTTTCCATCGTGTAGCTACAAAGTAGTTGTTCTCGCCCGTATAGTCCGCGTTGTCAGAAAGTTTTATACCGATGGGCAAGCCATGATAGCGTACCCACGGTTCGCCGTCGCCTTTCCAGCTAACAAAATGTTTGTGCCCCTTCGCATCAGTGGTATAGTTCACTTGGTCGAGGATGTACTTAAGGATGGCACAGTCTTTGTCGCCCCTAGCTTGCGCATCAAAGAAGGCTTGAATCACCTCCGAGTTGAAGTCGTTCTTGGTAAACATCACGAGCATACGCGGGTCTTTGTTGCGGCGCATAAAGTCGATAACGTTTTTACTGCCTACGCCTAAGTTCACACTAGTGTCCGTTCCATAGGTGTTGTTGCCTCCATCGCCACCGGTACCCTTGTTATACACATAGTCGTCGGTGATACTTTGCATCACATTGGCGTCGGCAGCTCCCACCTCTTCGGCAATTTTTATGGCTCGCGCCTTGTCTTGATGCAACAAGCGCACGGCGATTTTCAGTTTTATTCCGTTGATGAACTTCACCCACTTCTCTGCATTGCCGTTGTAAGCAAGGTCGTTATTGCCAATGCTTATTTGGGGGGATGTGGCTTTAAGTTTCTCTAAGTCGGCATCCAATTCTTTTAGCCATTGGTCGAAAAGCTGCGGTTGACTGTCGTATTTTGGGGTAAGCGTACCATCAAGCCTTGCTCTTGCGGCCTCAGAGTAGGGCATAGAGCCAAAGAGGTCTGTATCGAAGAGTGCCATATATACCGAGAGGGCGTTGGCCATAGCCGAAAGGTGCGTGTATTGCGCGGCCTTATCGGCGGGCATATTTGCGAGAACACTGTTTATTTCGTTTTCGTAAAGCTTAACCTTGATGCTTTGCGAACCCACGCCGCCTAATTCGGCCATATTGTTAAAGAGGTCGTTGAAGCTAGCCGCGGGCGTATATGCCTGCACAAACTTTGAGGTGTAGGCTCCATCGTAGTACCACAACAGGTAGTCGAAGGGTTGATATTCCACCTGCGCTTGCGTGAAGAGGAAGATGGGATCGCCCTTTGTTACCTTCGAAGGGTCGGTATTGATGTCGGCATAATCGCTTTCGCTGCATCCCATTGTTAGGGCTAAGCAAGCCGTGCAGAGCCCCAGTACTAGAGTTTGAAGTTGAAAATATTCTGTTTCATGATGAGAATGCGTTTAGAATGTGGCGTTTAGTGTGAAGAGATAACTAGCCGTGTAGGGCATGAACGAACGCATACGGAACTGTGCTGCTCCTGTTCCACGAACCGATTCGGGGTTTTCGTGGTTGGGTGCGGTGTTAAGCAAGTAGGCAATGTTGCGCCCGTTAGGCTTAACGCCAAGCTCTTGGCTCCGATATAGCTGCATAGTCTGCGCGGAACGTTATAAGATAAGGTTACTTCGCGCAAAGCAATGTAGTTTAGTTTCTTAAACCAGTCGTCGTTGATTACGCCCTGGCCCCAGCTGTTCTTAAAGTAACCGTGGCTCTGCATGTGTGCAGGTTCCACATAGCCTTTTTCGTAGGCCTCTTGGTAAGTCTTGCCACTAACGTCATGCTGCGTGCCATCGGGTGCTGTTACAACAGTGCCTTGGTCGAAAATGGCATCAGGAATAAATCCATCGGTAAACGTTTTGCCCTTAGCATTTTCGTATCTGCTGGTCCAAGTCATGCCCTTACGATATTTCTCAGACTCGCCCGAGAATCCGTATGCTGTGGAGTAGCGCGAGTTGTACGATGCTACGTAACCGCCAAAGCGGGCATCGAAGAGCACATACAGGCTGAGGTCTTTCCAACGCAGGGTGGTGTTGACCGTGCCAAGGAAGTCGGGCAACATCGAGCCAACCTCTTTAACCGTTCCGCCGCGCTTGTAATAAACCGTACGATAGTTGTTGGTATAACCGATGATGGGTTTTCCTGTTTTCTCGTCGGTCTTTATCCACGAGTCCGACATAAGCATACCATAGTCTGAGCCTACTTTGGCAACGGATGCGATGCGGTAGTTGCCGTAGGTTGCCGAGCCATCCAAATTGATGTACGAGGCGACATCGGGACTTAGTTCAACGATCTTATTGCGGTTGCGGGTGTAGGTTAGGTTCAGGTCCCATTGCCAATCGCCGCGCTTATAGGGCGTGGTGTTAAGGGCAACCTCTATACCCGAGTTTTGTATGTTACCCGCATTGATGAGCTTTTGCTTTACGCCCGAGGGGTTGGGTACGTCAATAGTCATAATTTGGTTGCGCGTGTTTTCCTTATAATAAGTAAAGTCTAAGCCAATTCTGCTGTCAAGGAAACGCCAGTCGAGACCCACTTCCCACGCGTTCTTACGTTCGGGTTTCAAGTCGGTGCTCTTCATTTTGTCGGGTATCTTCATGCCGTACACCTTCTTGTCACCACGTTGATAGGTGGCGATTTCGTAGCCCGAGTTGATGTAATAGGGCGATGTGTCGTTGCCCACTTGTGCCCACGAACCGCGCACCTTGGCAAAGCTAACCCACTTGGGCAGGGTGTCTTTAAAGCTTTCGGTGATAATCCACGAACCAGACACAGAAGGATAGAAGTACGAGAAGTTACCTCGGCCGTAGCTATATACAAGCGACGACGACCAGTCGTTACGTCCCGTTACATCGAGAAACAGTTGGTTTTTCCAGCTTGTGCCCACCATAAAGATGGTAGAAACGATACGTTTGGTGTTGAACTTGTGGGTATCAATGTCGGGCTGGGCTTAGAGTTCTTGATGAAATATTGGTTAGGCACAATCAATCCGCCGTTGGTACTTTCCGAATGCAGCTGTGCGTATTGGTTTGGAAATACTCCTCGCGTAGAAAAGCCGTGCACTTCCCAATCGTCGTTAATCTGATAGTTGGCGTTAGCTGCCAGATAGAAATTCTCTTGCGTGGTTTGGGTGTGCGACAAGGCGTAGCTACCTCCTTCGTTGGCATAACCACTGCCTGGTGCTTTATATTCGCCACTAACGGCATAGTAGTTGAGCGAGCCGCCAGCCGATAGTTGCAGCCAAGGCAAGGCTTGCACGTTGAGGTTGAGTACAGGACGGAACACCGTTTCGGTCTGTCGGTAGTCGTTTTCGTAGATGTTCCACCATAGGTCCCTGCCTGGTACAGCGCGATATTGGTCGCCATATTTCCCGTCAGCCAATCCGCCATGTTCGCCTTTTGTACAGGTGGCGATAGCGGTTAACGTCGTATTCGCGGGGAAAGTACCCTTTGCAAAGTACTCGCCGATGTTCAGAGGTGCGTTTCGTGGCTGCGACTGGGTGAAGTTGATACCGAAATCTACGGTCGTGATGTCGCCCACCTTCTGCGAGGCCTTGCCTAGGAAAGAGAAACGATTGAAGGTGTTACGTGGCGTTGTGCCCTTATTGTATTTGTAAGATGCCGAGGCGTAGAATTGCGTTCTGCCGTTTCCACCTTGCAGCGATACGTTGGTGTTGGTGTTAATGCCTGTGTCGTAGGCATCTTTATAATTGTTCTTAAAGATGCGCGCAGGCCCCATTGTGCCGTCGTATTGCTCAAACTGCTTGCCTTCGGCCCACGATATTTCAGGTCCCCATGCAACATTGCCATATTGTTCGATAAACGAATAGTCGCCTTTTGAGTTTCTTGCAAACGACGACATGTTGTCGCCCCATGTGTTACCAGTCTTCGTATAGTACTCATCGTAGTCCACTCCGCCAGGGAACGAGCCCAAAAGGTATTTGTTCTGCAAGTCGGGCGAGCGATAAACCGTTTCCAAACCCACGGTTTGCGAGAAACGTACGCTTACCCCTTTGCCTGCCTTACCACTCTTGGTGGTGATAACCACAGCTCCATTCAAACCGCGCGAACCATACAAAGGCTCGTTGCGCAGCACCTTTCAGTACACTCACGCTCTCGAAGTCGTCGGGGTTGAGGTTCTTCAGTTGGTTACCATAGTCGCTTGTATTGGTGTTCCAATCGGCATCGCCCGAGTCGCTTGTGGCATTGTCTAGTATCACGCCATCTACCACGAAGATGGGTTGGTTGTTGGCGTTCAACGTGGATGCACCCCTTATTTGTATCTTGGTAGAGCCGAACATGCCACCGTCCGACTGACTAATCTCCACGCAGCCACCTTTCCTTGAAGTGCTGTTACGGGCGAAACGGTGTTTGCGCGTTCCAGCTCGTCGCTTTTCAGTTCGGTTACTGCATATCCAAGGGCTTTGGTTTGCCGCTTGATACCCAAAGCCGTAACCACCACCTCGTTCAGTGCGGTGGCATCGTCTTCAAAGTCCACGTCCACCTGTTGACGTCCGTTCACGGCAACTCTTGGCTCTTGAAACCAGATGCGAGAACACGAGCGTGGCTTGCGGCGAACATCTCGATGGAATAATGCCCGTCGATGTTGGTGACGGTGCTGCGCCGCGCGTGCCCTTGACCGTTACCGAAGCACCGATAACAGGTTCGCCCATTGGGTCTTTCACGGTTCCTGTCACCGTGATGGTGTTTCGCGCATAAAGTGTGCTGGATAGCATGCATATCAATGCAACTAGGCACATTCGCCAAAAGGCGTGCGGCTTTTTCTGCTTTTTCGTTCATTTCTGTCATGTTTAAGGATAAATCATATAGTTAAGCTAATTTGGGACCTTTAAAGTTCATCTGTTTTCGCTGTTTCTTGGTGCTGGTTTAAACGCAGTGCTGTCTGCTCTCTTTCGTGTCTCATTGTAGTTTAAATTTTGGGTTTCTTCGTGCACTGCTTTTATGGCTTCAAACATGTAGAGTTTGCGCTACATCTAAGCGAGATGTAGCATCTTAATGACACTACTAAAGAACCACGTTGTTTGCAGCAAACAAAATATGCGCCACACAAAGCGTACCTGGGTAGGCAGTTGTTGTTCGACAACAAAATTAAGCAAAAAGAAAATAACTTACAACAAAAATGGTAATAAAGTGTTGTCTCGTTTGCTGTTTACCGCAATTTGTAGTTAAAAGAAATTGGTTTTATAAAGTTGTTTGCATGGCCCACTTTACCATCAACGTATCAACACAAAAGCATTTGCAGTGCTGCGAATAATCTTTCGTACAGATGCTGCAAGCACTTAGTAGTGCCAGTACAGAGTGCGCGCGCAGTGTCGTACAAGATGCTTGTAGCGTCCGTACAAGACGCTTGTAGTGCCTTGTACAAGACGCGCTGGTGTCGCTGCACAAGTGTGCTGTACCGATACGCATAAGGAGTGCCACAGTTCAGTAGCGGTGGAGGTTAAGTTGTTAGGAGTTAAAGGAGTTATGGAGTTAAGGAGTTAAGCCAAGTGTATAGGTGGCGTTAGGCTAATAGGACAAGTCAGACAAGTCAGACGAGTCGGACCAGTCGGACCAGTCGGACCAGTCGGAAAGCTAGAATGAACTAGAAATCTAGAAACCGCTTAGGCAACGTTAAAAGGCGCAGCTACCTTTTTCACCCTTTCACCTTTAAAAGGCGCAGCCATCTTTTCACCCTTTCACCCTTTCACCTTTTCACCTTTAAATCACTCTATCACCCTAAACTTAACATCCACAACGCCCTTAGGTTTGCCGTGCGCATCAACACTTCTGCTTCTTGAACCAGGCCTTGGTATCAACAGGCTATAATTAAGTACGTGGCGCATACGTTCGGTTTGGTCTTGCGTAAAGGTGTGACCCAAGCTTATGGCATAATCCATAATGTTGTTAGAGTCGAACGTTTTGCCATCGTTACCCGTACGTTTCAACAAGTCTTTAAGGTTTGTGGCCTGGGCATTGTGTGTTCGAATGTATTCCGCCAAGAACTTATCATACGCCACCTTATTATAAGTGGGCGTGTCTTTGCAGTAATCGGTATCCTTAAAGCCGTCTATATCTCCCCATCCTCTTCGCCAAACACGTGGAATAGTCCTAAATAATGTCCCAGTTCGTGGGCGAGCGTAACATTGAAGTCGGCAGAGTTGATGCGAAGAATGTGCAAGTTGGGCCAATCTTTATAGCGGTTCGACTCATCATTAACAAACTTGCTGTTCACCGAAACGCAGAAAGGAGTTGGCAAATTATCCAGAGTTAGGTGCCTAGCATGCACCGCAAGCAGCCCTTCCAGCTCGTGTTCGCCCTTCGCCGAAATCGCCATGTGGCTGATGCCGAGCGTTGTTCCGTTCGTGTTAGTTTGCTTAAAATGGTATACGTACACGTTAACAAATCGGTTTGGGTCCCACATATACTGCTTATATTTGCCCGATTTGTCGTTCATCAGCACTGTAAGGGGTCGATGGGATATTCGCTTTTCCCCAGCTTGATATACTCCACGCCAGATTCAGCGAGCCTTTTACCCGCCTTGTCAACGGGTGTTGGCAAAGAAACGTATGATAGCATTCCCGCTCCACTAAAAACTCCCGCTGGTACAATCCAGTTAACATTGTCTAGCACTTGCCGCAGTCTTTCGGCAGGAACCTTTTGCGTGGCATCGTTCTCATCGGCATAGAAAACGTGGAACACAACAGGCAGCACGCCCAGTTTTGTAGGCTCCACAGGTTCGGGCTTGAGGATTGTTGAACGGTCGTCCTTCTTGTCACAGGCAGTTAGCAGCACAAGCGCGGCAGCCACCATAAAAAGTGAAAGCAAACGTTGTTTCATTGTTTCGTATATATTGGATTAGACATGACGGCAACCCGCACCATCTGCCCCTAACAGCCAGAAGATGCACTGCGCCACCGCAAAAATACGATAAAAAAGCGATAATTTCACACTTAACCCGAAAAAACGTCATAAAAATTTTGCCATTATCAATTTATTGCCTACCTTTGCACACGCTTAAAAGGCAATGTTCGGGATTTAGCGCAGTTGGTAGCGCACACGTCTGGGGGGCGCGAGGTCGCTGGTTCGAGTCCAGTAATCCCGACATAACAAAAGGAGTTGCAGCCGCAAGGTTCGCAACTCCTTTGTGTTTACCCTATTTCATGTCCATGCTCCCTGTCTTGGGCGGCTCAGCGGAAGATTCGTGGAGACAAAATAGGAGCCGCCGTATGCCGAACGGGCACGTACGATGGTGTGAGTGAACGGCAAATACTAACGTAGGAGGTAAATACCTGCTATTAGTATTTACCTCCTACTCAATTATCAAGCATTATTTGTAAGCTCAAAACGTTACTCTTCGGTATCTTCATCCTTCAAGAAATCCCTTTGCCACCGCTGCGTGAGTTTTCTTCAACACGAAGATTGTGCCTACTGCTGCTGTGATGGCCACCAACGCTGCGCAAGATGTCGTGTCCGTTCATGCCGAGATACACACTGCTTGCAATGCACGCCAATACAATGATAGCGCAGGTTTTGCCTTCTTGCTTTCGGGAGTCCCGACGATACGATTTTTCTTCCATGCGCTGATACGGTGTTGTATTTCGTTTCTCGGCCATAGCAGAGATACGTTCTGCGCATCGGACAACACGGCCTTGATGCTCCAGAAGTCTTCGGGAGGGGTAGCAGTCGCTGTATGCCTTATGCTCCTCCATTACCCAAAATGCCCTTATGATGATGTCTCGCTTTTCAGTTCCGCATCTGCAACACCTCATACAAGTCTACGGGTTCTTCATGCTCTTTGGGTTGCGGTATGGCCTTTGGTTTTTTGCTGTTGTTGGTGTTGTCGCTTATTTTCCATATCTGTGCAGTGCTTTCCTCATGTCGTTTCCTACAACTCGCCAATCGGCGCGCATGTCTTACGTCCGAGCCGAACAGATCGCGAGAACCGCATGCTCCCACAGACGTTTGTTAGCGATTCTATACCGCTGCGTCTGCCTGGCCTTTCACCTACGATATGTTTGGATAGCCCCTGCAATGGCCTGTTAGCTTTGATGTTCATGATTTTCTTTTACTTACGTTGTCATAGTTATCTGTGGCAAAGATAATGAATTGGCGAGTAAATTCCAAACTATTTAACTATTAGTTTGCATTATAAATAGTATATTATGCTTTTCATTAAGCCCAAAGCATTCGTGGTGTCCCTTGATGCCCGCTGGTTTCATTTACTGCATCTACATTCGCAATCTTACAAGTGCTTCCTTGGTACGTCTCGTGCATTTTCGTTATGCTTGAGGCACATTAAACGTTTATGAAAGACGTGGGAAAGACGTTAGTACGCTACTTTGCGGCCTTCCGCACAGCTCGTGGTCTGCCATAGGCGCCCAGAGCACCTGAAAAACTCCTGAAAAATCAAGTTTACGATGTGTCTGCGTTCCCATGCCATACACGCAGTCTTGGGCACACGATGCATGTTCCGTTTTAATCCAAATAGGTGATTGAAGGCTATCGTCCACCCTTTTTCTGTGGTTGCATGTTAAATACGTTGTTTATATTTTACAAAACACTATCGTCACCCAGCTCCTTCTAGCGATGAGCATTCAGCTTGTCAATTAGGGCAAAATGCAGTCTGCGGATCTGCTTTATTGGCTCATTTTGAGGGCATCACGTGCGTTTTGCAACCATTTTGCCTTTCTATTTGGTCGCCAACTCGTATCAACTCCAAATACCCACTTTTAGCCCCTAAAACCCTACTTCACGGCAATTATGCCCCTTTCTGCTATGTCTTTCATGGCTCGTACAGAAGTTTTGTTGTACAAATGCTGTGGATGTTTATGCTTTTTCGCCTCGTGCAGCGGCATTTTGCCTGCGTTTAGCGCATCAAAACGCACGCCATTTAGCGCAAAATGCACTCTATTTAGCATCAAAACGCACTCTGGCTGGCGCAAAATACACTGCATTTAGCGGCAACAGCCCAACAACTTCGTGCAAATGGCGGTGTTTTTAAATAGTAAATTCGTTTCCTGCCGCATTCGCTTACTTTCTTTCAGCTTTTTGCGACACAAACGCCTTCGCGAGAATCGATTATTTGCGGTCAAAGGCGGTTGGTGGATAAGCAAACCCGCACCATGGTGTTAAAAATCGTGCCGAAAAATGGCATGCGGCTGGCGAGTAGACTCGTCGCTTGTCAACCCAAAGCCATCGTGCGCGCAGCGCGCTTGCCGCCAAGTCCACTTGTCATCGCCTTTTATCTGCAAGGCATGCCGTGCTTAATGATGTTGCATGGGCATATTATGGCGGCTGGCTAATCCCTTTGTTCGTGCTGTGCTAATTATCGTTAAATGCTGTGGCGTGTACTGGAAATGGCTTGATGTTTCTGTTACCTTCGCAGTGTAAAAACTCAACATGCGTGTTGGGCTTTCCAATTGGGATAACAAATTGGTCGAATACTAGCAAATAAATAGTTCTAGATAAATAGAGGTATGAAGACAAAACAAAATGGTTTATGTTGGTGGCCTGTGTTGCACTTTTGGCTGCGTGTGGCGGCAGAGGTAACATGAAAATGGACAACAACGAATATCCCGTAATGACAGTAGGCACGCAAGGTTCGGAGACGCAAACCACTTATCCGGCCTCTATCAAGGGTGTGCAAGATGTGGAGATAAGGCCCAAAGTGTCGGGTTTTATCACCAAACTTTGCGTGCAAGAAGGGCAGGTGGTGAAGGCAGGGCAGCTGCTCTTCGTCATCGACAACACCACGTATCAGGCACACAGTGCGCCAGCGCAGGCCGCACTAATTCGCTGAAGGTGCAACTTAACACCACTCAAGCTTACTTTCGACAACAGCAAGAAACTTTTTCGAGCGTAACGTTATCGGTTCGTACGAACTGCAAACGGCACAGAAACGCCACGCAAAACGCGCGCTGCCGTGGCGCAAGCACAGGCCTCGCTGTCTTCGGCAAAAGATATGTTGGGCTTTTGCTTTGTGAAAAGTCCGGCTAACGGCATCGTTGGTAGCTTGCCTTACAAGGTGGGAGCGTTGGTTAGCGCACAGAGTATGGAGCCATTGACAACCATCTCGAATGCGGCTACCATCGAAGTGTATTTCTCGGTGAACGAGAAAGACGTGCTGAACATGTCGAAACAAGCGGGTGGAACGCACGCCGCCATTAGCGACTACCCCGAAGTTAAGCTGAAATTGGCCGACGGAACGATGTACAAACACACGGGTAGGGTGGTAAAGATGAGTGGCGTTATCAGTCAGGCCACGGGTGCCGTGTCGCTTATAGCACGTTTTCCCAACCCCGAACACTTGCTTAAAAGTGGTGCATCGGGCACTATCATCGTGCCGCGCGTTAGCACCAACAGCCTTGTTATCCCCCAAAGCGCAACTACCGAGATACAGGATAAGGTGTTTGTGTATAAAGTTGGGCGCAGAAAACCGCGTGAAGTACACCGAGATTACCGTCGACCCGCAAAACGACGGCAACAATTATGTGGTTACTAGCGGACTGAAAGCTGGCGACAAGATTGTTACCCGCGGACTAACTACGCTTACAGACACCATGAAGATTGTGCCGCGATTACAGAGGAAGCAGTATCTTAAAAAGGTGTCGGATGCAGCCAAGCTGGGCAAAAACCAGACTAGCGCAAAGGGATTTATCGACATGATGAAGAAGTAGAACAATAGCTTTTTAAGTTTCTGAGTTTAGTAAGGTTTTTAGTTTATTAGTTTTTCGTTGGTTTTGAGTTTGGCGCGATGAGACTTGCTGCGATGCGCTGTTTTTTGTCGCTATGCAGGTTAGTACGCAGCGTGCGTGATCCTGTTGCGGCACAGGCAAACACAGTCTCGACCTCGCAAAACTCAGCTAAATGCGCATCGCGTCTGCTGTTTGCTGTTGGCGATTAGCCTGCCAAGCATAATGCGGATAAAGGCGGTTCTAGGAGGTTGGGCGTTGTTCGCCCTCGGTACCAAGCATCGAAAAAACGAAATAAACTCACGAAACTTAAATGCTCAATAGACTAAGATATGACATTTACAAGATTCATACAACGCCAGTACTATCCACGGTTATCTCCGTGTTTCTTGTGTTGCTGGGTTTAATCGGCATCGTGTCGCTGCCCATTGCGCAGTATCCCGACATCGCACCGCCCACCATTTCGGTGATGGCGCACTATCAAGGAGCCGATGCGCAAACGGTTCTTAACTCCGTGGTGGTGCCTCTTGAAGAGAGCATCAACGGCGTGGAGAACATGACCTACATGGAGAGTACCGCCACAAACGACGGTACGGCCATGATAACCATTTACTTTAAGCAGGGCGTTAATGCCGACATGGCTGCCGTGAACGTGCAAAACCGCGTGTCGCGAGGCGCAAGCGCTGTTGCCCGCAGAGGTTACAGCAGGTGGGCGTTACCACCTCGAAGCGGCAGACGAGTAACGTGATGATGTACACCATCACATCTACCGACGGCCGTTACGACGAGAAGTTCATCACCAATTTCAACGAAATCAACATCCAGCCCGCCATCAAGCGTGTGCAGGGAGTGGGTAACGTGCAGTCGTTTAGCTCCGGTACGTACTCTGTGCGCATTTGGTTTGCAGCCCGATAAGATGAAACAATATGGGCTGATGCCTAGCGATGTAACCGCCGCCCTTGCCGAACAGAACATTCAGGCCGCGCCAGGTTCGTTTGGCGAGCAAAGCAATGTGGCCTTCGAATACGTGATGCGCTATAAGGGAAGGCTCAAAACGCCCGAAGAATACGGCAACATCATCATCAGCAACAATACCCAGAGGCCAGACGCTTTACCTAAAAGACGTGGCTAAGATTGAGCTGGGCGCGCTGGGTTATTCTGTGACGATGAAGAACAACGGCCATCCCTTCGGCGATGGGTATGGTGCAACAGATTGCCGGTTCTAACGCCACACAGATTGCACAAGACGTGAAGAAGGTGCTTGAAGAGCAATCGAAAACCTTCCCTCCTGGCCTTGAATATAAAAGATAAACTCACGACGTAACGGAGTTCCTTTTCGCGCAATCGAAGAGGTGGTCGATGACCCTTGATCATCACCTTTGTGCTGGTGATTCTTCGCTGGTTTACGTCTTCTTAGCAAGACTTCCGCTCAACGCTCATCCCACTTATTGCCGTGCCCGTGTCGCTCATTGGTACGTTCCTCTTCTTGTGGATGTTCGGTTTTCTCCATCAACCTGCTAACGCTCTCGCCCTGTTGCTGGCCATTGCCATCGTGGTAGACGATGCCATTGTGGTGGTTGAGGCCGTGCACGCCAAGCTGGATATGGGTTATAAGAGTTCGAAGGTGGCCGCCATCGACGCCATGAACGAGATTTCGGGTGCCATTATCTCCATTACGCTGGTTATGGCCTGCGTGTTTATCCCCGTATCGTTTATCAGCGGCACGTCGGGAACGTTCTATCGCGAGTTCGGTGTAACGATGGCCGTGTCTATCATCATCTCGGCCATCAACGCCCTTACGCTTTCGCCCGCGCTTTGCGCCATCTTCTTGAAACCTCACGCCGAGGGCGAGCATGGACGTAAGACGAGCTTTGTAGACCGTTTCCACGCTGGTTTCAACGTGGCTTTCAACAAAATGTTGGGCAAATATCGCAGGGGTGTAGAGAACATCATCAAGCATCGCATCGTTACAGGTGTGGCCGTGTTGGTGGGTATTGTGGTATTGGTGTTCACTATGAGCACAACCAAAACGGGTCTTGTGCCTAACGAAGACACGGGAACGCTCTTTGTTACCATCTCGTTGCCGCCGGCCACTAGCCAAGAGCGTACGCAAGAGGTGGTTAACCAAGTGGATGAGATGCTGGCCAACAACCCCATGATACAGAGTCGCGAACAAATAGCGGGCTATAACTTCATTGCGGGCCAAGGTTCCGACCAAGCCACGTTCGTACTTAAACTCAAACCGTTTTGAAGAACGCACGGGTGGCTTTTCTATAAGCTTTCGGGCTTGTGGCAGGGGCGACGGCATCATGCGTTTCTTTGTCGACGTGCGCAGCTCTAACATGATACTTGGCACCATCTATAAGCAGATTTCATACATCAAGGGTGCACAGATAATCGCATTCGGTGCGCCGATGATTCCCGGTTATGGACTCAGTAACAGCGTTACGTTCACCGTGCAAGATAAGACGGGCGGAGACCTCGACCACTTCTATAAAGTGACGCAAGACTATCTGAAAGAGCTGAACCAACGCCCCGAAATTCAGAACGCCATGACAACCTACAACCCCAACTACCCGCAGTATATGGTAGACGTGGACGTAGCCAAGTGTAAACAGAGCGGCATCAGTCCGCGCGTGGTGCTTTCAACGCTGCAAGGTTACTATGGCGGTATGTACGCATCCAACTTCAACAGCTTTGGTGTTGTACCGCGTCACGATTCAGGGCGATGCTGCCCGGCAGGATGAGCCCAGCGACATCACCAACATCTACGTGCGCACAGCACAAGGCATGGTGCCCGTAAGCGAGTATTGACACTTACACGTGTGTGGCCCGTCTAACGTGCGGCGTTTCAACCTCTTCACCAGCATCAACGTCAACGTAACACCTGCCGACGGATACTCCTCGGGAGAAGTTATCAAGGCCATTGAAGAGGTGGCTGCGCAGAATTTACCTATAGGTTATGGCTACGACTTCTCGGGTTTGACGCGTTCGGAACACGAGCAAAGCAACACCACTGCTTATTTTTCGCCCTCTGTTTGGTGTTCGTTTACCTCATCCTCTCCGCCCAATACGAAAGTTATCTGCTGCCTTTGTCGGTAATTCTTTTCGTTGCCCTTCGGCTTGGCGGGCGCGTTTCATCTTATGCAACTCTTCGGACATCAGAACGATATCTACATGCAGATTGCGCTTATCATGCTCATTGGCCTATTGGCAAAGAACGCTATCCTTATCGTTGAGTTCGCTTTGGAACGCCGGCGCACGGGTATGGCCATTAAGTACAGCGCCATTTTGGGTGCGGCATCGCGTTTGCGCCCCATCTTGATGACCGGTTTGGCTATGGTTATCGGTCTTTTGCTCCATGATGTTTGCCAGCGGTGTAGGCAAAAACGGAAACCAAACGCTTGGTGCGGCAGCCGTTGGCGGTATGCTCATCGGTATGATGTTGCAGATATTTGTTGTGCCCGCGCTCTTCGTTATCTTCCAATACTTGCAAGAGAAGTTTACACCTTTGGAGTTTGGCGACGAAGAAAACCGCGAGGTAAAGAGCGAGTTGAAACAGTATGCACGCCAAATGGCGATAGAAAAAGAAGTGAAATCAAAACAATGAAGATAAAGAATTTCATCCTCCTGGCACTTGCAGCCCTAGCCCTAACGGGCTGCAAGAGCCTCTATGGCAAGTACGAACGCCCTGCGGTTAAGGCCGAAGGCGTGGTTCGCCTCGCCCCTTTCAGACACCGATACGCTGGGCGTTACCGATACGGCTAGCTTCGGAAACCTGCCCTGGCGCAGCGTGTTTACCGACCCGCAGTTGCAGTCGCACATCGCCACGGCACTTGAAAACAACTACGATTTGCTGAATGCAGCCCTCAACGTAAAGATGGCCGAGGCGCAATTAAAGTCGGCACGAGCTGGCCTTCTTGCCCTCGTTTGCCTTCACTCCGCAGGAACCATCAGCTCGTGGGACGGGCCATGCGGCCGTGAAAACCTACCGCTGCCCGTGTCGGCCAGTTGGACCATCGACCTCTTCGGCACACTTCTCTCGGCCAAGCGCAGTTCGCAAATGGCCTTGATAGGCATGAAAGACTATCAGCTTGCCGCTCGTACAAGGCTTATTTCCAACGTGGCCAACCTGTATTACACGCTGCTGATGCTCGATAAGGAGCTGGAACTGATAGACGAAATGGAGACATTGGCCAAGGATACGTGGGAAACCATGCAGCTGCAAAAGGAATATGGCAGGGTTCGTTCTACGGGTGTGCAGAGTGCCGAGAGCAATTACTACTCGGTTCAGGCACAAAAGGTGGGGCTGAAACGTCAGTTGCGCGAGGCCGAAAACGCCCTCTCGTTGCTTCTCGGACAGTCGGCGCGCAGCATTGCTCGCGGCAAATTCGATGGTCAGAGCCTACCAACCAACTTCTCAACGGGCATCTCTTTGCAGATGCTTAACAATCGCCCCGACGTTCATGCGGCCGAAATGAGCCTGGCACAGTGTTTCTACGAGTGCAAACGGCCCGTAGTCGTTTCTATCCAACGCTTACGTTGAGTGCGCAAGGCGGCTATACCAACAGCGGCGGCATGGGCATCACCAATCCCGCCAAGCTGTTGCTCTCGGCTGTTGGTAGTTTGCGCAGCCCATTTTCCAGCGCGGACAGCTTATCGCAGGCCTTAAAGTGGCTAAGATACAATACGAGACGCGCCTACAACACCTGGCAACAAGCAGTGCTAAGTGCAGGCAACGAGGTGAGCAACGCCTTGGTTTCTACAACGCATCGGCCGAAAAGAGCGAGATTGAGGCCAAGCAAATCGTTACGCTCCGCCAGAACGTAGAAGACACTAAGATGCTGCTTACCGAGAGCCGCGGCAGCTATCTCGAAGTGATTACCGCCCAACAAACCCTGCTGCAAGTGGAACTCTCGAAGGTTCAAGACGACTTCTACAAGATGCAAGCCGTTGTAAACCTCTACATGGCATTGGGAGGTGGAAAGTAGGAGCGTGAGATAGCGTAATGCAAGTTAACTTACCGAATTGTCTACTCGTTAACTTGTCAACCCGTCAACTAATAAAAACTCTACAGATGTCAAGCGATATAAGTTCAAGAGCAGAGGTGTCGCCACGCGCCAAGATAGGCGACAACTGCAAAATTTACCCCTTCGTCTACATAGAAGATGATGTGGAGATAGGCGACAACTGCGTAATTTACCCCTTCGTGAGCATACTTAACGGCACGCGCATGGGCAGTGGCAACAGCGTTTATCAATGTTCGGTGTTGGGAGCGTTGCCCCAAGACTTCAATTTTGTGGGCGAAAGGTCGTTCCTCACCATCGGCAACGACAACACCATCCGCGAAAACGTGGTTATCAACCGCGCCACGCACGAGGGTTGCAAAACCGTTATCGGCAATCACAACTTCCTGATGGAGGGCGCACACATCTCGCACGATACGCAGGTGGGCAACGATTGCGTGTTCGGCTACGGCACTAAGATTGCCGGCGACTGCGAGATTGGCAACGGCGTGATATTCTCTACGGGCGTTATCGAGAACGCCAAGACGCGTGTTGGCGACCGTGCCATGATACAAGCGGGCACCACTTTCTCGAAAGACGTCCCCTTACATCATCCTTGGCGGCAAACCGCTGGTCTACGGTGGCGTAAACACCGTGATGCTGAAAGCCGATGGCGTAGACCCGAAGAACATTAAGCACATCGCTAACGCCTACCGACTGGTGTTCCACGGACAAACAAGCGTGTTCGACCTCGGTGCTCCAGGGTGAAGAGCAGGTGCCCGATGGCCCTGAAATACGCAACCTCGTGCAGTTTATCGAGGCCACAGAGGGGGGTATCGTTACGAAGATGTAGGGTTTGTTGGAATTGTTCACACCTTTTTATATTGCAACTTAGCTACTTGCAAGTTGCGAAACACATGCTTAAAGGTCATGGCCATACTCATAAGAGGGTGTGGGCATGGCCTTTAAGAATAGATGGAGAAGAATTGACGGCATGTGGGCTTGGTGTGGTAAGCGACCCTCAATCCAATAAATTAGAGTAATTATGAGTGGCTAGATTATTCTATCTGTGACATACAACATAAAACAAAGGAAGTTAATTGTATATCTCGGCCAGTTTAAATAGTGAGTACAAGGAGGGTAGATCGTTGTTCTTAATGTAATCTAGCACCTTCGGGCTGTCTGAAAAATAATCGAGCAAAAACTCTTTTTCAAACTGCCGAAAAGGGTTGTCGGAACCGACGTGGGTATGCTTTCGCCCTCTTTCCATAGAAGGGTTTCTGAAAAATGTCGAAAGTTTACGGCTATGGTACCTTGTTGTAACCTGGAATCCAGCATCGCCTACGTCCCAAATACCAAGTCGCTTGCTACCACCAGAGTATAAGGCCCAGTAGGGTTTCGACTGGATTTTTATCCTTACCACCTTTCTTCCACGTTATGTATTTCAGCACAAAACCATGTTGGGCATCTTGTTTGCGGTGATAAACTACTAAGTAGTCTACTTCGTCTGATTTAATTATGCGCTTTTTGCCTTCAACCTTGACGGTGAATTTCTTGAAGGTGGAATTCTTGGGTATAGTAAATTCGGCATTGCGAATTTGTGTTCCGTCTTTCAGGTAAACGTCGCAGGCTGCGCGATAGGTTAATATGGCGATGGCAGATACTTTGATCGGCATCAGAATTAATGATGCAAATAACAGAACGAATGCTGTCAAAAAACTTTTTTTATTCATGTTTATATGTGTTAGATTTCCGACGTTAGCTTTGTCGTTGCGATGGGTGTCCACACTGGATGAAGTGCTCGATTACGAGATTCAATAAGTGTACGACAAAGCGTGATAAGGTAGCCTTGCCGCCACACCCCAGCAGGCATAGGTTTTAAATGCACGCTCTTAAGCACGCGGTGAAAGGCTGGCGAGGACGAAAAAACAAGCAAATTAAATCTTATGTACGTAATCGGCAATAGAGTTCTTAGTTACAGCCTAAGATACTGAAGTTCTTCATCCTGCTGCAAAAGTAATAATTCTTTTTCATGGTGACCATGTTTTTATAGAGAAATATTATGCGAGTAGAGACGTTTTTACAGGGCATAGCCATAGAAACCGCCCCTGACTTTTTAAAATTCTTTCAAATAGAAAGGGGTTCATTATCCTAAGCAAAACCAAGATAAAAACCATGAAGTCGCCTTGCCTCTTAATGTTTCTATATATTAAGGGAATTTGTTCTCTCTGTGAGCTAACACAAGATAAGCACCCCTTCTCACACGCGAAGTACAGGACAAATCAACCCACCAACTCACCAACTTATCAACTCATCAACTCAAAAAAACAAAAGACCACCAGCTCATCAACCCATCAAAACATCTCCAACTCACCAACTTAAAAATCACCAACTTAAAGAAAACTTAAATCACTATCTTTTTATTTTTACAGTACTCGCTCTAATTTTCACTCTCGTTCTAGCGAAAAATATAGGCCATAAAGTAGGTAAATATGTACTATTTATAACCTTTCGTGCCTTTGGTTTTGTCTATTTTTAGGAGTAGAGCCTGCATTTTGCACCATATTGCCTTTCTAGTTTGGTTGCCAACGCGTGTTTTTCCAACTCCAATTATCCACATTTAGCCCCTAAAACCCTACTTTTTAACGGCTATTTTTACCCTTTCTAGCCATGTTTTTCATGGCTCTAAAAGGTTTTGTTTATACAATTGCTGTGGATGTTTATACTAAATCATCTTGCATTTAGCGGCAAATTGCACCGTATTTAGCACCAAAATGCCTTGCGTTTAGCACCAAATAGCCCCGAAAAAGGTGCAAATGGCTGCCTTTTTAAATAAAAATTCATTTTGCCAACATTCACATGCTACCCTTTTGGGCATCAAAACAAACCTTCGCGAGAATCGATTTTTGCGGCAAGGTGGGCGATTGGTAGACGAAAAGGGTACTCATAATGTTAAATTTCTTGCTAAAAACTAGACAAAAAGCGATTAAGTCATATTTGCACACATGGCAGCGGAACGGAAAAACATGTACTTGTTCTGCCGCTACAAGCCTTTTTGTTCTGCCGCTACAAACCTTTGTTCTGCCGCTACAAGCCGTTTGTACTGCCGCTACAAGCCGCTTGTAGCAGGGCTACAAACGGCCTTGTAGCGCACTGCTTTGTTAAAAAGCCCATTGCAAGGGGTACCGTTTGTGTGGCCGAAGTTAGTGTATGTGCGCATAATGGATAGCAAACAATAGGGTATTGGCTGTCTGCATTTTAGTTCTCTTTTGCATTAGCGCAATCGTTTTGCATCTGCAAAGATAAACATTTCCCCGTTTTAAGGGCTCACCTCTTGCGAATAATGCCTAACTTTATGCCGAGTTTACTAACCCCTTAGTCTATGAATTTATATTTCAATATTGATTACCAGACCGTCTTCGGAGAAGAATTGGTGCTGAACATCGTTACTAATAACGACAAGGGCGAATGCCTAACAACGCAATACCGCATGAATACCGTCGACGGTTTGCGCTGGATTTGTTGTATAAACAAGTTGCCCGACGCTTGCCAAAACGTCGTGCAGTACTTCTATTGTGTGGATAGTGCGGGTGTGACAAGGCGTAAGGAGTGGGCCTTGCATCCACATCGCCTGTCGCTTAGTGCGCTTAAAGCCAACGCCTACCACGTTTACGACCAATGGCATGCCATTCCCGAAGATGCCTATCAATACACTTCGGCCTTTACCCAGTGCCTAAAACGCCGCAACCTGCAACCCATGCCCGCATCTGATTACGAGCGGACGTTGCGCTTGGTGGTGCGCGCACCACAACTGCGGGCCTCGCAACGCCTCGTATTAGTGGGCGACGACCTGGCACTTGGCGCGTGGACACTTGACCGAGCCTTGCCCATGGCCGAGGTAAACGATTGCGAATGGGTGGTGGACCCTCAATCTCGACGAACTGAAAGGCGAAGAAATAGCCGTGAAGTTTGTGGCCGTTGATGCCGACAACCGCGTTGCACCGCTTTGGGAAACGGGTTATAACCGCGAGTTGCAGTTGCCGCAGATTGGCAAGAACGAGGTTTGCGTGTACCAATTGCACCAAGCTTTCTTCGAGCTTTGGGACGAACGCTTTGCCGGAACGCTTGTGCCCGTGTTCTCGTTGCGCACCAAACGCAGCTTTGGCGTGGGCGACTTTGGCGACCTCAAGGCCATGATAGACTTTGTGGCACAGACAAATCAGCGCGTGTTTTGCAGGTGTTGCCCATCAACGACAGCACCACAACGCACACCTGGACCGACTCTTATCCATACAGTTGCATCAGTATTTTCGCCCTTCATCCGCAGTATGTAGACCCTCAATGCGCTGCCGCTGTTGAAGAAAGAGGAAGACCGCATGGCTTTCGAGGCCTTACGACAAGAACTTAACGCGCTGTCGCAGATTGATTACGAACGCGTGAACAACGCCAAAACGGCGTATCTTAAGCTGCTGTTCGAGCAAGAAGGCAAGGAGATGATGAAGGGTGAGGGACTTTAAGAAGTTCTTTGAAGAAGAGCTATTGGCTGGTGCCCTACGCCCAATATTGTTATCTCCGCGACCTCTACGGCACGGCCGACTTTACCCAATGGCCCGACCACAACACGTGGGACGATGCCGAACGCAAAGCCCTCTCAACGCCCTACAACCAAGGCTTACAAGGAGGTGGCTTTTCCATTACTTTGTTCAGTATTTGCTTTACACCCAAATGCGCCATGCCCACGAACACGCTTGCGCTAAGGGCGTAATACTTAAAGGCGACATTCCTATTGGCGTAAACCGACACGGTTGCGACGTGTGGACCGAACCGCATTACTTTAACCTCGACGGACAAGCAGGCGCACCACCCGACGATTTCTCGGTTAAAGGTCAGAATTGGGGTTTCCCAACATACAACTGGGACGAGATGCTGCGCGACGGTTGCGCGTGGTGGGTGCGCCGTTTCCAAAACATGGCGAAGTTTTTCGATGCTATCGCATCGACCACGTGCTGGGTTTCTTCCGCATTTGGGAAATTCCCGTGTCGTGTGTAGACGGCTTGTTGGGGCAGTTCTCGTCCCTCGTTGGGCATGAGTCGCGAGGAGATAGAGGCCTACGGACTGCCTTTCAACGAAGAGGCATTCACCCGTCCGTTTATCAGCGATTGGGTTCTCGACCGCATGTTCGGCGAAAATGCCGACAACGTGAAGGCAACTTATCTGCAACCGCTGCACGATGACATCTGGCAATTGCGCCCCGAATACGACACACAGCGCAAGATTGAGCAGGCCTTTGAAGGCAAAAACGAGGAGGCTGACCGCTGGTTGCGCGATGGACTCTTCGCCTTGGTGAGCGATGTGCTTTTTCGTTCGCGACCGCAAAAGACCCTCAAAGTTCCATCCGCGCATCTCCGTTCAGCACGATTTTGTGTACGAAGCCCTTTGGGATAAGGATAAGGGACGTGTTTAACCGCATATACAACGACTATTATTATCGCCGCAACAACCAGTTCTGGTACCACGAGGCAATGAAGAAACTGCCCAAGCTGGTTGAGGCCACGCGCATGCTTTGTGTGTGCCGAAGACCTTGGTCATGGTGCCCGATTGCGTGGCGTGGGTGATGAACGAGCTACGCATTCTGTCGCTCGAAGTACAGTCGATGCCCAAAGATCCGCGTGTTCGGTTTGGCAATCTCTCCACATTCCCTTATCGTTCGGTAAACACGTTCAGCAGTCACGACATGCCAACGTTGCGCCAGTGGTGGGACGAAAACTGGGAACGGACACAAGAATACTACAACATCGATGCTCTATAAGGGTGGTCCTGCGCCGCATCCGCTTTCGGGTTTGTTGACTCGCGACATTGTGTTGCGCCAGCTTCTCTCGCCCTCAATGCTGTGTGCATACTAAGCATACAAGACTGGCTATCTGTTGATGAAGACCTGCGTTTGCCCGATGCCGACGCCGAACGCATCAACATACCAGCTAATCCGCGCCATTATTGGCGTTATCGTATGCACCTCAATATCGAAGACCTAATGGCCAATGCGCCTTTCTGCGCGGCCGTTAAGGATATGGTTCAACAAAGCGGACGATGAAAAAGGGAAAAGATGAAAGGGTGAAAGGATGGCTGCGCCTTTTAAGGGTGAAAAGGTGAAAGGGTGAAAAGGTGAACAGATGGCTGCGCCCTTTAAAGGTGAAAGGGTGAAAAGGTGAAAAGATGGCTGCGCCTATCTGTCAACTTGTTCACTCGTTAACTTGTCAGCTCATGAACTTGGCCACTCGTTAACTTGTGCACTTGTCAACCCCTCCACTTGTCCACTCGTCAACTCGTGAACTTGTTAACTGGTCAACTCGTCAACTTTTAACGGGTTAACTTGTCGACTTATCAACTCAATAATAGCAACGATATGAACATAAAAGGATTGATCATGGCTGCCTTGTTTGTTTGCGCCCAAGGGCTTGGCGTACGTGCGCAAGACATGAATGAAATGACTTACTCGCCCCGCGAAACGGTGTTTAAACTTCACGCACCTGCGAATGCAAAGCGCGTGTTGGTAAAAATTTATGCCGAAGGGCAGGGTGGAAAGCCGCTGCAAACCTTGCGAATGAAACCCGCAGGCAAAGACATGTGGAGCGTTACAGCCAAAGGCGACCTCAAAGGACGTTTCTATACCTTCGACGTTCCTGCCTTTAACCTGGGCGAAACGCCGGGCATCTTTGCCAAGGCTGTGGGAGTAAACGGTAGGCGAGGAGCCATTATAAACCCTCGATGAGACAAATCCCTGAGGGATGGAAGGCCGACAAACGTCCGCCGTTGGCATCGCCTGCCGACCTCGTTATCTACGAACTTCACCATCGCGACTTCTCCGTTCATCCCTCGTCGGGCATTAAAAACAAGGGCAAGTTCTTGGCCTTAACCGAAGAAAAGGCCATTAACCACCTGCGCCAACTGGGCATTAACGCCGTGCATATTCTGCCTTCGTTCGACTATGCCTCGGTAGACGAAACGCGATTGGATAAGCCGCAGTATAATTGGGGTTACGACCCACTGAACTATAACGTGCCCGAAGGCTCGTACAGTACCGATCCCTATCGCCCCGATGTGCGCATTCGCGAGTTCAAACAGATGGTGCAAGCACTGCATAAGGCAGGCATTCGCGTTATTCTCGATGTGGTTTATAACCACACATACGACCTTTCGGGCAGTGCATTCCAACGCACCTGGCCCGACTACTTCTATCGCAAACGTGCCGATGGAACGTATTCAGACGGGTCGGGTTGGTGGCAACGAAACGGCCAGCGAGCAGCCCTGATGCGCCAGTTTATGATAGAGTCGATGAAACATTGGGCGAAGGAGTACCACATTGATGGGTTCAGAGTAGACCTGATGGGTGTTCACGACATCGAAACGATGAACCGTATTCAGGCCGAAATGCAAAAGATAGACCCCTCCATATATATATATGGTGAGGGATGGAGTGCAGGCACGTGCGCCTATCCGCAAGAAAAACTGGCCATGAAAGCCAACGTGGGGCAGATGCCGGGACATAGGAGCGTTTAGCGATGAGCTACGCGATGCACTGCGCGGGCCATTCTCAGACGACCACAACCTGCTTTCTTGGCCGCCCTTAATGGTAACGAAGAGAGCTTGAAGTTTGGTATCGTGGGCGCTATCGCTCATCCGCAGGTGGATATGAGCCAAAGTAAATTACAGCAAAAAGCCGTGGGCCAACCAGCCAACGCAAATGATAAGCTACGTTAGCTGTCACGACGACATGTGCCTAACCGACCGCATACGCAACTCGATACCTGAGCATAACCACTGCCGAACTGATAAAGCCTCGACCTCCTGGCGCAAACGTTTTGTGTTCACCTCGCAAGGTGTTCCCGTTCATGCTTTGTGGCGAAGAGATGCTGCGCGACAAGAAGGGTGTGCACAATAGTTTTTGTTCGCCCGACTCAATTAACGAGCTTAACTGGACCAATCTCGAACGTTATCCGCAGGTGTTTGCCTATTACAAAGGTCTTATTGCCTTGCGCAAGGCTCATCCCGCGTTTCGTTTGGGCAACGCCGAGTTGGTTCGTAAGCATCTCGAATTTATCAAAGCGCCTCGCCAAATGTGGTGGCTTACCGCTTGAAAGACCATGCTGGTGGCGATGCCGCAAAAAGACATCGTGGTGCTGCTTAATGCCAACCGTGAGGCACAAGTGGTGGATGTTCCGCAGGGCGATTATCGCGCTGTGGTGTGCGATGGCGTGGTGAACGGGGATGGTCTGTGCACGATGAAAGGCGGAAAAGTTACTGTTGATGCGCAGTCGGCATTGATATTGATGAGTTTGTAAGTTTATGAGTTTATGAGTTTATGAGTTTGTGAGTTTGTGAGTTTATAAACTTAAAAACTCATAAGCTCAAAACCTCACAAAGCATTTGGCTTAACTTCATAACTCCTTAACTCCATAACTCCTCACAACAAAAGATTTGGCTTAACTCCCTAAAAATAAGAAAGAGTGAAAAGGTGAAAATGGCTAATGGCTTTAAAGGTGTCTAGCGGTTTCTAGGTTTCTAGTTCATTCTAGCTTTCGGACCAGTCAGACAGGTCAGACTTATCCTATTAGCCTAACGCCACCTATACATTTGGCTTAACTCCTTAACTCCCTAACTCCTTAACTCCTTACCTCCCAACTCCTTTAACTCCTAGAAAGAATGAAGAAAATACTTTTGGCCCTTACGCTATTCTCGTTAACGGCATCGGCCGCCGTAAAGGTGAAGAGAATAGACCCCACCAACTGGTTCGTGGGTATGAAAGACCCTTCGTTGCAACTGATGGTCTATGGCGAAGGGCATACGCAACGCCAATGTGTCTCACAACTTACCCTGGCGTTGAAATAACCAGTGTCGAACGCATGGATAGCCCCAACTATCTATTGGTTTACCTTAACATCGGCAAAGCCAAGGCGGGCAAAGTGCCCTTGGTGTTTGCCCAAGGAAAGCAAAAAACGACGGTAACCTACGAGCTTAAAGCGCGCGATAAGAAAGGTGAAGAACGCATGGGATTTACCAATGCCGACGTGCTTTACATGTTTATGCCCGACCGCTTTGCGGCAAGTGGAACCAAACAGCACCCACTTCCTGGGCTTAATGCCTATCGGGTAGACCGCTCGCAGCCCAGTTTGAGGCACGGAGGCGACTTGGAAGGCATTCGGCAACACTTGGATTACTTCAACCAATTGGGCGTTACAGCCCTGTGGTTTACGCCAGTGTTGGAGAATAATGCTGCTGATAAGGGCAACTACAACATGTATCATGGTTATGGTACTACCGATTATTATAAGGTAGACCCACGTTTTGGCACCAACGCAGAATATCGTGGGCTTGTAGACGAGTCGCATACGAAGGGCTTAAAGGTGGTTATGGACATGATTTTCAACCATTGTGGCGTAGATCATCCGTGGGTTAAGGACATGCCTTCGCACAATTGGTTCAATCGTCCCGATTATAAAAACAACTATTTACAAACCAGTTACAAGCTAACACCTGTACTCGACCCCTACGCTTCGGAAGTGGACATGGACGAAACTGTTGATGGATGGTTCGTTCCTGAATATCCCGACCTTAACCAACGCAACCCGCACGTGATGCGTTACCTCATCCAAAACAGCATCTGGTGGATAGAAACGGTGGGCATCGACGGCATCAGGATGGACACTTACCCGTATGCCGACCGCGAGGCAATGGCACAATGGATGGATAGGCTTAACAGGGAGTACCCCAACTTCAACACCGTGGGCGAGACATGGGTTACGGAACCCGCCTACACTGCAGCTTGGCAAAAAGACTCGAAGTTGTCTACCATTAACAGTAACCTTAAATCGGTGATGGATTTTGCTTTCTTCGACCGCATTAACAAAGCCAAAAACGAAGAGACCGATGGTTGGTGGAATGGGTTGAATAGGGTGTACAACGGTTTGTGTTACGATTATCTGTACCCCAATCCTTCATCGGTTATGGCCTTTATAGAGAACCACGACACCGACCGTTTCCTCGGCAACGGCACCGATACCTTAGCCCTTAAACAGGCTTTGGCCCTTTTGCTCACCATGAATCGCATTCCGCAGCTGTACTATGGCACGGAGATATTGATGAATGGAACGAAAGAAAAAGACCGATGGAGATGTGCGTAAGGATTTCCCTGGCGGTTTTTCAGGCGACAAACAAAAATGCTTTTACGGCCGAAGGAAGAACCAAAGAACAAAACGCAATGTTCTCTTGGTTGAGCCGTTTGCTGCATTGGCGCAAGGGCAACGAGGTTATTTCTAAGGGCAAACAAACCCATTTCATCCCCTTCAATGGTATCTATGTGTTGGCGCGGACCCTCGACAAACACCACGTTCTCACCATTATGAACGGCACATCAAAGTCTGCCACTATGCCCGTTGCCCGCTATGCGGAGGTGATTGGCGATGCAGACGAGGTCGCTGACGTGCTTACTGGCCGAAACAGTCAGCCTGCAAGACGACGTACAACTCGGTCCTCGCGAAACGCTGGGTGGTGGAGTGGAGCGAGTGATTTCTGTTGTAAACGCCCTTGTAATGTGGCTATGATGCCGACTGAATATTGAAGCTGAATAGCGGCAAGAACGATGATGATAATCCTTGGTAAGGTGGAGAAGGGGTACAAACTTCAACCGCCACATGCGTATAATCACTTACAAATAACTTAAATAACACCTGAATCATGGAAAAGAAACATGGACTTGCAGCACTTTTGTTGCTGCTCTTGCTGGTGGCTTGTGGTCCTTCAGGTAACTATGGTTATCCCTTAAAATTAAGCTTTGGGCGAGAAGGTGGCACTAAAATCTGTTCTGGAAATGATGCTTTCTCTAGTATTAGTATCACCGATTACAATGGAAATGGCGAAACAAAGCTTAGCAAGGGCGAGAATGACACCATCATCGCAACATGTTATTGGCTAACTGTGAAGTACAAGGGGCCTTTTAATAATGAAATGAAGATAATAGCAGAGCCAAACACAACTGGGAAGAAACGGACGCTTTACATTGATTGCATGGTGTATAACAATGGTGCAGTCATCAAAGTAACTCAAAGTAAGTGAATGAAGTCGTTTTGACTTTTAGCCTTTCTACAAATTGAGCGGAGTTTATGTCTTTGTGCTGTAAAGCCAAGATAAACACTCCGCTCATGTACGAAGTGCCGTACAAAGACACGATGAAATATGAAATTCTGCCTCATTTGTCTGTGGCAAAACGTGGCTATGGCTCAAAACATGATCGGGCAGAAGTTATTCAATGCGGTCTCCACAAGCAGAAAACAGCTTGTCGATGGCCGCTTACTTCTGCGTTTGCATCATGCTGTCTTCGTTGTCCGTGAGCAGCACGCCCTGCAACCGCTCGCCCTGGCTGCGGCAAGCGTATGTGTTTTCCGTGCTGTTGCCATGCTATACTATACGGCATAATTGTTTTTGTCTAGTTTTTAGCAAGGATTTTAACATTATGAGTGCCCTTTTGCTCACCATCGCCCACCTTGCCGCAAAAAAACGATTCTCGCGAGGGTTTGTTTTGATGCAAAATAGGGTTAACGTGTGCATACGGCAAAATGAATTTTTATTTAAAAAGGCCGCCGTTTGCACCTGTTTCGGCGCTATTTGCCGCTAAATAGCGTGCGTTTTGGTGCTAAACGGAGTGCGTTTTGGTGCTAAATGGCGTGCGTTTTGGTGCTAAACGCAAGGTAAAATGCTGCTAAATGCAGTGCGATTTGCCGCTAAATGTGAGGTGAAAAGCATAAACATCCACAGCAATTGTATAAACAGAACCTTTTTAGAACCACGAAACACATGGCTGAAAAGGGCAAAATAGCCATTAAAAAAGTAGGGGTTTTGGGGGCTAAAAGTGGGTTTTTGGAGTTGAAAAATTATGAGTTGGCAACCAAACTAGAAAGGCAAAATGGTGCAAAATGCAGGTTCTAGGCTTAAAAATAGACAAACCTCAAGACATGAAAGGGAAGAAATAGTGGCTTTTTACCTACTTTTTGACCTATATTTTCGCTAGAACGGAGCGAAAATTAGAGCGATGTTGTAAAATAAAAGATAGCGATTTAAGTTTGGAGTTTATGAGTTGGTGAGTGAATTGGTGAGTTTTTGAGTTTTTGAATTGGTGAGTTTTTGAGTTAGGGAGTAGGTGAGTTTTTGAGTTAGTGAGTTGATGAGTTTGCGAGTTAGTGAGTTTGTGAATTGATGTCTTCGGGAGTTGTTGGGCCTTAGTGAGTTTATAAGCCAGTGAGTTGACCTGTGCTGCGCTCCTTCAATTTGTTGAAACATTAAAAAGTAAAGACTGCTTCAATGTTTAGTGAAGTCTTAAAATGCCTTTTTGTGGTGATAGGTGCTCTTGCTTAATCTTGTAGCTTGTCGTCTGTAGTGCTGTTACGCATGATAAGCAGCAAGGCCATTGGGTGTTAGCGGCCGTGCCAGCCCGTATCTTTTATTGGCGTTGATGCCCATGTGGCAGTGCGTTTAGTGGCTAGTTGTACGCCATTTTGGTGTAAGTCTAACCTTTGCGTAACGCCTAATAGTCTTTCCGTCAGTAATAATTTCCTGCATATCTTTGGGTTTAAGGTTTTGTTTATTCAAATAAAAGCATTACTTTTGCAAAACATAATACATGTTATATTACGATAGTTGTATTATAAAACTTATGCCGAGATCAACGATAATAGCGCAGGAAGTGATTATAGAAGCCGCTTTCGAGCTGGTGAGAAAAAGAGGGTTTTGAAGTGCTCAGCCCGAAACATTGCTAAACAGATAGGTTGTTCCACTCAGCCTATCTGATTGGTGCTACAAGAATATGGACGATATCAAAGCCGAGGTATGTAGAAAAGGCACTTCCTTATCTGCAAAACCTAATGCTCGGTTACGTTAAGACGGGCGATGCTTTCTTGGATTTAGGCTTGGGTTATGTGCGAATTGCATACGCCGAGCCTGCTCTGTTTAAAGCGTTTTATATGGATAACATCATGAAGGTGAAGCTTACGGATATATTTCCTGAGAGGCGAACGGTGTGGTGGAAGTAATGAAAAGTAGTGATGAATGCCGACATTTGATCCGAGCAAGAGGTGAGAAATGGCATCGCAAAGGCGTGGATGTTGGCACATGGTATTGCCTCGTTGGTTGCGGTTGGCATGTTTGTTTTACGACGAAGAAAAGATTATAGAAATTTTAAAATAGCCCCATTGTGATATGGGATAACACATCATTGAATGCCTATCGAAGACACTTAAACCAAGGAAGGGTTGTTGTAGAAAGGTATTTGATGGGATGTTAGGGGAAATTTTGTAGAAGAGAGAAAAGCGTGTGGATAATCTGTATGATAAGCAATTTCAAGAACATGAAAGCCAATAAAAGAACCCTTCGGAACGTTATATTGTTCAGCTTTGTGGCTGTTGTTTGCGGTTGGGTGGGCGTTAGGTAGATAAGCTGCTTGGTGAGCCTCCAATTTAGAATCACTTGGCGTTGATTTTTATCTCTTCCCCCATCTTGTGTATGGTTTTACTTCGCCTTTTTGGTGGCAGTGGTTGGAAAGACCTGCCATTGAAACCTAACTTCAGGCGGAACACTCGTTGGTATTTGTTTGCCATTGTTGTCTATCCTGTGGTCATTGGCGTAACGTTGTTTTGCTAGGCAAGCTGTTTGGTTGGGTGGATGTAAGTAGGTTTAGTATTGCTGCATATTTTCCTGTCTTTATTGCAGCTTTCTGGCCCCAGTGTCTTAAAAACATCTTTGAAGAGTCGGTTTGGCGGGGCTATCTCACGGTGAAAGTGGAACAACTAACCCAAAACGAATGGCTCGTTTATTTGGTGGTGGCGCCAGTGGCAGGTATGGCATCTGCCATATTACCTAATACTCTTGGACGATGCTTGTTTAGCAAGCTTCTTCCCTTTCGGCAACGTGCTGTTTGTGGTAACTAGCTTTGCCGTTATTGGCGTTTGGACGATCATGTACACCGAGATATTTTTCCTTTCGCGCTCGTTGTTGCTCGTTGTCTTGATGCACGCGATGGAGGATGCACTCAACCGCTTATATCCGATGGTTTAAGCGTGGTGTCGCCTGATAAAGCTTTTGTTGGTTTCACCCAGCTTTGGACTCATCGCTACTGCTCTATCTGGTAATAGTCTTATGGCTAAGGCGAATAAAGGAAGAAAGTAGCGCGCGTTGCAGTTGAAAAATGAATAAATGTAGAACTAAAATATTAGCAGTATGAATACAAACATGGAAATGCCTAAGTGCAATAATGGTTGGGATAAGATATTTTGCAAAAAGGATAAGGTAGAAAATAAAAAGGTTTCGTTCAGAAATCGTTATGGTATCACCTTGTTGGCGCATTTGTATTTCCCGAAAAACAGCGAAAACAATAAGCTTGCCGCCCTTGCCGTGTGTGGTGCTTTTGGGGCAGTAAAAGAGCAAGCATCGGGATTTTTACGCTCAGACGATGGCCGAAAGGGGCTTTGTTACTTGGCTTTTGACCCATCTTACACGGGCGAAAGCGGTGGAGAGCCTCGTAATGTGGCATCGCCGCACATCAATACCGAGGATTTCTCGGCTGCGGTGGATTGCTTGGGGTTGCTGCCCTTTGTGGATAGAGAGCGGATTGGCATTATCGGCATCTGCGGTTGGGGCGGTTTCGCACTTAACGCTACGGCCGTCGACACCCGTATAAAGGCTGTGGCAACGATGGTAATGTGATGATATGTCGCGTGTTTTCGGCAAAGGCTACTTTGATAGCACACGCCCGAAATGCGTTTGGAAATGAAACGCCCGCTTAATGCCATTCGTTGGACGGATGCAGAAAAAGGGAACTCCGGCCCGGGCTATTCGATGCCAGACACTCCGTCGGATCGGCTGCCCTCAATTCTTGAACGATTATATTGAGTTTTATAAAACACCGCGCGGTTCTCACAGAGCGTTCGATCTCTAATAAGGTTTGGACGGCCACCACGTTGCTTTCGTTTCTCAATTTCCCGATACTTGCTTATGCTAATGAAATTAATGTGCCAACCCTTATCGTTGCAGGAGAAAACGCCCATTCGCGCTATATGAGCGAAGATGCTTACCAGCTATAGGAACCGATAAGAAGGAGTTGTTCGTCGTTCCTGGTGCTAGGCACATTGACTTTTACGACAATCAGGGCGGAGTTGTGCCGTTTGATAAGCTGGAAACGTTTTTAATACGAATCTTTTAATAGCCCCATGTTAGCAGATTAAGGCACTAGGCCCCAGCAATGGTGATTTGTAGACTTTGAATTTTCTGCATAAACGCAGCTGTATCTAAGCCTATATGCAACGATATGGCCTAAAACAATTGTAGGGATGCACACTTCTGCGCATCCCTACATTTATTATTAGCCTGGGCAATTGCGCCCAGCGTTATTCCCTTATTCGAGGCGTTTACGTTCGTTATGGTCGAGCGTCATCTTACGAAGGCGCATGCTTTTGGGCGTAACTCACAAACTCGTCGCCTTTGATGTACTCAATGCCCTTCCAACGACATGACAACCTTGGGGATAACACGCTGCCTTGTCGTCGCTACCGCTGGCGCGCACGTTGGTAGCTGCTTAGATTTGGTTACGTTGATAGCAAGTCGTTGTCGGAACATGCTCGCCCACAATCTGTCCGTAAACTTCTCTCCTGGGTCGATAAAGAACCTGCCGCGGTCTTGCAATTTGTCGATAGAGTAGAGCGTGCTCGTACCCGTTTCCATGGCAATCATCGAGCGTTGGTGCGCCTTGTAATCTCACCCTTAAAGGGTTGGTACTCTTTAAAGCGGTGAGCCATGATAGCGTCCTGACTGGCGGTGAGAAAGCGTTGGTGCGAAGGCCGATGATACCACGCGAAGGCACATCGAGCTCGATGTTCACGCGTTCGCCTTGCGTTTCCATCAGTCATTTCGCCCTCTCTGCGCGTCACCATGTCAATCATTTTGCTGGCGAACTCTTCGAGGACGTTGATGGTTAGTTCTTCAATGGCCGCAACGCTGGCCGTCTATCCCCTATATATAACCTGCGGCTGACCCACTTGCAGCGCGTAGCCCCTCGCGGCGCATGGCTCGATGAGCACCGAGAGGTGAAGCGACGCCGTGGCCGCTAATCACAATCCAGCGGTCGGCATAGTCTTCGCAAGGGGCGTACGCGCAGGGCGAGGTTCTTCTCAACTCCTTTTTCCAGTCGGTCGCCGATGTGGCGCGAGTAACGAACTTGCCTTCCCTTGCCGAAGAACAGTGCGTTGATGGTGAAGACATGCTCATCGTGGGTTCGTCGATGGCGATTGGCGGCAGTGGTTCCGGGCATTTCAAAGTCGCCAGATGGTGTCGCCAATCTCGAATCTTTCGAGTCCGATAACGGCACAAAATGCTCCGCTGTCCACGTGGTCGGTCTTAACGTGTCATTCCACAGGGTAGGCTCCTGATGCGTGCGTTCTTTTCGCCATTGCGATGCACTACGGTAACGTTCATTCCATCGGTGAATGTGCCCGCGATGCACGCCGCAGCACACGACCCGTGTAGCTGCGGTAATCTAGCGAGTGATGAGCATCTGGGGCGTGCGCCTTGTCTTGGGAGCGGTATTTTCACAGCAACCTCGACAGGCAGATAGTCGTGTTGTCGCTTGGAGCCTTCCAATCTGACGACATCAGCCGTTTTGGCCCGAGCCACACACACCGCGGGAAGTCTGGTTGGCTCTTCGGTTGCGTTGGAGCGAGACATCATGTCGAACACCATTTCGTGCTACCTCTTCCGGGTGCTGGAAGCATCCACCTTGATCCACCACGATGGGTTTCAATCCAGCTGCAGCCTTCAGCGGCACGAAAGCGTCTGCGGCATCGGGCGCTTCAAAAGCGTCGACGAGCAGAATGCAGCCGTCGGCCATGTTGAGACGCGCTCCACTTCGCCACCGAAATCAGGTGTCGGGTGTGTCAATGATGTTAATTTTTACGTCTTTCCACGTAATCGATACGTTCTTCGACAGGATGGTTATGCCTCTTTCGTTCCAAATCGTTAGCATCCAGCACTTGTCCGCTGTTATCCCTGCCCTTCGCGAAAAGAGGCTTTCCAGCAAGCATCATCTTGTCTACCAGCGTGGTTTCCATGGTCCACTGGGCGATGATGGCTATATTTCTAATGTCTTGCATTGTCTTTACTGATGAAATCGACTGCAAAGTTACGTGTAATTATTGGCAAAATACTTCCTTGCGGGTGCATTAGAAATCTGCCGTTTTGGTACGTTTTAGGCAATGAGAAAGATGCTTATGGCATTTTGAATTTGATGAACAATGCACTCATGTTTTAGTCGCCCTTCCTCCAATCCGCATGCACCTTTAATGCGTGTAGTAATTTCTTTTTCTCTACTTTTCAACCATCTTAAAAGCATTACTCACACCGACTTACAAAGCGTGAGTTAAAGGGGTGCTCGACATTTCGGGCTGAGATGAAACCCTCTGAGCCTGATCCGAGACAATGCTGGCGTAGGAAAAAAAGAAGGATAAACACCCCTTTTGTGTGTCTTCATTCAAAAGGAAAAAATGAAAAAAACAATGACATCGCTTGCGGCACTGCTTAGTGTCGCCACGGCTTATTCGGCCAATCCCAAACAAGAAACGCTTGATACGCTTCGCGGTTATCAGCTGCAAGATGTGCAAGTGGGTGGCTACGCGCGCCACAAAGAAAACGCAATGGCCTTTACCAACATGTCGCAAAGAACAGATTAAACGCCTTAACACGGGGCGCGACATCCCTTCTTTGCTCGCAACCATGCCCTCGGTTGTTACCACCAGCGATGCTGGCAACGGCATGGGATATACCGCGATGCGCATTCGCGGCACCGATGCCAGTCGCATTAACGTTACCACCAACGGTATCCCGATGAACGATGCCGAAAGCAGTCTGCTCTATTGGGTAAACATGGGCGACCTTGCATCAGGCTAGGGAAGCATTCAGGTGCAACGCGGTGTGGGTACTTCTACCAATGGCGCGGGCGCATTTGGCTGCATCGGATGATCATGCAAACCGAGAAATATAGGGCTGCAACCCTGGGCCGCATTCGACCTTTCGCGCGGCTCTTACTACTCGCATAAGCAAACGGTACGTTTCAGTACAGGACTGATGGGCGGACATTGGGGCATCCAAGGCCGACTGTCTAACCTCGGTTCGAAGGGCTATGTGGACCGCGCATCGTCTAAACTAAACTCTTATTTCCTGCAAGCTGGCTATTTCGGTGAAACCACCGTGGTGAAATTCATCACCTTTAACGGAGTGGAACAGACTTATCACGCGTGGGATTTTGCCTCGAAGTACGACCAAGAGCAATACGGACGTACCTATAACCCAAGCGGAAAGATGGAGAAAGATGCCGCCGGAAACGCCCAATTCTACAAAAATCAGAACGACAACTACCACCAACAGCATTACCAATTGTTGTGGAACCAATTGATGGGAGAGTACTGGAACCTTAACCTTGCCTTGCATTACACCAAGGGCGGCGGCTAGTACGAGCAGTATAAAAAGAACCACGAGCTGGCGCAGTATGGCCTTGATGCCGGTGGAACGAAGGTAAAGAGTTCGCTTGTGCGCGAAAAATGGCTTGACAACTATTTCTATGGAGCAGTTGCCGCATTGAATTACGACAACAAACGCAACTTCTCGGCTACGTTGGGCGAGGGCTGGAACAGGTATAACAACGACCACTTTGGCCGCGTTACGTGGGTGAAAAAGCCCGTAGACGACTTTATGCCCAACCACGAGTATTACAACAACAATGCGAAAAAGACCGACTATAACGCTTATCTGAAAGCCACTTACGAGTTTGTGAAAGGTCTTAGTGCCTTTGCCGACCTGCAATATCGCTATGTAAACGTGCGCATGGTGGGTCCGGCAGATGCCACAAGCGCAAAGCGCAGTTTCAGTTACGACGTAAACGAAACGTTTAAACTTCTTCAATCCCAAATTCGGACTTAACGTACGAGCTGTCGCCTTGCATCGTTTGTACGCCAGTTATGCCATCGCCCACCGCGAGCCTGTGCGCAGTAACTACGAGACATAACATGGATGCAGAGTTGGAAAAACCACGCGCCGAACGCCTGAACGACCTCGAAGTGGGGTACGAATTTACCGCGAAGAACTTCACGGCAGGGCTTAACCTCTACCACGCAAACTATAAAGACCAACTCGTTCCTACGGGCGAAATAAAGCTCGACAAACCCATTACGCGCAATTTCGACAAGAGTTATCGCATGGGTGTTGAGCTTTCGGCAGCCTGGATGCCTGTTGATTGGTTCCCGTTGGGATGCCAACGCCACATTCTCTAAGAACAGGGTGAAGGACGTAACGGTAAAAGCTTACCGACGGAACGGTGTACACCATCGCTGGCGAAAGTCAGTTGGCTTTCTCGCCTAACACGATATTCAACAACGTGTTTACGTTCGATAAGGCTGGTTTCCGCGGAATGGTGATGAGCCATTTTGTGGGCGAACAGAACCTAACTAACACAGGTTTTAAGACGATGCAGACCAAAGACGCCGACAAAAACACTGTGAACGATTTGATTTCGCTGAAAACAATACTTCACCACCGACATCGACTTGTCGTACACCTTCTCGCTTAAAGCCTTAGCTGAAGGATGCTACCATCGGCGTAACGCTCTACAACGTGTTCTCTTCAGAGTACGACAACAACGGTTGGGCTGCTCCCCAATATCGTTTAGACGGCTCTACGCTCGTGGCAGAGAATACTTGGGGCACGCGCGACAGCGATGCGGCTGGCTGCACCCTCTGCTCCCCTCCATTTGCAAGCTAGGTTGGCGGTGAATTTTTAGTGGAGGAGTTGGTTTTGAGGGAGTTAGAGGAGTTAAGTTTGAGGAGTTAAGGAGTTAGGGAGGTCAAGGAGTTAAGCCGAAATGTATGGTGGCGTTAGCCATTCTTTCACCTTGTTTCACCTTTTCACTCTTTCACCTTTCTCATCCTTTTCACTCTTTCACTCTTTCAGTCGCTAGAGTCATGGTAGTTGAGGTTAAGCAAAGGCTTAGTTGCAGCGTGGTGAACATCCTGTGAAACTCATCGTTGCCTTAATGTTAGCTATGCATTTACCGCCTTTAATGGCCAACTGTCCTTAACAACTTGAGTGTGCAAATTATCACGCCCTTTAAACCCCAGCTCTCTTCATGGGGAGTTGGGGTCTGAGAAGCTTATTAACAAGGCATTCATCTCCATTTTATAGACAAAAGTGGGTGTGTGCCAACATAAACAAACAACAGGCTAACCACTCCCTCCTGGAGGGGCTGGTGAGCTTTCTCCCCAGGTTGCCCCAAAGAGGGGCTGGGGTGAGACTGTTTATAAATTTCTTCGCGTATGCTTTCTTTCCTTTTCCCTTCATTGGCTCGACATCCCCTCACCATATTAGGCTCACTTTACATCTGGTTAGAGTTTATCAGTGCGAGCATGTACTCATGGGTTGTGGGTATCGTGATGCCCGCTCTTGACATGTGGCTTTATTGGCAAACACGGACTGTATGTGTGATGCAGGCATGGACGCTTTACATGCGTTGGCCGCCATTTACGATTTACGCTGTGTGGAAGTTTGGACGCAAAACGCGGACAAACGGCAGGGGCAGTCAGATGCCCGTACGCACATGCCGCACCGGCTGTTTATGCGCCTACCGTCGTGTTCTCGTTGTGGCATGGGGTGTCACTATTATGTGCTGATAACCTTTACCGACTAGCATGTGCCCGCGCTAGATGCCTTTACCAACGCCCTCAGCATTGTTGCCCTTTGGGCCTTGGCGCGGCGAAAACACGTTGAGCAATGGCTGTTTTGGGTTGCTCGTAGACGTGGTTTGCACGGTCTATATATATATAAAGGTATTCCCTTTAAGCGCTGGATTGTATGGCCTGTACGTGAGTTATTGCCGTGGCGGGATACAGAAAAGTGGAGACGCAGAGAGCAGTGGTGAGGAGTTAAACAAACATGATGAAGTTAAGTGGCTTGGGCCAATGGATGGCGATGAGCCACTGAATTGATGGATCTACAAGACAAGATAGATAGCGTGAGCCTGATGGCTGATGCGATATGGTGTCTGGTACAGTGTGTTGTCGACTTGAAACGTTCGTCAACTTGCCATTGTTCGAGCATAAAAACCGCGAAGTCTTGCATTTCGAGGGCGGGTTCTGTTAGCTTGTTACGCTTCTTTTTCTGTCTTCAGTCTAAAACACCGTTGCGGCGATAAGCAACAGCAATGCGGCGTAAGAGATGTAGGCGATGGTTTCGGTTTGGTCCGATACTCTTGGGGAAGAAGCTAGAACCACCTCGTGCTTTTGCACGCTTTATGGCGAGCGCACGCAGCAGATAGTTCACGCGTCCCAACTCTATGGGCTGCCCATCTACGGTGGCAGTCCAGCAGGGATAATCACTTCCGAGAACACCAACACGCCACCCTTGTCGCTCTCCGCTATGTAATGCAGCTGGTTGGGTGCATATTTCGTCAACTCGGCCTTAGCCACCGTGCCTTGTTGATGCTCGTTCCAGCACGCTTTCAAAGCGTTTGTCGGCCACGAGCCTCGTGTCGAAAGGTTTAGTTTTGCCAGCGCATCAGTTCGGCATTGGCGTTATCCATACTTTACCTTGTCTACCAGCCACGCATTGCCAAAGAGGCATAGGGGTTGAGAGCGGCACTTTTCTGGTTGTTTTTGCAACGGCAGGATAAAGTGATTTGGTGTTGAGCATGTTAATAACAGGGTAAATCGAGGTCGCCCTTTACACGCGTCATGTCACCGCTTGCTTCGGCAACGAGACTTTCATCAAGCCCCGCATTTCGGGGTGCGATGTGAGCCTCGATCAGCTCTTGATAGCGACGCGAGTTTGGCGTGATATCCGCCAATGCTCTGTGATAGTACGATGTTTCGTTCTCGTTAAAGAGTATTCGATGCCAAGTTCAACACACGATAATCCAAGCCCCTTGTCTTGCATATCAGACGGTCGGTATTATCCATGGGCTGCGGTTGTTCGCGAACAGAAGCCTCCACAAACATATCGTCGTGCGAGATAGCGTTTGTTCCTGCCACATGTCGATAAGGCACAGCAGCGTTAGTGCCCCAATGAGATACTGCAGACTTCAACTTCTTGGCCTTATAGAGCAGCAAGAAGGTGGTTCCGATAACGATAATCCAGAAACGAACGCCAACAGTCGGCCCTGAATATGGCCTGCCTAACCGGTGAGATCGGCAAGAATGGGGTTTGAGGTTGTTGTTGCGGGAACTGCGATGGGGCTTGCAACTCGTCGCCATGAAACGAACGAACCGAAGAACTACACCCCGGCAGCAGGGCGAACAGCAAGGCAATGCCTGCGGTTAGTCCGAGCTCGCATACACGTATTTCTATGTTGCTGCGTGAGCAGGTCGGGTTCGTCGATGATCTTCTTTAAGGCCATCATGGCGAGCAACGGAATGGTGAAACTCGGCGATGACGAGGATAGAGGCCACTGTGCGGAACTTTGGCATGAGAGTGGCATGTAATCGATGAAAAGGTCGGTGAGCCACATCATGTTCTTACCCCACGAGGGGCTATCGAGAGCATCGTGGCTGCCAGTAAAGCCCACTTCATCGGACCTTTTCACAATGAAAAGGTCCCGAGTATGAAAGAGCATCAGCTCGCTCCCGACGTACACAGGCCTGATGTGCGGGCTGTTCGCTCTCAATATTGGCCATCTGCTGATGAGAGATAGCTCAGCTCGGGTTGCCTTTCTCTTGCACAATAGGGTTGGTCGACATGAGAACGGATGCTCCACCCATGGTGTTGGGCACCAGAGGGTCCACGTTTCGCCAATACCGTGGCTCCATTGCGTGATGTAGTCGCGTTCCAAACCACTGTTCGACTGGTTGGCGTTGTCTTTCTTTACCAGTTCGCTTTTACCTCGCGTCGACTCTTGTCCATATTGCCAGGTGTGGTGAAAAGCATGAGTTAAGTTGTGAAAACGGCAAGCGTTGCGCCTGCAGCTGTATGCTGCGGTGGCTTTAAGGAATCGCCAACTGACTCTCCCGATGGCTTGCACCAGATGAGCGATAACCATAAAGAGGATGACGAACAAGTGATGGTACGTCATTTTGCACGTGGTTGGCGTATGATCTCGAAGGCCGTAAATGTCAGCCGTAACTATCGATCCGCGCACGTATTTCCCCTATAGCCCATCACTATACCCGCAATCATGGGCGGCAGATGAGGCTAGGGCCATCACTTTCCAAATGTGTCCTGCAGCGATGATGATGAAAAAGTAGCGAAAAGGCCCATCACCCGCACCAAGAGCGCCAACGACTGCCTGAAATCGAATACGCAGTACAGTATGCAAAAGAACCCAAAGGTGAGGCGAAAACATACCAAACGTAGTCGGGCATCCATAGGTGGTGAGGCCTTGGTGGTAGCCGCGGCAATACGCTGGGATAAAGAGGGCGAGGTTTGATGAGGTGGGCATACCGCTAAACGTGGCGTTGGTCCACGGAAGTCTCTCCGTCTTCTCTTTATACTTCAAAACCTCTTCTCCTGCGCCTCGTTTCCTGCTGCGCTGTCGTGCTGATAAAGGATGCGTCCGTCTATGGTTGCAGGCATGCAAAATAGGCGTAAGCCACCACGGCAAAGGCTATAACGCCACCACATCGAACAGTATTTTTAGTATTTCCATTATGGTATAAATAAATCTGTTCTGCAAAGGTATATAATATGTGTATTTCGCACCCCTTTTATGTTTGATTTCTGATAGAGAGGGCAAATGTGGGGTGAGAGTAGCCGTACTGCAGAAGGCCATTAGTATTGATGATGCTGCTTTGTGGACGGTGAAATTGGTTGTGAAAGCGGGTAGAGGAAATGGTCGATGCTTTACGTAAAACAAATGGTTGTGCCACTTACGGATTGGGGTAGGGCTGTGTCAATAGGGTGTTTGTATGTTTTAATAAGCGATGTTTTAGCCTTATCTAACAATAGTTTTAACGGTCTTCCGTTGGCCATCTTCACGATGTTCAAGCCACGAACAGGGCAGAGATGCGCTGGCCAGCGGCGTTGTAACTTGCGACACTTCGGCTGCGGTGTCTTCTGCTCCAGCCCTTCGATAGACTGAATGTTGAGGGCTTTCACCTCAAATCGTGAAGGCGATACGCGCACTTGCTGCGAAGGGCATTCTAAAGGTTTCCGCTTTGTCGGCTGGCACAAAAAGTTGTTTGCGTGCGTGCAGATAGAAAAGCTTGTTGCCAAGTTCCGGGCGCAGCGTTCATCACGTTGAAAGTAACGGTGAGGCGTGCCAGAAAGCCTTTTCGCCTATGCCGCCAGGGACGCCCTTGAACGTAACGCTAGTTAGGGCGTTGCAGCCGAAGGCTTGCGGAACCGATGGAGGTTACCTCAGCAGGAATGACAATCTCTGGTAAGTCCCGACCCCTGCAAAAGTTTTCGATTGGATGTTGGTGATACTCTCAGAAAGCGTAATGTGGGTAAGATTTCTGCCCTGAGATGCTTGTTCGGCTATGCCACCCACCACCGATTGGGGGTACGATAAACGATCATCTTCGCGGGGCGATGGGGTAGAGTAACGATTCAGACTGGTCCTCGTTGTACCGCACACCACCACCGACAGATGAAAAACCTTCGATGCCATCTTCCACTTTCGTTTGATGATGGGTGTATCTTTAAAGGTGTCAGCCCGCTTTCTCAATGAACGATGCGGCAAGGTAGAGTGTTGAGCGAGGGCGCAATTGGCGAGGCTTTACCGCTAATTCTTCTACTCCCGACGACAGTTTACGCTTTCAGCGCTGCAACCATTAAAACGCGTTTTGCACGTATCTCTTTCCACCTGGCGGTCGGCGCTGGAAGTTTACGGTCTCAATGCCAGTGCAGTCTGCGGAACCGCTCTGCCCATGTAGGTCACTGCGGCGGTATGTTCACTCTTTTAGTGCCTTACATTTGCGAAAGGCATAGTCGCCGATGTGGGTTACAGCAACGGGAATCGGCGCAAGTGGTAAGTTTCGGAGCAGCCGTTGAAGGCATTTTGTTTATCTTTTTGCGTGGTGGCTGGCGGTTTCTCAACTCCAACCAGTTTGGTCGCAACCAAAGAACATATATTGGTCTACGAGGGTTGTCTTCGGATATGCCATATCCCGCATTTTCGACAGGCCTTTCTTCATGAAGATGTAAGAGCCTGTGCCTTGGTGATGGTGCGCGCGCAGGTTAAGACGTTGTAGCTTGCCTGCGGTAGGCTTGTTGTCTCCATTGTGCACCAGTCATCTGGCGGATAAAGGGGATGTCGGCGGTGTTGATGCAGTGATGGTCAAGTCGGTGGTGTTTTCTTTCTCATTTCCACTGAAATGACTGCTCAACGTACCTCGCTTCGGTAAGCGTAACACTCTTTTGTTGGGCGTTAGCCGTGGCATCATACATGGCGAAAGCCATGATTGCAAGATGCTTTTGCTTGTAAAATCTGTAACATGTATTGTTCATATATATTTAAATGGTTAGTTGTTTATCGTTTGTTTGGGGTTTAACGTTCGTAGGGCAGAACCAGTTTAAAGCCTCTGCCGCAACACCACGTTTTGTTCTCGCACCCTTCAACCGTAAGCTTGTGTTGTTGCCTTCTGCGCAAAAAGTGTGCCGCTGAACCTTCTGGATAGTTCATGCCAGAGGCTTTACTTCCACCTTTGGCCAAAGCTTTGGCGCAACGATGGCAGGCTTTTATTTTAAGTACCCGTCTGGCGGCTGCGGGGCGTGCGCCATTCATCAGCCAAACGCCAATACCCGGTCGGCGAACGGCCATTACGGTGTTCATCTGTTGATAAATACTTCGCGAAGTGGTGCCGCATGCCGCCACCTTTTGTGCCGACCGCTGCAACGAACGGTCGACTTTAAGCGTTTTAGACTGGCCGTCTTCGCCAATGGCCTTTATGTTTGCCTCGCCTTCGTAAGCGGCAGCAATCTCTAGGATGCCGCTTTTGGCGTTCCATTTAGTGTTGAGTATGCTGTCGGGGTCGTCGATGGTGAGCCGTGCGAGTCCCGACCGCCCTGCCAGACTAACGAAACTTGCTCTCGTCGCGCGGATAAAGGCGTATTTCGGGTCGCTGATGCTGATGGGCGGAACCATAACACTGATTTTTAGTTTGCGCTCGAAGTCGCCTGAAAAGGATGGTGGCGTAGGTTCTGCCTTCAGCAAGCCATTGATGCGCAGCGTGTCTTTTGATATGGAGATGCTGCCACCTCGAGTCGGCGATGTTGGCTTGGTATTTTCCCGTTCCGCCACTGAGGGCACGATGCGTGTGGACTGCTTGTTGAGTGCCAACGCTCGAGTCGGTGTTGTTGGTGCCAAAGGCAATATCCGAAAGTTCAGGTGTGTCTGTGGCGTTGTCGCGGCTGCAGTCAATGCCATGATCGCGAAAACCAGCAGAAGCGCATAGGCGGCTGCCGTTTAATGTATTCGTGTTGTCACCGTTTGAGCCCACGTTTGGTTTGCATTCTGTTTCCGTGTACCTGCGCGCTGGCGTTTCTTCAATCTCCATATGGCGGGTAGTGCCTCGCCCTTTGAACCGAAAAGCAGCGGCGCCAGATGTGGGTGTAACGGGTTGGCCATCTATCCATTGCAGCTACTTCGCATCGTTGGCCAGTGTTCGGGATCAGTAGAGCAGACAGGCGCGCGAGGTGCCGTTCCCTGGCCTCGCAGACGCATGCGATATAGATAAGGTATTCGGTCTCTGCCGTCGTGCGCTGCGAAGTTTAAGGCATGTGGTTTGCGACGCGGCTAGAAGCGACATCTGCGAACTGAGCCTGGCGGTTTTTCACGCCGAGCATACGCTCTTGCCTGTGGTTCCAACCCCGTAACCACGTGTTTAGTTGCTTTCGTGATGGGTTGCCGCTGCTTTGCCGTTGATGGTTCTCCCGTAGGTTACGTCCGTTTCGGCCAGCGGCGATCCCACGATAGTTCAATCCTCTCGCTGTGGTGCGGCAGCGGCTGGGGCTGGCGGTTCGGGCTTGCTGGTGCGACGCCTTCCTTGGTTTTACCATCGAGATGTCGTCGATAAGGATGCGTCTTCCTGCGTCGGCGTCTTCGTATCATAGACAGTATGTAGAAACCCAATGCAGCTGATTCAACTTGCAGGTGCCTTAAAAGTGAGCGTTTTCTTTTTCCATGTGCCCGTAAAGTCTTTGGCCATGTCTTTTTGTGCCCTTCCGATTTCTTCTTTCTTAATGAGCTGTTCGCCCTTATACCAGTCGATGTAAACCAAGATGTTGGGCTTGGTAACCGTGCCTTGATACCAGTACGACAGTTCGTATTCGGCACCCGGTTGCACCTTTATATAGTGTGTGTTGAAGTCTTTGTCGCGTGCGATGAACGACCCGCCATTGGGGAAAACACGTATGGCAGTGTGCCGCGATAGTGCCGTTTCGTGCGTTCGCGTGAGCGATCGGTTAAATACCAATACTGGGGTTTGAGATGAGGGTCGAACGAGGTGTAGTACTCCCTCTCGCCGTTGCCTTTGTTGCCGTTTGAGGGCTTAACATAGACTTCATCCCCGTCGATAACCAACTCTTCGTGTGTTTGGGCCGTGCCAGCCTGTGCAAAGGCAAGCGCGAGGGCAAGGATATGTAGTTGTTTCATATTGTTCTTATTGATGTGTTGGCAATGTATATGCGGTTTTATTGCAGGCTTATGCTATACCTCTGTCAGCCTCGCTGCCAGGGCCACGTTTCGCAGCGAACCTGCTGGTGGATGTGTCGGCAAGAGCCGTTGTTTGTCCCGAGTCCGCTGCGGCGGTTGGTTGGTCGATGAGCGTTTTTACCTCGTTGCTAGGTGAAATGGGGCTTGCCTGATGCCTGTGCAGTGAATTGCAGGCTATAGACAGCACCACATGCCTCGGACAAGAAGGTAAGGGCGTTGGCTGCATCCTCATCCATGTTTGGCCATTGTGGTTTCGCCCGTTAGCAGATTTAATGGCTCTTATGGCAGCCACTTTTGATAGCTCGGCACGAATAATGGCCTGTTGGCGCAACATGTCGGCATGGCGATCATTGCCAATTGCTGCCCTTCCTGCTGCAAAGCGTTGCTAAAGGGTGATGCGCGATTGGCGTGGGCAGGGCGCGTTTGCGGCCTGAACGTAGGCAACCAGAATTAGGTAATAACCGTAAGCTAGGGAGTCCCAATGGTGTCTAACTCGGTGTGGTTGTGGCCTGCAACGAGCATGTTGTCTTCGTGGTCTTTGCGTGAGGGCTCACTATTCAGTACGCTCGTCGTTGAGGTGGGTGTTGAGAATCTTGTCGAGATAGATGCCGCCATATACGATGCCTTGGTAGAGTTCAGCCACCAGCCTTTTTCGTTTCGCAAAAGCGAGGTTAACTATGCGCCGATGTTGCGTACATATCCGCTCCCATCTTTTCCAGGCTTTGCCTTTTTGGTTACGAGCAGTTCCAGGGCCTTCTTGCCCATTCCGCTGGTAGCAGCTGTTGAAGATGTCTTCCACGTCTTTCTTTGCGAGTGCGCTATATCGGCTGTGGAGCTGGCGATGCCGACGGTTCGCATGGTTTCAACCCAAATTCGCCATTATTGTAATAGCTCTTCATCTTGCAGCGCGTCGCTCTCACTCTGGCCTCTTTAGGTAGCTGTCGTAAATATAATCGAGTGGGTCGCGCAGCAACAAGTGCATTCAAAGGTAACACTGCTGATGCCATTCCTTGCAAATTTGTACTGCGGATCTGGGTAGGGAGGCACTCAGGCTCGATTCAACAGTCTCCTTCCCAGCGATTGCAGGACGAAAGACGAGTGGCGCCAACAAAAGCGCCAAGAATATCTTTAGTAGTTCATCGGGTGTCGTTGCATATATACTGTGTATGTGGGGAAGGTTAGGGCAAGATGATGTAGCGCAAAATGAGCTTTTTAATCTCGTCTATTCCCTCTTCGTTTTGGTGTTCGTTCACTTTTAGTGGTTTTTCACTACTGTGTAGTCCGTCTTCGGAAATAGCCGAGATGGTGGCCTTTATTGACGACCCGAGGACCCATACACCGTTTACCAAAAAAGGCATCGGAAACCTGATTTGGCCTTGAAATGCAGCTCGTGTTCTGACCATTAGAAAAGAGAAAAGACGTTGCATCTTCGTTTGTTTTGTTGGTAGCAATGGTGAGCGAGCGGTTTGCAGCACAACGCACACATGAGCGCGACGAAGTTCGGCCTCGGGCACGTTATTGCCAAGATGTCTACCCTCGCGAAACGAGCAGTAAGCGTAACATCGTAGGTTCGTCACGTTTTTGGTTATCTCACTCCCAGGGGTAAACGAAGTCGGAAACGGGTGCATCGGGTTCCTCGAAGTGCACTACTTGGTCCTCGTGAGACCTTGGGTTTCTACACCTCGTGAAAGGAAAAGAGCGTGTCGTAGTCTCTTTCGGCATAATCGACGCTACGCGAGCGGCTTACAGGCATGCGGGACCAGTGCTGTAAGAGCATATATTTCATTGCGTTCATGTGTTCAGTTTGTCTTTGAAAGATGTGGTATATCAGCGGTCGTCGCCTTCAGTCCCAAATCTCGGCAACAAGTCCCGTTGGCTTGCCTTCTGGGTGCAAGTGCTTGCTTTACAGCAAGGCGCGTTTTGCGAAAGAGGGTCGTAACTCTACCAGTTCGGCAACGAAACGTTTACCACGTTGGAAATCGAAGAACACGATTTGCTGTCGTGGCAGCAATCCTGCACGGAAAGTGATGCCATGTTCTGTGCCCAGGTAGCCCGAACCCTAATCCAACAACTTTTGCGAGGATAGTCTGGTGGCGATTTTTCTTCTGCGCAAAAGGAAAGAGGTAGTATTTCTTCTCCTTGATTTCGCGTAAGCAGCGATGATTTGTCTCAACGTTGCGTTTTACGCAAACGTCGCTGCGGAAGAAATATGCGGCTACCACGGTGAATGAGCGTTGCGGATCGACCATGCTTTCGAAGAAATCGCGGTTTCTGAAAGCTCTTTCGTGCCGTCTGTTTCATTGCTCTCGCTGCGCAAGTCGGTGAAAACGATGTATTCGGCGGGCGGGTCTTGCGTAGCTGGCGGTGCGGAAAACGAGGTCGCTGTCTTCGTTTTTGCCCACGAACAGCCAATCGGAAGCGGCGCTGAAAGGCATCGTTAACTCAACTGATGCACGTAGTTGCGGGTGACGAAACCCAGCTGTGTGAAAGCTGTTTCGGCCCTACGCGATATTCGCTTTATCTGTGTGGAGGCCGTTTGTTGGGTGAAAAGTCAGCCTCATCTCCATGGTGTTGTCGGCGTTAAACTCATGGTGAAAGCTGTCTCCACCATAGCCATATCGCCCAGCGGATACCGAATCTGCGGGATGAGTCCTGATGGATTGGAGAAGAGCAACGAGTCGGTTCGTGGGAAAGAGCAAGCACCTCGCCAACCATGCTCGGCGCTAATGAGTCTCGCTTTCAATGCAGCAATGCTTTTCCGCGTTACGCTGTGCCGGGCGAGCGGTCGAAGAGCGTCTGTGATTGGGCATCGCGTAGCCGCGAGTAACTGTTGCGAGGATGGCGGTTAGCCAAAGCTTGGTTTTACTGCGCATGCTGTTTGATGTGGAAGTTATGCGGCGCAGACTGGTAATCTGCAACTGCTTAAAGTTGATGTGCAGGCTCTTTTGCATGTATTGTTCCACGAACGCTTGCTTTGCCACAATCTCTTTGTAGGCCTGTTCGGCCTCCTTTGTTGTATTGTTGCTGCACTTCGGGATCGCTGTCTTGGTCGGGTAGTTTGCAGCTGTATTGATGGCGCTCGTTCACCCCTTTTGGGCGTGGCACAGAGGGTTGAACTGATGATTTCAGCAAAGTCGTCTTCGGCCGAAAGAAAGGCTTGCATGGTGTAAAAGCCGCGTTTGTTGGCATAATCGGCTAGTCCGAAGTAGCTCTTTCTTTCTTCGAGTAGCTGCAGGGAGCGGCCGTAAGGTCTCGGTCGAACCTGTGAGCGATGTCCGCTTATGGCCGTAAACTTGTCAGCGGCCGTAGCGCTCTCCGCCAAACGGCGTGCGAACTGGATGATGTACGCTGCGCATGAGGGCATACATCTTGTCGGCGTCGCCATGCTTTGGAAGTCGTCTACGCGGAGATGACACATCTCCGAGGGCGTGAGCTGTGGGTTGTTGAGCAGTTCAACGCCGTTCTCGTCTACGTTCTTCCCACCATATAGATATATTCGTAGGGGCGTTTTACCTTGCAGGAAGTGGTCTCCTCCGAGGCTTTTCTTGTCGATAAGTCTCGAAACATAGTTCGCGAACGGCCCTTAAAAATGGCCTTCACGTTGTCGGGTTTTGGTGGCGAAACGAAGGTCGTACCTGTTAGCGTTCTTCTGCCAACGGTAAACCACCTGATGTTATAAGGTGCGGTGATGCTGTCGGCTATCCAATGGTCTAGCTCTGTCTGTGGGTTTTGCACCGTTCCCGCATCCACCACGCTCTGCGGACTGAGCTGATCGTTGGTGCAGGCCTGCAAAAGGCATGGCAACAACGGGCAGATAATGTTCTTTATATTCATCGTTTATAGTTCTTTTTGCGTTAAAAGCCTTTTAATGTAGGGTTCGTTGCGCTCTGCGTGGGTTTGGGTCCAAGCCTCGGTTGATGTCTTCGGCTGGTATTTGCAACAGCTTTCGTGGGTCGTTTTTCCAAAGGGAAGTAGAGGTGCTTTTAGACGAGGCGTCATCGTGCGATATGGAAAGCGGCGAAGGTCGAACCAACGCAGGCCTTCTTGGAAGAATTTCTGCTGACGGAAACCAACGAGTGGTTTCTACCAAGGCCAGCTGTTTGAGGGTCATTCCGTAGAAGGGCGGCGTGCTTTTGTAGTTGTTGCGGTTGGTCGTTGTGTATACGTCGCGGTCGATAGAAGGCATAAAGCCAAACTTTCCTTGCATGTATTGCAGCAAATCGTCGATGGATTTGGTGTAGTTTCTTAGCATGGCGTGTGCCTCCATGCGGTTTGAGCAACACCTCGTCGGCGGTAAACAGCACGTTGGTGACGTACATTCCACGCGGTTTGCTGCCTACACCTCGGTGGTGGACAACCCATCGAACTTGGCTGAGTACTCACTTGAGCGCACACCGAGCACGCTGAGGTGAAGATATAGGTGCCGATGAAGTTCATTTTCTCGTAATCGCCCCGCCCTCAATGCCTTTTTGGGCGAACACTTTATAACAGTGTTGAACGTAGAGCCATACTTCTCGGTGGGAAGGGTGCGTGCCAAGCGGCTCTCGGTGGTGGTTAGCAAGAGGTTTGCAGGCTCGTCGGTGGCCGTGTAGCGACGAAACAGGTCTTGATGTCTGAACTCTAACTCGTTGGTGCACACGTTCGCGCAGGGCGCACTGGGTCTTAGGGCTCGCCGCCAGGGCTACGTAGTCGGCGTATGCCACCACTTGCTCCCAGTCGCCCTTTGCATGGTAGAAACGCTGGCAAAAGGCGTAGGCAGCCTTCTTTAGTTGAAGTGGAATTTGGGGTGCTTGTAATACTCGTCGGCAACGAGCGTTATGCGCTCGCTTTCAGAGTCTTTTCTCAATCAGTTCGTACACCTCTGCTCACCGTTTGTCGTTTATAATCTACCAGTGCGCTCCTTCTCTGGTTTGGTGATATAGGGGATGCCCTGGGTCGGTGCTTTGGGTGGAATAGGGTTGTGCCCAGATGTTAACCAGCATGAAGTGGAGGTGAGGCTCTCAGCAAGAACGCCTCGCCATAAAAGTGCTTTTACGCGTGCACTTTTGGGGTAGGTAGAGAGCAATTCCAGCGCTTTGTTGGCTTGGGCGATACCTTTGTAGCAGGCATTCCAATAGTTTAGGGGCGTGTCTAGGTCTTCTTGGTCGTAGTCTTCCCAAAAAAACATGGCCTCATTCAGTCGCGAATGCACGCCGTTGGGTCGTTCCTCAACGTTGTCGGTACGTGGTTCGAGAAACGGAATGTAGCTGGCTTGGGGGTAAGCGCCCGTAAGTAGCTCGGCAATCTTGTCTTCCGTGTCGATAGCTACATCGAGATCGGAGTCGGGACTTTGGTCCAGAAAGTCGTTACAGGCTGTAAACAGCGTGAGCAACGCCAGTAGCAAGATGTTATTCTTCATTTATATATGGAGTGATTTTCGTTATGTTGGTGGGGTTTATATTGTATTGTTCGACTGCCGTTTAGAACCCTAAGTTGAGCGTGGCAGTGAACTGACGGGGGGTAGGGAGCGACACACCGCCCGTGCGATAGTACTCTGGGTCTTGCCCTTTCAGCTTGCTGTCGGCATAGATGAGAAAGGATTGGTGACGTTGAGGCGCAAGGATGCAGCGTGCAAGCGCAACTTTTTGAGCAAAGCAGGTGTGCATGTGTAACCCAACGAGATGTTCTTCATGCGCACGAAACCGCCATCGGCCACGCGATTTTGCGAAAAAGTTGTAGGTAAGTAGTACGCTTTCTCGATGTTCTCTTTGCCCACTTTGGCGATGAGTTCTTGCGACGGTAGCGTGGGAACATCCAGTGCGTCGCCCGTCGCCACGGCTGAGCCAGCGGTCTGTAATACCCTCTGGAGAAGACGTTGAGGTCGGCAAAGTCGGGGTCGAAATGTTGGGTTGAGCCTTATCTTGTTGCCTGCCTGCATAGTGAGAAAGAACGACAACTCCCACGCGCCTAGCTTGAAAGTGTTGTTCAATCCGCCCAAAACCTGCGGTTCGATAGGACCGTGGTAGATGAGATAGCTCTTTGCATACTGCGTGTCTAGAAAGTCGGCACCTGCGTTTTTGGCGTACAGCGTTTTGGCTAGAAGGGTAACGGCCGAAGTTGAAAGTGGGCAGCCGTGCCGTCTAGCCCTTGAAAGTTGTACGAAAAGAGCGAACCGCCCTGGATAACCCACGATGTTTCCGCGGCCTCGTCCTGCCACCATGTCGAAAGCATTGGGCGTGTTTAGCAAGCGGGTAATCTTTTGATGCATGGCACTAAGCGTAAGACTGGTGCTCCAAGAGAACTTGTCGGCAACGATGTTCTTGGTGTGTAGACACCAGTTCTACGCCTCTTGTGCGCATGTCGCCAAAGTTAGCGTACTTGTAGTACTGGCCTCCAACGCCCGAAGTGCGTGACAAGGTCGATGAGGTCGAACGTGTTGCGCTGGTATAAGTCGATGGGTTGCGCTGATGCGATTGTTGAACATTCCCAGTTCAACACCCAAGTTCAGCTCGTACATTTTTTCCCATGTCAGGTCGCGATTTTCAAGATGTTTGATGTTGAGTTTGTTCTCGCGATTGTTAAAATGGTAGCGGTTTACGATGCAGCTTTGGTAAAACGGCGTTGGCGTTGATGGCCTCTTCGTTCATCTCTGGCGGTAAGTCCGCACTGGCGCGCGAAGTGCGGCGCGAAATCAAGCATGATTTTGAGGAAACTTTTCTTGGTCGATGTTCCATCGGCACCAACGTTCCCGATGTGGGCAACCATAGTGCACGTGCACCACGCCCGAACTGTTGGAGCCCTCGGTGTTCGAGAACGAAGTTGAAAACATAACGCCCGCGCAGCCGTGAGGTGCCGATGAGCGAAAGGTTACGCCGCGTTCGTTGCGCTATGCGAGTCAAAGTAACTGTTGCGTCGTCTAGTTTGTCGAGATAAGCGGATTGGTGTACACTCTGGTTGCCGCGACTATATTGTGTGTGCCGTAGCCTTGAAGGGTTGGTTGGAGCGATTGGCGGCGCGAACCTCGGTAAAGGCAAACGCTTTAAAGGTCGTGCTGCCCCCGCGCTTATCGAAAATCGAGGGCTAAACGTGCTAGAAAGCTGGTTGCATTGATGTCTCGTGCGGTTGAATATACCACCGTGGGTTAGCCCCACCTTAGGTTGGAGCAGTGGATTGTCCTTTGTCGCGCGACTCACGCAGATGTTCTCTGTGCAACCGTGGGTTGTCGTTGGCGCGATAAGGGCTTTGCACTACGTTAGAGCCTTTCGTCTTACCTCGTGCGTGGTGACATGTGTTGCACGGCGAACTGAAAAACAGAGGTTTTCACGGCCTAGTCTGCCGTTATTTGGTAGCCGCCTTCGGCTTGTAGCTTAAAGTCAAGCACGTCTACATGGGTGCTGTTGTTGGCATATTCGTTCAGAATGTTGAACGGAGCCCAGTTGTTTCGATAGTAAGCCAGGCTGCCGTCGGCGTTGTATGGGCGCAGCGTGCGGCTTGTGCCCAGGGCGTAAGAGAAGGGATTGATGTCGAAATCGCGCTCAAACACGCCCAGAGTGTGGTTTTTGCGTTGGGGCATTGTGCCCGGTGCCTTCTGCGAACTGTATGTTGCCTTGTGCCGAAAGCGTGGCGCGCATCTTCTCGTCAATATAAAAGGTGCTCTTGATGTTGGCCGTTAGGCGGCTCACTTTGTCGGCGATGGTCCAACCGCTATCGTGATAAAAGCCCACAGAGGCATAGGTTGCCACGTTCTTTCCGCCGCCGGCGAAGGTGAGCGAATGGTTGGTTGTGGGATTAAGTGTAAAGAGCAGGTCGAACCAATCGGTGTTGGCATATTCCCTTTCGCGCAGAAAGGCGTTGCGCGCCTCTGCCGTATTGGCTATTTGGTATTGGCCTGTTGTGGGGTCGATGGTGCTCAAACCTCTGTACAACTCGTGGTAAACGCCTGCCCTTCGGCCGTAAAGCGCGTTGCGGAGCCCAAAATATCCCTTGTCGTTCATCTCTTGATAGAGGCCCATTGTTTCTTGCGAGTTCAGCAAGTCGAGACTGGCTGTAGCGCGGTTTTCATGCGAATGGTGTTCTCTGTAGCGTAGCTTACGCGCAGGGCGTTTCTCTTTACCCGATTTTGTGGTCACAACGATAACGCCGTTGAGCGCGCGCGCACCGTAGACAGAGGTTGCCGAGGCGTCTTTCAGCACCTGAATGTCTTCTATATCGGCAGGGATTAAGACCGGCAACGGCCGATCAACCAACGTGGCAGCATCGCCCGATGCCAGTTGGTCTAGGGTTAGGGTGTACCAAGTCTTCGTAAACCACACCATCGATAACCCGCAGCGGCTGCATCGTTACCGATGATGAGAGGCTCCGCCACGGATGTTAATGCGCGGTGCAGAACCGACGTTCCCGATATGTTTTGTATGCGAAAGGCCAGCCACGCGTCCTTCGAGCATGCGCGAGAGGTCGGCTATACCTTCTAGTTTGATGTCGTTCATCTTTACCAGTGGCTGCGACCTGTGTACACGCGGTTGCGAATGTTCTGGTAACCCGTTACCACCACTTCGTCCACCATTCGGCTATCGGCCTTCATCACGATAGTCATTGGTCTTTGGCTTGAGCCTTCGTTCGCAGGGTGGTCATGCCCACACAGCTCACTTGGCATGTGTCCAGGGCGGCTTTTAAGGGTAAAGTGTCCGTCGATGTCGGTTACAGACGCGTTCAGTAGTGCTGCGGCTTGCACGCAAGGCACCCACTAGGGTTTCGCCTTGTTCGTTCTTCACCGTCCGTTAGTGGTGTTGGCGGTTTGTGCGCTAGCCGCCGCTTGCAGGCAGGCCATCAGATGCGCATTGCAGTAGGGTGCCACGCGCTTTGTCAAAAGGGGTTGATATGTTGTGCCATAAGTTTGTTTGCTTAAACAGAGGGAGTTTGTATGTGGGGTTACAGTCGTCAAAGCACGCCTCCATAGATGCCAAGGGGATGGCCTGCGCGCGAAGTCCGGAGGGATGGCGCGACACTAGATAAAACCTTGTTGGTGAGGTTGATGGCGTTAAGTGTGAGGGTGAGATGGCGGTTGAGATGTCCCTTTTGAGCGATGCGTCTACGATGGCATGAGCGGAATTTTCTCGAGTTCGGCAATGACGTCCTTGTCCTGGTTGGGTGCGCATGTCGCTGTTTATACGCACACCTATATTGGCCTCAAAGCGTTTGTGCTCAAAGCCAAGCTGGGCATTGAAGGCGTGCTTATATATATAAGGTATCTCGTCGCCATAGACAACGTCGCCCCACGACTCGCTGCTGAATGTGTTTCGCATCTCGGTATCGGTGTAGGTGTACGACAACTGCAGGGTGCAATTGCACGCCCCAATGACGGGGTAGGGGCTGATAATGCAACATCAGCTCAATACCTCTCACCACGGCTTTGCCCACGTTAAACTGGTCTAGCGTGCCTTGTCCGCCCTGTGCAGCAAGGTCGCTACCCAACATGTTGTCGTAGTTGTTGTAAAAACCGATGGCTTCTGCCTTCAAGTTATTGGTGGTAAGGCGCAATCCCGCTTCGAGGTTTACGCTGCTTTCAGCCTTTTGGTAGAGGGTGGCACTGGGTGGTGCGAAGCCCTGCGCACGCCGCCGAAAGCCGAAAGCACAGGGTAGTAGGGCGATAGCTAACGCCCAATCCGGCAAGAAGGCTCGTGCATGGTTCGGTGTTTCGATGCGAACCATGCCCGTGCGGCGCGGATCGGCGGCGGTATAGTCGCGTTTTAGCAGGTCAACATCTTCGTAACGAACGCCCAACGTTAGGGTTAGCGCGTCTTTGGCCCACTTGGTTTAGGGCATATCCGGCCCATGCGTGGGCCGTGGTGATACGAGTTTTGCCTGACTTCCTGGCATGCCTGCGAGGAACAGGGTTCATCTTACCTTGCTGCACGGAGTAGGCATCATCTTGCTGAAAACGGTCTTCGCTGTCGGCATGGCGTGATGGCGTCAGACGCGGCCTCGCGCGCGATGGCGCTATCCGCCGAAGAGCATGCGTGCGATATTCGGCGCTTTGCTGCTACGCCCTGCGAGCGGTATGTGCGGTGGTTGGCACGCACTGCCATCAGGGCCCTCGCCCAGATAGTCTTTGCGCCTGTAAGGATGTCAGAAGTAGTCTTTGTTGGTGTCGGGGTCGGTAGCATCGGCGATAGAGCGTTTTTCGGCTGGGCTGTAGCCTGCTACGTCGTTAAGCTTCGTACCAGATTGCGGAAGAAAAGTGGTTGTAGTAGAGGTTGGTGGTTATCTTCCACTTGTTGGCTTTCTCTATGATATAGGTGCCAACCCATTGCGTATGGCGCGTGGTAAGCTGGTCGCGTTGTGCGCCTGCGTAGCGAAAGTAAGGGCGTTGTGCGAAAATCGGCTTGCGAAAGACCAACGTAGGTCCTGTCGGAGGTTTCGTTGGCAAAATGCCAATTTAAGTTCGTAAGAGGTGGTTTACGCCCTCATCGTTGTCGGTTTGTGCCGAAACCTTGGCTATGAGGTCGTTGCGCTTAAAGCCCGTGCGGTTGTCTGGCTCATCACGCCGAAAGCCTTTCGATTGGTAACGCAGGTATTCCACCATATAACCCACGTGCTTGTGGCGGTTGCCAAAGCCTGCATACGATTTCAGGGTGTTGTAACCGCCATACGAAACTGCGCCTGGCCCCACAGCCGTTGGGGAATGGGCGTAAAACCATGTTGATTGCGCCACCCGTTGTGAGCGGACCGTATTGCACCTGACTGCTACCTTTAAGCCTCGATGGCATACATGCGGCGGCGTTTGGAAATAGTAGGCGGCGGGTAGCGGCGTATAGGGGCTGGAGCAGCCAGTACACCGTCTTCCATCAGCGAGATACGCCTTCGCTACGTTCGGCCTTCGTACCGCGCAAACTGATGTTGGGGCGGAGTCCAAAGCCATCTTCCTCGTACACGTTAACACCAGGGACGCTCTTCAACATGCGGTTAATGTCGGTGTAACCAAACTTTAGCCAGTTCGGTGGGCGATAGGTACAGGCCGACCCCGTACGGTTGCGAGCCTCGAACTTTACTGCCAGCATTTGGTTGGAGCGCACCACCACTGCGCGGATGCGGTGTGTAGAGTCAGTCATAGCGTTTGCTCTTGGTTGGTTCTTGGGCTTGGGCAGTGGTGCACATGGCAAGCGCAAAGGGTTGCAAAAGCGATAAGAGGTTTCGTCCTGAATGTTTGACGCATCACTGATTTTGGGGTATTCCGTTTGTCTTTCTGACAGTATTTCTCGACAGGCATTCTTCATTCGACTATGCCCGCAGACGTGGACTGGCGAGCGCATTTGCCCCCTCTGCGGTTGTTGGCAGGCGCAGCCGTTGTGAGCTAGTGCGCAAAGCCTTTGTTTGTCAAGTAGATAATGTCGGTAAAAACGGTTGATGAATGGTTCCTTTTTATTCGTTTATTTATTTTCGGGTTTAAAATTAATAAATAATTAACTTTTATACAATCATTATTTCTCAGTATTTTAGATAGGTGGGACTTTAAAGGGTGAAAAGGTGAAAAGGTGAAAGGAGTGAAAAGATGGAGGGTGAAAAGGTGAAAGGGTGAAAAGATGGCTGCGCCACCAACTTATCAACTTGTTAACTGGTGAACTGGTGAACTGGTGAACTCGTCAACTCGTTAACTTATCAGCTCGTTAACTTATCAACTCGTTAACTTATCAACTCGTTTAACTTATCAACTCGTTAACTTGTCAACTTATCAACTCGTCAACTCGCCACCTCGTCAACTTGTTAACTGGTGAACTTGTTAACTGGTGAACTTGGTAACTGGTGAACTTGTCAACTTGTCAATCCGTCAGCTGCTGTAATGTTTTTAGTAAAAATTTTAACATTGTAAGCGCCTTTTCTGCTCACCAATCCACACTTTGCCGCAAAAAATCGATTCTCGCGGAGGTTTGTTTTGATGCAAAAGGTGTATGTGAGATGCAGCGGAATGAATATTTATTTGAAAAGGGCCGCCATTTACACCAACTTTTGGGCTGTTTACTAGCGAAAATATGGTGCAATATGCCGCTAAACGCACTGCATTTTGGTGCTAAATGCAGTGCGTTTTGGTGCTAAATGCAGTGCGTTTTGGTGCTAAATGCAGTGCGTTTTGGTGCTAAACGCAAAGGTAAAACTGGTGCAAAATGCAGTGCAAAATGGTGCTAAACGCAAAGTGAAAAGCATAAAAATACCTTCTAATTGCATAAATTAAGTCTTTCAAAGACTATGATAAACTGGGCCCAAAAAGGGGCGAAATGGTCGTTAAAAAGTGGGTTTTGGGGTCTAAAAGTGGTTTTTGAGTGTAAATAATAATGGGTTTGGCAACCAATCTAGAAAGGCTAAATAATGGTACAAAATGCAGCTGGTTTTTCTTAAAATTGAACATATTGTAAAGGTGTGAAAAGGCTTGAAAAAGGGGCGTTTACCTACATTATATGGCTATATTTTTCGCTAGAACAGAGCGAAAAGTAGAGCGATGTTGTAAAATAAAAGATAGGTATTTTAACTTTTGAGTTGATGAGTTTTGATGTTTTGAGTTGATGAGTTTGTTGGTTTATTAGCTTGTTGGTTTGTTAGTTGATGGGTTTGTTGAGCTTTGTTAGTTGATGAGTTTGTGGGTTTGTTAGTTTGTGGGTTTTGTTAGTTGATGAGTTGATATCTTCAGGAGTTGTTCGGCTTTCGTGGGTTTTATAAGGCGGTGAGTTGACTTGCCCTGCGCTCCTCTCAAGTTATAGAAACATTAAAGTTAATACGACTTCAGCATGTGGGTCTAGTTAAATCTAATAAATCTAGAATAACTAGTAAACCTTGTAATCTGAGTAAATATGCTAAGGCTAGCCCACTAGCCACTAATGCAATTGACTGGCACTTGCACTTAAAAGCCCCACGCTGCCTGGATGGGGAATGCGTGGGGCTTGTGCACTAAGTGGTTTCGGGCGGACTCATGGTGAAAGTAGCGGGCCGTGTGCACACAAGGCAAAGGGCGAATGTGGCACGTGTGCCGTTAGTCCACAACGTGAGTGCAACGTTTAGGCTAACGGCGTGGCAGGGTTGTAGGCGCGTTGGCCCCAGTTCCTTGTCTATCGTAGAGATGCCATAGCCGTTATCCTTAATCATCTTGATGTTGTCGATGATGGTTTTGCACGTTCTCTTCTTCTCTACTTGCTCGTCGATGAACCATTTAAGCATGCTTTGTGTGGCGTAATCGTTCTCCTCGGCGCAGAGGGCGAACAGCTTGTTGATGCTCTCGGTGATGGTTTGCTCGTGGCGCAACGAACTTTCAAACACGTTAAGGATGTTGTTCCACTCGGTGGGTACGGCCTCGATGGGGCGAAGATCTACCTTGCCGTTACGCGAGATAACGTAGTTGAAAAGTATTTTGGCATGGTCTTGTTCTTCCTTAAATTGAACTTCAAACCATTTCCCCATACCTGGTTGTCCTTGTGCATGACAATAGGCTGCCATAGACAAATATAGATAAGCCGACCACATTTCGGCGTTGATTTGCGCGTTGAGCGCATCTTCGATTTTCTTCTTTAACATAATGATGTTTGATTTAAATATGGTGAATACTTTTACTTGCTAACTAGCTCTATAATTCCTAAACAGTTTCTTTTGTGGCTATGTGTACAAACATCGTGCCATTTTCTCTGGAACGAATAAGGGCAGAACGTGTTTCTGCCATGATGGTTGCTCTTTGGCTATGTGCAGGACAGGGTGAATGGACCGCCATTTGTGCGCCGTTTTGGCTCTTCTAATATATGCAAAGGGGTGGGTAAAGGCTGCGAGCAACACCGTAAGGAAGTTTACGATATGTGGGTGATACTGGCGTTGGTGCAGCGGTTGAAGTGGAAAAGGCTATGCAACATCTGCTCGGTTGGGGTTAAATGGTTTCTGTGGCAAATGGGGGTTGACGTTTGTGTTGGCCGTTTTTGCGGTGCAGTTACGTTTCTTCGTCTGCCCTTACGGCAATGGACAGCTGCATGCCTGGCCGCAAACCTTCCACTTTATACACGGGGCGCAATTGCATTTCCCAAGTTTGCGCGCCCTCGTTGCCACTTGCAGTTGTTGGGGTCTGGGAAGTCAAGTTGGCTTTGAACGGATCGCGCATGGGAACGGACATGTTGAAAGGCTTACAATACACTTGTATGGGTGTCGCCCTCTTCATTGCATCTTCTCGTTGCGGGTTACCGCGATAGAACCCACAGGTTGTCGAGCAGGTAATGCTCATCAGGGTATTGTTGGCCGAAAGTTGCTCGCCGCGTTTTACCACAGTTTCGCTCACTTCGCCTTCAACCTTGGTGACGATGGCTATGATTTGCGGACCTTTGCTGTTGCTCTTCTCGGTCTTGAGGTTGTGTAAAGCACTTCTCGTAATCGGCTTTCAGCGATAGGGCTTGCACCTGCTAGAGTTTGTATTCGGTGAAAGACATTGTCGCGAAGGCTGGCAGGTGCCTTGCCGTTCATGAACTTGTGTTGCACGTCGTTGTATATCCTTTCGGCCTGTTCACCCGCAGATTTGGCTTGTTGCCATCGGCCATAAGCGCAGTCAACGTTTCTTTTGTTTCCCGTGCGATAGGGATGCAATGTGGTGGTAAAAGCTCTAATGTGGCATCTTCGGGCATGGGGGTGTCGTCGGTTCTGTATGGGGCTAAGGTGTCGCCCACCTCACATAGTCGCCTTCTTTAACCCTAATCTCTAACACTTTCCCCCGCTGTTGCACCTGACAGAATGCTACAGACCTCCACTTGCCCATCAATTTGCCTAGGTTTTGGGGTCTTTATCATTGGCTACAATCACGGCATAGCCGGAACGATAGTACCGTTCCGCCAATGAGCAGTTTAAATCTCAATCGCGGTTTTTGCATGGTTAAGTTAAGGGATGAGTGTTTGGGTGGTTGCTTGCGCGCCGCTTGCACGTAAGCGGCGCCGCCGCCCGCTATTTAAAAAGCCACTACGCGACCAATCGTGTTTCCGTCGGCAAAGATACTCACCTGATAGGTACCTGCAACAAAGGGCTTGTGACACGTTTCCAGAAGAGCGTCACAGGCGTTTCTTTCGCCATTATATTTCCACACTGCGTTTCATCAGATATTGCAGCGTTCGGTTTTCGTAGCTAAACGAAAGCCCGCGCCGTTGAGCAGGTTGCCCGTGGGCGACATGATACGTACATAGATGTCTTTAACGCCGCCTGCTGCCGTTACGTTGCGCGTGATGTTGAAACTTACTTGCAGCGTGGTGGCCTTATCTATTTGGTCGGTTGCCTTTCCGCGCTTGTTTTTGGCTACGAGCGAGATGCCCGTTGCATCGAGTTGTGCGGCGATAGCCACTTTCTCTGATAGCGAACGGCGTTCGCTCACTAAAACACTCTATCTGTCGGGTGGCGGCCTCGTACTGTCCTTTTACGCGTATTCTCTTGCGTAAGGTTGGCATTCACCTTGTTTAGCGAGTCAATCTCCATCACGTAACTGCGAATTACCGCCCTAACTGTGGCCAGTTCTTTCTTCAAGCGGGTTATTTCGATGGCGTCAGTGCTCTTTACTCTTCGCAGTTCGTTGAGTAGTCGTTGCGTTTTTTCTTGCTCAGCGGTAAGTTGTGCCACGATAGAGTCGTTGTTAATTTGCGTCTTCATCTCGCTGTATTGCTGGGCAAACTGCTGATACTCGTTTTCCATCTCCTTCTTGTCTATCTCTGCCAGTTCCTTAATGGCGGCGTTTTCTTCCTTTTGTTTGTTCAAGTTGATGAAGAGATAGGCCGTTGCGCCGGCTAAGATTAGCACCACAATGATGGTTGGTATCCAAATTTTCTTGTTCATAGAGTCAATCGCTTATATAGGGATTTGATGTATTTTGCAAATTTATATATTTCTAACGATACGACAAAACAAATGTACAGTGCAAACATTTAATAACTTAAAATATGCTGGGTTGCATGGCTTGGAAGGCCTCAAAGTGGGGGTTGAGCTGGCTAGTTGCCGACAAAGGGCATTAATTGGCGACAAAGGGAGTGAGCCTTTACGCCGACGGAAACGGACGGGGAGCAGGCACACGGCGGCATTCTCACTCTTGGTTGCCGCCGTTTGCCGCTTCTTGCTGCTGTAACGCTATAAGCCTGTTCGCCTTGTTGGCTGTTTGTCGCCGCTAGTTTGCCGCTTCTTGCTGCTGTAAACGCTATAAGCCTGTTCGCCCTGTTGGCCGTTTGTTGCCGCTGTCTGCTGTCTGCCGCCGTACAAGTTGCACCCTTAGAAGTCGCTGTTGGGGCGCAGATTGCCGTTTGCGCCTATGGCTCTACTAGGTATGGGGAAGATGGTTGTATAGCCCGTGTCTTCTTTTTCCAGGGCGTGGCGCAGGTCATAGCTGTGCGTAAAGCGGCCAAACCGTATGAGATCTTGCCTTCGCCAGCCTTCCCACACCAGTTCAAGCCTACGTTCTTCCAGTATGTTGGCCAGCGTGGCCGTGCGTGCGGGCATGCCCGAACGGGCGCGAACGGCATCCATCTCGGCCTGTCCGCTTTGTCCGTTGCGCACTTTTGCCTCGGCCAACATCAGCAACACGTCGGCATAACGATACAGCACGATGTCGTTGTCTTGCAATTTCCCGTCTAAAAAGGAGTGTCTGTCTATCTCGTACTTGGCCATGCGTGCGCCAGCTGTCTTTATATAAGGTGAGGTGGTGAGGTCTATGGCCACGTTCAAAGGCATATACACCAGCGGTTGGCCATTGTCTAGCCGTACCGTATCACCGTCTACCATCACCGTGTCGGCATAAAAGTTCAGCTTAAAGCGTGTGTCTAGCTTTTCTGGTGTGTCCATGCAAAGGCGCGAACGGTGGAAATGGTATGGCACGGGTCCGTTCCGACCCCACCCCAATGCCTTGCCGTGGTTATAGTGCCGCGAACGAAGAGATATTGGTATTGGTTGGGTAGATGTTCTTGTCCATCGGGATGATGAAGATGTTCTCGCGCGAGGTTTCGTTGTGCATTTTGAAGTTGTCGGCATAGCTGTTTTCGAGCGTATAGCCGGCTGCTTGCAGCTTTTCGCAATAGCGGATGGTGGTTTGCCAGGCGTTAAGCTGCTCGTTATCGACGGTGAAAGGATGTCCTTACCTGGCTTGCGGGCGTGGCGCACGGGGTTGTCGCAGGTGTAGACCTCGGCGTTTAACGCTAGTTTGGCCAATAGAAAATGGGCAACGGGGCGGGTTAGCCTGCCATAATACTGCCCTTGCAGGTTGGAATGGGCATCTGCCAGATAGGGCGCAACCTGCTGCAACTCCTTAAAGGCAAAGTGAAACACCTCGCTGCGGCGTGTGTTAGACACCTCTGCAACCGACGTTTGGTTTTTCTCTAACAGCGGAACATTGCCAAAAAGGTCTATCAAGTAATAGTAATACATGGCCCTGATGGCCCTTGCCTCTGCATTGTAGGCCATTAATTGGGATTGGTTGAGCAGGCTTTTGTGCTTGTCTATGAGGGCGATGGCATCGTTACAGCACACCACCGATTGGAGAAGGTAGCACCAAAGGTTGTACAGTTCTAGGTCGTTGGCGCTCCATTCGTGGGTGTATAGCCGTTTCCAAAAGCCGCCGTCGTACCAGTCGCCGCCCCTAATGGGCACGATGGCCTCGTCGGTTGTGAAGGTACTATAATCGTATATGCCTCGGTTCGTGCCTTGAAGTCCGCTTCCATCTTCGACCGAACCGATGTTGTTGTACAGGGTGCCAATGCTGTTTATCCACAAGGAAGTGGGCGACGTGATGGCTTGGTCTTCCGAAATGCGGTCGCGTGGATCGTCTTCGAGACAGCTTACGAACATGCCCAGCAGCGCAATGGCCGCTAGGGTTAGGGGTATGATGTGCGTCTTGGGTTTCATTATGGGCGTGGTTTTGGGTGAGAAGTTAGAATTGAACGCTAAGCCCTAGTGAGAAAGAGCGATATGGAGGGTACGAACGCTTGTCGTCGATGCCAAGCGTGTTGTTTACCACATAGCTGTTGATGATGGGCGTTAGACGCTGTAACCTGTGATGGTGGCGAGGTTGTTAACGCTGAGCGACGAGGCGCAGGGCGTTTACAAAGCGCGAGCGGACGGGCAGGGTGCAGCCGATGGTTGGGTAATCAATGTTGAGATAGTCGCCTTTTCCAGCCAATAGTCGGTGGCCTTTTTGGTCTTTTGATGTTCTGTTGCGCTTCGCGCTTTACGTTATAGTCGGGAAAACTGGCCATGTTCATATAAGTGAGCGACGTTCCGTTGTATATCTTATGCCCGAAGGCACCGTTTAGCTGCATGGTTACGTCCCACATGCGATAGCGAAAGCTGATGTTCGAACCCAAAGTGGCCTTCGGAACGGCCTGCCCCTGCCACCGTCGGTCGCCGCCATCTTCCAAACTGATGCGTCCGTTGTTGTCTAGGTCGGCACAGGCGCTAGCTGCCACGAGCCGTCAGCGTTTTTGGTTAGTCCGTGCAATGTGGCAGATGGGAGACACGCCAGAGGCTGCCCACCATCTGAAGTAGGTAATGAAGTTGTGCCCGCCGTGCATGCCCGCACGGTCAATCCGCCACTGGGCGTGATGTCGGGCGACGACAATTGCTCGCCGTTATACCATCCCTGTGAGCGACAGCAGCTTGTTTTTCTGGAACGAGAGGTTCATGTTTACGCTCAGCTCCATGTCTTTTTTGCGGATGAGGTCCAGGCCAAGGCCAAACTCCATACCGCTGTTGCTCATGCTGCCGATGTTGGCCAGCAGCTTGTTATAGGCGAAGGGCGGCACGCTAACGTCGTAGTTGTACAGCATGTCTGTGGTTTTCGAGTGGTAGTATTCGGCGTAAACGTGTATGCGGTTGCTGAAAAATCCTGCCTCCATACCCACATTAAACGATGTGCGCGTTTCCCATTTCAAGTCGGGATTGATGTTGCGCAGTTGTCCCAAGGTAACGGTGGGCCGACCGTAATGGGGCACAATGCCGTTGGGCATCAACATTTGCAGGGTGTAATTAGCCATTATTCCGCCCAGATTTCCAGAGCGGCCAACGCTGGTTCGCAGTTTAAATTGGTCGAGCCAATGCACGTTTTTCAGCCATTTTTCTTCCTTAACGTTCCATTCCAAGCCCGCAGAGGGGAAGTAACCCCACGTGTTGTTCTTGCCAACAAGCGTTGAGCCATCGGCGCGGAGCGTCAGCGAAAGGGCGTAACGCCCCAAAAGCGTGTACGAAAGACTGCCCATAAACGAGGTTAGCTTGGGCGATTCGTACCCACTTCCCGTGCCGTCTTGGGGGCGGATGCTGCCCGCGGTGAGGTTGTCGTCAACCAAAAATCGTTGCTCAGAGGCCTTTCACCGTGGTGAAGAAGAATTGTTTGCGGTTGTTCTGATATTCTGCCGTGCCCGTCAGTTGCAGCTTGTGTGCGCCCCAGGTGTTGTTGTAGTTCAGTTGCACGCTGCCAAGTAGGTCTTCGCTTTTGATTTCGCGGCGGTACATTTTGCCTTGCGCCTCGGTCCAAGTGGGTTGGAATATGTCGTTTTCGAGCGTTGTGAACGAGTACGAACCAAAGAGACGGGCGGTAAGTCCCTTGGCGAGGGGAAGTCGAAAAGACAGGGTGATGTTGATGTTAAAGCCGCGGTCGTGGTCCTACCGGTGCAAAAGAGTGCCGCACAGGGTGGGTAATCTGCGAGGCCAGGGTGTTAACGTCCCAGCCTCCTGCGGCGTTCTGTTGGGTGGAGAAAGTGGGGTTTTTGCGAGGCGGCAGAATAAAAAGTCTCTGCGTATCGAGTATCTTTTTGTTGGATAACGACAGCCGAACAGCCCAAAGATTAACGGTGAGCCAATCGTCGAAAGCCTTTTGCATGAGGTCGAATTTGGCCGTAAAGTTGCGGTAGTTGTTGGTTCGCACCACCATTTGATGGTTCATCACGCTCATTGATGCGCGGTAGTTGCTTTGTTCTGTGCCGCCCGAAAAAGGCCAAATGGTGATTTGTATAAATCCCGTTTGCGTAATGGCGCGCGAAAGTAGTCGTTGTCTTCGCCGCCGTCGTTAACGCTTAGGCCAAGTGCCTTTGCCGTGGCAACGTAATCGCGTCCGCTCAGCATTTCGAGGTTTTTATACGCTGTTTCAAAGCCCACATTGCCGTCGTAAGAAATGTGGAACTTACCGCGTGCGCCCTTGGCAGTGGTTACGATGATTACGCCCGATGCGCCGCGCGAGCCGTATGGAGCCGTTTCGGAGGCGTTTTTCAGCGCTTGATGAAAGGATGTCCGACGGGAAGATGGTGGAAAGCGTGGCAAGGTCGCTCGAAACGCCGTCGATAACCACGAGCGGGTCGTTTCCGCCCGTTAGCGAAGTGGTTCCGCGCATACGTACGCTGGTGAGACTGGCTTGCCGTTGGTCGCCTCCACGCGACACATTTACACCAGCCAGGCGGCCTTTGATGGCGTCGAGCGGGTTGACGACGAGCCCTTTGTCACCAAAAACCGCCTGTCTTTTGCCAGACTTGTATCAGCGGCTGGTCGCCTTTTAGGCTGTCGGGGATTAGGCGCGAGATGTATTTCGGCTTGTCTTCGCCCACTTGTGCAAACAAGTTTTCGGCGCATACAAACGACAATAGACAGGCCATGAATAGGTATGCAACAAGCCGAGCGTGCAATGCAGCTTTGTTTTTGCCTTGCCCAAAGGAGCAAAGGCGTGGTTCTGAATACGAAAAAGTACCAACTATGTTCATAAGGGCGATTGTTTAGGGTGATTGTAGCGTAAGTTTAGGGATGGTAGTGCGCACGTCTGCGGGCTAGTTTTGCGCGGCTGCCTCAATGCTCGCCGGCAGTGTTGAGGTGTTAAGTAAGTGGCAGTGTATGCCAAATGCCTTTGGGTATGGCTGGTAAAGCCTTCGTTATGATGCCTTGGGTGGCGGCTGTGCCCCATGTTGTGGATCTGTCTGTTCTGTATTGTGGGGTGGGTGCATGCCTGCTTACTTGTGGGCTTTATAGTATTCTAAGCCGATTTGCACGTTCTTCATGATGGCATCCGACGAGTATGTGGCGCCTGTAATGGCATCGGGCTCGTCTTCAATGGCCTTGTTAACCGATTTGCCTTCCCAATATTTCAGCAAGGGTTTCACTTTGTCGAAGAACCTTGGCGTTTCCTGATTGGGCAACGCCTCAACCTTTACCACCTTGTTTTTCTTGATGTAAATCTTCACAGGGGTAGTGCCTTTAAAGCCTTTAACGTCGCGTGTGAGCTCGGTGGTGTTAACAACGATCATTCCCTTTTCCTTGGTCATGATGTTGTCGTTGTTGCTTGCGCTGGTGAGTGTTGCCGCGAAAACCGCGGCGGCTATTCCGAATATCAATCTAGATGTTACTTTTCTCATAACTGTTTGTTTACTGGTGTGTTAGCTGAGGGCGTCTTGCAGGTTGTCCGTTCGGTGGCGGACTGCGGAGACACCGTTATTGCAAAGATAGGAATAAAAAAAGAAAAAGCCACCATGTGGGGGCAAAATGTTGTGCCATGTTGCGCGTTTTGTGGTTGTAGTGGTTGGGTTTTCGGCAGAAAATGGTTTCATCTTACCTCAATTCCGCAGCATAAATTCTTGTGAAAACTCCAAGTGTCTGAGAACAAAAGTTCTCAAAACACTTGGATATGTCAGAAATTTCACTATCTTAGTGCTACCAACACAAATAAAATATCTGACATGACAAAGGTAGCAATTAAAAACGAGAATATCACTCCTTTCGGAGGAATTTATCATATCATGGACGTTTTCTCAAAGTTGGGCTTTGAAGAACTTACCGAATCCGTATTGGGCAAACGTGGAAGTAGCGGCAAAGCATTCAGTCATGGAAGTATTTGCGCTCTCTCTCTTCAGCCACCTCTGTGGTGGAGAATGCCTTGAGGACATCAATGCGCTTATAGGGCAGTTCAAGCGAGACCTGACACATATTACCCGTGCCGACACTGTGGAACGCGGACTAAAGGAGCTTGCCGAAGAGAACATTGTCTATAAGGGCGAAAACCTCCGACAAGTCGTATAGTTTTCAACACGGCAGAAAAAGTTGAATACCTTACTTTTACGGATGATACGGAGGATGGAGCTTTATAAAAGTGGGCCGTCATGTTTACTTAGACTTTGACCACCAGTTTATTCCAGCCCACAAGTACGATGCAAAGTATTCTTACAAGCAGGATCATGGCTATTTCCCTGGTTGGGCTTCCATTGGGGGAATCATAGTCGGAGGTGAGAATCGTGACGGAAACACCAATGTGAAATTCCATCAGGAGGACACGCTCCGTCGCATCATGGACCGTGTGACCTCCGAGCTTGGCTATGAGAAATGCGATGTCACCTCTGTCAACATGGACAACCTCATCGAAGGAAAGTCATACAGGCTTGTCGTACAGCGTAGTCCCTTGAAAGACAAGCACGGCAGGGAACAGACGGATATGTTTGGAGTGATATACGCATACCGCTGTATCCTTACCAATAACTGGACATCTACCGAGAAGGACATCATTACATTCTACAATGAACGTGGAGCAGGTGAAAAGAACTTCGACATACAGAACAATGACTTCGGCTGGGCACATCTGCCCTTTTCCTTTATGGCTGAGAACATGGTTTTCATGATGGTTACTGCCATGCTGAAGAACTTCTATCTCTATCTTGTCCGTCATATCAGCGATAGGTCAAGCCATTGAAAAAGACAAGCAGGCTGAAAGCCTTTATCCTGCATTATGTCAGCGTGCAGCAAAATGGGTGCGAACGGGAAGACAGAACGTTCTGAACCTGTATACAAATAAAGCATACTACGCTGAGGTCTTCATTGAATAAACATCATGTCTTTGTGGTTATCATACTTCCCCATTGGTTTGGGTGGGGATTTTCGTGCCTATGCAAAAGAACCAAGAACCCCCAGAAAATCCTCATATCAATGGATAAATCCCAAAAATGTCACTTCAATATATAAAAGTAACTCACAAGGAATAATGCTGCGGGAATTGAGGTATAATATTTTTCCCAATTATTTACTACGCTACTGCAAAAGTTTTTATAAAAATAAATTGACAGTGTATCAAAACTAAAACCACAGCCATGAGAAATTACAGATTATGAACATAAACTTAAAAGAGCCGTATCAAACCCTATAATAAGTAACGATACGGCTCTCTCTTACTATTTTGGAGGCTTAAGTTTCTAATCAAAAAGTTCACATCCTTTTAGGTGTTGAGTTTGTCTTCTAATGATATATCATATATAATACATTTTTATTACAACTATTTAAGTTCATGCAACATATATGGTGCTCCTGAAGTTTTTCACTTTTCATATTTTCATAGCTTCCATCATCCATGTGATAGACAGAGTAGCCTATGCCTTGGTCTGTTGACATGCCGAAGATGATATTATTGCCAGACTTGCAGATGGATGTGGCCCAGCCTACAGTTCCAGAAAAATTCATCTTCTTGCAAGTCTTATTGTATGGAATTAATTTCAAAGGCTTGAAAATGATTTGTCATGAACGTAGTCAGTGGATTGCTTGTCGCTCCGGAATGTTAAGGTATCCATAAACCTTTCCGTTTCCACCCTACACTTTATTATAAGCATACGATGTTCTGTTCCCCTTTACTCCTTCTAAGTTTACGTCTGCAAGGGTGAAGCAATATGAATTGTCAAAGTCTTGCTCCCCTTTCTTAATGCGTAAGAACCCTTCCTTGACCCCAGGCTGGTATCCAAACATAGCTACGCAATAGAAATAGATGTCACCCTTCTCGTCCACGAATGGGTCCCCAGCAGGGTCATAGAGGAGGAGCCATTGTAGCACGAGGGTCACTAATCATTTTTGATCGGGCTTATCGGTCTTGGTATCTATTAAGGCTATGTGTGCTCCCTTCTCGCATGAGTAGGCAGACTTTAATTGACAGAGCGTCACGTATAAGATGCCGTCTCTGATGATGGAAGCACATGGTTCAGGATTCTTGTCGCCAGCCAACTTCCCCAAGGAATAGCCAGATAAATCTATTTCTCCTGTTTTTGTCATGGAGGACGGATCTATAATCCACACCTTTCCTAATCCAAGACAAGAAACGTAGGCTTTCTTCTCGGATAAGAATGTGATGTATGTGGCCTTTGCACCACTTGGAAACAGCATGGTGTTTCCTTCTTGAACAAGGATTCCATCCTTAGGGATGTACTTGTAGAGGTGTTCTGTATCTGTCACATATATCTTATTTTTATACACGAATGTGAATGCCCCCTTCGGAAGCACCAATGCGTTGTCTGTATTGAGTGAACTAACACTCAAATCCTTGAACAGGCTAATATATGTGTTTTCTCCGATGTTTACGCTGTGTACAAATCCTACTTCAGATTTTGTAGAGGGAGGAAAGTCCGGAGAGTCCTTTCCGCATGAGGTGAGACCTACAAGAGATAGCAACACAAGGGCTGCAATTAAAAAATAATGTTTCATTTTATTTGTTTTTAAATTGGTGATATATTACAAACCCATTGCTCCGCCCGATGTTTTGTCGCGGAACAGATTAAAACGCAATTTTGTTTTAAAAGTGCGTCCTTGCAGTGGCATCTTGAATTCCATATAGTTCTCCTTGTCAAAGATGTTCTCAACTTCGAAACTCAATGAAATGTTGTTGTGCCAAAAGGATTGTTGAAGGCCTATGGTAAACACATCGTTAGAAGGGATAATCCATTTTTTACGCTGGTCGGACAGTGTGCTCATTTGCCATCCCCAATCGAATTCTCCGACATGGGACACATCCATATAAATTCTAGACAGTTCATTTCGCCCCAGCAAATTTTCTGCATGATACTCCAAACCATAGTTGAAATAGAAAGACGGTATGTTGGGTACATGTTTATTATATGTGGGATTATCCGTCCCTTTTGCATCGTTTAACCATTTCTGCCGGTCTCGAATGTCCTGTAGTGTAAGATTGAAATATGTATAGATGTTTGGTGTCACGTCTACTTTCAATTCGGTATCAAATCCCATCGTGCTCGTCTTTCCCAAGTTTGTGTAGATGGAACGGATATCAGCGGGGAAAAGCCTTATCATATTCTGGATATACATGTAATAGAAGTTTGTTTCCCACTGCACGCGGGTAAGTCCCATCACATTTCTTGTATCTATGATGGTTCCAACATTCAGGTTGTCTCCAATTTCAGGCAGTAAGTTCACTGATGGCTTGATGCTCATTCCGTTACCGAAAAGTTCTCCTGTCAGGAGTCTCACATTGTGTGAAAACGAGAACTTTCCCCTCACGCCTTTCAAAACTCATAGCTCACTCCCTCACTAAATCCGTAGTACGTTTTTGTTCACACTTGTCTGTTTGGGAGCCGATGCATCTTCTTATTTGGGCTTTCGACAAGGCATCGCTTGTTCTAAAGATCTTTGACTTCAGATAATAAATGCTTATCGTCAAGGAATTCTGAAAACGATGATTGGAAGAGGCATACAAATGACTGAGTCCGATATTGTTTGAAATCATTTTGCTGGGAAACGAGCTAGGATCGAAACCGAGATAGTCATTCATGCGTTCATCTTTAGGACAGTAGTCCGAAAGAGCAAGTTGATCATTTATGTTGAATGTATATTTGCCCAAATGTATATTTTTAAATTAAATTTGTTTCGTAATTCAAATTGTCGGTTATGGGATTCATTAAGAAGATTGTCTTCTGTTTCCCCATTGCCTGAGTGATGGTTCCATCCATTGTCTTCTTGTTGTTGTTGTGTCTATCAGGCTCGTTTGTATAATAGGAATAACAAGGGATAATTTCATTTCCAAACCTTTAAAGATGAAGTCGTCTTTTTCTATATGCAAGGTGGGCATTATATTAAAGCTTTTCATATAGGCATGCTGCGAATCAAAGCTAAGAGACTGTATACCTTTTTTATTTCTGTAGAAGGCGCATTCCAAATCCAGTTTATCGAAGTATAGCTTTCTAAAACCAATGCCGACATGATAGAAGTCTGCGTCATAATAGTCATTATTTCGTCTCACCTTTCTGTACTCTGAGGCTGGCAGGTTTGTCTCGAATACTGGCCATGACATCGTGTAGTTGTTCTTGGATTTATTCTTAAAGAAAGCAACGTTGAATAATATGCCTGACTTTGCAAAAAGCTTTTGAGCACTTGCAGAAAGTGTCTTGGATGTTCGAATGATGCCAATTCCTGCGTGAATCCTACTAAGTCGCATTCATCCTCGCGTGTCACAATATTGATGGCTCCTCCTAATCCGTCGCCTCCATATTCTGCAGGCACAATACCCTTGTATACCTCTATATATTTGATCACATCTATTGGAATATCGTTGATGTCGAAAGAACCGTCAGGACTGTTGAGTGGAAAACCATTAATATATACGGCGACGCTTACCTTCTAAAACCATGTACAGATATGCGCGACGCGCTTCCCAATCCGCCTGTCTTTCTTACTTTAATGCCAGACGTGCGTGTAAGAATTTCTTCTATACCGCTTGAACGTCACCGCAGCTCCGTCACTACGGTTACTGCCATAGGACTTTGCCGAATGCGGTTTATTTCCGCCTGTTGGGAGGCCCCCCTAACCACAACTTCGTTAAGGGCGTTCGCTGATGATTCTAAGAAAAAGTCTCTTGTGATATTGCCGTTTAACACAATGACTTGCCTTACTCGTTTATATCCAACAAATGAAACCTCAACAATACATGTTCCATTTGAGGGTATGTCAATTTCATAATTGCCTGTCTTGTCAGAAACGGTTTTCTGTTTTGTATTTTTGATTGATATGTATGCCCCAGATATGGAAAGTCCTGTTTCTTTATCTATGATTTTCCCACGTAATATATTTTGGGCAGACAAAACTGACTTTGTACACAAACACAGTATCGTTACGATGAATAATCGTTCATAATTTTATGGATTAATGAGTTCTCGCCATCCTGCCGTATTATAGCGTATGTATTCAGATAAGACCTGTTTTACCTCTTCCTTGCAGATTTCTGTGCTTGAGACAATCTCTCCGATGATCGTTAACCATGTGGAAGAGGAAATCCGAAAGAATAGTGACGAAATTCTTGTTTGTATTTGTGGATAGACTTTTTGCATTTGATCAATATATTCTTTACTTATTGCAACTTGTTCTTCGATAAAATTTTTCACGGAAAGACTCTACAGAAGTACCTTTTTGATTCAAAAGAGTAATAACTATTCTTCTTTATATAAGAAAAATTATTTTAAGCGTTTCTCTTAGCAAATCTTTTTGATTTTGTACAGAGAAGTAAAGTTTATCTATTTTGTTATGTTCTGTGCGATAGGAGGACATCCTTTCATCCAAGACTATAAGTAAAGGTCTAAGGACAGTATAAAAAATATCATCCTTTGTCTTAAAAATAATTGTATATATTGCCTAAGACAACTCCCGATTTTGCCGAAATTGTTCGCATCGAAGTTTTTCTAAAGCCATTTTTAATAAATTCATTGCGAGCAGCTGCGACAATCCTGTTTCTTATGTCTTCTTTTAACGTTTTCATTACTATTCTATTAACGGACGTCGTTTAATTTTGTTCATAAAAAAAGCGTACTGTCTTTTTTAGACAGTACGCTCCTTTTAATATTAGCTTTATGCGGCTGTGTGATATTTTTATCATTAATTCGATTTTTGGATGCAAAGGTATAGGAATAATCCTATACAGGCAATACTTATTAATAGGTATTTTTAAAATCGAATTATGATATTAATTCCGCAGTATAAATTTCTTGCGAAAACTCAAGTGTCTGAGAAACAAAGTTCTCAAAACACTTGGATATGTCAGAACTTCACCTATCTTAGTGCTACCAACACAAATAAAAATATCTGACATGACAAAGGTAGCAATTAAAAACGAGAACATCACTCCTTTCGGAGGAATTTATCATATCATGGACGTTTTTCTCAAAGTTGAGCTTTGAAGAACTTACCGAATCTGTATTGGGCAAACGTGGAAGTAGCGGCAAAAGCATTCAGTCATGGAAGTATTTGCGGCTCTCTCTTCTTCAGCTACCTTTGTGGTGGAGAATGCCTTGAGGACATCAATGCGCTTATGGGGCAGTTCAAGCAGAGACCTGACACGCTATTACCCGGTGCCGACACTGTGGGACGCGGTCTAAAGGAGCTTGCCGAAGAGAACATTGTCTATTTCTACAAACCTATCCTTGTTTGCCACCTCCTTTTAGAGAAGTTGTCTTGACTTTTCATCTTTCTATAAACTGCGAGGAGCTTGTTTCTTTGTGCTGAAAAGCCAAGATAAGCATTCCCGCTCATGTACGCAGTAGTGGACAACGATACGATAAAGTTTGAAATTCTGCTCCAAGTGATAGTGGTAAAGCGTGGTAATTCTCAAAAATCGACCTGGCGGAAGCGATTCAATGCCTTCTCTTCAAGCCTGAAAACTGGCTGTTAATGACAGATTACTTCTGCGTTTGCATGATGCTGTCTTCGTTGGGCATGAGTAGCATACCTTGCAGCCGTTCGTGCTGGCGGTTGTAAGCGTACGTGCTTTCCGTGCCGTTGCCTATGTAAGGTGTTGAGGAAATCATCGCAAGACGGTTGTAAACGAGGTGCTTTCCATGCCGTTGCCCATACGCGTGTGCGCGATAGAATTGTTTTGTATAGTTTTTAGTAAGAAATTTAACATTATGTGTGCCCTTTTCGCCCACCAACCGCCCACCTTGCCGCAAATAATCGATTCTCGCGAAGGTTGGTTTTGATGCAAATTGGGGTTAGTTTGTGAAAGCAGCAAAATGAATTTTTATTTAAACTGACCGCGACTAACACCCTTTTTGGGGCTGTTTGCTGCCAAATATACTGCATTTTTTGGTGCTAAATGGGGTGCGTTTTGGTGCTAAATGCAGTGCGTTTTGCCGCAAAATGGAGTGCGTTTTGGTGCTAAATGCAAGGTGTTTTGGTGCAAAACGCAGGGCAAAATGATGCTAAATGCGGGCCGATAAGCATAAATATCCACTGCAATGGTATAAATAAAACCATTTCGAGACATGAAATACATGGCACGAAAGGCAAAATAACCATTAAAAAGTAGGGTTTTAGGGGCTAAAAGTGCGATATTGGAGTTGAAAAAATACGAGTTGGCAACCAAACTAGAAAGGCTAAATGGTGCTAAATGCAGGTCTTTTTCTTAAAACAGACAAGTTGGAAGGCGTGGTAGGTTAGAAATAGTGGATGTTTGCCAACTTTTTAACCAATATTTTTCGCTAGAATGGAGTGAAAAATAGAGTAGGGTTGTAAAGATTTAAGTTGGTAAGTTGGTAAGTTGGTGAGTTTGTAGGGTTTGTGAGTTTGTAGGTTTATGAGTTTGTAAGTTGAGGCTCTGTGTTGATTTGTGTGGGGTAGATATAGAAAGGCTTGCTCGGTTGCGTGTATACAGGAAATAGTCAGGCTTGCTGCCCAAAAACCTACCTACTTGCCAGAAAGGCTAAGCACTTGCGGGTCTATTCCATACAAATAGCTCAAAAATTACTGCATGTTCATTGAGATGCGGTGAATTGTCTACACCCATCTTGTTTTATTTCGCCCAATATCTCGGTGGGGATTTCTGAATGCGCTTGCACTTTTGCTTCGTATATCCCTAGCCTTTCAACGGATAATTTGCAGACGGCACAACTAGGATAGAAGAAGTGCAGGCGGACAAGACGGCACCGACAATGAATGTCATTAGAAGTTTATCATAGAAACAATGATTTTAATTTGAAAAATATTATTGATAATAAGGTACAAAACGTGCGTAAGTGGGGGTGGCATTACATTTTCATGCGTAAGGAAAGGGGAACACAGATGTTTCTGTGGCCTTGGATAGACAGAGAACAACGCTACCTTTAACTTACGAAAAAGATAAACCTGACACTTACTTTGTGCGGCGTGGCGGTCTTCTCATACTTTCCAACCTAAACCTTATAAACAGGTTCTCAACCGAGGGCTTGGCTCTCAAGATCAGTTTTATCAGATAAGGAAATACATATTGGCCTGGTGGATTAGAATGATACTCGATAACAGGCCCTTTAAAGTCGTAGTTCTTGATAAACCTAAAAGCACTTTCAATATGTGCAGAGGTGGGTTTCGCCAACCAAACAGAGTCTACTTTGCCACTTTTATTCACGATAAAATTGATGTAAACGGAGTCTTGCATGCTTTTACACTCCGCAGGGTGTCGGGTAACCAACTCTTCAAAGAGTGCAGCAAGAAACAGCCGCCGCTTTTTCTTCGCAAACCTCTTCTATCATTTCATAACCACAATCGTACAAACAGGTCAGGTCTTCATATATCGTGTCAACCTGCTGGGTTATACTTGCCATCATCATCATATTGTAGGCAGAAAGAAGAAGTAGTAATAAAAATATTCTTTTCATATTGCTAATTTGATGTTACACAGACTTGTTACCTAACACGATAAGTTTTGCACATGGCATATAGTATCGTAGTTGAAAGAGGATGTATTCCCATTTTCCTCAATACGTTCGAGGCGCATGAATGAGATGATTGTGTCCGAAGGAATGGCGGAGGTGGGGTGGCATCGTTGGCATAAGAAATCTGTTGTGCGCTGATTTAGGAGGCCAATGATTCCTTCTAAACCCGTGGATAGCTGTTCAACAGTTCTGTTTGTGGTTAGTTTCTATCCCCTCGCGTATGTATATATAATAATAGGTGTACGTGAGAGGGAGAGAGGGTGGAGCGTAGGCGATGTGTTGTTTAGTACAGCGTGTTGGTGAGCAACTGTGCCACTTGCTCCAAATAATGCTTGTCGGTATCGTCGAAAGTGGCGAGTTGTTTGCTGTCGATGTCGAGAACGGCAACGGGTTTGCCCGACTTGGAGAAGACTGGCACTACAATTTCCGACCGCGAAAGGGCGCTGCAAGCGATGTGTCCGGGGAATTGTTCTACGTCGGGAACAACCAGGTGTGCCCCAACTCGAACGCACAGCACACGCCCTTGCCAATGGCGATGGCATAGCAGGCGGGCGGACCTTGAAAGGGGCCTAAGCGCAACATGCCATCGGGGTGAAGTAGGTAGAAACCCGTCCAAAAAAACTGGTCGAAGGCTTGGTGCAGGGCGGCGGCAACATTGGCCAGCACGCTGGTTTCGTTGCTCTCGCCCTTAATGAGAGCGACTATCTGCGGCAAAAAGGGTGATGTAGGTGGTTTCCTTGTTCATTGTTTTGGGGCGTTCATTTCTTGTTCTACCATGTTAGTTAGCTGCACAAACTCGGCCACCGAAAGCTGTTCGGGGCGGCGTGTGAACATCTCTTGTGCATGCAAAAATTCCGGGCGAGGCAGGCATGCCGGCAAACAGTTGGCGCAGGCTAACGCGCAACATTTTGCGCCGCTGATTGAACACCGTTTTAACCACGCGCTTAAACAATGTCTCGTTGCAACCAAGGTTTTCTACTTTGTTTCGCGTCATGCGGATAACGGCACTCTTTACTTTGGGCGGCGGATTAAACACCGTTTCGTCTACGGTAAAGAGATATTCCACATCGTACCAGGCCTGAATGAGCACCGAAAGAATGCCATAGGCCTTTGTTCCTGGCTGCGAGGCGATGCGCAAGGCCACTTCGCGCTGTATCATTCCTGTGCAACAGGGGATGAGATGCTTGTTATCGAGCATCTTAAAGAATATCTGCGAGGAGATGTCGTAGGGGTAGTTGCCCGTCAGCACAAAGGGTTGGCCAGAGAAAACGCTGGCGAGGTCCATGCGCAGGAAGTCTTCGCCCAACACGTTTTCTGCCAAAAGGGGGAAGTTATTGTGCAGGAAGGCCACCGATTCGGTGTCTATTTCCACCACGCGTAGCGGCCTGTTCTTGGTTGCGAGATACTGGGTTAGCACGCCCATGCCTGGTCCCACTTCGAGAATGGGCAGCTCTGGGCATGCGTCTACGGTGTCGGCAATGCGTTGGGCAATGCCTAAGTCGGTCAAGAAATGCTGACCAAGATGCTTTTTGGGTCGTACAAGCTTCATCTTAAATATGTTGTTGCGTTTGCAAAGTTAGCAAAATATGGGGGGATTAGGGCTGTTTTGGGGGTGTTTTGTTTGGTGTGGGGCAGATGTTTTTATGGGCAATGGCTTGTGCTAAGTGGTAAACTTGCCCTTGTTGCCGCATATTGTAGAGCGCGAACGGCCGTTATCTCGGAAAAAGTGTTTACTTTGTAGGTTGTAAGAATGATGTTTGGCCGTGACAGGATAACCAAAGACGAGCAACCAGAGCGGTTCTCGCCCAGTGGCGGTATGCACAAATGCGCCGCATGTGGCCAAACAAACGTAATTAGTAACATTCAAAAATCCACAACTTCATGATTAAAGTAGCATTCTTCGATGCCAAATCGTACGACGAGGTTTCGTTCAACAAGACGAATGCCGACTATGGTTTTGACATCCGTTATTATCAAGAACATCTCAATCTTAAAACCGTTCCGCTGGCCAAGGGCGCCGATGTGGTGTGCATTTTCGTTAATGCGGAATGCAATGCAGCCGTTATCGACGAGCTGATTAAGAATGGCGTGAAACTTATTGCACTGCGTTGTGCGGGCTTTAACAACGTAGATTTGAAGGCGGCAAAAGGCAGGATAAAAGTTGTTCGCGTGCCTGCTTACTCGCCACATGCCGTTGCCGAGTATGCCGTTTCGTTGATGTTGGCCCTTAATCGTAAGATTTTCCGTGCCGTTAACCGCACACGCGAGGGCAACTTCGCCCTTAAAGGCTTGATGGGTTTCGACATGTATGGCAAGACGGCAGGCGTTGTGGGCATGGGCAGGATTGCAAAAGAACTGATAAAGATATTACATGGCTTTGGGATGAAGGTGCTGGCATACGACCTTTACCCCGATATGGAGTTTGCCAAGCGGTATGATGTGCGGATGGTTTCGCTGGACGAGCTGTACGCCGAGAGCGACATTATCTCGTTGCATTGTCCGCTTACGCCCGAAACAACGTTCCTTATCAACGCCCAAAGCATTGCAAAGATGAAACCGGGCGTGATGATCATCAACACTGGACGTGGAAAGCTGATTCATACTGAGGACTTAATTGAGGGCTTGCGCACGAAGCAAGTGGGGTCGGCAGGCCTAGACGTGTACGAAGAAGAGAAGAATTACTTCTACGAAGACCGCAGCGATAAGATTATCGACGACGATGTGCTTGCCCGTTTGTTGATGATGCCTAACGTGGTTCTTACTTCGCACCAGGCTTTCTTTACCGCTGAGGCGATGCACAACATCGCGCTTACTACGCTAAGTATTAAGGAGTTTAGCAGGAAGGTAGGAGCTGACGAACGAAGTGATGGAGAAGTAAGGTGAGGAAAGCGGCTTTTTGAGTTGCGGAGTTTCTAAGTCCGTTGCCCTCTTGGTCTTGTTGAATGCACGCGCTAGCCAGCGGTTTACGCGCAGGTTAGCTTGGAAAGTTCGGGGGACCGGGTAGCTTATCAACATTGAAAGACTTGAACTTTGTGGCTCAAACAGCATAAAGTCTTACCGAAAAAGCAGAGGGGCTGCCATGTAGGCAGCCCTCTTTCAGTCTTTAATGTTTGCTTGTTTTTGTATCTCAGTTACATCTCAGTTACATGGTTGCCATGTTTCTGATGCCCCATAACAAAGGCTTTAGGTCAAAAGTTCAATGCCATTTCAGTTGCTTTGGGTTACATGCTAGTTACATACTACGCCCAAAATGGGATATAGCTATGCCTATTGTTTCCGTCAGAACTTTCTTCTTTGATTAGCTTTGCTTGCAAGGTATCTCTAATAATTCTTGAAGCCATTGGATAATTCTTGTCTTCTATGCTAATCTAGAACGAAGAGACTGGTTAGTCATGCTTTCGTTGGAAACGTATTTAAGGCAAGCATGCTGGTAACACGCATTAATTCTTTCTGATTTATCTAGATTGGCAAATTTGCGATAGGCGTATATTGCCGCTATTGTTCGGGTTTCTTGAAGTTGAACACGAACAGGTGGCAATTGGTATAGTTCGACTAAAAAGATAGTCTTGTCCATACCACTGCCTTTCTCCTCACAGATACCCATTCTTCTCATGATGTCTGCGAGAGCATCGATTCCTTGATTGGTATTCATCAATGAAACGTTCTACACTAATCAGTGGCTGTCCTGGGTTAGAAAACTCAATGCGGTCTGAGTATATTTCAATCATAGGGAATCCCTGTTCTGCAAAATCTTGATGGATAATCATGTTTGCAGTTAACTCGCGGATGGCGATTTCAGGATACATACGAGCATCTTTTCGTAAGGCTAAACCAATTTCTTCATTGGAAGGAAGCTGGCTGTTTGTCCATGAAACCATTTCTTCAAACCCTATGGCATAGCCTTTATCAAAGGCCTGTTCACGTATAGTTTCGACTTTGTTCTTACCTTTATAGACAATCACCCGCACCATTTTACGTTTTAATCCCTCAAAGTCTGAGAGGCGCTTAGCGAACAGAATGGCACCAAGTTCTGTAATACCATAACCAACTTCGTCTTTAATAATTAGACTTTCAGACAAGAATCTATCCAAGATACCATTTGCATCTTGTGGTAATGGCAAGTGCATCATGTCAAAATATGTTTCAGCACTGAGGTATGAAAAAATCTCTTGACCAGATAACCCTTCCTTTAAAACAATCTTTTCCAAAGGTTTCTGTCCGCCTTTCCAAATCTTAGCCTCCTTTGTTGGGTAGTCTTTTAACTTGCGCGTAATTGTTCCAACTCTAACATATGCCTCATGAAGAAAACTCACAGGACGGTTTGTAGTAGCTGGTATTTTGAAAATGCAGACATGTCCTTTGTCTTCATAATCGAAATCATCAATGATTTCAAAATCAATGCGAGGGTTTAAACGGGTAGATAGCCAAGATTCGAGTTCTTCATTGCCAACCATTTTCAGTTTGCCATGCAGATTTGTGCCAACCACATTGTGGCTCTCGTCATCTACACCAAATACAATGTAGCCGTATGGAACATTTTGAAGATAGGCACTATTGGACAGAGCAGAGATTCTTTCACCAATTTCTTCCTTTGAATGGAAGTTGTGTTTGAACTCCAACCATTCGGTTTCTTTGGGTCTTGCTGTTAGTGCATCAATTAATTTCTTAAACTCTATATAGTCCATTTTCGCGGATGTGTGGCGTTTGATTTATATGTATTTGCTCATACACCTTATTTATATAGCGCATTATGCAGATAGCTAACGCGACTGATATGGATGCCAACATCGGATATTCCTGGTAGCATGTCGCGTTTCATGTCGTGGTAAACGCTCACCACTAGGCTGTCGCCTTCGCGCAAATCGTGCTTGGCTATGGGGTAGCTGTATTGGTAATAGCTGATGCCACGCGAGAGACGAGGTGCCGTCGGGCTTGCTGAACGTGCAGTTGATGGTGTCTGTCAGCTCTTTGTTGCCAGGCACAATGCGTTGCTTAACGATGAGTGTGGCCGCCGTAAATGGGTAAGCGCCATTGATGCGCACGTCTAGTTGCTGGGCGAATACCCCACCTTGATGAAGTCGGGGAACGTAAAACTTCAAGGTATCGTTCTTCTCCCATCCGCTCACCGACGTGTGACTGTATCGGTGGTAGACGGTGTCCATGCTGCATGCGCTAACAACGGCGACTGCAAGAGCCACCAACGCGCCTTTCACTAAACGCTTCATCGGCTTGCTATTCTTGTTTTTGCGGTTGGTTATTCGACGGCGAACCTCCTCTTCGTTGGTTGTCGCGACGATGCCTGTTGCCGTTATTGTCTTGTTTGCCCTCTTGTGCACGTGGCTGTTGTGGCCTTTGATGGCGTCTTTCCGCCTGTTGTTCGCGCTGACGTTGATGTTCCTTGCGTTGTTGCGGAGCACCATTTTGGGGTGCAGAACCATCGCGCTTGTCGCCCCTTGGGTTTGCCGTTAGCGGGGCGTTTCGGGCGTTTCGACTTGTCGAATCGGCTCAGGTCGGCATTCGCCAAGAGGTCGATAGGCTTGTCGGCATGCTGTTTGTGGCGTTCCTCTTCAAGCGACTCAGGCTTTTCGCCGCGGCGATTCATCTCGATAATAGCCCTTGCACGTTCGGCCGTGATGGTAACGAGGTTAGCGGCGAGGTTCTTATCGGTGGAGTAGGTAACCGTTCCGGCCAGAATATCTGTTTTGAAAACGAAGTGTTCGGCATCGCCCGTGTGCAGCGAAACCTCTTTGCTGGGCATGCGTTTGGCGGCCTCCACGTAGTTGTCTACTTCGTAATTAAGGCAGCATTTCAGTTTACCGCACATGCCGCAAGCTTTTTGTGGGTTGAGAGATATGTCTTGAAAGCGAGCCGCATTGGTGTTAACCGACACGAAATTCTTGTTCCATGTGGCACAACACAGCTCTCTTCCGCAGGGACCTGTGCCGCCTATGCGCCCTGCTTCTTGGCGTGCGCCAATCTGTTTCATTTCGATACGCACGTGAAACGTGTCTGCCAGCACCTTAATCAGCTGTCGGAAGTCAACTCTTTCATCGGCAATGTAGTAGAAAATGGCCTTGTTTCCGTCGCCTTGATATTCTACATCGCCGATTTTCATCTTCAATCCCAGGTCTTTTGCTATCTGTCGGCTCTGTATCATCGTGTCGTTTTCGCGACTCTTAGCCTCTTCGTACTTGTCTAGGTCTACGGGTTTTGGCCAAGCGATAGATGCGTTTGACGTCGTCGGCCGACTTTTAAGTTAGCCTTCTTTATCTGCAAAGCCACGAGCCTTCCGTAAGCGTAACCACGCCAATGTCGTGTCCTGGGCTTGCTTCCACGGCCACCATGTCGCCTTTTGTAAGCTGTAAGTTGTTCACGTTGTGGTAATAACCCTTGCGTGTATTCTTGAGTGCACCTCAACAAGGTCGGTTTTGTCGGGGTCGTTCACCACGTCGGCCAGCCAATCGTATGTATTTAGTTGGTGGTCTGAACGGCAGCAGCCCCCACAGCATCCGCCGTGGTCGCAGCCGTTGGCCACCTTGAACTTCATATTTCTGTAATCCATTTGTTCGTTTTGTTTTTATATATTGACGGCAGGATGTTGGCCTTGGTGGCCCAAATCCTGTCGGAGAGTGCTATTTTAAGTTGGCTCGAACCTGCGCTTTGCCTCTGCAATGCGTGCGGGAGGATGCTTGAACGAGCCGCGGTTTAACCGCCTTTATGCCTTCTTGATGTAGAGAATCATGTTGATGGCATAGTCGAAGAACACCACTTTGGCGTTGGCGTTCTGCGAAATGTCGCGGATGCAGCGGTCGATAAGTTCGGAAATCTCCACGATATTCTCTTCGTTTACGAAACGTGCGAAAGTTTTTTGGCGAAGTTTTCTTCTTCGCGCGACATGTACACGAGGTCGGCAATGCCGAAGTTGAACATGAAGTTTTTCGCGCATCAGACGTGCAAAGTAGGGTCAGCATGCGCTTTTGTTTCTCGCGCCCATAGGGTGGACACGGCATCGCTCCAACGGCGCAGTTCGCGTATGTTTCGTTGGTAGGCCAGCCGCATCAGCATGATAAACATGTCTAAAAAAACTGCTTGTTCTCGTTGTCTACGCTAAGTTCGGCCAGCGCGTTTGTCCAACTTCCGTTGGCTAATCGGGCCACCGGCGCGCGTCTTCGGGCGTTATGTTGCGCTTTTGTATCAGTGCTTGCTGCATGTCGTGCACGGCAATGGGCGGCAAGTCGATGCGTTGGGTACGGCTCTTGATGGTTTCGAGCAGCTGTTCGGGCTCTTGACACACAAGGATGAAGAGCGTTTGGGCAGGCGGTTCCTCAAAAGCTTGAGCAACTTGTTGGCGCATTCTTGATTCATACGTTCGGCAAGCCACACCACGGCCACCTTATATCCCCCTTGACTCGACTTCATACTGAGGCGTTTCATCAGCAAGTCGCTTTCTCCAACGCCCATCTGGGCCTGTTGGTTGGCAGCATCCATCTGGTCGAGCCAAAAGGTCTATCGAGGGATAAAGCGTTGTTTGCAACATCTCTCGCCACTGTGGGGCGAAGTCGTCGCTGTTCATCTTGTGCTCGCTCGACGTTCCTGCGGGGCGAATAACGGGGTAAAGAGAAGTGCAGGGTCGGGGTGTTCAAAGCGGCGCATCATGGCGCAAGCGGCGCATTCGCCGCAAGGAACATCGCCTTCTGCATGGCGTTCGCAAAGCAAGTACGAGGCAAGCGCCAAGCCCAAGGCCAGTTTTCCGCTGCCAGAAGGGCCGCAGAGCATCAGCGCATGGGGCAAACGGTTGTTGTGCACCATGCTTACGAGTCGACGTTTAACGTCGTCTTGCCCAATACGTCGTTCCAGTTCACTAACAGTTTTTGGCCACTTCGCAGATTGAATCGACCGCCGATACGGTGTAAAAAGTGAATGCTGGGCACACCTTTCGCATAGAGTTCGCGACATTGTTGCGTGGCCCATTCCACGCCCAATGCCTTTGCATCGTCGTCGGTTTTGCACTTAACTATTTCGCTAGCCAAGGCCGTTGGCAGGTCGCAGTGGAATGTACGGGGTATAACCGTTAGCTGTCCCAGCTTGGCAAAGGGCTTAATGCCCGGCACGATGGGTATGGTAACGCCCGCATCGGCGTGCCTTTTCCACGAAGTCGAAAGTACTTTCTGATTGTCGTAAAACAGCTGTGCAACGGCGTATTTCGCCCCTAGTTGCTGTTTACGGAGCAAGTAATCGATGTCCATATCAAGGTTGGGCGCCTCCTCGTGTTTCTCTGGATAGCACGCCACCCCATACTCGAAACTTTCGCCAGGATGCTTCATGGCCGTTCCATCGGCAAAAAATCCCTCGTTAAAGTGGTTCACCTGCTCGATAAGTTCGGTGGTATGAGCGTGTCCGTTGGGCGTTGGCGTGAACATTCTGTCGTCTCGCGCCTTGTCGCCACGTAGCAACAGCAGGGTTCTGAATGCCCAAAAACTGCAAGTCCAGCAATTCGTATTCAATGCTTTCAATCGTTGCGCCGCTGCAAATGATGTGCGGAATAACGGGTATGGCATAGCGTTGCTGTATGGCCGCAGCAATGGCAATGGTGCCAGGACGTCGGCGAATGCGGTCGCGTTCGTACTGTCCGTTGTCCAATTGGCGATAAACATACTCGCTGTTATGGGTAGTTATGTTGATGTAGCTGGGGCAAAACTCGCGCAAGCGGTCGATGGTACGAAACAATTGTGCCGTGCCGTTGCCTTTGAGTGGTGGCAGCACCTCGAACGAAAATGGCCTTGGCTGCTGCCTTTTTATTTAGGAAATCACTTACTTTCATCTTTATCTGGTGTTTGGGTGGCGTGGTGTCGCCCCTGTTCCCCCTTGTTTGGCATGTCCGCTAGTGGCGTTTGTTGCATCTTGGGGATAGAAAACAAATACGCCTAGCTACTTCCGCCGTGCGTTTATGCTTGCGGATGCAGCCAATTTGTGCCGAGTGGTTGTGTGCCAATGTGCCGAGCGACGATTGTAGAATGGGCAAACAAAGACAACTTGTTATGCAAAGTTGCCGCCAACGAGCGCAATGAAAACTTGTTTTTCAAATTGCCGAGTGCAGTACTAACTATGCAAAGTTACAACATCGCTTATTGATGTTACGCTTTGCCTTTGTTGTATTTTTAGCACAGAATGCTTACGTTTTGTCTTTTGCCTTCTCATGTAGAGTTTTATTCTGCATGGTCCTAATTGAAACGACACCTCATCCTTCTCCCTTCTTCATTGGGATAAGGTGACAATTTGCTCTGTTGCGGCATGGAATATCATTCTCCTATCCTTTTAGAAAAAGAACGAGGAGTGAGGTTTGTTTAGTTTCGCTTGCTTTACTTTTTCTTCAGTAAAAGTCTACGTATTCGCCTTCGTTTTGTTCGAAAAATCTTTTGGTTCATTCGCTCAGATGTGCGACTGTCGATAATCACTTCGCCCGCTTTGCCTGCGCGTTGCGACCCATTGGTGGCAGAAGCGGTGGTGGCGTTGTTGAATTGGCGCATGGTTTGGCGCACGGATTTTATGATACGCCTAAACGTTAGCAAGAAAGCTATCAGCGCAACAAACAACACCGATAGCAAAAGCACGCCTATCGACTTCAATATAAAATCCATTGCTATTGTTTTTTAGTGGCGTTGACATAGGCCGACAGCACTACATACCACGCAATGATGATGGCAAAGGCCAGCACTTTAAAAGATAACGAGCAGCGGTATGCAGCTAAGTACAAGATGTATTTCACCTCGTTGCCCTTCCAGCCCCAGTGCTTAAATTTGAGTGCAAACATAGGGTAGCTCGGACACAAGCAGCCAACAGTTGAGCAACATCAAGGCGATGAGCGCGAACGGTGCCCAATTTACAGCTTGCATCTGGCTGTCGAGTCCACAAAAAGCGACCCCCAAAACAGGGCATTGGCAGGTGTTGGCAGTCCGATGAATGATGTTGTCTGCCGTTCGTCAAGGTTAAACTTGGCCAAACGGAGGGCGGAAAAAGGCTGTCATCAGAAAGGCAACGAAAGGTATAGCCCGTAATTTGCCACCGATAAACGCTTCCGAAGGGGTAGTCTAAAACTGAAAGTTGCTGAAAAAGCATCACCGAAGGGGCTAAGCCAAAGGTGATGACATCGGCAAGCGAGTCGAGTTCTTTGCCAATGGGCGCAGAAACATGGAGCAAACGCGCCGACATGCCATCGAAAAAGTCGAACACAGACCCGATGACAATAAAGAGGAGGGCGAGCCACAAGTCGCCATAAATGGCCGCAATGATGGCGATGCAACCCGAAATGAGGTTGCAGCAGGTTATGGTGTTGGGTATGTGGCGTGTTATTTTGTTTGCCATTGGCTGTGTTCCTTATTATTTAAGCTTGGCCAAAACGGTTTGGTCGCCCGTGGTAAGTTGGCCCATCTTTACGCATATCTCGGTGCCCAAGGGGAGGAATACGTCGACGCGCGACCCCAGTTTGATAAAGCCGAGGTGTTCGTCGATATAGCAATCTTCGCCAGGTTTGGCGTAAGTAACGATGCGGCGTGCCATTGCTCCCGCAATTTGGCGGCAGAGAATGTCCACTCCGTCGGGCGTAGTTATCACCACATCTGCATGTTCGTTCTCCTCGCTTGCTTTGGGTAACCATGCCTTATGGAAGTTTCCGTCTTTGTGTTCTACCTTCTTTACCTTGCCGTCAACGGGGAACCAGTTGGCATGAACGTTGAAAAAGACTCATGAAGATGAACACCATGATGCGGCGATCGTGGAAGTAAGTGTTCTCGTCCACCTCTTCTATTACGACTATTTTCCCATCGGCTGGCGCAACCACCACTTTCTCCGTGTCGCCATTGAACACGCGTATGGGGCAGCGGAAGAAGTTGATAATGATGCCATAGGCAATGCCGTATATCACCAAGAACGTCCAAAAACGCCACTTTACACTCGAAAAACACCCATAAAAGAGGTGCTACGATGGCAAGTACGATGAACCCAAGCGCCAGGGTTTCAGTGCCTTCGCGGTGTATTCTAATCTTCTTCAGTTTCTTTATTTTTATTGACCATTCGCGGTAGTTGCTGTTAAATGTGGTTGCAAAGATAATGATTTTTAACGCATTAGGCAAGTTTGTGTAACTTTTTCTTTATACTTTCGGTAAGAAATAGACAAATTTAACGTAAAAGGCTATGCGTTTTACATGGTTTTTGGAGAGCAACAAACCTATTGGCGCAAGAATATAAATGCAGACCTATTATTTACGTAATGGTCTTGTACGCCTTTGATGGCTAATAGTGTCGAGCTGGCAAAGAACAGCCATTGCCCCACACAGCACGAGCGTTTGCGAACTTGGGTTTAGCCTCAATCCTGCACAAACTGCAACCTCCATCGCGTTTGTTACTTGCTACAACCCCTTCAATTAACCATGAACAATAAAAACCATCCAGAACAAAAAGCTGACAGAAAAATTAGCATTATGCTTAAAAACCCACTAAAAAGCATAGGCACTATTTGCAAGCGCAGATGTTTATCGATACTGTTAAATTTAGTATCATTGTTTTACAAAAACGTACTTTCAAAAACAAAGATTCTAGCGAAAATTAGGGCTAAAAAGTGCAATATTTTGTCCAAATATCCATCATTTACGTTTAGTTTAGCATCAGATTTAAGCACAAAAACCGCCTTTTGTACCTCTTTGGCGTTCTGTTGGCGTTTGGCTCGCCGTTTTTCGCCTCCCACGCTTTTTAGTGGTAAAAACCCACTTTTTACACTACTTTTCAGTCCAAAAACACGTAACTCGCTTATCAAATTTTGGACAAAAAGGCTCTCTTCAATCTGTAAAAATGCAGCACTTTGTTCTGCGTTTTGCTGCATTTTACCCTGCGTTTTGCATGAGTTAGCTCTGCGTTTTGCATGAGTTAGCACTGCGTTTTGTAGGAGATAGCACTGCGTTTGCATGAGTTAGCATTGCGTTTTTGGTGCAAATAGCCCGAAAAATTCATAAAAAAATGCGGTTTGTCTCTATTAATTTTCGCTTTACCAAGATGCACCATCCTACTTCTTTTTATACAAAAACAAACCCTAGCGAGAAGGGATTATTTGCGAGCAGTGGGAAGTTGGTGATAAAAAGCCACTCACAATGTTAAAAATATATGCCATATATTTTTACATTTCCCCAAAGCCCGCTATTATAAACTAGAATGAAACAACAATTATAGTCAAACAGAATTGCTTTTGGAAAATAGTTGTTAGAAGAACGCAAGACGTGCGTAGCATGGCATCAATAAATCCTTACGCAGAGGAAAAGGAGCACTTTTTGTTTGCTTACGATGCACCTAGGGTTTTCCAAATCCATTTCTGTTTGACTATAAACCCAAATTGGTGATTAGACCACAATGTTTTAAAACTTCTTATTTGTGTGTTGTTTTCCTAACAGCTTTTTATTTTTCTTGTCGGCATCTTGCCTGTCTTTTCTAACTTGACGTAGCCCGCTACGCCTGCATTACAAAGACAGCCAATCTGATCGACAATAAAAACAAAATCTGTTTAGTCTCTAATGACCGATTTGGGTTAAAGGAAATAAAAAAACGCCCCGATGTAAAGCTGTCTTAGCATATTTTGTTTAGACAGCTTTTACACGGAGCGTAGTATTTTAGAGGGTTTTACTACATATTCTCACATTGTTCGTCGCCATGTACGGGAATCTTGGCATCTTTATCAGTTTTTTCAGCCTTATAACCAAACTTCTCGAATGCCTTTTGCAATTTCTCTTCAGTAGTCTTTTTAGGGTCGAAGGTTATGTAAACCTTTTGGGCCTCAACATCTGTTTAATTTCTTTCACCCCTTTTTCAAAGCGGAGATTGCCTTTAATTTTGGCTTCGCAACTTTGGCAATGCATCTGCGGAGTGGTGGTAAACACAACGGTTTTAAAATCCTTGGCGGCAGCAATCATGGCTACCACACAAAGCAACATCGTAAAAATAACTTCTTCATGTCTTTGTTTGTTTATGGGCGGTGGCCGAACTAGCGTTCAGCACACCCACCCTTAGTGATGATATTTATTCTGTTTTTATGATTCAAAGGAGTTGTTAAGGGCAGACACTAAACATTCGGTATTGCGGCATTAGCGCTACTGTGCCATTAAAGGCGTTGCCCCAGATTAATTCGGATGCCAATATAAGCCATCGCCCCTTGCACGGGTCCGTACACCATTGTTGGCTCAAAGCCGTTTCCCCAAGGGTTGTCGTAGCCGATAATGGGATTATTTTTGTTTATAATTAGTGAGATTTTTCGCCACCCACATACACCGAGAAATGTTTGAAATAACGCGTAACCTGCGCGTTGAGCTGTGGGTAAGCCTCAAAATTGGGCTGCCACGAGAGATTTCCCGATGCCGTGGTGTAAGGTTGTCGGCATTCTGCCGCCTCCATTCAACACCGCCGTTGCATCAAATTGCCATAGTGCAAGCGGTGTTTTGTAGCTAGCAGTGAGCAGAGCTTTATACCTACTTTGCAGCGGTTTCCACAAAAAGTTGTCGGCCATAAGTGGTTTTTAACGAGATTATAACGATGAGGCGGCTGTAAGCTCAAGACTATTGAAGAAAAGATACGAAGCATCTACTTGGAAAGTGTGCGAGTAGCTTTTTACCATTAAAGATTGGTGATGTGCAGTTCTTTCGGGATTGGGTCGTAGTCTATTATAGCCTGCTCTAAGAAGTGGGTGTAATAATAATCGGCGTTCAGCTTAAGTGCCTGTTTGCCTATGGGGATAACAAAACTTAGACTGCTGCCATAGTTCCACGCCGCTTCTTGTTTTTAATTCGTCTATAATAAGCCGACGCTCAGAAGCCATCAGGTAGTGCTTTTCAGCCAGTGCGTGCGGGCTACGATAACCCTGCCGACGAAAGACGAACGGTGAGGAACTGTGCGGGCATCCATTTAAAGGTGAAAACGCGGAGTAAAGAACGTGCCATACACATTGCTATGATCTAAGCGCAAGCCAGCCATCGCCACGAGATGATTGTTGAGATTGTAAGTGTATTGCACGTATGCGCCAGGTGTTGTCTCGCTTTCTAAACCCCGTTCCATGGGATAGAGGTTGCCATAATTAGCAGCAACAGCACCTAAAGGCAAAGTTAAGCTTTGGCGCAGATAATCGTGATTAAGACTCAAACCGGCAGAGAGATTGTGTTTGGGCGTGAAATCGGTTTCGAACACTAGCGATGCATCAGGCACCTTTCTCGTTCACCTCATATTGTTTTATGCCATAAAGTGCGTCTTGTTTATGCAGAGAGGCGTTAGCCAGTAAGGCGATGTTTGTGCCATGTGCGGCATTAAGTATAAAGGCATGTTTCATATAAGCCTCGTATCGCTGTGTGCCAATGTCAATTCGGTATGGTGATGTGCCACCATACAAGGGCAAAGCACCAGCTACTTGCCCATTGGTTCGATCTTCTCTTTAAAGCGATAAGCCAGCATGTAGCATGTAGTTGCCCGTTTTCCAGAACCAGCGGTTTTGCAAGTTGAACTGTTTAACCTGGGGTCGTCTTGAAATCCATCGCCATTACCATCGCTATGGTTCCAATTATTCTCGAAGTGCGCCAATATTTCTGTGCTAAGATTTTTATTGCCGTTGATGTGAATGTTGCCATCTGCATTGGCTTCAACTTTCCCCATGGTGCTGCCATAGAGTTTTAGCGAGCCCTTTTTTCGTCTTCTGGCTTTACATATTCCCATTTATTTGTCCGGTCATGGCTTCGTATCCATTCTTCACCGACGAATTGCCTTTGCTCACCTGCATGCTTTTTCATCCGGTTTCCAGGCACATAGCCCCAAAACCATAAGGTAATGCAGCACCGCGAAAGTTAGGCATATTCTCGGTTAGCATGTTGCACATAAGTGCCACTCAGGCCCAACATTTTTACTTGCTTAGCGCCGGTGGTGGCATCGGTGTAGTTTACATCTACCGAAGGATTGGTCACAAAGCTCTCGCCAAGGTTGCAGCAAGCGGCCTTAAAAAGTTCGTCGCGCGAGATGTCTTTGCCGTTAAGTGCGCCTTTAAACGGGCGCATGGTTGCCTTACGACTTGTAATGGTGACGTTAGACAGGGTGTGTTCTTTCATTATTGCAGCAGAATCGGCGGTTACTTGCTGTGCTGCAGCGGGCATAACAAACGAGTGAGATGCCCGATAAATATATCATCTTATTCATTTGGTCTGATTTTTGTTGTTTATAAAGTTGATGATTACCACAAGCCACGGCTGCAAAACTGGTGGAACTTTGCGCCTACTCCTAATCCTAGCGGCCTAATCACAGATTAGAGACAGGTAATGGTTGCCCATAAGACTGAGACGCTTGCGTGCACAAGCTAAACAACCCACAGCATAAAGCGAGGATTTGGTATCAAAAGCGTTGATAATTTGGCACAATTATCCCTTCTAGCATGCCGCAAAAGGGCACAAAAGGCCTGCCATTACTTAAATTTCAAGCAATGGGAAACAACAAAATCAAATTAAAAGTGTTGTAAGCAGCCGGAGATATTGCCGTTTTGTGCCATGCACAAGCGGGTGCGACGATTCTCAAGACGCCCTTGCACAAACGGGCAAAGGCAACAAGTTGTAGTGTGTTACAAGCTGCGGAAGCAACAGAAAGCAACACGGGCTCGCGAGATGATGAAAACCAGTTGGTGCCATGTCTGTTGGCGACAAGGTTTTTGATTTGCAGCCTCATGCAATGGCTAGCATCGGCATCAGTGCAATGCCTTTTAGAAGACTGATGGGCAACAGACACATTACCAGTATGTTCGCACACCACGGTCATGATGCCCGAACCAATCCACACAATCATTAAAGAGAGTATGAAGGAGGTATTATGTTTGCTGATTTCCTCATCATTAATCACTGCAAAGTTAAGTATTTTTTCTCTAACAACCTAAACTTTGCTCACTTTTTCAATCCTTTTTCGGCCATTTCCCCTGCGCATAGCCGTTAGTTGCAACGTGTTGCGCACACATAGGCGCATTTTAGGCCATGCTGCAACGCCTTTTTAGGACATTGTTTTTTTTGCTTTTGCTTGCTGATGTGGATTAAATGGCGTAACTTTGAAGGTGATTTTTTAATTCGTCAGGAAACAAGAAAGACAAAATGGAAGACTTCGTTCACCTTCATGTACACACATATTATTCTATACTCGACGGACAATCGAGCATACAACGCCTCGTGGATAAGGCCATAGCCAACGGCATGGGCGGTATGGCACTGACCGATCATGGCAACATGTTCGGCACGAAAGAGTTTTTTAACTACTGCAAAAAGGTTAACGGCAAGCGCAAAGAAGAAGGGTTGCCAGAATTTAAACCTATCATCGGCTGTGAGATGTATGTGGCACGACATCGAAAAACGGACAAGGTGAAGGAGAATGGAGACATGAGTGGCTACCACCTTATTGTGCTGGCGAAGAACTATAAGGGGTATAAGAACCTGATAAAGCTGGTGTCGAGAGCGTGGGTAGACGGCTATTACATGGGACCCAGAACCGACCGCGAAGACTTGGAAACCTATCACGAGGGACTGATTGTTTGTTCGGCGTGCATCGCCGGCGAAGTTCCGCGCAAGATTTTGAGGAACGACATCGAAGGCGCACGCGAGGCTGCGCAATGGTATCACCGCGTTTTTGGCGACGACTACTACTTGGAGCTGCAACGCCACGAGGTGAAAGACCCGCATATAAGGGCCAACAGAGGCGTACCCGCTGCAACAACGTGCCAATAAGGTGATGTTGGAAATGGCGGAAGAATTGGGTATCAAGGTGGTATGCACGAACGATGCCCACTTTGTGGACCAAGAGAACGCCGAGGCACACGACCATTTGCTGTGTCTGTCGACAGGTAAGGACCTAGACGACCCCACGCGCATGCTATACTCTAAGCAAGAGTGGTTTAAAACGCGCGAAGAAATGAACGAGGTGTTTGGCGATTTGCCGCAAGCCATGCGCAACACGGTGGAGATATTAAATAAGGTGGAAACCTACTCGATAGACCATTCGCCCATTATGCCTTTCTTCCCCATACCCGAAGACTTCGGAACGGAGGAACAATGGCGACAACGTATATCGGAAAAAAGAACTGTACGACGAGTTTACATCCGACGAAAATGGACAGAACCAGCTGCCACCCGAAGAGGGAGAGGAGAAAATTAAGAAACTGGGTGGATACGAAAAGCTGTATCGAATAAAGTTCGAGGCCGACTATCTGGCCAAACTGGCATACGATGGGGCTAAGAAACTATATGGCGAGCCGCTTACAGAGGAGGTGCGCGAACGTGTGAACTTTGAACTGCACATTATGAAAACAATGGGCTTTCCAGGCTACTTCCTTATCGTGCAAGACTTTATCAACACGGCGCAGGACAGAACTGGACGTGATGGTTGAGCCTGGACGTGGGTCGGCGGCAGGCTCTGTTGTGGCTTATTGTTTGGGCATAACGAAGATAGACCCCATCAAGTACGACTTGCTTTTCGAACGTTTCCTTAACCCCGACCGTATCTCGTTGCCCGATATTGATACCGACTTCGACGATGACGGACGCGGGCGCGTGCTGGAATGGGTAGAAGATAAGTACGGACACGACAAGGTGGCGCACATCATTACCTACGGAACGATGGCTACGAAAAACTCTATTAAGGACGTTGGACGTGTGGAAAAGGTGCCGCTGAAGATTGTGAACGACTTGTGCAAGCTTATTCCCGACAAACTGCCCGATGGCTTGAAGATGAGCGTGGCCAATGCTATTAAGGCTATTCCAGAGCTGCGCGAGGCGGAGGCATCGGCAGATGAGGGGTTGCGCAACACCATGATGTATGCCAAGATGTTGGAAGGCACGGTGCGCGGAACGGGCATTCATGCCTGTGGAACAATCATCTGTCGTGATGCGATTAGCGATTGGGTGCCCGTTTCTACTGCCGAGGATAAAGGCCGACCCTGGACATAAGCTGCTTTGTACGCAGTATGACGGGCATGTTATCGAAGAAACGGGGCTTATCAAGATGGACTTCTTGGGACTGAAGACACTTTCCATACTGAAAGAGGCCGTGGAAAACGTGCGCATATCTACGGGAAAGACCATCGACTTGGAGAAAATACCCATCGACGACGCCAAAACCTACCAGCTTTATTGCGAGGGAAGAACCATCGGGACGTTCCAATTTGAGTCGGCTGGCATGCAGAAATACTTGCGCGAGCTGCAACCCTCGGTGTTTGAAGACCTCATTGCCATGAACGCCCTTTATCGTCCGGGGCCAATGGACTACATTCCCGACTTCATTGCGCGTAAACGCGACCCATCGAAGGTGAAGTACGACATCACTTGCATGGAGAAGTATCTTAAAGATACGTACGGCATTACGGTGTATCAAGAGCAGGTGATGTTGTTGTCTAGGCAACTGGCCAACTTTACTCGCGGACAGAGCGACACGCTGAGAAAGGCAATGGGTAAGAAACTTATTGCGCAGATGGATAAGTTGGAAACGCTGTTCTACGAGGGCGGAATGAAAAACGGACACGCAAAGGAAGTGCTCAACAAGATTTGGGAAGACTGGAAAAAGTTTGCTTCGTACGCCTTTAACAAGAGTCATGCCACGTGTTACTCGTGGGTGGCTTTCCAAACGGCGTACTTCAAAGCGCATTATCCGGCCGAATATATGGCTGCCGTGATGAGTAGAAACCTTGCCAACATATCGGAAATAACCAAGTTTATGGACGAATGTAGGGTGATGGGCATTAAGACGTTGGGGCCAGACGTGAACGAGTCGCGCTTGAAATTCAGCGTGAACAAGCATGGCGAGATACGTTTTGGGCTTGCCGCCATCAAGGGAATGGGCGATGCGGCGGCTCAGGCCATCATTCAAGAACGCGAAAAGAATGGGCCTTACACTTCGGTGTTCGACATGGTGCAACGCGTGAACCTGAGTTCGGTGAACAAGAAAGCCATTGAAAAGCGGCGCTAAGCGGCGGTTTTGACAGCTTGGGCATTGCGCGCGAGCTATTTCGGGACAGATAGCAAGGGGCTACCTTTATAGATAACCTCACTCGCTACGGACAGCTGTTCCAAATGGAGCAACAGCAGATGAAAAATTCGCTGTTCGGTGCCAGTAATGCCGTGGAAGTGAGCACTCCGCCCGTGCCACAAGCAGAGCGTTGGAGTAGCATTGAGCGCCTGAACAAGGAGCGCGACTTGGTGGGGATTTACCTTTCGGCGCATCCGCTGAACGATTATAAGATTGTGTTGCAGTCTATGTGTAATACGGGATGCAACGAACTGGAAGACAGAATGGCCTTGGTGCAGAAAGCCGAGGTTACATTGGCGGGGATGGTGACCAACACGCGCTCGGCTGTTACTAAAACGGGGAAACCTTGCGGCTTTGTAACCATCGAAGATTATTCGGGTTCGGGCGAGCTGGCTTTCTTCGGCGAAGAGTGGGGAAGGTGGAATGGCATGTTTGAAGTGGGCAGAACGCTTTTCGTGAAGTGCCGATTTACGCAGAAATATCCCACTAGTGCGTTTGTTGACTTGCAGGTGGCGAACATCGAATACTTGCAAACCACGTTTGACAAACGGGTTGAACGGTTTTACGATTCAGGTGGACAGCGCGCACGTTGACCAAACGGTTGTGAACGATATTGTAACAATGGTGAGCGACAGTCCTGGTCAGACCAGCTTTATTTTGAAGTCTACGACAGCGAAAGTAACAATACGCTGCTGTTAAAGGCCAGCATTCCGCCAATAAGGGTGGGGCGAACGCTGGTTAATTACGTTGAAAGCGACCCGCACATGAACTATAAGGTGAACTGATTTGGCAGATGTAGTGACAAATTTACACATCGCTGACAGCCTTTCTGCCGAAAGAGGATGGGCGTTGCCATTTTGTTACCATATATATAAGGTGTAAGACGTGGACGTTAGCTGCCTTAAAGGCATTTGAAAGAAAACAGAATGCCTGCGATGCGCGATTTTGTGGCACGGTGTTTGCATTGAGCTAATTGGACAAAACAAACCCAATAGAGATTAATAACAAATAAAAAAGGAATACATCATTATGGAAGTAAAAATCACATCAGAAAACTTCGAGAGTTATAAGAATGGCGAGTTGCCATTGGTTGTTGACATTTGGGCTACATGGTGCGGCCCCTGCAAGATGGTTGGCCCCATCATCTCTGAGTTGGCTGACGACTACGACAGCAAGATTGTTGTAGGAAAGTGCGACGTAGAAGAGAATAACGAGGTTGCCGCAGAGTTCGGTGTGCGTAGCGTTCCCACCATCCTGTTCTTCAAAGGCGGAGAGTTGGTAGACAAATTCGTTGGTGCAACCAATAAGGAAACGCTCGACGCGAAGTTCCAGGCTCTGCTGTAACTCTACCTTTAATGGTGAGAAACCAAAATGAAGTGCAAGACGCCCGATGCGTGTCTTGCACTTTTTATATCTCGGCATGGGCATTGTGTAACGGGCGTAGGGTTCAATTCCGTGCAAATATAGGGCGTAACATAGCCAAATATGTTGGAAAGCACTGAAAAACTGCTCTAAAAAGGAGGAATAATGTAAAGTTGTTTTATCAATATACATCGTTTATGTTTGTTCTGTCTTTTTGGCATATTGCCTTTGCGGACTAAGTTTGCAATGGCTTGCGTATCTAGTGTGTACGATATGTTGTTATGCGAAGTTAGAAAAATATAACACCACATTAATATGCGTAAAATTGAGAATATTTCGAGATAAAACCATTGTTGTTTGTAAAATATTGACTAACTTTGTAGCATAAAATGGGGCGCGAGGTGATTTTAAGTGCGCCATTTTATCATGTAGAGAAATCGCCAGCCGTGCAAAACACGAGGAGAATGGAGAGCGATTGCCTTATGAAACACGGCTGCAATGCGGTGGAAGATAGAGAGAGAGTTTTTGAGAGCGATGAGAGTTAGGCCCATGAAAAGCAACGACACATCGAAAAAAGGACTCGAACTCGGTTTTAAGAAAACAGATATAACTCGTAGTAGGCGAAAGCCACAATAAAAGTTCGGGGAAGTATCATGATGACATAAATTAAATAAAAGGTATCTAGTATGAAAATGTACGATGTTCTACGGGGGCGTTTTAGCTATCCGTTATTGCTAATCATAGCCTTATTTTTGGCTTGGCGAGTGCGCCGCTGTCGGCGCAGAACGCAACGATCAGCCCAGAAATGGGAAACCTGGTGGCAGCTTATACTTGGGGAGTTAGTGAAGTGGGCTTTGAACGCGGACTTTCTGCGCTTTGGCAACACAAACAACTGCCTATAACCTATTCCACATCCGACGCGCCAACACTGTCGAAAGACGGTGTGATGGGTAACCATACCTGTAACTTTCACTATTATGCTAAAAAAGACGGACACGGTGTGCCGGGGCCACGTAAGTTAATTCATTTTGCAGGCAAACACCCAACTTACACTTGCTTGGCCCTGCCCCACGGCTACACGATACAGGGGGTATAGAATTGTTATCAAAAACAACTTAAAGACACCCGATGACAATCCGCTATTCGACATCCTGGGAGGAAAAGTGCCTTTCGGGCGACTAAAGGATTGGACGTTCGGCGAAGTGGAGAAATCGAATGTTATTCTTTCAGGAGCACCAGTTAATCCCACTTTCAAACCCGGATATAGCGTAACCCTATCTGCAAGCAACGTGAGCAATACCAACACGTTTACCATCGAAAGGCACGGCACAGACCTGGGCCATATCGCTTTACTTCTGCCTCGCGGGAAATACAGGGAATGGACGTACAGCAGCATTTACCTACGAAAGCATTGAACTTTGGTTCACGGCCAACACCAACTTCGAATACAAACTGCAACCGGCCATGGAATATACCAAGGCAGTTAGCTCTCTCGGCTCAACGACATGCCGTTGGGAAAGATGGACTTGGGAGAACTGAAAAGCCGAACGAAGAACGGAAGGACCTACTTCTGTTAGCGACCAAGACGAAAGCCGAGAAGTGATGGCAACAGTGAACCTCTTTGAAGAAGGGGCGCACAATGCCGGCACTTGGAGTGCGAACCACGGACAAAAGAAGATACGCGTGGTGGAAAGTAACAACGAACCCTGGTATATCTTGAAGGACGGAACCTACTATGTGGAGGCACCTAACTCCGCTATGGTGAGGTCTAAGGATGGAGAAACGAAAATGTCTGTGGGATATAGGATAGTGGGGGCGAAGGTTCATTACCGAAAAGGTCAGTACAAGGATGCCGGCTTTACGCTTCGCGCTAGTTATGGAGGCCATTCTGATTACTTCTTGGATGGTCGTTGCGAATGGACACAAACGCCCGTTACGTGGCATACCAATGCCGCGGGTGAGCTTTACACCATCGTCGATGGGGTGATTAAGTACATGTGGTTCGACAGACCCGACCCTTCCAAGAAAGAATTCGACGTGAAGATTTCTGAAACGAACAAGCACGCACGCGTTAGATGGGCAGGCAACAGACCTTACATTCATTACCCGGGTCTGGGTTACGAGAACCTCTACTTGCGCTTGCACATCGGCGACAAGAAAGCATCGTGATGCACGAAGATGCGTTCCAATCCACCGACCCTTATGCTGTCAGGGGTGACGTTGTGTTGGGCGTAGGACAGAGCACCAACTTCCGCATAACAACTTATGGACCATCTGGAGAAGCCTCCGACCCTCAGACAAGGATGGTGACTCGTGTAGGTGGTACGCGGGAAGGAGCATTCTTTGTGGGCAATAAGTTTAACAACGACGCCATCAAGTTTAAGATAGAACCCCCTGCGGAGGCGGCTCGACGGACGCTATGGTTAACATATCGCTGATAGGACCCCTCAACCCCTACATTAAGTCGGTAGACGTGGTTGTTGCCACGGCGCACACAACACGTAAAGCAAGTGCGCGTACGTTCGGGCGACCGACTTCAGTCTCGGTGGCGAGAAGTTCACGTTTAAAAGTGCCAAGGGACTCTTCACGGCGCAAAGTTTCCGGTTCTCGTTCAGAAACTTAAAGTCAGACTTTGCCGACGACACCTACGCAGAAACTGTCCGGGCACGCATAACTCGCGTTGCAGCTTCGTGCGGTCCGATTATTATAAGGCGGTGGGCGAAGACATCTAGCGCACTAAGGACATCGTGGCTAACTACGACTATAAGAAGAAAGTGAATGTGGAGCTGGCGGGCGTAACATCGCGTTCCCGTCTAACAACGCAGCCGACCCTATCAACACCACTTCGTCAGGTGTGAAGAACTACTTTCTGAACGGCCATTTTAGCATTGCCGCCCTATCCAAAGCCACTGACGGGTAAGGTGGAAACGGATATCAATGGAGCATAGAGCATAAAAGAATAGGAGAAGGGTGAGTTTGTGAAGAGAATGCACAGCTGCAAGATAAGGAAACAAAAAGCCATGTCCTCTACCACTGATGAAACGCGCTACAACATTGCACCTACTGCAAGGAACAACATAGGGCTTTTGCTTACTATCATAGCGGTGATAAAGCTCGAAATCGGTAACTACGAGGCTAAGGTGAAGTGGAAGTCGATTTATGATAAGCCCATGTATTACAAGAATAATGCCGAAAATCATTATCAGTCTACGAAAGATGGTGGGCGCAGAAATACAAACGACTGAGTCGGGAATGGAGGGCAACAAGCATCAGCTCGGCGCAACCAGCGAGTTCGGCTACCTAACACTCAAACAGATAATCGACGTGTTGAAGGAGTCGATAGCTAAGGGAACGGATTATGATGTTCCTAAGAGCCTCAGTGAAGTGCTTTATGTAGACAACTCTAAGCTGTTTGACGTGATTCCCGAAACACACGACCAAAAGTTGAAACCGATGCTGGAAGGACTGCGTGGAGAACTGGCTAAGAATGCGTTGATATTCTTGCCTTATAGAGCAGAAAGCTTGGCAAGTGTCGACAATGTGGCCATACAACGAACAGATGGTAAGGGCTTTGATGGGCATTCAAATATCATCCTAACCGATAAGCACCCATTCTTCACGCCATATAACGCTGACAACTGAAACCCGAAGCCTACGCCACTTACACGCGGGATGTAACAGTCCAGGGCAAGGGGCGTGTGAAGTTCGCCAGTGTGGTGCTGCCCTACGCCCTGTCGCTAGACGGAAGCGCGATGCACAGCAATGCGGTGGGTCAACAATCGAAGTTCTTCTTAGCCAAGATGAAGTCTAATGCGCTTACGCTTAGAGTCGGAAAAAGAAGAAGGAAGGAGCCGACTACGACGTTGTGGCTAAGTTCGACTTCCTTACGAGCATGCCAAGAGCGAAAGCCAATAGTGCCTTACATCGTAATGGTAGCAGGGGGGTATGGAAATGGTAACGTCTCGTTCGTGGCTACCGAAAAGGGAGCATTGATAGAGAAAACGCCTACAACGCAAACGGGTTTGGTAGATGGTTACGAAGTCCAAAGTAAGCTCGACAACACGCCTGTCAAGTTCAAAAAGCTGTATACTTACTCTGGACGTGTGCTGAACAAGGCGAGACGAGATGGTGTTCTACTTCTCGCTCGACAGATTTGTGGCATTCAAGAACCTCAAAGAAGTCGCAATTGTTCCTCTTCCCCTTCCGCACGTTCTTCCATTTTTGAGAATCAAAGTTACCTTAGCTAAGTCGCTCAATTCGTTTAGAGATAGGTCTTGATGGTGAGGAGGGTCGACTTCAACAGACATTGACGACGTACAGGAAGAGGTGGTACTCAAAGTGACTGTTTCTACCGGTCAGATCACTGCCGAAGCAACAAAGAATGTTCCACTAGCTATCCTATTCAATGTCTGGCCAATGTGCTGCAGAGCCAGTGGTAAAGGCAGGCGAAACGCGCACGTTCTATCTCTCGCGGGCGTATATCTGGTGAATGGAAGAGATGATTGTTAACTAAACACTGATAACGATGAAAAGGAAGGAATATGTAACGCCACATCTCGTGGTGGAGAGGATCTCACGGAAGTCCACTTGGCTGCGGGTCGTTCCAATCAGACGAACTCGGGGCTAAGCCGGGAGACATGTTTGAGGAAGATTTTGAGGAGAACGAAGTTTTGACAACGAAAGTTATCACATCTAAACGCAAGGTGGCGAGCTTATGGCAAGTGCTGTGAGCTCGTCATTGGCTTTTGCGGAGGCAGGCCGTGAAAACCCAAGATGCCTAGCGCATTAGTATGTGTTTAGCGTAACTTCTCTAATAGCATAGCCGTCATTGTCCCATAAGTGGCTGCCCTGCTCTTCCAGTTAAACCCCAATCGGCCGTTAGGGCCAGTGCAGATTGTGTTGATTGTGGAACATATTGCCTGTCTTACCCTTGAAGGCGTAACGGGCTACGTTAAAGAGAATAAGACAGGCAAGATACCGAGAAGCAAACGAAAGATGGGGAGGAAGCAGATTGAAACAACCTAAAAATTGCTGATAAGCGGTCTAACACCGATTGAGGTTAAGACCAGCAATAGGCGTTGAACAATTATGTTAGATTGTCTCTACATGAACAAACCGGTTAATGTGTAAATGATTTAAAAAGATGATGTTCGTATTAATATATGTGTAAGAAAGGATATTTAGCATTTAATTTCTTGTTAGTTGTAAAATAATGATTATCTTTGTGGTGTGGTGACAGTGTGCAATAAAAGTATAAAAACACCATTACTGTAATTTAAGACCAACTCGCCCGCCATGCAAAACACGAAGCAATGAGAGAGTGATTGGCCATGCGAGACTAGGCGGCATTACCGCCAACAATGAGAGAAGGGGTCTGAGAGAGATGAAAGTGAGAGCCATGAAAAGCAAACCATCGAACAGGAACTCGAACTCCGGTTTAATTTAAGCAGATATGACTCGTTGATGGCAAAAGCCATAGCAGAAGTTCGGGGAAATATCATGATGACATAATTGAAAAAGTATCTATTATGAAAAAGTGTTACATCTTTCGGAAGCTCAGAAGCTATCCGTTATTGCTAATCGTAGCCTTGTTTTTGGCTTGGCATAGCGTACCGTTGTCGGCACAAAATGCAACTATCAGCCCTGAATTGGGAAATCTAATAACAGCTTATACGCACAATCCACTTGAGGGTTGGCTTCCAAGCGAGCTATGGCTCGCTGTGGCAACACAAGCAGTTGCCTATCAGCTACTCGTGTTCAGAAGAGGCCGTCATATCGCCCGATGGCATGTTGGGAAATCATACTTGTAACTTTGTTTACTATAAAAACAAGCTAGTGCATTGTACAGGGTGTCGCCCAACTATTCGGCCATTGCATTACCCAAAGGGTTATAAGATTACGGGTTATAAGATAGTTATCAGAGATAACCTCAAGATGCCCAACGACAAGAAAATACTCGACGACGTGTTCCCTGCTACCCTACGATTTGGGCGCGACATCGACTGGATATTCGGAGAGGTGGATGGGGCGGCTATAAAAGAGGGACACACCATGGAAATACCTGCCTATCGGCCAGGGGAGAAGATAATTATCCACAAGAACCAGCCTGGAAAGACTTATACCATACAAAGGCAAGCACCCGACATGGGGAACATTATTTACTTCTGTTTCACTGGCAACATGTCCAATGGACACTTGGCGGCATTTACCTACGAAAGTATCGAACTAACTTTCACGGCTCACGACGCTTTTGAATATAAGCTTGAACAAACTTTGGAGAATGAAACCAAGGTTAGTTTGGCGGACAACGACTTCGAACTGGGCAAGACCGATGTGGGAAAACTGGAGAAGCACACCAAGGCCGGCAAAACGTTTTTATAGCTACGACCAATACAAGGGCCGTTCTATGACTGCTAGTGTGAAACTCTATCAGGAGGATGCACACGACAAGAAGACTTGGAAGGCTGAAAACGGACAGAAAACCATTAGGCAAGTGATTAGTGGCGGGAAGAAGTGGTACGCCTTGGATAACGCCACATATTATGTGGAAGCTCCCACAAAGGCCAGTGTGTTCTCTGAAAAGGGAGAAAGCCAGATAGACGTAGGCTACCGCATTGTAGGTGTAAAGGTGGATTATAAACAAGGACAATTCAAGTCTCCCGGATTTACATTCACAACCAAGTTTGTTGGCCACGACTATTATTTGGATGAGAATTGTGAATGGCAAATGGCCAGGAAGGTAATTTGGCATCGGACGATGAACGACGAACTCTTTACTATAAAGAATGGAAAACCCCTTTACATGTTTTGTGACCAAGATGCAGCTGCCAGCGACAAGTCTATCACAATGACACCTGATAACAAACATGTGAGGTTCTTATGGGAGGATGGGAAACCTTATTTCTGGGATCGCCATAAACAAAAATGCTTCTTAAGGGGAAGCTACATAAAAGGCATTATTTAGTAATTATGCTTTTCATGGCGGTTATGCCTTTCCAAAAACAGGGAGAACTGGACGACTATAACACCTCCACAGGGTATAAAGCACAGTGTTCGACCCAACAGGTGAGCTGTCTGACCCACTTACACAAAGCAAAAACAATTACGATGGGCTCTTCGGATGGAACCATCAAGATTAGCAAGTTTAATAACGATGCCGTGAAGATAAAGGTAGAATCGCTTGCCCCTGGCAACCCAACTACTGCGTTGGTTAACATATCCGTCTTTATGGAGAACCTTAACCCGTACATATCCTCAGTAGATGTGGTGTGTCATGGTAAAGACAACACAGAGCAAGTGCGCACATTCAGGGCAACCAACTTCGAATTGGGAGGTGAAAAATTCGTTTACAGAGTTCCCATAGGATTCTCAGACAAGACAAAATTGCAGTTCTCGTTCCGAAACTTAAAGTCAAACTTTGCTGATGAAACCTATCTTAACAATCCGGGTACGCACAACTCGCGGTATAGTTTCGTGGCATCGGAGTATTATGATGCGGTGGCCGACGACCTTTATGGGCATAAGGACATCGTGGCCGACTATGATTACGAAAAGAAAGTGAAGGTGGAATTGGCAGGAAACATTGCTTTCCCCTTTAACAACGCGGCCGACTTGGCTAACACCTCGGTTGGAAAGCAATCTAATTATTTCACCCAACGCCAATTCACTATGGCGGCCTATAAGAAGATGACGGGTGAAGTGGTGACGGAAATAGGCGGAGTGAAGCATAGCCACTTTGAGAAAGGTAAGTTTGTGAAAGAGAATGCACAATTGCAAGACAACGAGACAAAGACCATGTATCTCTACACCACTGATGAAACGCGCTACAACATTGCACCTACAACCAAAAGGGCGCAACATAGGGCTCGCTTATTATCATACGATAATCAAGCTGAAAATAGCCAACTATAAGGCAAAGGTGAAGTGGCATTCCATTTTACAATAAGCCGATGTACTACAAGGATGCTGCCAACAAGCATTATGAGTCTACGCAGATGGTGGGTGCTGAAATCCAAACCACCGAGTCGGGTTTTGAAGGCAACAAACACCAGGTGGGCGCGACCAGCAAGTATGGCTACCTAACGCTCAAGCAAATAATCGACGTGATGAAGAGTCGATTGCTAAAGGAACAGACCCCAATGTGCCAAAGAGCCTTAACGACGTGTTGTGCGTAGACAATTCCAACCTGTTTGACATCATTCGAGAGAACAGTTCTCAGAAGTTGAAACCGATGATGGAAGACCTGCGTAGCAAGTTGTCTAAGAACGCGCTGATATTCTTACCTTACAGGGCTGCAAGCCTGGCGAACATTGAAAATGTTGCCATACAACGCACGGATGGTAAGGGTTTTGATGGGCATTCCAACGTAACACTCACCGATAAGATGCCATTCTTCACGCCATACAGCGTGCAATTGAAGTCTGATGCCTACGCCACTTACACGCGTGATGTTACAGCGCAGGGCAAAGGTCGTGTGAAATACGCCGCAGTGGTGCTGCCATACGGGCTTACATTAGATGGAAGTGCGATGCACAGTAACGCCGTTGGGCAACAATCGAAGTTCTACTTGGCCAAGATGAAGTCCAACGCGCTCAAGCTTAAGTCGGACAAGAAACACGAAGGAGCCGATTACGATGTTGTCGCTAAGTTCGACTACCTCACGGGTATAGCCAAGAGCGAAGCCAATGTGCCTTACATCGTAATGGTAGCAGAGGGGTATGGAGATGGTAACGTCTCGTTCGTGGCTACCGAAAAGGGAGCATTGATAGGGAAAACGCCTACAACGCAGACGGGTGTAGTGGGTAGTTACGAAGTTCAAAGTAAGCTCGACAACTCGCCTGTCAAGTTCAAGAGCTATTATACCTACTCTGGACGCGTGCTGAACAAGGCTGGAAACGAAATGGTGTTCTACTTCTCACTCGACAGATTCGTGGCATTCAAGAACCTCAAGAAGTCGCAATTGTTCCTCTTCCCCTTCCGTACGTTCTTCCATTTTGAGAACCAAGGACTGCACTTAGCTAAGTCGCTCAACTCGTTTGAGATTAGTTTCGACGGCGAAGAAGAGGCTACATCAACAGATATTGACGACGTGCAGGAAGAAGTGGTGCTCAAAGTAACGATTTCTACCGGTCAGATTACCGCCGAAGCAACAAAGGATGTACCACTAACTATCTATACGGTGTCTGGTCGATTGTGCTGCACGGAGCCATGATAAAGGCAGGCGAAACGCGCACGTTCTATCTCGCCAGGCGTATATCTGGTGAACGGAAAGAAGATGATTGTTAACTAAAACACGATAGACGATGAAAAGGAAGAAGTATATAACGCCACATATCGTGGCGGAGCAACTCTTACCAGAAGTCCACTTGGCCGCCGGCTCGTTCCAGTCAGACGAGCCTGGCGCCAAGCCAGGAGACATGTTTGAGGAAGATTTTGAGGAGAACGAGGATTTTGACAACGAGAGTTATCACATCTAAACACAAGATGGCGAGCTTATGGCAGGTGCTGTAAGCTCGCCTTCATTCTGTTATCCCCAATCGGTCGCTTGTTAAATGTTTTAGGTTGTTTCCTTCGTTTTTCTGTTCTTCTTTCGTTTGCTTGTCGAGCATCTTGCCTGTCTTATTTCCCCAACGTAGTCTGCCACGTCTTCAAGAATAATACAGGCAATATGCTCAACAATACACAAAAATCTACACAGGCTCAACGCACGATTTGGGATAAAGCGATTTCTCTGGCACAGGTTAGGAGAAAATAGCTTTACCAGACAGCAATACATGGGGGTTAAATATGGTGTGCGTTTACATAAAAAGCGGGATGGTTATGTGAACCATCCCGCTTTCTCGATGTATGCTCATGCGTGCAAATTAGCTATTGCACGTAGGGTTCCACGGTTTCAGCTGGGTGAAGAAATCGTTGCCCTTATCGTCTACGAGGATGAAGGCAGGGAAGTTTTCTACCCTAATTTTCCACACGGCTTCCATGCCAATCTCTGGGAATTCCACACACTCGATGCTCTTAATAGAGTTTAACGACAGCACCGCAGCAGGGGCCGCCGATACTTCCCAGATAGAAACCGCCATGCTTTTTGCAAGTGTCGGTAACAACTTGGGTGCGGTTTCCCTTGGCAATCATAATCATTGAGCCGCCGTGGTCTTGGAATTCGTCTACGTAGGGGTCCATACGGTTGGCCGTGGTTGGACCCATTGAGCCACATGGCAGGCCTTCTGGCGTTTTCGCTGGGCCTGCATAGAGCACGGGATAATCCTTAAAATATTGTGGTAGGTCGCCCGTTTCGTCTAGTCGTGCTTTCAGTTTGGCGTGCGCGATGTCGCGTGCCACGATGATGGTACCATTCAGACTGAGGCGCGTAGATACGGGATACTTGCTCAACTCTTTGAGAACCTCGGCCATGGGCTTGTCTAGGTATATCTTCACGGCATTTCCTTCGCCTGCATGACGCATTTCTTCGGGTATCAATTCACCGGGATTGTCGTCCAATTTCTCAATCCAAATGCCGTCTTTATTTATCTTTGCCTTGATGTTTCGGTCGGCCGAGCAGCTCACGCCCATGCCAACGGGACACGATGCACCATGCCTTGGCAAGCGCACCACGCGTATGTCGTGGGCAAAATACTTACCGCCGAGTGTGCGCCAAGCCCAATTTTTGTAAGCCTCGTCTAGCAGTGCTTCTCCAATTCCACATCGCGGAAGGCGCGTCCTGTTTCATCGCCCGTGGTGGGTAGCGAGTCGTAGAAGTGGGTTGAGGCCAACTTCACGGTGAGAAGGTTCTTCTCGGCACTCGTTCCGCCGATAACGAAGGCGATGTGATATGGCGGACAAGCTGCTGTTCCTAGGCTTTTCATCTTGTCGATGAGGAAAGGCACCAGCGTTCCTGGGTTTTGCAGCAAGGCCTTTGTTTGCTGATAAAGTAAGTTTTGTTGGCCGATCACCGCCTTTCACCACGCAAAGGAAACGGTATTCTTTGCCTTCAGTGGCCTCGATGTCTATTTGCTGCAGGTAGGTTGCAGCGCGTGTTCACCTCATCGTACATGTTGAGGGGTGCGTTTTTGCGAGGTAGCGCAGGTTCTCTTCCGTGTAAGTTTTGTACACGCCCTTAGAGAGCGCCTCCTCATCGCAGAAACCTGTCCACACGTGTTGTCCCTTCTCGCCGTGAATGATGGCCGTTCCCGTGTCTTGGCAGAAAGGCAATTTGCCCTTTGCAGCCACTTCTGCATTGCGAAGAAAGGTCAGCGCCACGTACTTGTCGTTGTCGCTGGCTTCGAGGGTCTGTAAAGTATTTTTGCTACTTGTTCGTTGTGTTCGCGCCTTAAAAGGAAGTTAACATCGCGGAAAGCGGTGTTGGCGAGCATCGTCAGTGCCTCGGGAGACACCTTCAAAATCTCGTTTCCTTCAAATTCGCTAACCGATACGCCGTCCTTAGTGAGCAGGTAATACTCTGTTTCGTCTTTGCCCTAACTGAAACATGGGAGCGTACTTAAATTCGGGTGTTTGTGCCATAATGTTTGTATTTATATTTAATAGGGAGATAAGGGTTTAAGAAGTTAAGGAGTTAAGGCATGTTCTAAAAATCCCCGCAAAAGGTTCAATTGTTGTTCCTTGTATTGCTCTTCACTGTCTTTTTGCTTTTTATCTGGCATCTTTTGCTTTTTCTCTTTCAGTAACATAGTTGACTATGCTCCTTCAAAAGTAAGCAAAAACCTGCTCAACTAAATGCTAAGAATACAGCGAAGGTAATTTTTAGAACCTGCTTTAAGCCAATGGCTTTTAGTTTCTAAGTTCATGAGTTTGTAAGCTCATCAGCCTTTGAGCGTATGGTATGTAAGTTCATTGCGCAGTGCGAGGAATGGATAAACACCCCCACAAACTTATGAACTCACATACTCAGCACCTCACAACCTCACGACTTAATATCCAAAAATCTCTTGGGTTGTAGCTTTTTAATCTTGCCAATCTTCTCTAATCCCTTCATGTCGAGGTTCTTCTCGTCGCCTAAGATGAGGTAGCGCAGGGGCTTTTTGGCCATTGTCTGCTTTTTCAAATTCAACCATCTCTTTGAGCGTAATCTTGGGCAGCGCATTGTAAATGCGTTCTTTGATGTCGAAAATCCAGCCCCAGCCTACGTGCTTGTAGATAAGCGTTGATGATGCCAAACTTCGTTGTACGTTCGGTGGCGATGCGCTTCATCGAAGCCTGTTTGGCCAGTTCGAAGGCCTTGTCGCTTTGTGGCATTTCGTTGATAATGCTGTTGAAAGCCTTCACGCAGTCCATCATCTTGTCGTTCTGACTGATGATGTTGGCTTGTAGCGACTCCGTTTCGCCTACTCTCGAAGGTGTGTTATAGCGTGCGGGGCGCTGTATGCCAATCCGCGAGTTTCCCTTAGCTCTTGGAAAACGATGCTGTTCATACCCACGTTCCAAAGTATTCGTTAAACAGGTACACCATCGGACGCTGTTCTAAGTTCCAGCCTTTTCCGCTGTTGTTGTACAGCATCATAGCTAGATGTTTTTGGCTTCGTAGGGTGCAATCCACACCGCGTTTTCTTTGGTTTGCACCTTGGTGTAGGCCTTGTTTTTGTGGTACGTTGGCCAGTGTCTTGCCGATGGCGTGATTTTTCGTCAACTGCTTTTGACCAATTCTTCCGGGGGTAGATTGTCCTGCACAGCACCTCGTGCTTGTAGTTCCGCAGGCCTTTAAGCAGGTTGAGCAGGCTTTGCGGGTTTGTTTTGTCTAGCTCGGCGTTGGTCATCACGTTACGAACGGTGTTGTATGGGCCATACATGCCGTAAGCCGCGAGGGCCATGAAGTTGGACACTTGGTTGCTTCGGCTGTCTTTGCGTCCCTTCTTAACCAGTTCCACAAGTTGCTTGTAGGCGGCATTGTCTACCTTGGCGTTGGCCAATGGGTGTTCAACCAGCCACAAAGCCTTGGGCATATTCTCGTTAAGGCGGTGATGGTGATGTTCAAATTGTCGGCTCCTGCTGATATGCTGTAATCGCGTAAAACCAGCTGATAGAAACGTTGTTTCACCTGTTCGGGTGTCAATTTGTTGGTGCCAAGATAGTCCAGATACTCGGTTGCGATGTCAAACGCTTGTCGGCTTCCTTACCGAAGTCGTAGTGGAAGGCCAGTAAACAGTCCGTTGTCCTTGTTAGGCACGTAAAAGCACGGGCAAGCCTTTCTTCGTCTTTCGTCTTTACTAGGTCTTTTGTTAAAGTCTACAAAGCGCGGTTCTATGGGCGTAGTCTTGCTGGCGATGATTTCTTTCACGAAGTCGCTTTGCAAATCGCGGTTCGAAGGGATGGGCGTTATCTGTGGTTTGTCTATTTTCTTTTTGTGTGGTGTCTTCGCCTTGTCGCTTGTAAACCACCGCGTAGTTGATTGTTCAGGTGCTTATTGGCAGAAGGCCACAATCTGTGCCTTGGTCATCTTCGATATGCGGTCGAGCCTTTCCAACCACCGTCTGCCAGTCTTTGCCGTTGATAAAGGCGTCTACAAATTGGTCGGCTCGGTCTTTGTTCTTTTCTAGCGCGTGATAGTACTCCAATTTCATATTGTTGATAACGGCGGGCAAGAGGTTGTCGGAGAAGTTACCTTTCTTTAAGTTCTACTTCTCCCAAAACAAGTTTTTCACGTCGTCAAGGCTCTGTCCTTCTTTGGGCGATGCCCATAATCCCAGCAAACCATATTCGGCTAGCTGAAAAGAAATGCTGCCGCCGCCAAGATATTTCATCTTTTGTGCCAGGTTAATGTCCATCAGTCCGGCCTTTTTCGTTGCTTAGGATGTTGGCAATTACGTCCAAAGTATCGCCTCAGTAGCGACTTTCCGCCGTCAAACTCGCCATGCTATCATCAGCTCGTCGGCCTCCGGACCCATAACGGTGGTGTCTTTTGGAGCCGTAAGCGGCTTTTGTTTGGGGAACTGCGGGAAGGAAAGGCTCTCGCTTTTCTTCCACGAACCGAAGTATTTGTCGATGGTGGCGATAACCTTATCGGGGTCCATGTCGCCCGCCATGCAGATGGCAACGTTGTTGGGAACGTAGTAGCGGTTGAAGTAATTCTTGATATTTACAATCGAAGGATTCTTCAAATGCTCTTGTAGTACCGATGGTGGTCTGCGTTCCGTAGGGGTGTGTAGGTGTTAACAACTTCGAAATGGCTTGCCAAACTTTGTTGCCATCGCGTGTAAGTCCGATGTTATATTCCTCGTAAACGGCCTCCAACTCGGTGTGGAAACCGCGTATAACCATATTTTGGAAACGGTCGGCCTGTATCTTTGCCCAGTTGTCCACTTCGTTAGCGGGGATGTCTTCCGTGTAACACGTAACGTCGTTGCTGGTGTATGCGTTGGTTTTTTCAGCTCCGATAGACGACATCAGCTTGTCGTACTCGTTGGGGATGAAGTATTTGGCAGCCAATTGCGACACGCTATCTATGCCGTGGTAGGCCTTTTTGCGCTGTTCGGGGTCGGTAAGTGTGCGGTATTTCTCGTACCTTTCTTCGATGTCTTTCAGCAAGGGTGCCTCTTTTTCGGCATCGGTTGTGCCGAATTGTTTCGTTCCCTTAAACATCAGGTGTTCCAGATAGTGTGCCAAGCCCGTAGTTTCGGCGGGGTCGTTTCTACTTCCCGTCTTTACTGCTACGTAGGTGTGAATGCGTGGTGTCTCTTTATTTACCGAGAGATACACGCGCAGTCCGTTGTCCAAGGTGTAGATGCGCGTTCCCGTTGGGTCGCCCTTCACCGTTTGGTACTTGTAATCTTTTGCTTGCATGGCTGTTGCCGCTCCTGTGAGGAGCAAGGCAACCAAAATCGATTTAATGCTCATACGATAAGATTTGTTTTGTTGATATTATTCGGTTTCCTTATTTAGCTGTTCCACAAATCCGCGATATACATCCTCTTCCACGTCGCCCAACTTGTACTCCTTCAAGGCATCTTCCCTTATTGTGGCAATCCATTGCCGCTGGCCCTCGCGCCCTTGGTCGATGATGTCTTGCCAATCGGCGTGCCTAGGCTGTGCGATGCCGTAGTATTCGTTTATCAGACGATAGGCGAATGCCCATTCGTATTGCTCGTAACGCTCCCCAATCTCGCCGAAACGTTCGGTTACTCGTTGTATGTCGGTTATTTCGCGGTTCTTTATTTCTTCAATTAGTCTAAGCTCTTCGCTTTCTGGCAACAGCAGACCCGACAGGTCGCTCCACTGCTTCCAGCCTGTGGTCGATGCGGGTTCGGTTGGTCCATACTTCCGCACACAGCGCGCCAAGAACATCTTGATGGCCATGTCGTAGTTGCGCAAGCCGATGTTTAGCGAGTTGTTGGTTATCACGTATCCCCTGAAAATTGTATTCAGCCACGTTCTCGCCTTGTGCCTCACGCAGTTTTTCTAGTATCTGCTTGCCTTGCAACATCTCGTTAACGGTGAACGGACTAAGCCAAGTAAAGTTCACAATGCTTTTTTGTCCGCTGCGTGGACGTATGTCGCGCTTGGGCCATTTGCGCACATCGCGATACAAACCCACTGTGTTTAGGTTGCGCCCCGGCACAAGATACATGATGTCGCCATAGGCAATGAGATACGAAAAGGGGATGTTGCGCGTGTCGGGATGGTGCATTAGCTTGCCAAAACACACCGAGAAAGCCCCGATGTTGGCCGGCATTAGGAGGTAAGCACCGCTTGCCGTCTTTGTTCCGCGCTCCAAAATGCCGTAGTGCATGGGCCCCATCTTGTAGGCATGATTGCTGAAATTTGTGGCCGAACCTGCGTTATAAAATGAGAACATGGCCCCAATGAGCAGCGAGCTTTTATGATGGCTGGCCGTGAACGGACCGCAAAAGGCGGCGCAAGCCTCGCCGTTGCTCATGTAGCTGTTGGCAAAAAACACGCTGGCCGATGCCGTAAAACCATTGGTTAGCTGGCAAGCCTCGCCCACATAGCAGTCTTGCAGGTTGCAATCGTTGGTTATCGAAGAGCCGTCGGCCACGATAGAGTTCTCGCAAATAACGCCGCTGCCCACATATACGCCCGAACCTGCCGCGCTAAGCAGCGAGCAATCGAATAGTCTTGCCGCGCCGTTCACCTCGCAATTGTCTTGTACGATGGTGTTCACCACCTCGCGCGTGTTCACGATTTTCACGCCAAAGCCAATCGTTCCGCGGTCGGGTAGGGTGCGTTCAAGCTCTTCGGCAATCATTTGCCTTATTCTTTCGCGCAGTTCTTTGTCGGCATTGTGTTTCACCATGAATGCGGCCAGCTGGCTATTCAGCCCATCGAAGAGCGTAACATTGCCTTCGCCCACCTCGTTAAGCACCGATATGAGGTTGCCTTCGCCATACGTCGCGCCCTCCGTTGTCTCCATCGTGCTAACGTTCGAGATATAGCATTCTTCGCCGATGGTATAGTTGTTGATGTAGTTGCCGATGTTCTCCACCAGGCTGTTATCGCCAATGCACACGTTGCGGAGCGTGGCATTGCGCAAGCCCGAGTGTTTAAGGAACCCCCTACTAACCTCGATGTTCTTCTCGAACACGCCCAGTTTGATGTCGCCATAAAAGGTAACGTCGTGCACATAGGTGGGTTTGAAGTCTTCGGCCACCATAATTGCCTCCCAGTTCTCGGCCTGACAGCCGTGGTCTTCTAGCAGGGTTATTTCCTCATCGGTAAGTAATCGGTACATCATTCCATTTCGTATAAAAAGTCGTTATAGGGATATTTCTGCACGTGCAGTTCGCGAACTTTGGCGTATAGCCTGTCTCTCAGTTCGTCTACATTGGTTTTTTCGCGTGCCGAAATAAATATACAGTTGTCGTTTAGCCGTGCCATCCACGTTCGTTTCAAGTCGTCGAGGGTCATGTTCTCCTTTGTTGCGGGTGTAAGGTCGTCCTCATCTTTCTTCACGAAGGTGTAGTTGTCTATCTTGTTAAACACAATCATGCTGGGCTTGTCGGCACAATCCAGTTCGGTTAGTGTCTTTTCCACTACCGCAATCTGCTCCTCAAAGTCGGGGTGCGATATGTCTCACCACGTGCACAAAGCAAGTCGGCCTCGCGCACTTCGTCTAGTGTCGACTTGAACGAGTCAACCAAATCGGTGGGCAACTTGCGTATAAAGCCCACGGTATCGGCCAAGAGGAAGGGCAGATTTTCAACCACCACCTTCCTTACAGTCGTGTCGAGCGTGGCGAAAAGCTTGTTTTCGGCAAACACTTCGCTTTTTGCAAGCAGGTTCATGATGGTGCTTTTGCCCACGTTGGTATAGCCCACCAGTGCCACGCGCACCATTCGTCCGCGGTTTTTGCGTTGCGTTGTCTTTTTGTTTGTCAATCTCGCCAATCGTTCTTTCAGCAAAGCCATGCGCGAGAGGATAATTCGGCGGTCCATTTCGAGCTGCGTTTCACCTGGTCCACGTAGTCCCACCGAGCCTTTTTTCCGCCACCACTACCCGAACCGCCGCCTTGTCTTTCAAGGTGAGTCCACAGGCGTTGCAGCCTGGGCAGCATGTATCTGTATTGCGCCAGCTCCACTTGCGTTTTGGCATTTGCCGTTTGTGCGCGCATGGCGAAGATGTCGAGGATGAGCGAAGTGCGGTCCAATATCTTCACGTTCAGTTCTTTTTCGATGTTGCGCATTTGCTTAGCCGACAACTCATCGTCGAAAATAACCATTCCACTTCGCGTTCGGCCTCTTCTTCGGCCAGTATATATTGTTTTATCTCTTCGAGTTTGCCTTTGCCCACGTATGTAACCACACTAGGCGCATTAAGCCTTGGGTGAAACGTTTCACCGTAACGGCGCCTGCCGTGTCGGCCAAAAACTCCAATTCGTCGAGATATTCTTTGGTCTTGGCCTCGTTTTGCTGTTGCGTTATCAGCCCCACCAGCACGGCGGTTTCGGCCTTAACCTCGGATATTACAAATTCTTTCATTTTAGGTGTCTTATTGCATCTAGTCTATATTAAGTGCAAATATAGTGCAAAAACCTAAAACTACAAAAGCCTTGCATCGTGTTTTTCTTTCCAATGCGCGTGTGGGCGGCTTTTACCATTTGATAGCTTTGCGTGTTCTTTCGGTTACAAGTTGGTAGCTACTAGGTTAACCCGCCTCCGCAGGAACTTGCCAGTGCCCATTTTGTAAACTTACTTGTCGCGGCTACTGACATAAAGTCTCCTCAACAATTCTACTTTCGTGGCATTGTTTGTTATTCTCAACCGTGAAGATGTCTTGACTTTTAATATTCTTATAAATGGAGAGGGTTTATGCTCTTTGTGCTGTAAAACCACGATAAACACTCCGCCCATGTGCGGGGTAGGCACAAAGATACGATAAAATCTGAAATCCTGCCCCCTTTTGCTTGTGGCAAGTCGTGGTTATGTTTCAAAAAAAGCAACTTGGCGGAAGGCATTCAATGCACCATCTACAAGTTGAAAACTGGCCGTTAATGGCGGCTTTACTTCTGCGTTTCCATAGTGCTGTGTCCGTTGGCCGTGAGCAGCATGCCTGGCAACTGCTCGCGCTGTCGATAGTAAGTGTATGTGGTTTCAGTGCCGTTGCTCACGTGTTGGTATGCGGCATAAGTACTTTTGTCCAGTTTTTAGTAAGAAATTTAACCTCATAAGTGCCCTTTTTATCCATCAAGTGCTCACCTTGTCGCAAAAAATCGATTCTCGCGAAGGTTCGTTTTGATACAAAAAGGGGTCAGCATGTGAATGTGGTAAAATGAATTTATATTCCAAAGAACCGCCATTTGCACCAACCTTTGGGCTATTTGCAGTAAAATACCCTGCATTTAGTACCAAAACGCAGTGCATTTTGGTGCTAAACGCAGTGCTATTTGGTGCTAAACGTGGTGCATTTTGGTGCTAAATGCAGGGTAAAAGGGTGCAAAACGCAGTGCTAAATGGTGCTTAATGCGGTATGAAAAGCATAAATATCCACTGAAAGTGTATAAACAAAACCTCTTCGAACCATGAAACACATGGCCAAAAAGGGTAAAATAACCGCTAAAAAGTGGGTTTTGGGGGCTAAAAGTGGGTAATTGGGGGTTGAAAAAATACGGGTTGGCAACCAATCTAGAAAGGCAAAATGGTGCAAAATATGGGTTTTCTTCTTAAAAACGGACAAGCTGAAAGATGTGAAAGGTCTGAAATGGTAGTTATTTACCTACCTTTTAACCTGTTTTTTCGCTAGAACGGAGTGAAAATTAGAGGGCTGTTGTAAAATAAAATTTAATTATTTTGAGTTGACAAGTTGACTAGTTAACAAGTTGACAAGGCTAGTGGGCGCAGCCAGTTTTCACCTTAGTCAGTTGATAGGTTAACACGTTAACGGGTTGATAAGGTTATTGTGTGCAGCCATTTTTCACCCTAGTCAGTTGACAGGTTGACAAGTTAACGAGTTGACAAGGCTATTGTGCGCAGCCTGTTCTTACCTTAGCCAGCTGATAGGTTAACACGTTAACAAGTTGACAAGGCTAGTGGGCGCAGCCAGTTTCCACCTTAGCCAGTTGACAAGTTAGCGAGTTGATGAGTTGGTGAGCTTGTAAGTTTGTTAGTTGATGGGCTTTTGAGTTCGTGAGTTGGTGGGTTTTGATTTTTTGAGTTAATGAAATTGTAGGTTGGTGAGTTGATGGGCTTTTGAATTTATGAGTTGATGAACTCGTAAATTGATGTGTTGATGTATTCGGGATTTGTTGGTGTTTTTGTGAGTTTATCAAGCTAGTGAGTTGATTTATCCTGCTCTTCGTAATATGAGCGTGGTGTTTATCTTGTGCTGGCATCACAAAGACAACAAACTCCTCTCAATATGATAAACCCATTTTAGGCGAGCAACCGCTCATAATAATTATCAAGACTTACCAAATAAAGGTCTTTTTCCAAGCGTTTTAGCTCGTGTACAATTTCTTCATTCGAGTTAAAGTCTTTTGCGATCCACTTTTTATCATCTTCATCAACATCTTCTTTTTCCAAGTGGCGAAAAAGAATATCGCAGAAGCACCCTGTCGTCCGACCAATACTTGGGATGCCATTCTTCAATAAATCGCCAATAAGAACAGGTCCGCCTCCATACGTCATCCCTTTTAATAAGCATTTCGTCATTCCCCTTATCGCCCCACGTTCATCATTCCAGCAAAGCCAATTCGGTCGCGTTCGTCGGCCGAAACATCGATGTAGGCGTGTCCGTTATCGTACACTTCCAGGTGATAGGCATAGCGGTCTTCGCGGTTGTTTACCTTTATTTCGATGTTCATTCGTCCGTCTTTGCCTTTGGTTATGGTGTAGTCGGTCATCTTTTCGGCAAAGTCTAGTGCTTTACCTCCGCCATACGGCACGCGGTAGGCATGCCCGAAATAGGGCAGGTACGAATAAATGGAGTCGCCCGACACCTTGACGTAATAGCCATAAGACAAGGCTTTTGGCCTGCATTCGCATGGGATATACGTGGCTTACCTCTATTGTATATTGTTGCTTTTTCTAGGGCCTTCGTTCACCTTTTTGTGCCGTTTCGGCCTGCTTTTTCGCCTTTTTCGGGCGATAAGTTTCTGCGTTCCTGCGCAGCCTGCCAGCAATGCTATGGCCACGGCAACTCCTATCACTTGTTTCATATCCGCATCCTTTATAAGTCCTTATTGTGGTGTTCTCCGCCCACATTTTTCTCATCGTGAGGTGCATGACCAACTTGGTTATGCCTGTCTCTCCGAGGTATGGGCGTGTCCTAAGTTACGCCAATTCTGCGACTTATGCAAGGTGTTACGGCTGATTTAACCAATTTTTACCAGTAGTTTTCCTAGGCTCGGGCGGTATGGCGTGTAGAGCCGTTGTGTTACTTAGCCTTTCTGGTTGCCCTCCTCCCACCAAGTGTTTCAATCCCACTTGTTGCTTTCTATGCCCTATTCTTCTCCGCTTTAACCGCCTTTTCGCCCATGCAAGATACGTGTTTTCTATCAGGAAAGAATGGCTTGTAACTTCTGTTTGCCGTACAATAGCAGCGTACAGTTCTGCAAAAAGCCGCACTTCGCAAGGCTTTCAGGTGCTAACAGTGCATTTCTCCGCACAAGTTGTACGCCAAACATTTGTTAATTGGCCTGACGATACCCACGCAACAATCTCCATTTTGCCACTAAAAACAAACCTCGCGAGAAGGGATTGTTTGTAGGCCGATGGGGAAAACCCTTGAAACGCGATAGGAAGATTTGCATACAACCCTCCTTATAAGTTACGATTGGCCGTTTTTTTCTTTCTCATTTGTCCGTTATTTGGATTTTAAGTGATACCTTTGTAAACAACTAAGAACAGCCAGCGTAAACAACATAAACATTAAAAATATTCCGCACGCTACCTAATTAGAGGCTTGTTGCCGTACGCTGCCCTCGGGTTTCGACACCATGCGTTGCCAAACTTAATAAAATTTGGGGCAAATGGCCTACAAAGGGGCTGGTTGGGCTTGGCGTATGGTATAATGAAACTGAGCAAATAGGCATAAACAAGCTTTCGCCGACACTTCGCAATACCTAGCCGAACACTACCATAAGGCGGACGTGCGGAGTGGGCTAAGCGTGCCAAATAAAAACAAGAAACATTGTATGCCACCATGTAAACCGTTCCGAAACGGGGCAAGGAGCTTTAAGTGGGGGCATAAGTAAACAACAAATGCGACTAACAGAATGATAAAAGTACTTAAACGACTGGGAAACTACATGGGCAGGCGCAAGGCTTTGCTGCCGCTTTCGGTGGCTTTGTCGGCCATAAACGGGCTATTGTCGCTTGTTCCCTTTGTCTTGGTGTGGCTGGTGGTGCGCACGCTGCTCACCACTGGTGGCAATCTGGCCGCCACGCCCGTGTGGAACTACGCCCTTGCCGCCTTTGCCGTGTCTGTATTCAACGTGTTGCTCTACTTCTTGGCGCTAGCGCTGTCTCACCTAGCGGCTTTCCGCGTGGAAACCAACATGCGGCGGCAGGCCATGCACGCTTTGATGCGGGCGCCATTGGGCTTTTTCGACACCCATAACACGGGCGGCATGCGCAAGGTTATCGATGAAGACTCGAGCCAAACGCACACCTTCGTGGCCCACATACTGCCCGATGTGGCGGGCAGCATCGTCTCGCCGCTGGGCGTTGTCGCGCTGTTGCTCGCCGTAGACTGGCAGTTGGGCTTGGCTGCGCTTGTTCCCATCGTATGCGCCTTCGGCATAATGGGCTTTATGATGAACCCCAAGAACAACCAGTTTCAGCGACTATACCTGGATGCGCAAGAGCGGATGGGTGCAGAGGCGGTTGAGTACGTGCGGGGAATACCCGTTGTAAAGGTGTTCCAACAAACAGTTTTCTCGTTCAAACGTTTCTACAACAGCATCATCGCCTATCGAGACCTCGTTATTAAGTACACCCTGGTGTGGCGTACGCCTATGTCTTTCTACATCGTGGCCATCAACGCCTTCGCCTTTGTGCTCGTACCTGTGGGCATCGTGATGATAGGGCACGGGCGAAATGCTGCTGTCGTCATCGCCAACATGTTCTTATATGTGCTCATCGCCCCGATAATCGGGCTTAACGTGATGCGGATGATGCACCTTATGCAAAGCTTGTTCATGGCCAACGAGGCTATAGAAAGGCTGGAAAGACTAACCGAGGCTACCCCATTGCCCATCAGCAGCGAACCGCGAAAAATCACTTCGTACGACATTTGCCTGAGACAAAGTGAGCTTTAAATACGGAGATGCGGAGAAAGAGGCTCTGCACCGCGTTTGCCTGGACATGCCTCAGGGAAGCACAACGGCCATCGTGGGGGCATCGGGCAGTGGCAAAACAACCCTCGCACGGCTGGTGCCGCGTTTCTGGGACGTGTGCGAGGGCAGCGTGAGCATAGGCGGGGTGGACGTTAGGCAGGTACACAAGGCGGAGCTGATGCAATGCGTGTCGTTCGTTTTTCCAAAAACACGCCTGTTTAAAACCTCACTGCTGGACAACCTGCGCTATGGCAATGAGGGGGCAACCATCGAGCAGATAAACCGTGCCGTGGACCTGTCTCAAAGTCGCGAAATAGTGAATAGGCTGCCAAAGGGACTGGATACGGTTATCGGCGCAGACGGAACTTACCTATCAGGAGGCGAACAACAAAGGTTGGTGCTTGCACGAGTCATCTTGAAAGATGCGCCTATAGTGGTGCTAGACGAGGCAACCGCCTTTGCCGATCCCGAGAACGAACACTTGATAAGGCGGGCCCTGGCAAACCTTACAAAAGGGAAAAACCGTGCTGATGATTGCCCATGAGACTACCACCGTGCAAGATGCAGACCGGATTGTGGTGCTGAACAATGGAGAAATAGCCGAGCAAGGCACGCACGAAGAACTGATTGGGCGTCAAGGAAGATACTACCGCATGTGGAACGAATACCAACGGGCCATCGCATGGAGGTTATAACGACAACTTAAGGGGGCTAGAAATAATGATTAGATGTTTTCAAAACCGTTTCGCACTGTCTGAAAAAGGGGCGAAAGACCTGCGTAGAGGCATATTCTTCTCTACGCTGTTAAACGTGGCGCTGATGTTGCCACCCAGCTATTTGTTTTTCTTCTTGATGGAATATGTTGACGTGCGCCGCGCCGCGCCGCCCCAATCGCTGTGGCTTTACCTTCTGCTTGCCCTGGTTGCCCTGTGCATCATGTTCATCGTTAGCAGGTGGCAGTATAACAGCACCTACGTAACCGTGTATGCGGAAAGTGCGCAACGGCGCATAACCTTGGCCGAAAAGCTTCGCCGTTTGCCGCTGGCATTCTTCGGAGAGCACAACCTGTCTGACCTAACCTCCACCATGATGGAGGATTGTGCGCAGCTTGAAGAGACCTTTTCGCATGCCGTGCCCCAGCTTTTCGCCGCCGGCACAAGCGTGATTGTGGTGGGCATGTGCCTGTTTTCTTACGATTGGAGGTTGGCTTTGGCCGTGTACTGGCCCGTGCCACTGGCCTTGTTGGTGTTGCTTTTGTCTGTGCGTAGCATAGATAAGGCTTTCACTAAGCACTACAAAGTGAAACGCGCACTGACCGAACAGATACAAGAGGGACTGGAATGTGCAGGAGATTAAGGCATATAATGGCGAAGAGGCGTACGACAGGCAGCTGGACGAGAGGCTCAATGTCTACGAAAAGGCTCTGGTTAGCAGCGAATTGGTGACCAGTTCTTTGGTTAACGTCTCTGCTGTGCTGTTAAAGCTGGGCATGCCCTCGGTGTTGTTGCTGGGTGCGTGGCTCATGCAGCGCGGCGATGTGTCGCTGTTTGTCTATTTGGCCTTTGTGCTTGTTTCGGCAATGGTTTACAATCCCATACAAGATGTTTGCACGCACATGGTCGTATTGTCTTACTTAGACGTGCGCATTAAGCGAATGAGGGCAGATAGAAGCCATGCCCACACTCGATGGGAGCAAGGATGTGGAGGTGAATGGTTACGACATCGCGTTTCGTGGAGTGAGCTTTTTCTTACGAGACGGGCAAACAAGTGTTGCACGATGTGTCGTTCACTGCCCGCCAAGGTCAAGTAACGGCGTTGGTAGGTCCTTCTGGCGGCGGCAAAAGTACGGCTGCCAAGCTTGCCGCACGCTTTTGGGATGTGGACGAAGGAGTGGTTACACTTGGTGGAAAGAACATCGCCGAGATGGATGCAGAGGCGTTGTTGAAGAATTATGCAGTGGTTTTCCAAGACGTTTTGCTGTTCAATGCCTCTGTTGCCGACAACATACGCATTGGCAAACGCAATGCCACCGACGACGAAGTGCGGCAGGCGGCGCGGTTGGCGCAATGCGACGACTTCATCAGGAGCATGCCGCAGGGCTACGATACCATCATCGGAGAGAATGGCGAAACGCTATCGGGAGGCGAACGCCAGCGCATATCCATTGCGAGAGCACTCTTGAAAGATGCGCCAGTGATACTGCTAGACGAGGCCACAGCCAGTGTAGATGCCGAGAATGAAACCAAAATACAGGCTGGAATATCAGAACTGGTGCGCAATAAAACGGTTGTAATAATCGCCCACCGTATGCGCACGGTGCTAAATGCCGACCATATCGTGGTTCTGGATGGGGGAACGGTGCGCGAACAGGGCTCACCCCAGGAGTTGTTGAAGGAGAACGGCGAGTTCGCACGTATCGTTCGGCTGCAATTGAGTGACTCTTAATCGTGTTGTAAAGTGTTTTGGTCGACCACACAGCAAAGGATGGTTGACGACAAAGCAAAACGATGATGGACATCAAACAAACGATGGTCGGTCATCAAGCAAATGATGGTTGACTATAAAGCAATAGCACCACGTCCCAATGCGGCCTAACGAGGCGGCATTGGGACGTGGTGCAGTGCTTTTGGTGCCGTATTCGGGCTAACACAGCAGCGTTGCTGAGACAAGTCTAATGCGGCAGAGCAGTTTCAAAATGTTGTGCTTTCAGAACGTCACCGTGCGACTTCCGTCTGCCTGTTCCTCGATTTTTACCTTCACAACATCGGCAGGCAAAATCTCTTCGATTAGTTCGGGCCATTCAAGAAAAACAGAGAGAGCCGCTGTAAAAAGTAGTCTTCGTAACCCATATCGTACACCTCTTCGAGCTTTTTTATGCGGTAAAAGTCGAAGTGGAAGATGGGTTTGGGTGTCTGTTCGCTGTGATATTCGTTTACGATGGCAAAAGTGGGCGAGGTGATAACGTCGGTAACGCCCAACTCTTCGCACACGGCTTTGATGAAAGTTGTTTTGCCCGAACCCATCTTTCCGTAGAAGGTGAACACCTCGCCCGTGCCCATATTGTCGATGAATTGTTTGGCCACGTTGTGTATTTGGGCCAACGATGTAATTGTAAGTGTCATTGTATGTTGTGGTTTATGGTCGCATCTGGGCGCGCGTTGGCCCTTTGTTGCGGCTTGTTAAGTGGTTGTGTTATGTGGGGTTATCCTATATTTGCGGTGCGATGTTATCGTCTTCGCCGCATGGTGACTAGCGGAACGAGCATCTCTTCCATGCTGATGCCCCCATGTTGGAACGTATCTTTGTAGTAGGATACGTAGTAATTGTAGTTGTTGGGGTAGGCAAAGAAACTGTTGCCCGTGGCGAATACGTAGCTGGTGCTGATGTTTGGCGAGGGCAGTTGGGCCTTATGTGGCTCTTTGATGGTGAACACCTCTTTTGAATTATAGCTCAAATTCTTGCCCAACTTGTAGCGTAGGTTGGTGTTGGTGTTGCGGTCGCCCACTATCTTTATGGGTTTTGAGGTGCGGATTGAACCGTGATCGGTGGTGAGAACCACGGTGAAATCGCTCTGCGAAAGCAACTTGAAGAGGTTGGCGAGAATGGAATGGCGGAACCAACTGAGCGTGATGGAGCGGTAGGCCGACTCGTTATTGGCCAGTTCGCGCACCATGCGCGACTCTGTTCGGGCGTGCGAAAGCATGTCGATGAAGTTGAACACCATCACATTCAGGTCGTTTTGAGACAACTGCGAGAAGTGTTCGAGCAGCTTTTTCTGCCTCTGCCGACGTGTTTACTTTGGTGTAGCTGAATGTGTCGGCGGCGATAACGGTCTCATCTGTGTCTTTTATCAGCAGGTCTTCATTGAGGTTTTTGCCCTCCTCTTCGTCCTCGTCTCACCCATAGTTCTGGGAACATTTTCGCACCTTTGTTGGGCATAAGTCCGCTGAATATGGCGTTACGCGCATACTGGGTTGCGGTAGGCAGGATGCTGATGTACATGTCTTCGTCGATGTCGAAGAGGTCGCCAATCTCGCTTTCCAGCGTTTTCCATTGGTCGTAACGAAAGTTATCGAGAACGATGAGGAACACTTTTTCGCCCTTATCGAGCAAGGGAAAGATGGAATGCTTAAACAAGTCGGGGCTCATTACGGGGCGCCCGTTGGCGGTAGATGCGCCTTCGGCCACCCAATCCATGTAATTGGCCTTTACATATTTGGCGAAAGCGTTGTTGGCCTCCTCCTTTTGGGTTACCAATATGTCGGCCATGCTGCTGCCCGTATTGCTTAGTTCAAGTTCCCAATGCACCAAACGGCGATACACTTTGCGCCAGTCGTCGAGTGTCTTGCAGTCCATTATCTGCATGGAAATGTCTTGGAAGTTTTGCTGATAGCCCGTTTGCGTAACCTCAGAAACAATTTCTTTGCGGTGAATGTTCTTCTTTAAGGTGAGCAATATCTGGCTTGGGTTGACGGGCTTGATGAGGTAATCGGCTATTTTAGAGCCGATGGCCTGTTCCATGATGTTCTCTTCTTCGCTCTTGGTGCACATCACCACGGGCGTGGCAGGCTGTACTTTCCTTGATGCGTTGCAGCGTTTCGAGTCCCGAAAGGCCGGGCATCATCTCGTCGAGCATGATAAGGTCGAAGTTGCGTTGCTTGCATTGGTCTAGTGCATCCATGCCATTGCTCACGGTTACAACCTCATAGCCTTTCTTTTCTAGAAATATAATGTGGGCTTTGAGCAGTTCTATCTCGTCGTCGGCCCATAAAATCAGTCCGTTGTTCATTGTCAAAAATCCTTTCTAAATCGTAATATTCATCATCGGGTCAATCTCTTTTCGCTTGGGCTTGGCAGGCGTTTTTGGTGCTGTCTTGCTTAGCGGTAGGCGTCTTTTTGGGGTTGGTTTTCTTGCCCTTGTTGCCTAGTTCGTCTTTAAAGTCGATGCCCGTGTCTTCTTTCTTGTCGGTCTTTGTGGGTTGCTTTTGGGGCTTTGGCTCTGTTTTTACAGGCGTTTTGCCCTTTGGCTGCGTTTGGGTTTGTGTCGTTTTGCCCTTTTGTTGCGTGGCTGTTGCGGCTTTTTGCTGCCCTTATTGGTGTTTGGCTTTGGTTTTTGAGGTGCTAGGCGTGTCGTCTTCTATCACGATTGTGCCGTCGTCGGGCTGTCGTGTGGGTGGTAGTGGTGCCTCAATCACCGTCGCATCGTCGGCCTTTTGCTTAGTTTCGGGCTTTCCCTTTTGCTTTTGCGTAGGCTCGTCTGTAATGGGGTAAGAGTCTTCGTCGACATCCGTTGTTGCCTTTTCGTTGGGCAGAACAAAGTCGTTGTCCAGCGCGCGGTCTATCTCTTCGATGGTGGGAAGTCGTACTGGTACTTCGGGCTGAACTATTTCGGCAGGCTCGTTAAGCAGGCGGAAGGTGCTTACTTTCAGCGGAGCGAAGTGCTTGGCGTAGTATTTGTCGTAGTCGTCGAAACTAAATTCCTTGCCAAGTAGCTGCATGTTTTCTTCGCTTATTACGAGTGTGCGCCCGTTGTTCAGCCTTCGCGTGATGTTCGTTTGGCGGTGTAGCTCGCGTGCATACTGCAAAGCCTCGTCGAAATTGCGAAACCGCTCACCATCATCAAGCGTAATCCGTTGTCGGTTTCGGTTCGTATCTCGAAGTTTCGCACCAAATAGTTGGTGAAATTGTATTTGGCCAGGGCGAAAAGCAGCTTGTTTTCGTCTACGAAATTGGGTTGGTAGGCCATTACGAAGAGGAAATTGGCGTTGCGGTCGTTGCTAAATTGCTTGCCTTTTCAGGCTGTCGGCGGCGTTGGTGGCGGCCGTTCGGCGTTGCCAAACGTTGTTCAGATCGAACCCGCCTGCCTGCACTTGCCTGCCAGCCTTAATGCCGTTCACAATCATGGCGGCCATTTTGCTTAGCTCTGCTTTGGGGAAATTCCTCCACCAACGTTTGCAAAACCATTGAGGCAAGCGTCGACATTTCCGTCGTGTAGCATGGATAAGGCCTCTACAAAGAGGAACTTGTCGCGGTTGGCACCGTGTTTAAACTTGGTGGCCGATACCTTTGCGTTGCGCTTCACTGCTGCGTAGTTCTCGGCTTTGAAGAAGTCGTAGGTCGTGGCGTATAGCGAGTCTTCTATATGTTCGCCGCGCTGTGCGTTGGCAAAGTAATAGGGGTCTGTAATCAGTTCGGTAAGCTCGTGCTTAGGGTATTGCTGTTTCAGCATGTCGGCATAACGCTGTGCTGTAACCTTGTCGCCCTTTCGCATGTAGAGTAAGAAAAGGTGGTAGTATGCTTGCGGCATCTTGTCGAACTGCGGATAGTTGTCGGTAAGCCTGCGTAAGGCTTTCTCGGATAAGCCGAGTTGGTCGAGCTTGTCTTTGAAAATCACGCCCGAATGGAACAGTCCATCGGTGAGCAATTGGTCGCTAGCCTGCCGCTGTTCGGCAGTAAACGGTATTTGCGCCAAGTAAAACTCGCGTTTATGTGGGTCGTTTTCGGCCGTTTGCATGGCCTGTTGTATGGAGTCGCGGCGCGCTTCCTCGGCTAAAATCGAGTCGCGTTGTTCGGCCGACGGCTCATCTAAGGGCGTGTTCAGTGCTACGGCGGCCTTGTTTAGTCGTTGCCAGTTGTCCACATTGTCGCGTTTGCCCCACTGTCGCTCGAAGGCTGCTTTGCCTTGACCTCACCCGCTATGGGGTTGTAGAAGTACCATCCGCTGCCTTGTTGCGTGCGTTGCATGGGCGTTTGGGTGTTGGGCATGTTCGATGCAGAACTGTTTCGGGCGATAGTGCGGCGCGCCGTCTCTTCGTCTTGCGCGTATTGTTCTTCTTTTTCTTTCTTCTTTAAAGCGGCAATCACGCGGTCGATGGCGGCGTTGCGTTGCGGTTCGGGCATAGTGGCCAGCAGTTGCAGCGAGTCTTGTAGTTGTACGGCCTCAATGTGCGGCACTAGCTCGTCGAGCACTTTCGAACGCTGCGAAAGTTCTTCGTAGTCGGGGCGTTCTTTATCGAGAAGTCCCAGTGCCTCGTTGTAACAGCGGCGTGCATCCGCAAAGCGTTGTTTCTGCCAATACACATTGCCCAGCTTAAGCATCAGCACACCCTTCTCAATGCCATTGCGTGTGGCTCGCTTTCCGCCGTTTTCGTAGGCAGCGATGGCGTTGGCGGTGTCGCGTTGTGCCAGGTATATGTTGCCGATGGCATAATACACTTGGTCCAAATAGTCGCGATTGTTGTCGTTGGTAGCCATTCGGCGCAGCTTGGCAATCATTTTTTTTGCCTGTCCTTGCGCCAAAACTTCGGTTTGGGCAATGCGTGCATTGAAGTCTAGTTCGTAAGAAACGTGCATCGATGCCGCCTTTCTGAAAGCCTTATAAGCCGCATCGCGATTGCCCACAAGCCTTTGTAGCTGCCCCATGATAAACCATTGGCGCGCCCGTTGCTTACGCCGCATCTCGTGTTTGATAACCTTTTGCAGGTAGGGTGGCCTTTTGCCACTCGCCTGCGTGCAGATGATAGAGCGTATGCGTGTAATCCCCACCCTTAACCGCACGCCAATCCATCGAGTCGCGGCTCATGTTGCGTATCACATCTTCGGCATCGTACATCCATCCCTGTTCTATATAGGTCTTGGCAAGCCATGCACGCGCCTTTGCATATATGTGCGGTTGCGTGCGATAGAGGCGCGACGTGTAGGCAAATGTAGATGCGGCTTGGTCGAAATCGCCCTTATGAAACTGCGAACGCCCCATAAGCATCCACACGCGCCACATGAAAGGATTGTATTCGCGGCGGTTTAGCCATTCGATGTCGCGTTGGGTCTTGCGCCGTTTCTTGTCCCACGTGGGGCGTCGCTTGATGCTATGCAGCTGAATGGCCTTTTCGCTTTTCAGGATAGCGCGCTCGAAGTTGCCCTTGCCCAACTCTTTGCTGCCCTTATTGGCCACGGGATAGAGTGGCAGAAGTTCGGTATAGTTGTCGCGGTTGCCGTTTTCTTTCTCCAACATGCCGTCTACATAAGCCATGTTTCCGTTGTAATAAACGTTATAACGGGTGTTGAAAGCTTGACACCACCTGCTGCGTGCCGTGTTCCTACTGGCCGAACAGGCAGCAGAGCAGCAGCGCAAGGGCGAGCCACAAGGCAAGGCTATATGTGGATTTAAATGGTTTCAAGTTGGCGTTGACGTTTTTTGAAAGCAACGTTGCCCACCTTTAACACAAGATAAACAAGGATGCTGACGAAGATAATGGATGCGCCCGACGGCACGTTGAGGGCGTAAGAGAGGCCTAGACCCATAAGGCAATCTACCCAACCGATGACAATACTCCACGCAATCATGCGCTTGAAGTTGTGTGTTAGCACGTTGGCAGACATCTGGGGTATGGTAAGCAGGCTGATACTTTGAGCACTATGCCCACCATGCGAAGTGTGCCTACGATGGTTAGGGCGATGAGTGCCATCATCAGATACTCGATAAACGCCACGGGCAGGCGCTGCGAACGGCGAAGTCGACATCGAAAGCCACACTTAATATTGTGCGATAGAGCACGCGGAAGACTAGGACCACCACCACAAGTAGTGTGGCTAGCAGCCAAAGGTCGGCCTGACTGATGGTGAGAATGCCGCCAAAAGAGAAAGGAAGGAGCGTGCATGAACCGGAGATAAGAAACAGCAGATGATGCCTGGGCTCATGCCGAAGGTCCAAAACACGGCAATGGCCGAGTCTTCGCGCACATCGCCCCTGTGCGACATCCATTGCACGCCGAAAGCACTGAGAACGGAGAACACCATAGCCGAAAGTATGGGGTTGATGCCTAAGAATACGCCTAGCCCGATGCCGCCAAACGAGGCGTGCGTGATGCCGCCACTGATGAACACCAGCCGCCTTGTTACGATGTATGTGCCGATAAACCCACACAGCACACCAGCCAAGAGCGAGCCTAGGAGGGCGTTCTTGAAAGAAGGAGTATTCTAATATGTTCATTCAAAAAAATCTGTTTCACACTTGTTTTTAGCCAACAATAAGCCGCTACTTACGGCTTTTGGAGGGGTCGACAACGACTTGCGAGGGCAGGCTTGCCTTGCAAACGAAGGGTTGCTGCATGCTAATCATGATTGAAATTGCCACCCGACACGGCCGACGACTTGCCTTGCAAACAAAGGGTTGCTGCATGCCAATCATTGCTGAAATTGCCACCCGACACGGCAGGCTTGTCTGGCAAACGAAGGGTTGCTGCATGCCAATTATGATTGAAATTGGCACCCGACACGGCAGACTTGCCTGGTAAACGAAGGGTTGCTGCATGCCAATCATGATTGAAATAGCCACCAACACGGCAGACTTGCCTGCAGGCGAAGGGTTGCTGTACGCCAATCATTATTGAAATCGTCACCCTGACACGGCCGACTTGCCTTTGCAAACGAAGCGGCTGCCGCACGCCAATCATTGTTGAATTTGCCACCCGACACGGCTGGCTTGCCTGGCAAACGAAGGTTTGCTGCATGGTTTTGGCCTTGCGCTTTTACCTTTTCTTGCCCCTGTGCTTTTGCCTTTGCTTGGGTTTGGGCACGCAATAGGGCTGCGCACGCTTAGGCAAAAAGTTGCTGATGCATGGCGCGGGCGAGGCGATTAGGCCGACCTGGCGTCGTTGATGACCATTATCACCTCGTCTTTCAGTTGGTTGGGCAGGTTTATTTGTCGCAGTATCAGACTTCGTTCCAGCCCCTGCACGTCGCTTTGCGCATGGTGTAGAACACCTCGGCAAACTCTTCGGCCTCGTTGTCGGTATAGTCGGCCGAGTCTCTTCCGCGGTATTTGTCCAGCTCTTCGTCGTCGTAATATTCCACATCGCGCACTGCTGCCTCCAACATGCAGTCGTGTTCGCACCGCTCGTCTTCGCCCGAACAGGTGGCACACGATGCCGTGTCGGCCTTTACCACATCGGGTTCGCCCGCGTTTTTGTTACGCGAGAGCAGTCCCAACACGGCCGCAAATATTGCTAAACCCAGTAGGGCCAACAGTAATATGCATTGTCTATATCTCGTTTATTTCAAATCCCGACGGCGGAGGTCGTTCCAAAATTGCGGGTACGACTTGCTCACCACGCCAGGTTGGTTTATTTTTATTTCTTTGTTAACGAAGGCCACGGGTGCAAAGGCCAAAGCCATGCGGTGATCTTTCGTATGTGTCGATGGGTTCGTCTGACGGTCGGCAGCGATTCCGTCCCACGCCAACTCGCCTTCGGCCATTTCGCGCAGCACAATACCAAGCTTGGCCATTTCTTTCTTCAACGCCTCGATGCGGTCGGTTTCCTTTATTCGCAGGCTCGATAGCCCCTTGAAGTGGAAGGGAACGCCCATCATGGCACAGGTAACCACGAGCGTTTGCGCCAAGTCGGGCGAGTTTACGAAGTCGTATTCCAGCTTGGGCAGTCTTGTGCGCAGCTTTTTCAGGGTCACTTTCGTCAGTTGCCCCGCAGGATGCTTATAGAAAACGGTCTTTACGCCCAGCAACGAGAAGATGTGGCGCACCACCGAGTCGCCTTGTTTAGAGTTTTCGCTCAACCCTTCAAGCTCTACAATGGTGTCGGGGTCCTTGCTCAGCGCAACCATTTCGTACCAATAGGATGCCGCACTCAATCGCTTTCAATGCTGTATTGCCGCGCCTTTATATTGTCCGCTTTACGCTGATGGCGTTGATGTCAGTCCAATCGGCCTTCGCCCCATATTCGCGCATCATGCACAGCGTGAGGTCTATGTAGGGTCGCGATGCTATTTGCCCCGTCATTTTTAGCTCTAAGCCTTTTTTTAGCGTGGGGCAATCATGAGGATGGCTGAGATAAACTGCGAGTTGATGCCTCGCATCTCCACTGGCCGCCTTCCAGCGGCTTTCCGTAGATGCGTATGGGCGGACAGCCTTCTTTGCCCGTATTCTACGTCCGCACCCGACGTACGGCGCGTCAACCAGCGGTTTTATCGGCCGTTGACGCATACGTGTTGTGTGCCAGTTAGGTGTCTCCCTTTGGCAGCTTAGGAAAGCGGTCATAAACCGCATGGCCGTACCTGCTGCACGAACGTCGATGTTCTTTGGCATGTCTGAGAGCGCACGCACCATCACGCGCGTGTCGTCGCAATTCGATAGATTTTGCGGCAGCAATGAACTGCCCGACAGGGCGTGCTATGAGCGCCCCTGTTGTTTATGCTTTTCGAGGTGGCAGTGTAACCACCACCTTAGCTTTTCTGGGCAACGATTGAATATTGCATATATAAATAAATGTGCGATTAGGGTTATTGAAATTTAAGCATTATTATCGTGATTGACAAGCGTGAGGAGTTAATTTTTGTTGTGCGTACATTTATTTATGTACTGTTTGTTGCCGTTATCGCATGATGGTGTCCCATTTGAAGAAATCGTCCTTTGGTGTCGCTTTTCAGTCTTTTTCTGTGGCGGCATATTTTTGTTAAATGTGAATTATGTTTTACAAACGTGTTCTGTTCGCCAACTCTATTCTAGCAAAAATATAGCTGTAAGCGGGTATTTATCCACAAATTATGCCTTCTAAGCCTTCTCTTCTTGTCTGTTTTTGCGCATGTTGCCTGTATTTTAGCACCACTTAGCCTTTCTAGAAGGTTGCCTGCTCGTGATCTCACCCCCAATTACCTGCTTTTTACCCCCAAAACACCAATTTATTAACGGCTGTTTTGCCCTTTTCAGCCATGTTTTTAATGGAACTCAAAAGGTTTTGTTTATGCAATCGCGATGTATTTTATGGCGCTTTCGACTTGCGTTTAGCGGCATTTTGCACCGCATTTTTGCCAGTAGTTAGAGTCTTGCGTTTGGCCGCAAACGCATCTGTATTTAGCACCAAAACGCAGTGCTGTTTGAGCGGCATATTGCACTCCGTTTAGCACCAAAACGCGCACTACTGCTGCAAATGGCTCAAAACAGGTGCAAAGGTAGTTGTTTTGAACAATATTCATTTTGTACACATCTGCAGCCAAACCTCTGTCATCAAAACCAACCTTCGCGAGAATCGATTTTGCGACAAGCAGTAGGCGGTTGGTGGGTAAAATGGCACTCTTGTGTTAAAATTTCTTGCCGAAAAGCGACAAAGTGGCTGCGGCTGCCAAGACATTAACAAGCATTTGGCGTGGTAAGCTTTGCGGGTTGGGCCTTTCTAGGTTTGCTAGCTGGCCTAGGTTTGTTGGTTATACCAGATTTGCTGGTTGTGCTAGGGCTTAAGCTAGGTGCATTAGGTTTTACTAGTTATTCTAGGTTTGCTTGCCATTCTAGGTTTACCAGGTCTTTCAGTTACACTAGCCCAACCAGCCCCTGCTTCGTTTATCGCCAGGCACAGCCATCTCGCAGTTACCGTTAACGAGTTTACGTTTGTAGGCGCATGCCATCTTTTTCAACCTTTCACCTTTTCACCCTTTTCACCTTTTGAAAGGCCACTCTTTTCACCTTTCTCCGTTAGGGCGGCTTTGTTTACGATAAAACACACGCTTAGAAAACGCAAAACTCAAGAAACTTATCTAATATATATAATGTGTCTAGGGCAAACCATTGGTCTACTCTCTCGATGTTTTTCGTAACTTTGCAACTCGAATATCTCAACTCAAATAGGTTTATGACCGAAACAAAGAAGATTAGGAGACAGACTGTGTCCGTGTTCTGGTTGGCGATGGCTTTGAACGAGCTGCCTGGCCAAATTAAACGACGAAGGTGTCAAAGTTTCTGTCTACTGGAGGCACACGTCAGTTTATCGAAGAACGTTACCAGTGTGGTGCGGTGGAAGATGCAACCGCTTATCCCTCGATATTGGGCGGCAGAGTGGAAGACATCTTCACCCCAAAGCAGCCTGGCGGAATCCGCCCGTCGCGACAACGATGCCGACAAAGCGCAGATGGAACAGAATACGAAATAAAACCTCATCGACTTGGTTATCGTAGACCCATACCCTTTGAAGAAAACCGTGGCCAGCGGAGCAAACGAATCCGGACATCATCGAGAAGATAGACATCGGAGGCATATCGCTCATCAGGCTGGGGCTGCAAAACTTCTCAACGATGTGGTGATAGTACCAAGCAAAACGAATATGGCATGCTGCCTCGGACATGCCGAAACCAGCGTGCGCCACCGACCACTTTGGCGCACGGCAGCATTCGCCACGCGCGCATTCGGCGTGAGAGCAGCCACCACGACACGGCCATATGGCTGGCCATCGCTTGGTTCGGAGTGCCAACAAGCGCCCAACCCACTCAATGCCTGGCAGCACGCCTGCGTCCGTATAACCCACAAGCAAACCGCCGCAAAACCCACGCAAGCAAAGCAATGCCGAACATGAGGGTACAGCACGTTCGGCAAAGGCAAACACGAAGTACAAACATCTTCGCACAGGCGAACTGGCACACAGAGCGGTTCGCACGCGATAAAAACGAGAAATAGTAATAAACATAACGGACAGACAACACGCGAGACGACAAACCGCTCGGCAAGGCCAACCATTATGGACGGCCTGGCAGGGAGAACGCCTGCTGGTTGAGCCTGTCCACAACCGAAAAACAAAGAAGACATGGGATTTTTTTCTTTCATGCAAGAGATTGCGATGGACCTTGGAACGGCCAATACCATCATTATCAGCGATGACAAGATTGTGGTAGACGAACCTTCGGTCGTTGCGCTCGACCGCCGAACGGACAAAATGATTGCCGTTGGCGAACGTGCGAAGCTGATGTATGAGAAAACGCACGAGAACATACGCACCGTAAGGCCGTTGCGCGATGGCGTTATTGCCGACTTTACTGCTTGCGAGCAGATGATGCGCGGACTGATAAAGATGGTTCATACGGGCAGTCGCTTGTTCTCGCCTTCGTTAAGAATGGTTATCGGTGTTCCCTCGGGAAGTACCGAAGTGGAGTTGCGTGCCGTGCGCGACTCGGCAGAACATGCCGACGGCCGCGACGTGTACCTTATCTTCGAGCCTATGGCGGCTGCCATTGGTATCGGCATTGACGTTGAAGCACCCGAGGGCAACATGATTGTTGACATCGGAGGTGGATCTACAGAGATTGCCGTTATTTCGCTGGGAGGTATCGTTTCGAACAACTCTATACGCGTGGCAGGCGACGACCTAACCGCAGAGATACAAGAGTACATGAGCCGCCAACACAACGTTAAGGTGAGTGAGCGTATGGCCGAACGTATCAAGATACACGTGGGCTCGGCCCTAACCGACCTCGGAGAGGGAGGCACCAGAAGACATGTAGTGCACGGACCAAAACCGAATTACGGCAGCAATGCTCTTATGGAGGTTCCCGTGTGCTACCAAGAAATTGCGCACTGCTTGGACAAGACCATCGCCAAGATTGAGAACGCCGTACTGTCGGCTTTGGAGAACACTCCGCCCGAATTGTACGCAGACATTGTGAAGAACGGCATCTATCTTACTGGTGGTGGAGCCTTACTGCGTGGCCTCGATCTCCGCTTTGCAAGAAAAGATCAGCATTCCTTTCCAGATCGCCGAAGACCCATTGCACAGCGTAGCAGGGTGCTGGCATCGCTTTGAAGAACGTTGAGCGTTTTCGTTCCTCAGCGAGATAGGAGCATGCGCAACCTCTTTGCATTCATAACGCGTTACAACCACTGGTTTGTTTTCTTGGCTCTGAGGTAGTTAGCATGGTGTTGCTGTTCCAATCAAACAACAGCTATCAGGGCAGCGTGTGGTTTTCTTCGGCCAACGAAGTGGCCGGGAAAGTGTACGAAGCCAACTCGTGGGTAGAGACTTTCTTCTCGCTCACGCAGGTTAATAAGGAACTTACACAACGCAACTTGGAGCTTGAACAGCAGGTTTCCGCCATGCGAGAGTCGCTCACGCGGGCGAAAACACGATAGCCTTTTGACGTGGAGCAGACGCAGAAAATGGCTCTCAGCGGTTTCAAACTCTATCCCGCAAGGGTGGTGAGTAACTCGTTAGACAAGAAAGACAACTTTATCACCATCGACAAAGGCTGGGCGCATGGCATTAGAAAAGACATGGGCGTGATTTCCGTGCACGGGCGTTGTAGGCGTGGTCTACCTCGCTTTCGCGGCAACTATTCGGTGGTGACACTCTGCTTAACTCCACACTCCAACATCAGCTGTATGATTATGGACGGGGACTATTTCGGCTACTTGCACTGAATGGGGGCGACCCAGGCATTGCATACGTAGACGATGTTCCGCGACATGCGCGGTTTGCGCGCTTTAGATGTCGTTACCAGTGGCTATTCGTCATCTTCTCCGGCGTACTTGTTGGCAAGATACTTCGGCAGTGTTTAACTCTGCCCAATGGCTTGTCGTACCGATTGCAGGTAAAGTTTTCGACCGACTTCGGCAAGCTGCGCGACGTATGCGTGATAGACAATGCCGCATGGAAGAAAGATTGAGATGATGCGCGCCGTGCAAGACTCGCTTAAAGTGAAACGCGAATAGGCTTTCACCTTTATTGACAAACGCGCCAACCGCATAGACAAAAACGCGCCATCCGCTGCTTATCGTGTGGCGTAAGAGCTGCTCGCAGTTGGAGAATAAACAAAAATAGGCTGAAAGGCGAAAAGAAGAGAGAAAAGAAACAAACATGACCGTAGGGCGTATTGAAAAACATTAGGAACTTTCCTAGTATTCCTGTTGGTGCAGGTGCTGGTGCTAAACCATGTGCACCTCTTCGACAGCGCCACTCCTTTGCTATATATATATATGGTAAGTTGTTTCTTCGCGCAATTACCCCGCGGGTATGCTTGTTTGGGCATTCGCCAGGCTTAGGGGTGGATATGCTATCACGCCTGGCGTAGCGCCGCATCGCTAACGCTTGTGGCCTTGCTGCCTTATCTCTGGAACTTTTCATACAAAGGGAAAAGCGCCGAAGACCTTGTACCCTCGATGAAGGTGCTTGGCTTTGGCCGATACCTGTTCTTTGCCTTCATCATCGTCTTCACTTATTGCTTGGCTTTTCCTTTGGAGGCCTTCGTTCTTTAATTGGATGCAATGGTCGCTTTGCGTAGGCGGCAGCACGTTGCTTACCTTGGTGTTGGTGATGGTGCTAGACAACCTTAGAAGTAGATAAGGGAGGGGCTAGGCGTGAAAGATTTCGAACTCGATAAAAGGCGATTGGTTATCGGTGGGGTGGCTATATTCATTGTAACGGTCTACCTTATCCGCCTTTTCACGCTCCAATTGCTCAGCGACGACTACAAGAAAAACGCCGACAGTAACGCTTTTCTCAAAAAGATTGAGTACCCTTCGCGTGGCGCCATCATGGATAGGCACGGGCGTTTGCTTGTTTATAACCAACCCGCATACGACATCATGGTGGTGATGAAACGAAGAAAAGGGAAGGCTAGACACGATGGAATTTTGCAATGCCTTGGGCATTACCAAGGAACATTTCATCAAACGGATGAACGATATCAAGGACCGCAACAAGAATCCGGGCTATTCGCGCTTTACCGAACAGGTGTTTATGAGTCAGCCTCGGATAAAGAGTTCAGCGTTTTCAAGAGAAGATATTCCGTTTCCCAGGTTTCTACGTTCAGAAACGCAGCATCCGACAATACCAATACCCCTACGCCGCACACGTTTTTGGGCGACGTACTCGAGGTTTCCAAAAGCGATGTGAGAACTCCGACTATTATCAGCCGGGCGATTACATCGGAAAACTGGGCATAGAGCGAAGCTACGAAGAGCAACTCGTGGCGAAAAGGGCGTGCAGATACTTTTTGCGCGACGCCCACGGACGTGTTCAGGGCAACTATCGCGACGGAAAAATTCGACCGCCGACCCGTGGCCGCAAGAACCCGACACTGAGTATAGACATCAAATTGCAGGAACTTGGCGAACGTTTGCTCGAAGGAAAGATTGGCAGCATTGTGGCAATCGAGCCGTCTACGGGCGAAGTGCTCTGCATGGTGTCGTCGCCAACCTACGATCCGCGCATCATGGTGGGCCGACAAAGGGCAAAACCACCTCGCACCTTTCGAAAGATGTGTGGAAACCCTTGCTCAATCGTGCCATCATGGGCCAATATCCACCGGGTTCCACATTCAAAACCACGCAAGGACTAACCTACATGACCGAGGGGATTATCGACGAACACACCCTTTATCCTTGCGCACGCGGCTTTAATTACCGCGGTCTGCACGTGGGATGTCACCCACATGGCGCCCCCACTAACCTTGTTCAGGCCCTTTGTACCTCGTGCAACAGCTACTTTTGCTGGGCTTATTCCATGATTGGCAACCGCCGACGCTACTAATACGTGCAAGAGGCCGCGAACACATGGCGCGATTACACGGTAGCATGGGTTTTGGCTACAAGCTTGGCGTGGACTTGCCCGGCGAAAAGCGCGGACTGATACCCAATGCGGCCTTTTACGACAAGGCATATAAAGGTTCGTGGAACGGACTTACCGTCATCTCCATCTCCATTGGGCAGGGCGAGGTGAACCTAACGCCCCTACAAATAGCCAATCTTAGCGCAACAATAGCCAACCGCGGCTATTATTATGCGCCTCACGTGGTGTAGCGCAGGGCGAACAGCTAGACACGCTTTCATCGGCGCAAGCATTACACCGCCAGCCGCAAAGCTTACGAATATGTGGTGCAGCGCGTGCGCGCGCATCTGTGGTAGGCGGCATTACGCCATGCGGCCAACAGGGCCGACTATTTGCGTGCGGTAAACGGGTACGGCGCAAAAACCGCGGTCAAGACCACCCGCTTTTCATGGGCGGGCTTTGCGCCATGTGGACAACCCCAAAATAGCCATTGCCGCGTATACGGAGAACGGCGGATTTGGCGCCACTTATGGCGGCGTGCCGATTGGCTCGCTGATGATGGAACAGCACATCAACGGAAAGCTGCCCATGTCTGAGGCGCAGCGCGTTTTACCAAAGCAGAAGGATGCTGGAAGCGTGGTGGCAAGAGTCAACAGATAGGCAACCCAGCATGCTTGGGTCGTTAGATTGGCGGACGATTGGCATCTACCTCGCGCTCCCAACCTTTGGTTGCGTGAGCGTTTGCGGTGCCAGCACACCTACGGCGACACCGATATCTAGTCTCGACACGCGTCTGGGCATGCAAATCGTGTGGATTGGCACGTCAATCTGCCTTGGTTTTGTGCTACCCACCGACGACCACTTTTACGACACCTTTCGCGTTCGTTATTTATGGCGGCATGTTGCTGCCGTTTTGCCACAATCTTTAATCCGCACGAGATTAAGGGTCTCGCGTTCGTGGCTCGTTTTGGGTCCCTTGCGCCTCGCAACCAGCCGAGTTTGCTGCAAGTTTCGCACAGCCTTAGCCGTGGCCAACCGATGAGTACTCACGGCTTTTCCTGAACAATTGGAAAGATTTTCGCCCTCTGCCTGCCTTCGTGGTTGTATTGCCGATGGTTTTCATTGTGGCGCAGAAAGAAACGGGTTCGGCCTTGGTTTACGTCTCGTTCTTCCTCATGTTCTATCGCGAAGGCATGTCGGGCAGTCTTTTCACGGGTGTGGCGATGGTGATCTACTTGCTGTGGGCGTTAGGTTTGAAGAAGTGATGCTTTGGGAAACGCCAACGTCGCTCGGTCGTTTTACCGTCTTGCTCCTTGTTCAGCTGTTTACGGCTGGCATGGTGCGCAGTTACACCAACGATCGCGGCCGAACAACGCGCCTCGTTGCGCTTGGAATACTCTTCACGGGTGTCTGTCTGCTCGTGTCTAAGTACATTGTGGCTTTCGATGTAACCATCGTGCAGCTTGTGTTGACAGCTGCCCTGGTGTGTTGGCTTCTTTACCGTTGGCTCAGCGCGCGCATTCGCAACTATTTTTACGTGGCACTCTTTGCCGTAGGCTCGGTGATGTTCTTCTATTCGGTAGACTATGTGCTTAACGAAGTGATGGAACCTCACCAACGAGTGCGCATCAACGTGTTGCTAGGACTGGAAGAAGACCTTGCCGGTGCTGGCTACAACGTGCACCAAAGCGAGATAGCCATTGGGTCGGGTGGACTTACAGGGAAGGGCTTTCTTAACGGAACGCAAACCAAATTGAAGTTCGTGACAGAGCAAGACACCGACTTTATTTTCTGCACCGTAGGCGAAGAAGAGGGCTTTCTGGGTTCGGCTGCCGTGCTATTGCTTTTCCTTGCACTGATATTACGACTCATCAAGTTGGCCGAACGGCAACCATTTAAGTTCGGCCGCATATATGGTTATTGCGTGTTGAGCGTGTTTCTATTCCACCTTTTCATCAATGTGGGCATGGTATTGGGTCTTACTCCCGTTATCGGCATCCCCTTACCGTTTTTTAGTTATGGCGGTTCCAGCTTGTGGGGCTTTACACTTTTGCTCTTTATCTTTTTGCGAATAGACGCCAGTCGCAACAAGTCGCGAAGGCAATAAACCATTTTCGCCTCGTGTATTAAGGCATGTTCTGAAAATCCCTCGCAAAGGTTTAGTTCTTGTTCCTCGTATTGCTCTTCACTGTCTTTTTGCTTTTATCTGGCATCTTTTGCTTTCTCTTTCAGAAAGCATAGTGCACTATGCTCCTTCACGAAGTAAGCAAAACCTGCTCAGCTAAAAGCTAAAAATACAGCAAAGGTAATCTTTAGAACCTGCCTTAACATGGCCTTTGCAGGATTTTTCGGTCTAGCTTTCTTTCAATTTCCCGCTTTTTTCGCATGCGTGGCTGATGGTGTAAGTCGCGTGTTTTGCACCATAGCTCACCACGGTGAAACAGCTTTGTATGGCCGTTTCAAGCATTACCATTTCGCTACAAGCCTCTTGTAGTGCGGCTACAAATGGTTTGTAGCCACACTACAAAATAGTTGTAGGGCCACTACAAATAGCTTGTAGCAGCCCTACAAAGGCCTTTGTACGGCAAGATAATCAAGAAATGCTGTTGCTTATTTCATGCAAACAGACTTTGTTTCACTCCTTTCGTTAAAAGAAAGAGGGGCTAGGTAGAGGCGCTAGCTGTAAGGCCGTTTGCGCCCATTTACTTCACCGCATACTTCTTTTTTCCGATGATATACATGCCTTTGGGTAGCGTTTTCAGGGCGGTATCAATGTCGGCAGTGTGGCCCAATGCCTTTCCGTCTATCGTATATACGGGCAGGCTCTTGGCTGTTGGCGTGCTTTGAAAGGGCGATGTGATGCTTGTTGTTACGGGTTTCACAACGCCTCGCAGACCCTCAGCTGCATAATAGCCGCCATTTTCAAAAAGGCAGGTCGGCCGTTTGGGGCGAGCCGTTGTTGCTAAAAATAATTCCTTCGTTGCCAGCAGAGCTGCTTGTTTGCTGTTATTCCAAGTCCACTTCCACACGTGCGTACCATTTGCAGTGGTCCCAACCTTTGTGCAGGCAGCACCAGGCCACTGGTTGCCCGTGTAATTATAGCCCTTGTCCCATTGCCAGCAAGTTATTGTGTTGTTCCAATTGGCAGGAGCCTCGAAGAAAGCACATCTTTCGCCTTCCTTAACCTGGCAGAAATCGGGTGCGTTAAAGCCTGCATCCTCGCCCTTTATGGCTTTAACGGCGGTGAGATCTACGCCATCGCTACGTAAAGCTTATACTTAGGCCTCTACGGCCAGCTTGGTAGCCCTGCTGTTTGAGCGTTGTTCACATCGCCCAGCAGCAACAAGGCCTTACCCTTAGTGCCTTGTGTGCATAGCGCGAACCCATTTGCAGAGGCTTCGGCCTTAACAATCTGGCTTTGGTTGGTTAGTCCCACGGCCTTGCGTGTGGCAATAAGGCGTTTCAGCGACTGCTTGTACATCTTCCAGTGGCGCAGAAATACGCAGGGCGTACCTGGCATAGTAAGTATGTAAGCGTTGGCTGCCAATACGTTGGCATATAGTTGGGCACCGCCGTTTTCTTTGGGGCGGCCTGTGTCGTGATTGTCTACAAAGGTAACTGCGTAACGACTATAAGCTTTGATCGGCGGCAAGCGTGTGCATCGGTAAGTCTGCCCCAACCGCCTTGTCCAAAGGCATCGTTGATGGCATACTTCATGGGGAAGTCGAAAGCGGCGCTTTGTATGGAGCCGTTTGCGCGCGTTCCGTCAATCCATCCTTTTACCTTTTGTACGTCGCCATCCCAATATTCGCCCACCGAGAACTTGGGATTGGCAGACGTATTGTACTCGCCTATGTAGTGTGCGGCATAGCCTTTCACCATGTCGTACCTGAAACCATCGTACCCTAAGTCGGTAAGTAGGAACGAAAGATAGGTCTTGATGTTGTCGCGAACGTTCTGTCGCGTATGGTCTAGGTCGCGTCCGCCCCGAAATCGTCGCCCGTGTCGGCCGGCACCACGTTACGTTATAGCCTTTGCCTTTGTGTTCCCACCGTCGTCGTTGGCGCAGATGTCGGCCAAAGTCCACGTCATGGTCTTGCCTTTCCATTTCTCTGTGGGGAAGTCGCACCAGTTGGTGTTGCCTGCTCGGTGGTTAATCACCACGTCTTCGATTATTCCTGTTCCCTTACTTTTAAAGGTTTTAATCATTTTGCGCAGTTCGGCCTCGGTGCCGAAAGCGCTTAAATGGTTGAACCACCAAATGGGCAGGTAGCCCATTTGCATGTGGGTGGTGTTGCAATAGCCCGATTGCGGCACCCATATTTGGTTAGATACGGCCGACAACCTGTGGCTTGAGCCTCCAATGTGGTCCAATGGGTATCGTCGTAGCTGTCCCAATAAAATCCTTGGAGCACCACGCCGGCGTAGTTTTGTGGCCATCCTTGGGCCAAAGCCTTGGTGCAGACAGTTAGCAACAGGGCTGTTAAAAGTGTAAAGAGCTTTTTCATAAGTTTTTAGCGATTGATTGTCTAGGGCTAAGTTCGTAATAATTTGCGTATGATGATGTGCCAATTGCGCGATAAGTTGGGTCTTTTGCGCAACCGATTGCGCAAATGGGCGTTTGTTTGTCTTCGTGTTGAGTAGCAATGGCTTGGCTTAGGGTGTAAGATTGCGCTTTTGTTCCTGTGCCGCAACTGCACATGCGTGAATGAATGACTAAGGGCGTGTTTGAAAGTTGAAAAGCAAAGGCTTGGGTGCTTATAACTCGCGAACAGAACTAAATTCTCCTTTATGCTATTAAGAAAACAAATCTGATACGTTTATTAGGTATGTAAAATATGTATCTTTGCAAAATGGTGGGGTGAATAAGTTTTTAGGCAGATTTAAAACATGCTTTTACTTATCAAACTTATATGCAATGAAACAGAATGTATTGTTAATAAGCTGCACAAAGGCAGCAAAATGATAGTGAATTACGAGAGTGCAAGGCCTGTTAGCTAGCCTTATCTTTGTAATGCTTTTTCGTTGCAGGCTCTTTTCGCCCTCGGCGCAGCAGTACAATGGCTCGATGTGGCTCAGTTTGCTGCGAAAATGGACAAGGCGAAGTGGAAGAAATCAGGCTTGGGCTTTACTTATCCCAGCTTTTTGTCGCTCGCGAAGTGTTCGACGACGACATTCCTACCCTTTATAACACATATAGTTGGCGCAAGGTGATGCTGGGATACTGCTCGCTTGGTGCATGGGCGGTGATAGACGATAACTTTCCAAATGAGGGGCAGCAGCTTATCAACAAGGTTAAGATGAAGAAAAATCACCTATTACCCTAGGGGCAAAGGCGTGTTTTCGGGCTTTACCAACGATGGCGCATATTCTATGCGAAGTGTAAGCCCACAGAGGGAGGTATGGTTACGCATTTGGAAGTGCTGGCTTTAATCTATCCCAAGAGTTATCAAAAGAGCGTGGACGTGCTGATTAAGCAGATTGCCAGTTGGTAGCCAGCAACGCTTGTCTGTTTTGCCGTTAGTTCGTGGCTTAACAAAAGGCGGCCGTCTGGTTTAAAACGGTGTTTAAGTTGCAATAGGATATAGTCTCTCTATAAACGGCATCGTCGTACATTAGATAATATTAAACAGAGAAAGGAAACCCCATGAAACCAAACGGAAAGAACATTTGCGCGGCCTTAAAGCAGGTGAGAAAGCGCGTGGCCGATACCAACGGCATTGTATATGCCCCCAAAGAATGCAACTTTGAAGGCGACTGCAACGGCACTTGCCCGGCATGCGAGGCCGAAGTGCATTGAGCATCAGCTTAGCCTGCTGCGAAAGGCAGGAAAGGCAGCGACGGTTATGGGCGTGGCCGTGGGAGTGACGATGGTTGCGGGATGTAAATCGGGCAATGCAAATGCTACTTCTACAACACCACAACGCATAGCCCAATGCAGTAACTTGAAGACAGACAATAATATATCCTCAGCACCCGATACATTACGCACTGATACGGGGAGTACTAAAAGAGAGTATATATTTGGTGATCTTCCCAAAGGGTGGGATTCGACCCATGAGACCAATACAACTGCTAAGCCTTCCTCACGTGATAAGATTGCGCCAGCTAAGCTAAAGAAGAAAAACAACGCCCAGACAACACCCCAAAAGAATAAGAAGAAAGGGCGCAGAAGGCGTTAAGGGAGAGGCCAAGTTGTTACAGAGAAACAACCAGACACAATAAAAACAAATGCGTATGAAGTCGAACGGAAAGAACATTTGCGCGGCCTTAAAGCAGGTGAGAAAGCGCGTGGCCGACACCAACGGCATTGTATATGCCCCCAAAGAATGCCACTTTGAGGGCGACTGCAACGGCACTTGCCCAGCATGTGAGGCCGAAGTGCGATACTTGGAGCATCAGCTTAGCCTGCTGCGAAAGGCTGGAAGGGCAGCAACGGTTATGGGCGTGGCCGTGGGAATGACGATGGTTGCGGGGTGTAAGACAAGCAGTGCAAACGCTCCTTCTACCTCTCCGCAAGGCACAGGCCAAACAAACCGCGTGGAAACAGGCAACAATACGAACCCCACATCCACGGCATCGCGCACGGATACCCCTCGTTGATAAAGGACACAGGACATTCGGAAGAAGACCCCATACCGATGGGAGAAATTGCCGAAGACGACTCTGTGGACTCGTCGAAAGTTGATCCTTACGACCCTTTCCCGCTGGGTAAGATTGCGCCAGCCAAGCCGAAGAAGAAAGATAAAGCCCAGAAAACACCCCAGAAAAATAAGAAGAAAGGGCGCAAAAGGCGTTAAGGGCGAGCCTAAGTTGTTACGGAGAAGCAACCAGACACAATAAAAACAAATGCGTATGAAGTCGAACGGAAAGAACATTTGTGCGGCCTTAAAGCAGGTGAGAAAGCAAGTGGCCGATGCCAACGGCATCCACTACACCCCCTGCACCTTGCCGCTCTGATGGCGATTGCAGCGGCACTTGCCCGGCTTTGCGAGGCCGAAGTGCAGTATATAGAAAGCCAATTGGGTAGGCTACGTTTGGCAGGTAAGGCCGTTAAGGTGGCAGGTTTGGCTCTCGGACTGACGATGGTTGCTGGTTGCAACTCCTCTCCGGCACGCCACCTTCCGCTGCGGACAAGCCGACAGCAGCCAACGAAACCTCCCCAACAAGCCAACCCTGCCCACAGCCGCATGCCAACGCCCCCATATCGGCCACCGATGAAGGGGCAAAACCCCACGCAAAGCACTCATTATGTGCGTGGAAACAACGGGCGTGTGGTGAAGAAAGGTGCGGCAAAGCCGACACAACGGCCATATATATGGCCGATTCTAGCGGATTCGCACTGCCCGAAGTGTCGGTAACTTCAACTCCTGCGAAGAAGATTGCCTGCTATGCAGGCGGCATACCCTATTACCAACGCATTGCTCGTAACCGCAACCATGTTTATCTAAATCCCGGAAATCAGCCCCGATACAAGAAAGGCGACGTGGCCATGCGGCAGCTTTATTGAAAAACAATATCCGCCTTTACGCCCACCTGCGTCTGCCGCTTGTGGGCAGTTCTTAGTTAAGGTGGCGTGGTGGTTGAACGCACGGCAGACTCGGCCATGCGTGTTATCCAGTCGGTAGACTCCTTTACGATGCCGAAGCCATACGTGTGCTGGAAGAAGATGCCCCGTTGGAGGCCCGCGCGAATGGAAGGTAAGCGTGTTCGTTCGCTTGTGGTGATTGGCGTTCCCTTTGTGTTAAAGTAGGCTGATGCCGCCTAGTGGATGGAGGTGTAACACATAACATGAACGTTTTCGTTAAGCCAAATGAACAATGTCGAGCTTGCTCGAACATTGTCATGGCGAGAAAACGCACTTTTTGAGAAACGAAAAAGAACGTTTTCGTTAAGCCAAATGAACAATGTCGAGCTTGCTCGAACATTGTCAGTGGCGAGAATTGGAAATCGCCAACACGGAGCTTTGGGCGAAGTGGAAAGGCAAAACGCACTTTTCGAGAAACGGAAAAGAACCAAGAACTTAAACAGATACTCCCCATGAAACCAAACGGAAAAAACATTTGCGCGGCCTTAAAAGCAAGTGAGAAAGCGCGTGGCCGACACCAACGGCATTGTGTACGCCCCGAAAGAATGCCACTTTGAGGGCACTGTAATGGCACTTGCCCCGCATGCGAGGCCGAAGTGCGCTACTTGGAACATCAACTTAACCTGTTGCGGAAAGGCAGGAAAGGCAGTAACGGTTGCGGGTGTGGCCTTTGGAATGACCTTTACAACGGGGTGTAAACAAGGCAACAGCCCGAAGGCTTTGCAAGAAACGCAGGACAGTGTGCAGCCAAGCGAATACCAAATAACAACAGGAATGGTTTTACCGAAAGAGAGAACAACCTGTTCAGAAACCGATTCTGTGTCCGAAGATACGACTGGGGAGATTATTCGCACCGGCGAACTGGGATGATCAGGAACAGAAAAAGGAAAAGGAGGATAAGTACAAAAGGTGCGGATGGTCACGAAATTTGTTCCGCCGAGTAATAAGTAGCAGCCTGTTTGGCCATATTTGCCCCACACATCGAAGTTGTCTTCACTTTTAATATTTCTGTAATTTGAGAGGAGTTTGTTGTCTTTGCGATGCCCACACAAGTAAACACTCCTCTCAATACAAAGTGCAGTACAAATCAACTCACTGGCTTATAAACACACGCCCCCGACAAACTCCCGACTGCATAAATCCACAAGCCCACAAGCCCACAAACCCATCAACTCACAAACTTACAAGCTCACCAACTCGTCAATTTACAAACTCACCAACTTATCAACTTGGTGCTTTACAAACTCGCAAACTCACCAACTTACAAACTTACCAAACCACCAACTTAAAACTTAAATTTTATTTTACTAATATCGCTCTAATTTTTGCGCCGTTCTAGCGAAAATAGGTTAAAAGGCAGGTAACAACTACTACTTTTTAGCCTTTCACGTCTTTCTGCTTTGTCTGTTTTGGGGAAGAAAAACCTGCATTTTGCACCATTTTGCCTTTCTAGTTTGGTTGCCAACTCGTATCAACCCTAAATTCTACTTTTACCCCATAAAAACCCACTTTTTAATCGGTTATTTTTAGAGTCTTTTCAGCCATGTGTTTCATGGCTCCAAAAGGTTTTGTTTATACAATTGTAGTGGATATTTATGCTTTTCGTTCCGCACTAAGCAAAGATGTAGCACTCGCGTTTTGCACCTTTTTGCCCCTGCATTTAGCAGCATTTGCTCTTTATTTAGCACCAAAACGCACCGCATTTAGCACCAAAACGCATGTGCGTTTGCCGGCAAATTGCACGCCATTTTGCTGCAACAGCCCAAAAGCTGGTGCATAATACCAGTTCTTTGGAATATAAATTCATTTTGTTGCATTCATGTGCTATCCCCTTTTTGCATCAAAACAAACCTTCGCGAGAATCGAATATTTGCGGCCGAGTGAGCGATTGGTGAACAAAAAGGGCACTCATAATGTTAAGTTTCTTGCTGAAAACTAGACAAAAACGATTGTGCCGCACACGCGCGGTGGGCAACGGCACAGAAAACACGTACGCTTACTACCGCCTGCGCGAAGCGTTTGCAGGCGCTTATGCTGCTCACGGCCAACGGAAACAAGATCGTGGAAATGCAGAAACAATCTGCCACCGATAGTGCGTGAGCTTGTAGAGAACGTGTTGAATGACTTCCGCCAGGTTGTGATATCACAACCACGTTTGCCGACACAGACCAATGGGGCAGAGAAATTCGACTTTTATCGTGTCTTTTGTCCAGTACTTCGCACAACATGGGCTGCCGTATGTTTGTCTCTGGCTTTACTCGTGCAGCCACTAAACCCCGCTCACTTATAGAAATATTAAAAGTCAAGACGAGTTTATCGCAAGCAGTTCTTCGTATCGTAACTCCTGCAGATGTTGAGCATGCAGAAACGTTCGCAGCAATAGGCAAATGCTGCAAAGGCTGATGTTCGCCGTACCATGCCCATACGCACTTTTTAATATAAGCGAAACAACACAAGGATGAAAATAGTCACTTTATCGTGGCAATGGACAAGTGAGCTTTGTTCAGCTCCGCTCGTTGCTCAGAGAAAACGAGAGCAGAAACGCATCGCAACCTTACTTTCGTTACGGGGAACATCGGAACGAACGAACTTGTTTTGCTGCAATGCGGCATAGGAAAGGGTGAACAGCACCATCGGGGGTGGTTGAAACGATTACCCGTTGCGCGCCCCAACTGGTAATATCTACTGCGCTGCTGGTGGCAGCCGGACGTGGAAATGAACCCTTAGAAGCGGTGGTACTGCATTGTGCCTACCACGACCCGTATTGCGTCGACCGTGCGGCTCTACGACAGCTGCTGCCTGGCTTGCCCTCGCGCTCGGATGCCGCTGCCGAAATGGTTAGCCGCAAGGCTGATTGAAAGGCGAAACGCCCATGCTACGGCGGACTTATCGTTAGCGGAGATTGGTTTGTTGACAGTAAGGAAAAGATGCGCAGCATACTGATCGACTTCCCAAAGCCAAGGCGGTATGACTATGGAAAAGCTGTCCCATCGCCCACACCCGTTACCCGCTATCAAACGCCGTTCGTTAGTTTTCGCTGCATCATCAGCGACGCCATACTAAAAGACGAGCCGCACAATATTTCGATTTTTGGGAACGAATGGCCAGCTGGCTCGTCTCGCCGTGTTTGAAGCCAATTCGTGCAGAGTCGTACCCCTGGCCGTGCCTTTGCGGGCCAAGCGCGAACAGCTTCTGACAACAAAAACAACTTACACTCATAGTATGAGTGCTGGCAACGTAGCGGTGTGCCCAACATCACCTCTTTCTTAAACAAGGAAAACAAAATGGATAAGATACCTAGTTTTACCATCGACCACAACAAACTGAAACGTGGCATATATGTAAGTCGTAAAGACAACGTTGGAAACGATGTTGTTACCACCTTCGACGTGCGCATGAAAGAACCCAACCGCGAACCCAGTTTAGAGCAGGGTGCTATCCATACGATGGAACATTTGGCCGCCACCTTTCTGCGTAACGACCCCGAATGGAAAGACCGCGTGGTGTATTGGGGACCTATGGGATGCCTTACGGGCAACTATCTGCTGATGAAAGGCGACTTGCAGTCGGCCGACATCGTAGACTTGATGCGCCGCACATTTGAGTTTGTGGCTAATTTCGAGGGCGAAGTGCCTGGCACCACCGCCAAAGACTGCGGCAACTACTTGCTACACGACCTGCCTGCGGCTCGCCGCGAGGCGCGCAAGTATGTGGACGAAGTGTTGAATAACATGAAAGAAGAAAACCTTATTTATCCAGAATAGACAGAATATGACCAATGAAGAGCACCGCATTGCAGGTGGGCAAGCGGGCGAACAGCCTGTAACTTTGCCCATAGAGCCACCTAAGCACATGCCATACGTAGAAAGCCAATGCTGCTATGTTAAGCAGACGGCAGGTAGCATCGACTTCTCGTTTAAGAACTACAAAACGCAATATCCCGCTGCCATTCCCTTGGTGGTGTGTTTCGTTTATTTCGCGGTAATGGTCTTAGGTGGTGTCAATCCGTTTTTCACCACCGCCCAAGACCGTTTGAATGGGTGGGGACAGCGAGAAAGCATATAGGATGATTTATGAATTTTGGCGGCTTATCACCAATGTTTTTGCCCATGCCGACGTGATACACCCAGTGAGTAACGCTGCATCCTATGTATATGGAGCGATGTTCTTGTTAGAGATAATGTCGCCTGGAAAGGTGGTGGCGGTGTTTATCACTTGTGGCGTGGTGGGCAGTTTGGTCTGTTCGGTCACCAATAGCTATGTCTTCCTCGGTGCATCGGGTGGCGTTTTTGGGCTTTTTATGGTGCGTTTATTGGTTACGCGCTAGACACCAGCGTGTTTCAACGCCACAAAACAGCCTTCTATATCGCCTTGGGACTGGTTGTCCTAAGCATATTGAGCAGTTTTAGGGTGGGCATAAGCCTTACCATACATGTTGTTGGCCTGCTCACTGGCTTTCTTATCGGCTGCGCCCTCCCTTTGTGGAAAGAGCGGAATGCAGACTGAGGGAGGATATGCGTGTTGTTTGCGCTGCTTGCCTTTATCCCTTTAAGGCGACAAGAGAGAGTGGAAAAGGTTCTTTACCCTCACGAAGCGAACATCTCCATGTTCTTCTTTCATGTTGCCAAAACAAATTATAAGGCGAAAGGTTGCTCGCCGAAGTGGGTTATTTCGGTTATTACTGAAGTAATCCTTGTACGATGTCAGACAAACCATAATTCCACGTAATGGTTTTGCATTGCACATCTGCCCCATTTTCGGTATATGAAACATCGTCCGTTAAATATGGTTCTTTACGCGAGTAAGGGTATTTCATTACAGAAAAGCTTTCGTCTAGCATCCACAGTAACGGATGAAACTCAACCATGACGAACCTGCCACCAGGTCGGAGCATTTGGAAAACAACGTCTCCCCACTTGTTCAGGTTGTCTAACCAGTTAACAACGCCATAAGACGTATATACGATATCAAATTCTTCGTGTAGTTCTTGAGGTGTATCGTACACGTTACAACAAACGAATCGAGCATCGTTTCCTAGTTCTTCGTTCAAAGCCCTTGCCGTATTGATTCCTATTTCAGAGAAATCAATGCCCGTTGCTTCTGCCCCCATCCGTGCAAGAGATATTGTGTCCATGCCGAAATGGCATTGTAGATGCAGAACTTTCTTACCCCGAACATTTCCCAGTAGCGACTTGTCCAAATTGGGAATGGAGTTCTTTCCTTGTTTGAAACCTTCTAAATCATAAAAATTTGATTGTAGATGTGTCTCAATTCGCGTATTCCAAGCACTTCGGTTAATATCAATATAGTCCATTTCGTATGTTTTTAGAAGTTTACAAAGTTACAAAATTAAATCCGCATAAATACATGTTCAGGATAAAATTCATACCATGCTAAGGCATGTTCTAATATCTTGCTTTACTGTATAGCTTTTAGCTGAGCAGATTTAGATTACTTTCTGAAGGAGCATAGTGGACATGCAACTGAAAGAGTAAGCCAAAGATGCAAAATAAAAGTAAAAAGACAGTGAAGAGCGATACAAGGAATAGCGAATGGACCTTAAAGGAGCAATTTTAGAACATGCCTTATGCAAGATTAGATGTGTTTTCTTGTCTTCTTTTGCTGCCTCACTTGCTGCTTACAAAACGTTATGTAGGCTGTCTTGTTTACACATAAGAGGTAGCAGTGTTACATCTTAGTAGTGTAGAGGTTAAATGTTATTGCCAAAAGGCTGAACAAAGACTCTTAGGAAACTAATGTTTTAGCGTTTGAATGATGAGGAAATGCCTTGTGTGTGTGTGTATGGAAACAATCAAGGCCAGCCCTGTTCTAAACAAAGCAACGAAATATAACGCGACATTTGACAGACAACCACAGGGATGAGCATAACCCGCAACGTGTGGTGAACCACAGTTGCGGGGAGTAAAGTTGCAAGCTGAAGGCAACCTCGTTGCCTGGCGTCTTAGCGACGCAGACCAAGAGCCTTGATGATGGCGCGATAGCGTTCCGATGTCGCGGTCGTACAGATAGTCGAGCAAACGACGACGCTTACCTACCAACATGGTCAATGATCTTTCCGTGTTATAATCTTTACGGTTCTTTTTCAAGTGTTCCGTCAAATGGGAAATACGGTAGGAGAACAATGCTATCTGACTCTCAGCAGAACCAGTATCAGAGTTAGACTTCCCGTATTGTCCAAAGATCTCTTGTTTTTTTGCTTGATCTAAATACATAGAACTTTTGTTTATAAAATGGTTTTGTGCATAAATGCGGGTGCAAAGGTAATACTTTTTATTGGTTCAACCATCCTCTTTACCAACCTTTTATCGCGCAATGTGATGATTTTTAACAAATTTGCGTTCCTCTTTCTCGCCTTTCCTCCTTCTTTTCCTTAGTTTTATTTCTTGTTCCCCACGTTTCTCCACGCTGTTTACATCGCCTTTGTACACAGGGTCTGCGTTTCTCGTTGGTTGGCCCTTGGTGGTGGTCCTTTTGCTTGCTGCGCGCAAAAAGTTTCTCTGTTTATCGTCTTTTTATTACCTTTGCACCGTTTTTAATAACAAATACCTTATGTACAACCATTATTCAACAAGCGTGCGAGCCTGCGTTTCACGCATTTCTCTCGTAAGGGATATGCGCTTTTCTCGTGTTTGGGAAAAGAAGTTATCGTGGGCACGCTGAGCGTTGCAACCTTGGCGCATGCCAAGGCAGAAGGCGTGAGCACCCGCACCCCTGTTGGCGGCAGAGACACCCTTACGCATAAGGAGCTGAAGCTAGACGAGGTTGTGGTCACTGTCTGCGCAGCGCTCACCGCCTTACAGGCGGCTAAGGTTGCCGCCGTTATCACCAGCGACGATATTCAGCGGGCTGCGGCAACCAGTGTTAACGACGTTTTAAAATTAGTCTCGGGCGTGGATGTCCGTCAGCGCGGAGGCTTTGGTGTACAGACGGACATCTCTATCAACGGCGGAACGTTCGACCAGATTACCATTCTGTTGAATGGCGTGAACATAAGCAACCCCCAAACAGGGCACAACGCCGCCGATTTTCCCGTTTCTCTTTCTGACATCGACCGCATTGAGGTGCTCGAAGGCGCATCGGCACGTGTCTTTGGCGCATCGGCTTTAGCGGTGCTTATCAACATCGTGACCAAAACCGAGGCCCAAAGCGGCGTTCGGTTGTCGGCCGATGGTGGTCGTTTGGCACATTTGCGGCAGTGCGGCCCTTAGTTTGCGTCGAAGGCCGTGAACCAGCAGCTTAGCGGTGGCTATTCGCAGTCGGATGGCGGAACAATCATCACTTATTTTCGTAAACGGCAGGGCTATTACCAAGGCAATTTCGCGGCAAACGCGGTAGACTTGTTTTAAGTGTCGGGCCTTATCTCTAGGGCGATTACGGCGCAGGAACATTCTATGGCACTGCCAGCGACAACCAATATGAGGCCACGCGAAGGTTCATCGCCCTCGGTGGGCAGCAATATCCGACCCGTGCTCAACAACGTGCTGACCCTCCTCGCCAACCATCTATTGGCGCGCAACTGGGACCATTACCAATCGGAAACGCGGTATGACGGTGCCGCAAAAGGCGAGAACTACTCACCGAACAGACGTGTTTGGCGGGTCGCTAAACACGGTGGTAAACTGGCTGCTGGGTAAAACGGCCCTTGGGGCAGACCTTCGTAAGGAGGTGATTTACAGCACGGCATATGGCGAAACCTTGCCTGCCGACCAATGGAAAAGCATACATGGCAGCGACAGAATGTACGAAAGACGGGCGAAAGAACCAACACGAGCCTGTTTTTAGAACACAACGTGGTGCTGGAACATTTCACTCTTTTCGGCCGGTTTGCTGGCTAACCACAACACTTGGCTATCTGGCGGCCTGCGTTTTTACCCCGCGTAGACATTTCTTGGCGGCCAAACGTGCAATGGAAGGTGTATGCGCCTCGTGGAACAAGGCCTTGCGTTTGCCCACCTATACCGACCTCTACATCAGCAACCGCGCACAGGTGGGCGACATGAACCTCACCCGAACGCGTGAACACCTGACTAAGCTGGGGGCGCGTTATCGCACAACGGCACTCGAAACGCAACTGAACGCCTTTTATAGCAATGGGCGCGACATGATTGACTGGGTGTTCAAACGGCTGCATCAACCCGTTATCATGCCCCGAACATTGGCAAACTGACAACATGGGGCATCGGTAGACCCCGCTTTCATGCCAAGAGAACTGTGGTGGGCAGTCCTTTCACGGCCGTTAAGTTGGTATGCCTACATTCACCAACAGCACGAAACCACGCAACCCATACATAAGTCGCTCTATGCCTTGGAATACTTGCGCCATAAGTTTACGGCAACGGTAGACCATCACATCGTTTCGCGCCTCTCGGCTCACTGGGCGATGCGTTGGCAGCAACGAATGAACGGCTACCACCCCTATACCAAGGTAGACTTAAAGTTGCAATGGACGGCGCCCAACTATTCGCTTTATGTGCAGGGCGATAACCTTACGGCTCATCCTTATTACGATTTGGGCGGCGTTAAGCAGCCTGGACTATGGGTGATGGCTGGCGGAAGCATTAAGCTAAATTGGTAATGCCCGATAGGTAAAGCCTCTCTATGCTTTTGGGAGGTACAGTATAATGTTTTGGCGGCAAACTTCTTGCAAAGAGAAGTTTGCCGCTATTTTGTGTGTTTGCCATATCGGGCTTGCGTGGTTGTTGTGCAAGTGTTATTTAACGCTATTTGTTTAGCGAGATGTTTGATAAGTGTTACCTTTGCATGTAATTAACAACAAACAATTATGGAGTATAAAAAATTAGGGGCAACAGACCTCCGCTTGTCGGTTATCACCTACGGTTCGTTTGCTATTGGGGGCACAATGTGGGGCGGAAATGAAGAGGCTGATTCGATAGCGGCTGTTCGCGCATCTATCGATAATGGCATAACGAGCATCGATACCGCACCTTTCTATGGGTTCGGGCTGAGCGAGGAGATGATTGGGAAGGCCATTAAGGGCTACGATCGTTCGCGTTTGCAGCTGCTAACAAAGTTCGGATTGGTGTGGGATGATAGTAACGCAGGTCGTGGCGAACGTACTAGCGATGCGCTGAAAGATGGTAAAACCGTTAGTGTTTACAAATATGCGAGTAGGGAAAACATACTTAAAGAGGTGGAAGAGAGTCTTAAACGATTGGATACCGACTATATAGACTTGCTGCAACTGCATTGGCCAGACAGCACAACGCCCATCAGTGAGACAATGGAAACACTGGACTTGCTGGTGAAACAGGGAAAAATAAGGGCTGCTGCGGTGTGTAATTACAGCGTTGAACAATTGGAAGAGGCTGCCAAAAGTATTCAGTTGGCAAGTAACCAGGTGCCTTACAGCATGCTGAACCGCCAAATTGAGGCGCAACTTGTGCCTTATGCACTGATAATTTGGGAATAATAGCTGATAGTCCGATGGCGCGTGGCTTACTTACTGGAAAAATACTTTCGAAGGAAGCCGCTGAAGGCAGACGACCATCGTAATGAATATTTCTCGCGATTTAACTTAGAACGCGTTGAAGCGATGCTTTAACCGTCTTAAACCGCTTGCAGAAGAGAAGCAGGCGACGTTGGCTCAACTTGTTCTGAGGTGGACTACGCTGCAAAAGGGTATTAGCGTGGTGCTTGCTGGAGCGCGAAACGCCACACAAGCCATTAGCAATGCTGCTGCAATGAGTTTCTCGCTTTCAACAAAGAACTGCTGTTTATCAACCGCGAGGTCGACGCTTGTACAGCCCCATAATGTATTTGGCAAGAGTTTTGGTTTGCTTGGGTGTTGCCTAAAAGCTGCTTTTACCTGGTAACTGATGGGGCCGGCTGGCTGAAAACTTGCAGCTTACACCAGGAAACCTTATTAATACAGGTACTAGCGCATGTGCGTTTAAAGCAAAATCGGGATTGCCCGATGCCCTAAGTGGAGTGTTCGGACAATCCTGATGACGTGTGTTACAAACCTTATTACTGGTTTACCACCACCTGCGCATCTCTGTATGCCTTGTCTACAACGAGCAACATGATGGGACGGATGTAGAAATCGCGCTTTTCGCCCACCTTTACCTTGTAGTTGAGGTTGATAACCGAGGCGTTGCCGCTTAGAGATACGGCGGTGATGTCGGTTTCGCAGTCGGTTTCGGGCAGAACGATGGGCAGTACAAACTCGTTGGCGAAGTCTACGCGAGTGGGTTCGCCGCCTTTTCCCATGAATGCAGCCAAGCCGAAATACTTGTCGAAGTCTTTGTCGTTGGTTATTTTTCTGCCCCACAGCCAGTTCTTGTCCTTGGTTCAGAAAGAAGTTTCGCGCCTCGTGATAGCTGATTTGTTCTATGTCGTTGTTGGCTGGTTTGCTGGCAGTGCAGGCTGTTAAGCAAGCAGGCATAGGCCTGCAAGTGTGGCGCGGAGTATGCTTTTGGTTTTTCTCATCTGTGGTAAAGTGATTTGTTTCGTTTCGGCAATGGGTGCTGTTTGTTTGGCAACCGTTGTTGTTTCGTTTAGCAATTGTTGTTGTTTCGTTTGGCAATTGTTGTTGGTGGACTAGGTTTGCCAATCGGCTTTTCACCCTTTCCTTGCATGAGCTGAGTCGAGAAGCGAGGGAATAAAAAGTCTACGTGGCATAATTCAATGCGCGCCTTAGACCCTTTTCCTATTCCTTCATGAAGCCTCGCCCCAATTTGTTATGCCTTATGCTAAGGGCGAGTTCCTGTTGTTGTGAAAAATCCCCACGTATATTTGTTACGTGTACCATATAGAAGAATCTACTGTTTGACCGTAAAGTTCTTCTTCGTTGAAAACATTGTCGAGCTCATAGTCTTCCTGACCATAACTCTTTCTTTTAAGTTTCATGGTTTAACCTCCCTTGGGGCCCGTGGTCTCTGATAGACCCCTGTTAGTTGGTGATAGATGAAGAGACCGTCATCTGGTTGTTATAGATAGTAGAGTAACAATTAATGAAAACCATACTGAAATGCTGTATTAGTGGTATTGCGCTGTCAAAGATACACATTTATCTGTTAACTTGTTACTTTTATGGTTCGTGTCTGTAATTTAGCTACCTTTTAATTATTATAGCGCTGTATTTTCACTTTGTTGATTTATTTTTAGTGTATTTTAGTAGTTTTTCAACGTTAAGTCGCAATACCTTACTCTTTTGTTAAGATTTTTGTATGCGTAGATGTGCACTTCATGCGACGCAACTTGAAAGTGCTAAACGGTGTAGGGCGACAATGTGTTGCCGGAGGTTTAGGATGAAACGATTTGCAAGCGCGATGTTTTTCGCACCATTTTATGGCGCGCGAAGAATGCTTTTCATCACTTTATCCTCAACTTTGTGGGCAAACAACAAATAAAACATGCGATGAAATTACTGCAGAACCGAACAACCATCGCCGATATAAGGCCGACGACGTGAGCGGAAGAGTTGCTCAACGGCTTGCTGGAACAGGCCGCACGTACACAAACAATGGTAATTCTGTTGTCAGGGCAGCGTGGTGGTTACGCGCGATGCAAGCCAAAAACGCCGACTAGCACCTGCCCATTTCAATCAGCCACGACCACGCAAGCCCCTGTGGTGCTCACCATTTGTGCCGATTTCAGGCGTACCACGCTTTGGGCCGAACAGAGTAAGTGCGCATCCTGGCTACGACAACTTTCTGTCGTTTGCGAATGCGGCCACAGATGCCTTGCTCTTTACGCAGACTTTTTGCTGCTTGGCCGAAGAAGAGGGGCTGGGTTATTGTTTTCTTGGTACAACCATTTATAACGCCCAGCAGATTATAGACGTGCTGGAACTGCCGCATTTGGTGGTGCCTGTGGCTACGCTTACCCTTGGTTGGCCCGACGAACAGCCTGCATTGAGCGACCGACTTCCGCTTACGGCCTTTATTCACGATGAGGTTTATCGCGACTATACGCCCACGAAGATAGACTGACTTTTTATGCGAAGCGAAAGAAGATTTAGCTGTTAACAAGGCCTTTGTTGCCGAGAACAAGAGGGAGACTTTGGCGCAGGTTTACACCGATGTTCGCTATACCAAAGCGGCCAACGAAGCCATGTCGGAGGCACTGTTGAAAGTGCTAAGGCAGCAAGGCTTTGTGTGATAGCTTTTGGTTTGCTGCACAGAGGGCGATTGATTGTTACGCTTACGCGCGCGCACGCGCGTATATATAAGGTGTGGGCGTATGGGCGAAAGAGCATGTACACGCCAATAACGTTTGGAAAAGCGTAAAAAACAAATGCCTAATGTATTCGTTAGGAAATAATTTAACATCCGTTTTGTTGGCCTGCCTGTGGTGGGGATGCTGTTGTAGTCCGCGCGTTCGCGTTGTCTGCTATTGCTGGTGGGGCTTGGTCTAGCCCCCCAAGTCGGGCCTTCTTTGCTGCTGGTATGCGCTTATCTTATTACTGGTGTAGATTGTTTCGTGTTCTGTTTATGAGGTTGGAGTTGCTTGTTTTATAGGTGTTTATGCTCCGTTTGCTTCTTAATTTGTAGTAACCATAAGGCAGTAGCTTTACTCGAACTCTGCTAATGGTTTGCATCTCTATCGTGGTTCTTCGTTTTTTATGCCTTTTGCAAGTGTGCAAAGCATCTTGTTGTTGTGGCGAGATGTTGTTCTTAGTGATGCGTATGTTAATTAATAATGCTTTTTTGGTTAGTTTGTTTTACAATATTTGGTGGTTATAGGATAATGGTGTATCTTTGCATTGATAACATATAGCCGAGTTAAAGAACGGCGAAATGGGGTTGCGTCATGCTAAATGGCGCATCACGATGTGCAAACATCTTGCGCTCAGTAATAGTTCTTGGGTATATTTGTTGCAGAGTGTAACAGATATAAGGCATTATGCCTAATGAAATCAAACTGAGAACTTTATGAAAGGTAAGACATTCAACATCTTGTTTGTGGCTATTGGGCCACGGAGGTAAGCTCAGTGTCGTAGACTTCGTGCAGTAAGGCTGTTGACGATAAAGAAGAGATGCTTTGCTGGTAGCTTGAAAGTGCAGAACATGAAGTAATGAAGGCTCTTGTTGAGTGTATGGATGCTGGCGAAAAGAGCGTTAGACCGATACTTACTTTCATTATGATTTCAAAAACGCTGATACAACCACACGCACAACAACCTGCAAGGTGGCTTGGAGTGGCGAATGCCAAATCCTGAATGGCTGTTGAGTTGGAGTGTGTACCCAAAGTGGACGCGATTGGATGATAAGCAGCATTGATTCTAAAAGCCTTGATTTAATGTTCTTGGCAAGAATAATACACTAATTAAAGGACGAAACAACCTTTGTCCGATAACGCGGCGCAGTTAGGTACGCTTTTAAATGTACGTCTGCTGCAAAAGCGGCAGAGATTTGTTTTCTATCACTTTACTAGTTTAAATTACAACTTTATGAAAAAGAGATATTGGATGTTCGTGGCTATTGCAGCCATGTCGGTGTTTGATGTCGCTGACTTCTTGCGGTAATGACGACAAAGATGCAGACTCCTGTAGCTGCGCTGAAAGCACAGATTGTGGGAGAGTGGGAATTAAAGGCAGTCATTATGGTTCTGGCGACCCAGTGCTAGAAATGTATAAGAGGGAAGTCTACACTTCAAGGCAGATGGTAAGCTGACATAAGTGATGGCTTGAAAGTTACAAACTAAAACGTGGGGCGTGCTTATTGGAGACAAAAAGTAGTATCGAGATTGATGGTGAAAAATACGCATTGAGAACTATTGACGATAATACCTTTGAGTTTGTCTACAATGAAAGTAATGGCGATTTCTATCGATATATAAAAGTGAAATAGTTTTTAACCTCTACGGGCTGCAGGTATCTAGCTATCTGCATGTCTTCTGTGTGTTTGGGGTTGCATGGTAAGAAAGGGTCGGTTTGGGTCGTTCATTGGTCAACAAGCCGCCAGTAACCTATCGGTACACGGCCGTTTGTAGTCTCCCTACAAGCGTCTTGTAGTGTCAGTACAAGCATCTTGTAGTGCCAGTACAAGCATCTTGTAGTGTTAGTACAAGCGTCTTGTAGTGTAACTAATCAAGGAAAATGAAGAAATATCGAAAGATATGCAAACTAATTGGTACATGAGGTAGAAACGAGGTAACTGTGCATAAAACTGCTCTCATTTGTAAAAAGGCAGGAAAGTGCGGATTTAAGCAGAAGTTCAGTTACTAAATCATTACCAAGATTTGAAGTAGGTAACCAAAATGCAGATGTAGGTAACTGAAATTGTTTCTCCCGTGTGTTTGTTGCTTTTGGTCGGCAGTTTTCAGACAGTGAGGAACGCTTTAATTTGGGTAACTTTGCCCATAAAAATTAAAGCGTATGAAAACAGAAAAAGATGAAGGTGTTGTTTCACCCTCAAAAAGAGCGGAAAAGGATAAGCAGGGTAAAGCTCCCATTATGGGACGTATCACACTTGGAAGGAGTAGAGTACAGTTTAGTTGCAAGCTATCTTGTGATATAGATTTGTGGAGTCCTCGTGAAAGTAGAATGAGGGGCAAGAGCCGTGAGGGCGGTGGAAGTGAACGGAAAGCTGATAGTTTAGTACTTTCCATCTCAGTCCTGCTTATCAAACATTGCTGTCCAAAGCGACAGGCATTTACCGCCACGGACATCAAGGAGCAGTTTCAAGCGAGCGTACAATCTCGGTGATGTTTATAGAACGCCCTTGATAGGTTTATCAGGGAGAAAGAAGAACACGTTGAATAGATATTAAGAAAGATACGCTATCTAATTATCACTCTACACGAAGCAATCTTTGCACATTCATCGAAGAGAAATATAAGGTAGAGGATTTAGCTTTCTCACAACTATCTGAAAACTTTATTTATGATTTTAGAGATTTTTTCTTGGGGACATTAGGTTTTCAAGAGAGCAGTTTCTATGGTGCAGCTTCCCAAATAAAGACCGTATGTAGGTTGGCATACCGTGAGGGATTAGCTGACACCTTGTTGTTTGCTAATGCAAAAATAGTAAGAGGAGATAAGAAGCTACCCAAAGCTCTTGATAGGTGTTCGCTTGACAAACTAATGAAGATACAGTTTGAAGAGTTAGAGGAGGAAATGGAAACCGCAAGGGACTTGTTTGTCTTTGCTTGCCATACGGGTGCAGCCTATTGCGATTTGATGGAGTTAAGCAGATTGCATCTTGTCCGTGATGATGAGGGAAGTTCTTGGCTGAAGTTCAACAGGCAGAAGACTGGTGTACTTTGCCGTATCAAGTTGTTACCCGAAGCCATCAGGATAATAGAGAAGTACAAGAGCGATGAAAGGGAAAGCCTATTGCCACAGATGAAATATGCCACCTATCAATCGTATCTTAAAGCATTGCGCCTAAGAATCGGCATAGCCTTTCCCTTTACCACGCATACGGCAAGACATACCTTTGCCACGCTCATCACACTTGAGCAGGGAGTGCCGATAGAAACGGTGAGCAAGATGTTGGGGCATAGCAACGTGAGTATGACCGAACGGTACGCAAAGGTTACACCACAGAAACTGTTTTTGGAGTTTGAGCGTTTCCTTTCTTTCACGGAGGATATGCAGATGAGTATTTAGCAATAGTAGTATTAAAACTAAAATCATGATTAGAAGTACATTCAAGACACTGTTTTATATCAACAGACAAAAGACCAAAGCAAATGGTCTGACCTCCATACTCTGCCGTATCACGATAGATGGCAAGAACTCTGTCATTACTACAAACGAAGAATGTAAGCCTGCGGAGTGGAATGCCAAGCAAGGAATAACTACAGATAAGAAAACAAACCTTCGCCTGCAATCATTCAGAGAACAAGTAGAAAAGACCTATCAGGAACTGCTCCTAAAAGACGGAGTGGTAAGTGCTGAACTGCTTAAAAACAGATTGCAAGGCATAGCAACTTCTCCCACCACTTTGTTGGAGCTAAGCAATACAGAACTACAATCGGTAAAGGAAGGTGTGGGCAAGTCTAAGGCAGAAGGTACATACACTAACCTTTGCTATGCTAACAGGATGCTGTGCGAGTTTATAAAGGACTTAGGTAGTACGGATATAGAAATCCGAAGTATAACGGAGGAACTGTTTGAAGAATACCGCTTCTTTCTTAAAAAGAAAGGGTTGAAAGGTTCTTCTATCAACAATTATCTTTGTTGGCTGAGCCGTTTGATGTTCCGTGCGGTAAGCCAGCGCATCATTCGTTATAATCCATTTGAGCATGCAGAATATGAAAAGGTGGAAAAGGCTATCCGCTTTCTTAGTAAGAGTGATGTGAAAAAACTGATGGCTATGAAGATATGTGATAGTGATGCCGAGCTTGCCAGACAGATGTTTATCTTCTCCTGCTTCACAGGTTTAGCCATTACGGATATGGAACACTTGACGTTTGGGCATATCAAGAGCGCAGCGGACGGACAGATGTATATAAGAAAGGAACGTCAGAAAACAAAAGTAGAATTTATAGTGCCGTTACATCCCATAGCCAAGACGATTATTGAGCAGCAAAGGCAACTAAAAGCGGTGAAAGAAGAAGGCAATAACACGGATATGGATAATCGCCTTATCTTTCAGCCCTGTTGCAGCAGAAGTGTGTTAGCAGCGAAGCTAAGCATCGTAGGCAAGGCTTGTGGTATCAAGCAACGCCTGTCCTATCACATGGGAAGACATACCTTCGGAACGATGTGTCTAGCGCAGGTATTCCCATAGAAAGCATCGCCAAGATGATGGGACACACATCAATTGCAAGTACACAGATTTATGCACAGGTAACGGACTGCAAGATTTCCGAGGACATGGACAAACTCATCGCCAAACATCAGGAAAAGAACAAAGAAAACGATACAATGGAAACGGAAGCGATTACCATAGGGGCAATGACGATTGTCAACGCAAGCAGAAACAAAAGCATGGAGGAAACGGCATGAATACGGAAGATGGAATAAAGACCAAGGCTGAAATCCGTCTGGACACGGGGCGCAGCTACTTCGAGTGGGGAAATGGTATGCAGGTTATCCGCAGGGGAAAAGGCGAAGTAGCCATGACCGAGGGCGAGCTTGCAAGGTTCTTCGGAGTTACATGGAGAAAAGTCAATGGCAGACTTCGGACGATAACCGAAGAATCCGTCCTGCATCCAGAAGAAAGGGGCGCAGACGAAAGGAAAATAGTCACGGATAAGGAGGTAAGGGGCTACGCACCGCTCTACCCATTACCTACAATTATCGCCCTTTCCTTCTTGCTTGACAGCGTAGAAGTCCATCTGTTCAGAAAGCATGTGTGCAGTGAGTTGATGCGTCCAAGGAACTCTGTCATTCCTATCATCATATATGACAGGGGTGTCAATAGCTGAATATGTACCAATCCTTTTTCTTTCACTGTTATCTTACTACATCACTACAATACAAGATAATACGGTGAAAGAGAAAGGATTACGTTGTAGTTGGTAGATGACTATATGTGCACCTACGGTATGACTACATACTACCGATCCATGAACGGAAAGGATATGTTTTTTAGCCGTGGAATGCGGTCAGAGAGGTTTATGAACCTTCAGATATTTCAATCTATAAAATGGAGGAAACGGCATGAATACAAAAAACAAATCACAGATAGAAGTAAAATCCATTCAATACAAAGAGCGCAGTTATTATGAATGGGGCAGCAATATGCAAATAGTCCGCAAAGGAAATGGAGAAATTGCCATGACTGAGGGCGAACTTGCGAGGTTCTTCGGTGTAACGTGGAGGAAACTCAATAATAGACTTCAAGAGATAATTCACAATCCCAACCTGTACCCTGATGAAAGGAGTGCAGGTGAGAGGGTAATAGTCAGAGATAACGAGTTGGTAGGCTATGTACCGCTTTATCCCCTCCCAATCATCATTGCCTTGTCCTTTCAGTTGGATAGCACAGAAGCCCATTTCTTCAGAAAGTATATCATCCATGAGCTACAACGACCGTCCGCAACCATAACACCGATATTCCTTTTTGGAAGTACACACCATTAAATTATCTCTATCCTTTTCTTTCACCGATATTATCCTACTACATAACTACAAAAGGGATAAAACAGTGAAAGAAAAAGGATTATGTTGTATTTGGTAGTTGTTTATATGTACTACTACGATATGACTACACACTACCTACCCATGAACGGAAAGGAAGCGCTTTCTTTAATAGTGGAATAAAGTCAAAACTATGGTATGCCCCTCGGGCATAAAGAGAAAGAAACTGAACTTATCAAGTTTGCCGATAACTTTGAAGTACGGTGGAATGCAAGGCAAAATAGCTGAGTCCACTTTAAAAGTCAAGGAACTCGATTTTTAAGTTCGCAACTCACCGATTATCAGTAGGAGATTTTTGGAAAAATCACTTTTTAAAGTGGACGCATAACCTTGATAAGAGTGAACGAATCAGAGAAATTTATTTAGATAATAGGCATGCCATATTTGTTTTGAAGTTGGGAGTATCTTCTTTACTGGGCAGATGACGTTTAAGTAGGGAGATTCAGTAAATATCTAACTAATTGTTTGTCAGTGTAATATATTATTTGTACCTTTACATAAAACCCCCGAACGACCCATCACGGGCAGAATCGGGGAAATTTATAAAATTAACTGCTGTGAAGTTACGAAAAATTTCTGACATACACCTAACTTTGCCCTTTACAGAGTTCGATTTTGCAACATTATCGCGATAGCTTTGTAAAGAGCGAACTTTAGGCGCATCCGTGCCCAACTCCCACTCTGAGGAACTGGCAGCGGAGTTGGCGAGCCGCACCCATGAGCGTAGGCGTGGGAAAAACCTCTTTTTCGGCAGAAGGGGAAATCGCCCTTATGTTCCTCGCCATACACGGGCCTGTCGGACGACGGCCTGATAGAGCTGCTCAACGGAAGCATCCACATGCAGATGTTCTGCGGTGTGCTGATAGATCCTGCCAATCCCATCAAGGACGGAAGATTGTAAGTGCCATACGCAACCGCCTTGCCAGGCGCCCTCAACATAGACGGCCTTCAACGCATATTGTACGCCCGGTGGGAAGGCGACCTCGAGCGACAAGGACCCTGTGCCTGACGGATGCGACCTGCTAGTGAGAGCCACCTGCGTTTCCCGACAGACGTCAAACTGCTTTTGGGAGTGTTGCCGATGGCTTCACGACCTGCTCGTCTGCCAGAGCAAGCGGCTGTCGGAACGCGTCCCAAGAACAAGCACAATGATGTTGCCAAGGCCACGCTTGCATACGCCAAGCAGCGCAGGCACACTGGCTCGGCCACGCGCAGGCTCAGGAGAAGGCTCCTGAAACTTCTTGCCAAGCTCCGCTCCCAATGGAACGGCCTCCGCAAGTTGTACGGCCCCCTGCATCAGCCCTGTCGGCAGAACAAGAAAAAGCGGCTGTCCGCCGTGCGTGAGGTGTGCCTCCAACAGTCGGACCTGTTCGCAGGCAAGGAGGTCAAGCACCGCATCGTCAGCATCGACCGCCCGTACCTCCGTCCCATCGTCAGGGGCAAGGAAAACAAGCGCGTGGAGTTTGGGGCAAAAGGTCAACAACATCAGATTGACGGCATATCATTCATAGAACACCACCCTTCGAGGCCTTCAACGAGGGCATTCGCCTTAGGCAGTGCATTGAATATCAGGAATCGCCGACGGGGGTCAGTCAAACGTGTCGGCGCCGACTCCATATACGCCAACAATGCCAACCGCACCATGTGTACGGAAAAAGGCATAACGACCTGTTTCGTCAGAAAAGGCCCAAAGCCCCAAAAGAAGAAGCCGGATGCCCTCAAGAGGGCGAGAAGGATTATCGGGACCCTCAGGGCCACGGTAATGGAGGGCAGCTCGGAAACCAGAAACAGCACTATGCCGTTGAGGCATCAAGGCACGCAACATGTTCAGCGAAAACATTGCTGTCTTCTTCGATCCATACGGCAAATGCCGCTGTCCTTGCCGCAAGGCAGGTGGCCAGGGACATGAAGAAGGCGGCTTGATATGAGGTGATTTTTATATCCATCCATAGACAGGTATGGAAGGGACAGGTGTGCCCATACGGCTCGACATTTGGGAGTTTTTTGCGCGCAAAAGCACATCAAGCACTCTTCCAAAGACGCTTTTCAAGAAAAGAATCTGGCATTTGACAGTCTCCAGAAATTCCTAAGAGGGAATTAAACTGAATTACCCTAAGTAATAAAAATATTTATTAGGAAATTATTCGTGCGTCATAGCGTATCTTTGCAACTAAGTTCAAAAGTTATTTTCGTATCTTTGTTGCCAAATATGAAATTGATAGCATACATA